>BNJT01002801.1_pt1 | contig 470532 bp, 361 predicted proteins | sample 8540491 | NCBI WGS metagenome assembly BNJT01 (sample SAMD00202455, study PRJDB9452) | human saliva metagenome | host: Homo sapiens
GAAAATGGATTTGAAGATAGATGTGAAATTTGATAATTCAGAGTAAATCAGATGAAGAAAACAAACAAACGTGGTGGTATATAAAAGAAATATGATTTAAAAGGGAGAATTTCAATTTAGCAGTTTTTTTATTTTTATATTGACAAGTAATAAAAGTTGTTGTACAATATTGGTATAAAAAAAGAAATGAGGAAAAAAATAACAATGACAAAAGACATTAGAAATGAATTAGAGTTGAAATGTATGGAAAGCAATAAGAAATTTGAACAGAATTTTACACAACAGGATTGATTGTGAAAATGAAGAAGAAAGAAATCAATTTCAAAAAGCGTTGTGCAATTTATTCATGGTGCGTGATTTTTGAGACGAGTTTCGTTTGGAATCATAAAAGAAATCTTAGCATCAGTTACAATCCTTTTTTTGATGGTGGCAAAATACAGTTTGGGACAGATGTCTGAAAAAAATCAGAGCGAATTATTGGGATATCGAGCAACAATATAAGCAGAATGGATTCAAACATGGGAGCGATTTTTGAGTGTCGTTATATCGTCGTGAGTTAATCGGCAAAAACAGTTTAGGGCTGTTTTTTTCGATAAAGGGCATCAGTATATGAAAAAAACGAGTTCAAAACGAGTATAGAAGGGATAAATATGAAATTCTTTATCTCAATTGTTAATGTAAATCACAATGATTCTTGCGGGCATTTTGCATATGAGGGAGAAGCAAACGTAGTGATTTCATCTTCGAGATTCATCTCTAAACAAATTGTTAAATTAAATTCTGAAAACCTAATATGAGTCATAAATTTCAATCTATCATAGAGAGTTTCAAAAGAACAAGATATTTTTTTGAGTTATGAGATGCATATAAGGGAACTCAACAGAATGAGTACTTCTAATGATAATGATGTAGTTCATGGATGAGTGATAGTAAATCTGGAGTTTTGAATTTCAGATTGGATTGCATGAGTTTTTAATCGAAAAAGTGGAAATCCTTTCCTAGTAGATAGTCAAGTTGTAGTCATTCAATTTCTGTACAAGTTTTGGGCTCATTCTTAAGGGATATTCTCAAAAAAATAGTTCTTTTTTTATATTAATGGTTGACAAAGATATTTTTTTATTGTATCATATGAGTATAAAGAAATGAAAACGAGGATTTAACGATGTTTGAGTTTGCAACAAAAAGTGAGTAATACAATTTGAGTCTATTTACAGATTACAAGAAAAGTGAATTTCAAAAGACAAATGAGGACATTCGAGTATGTTGAATCGTTCTTAAATGGAGCGATTGTTATGAAATTTAGAGCGGTGGTGGAAGTTATTCTTGAGTACAAAAGTTATTGTTGGTGCAAAAGAAATGGTTGATCGATTTAATCAAACAGGGATAATAGGGAAATGAAATCATGAGAAAGACAGTAAAGACATTAACAGTTACAGAATATGAGATTGAGCAAATTAAAAAAACAAAAAGGCGGGTTTTATTAACAGGGAGCAGGGGTGCAATCAATTCCTAATGGAGGATTTCAATATGCGAAATTAATATGCCCATCAAGGTGAATGGGCGTTTGAAAGTAGTACAATGGGGCGTTATTTGTCAAAAAGAAATTATTTGGGTAATGTAATGAAAACAGAAAGTATTGAATTATCTAAACGGTATCTTTGGAAGAAATGTATCGTTGATGATTTGGAAGAAATTTACGATACATTAAAAGCATGAATTAGTTCATTGGGAACATCTGTTCAAGGAAAGAATTTTTAGTGATGGTGATTATGATTTGAACTGGGTATATGAATTGAATATTGGTGAGCTCAGGTTCTGGTCCAATTCATAAGAGATTGAGTGAAACAGATTTAAGATGGGCGTAAAAACCCTACAAAATCTATCAAGGAGATAACAAAGAAGAATTTTTCTTGAAAGTCAGGTAAATCTTATTACAGACAAGTTGGTATTAAGGCAAAAAAATATGGAATTTATAAAAGGTGGTTTGAAAGTCATGTTGGTTGGAATTGATGAAGTGAAGAGGGCTAAAGGGAGTTTTTAAAATATTTTTTTAAAAAAATGTTGACAAGATGAAAATTTTGTTGTATTATATAAATATAGAAAAAAAACGAAATGAGGAAAATCAAAATGAAAATTTGTAGGGATTTTAAAACAACATTAGGGATGTAACAACATACGGTTATCAGAGCAACTGATTTCTTCGAAGAACGGTGAAAGTGGCAAAACATTCAGTTGGTTTGGAGTTGGATAAGAGAGAGAAGAATAGCACATTTATCGTATCTAAGATTTCTGCAATGGTTGTTGGATTGGATATGGTGGTTAAGGTTTATTGGATTAAAAGTCATGACGAAAGTTGGGGTCACGTGGTGAGTAAAAGTATTCGATGCAGTGGTGAGCTTGTAACATTTATTTGGTATATGGGCAGAAACAGATGGAATTTCTATTTAGTCTAGTAGTTCTATTTGTTGTGGGACGTTTGTTTCTAAATCGTAACAGAACTTTATTGGGGTGGTAATATGTTGAATCATATTGTCTTTAATAGAAACAGAGCTATGATTGAAAAGTGAGTTTAAAAATCTAAGTAATAATTTACAAGAAGCATATGAAGAAGAAGGTAAATATTTGTTTCTTGGTAGTCATTTTCATTTGGGTATAACATATATTTTTTGTTGGAACTTTTAGTTTGTTATCTTGGTAAAACAAACATGGAGGTCAATTGGCGTTTTAATTCTCTTACAGGTGGAACATTCTTTTTAATGAGTTTATTGTTGTGAAGATATTTTTTTAAAAAAAATATAAAGTTGGCGATCATTAGCAAAAAAACAATTCTTGAAAAAGAAAAAAATGACATTTTAAAATCAATTTTTTTATGGTTTTGATTTCAAATGATGATGAGGGTTATTGTTAATTCTAAAAAAATTGGAAATTAAATTGAATTATGATGAGTCAGTTTAGAAAAAAATGAGAATCAGAGAGCAAAAAAAGCAGGATGGGAAGAGTATAGAGAACGTAATGAGAGATGAAATATTGTTTATAATGAAGAATTGGAAGAAAGTGGAGATCAATTAAAAGAGATTGAGTGAAAGACTATCAAGAAAAATATGAAGAAAGTGTGGTAAATAAAAAAGTGAGTCCTAAAGGGTGATTTTATGGTTCTTTTTATTGGCTGATGTGAGACTTTCTTCTGGTGGTTCAAAAGTCAATTCCATTTATTCTCTTACGATGTGTTTATAATTGTTTTTTTAATTTGGTATCTATTCTGTTTCCTCTAATTGGCTAACAAAATCAGAATTTCAATTATTAGCAAAAAGCAAATTCTTACAAGATGAATATTACAATATAAAATTTGATTTAGGAAGTAAATATAAATTTAGAAATGCAATATATTGGGGCGATTATAATAAAAATTGAATTTCAAAATTTTGAATCAAAGGGAACGAGTGGAGTTTAAAAAAATATTAAAAAAAATAATTAAAAGAGTTGTTGACAAAGCGAGTGCTTTTTTTGTTATATAATATAATCATAAAGAAAGAATAAAGAGGACAAAACAATGGCAAGAGAATTTTTTTGACAATCAATGGAGTTAATGTTGGACGTGAAGAAAATATTGTAAATACAGTAAAAAAAGCATTGGAAGATTGTAGATTTCAAAAGGGGTAATCATTAAAGAACAATTAAAAAAAGCGAAGTTTCAGTTGAGGTTGGCGTGAACTTTCTTTTTGGAAGATAATGGAAGATTATCTATTCAGCATTCATTATAGTAAAGATTCGTTTTTGATTAGTATTGGGAAGTCAAAAATGGTGGTAAAGTTGTTTTATTTGAGAGAGTTTAATTAAATAGAAAGGAAAATATAAATTTTTGATATTTATATACGAAAACATTCAAATTTTTTAAAAAGGAAAGTATCAAATTTGATACATAGGTAATAACATGAAAAAAAAGTAGGAATTGTATTTGGCACATTTGGAAACAATGCACAGAGGTCATATTGGAACAATTATAAAAGGCAAACGTATGTTGCGATTCAGTTAAAAGTAATCGTATCGGAAGAAGGTGATAGAGGGTGATAATATTGGTTTGTCAAGATTTCAAAAAGACTCAGGCAAAGTATTTAATGATGATTCGATTGTGGAAGTCTCAAAAAATTAGATGGAGGCGTAAGATTTGACAGAGGAGGGACGTTTGGTAGATGGGATCTTCAATGTATCGAGATGGTAATAAAGATGATGATTTGGTCTTCTTTGTTAATGAAGATGAATATGTGAAAAATTACAAAAACGTGAACTAAGATTGATCAGAAGAAAGGGAACTGGAATTGGTGAGTCTAATTCGTGAAAATCCTTTCAATATTGAGTTGTTGGTCGAGAAAGATTTTAAAGTTTGGTAGAAGTTCTTGTATTGGGATGGGGCTCTAATGGAAGAAAGTGTTGTTAAAGATTTAGGATTGTTCTGAGTGCAGTAACAAGTTTGGAATATGCAAGAGATGGCAAAACAGTAATAATGTTAGAGATGATGGTTGGTAAAGATTATTTCTGCGTGTTAGATGGGCAGTAGTGAGTTTCTAAGGTATCGGTCAAAGAGAAAATAAAGGGATTGGTTGTTGCGTACTAGAGTCTACAGTAACAAGAGTTTATTACGATTATTGAGTTCAAATGATTCATCATCTGATACAGATTTAGACATTAAGGCAGTTGAACAGACTACAAATCGTTGTTGGTAAAGAAAAAAATGGGATTTAATCTTATTTGTTCGAGCGTGGTGAATATGTTGATGATGGGTTGTGACGCGGGTATGGGACGATGAACAAATCAGACAAGCATTTACAGATTATCTATTAAAAATTGGTAAAAGAAAATCAGTGGTCAGGTAATCTTCCTTGATGAAGATTATCTTGGCAAAGTATAACAAGGCAGTAAAGAAATTGAAATAATTTATAAAGAGTGGTAGTGGTATGAAAAAAATTTACAATCAAACATTGCAGGGCAGCTCAAAAACATTGAGCTATTACAGGCCAAAAGCAAAAGGATCGGTTTAAGAAAGTATTAAAAGGAATCTTTGATGATTTCTTGGTAATCAGTTTGGAACAGGCATGGTCTGTTAGTTCTTGGGGCTCTGTTCCAATCATTTTGGAATTTACAAGTGGAAATGAACATGAGTTTCTTAGGTTTAACATCAAGTTTAGTGGCATCTTATGTGTTATCCTTGTAGCAGAAGGTCGTGCAAATGAGATTTCCTATTCAGTTTAATCTCAAATATTATTTGGTTCTGACTATCATTGTCTAATTTGTTCTATGGTGAAGTTATGATTGCAGTATTTTACATTATCATACGAGCGAATTGGGTTTGGCGATACAGTTGAAGTACGTGTTAAAAATGGTGAAACAAGTGAATTTGTCAGTACGTAAAAGAAACATTCATGGATTACGTTAAATGGTTTGATACTCATCTTTGTTGGTTCAGTTGGGTATGGGATTCTTCTTCAAGGTATTGGTTCAGTCGTCCATTTAGGGATGATGCTTACAAATGGTTTGAGTGTTGGTGGACAAATCGGACAAATCAACGTTTCAAAGCGAAAGTATCTTGGGCATTATGGGTGATTAGTAACGTATTCTCAATTTATCTATGGTGGGGAGTAACATTCACATTCAAGGAATGTGGCGGGTTTGGCATATTAAACAGTATCGTTGGTTGGTACAGGCTGGGTTAAAAGGGTGGCTAAATAAGGATTGATTTATTTCTCAAATAGGTTTATAATTAAAGAAAGGAGAATAAACATCATGACAGACAACACAACACAACAAAAAAAGATAATGTACAAAAAGTTTACGACAGCACGAAAGAAGAAATCATTGCACAAATCAAGCATTAAAAGCAAGAAGAAAAAAATTTATTATGAACAAGTTGGCGAAGAAGAGTTCTTAGAATGGTACAAGAAACAAGATTTTGGGAAATTTATGAGGGAAAAATCTGTTACAACAGACATGACAGCATTACATTCATTGATAATGAATTAGGTAGGGCTATGATTCAACGTGGGAATAGCATATCGTTTTGAAATAGAATGCAGGTGGATTCGTTGGTTCTCATGAGAGTGCAGAACAGAGTGGTACGTGAAGTCAAAGAAGAAACAAACATTGAGTATCAATTTGGACTGATTGAACAATTAAGGAGTATATCAACGCGGAGGGCTGAGTTGGATTATTACAATTGGTTATATTGTTTATCTTCCTTATGAACAAGTTTTAGAAATACAGAGTAAGATGATGCGATTGAAGTTAAATTTATTACAATCAATGTTAAAGATAGTGAACTTTCTATGATGGTGATAAATTGGTAGTAAAAGATGATTTTGCGGGAAAAGCATGATTTAATTCAAGAAGCAATTTCTCGTATGCAAGGACACGATTCATGGAGCGGAATTTCTTCAAAGTGATCGGATATGAGTTTGGTATTACAGAAATTTTTGAATCTTGTTAAAGAGGCAGATAAAAAAATTTAATTCGTCAAAACATTGAACTCGTGAGTATAAAATTTCATTATTGAAGTTGGTGTAAGGAGAAAAGAAGGAGTTAAATCTCAAAAGATTTTATAAATATAAAAGTAGGAAATTTCAAAAGAGAGCAATTCATATTGAGTACTCTTTTTATTTTAATAGTTGTTATATCGTCATATTTTTCAACTAAAAACAGTTAAGGGCGATTTTTCGATAAATGTATCTGGTTTGCAGTAAAACGAGTTTAGAGTCAGTTTATTTTACAGTTTAAATTTTTATTTATTTCTGTTGGTAAATAAAGAAAATATTATATAATATAGTAACAAAAAGAAATGAGGGATTTTTTTAATTATGGGCGTATTGATGATTACAAGAAAAAAAACAAAGAGTATGAGGCAGAAGTTTAAATTCTTTCTTGATTTTTGATAAGTATTTGGAAACATTCACATCAAATGATGTAAGATTGAAAAAAAATTTATTGTGGTTTGTAATCAAGAAAATAAAAAAATATGTAGTGATGTGAAACTAGATTACACATTTTTAGTTGGGGACGAAGAAGAAGCATATGAGTCAGGCGGGTAGAAATGCAATTAGGGAGAAACGTGAGCATTACATCAAGAATGAAAATATTGATAGCAAAAGTTTCATTGAGCGCATGGTCAACGAACTTTTATGGAGAGTAACATTCTCATTTAATAAAGAGGATTCTTTCTATAATTTTTGAATTTGTAGAAAGAATTTGAGTAACATCATTGAATTTATTTTTTTATGGCATTGAAAAGTAAAAAAAGAAAGCACAGATTTTGGTGAGCTTTTCTTTTTAAACATATAAATAAATAGTTTCTTCTTCTAGGAAAGCAGATGCTTTTGAGTTTCTATATTGTTAATAGGTTTTGATAAAAAGTGAATCATTAAAATCGATCAGATAATCATTCTGCAAGTTCTTTATTATCTTTATCTTTGATAACATAGTATCTTTTCTGAGTCTGAGGCATCAATGAGTATCAGGGAGCGGTTGAGCTGAGATTTATCTAAGTCATTAAAAAAACAAAAATTATCTGGATCTAAACAGAATCTCTAAAATTTGTTCTTTATTTTTTTAACGAGAATTTGTTCTTTGAGTTTATTTTTCAAAAGTTTTTGTAAGATTTCTGTTTCTTCAGCAGTCATATGTCTTGAGCGCAGAGGAGTTGATACAGCATTTTTTTCCATGGTATCTTCTCTTTCTGGGTTTTACATTCATCTTGGGCTGGATTGTCTGGGTCTATTCTAATATTTATATTAGTATTGTTATAAAATTTTATCAGCTGTTTGTGGAAACATTTACATTGATTGTTTTGAATCAATATTTGGGCATTATCCATTGGAATTTTACATCTGAGTCAAAGTCTTTTGGTTTATCTATATTTTTCGTATGTTGGATAAAGGGTGATACTCTCTCAATTCTAGAGCTCTATTCCTAATAGATTGTACAGCAATTTATTTCTTTGTCTATTAGAACTCATGTCTTTTGTCAGCATAATTTTTGAACTCTTCCCTGGTTGGAAAGGCGAGTACAGTTCAAAAAAGGACAATTGCATTCTGGAATGCAAACAGGGTGATCCGTCTTTCTTTATATGATGTTGGAAAAATTTTTTTCAAAAAACTCTATTAAATTTGAGTCGTTAAATATATCAAACAGTGAGTTAAAAATTTTTTTAAAAATTGTTGACAAAATATATAAAAAGTTATATAATGGTATTAACGAAAAAAATGAAAAAAGGTACAAATAGTATGGAAAAAAATATTTAATTGAGATTTTTTTGGGGTCTATGGAAAGGGCAGTGGTAAAAAGAATTTAAGAGTTTTATTGTAAATTCTATTGATGAATTTGAAGATGGCATGAAAAAGAGTATGAATGGTATGTGATAATGATTATTACAAATCTGATTATGTAAAATTCATTAACAGTGAGCTATCTTTTTGCAGTGTTCACTCATTCAGGTGGTGGGACGGAGCAGGGTGGTATTCAATTCATCGGAGTAAAGATTTCAACGAGAAGTTTGATGAAATTGAAAAAAAGAGTATCAAGAGAAAAAAACAAAGCAGTATACAAATTGTTTGAACAGAATTAAATAAAGAAAAAAGAGGATTTGACTCTTAATTTGTTGTTTTGGTTTGGCGATCGTCATGATTTGGCAGTTTCGGGAATTTATCTTTGCGACAGGGGATATTACATTTCCTATCAATCCAACAGCATTCTTGACATTGTTGGGCAGAATTAATTTTGTTAATTTCGGAGATAAGTTTGATGTTTATGTAACAGGGATTGATCGGGCGTGACGTTATTAAATTCATACTATTAAAGGAATTAAGTAAAAATCAAAGCATTTTTGGAAGCGAGTCTAACGAACATTGATGATGTTGTCTTTGATAAATCATTCTAAGAAAGAAAAAAAAGAAAGATTTTTTTAAAAAAATTTTTTTCTTTTTTTGAATTTATTGTTGACAAAATGAAATTTCTATTATATAATATAGTATAATAAAACAATAAATGAAATAAAGAGGAAATAACAATGGAAACAACAATCGCAATTCAGGTAAAAGTGAGTTAGGAGATGGTAGGGAGTGATGGAACATTGAGCGGATGGTCTGAGATGGTTTCGGAAGAAATTCTTGGGCGAGGTCAGGGTAGTAAGGTGCGGGATTATTCTCATTTCGGTCGAGTTCAAAAACATTGCAATCGGCAAACGATATGAGCAGGGCATCCTTATCAAGATAGAATTTGAAGAGGTGGTAACAAGAAGCAGAATTAAAAATTAAAAAGCAGAACGCAAAGAAAGCAGTTGCGAGTACGTACAGAACTTTCTTTGATTCAGATTTCTTCTTCAAGAGAATGTGAAAGTTTCTCTTGGGATTCTGAGTCTAATCAATGATATTCAAAGCTTTTTCAAGTTGGGTATGATTTAACAAGCGTCGTTGTTCTTTTTGAAGATTTAATGCGAGTTAAAAAGAAGATACAGGATTTGGTGTGAGAATTTGAAGTTGGTATCCAACATGAAATTGAAACAGTAGAAACAAATCATGGTAAAAAGGCTATGATGGTATGAATTTTTCTGATGGTATTATTTCTTCTATTGAGTCAGAAGTTATCATTGACGTTGTTGGTATAAGAAAGGAAAAAAAACAATGAGTCCTAAAAAGAAATCAAGAGTACTATTAAATTCTCAACAATATGTGGAGGTTGGAAGTGATAGTTTCTTCGAGTCGGTAAACAAATGAAAAAAACAATCGGCAGCAAAAGCATTGTTGGAACAATTGAAAGCAGAAGGTAAATATAATTATTGGTTTGAGACTGTGATTTCAAATCAAAAAGCAAAACAGTGAGATATTCTTAGTGAAGTATTGAAAAACTGTTTTTGGTGAGGCTGGAAAATAAATACGTGAGTAAATGGTTCTATTCTGATAAAGAACAGGGCATGCGTGAAGCAGTAAAACGATTAAAAATTTGGTATAAAAAAAGAAAAAGTAATCCAATAAAGGATTGGTTTTTATTTTATTCAAATAAATTTTCTCTTGAACTTTCTTTTTTTGTATTCGTGGAATATATTTATGGTCTCAAAGCATTTTTGGGAAAAAGCGAGTCTAACGAACTATTGATGATATTGTCTTTGGTAATCATCAATAAATAAATCATATTCGTATTTGTTATAGTTAAATTTATGTGAAATATATAAAAGAAAAAAACACAAATAATTATGTTTAGTGTTCATTCTGTAGTTAAGAATAATATAAATAATATACGGTGATTAGATTACATAAAAATAAATCTAAAGGAGGTGAGAAAAATGAATTTAACGGAAAAAGAAATTATCTATTCAGTGATGAAAGATTCAATTTAATTAAGAATTTATGTCATTTAAGCAAAAAAATCTTTATAATGCAGAACTCTATGATGTTAGACAATATTTGAACTGAGGTAAATCATATAGAATTTGGCAATCTGAGAATCCCTATTTTTTTACAAAAAGATAACAATGGCGATTAGTGTAAAAGTCCAGTCTTGTTTGAGTAACAAGTCTTAATGCAAGTGGGAGAGCAATTTTTTTAAGTTTTTTTAATAATAAATCTAACAAAAAAAGAAAAGAAAGCACAAATATAAAAAGATAAAAAAATGGGTATAACATGAGTTGGCTTTTCAAAGTTGAGCATTTCCAAACAAATTGATTTTGATGGGAGTAAAAAAATATTTAGAATTTGTGAGTCTATGTAAAAGGAGTTATAATCTTAAAAATAAAATCAAGTAAATCTAATGTAAAAAAATGGTTAAATTTGTTTATGATGAAGTTAACAATTTAATAAAATGTTACAAAATTTATGAAGTTGAGGAATCAGAGCTAGAGAGATAATTCAAGGTGAATTTCTCAATTGAGGCTGAGGGTTAAATAATATTGTTTCTATATACAATAATATTGGAATCAGAAGTTATTATACAATGGCAGACGTCAAAAGTATCAATCAATATTACAACAAAATCAATGCAAAAATTAAAAGGTCAGAATTGCATCTAATATTAAATCTTCTAAAAAGATTGAAACAATTATCTTTTAAGAGAAGCAATAAGATTGATTATGAAATGCACAAAATTTCAGATCATATTATCAATGAGGCAGTAAAAAAAATAACATTTCAAAAAAATCATTATTGGTAACAATATTGGTTGGAAAAAAATGAAATCAATATTGGTAGAAGAAATAATCAGAACTTTGTTAATATTTGCATGGCAGGTGTTTAATCAATTGTTATATAAAGGTCTATTAAATGGAATTGAAGTAATTTTTCACAGAAGAAAGTTGTGAATTTCAAAGGCAAGTTTCTTTGATAAAGACAGATTGACTATTTATGGCGAAAATGATAATCATAAATTTTTCTGAGGAAAAAGTAGAATAGAGCAGTTTATATAAAGATAGTAGGGGTAATTTATGGAATGGCGATTTAAATGGCGGCGGAAACATTATGAGAAAAGTTTCAGATAAAGCGAGATATGGAGGAATAAGAAAAAAACAAAAGAATTGATGAAACAGGCGATTCTTATCACATTATAAAAAGTAGCAGTCAATTTGTAAAATGAGGTGTAGAGGCATTTGCAGGTGGCAGTATGAGGAGTTAAATCTAATTTAACGAGTCTATAAAAAAATCAAATCATATTTTGATTTATGTTTGATGGCAAAACATGGTCGATTCAATAGATTTTTAAATATTTTTAAAATTCGGATTTGTTGTACTCAAAAGTCACATGGGCGATGGGAGTCTATATTTATGATGATTTTATCAGAGTGGAAGCTGAGGGATGAATTCGTGGAAGAGTAAATTACGTCAAAAAAATAAAAAAAATGATAAGACAGTAAAAAAGAATTGGGTATTAAAGTAATTCTTTTTTTGTTCTAATAAAAAAAGGAATAATATAGTTTCTTTTAAATTAAATCAAATAAATTTTTATTTCTTGATTTTGTTTGTATTCTTCTGGTATATATTGATGATTTATTCAATAGAGGGCTAAAATATTTTTAAAATTCGGAATTTATTAGTATAAAGTTCACATGGTTGATAGAATACTGTATTTCTCATTAGTTAATCTCTTTTTCTGTAAATGGGAATTGTTCAGTGCAATCAACGAATTTCTTCAATTTCCTTGGGTAGCATTTTATAATCTATTCAAAAGCTTTTTGCAGTTCTTTAAAAGCAAACGTAACAGCTCAAATTGTTAATGATTGGGTTGCGTTTTGGCTGAGCTAATAATCATAGCAAGTTAATTTATCTTCATAAAATGAATGATTGATAAATTGAAATTCTGGGTCTAATACAACAAAACATGAGATGGAGATTTCCAAAATAAGTGATTTCTTCAGTAAGGCATTTTTTTGAAAAAGAAAATTGGATCAAGAATGACTTTTGGGCGGTGGTGGATAAATCTAAATCTAATGTGTTTAATGAATTTCAATATATCTATCTTGGCAATCTTTAATATTGGTTGGTTTGAGTCTATTTCCATATTTTTGTGAAAAGTCATTAGTCAAATCAAAAAAATGAAGTTGTATCATCATCTAAAATACAGTTAATATTATTTTTCAAAAATTACATAGTTTAGTATTCCATTTTCTAATGATGGCATATTTTTGTTTGTTGATACAATGGTAGAATATGAATTCCTTTATATTTAGAATTATAGAATCTCATATTCATCAGTGGTAATAATATTTATATTTTTCTTTCGGTGATCCTATGGATAATAAATAATCAACAGTTTTTTTATATTTTTCGAGATACAGCAGAGGGAATCAGTGAGTTTCCATTCCTTTTTCTTCTAGTTTTTTTCATTTTATCTCAAAGTTATTAGTAATTTAAGGTAATATCGGTGGTAGAATTTCAATCTTGGGTAAAGACTTTCAACAATAGAAGCAACATTATAAATGTCTATATCCAATCCTCGAGATCAAAAATTGTATAATACAGGGAAATTAAATTCTTGTGAGTATTGTTTGAAAAATCAAGCAGTATTGATTATTAAAAGTTCTTGTTGAAAAGCAGACAATTCCTAAGCATTTCTTATAGTTGTCTTTATATCTAATATATTCTCTTAATGGAGTAGTTAAAAATTTCTTTATCAAGTTATCAATTCCATTTCAAAAACTCTAGGTATGTGGGTAAAAAGTGGCTGAAAGTGTGTTGAGTTCATTGAATGGAATGTTGTTCTTTGGCGAGTATTTTTACGTTTAACAAATTGAGATTCTTTTATCTTAGTATTTAATAATAGATAATCTCTCAAGCGTTTAACAGGGGGCATCTGTGCTGAAAAGTTGAGGGCAATGTAAATTAAATCTATTTTTATCTTTCATTTTTTTATTTTCCTTTGTTTTCTATTTATTTTTATTATTCCAAAAAGAAAAACAGAGTAAATAGATAGTTTTGAGTCTTTTTTTAAAAAGAATTTGAATAGAGTCGTAATCCTAGAATAAAGATGAATAAGATTAAAGGATTAAAAATTTAAAGAATAGGACGTAAAAGTTGATTGCAGTGGTAGGGAATATGAACAATCCTAAAAAAAGATGAGCAGGCAGAACATTGAAAAAAACAATTAAATCTCTCATGAGTTTGAGTCCTTTTTTTATTTTTTTATATCAGAAAATGGTTGACAAGTTTTTAAAGATATTATATAATGAGCACATAAAGAAAAGAGGTAAACAAAAAAATGAATAGGTAACAAAATCAATTATTATCTTAGCAGGAACAATTGCATACTAACAGGTTGTGGTCAAATCCAAAAGCTGGTGGTTATCAAAAAAATCGTGGTGTCAAACAAGAAATCAAAGAAAAAAATCAAAAATCTTTATATGAAAAAAAGCAAAAGACAAAAGTCAATGGGAACTTTAAAAAAATGAACATTCAGATTCTTCAAATTCAAATAATGATGTTGAGTCAGATTATGATGAAAGCAAAATTCCTAATATGTATCAAGTATTAGGTGAGGCAGAAATTGATGAAAAGCAAATTCTCTGTACATATTCATATTCACATGATGAGATTAGACAGGAGCTGGTGCATATGGATTAGTTAATTACAAAGCAGTAATGGATTCAAAAAGGATGGCGTTGGCGATTTTTGGAGCGAAATTCTGGACGAGCAGGGTGGTTTATTGGAAAGAAATCTAATAACAAAAAAGGTTTCTGTAAGGAAAAACAATGGAAAAAAATTTATAACAGTTATTTTTTTATAATCGATTACTCAAAGTTTGATTGGCGATTCTCTTGGTGGAAAAATGCTATAAATATAATGTTATTGGTGGTGGTAAATCAACAAAACGTTGGTAACAATGGTGATGGAGGTATGCAATACATTGAAAAGAAAGTTAAAGATTATGTAGAACAGAGTAAAAAAACAATGTTTATTATGAAGTTGAAAAACTATATATAATGAGAATGAATTGGTTTCATAGGGCATGTTGTTGGTGGAAATCAGAAGATGGCGTAATCAACGAAAAAAAGTAAAAAGTGTTTAACAGAGCTCTGGTTACGAAATCAATTATTCTGACGGAAGTTTTGGTAAAAAAATAATAAAAAAATAAAAAGAGCAATTTAATATTGGGAAAATTTTTTTAAGAATCGATGTAATGAGTTATATAAAATTCAATTCCTTTTTTTAATTCCATAGAACTAATTCGTCTGAAATGTATTTCTTTCAAGTTAGATTTGGATTAGCAAGTTTCGTTACAGAAATTCCAAGATTTCGTGGGAACTTTCTAATCTCTCTCATTTGTTGGAAATTGAAATCTAAATTATCAATAATTTTTAGGGTCAGGAAAAACATCATTGATGAATTTATTTATCTGATGTGAATACTATAGTTTGAATCCACGTTTATAGAAATAAAAGCAGTTCTTGAGTATTTTTTTGAATAGTAAAAACAAGTCCATTGAGTCTAAAAATTCATATTTGAGTGAGACTGAGTCACTCCATTCTTTGACTCGATAAATACAGTACAAAAGAATTTGAATCAAAAGACTATCATTGTGCAGTCATCAAAAGGAAAATCATCTAAGTTATCTTCTTCCTCTAGTACGAGCTATCAAATATTTAATAGTCCAAATAGAAAATTTAGGGGTAAGGTATTTCTCTATTGGTAATCCTCTATCAATGAACTTTCTGAATAATATTCTTTTCATGAGATTTGAGCGCGCATCTAAATTCATTTTTGTTGAAATCAATTTCTTTATATAAATATATTCTATCAAAAGTCCTACAAATTTGCAATCTTTTGTTGATTTTTCGTTTTTATATAATACAATATAGTATAAAATAAAGAAAAGAAGAAATTTAGTATGGAAAAAAATGGAATGAATTTAAAATTACATATTCTAAAAGGTTTTTATATTAAAGAATATAAAGGTTACACATTTGTAGTATTTCAACAGCTGAAGTGGAGAGTTTGAATGGTTATGTGGGAGTGAGAGCTATTGATGAAGGGGATCCCTGGACAAAATCAAATAAACAAATTAGATTGTCATGGTGGGATTGGTTTGGCAGGTAATTTGGATTGGATTTTTAAAAGTCAAAAAGCAACATATATTGGATTTGATTTGAAAGTCATTTAGGGAGATAAAACAGCTTTTGTGGTATCTTTCCAAATTTTTGGTTTTGGCGATTTGATTTGTCCTAGTGAAATTTGGCGTGATGGAAGCATATATTGAGAAGGTATGGAAAATCTCTTATTGAGGCGATTGATTGAATTGAAGAAAGGATAATAAAAAAATTATGAATAAAACAGGGACAAAATTATTTCATTAGTAATTTCTCTAATTGTATTTGTATTTATTGGTATATGACATTTGGCGAAACTCAATTTGACAGATTATTGAGTTCTTGGGCGGAGTGATTCTATTTGGGGTGTTTGGTATATTGGGTGAATTTTGGTGAAGATGGTGATGTAGTAAGGGGCATTTCCTAATATTGTAATTATTAGTGTTATTTCTATCTTTACAATTGGAACAGGTGGAACTACAAGTGTAGAAAAATTTGTTTCAGAGCAGGGGTGAGTCTGATTTGATTCGAGTTGGGTAAAGAATTTAATGGTGATTTTTCCAAATACAGATATAAATAAGTGAAATTTGATAAAGGTTCGTAAAAGATTGGTAATTCTTTGATGGAAAAAAAGTGATGATAAAGGAGTCAATTTGAGATTTCTGACGGTGAAAACAAATTGGTATCAAGATGGACATATCGAGTAACGTAGGATATGCAAGTTTTTATTCGTTGGGTAAAACAATCGTAAAGACGGTATTCAATATTATATTAAGATTAAGCTGAGGCTGAGGTAAAGGCGAATTGTTAAAGTAGATAAAGGAATGAAATATGGTACATCATCTTGGTTTAGATGATGTGAGTGTAAAAGTCAGTGAGTTCTTATCCTACAACAATGTTTGGCGGGGCATCTTTTGAAGTTGACGATGAAGGCAATCCATGGTACGTGGAGCGTTGGTAGTAAATTTATCTTTGGGCAGGGGCAAATGGAGTAATCCTATTAAATGCAGTTGGTGGAGGGTAAGAATATTCATTGGTGATGAGACAGATGGGTTGGGAAAAAGTGTTTATTCTGGTAACGTTATTCAACGTGTGAATCAACATTAGAGTTTATAAAAAAATGGTTTTTGGAATCTATCTTCTCTAAAGAGGGTGTTCGTAAAACGACAGATGAATATAAGTATATTACAATCGGTTCAGACATTTATCTCTATGGTGTGAGTTTTCTGTTAGTGGCGATAAGTCAAATTTAGGATTCGTTCTTGTTAATATGAGGGATACGTGGGGCGAGATTTCTATCGTCATCTGTTGGGGAGAAGCATGGGAAATCGGGGGTGCAGTACAAGAAAAAAAGGATATAATGGTGAATTCTTACAAAATTAAATGGTCAAGCATATTGCGTTGGTTTCAAAGTAAAGATAAAGGAAGTCTTATCAGAAATTTGCGTGTGTTAATGCAGAAGATTTCAAAAGTTGGTATAGTAGTAATATTAACGAGATTGATTAAAAGCGTAGTGGAGAAGAAATCAATAATATTGATGGAGATTGGTGGAGAAAAAAAAGTGAGGCAAAAGAAAAAGTTAATGGGATTGTTGGATTTCAATCAAGACACAAGTCGTTGATGGTGGGTATTGTTGGTTCAAAAATCAATGATAAGATTTACAAGATTGGAGCGTAAAAAGTGAGTGTGATGGAAGAAAAATTTCCTAGAAGTTAATCAGACTGCAGTGAAACAGATGAAAACAATTTCCTATCAAATATTGGTTTTGAATAAAATAATAAGGATTGAGTAGAAATGAGTAATCTTTTATTAGTACAGTTTAAAGCAACGTTGGTAAAATCATGAATGATTTATCGATTTCAAACTATAAAATCGGGCATGGACGGGATACGGTCTCTGAGTAATATTTGAGTCATTCTTCCTAGCTTATTTTTTTATACAGTCTTTGTTGTTTACAAATCAAAAGAAAAGTTATATAATATAGTATAAATAAATGAAAAGGGGACGTAAAATGAAAGTAGAAAATATTGGTATTAAAAATATTTGGGCTACAAATGAATTTCTTGTTGGAATCAATTGGAATGGAATATTTGGTTGAGAACTCGGTTATATTTTGGATTCAAAGGAATTGATTCTAGCAGGTACAAAAAGCAATATCCTGAGTCTGAATTTAAAATTTCTGATGTGATAGTAAAATCTGTTCAGAGCAATTTTTTTGAAAGTCGAGGGCGTGAATAGTATTCTTAAAAGGATTGGTAATATAAGTAATCCTTTTTCTTTATCTTAGTTTATAGTGGTGTTTATAGTGATTTATAGCAGTTTATAGTAAATAATATTTTTAAGTCTTTGATTATTCTGTAGCGGTGGTAAATATTGTTGGTGGAAGAGCAATAGCATTAAATTGGAATATTATTGAGCCAAAATCATAAAATCAATTATATAAATTTAAAAGTGAAAAAAATCTAGTCATTTAAGTTATGATTATAGCATTTGGTTTTTAATTAAAATTTATGAAGTAGTTCTTAGTTCTGAGCATTCTTATGAAATAATATTTTTGTATAATTGGTTATTATGTAGCGATATGCAGTGGGAAAGTATGTTGGGGCTGATGCAATCATTTCTAATTCATTTAGAGTAATTTCTCCTAAAATTAGTAAAATTAGAGTAATTTTGAGTCTAATTCTTCTTTTCTTTGGTAAAAAGATGTACTGAAAGTGACAGATTTTACGTAAAAAAAGCAAGTTGGTATATTTAGAATAAGTCAGAGACGGGTTTAGAGTTTATTTTTATTATGCAGGGCAATAGATTAGTAGTAGTTATTGAAAATTTATTAAGGTTCATTTCAATAATTCTATTTGAACTTTTCTGTAATGTTGTGGTATTTCTTGGTAGAGTGGTGGCGAAATCAGAGTATTCCATTTCAAAGATAAGATTATCTTTAAGTTCATCTAATAATGGATTTAAAACGATTCTGATAAATGATTCTGGATTTCTGGGCGAAGCAATAGTCTTTTTAGTAAGTTTCATTTTGTTAATTGGCATTTCTTTATCTAGTTTATAAATAGTTGTATAATGAGCATTTCTGGTATTAAATCTTAAATCTTTGATAATAGAATTTCAATTCATATGCAAGATTAAGTCTAGCAATAATTTGATTTTTATTATTATCTTCTAAGTCATGTAGAAGAAGATATGTTTGGGATACATCATTGGTATTTATATGGATGCTTTGATTTCTTTTTAAATCTATGTAATAAAGTGTTAATTGAATAGTTATTGTATTTGAGTAACTTTGTAAATGAACTTTGTTAGTGAAGCAAGTTTGGGGGCATTTTTAATAAATTGATACTGTTCTTTTTATCTTTTCTGTGGTGTTGAAATTAGTTAAGATGAATTTGTGCAAATTCATCAGGAGAGTGTGAGCTTTTTTTAACAGGTGGTTTCTTTGGATTAAAACAACATTATATCTATCATATAGAGCAAAGTGATCCCATGAATAATTGAGCTCTAAAGAAATTTCTAATTCATTGAGCGGGAAAGCAGTTTTAATTGAAGTGTTAATAGTACTAAATCTTTGGAAGAATTTGAGCAGTTTTTGGAGTTGTCTTTCTTTAGCAACAGTCAATGATTAGTATTTTTCTAAAGTGGTAATAATATTGGTTGAGCTCTTCTAATCTTTGAATTTGTTGGATGAGTACTTTCTGTATCAGTTAATTTTTTTATATTCTTGTTTTTTTCAAAAGCTGTGGAGCAATGTCAGAAATAAATTGGTTAACAAGTTTAAAGGTCTTTACATTAAATCGTTGAAAGATTTCTCAAGCGTCTAAAATTATTCATATAATTATTATGGACTGGATATGAGAAAGAAATTTAGTTGGGATTTTATTACGAGTCTCAGCATATTGTTTTTCTCAACAATGAAAAATCTCAAACGGGGAGTAACTGGCAATTCATCTTGATTAGCATAATAGTAATCTTGATTTTTCGAAAAAAAATGGTGCAACAGAATTAGTAGGATTTACATAAGTTCCGTGAGCAGAGCAATTCAATCACATTCAACGTAATGGCGATTTCTTCAGCAGGAACATGCAGGCGATGATATATTTATTACGTTTAATATAATAGAATCCATGGTCTCTCTTAAATGTAAGATGGTTATAGCATTTGTGGCTACTAATTTACAGTTTCGGAAATAATTTGTTTTGAATTCCTTTTTTTATCAACAGTTCATTTAATTGTCTATTAAATGTTTTTAAGATTGGTGCAATATTACGAGTAAATCCTAAAATTGTAAGCATTTTTCCCTCTGGCCCTGAGGCCGGGTACTGAAATCTAACAATCTCATTTTTTTCTTTCATCTTGTTGAAGTAATAATCTTTTGAGATTTCTGAAACATTTTTCAGAATAGATTCTTTGGTAAGTTTGATAAAAAGTCTATGAGGGTTAAAGATAAACGATACAAGTTATCAGAAATCTTCAAAGGGTCAAATCTTTTTTTGGGATAATTTTGTTTGAGTATTGATTGAGTCATCAAGAATAGAAGCATTTTCGATAAATAATTTGATTTTTATTGTACACGCGAGCTGGCAAATCGCTTTGGAACAAATTGACAAAATTGGCGAGTGAGATTAAAAAAATCTTGATAAGTGATTTTTGTCTTTTTTTATTCTAAAGTGAACTATACAACGAACTATTTTTCAGTTGTATAAATTTAGTTCTGGCTGGGCACGATCATTTTTTTGCATAATGGTTTTAGTGTAGTATTGAGCGTTTTAATCCTTTTTTTATTTTTTTATTGTTTTTTTGTCATGGTGGTATTCGTGAGTACTTTAAGGTGTGAGTAGTCAGTGACTAACAAATGAGTAAAAAAATAAGGGGCAATCACATCTTTAATATTTTTTTAAATGGTATTTAGTTGTTTGTGTTAATCTAAAGGTTTGTCAAAATTAAAATAAACATAGAAGTCCATTGGCGAATTTACAATCATATTAAAAGGTAAGATTTTTATAGTAATGTTCCATATGGTGATACTAAATTTTTGGATAGTTTCAAGATTAGTTGGGTCTACATCTAAAAGCAGTGGCATGTAGATAATCTAATTCTTTATTTTTTTAGCTGGTGAAAAGCAGTGCAAAATAAATTCTTACGTTGTTAATATTAAGTCTAGATTAAATCTAGAGGCATCTTTATCAAAAATTAAGAAAACGACGAAAATTTTCCAAATGTCTTTATTTCTTAAATCTCTATCTGAAACATAGAATGGGACGATTGAGTGGAGTTTGAGAACGAACACAAAACTCTGAGAATTTAGAAGAAATACAAGCAACATCATCTAAATCTTGTATTTCATCTAAAATAAAAAAATTTGACAGTGAAAGTTTCTTCTTTGGTAGTGGTTCAAAGTAATTTGGTGAGGGATCATTTTTTTCAAGTTGTCAGTCTTCAAATTTTTGATAAGTTGATCATATTTCAATTCTCCTTTTTTTAATTTTTTTAGTTTTTATATCAATTTAGTTTTTTTATATGAGAAGCGTTTTTTTATTATACAATGATTCAATTTTTTTGAAACGAAGTCGAAAAAAATTGCATATTATTAGTAAAAGATTATTGGTTGGCAGGGGCATTACAATTTTATGAGAATCATCAGTAGAATAATAATGCGAACTTTCAAGCAATCAAATTTTTAATCCTTTTTCGAGAACTTTTTAATATATCCTTTTGCAGTATTCATAAGAGTAATCTGGGTGATTATCAGTTTAGAGATGCGTCTCAAAGAGTAATAGCATCTTCTGAGTCCTTGTTATTCAGCATATTTATTTCTATAAGATATATCTTTATCTATGAACTCCCAGTCTTAGGCATTCTTTATCAGGTTCTTCCATCATTTTATAATAATAATATTTTGTTTGATATTCAGCGTCATAAATTTCTTGGGCATCATAGAAATATATTGTTCTCTATCCATAAAAAGAGTCCTTTTTATTTTTTTATTATTCTTTTTAGTTATGAGCAGTGAAAACAAGAAATAAATTTCATTGGGCTGTTATAGTTAATTTTTTTGATTTTCAGTTGTTATTAGGACGATTTTTTTAGGGTTGTTATATCGTCATAGTTTTAATGGTAAAACAGTCAGGGCGATTTTTCGATAAATGTATCGATTTAGAGTAAAACAGTGGGGTGAGTATTCTTGATTTAAGTAAAAAAACAAAAAAAGAGTAGATTTCTCTGAGTCTCTTTTTAGTCAAAATTATTTAGGACGGTGGGACATTTAGGCAATCTTTGGTTTCAATTCTTTCAAATTGTACGGTTTGAATGAATTTGATTTCAGTGGCACGGTTCGTGGGACTTTTCGGGTTGGGATCTAGCTTCCTCTATCAGTAATTGAAAGCAGTAAATAAATTATAGTTATATAATAACAAATTGATTTTAAAAAAGTCAAATATTAAGCAGATTGCAATTCAAAAAAGAAAAGTGAGTCATTCGATGAGCAAATTGTTGGAGCAAATCTGAGAATTTCATTTGAGATTGAAAATCTTGCTAGAGTAAAGAAAGTGCATCACGGGTGAGTCGAGCATAAGATTGGCTAATATTTTTCATAAGGGACATTTTTCTTTAGCGTCTTTAATCAATTGTTTTTCAGCAGGTGTAGAAAGTGTGTTGAAGTATAATCAGATATGGCAATCAGTAGCTCTGTATATAAGGGAATTTTATTATATTCAAGTTTCCTCGAGTGCGTGTTCAAAAAAGCATTCCAACAAAAATTATTCTTGAAAAAAAGCAATAAGTGAAGTCACAGAGGTCGATTGTTCAGCATTCTTATTTAACGAGCAGAAAAGAAAACAGAACAAAGTAATAGTAATATAAAATTGGTAAATTTTTTTAATTAACGTTATTTTTCCATAATGGTTTAAATTCAAAATAGCATTTTTCTGTTCTATCTTGAATTGTGGCTTTAATTGTAACAAACATAAAGTATTGTGGTCATTGCATATTTATCTAGCATAAAAATAATTTTTTTCATCATGAGTCTTGACATGGGCTATTCTGAACAAGTTTGGTGGCGGGGAAATATCTGAGCGTATAAATTCTACATTATATTCTTCGAACATCAATCATTTTCTTTTTTTAAAACGAGGCAAAAGCATTTCTATGTAATGATTTACATAATCTCTTGTTCATTTTCATAGAATTAACATCTAAATCCTCAATAACAATCCTATTGTAATTATCAAAAGAAATATTTGGTATATTATTTAAATTTGGGGACTCTTGAATATTATAGAACTTTAGTATAAGCATCATTTGAGTGGTATCTCTCTTTGTAGCTTTTGAGCTTGAGTTTATAATAAGGATTTTTTTATTCATTTTCTTAGAAAGTGAGTGTGAATAATATTTAATCTTATCATGGTGTCTCAGTAAAGATTTGGGTAATAAATAAAGGGTGCAGTGTTCCTCTAATTCATTTTTCTTTAAATAATCAATGGGGACAACATTTACATCAATGAAGTGGATTGTTTGAATATTGCAGTTTTTTCTTCAAGTGGTGTTTCGAAAGATTGAGTGTAACATGGCATTTATTATTTTTCAACAGAAACAGAAGAGTCAAAAAACTATTATCTTGGGATTGAATCTTAATTCTTCGGACATTTTGATTTTTGGTAAATCTATATTCTGGTTTGGAGTATCGAGATTTTTTGGTAACAAGAGCATTTGACTTTTGTCCTTACATCTCTTAAAAGCGATTTTTCTTATGAGTTTCAACATCTTTTTTTCTTTTTTTGTATTTGGAACTTTTTATGATTAGGCATGTTTGGATTAAAGAAATTATCCCAGAGTGACATAAATTATCAAATTGAATTTCTCTTGATCTGCAATGGAAAGTATTTTTTTCCCAATCAAATTTTCCATTTTTCTTAAATTTTTTTAGTGTGAGGATAATAATTTTTTTATTTAATTCTTTTTTTGAGTATATAATCCAGTGAACTTCATTTCTTTATAGATTTTTGTATTGAGCATTTCTTTCATCTATTGATACTGTTTCCATGGGGAGCTGATAGTCATAGTATTGTGAAAGAAATTTCTTGATTATGTTTATTGGGATATATTCTGATTTTGTGAATGCTTGTTATAGTGGGAATTGGATTTTTCAGTTGCGTTTTTCTTTTTTTCTCATTGAGTTTCTGTTTTTCTCTTTTTTTAGTTAGATTTTTCGTAATTATCATCATAAGAATGAGTATTTCAGTCAAATTCTTCAAATATATATTTTAAATAATTAAAAGAGCGATTTGAGCAATCTTTCTTTATGGGTTATATAGATTTTATTAAATCATTATTTAGGACATTTTGAGCAATTGTTGTAATTTAGGTCTTTGGTCATTTTAGTTCTGGGCATTTCTTTTTAAAATTATAGGATTTTTGTAAATTGTGAATCTCTTTCATAATGAGATTTCTGGGTGAAAAATTACAATTCAAAAGCATTTTTTTGTTTGGAATTAGATACACGAGCATAGATTATGTCATGTTTCATTAGTTTAGAATCATCAAAAAAACAAATTATTTTTCTTCTAATGAGTTCTATTGAATTTTCTCTAGTTAGGAATCTTCTATTAGTTGGGTTCTCTCAAATCGTATAACTCTCTATCTTTCTTTTGTAATGTTTTAGGGTGCATTGATAAGAATTTATGAGATTCTCCAAGAGAATAGTATTTTTTTATAAATCTTTATTAGTAAGGAAAAAAATTAAATAAATGACATCATAGTTATATTATTCTAAATTGATATTATAAATATCAGAATGTGATTTTTTTGTGATTTTTATTATACATTTTATTCAAAAACAAAGTCAAATCATAACAAATATAAAATTAGGATAGTTTTATAGAAATATAAAAAGAATTTATATTAAATAGAATGCTTTTTTTATTTATAAATCCTTTTTCTGTGCGTAATTTCTTCATAAGATGATTTCTGGTGGACAGGGGTGTGAGTTAAAAGTTTTTTATAATTAGAAAGCAAAGGCTAATTGTTTTTGGGTTAGAATTGATTGGGCGGCATGTGCAGCGAGTCATAAAAAGCATGTTTTGTTGTTTCAAGTAATTCTTCTGCGTTCCTTTAAGTGTAACAGTAGTAGTACGATTATAAAGTCCATAAACAATTCTTGTTGGTTTATAAGTTTTTTTGTTTTGAGCATTTTCCTCTTTTTCATATTTCTTTATATATTGTACAACAAAAAAATCTAGTTTGTCAACATAAGAGAATAAAAAAATTTTTTTATATTTCTAAGTTGTACAGTTCGAGAGTTAAAAAGTGCATTTTATTCATCTATAAGGACGATTTTTGGGGGTTGTTATATCGAAATATAAGTAACATGGAGCAGAAAAAAATCGTAATTTCGATAAATGTATCGATCTACAATAAATCAGGTTTAGAGTTTGGGTATTTTTTTGAGTTCAAATAACAATTTCTAATCTTTTTCGAAATTTCAATAAATTTATCTAAGTATGATTGTAAAGATTCAAAATCTGAGTCGTAATTGTTTAAGTTGATAATTTCGTCTTTTGAAAGTGGTGTATAATAATCTTTTTTTATTAAGATTTTTCAATAATTAGTAAATCTTCAAAAGTGTGAAAGTTTTTATAGAGCAGGAAAGATTTGTTGGCATTTTTGAAGTACATTTAATCTTTTCATTTTCAATCAATTCAAGAACGTATTCAACATTTTTTAGTAAATAAGATTGGGTACATTCAAAAGCTCATTCAAGAGATTTCTAAACAAAGTCCTTTTTTTCTTTTTGAATTTTCAAAATTAGTTCTTTTTGTAAAATCTTGAGTTTTTCTTGATGATTTTCTTGGGATTTCCAAAAGCAATATCTTTATTAAAATTTAAAATTTCTTTATTCATAACAATCAAAACTCATTTTCTTTTTTTATCACGAGTGTTGAAATCATTTTCTTGATTCAATCGTCAGTAAATTTGAATAGCACATTCAATACAATTGTGTCAGGCGAGACTAAATAAGCGAAATTTGTGAGTATATTTATATTTATCTTCAAAGTGATAGTAAATCATATCCCAGTTTATATATGGATTATTCAAATTCTTTTTCCATAAGTTTGATAAATTCTTCTTTATTAACATTTTTCATCTGAGTACATATTTTTTTCATCATAATTTGGTAGAAATTGAATCATAATATATAAATCGTATAATATACATATAAGTGATTTGCTAAGAGGTATCTTTAGATTTTTTTAAGAACAGCTGATGGTTTTCGATAATCTATTTCAAAGGTGGCATCTGAGCTAGAGCATTTTGCAAAATTGGTTAATCCACGATAAGCATTTTTCAATAGAGTCAGGGGTATGTTTTTCTCATTTTTATTTCCTCTTATTTCTCTTTATATTCTAATTGTATAATAATATTTAAATTTTTGTCAATAAAGAAAAAAATAAAAAAATTTTTAAGTATTATTCTGATAATAGATATTTTTAAAAATAAAATAGGAGTTTAATAAATGAATAAAATAAAAGGAAAAAGTATAATTTAAGAAAATTTGATTTGGAGAATCCTTTAATCAATCAGATGTTATGATTGAAGTGGCTGAATATGGAATGATAAATGTTTATCCTTGGTATAATAGTATAGAAATCGTTGAAACAAAAAGGCGAGTTGGCATCATTGTTTGTTATATTCAAAGGCGGAATTGAAGAGTTAGCAATTAAGATTTTTGAGATCGTTGACAAGAGAGGATTTGCGTAATTGGGAACTTTTCAAAAAAAGTGAAACAATGGCTGTTGTCAGGCAGTAAATATGAGTTTAAAGATTTGTTCTATAAGATAGTTAATTTGAAATTTATTCAGATTTTTAGTAAAATAAAAATTGATAAAAGAAAATTGGACATTTATTTAAACATTTGATTTAACAATCACGAATATAAAATGATTTCATCTTCAATCAGGGCAGAATTCTTTATTGGGAGCGGTGAAAATGAAAATGGAAATCTTAATCTGCATTATTACAAAACAACGGATAAAAGTGATTTACAAAGATATAGAGGTTTTATCAATCTTGTTAAATTGAATATAGTAATTTAGAAGTGATGTAGTAGAGGTTAGAAAGATGCAAAAAGAATTTATATTAAATAGAGTACTTTTTCTTTAATATTTAAACAATCGTTCTACGAGTATTTAGTCAAATCTAGAGGCATAGTGATTGTCAATGTTCTTATTGGCTGAAACAGTAATAATTTCATTGAGTCATCAATGAATAAGTAGAGGCAAAATCATATTCAGAATCATTTTTCATATTCTTTCTAAGTGGTGATACTCTTATCAGATAAAACATTGTTTTGTATAGTAGTTTTTGTAGTCAATGAAATCTCAGTTGATAGAGTATCAATTATATCTTCTTTTTGTTAATGGAATTGGGAGATTTCTTTTTTTAAATCTTTGTAAGGAATGATTGAGTTAATTTTTGGTAAATCTTCATTACAATCTTTAATAATTATAGGTCGGATTACATTATTTAAATAATCTCTTTCTTTTCTATTCATTTTGTTTAATGTGTCGTTTTTTCAGTATTGTATAAGTTTTTCATTCTTTCTTGGCTTTTTGTTCTGTCTTTCTTTCTTCATTCACATAAATTATATCTTTTTATTTTTTTAAAAAAAGTCAAGAACGAAAATAGACGAAAATTGTTGTAATATAAAATTTTTAATGTTCGTGAATCGGGACATTTAGGGATAGAAATTGAGACTTTGTTGTTCGTAAGTGGGGGACATTCCTGAGCAGGTGAGGGCAGGGATTGTTCGTGTTTAATTTTATTTTTTGTTTTTATTGACAAAAATAAAAGATTATTATATAATGATTAAGAAAGAAAAAAATATGAAAGGACATTTTTATAAAATGATTTATGTAAAAATTAACGGAATAGTACAAGGGATACAATTTAAGGAAGAATATGGTACAAGAAAAAAAGTCTATCTTTGGTATATTGATTTAATTCACAAGAAAAAAATTTAATGATTCGTCTTAGCGTAACATTGATTTGTTGGAACAGATGGCAAAAACAGGTAAAACAAAATGGAAGATGGATTGCGAACACATAGGAACATATGTAAATAAAGTTGGTGGTTTCTTTTGAGGGCGACAATGATGAAATCGAAGATTGGAATTTTTCAGATGGGCATTTGTGGAAAATGAAGGTTTATGCGGTTGGTTGAGTGAAGATGGTAAATTTTATGGGAGTGTCTATGGAATCATTCAAGTGTTGAACATTTATGAAAATGAAAATTAAAAAGTGACATTATTTCAGTTATGGAAAAGATGTTTATAATGAATTGTTTGAAATGGTCATCAAAAAAATACAGATTCATTAAGTAAAGAACAAGAAGAATGAGTAGGTGGCGGTGAGTTTTGAACGTCAGAAAAAGCAACAAGAAATTGTAAAAAGGATTTTTAAATAGATTAAATTAAAACAAATTGAAAGGAAGTTTGATGAAAAATGAGTTTTATCCAAAAAGTTATTGAGTGGATTTATAAACAAGATAAAAAAATCAGAACATATTATAATTTATTGGCGGGAAGATGAGGGCGTGAAAACAGAGTTAAAAGATTGGAATATTCATATGCGTGAGTCAAGTAAAAGTTCGGGGATTATAAAGAAAATGAACTTTCTTAATTCTAGTGACAAAAGTCTGGAAAATTATAGGGCGAATGGAAAGCAAATCAGAGAATCTGAAAATAAATATTCAGGAATGGCAGAAAGATGGATTTGAGACAATGGTTTTATTTATTTTTGATGTAACATGGTTTGGTAATAATGAAACAATTGAAAAAGAAATTAAATAGTTGCAAAAGTCCTTACGATTTCGATAAAGTGAGTCATTTGTTAAAGAAGGATATTTTTTTGATAAAGATTTGTAAATTCCCTTTTTGGTGGCAGCAAAAGATAAATCAGGTTATGTAATCAATGAATGGAAATCAAGGATTTTTCCCATCTCTTTTAGAGGGATTTCAAAATTCAGAGCAAATCTATTTATAAAGAATTTTGAAATATGATAGAGTTAAAAGAGTGATTTGGAATTGAGCTGTCAAGAAGCAAGAGTGAGGTTAGAATTTTCTAAATAAAGGGATATGTCAAGTTAAATGAGTAATTCTTTTTGTGGAGCAGAAATATGAGTTCTTATTGGAATGGCGAATATATTAAAGTCGTGTTTACAGATTTTTAGAGTATGGGACTATGGAACAATGGGCGATGATGTATATGTTGGTATTGTTGATAAAAACAGTCTGAAATTTGATTAAATATTGAAAGGAAAACAAATGGTTAAAAAAGTTGGAAGTTATAAAAGATGAAGTGGTGGAAAGATTTTTCAAGAGTGCTTTCAGAGGGCAAGAGTCTGAACAAAAAAAGCAAAAGAATTATCAGAAAGAAAGAAATTACAATGTTGAGGAATTTGAGCGAACAGGGCATTCAGGGACGGTTCGATTTGATTTTTTTGGCTCAAATAACAATATTGATAAAATTCAGAATGGATAAAAATCGAGTAATTGGATTCAAAGAAACGAGTTTCAGAACTTTCCTTTAACAGAAATACAAAATCATTTGGGAGGTATTGTGGTAGGGAGTACAGGGCGATGTCAAAGATGAAAAAAAGTAACAGTAAACATTAGTATTGGGTAAAGACAATTAAATCATATCTAATTAAAGAATCAGAATTTGATGGAAGTAGATTGAGCTAAAAGATTTAATCCTAAAAATGGAAACTCATAAAAATTGTTAAACAGGGGAGATTTTTGTTTATTTCTTCTCTTATCCAAAGTCATGAAGCAGATTTCATGAAAAACGTGGGGTAGAGTTTGATAAATACAACATAAAAGATTGGGCTGAATATATGAGCATTATCAAATCTGATTATGTTGATGGTTTGAGTAAAAGCAGACATTTATCGAAATTTGAGCAATGAGTGGAGTGAGATGAGTGGGGTGGATATGGTTGGCGTATGGAATTGGCAGAAGAAGATGAAAAAGAATGGGTGACTATTGGCAGAAGAAAAATTAGGTATTTAGAAAATGCAGGAGTTGATGAGGTGGGGTTGTTGGTACAGAAGCGAAATCAAGTAGTTTTGATTATGATGAGATTTCAGATGAAACAGATTCAATATGAATATTTCAAAGATAACGAAGATTTATTGAGTAAAAAAATGGGAAAAGTACGTGGGTTCAAGAAAGGAACATGGATTGTAAAATTAGAAAGGTTTTATAAATGGAATTTAATAAAAAGGTAGAATATTTAGACAGAAAGTGGAGGGCAGATTTCTAATGAGTATTGGAAAGAAGTTGAGCGATTAGCAAAATTAAAAGGAATTGGTTATAAGAATAAGAGTTATCTAATGATAATATTAGTATCTCAGTTGGTGCAGAAAGTAAATAAGTTTTTTTGGTCTATGCAGAGGATAATGGTTTTCCTTTTTGTGGATAGATATGGCATTCATAAATATATGAGGCAAGGAATTGATTAAATTGTTCCTTAAATTTGAACAAAATTACAATCAAAGAAAAGCAGTTGAAGATGGATTTGAGAATTATTAAAAATAAAAGGAGGCATATTAAATGAAATCTTTGTTTTTCGTTATCAACATCGGAAAGTACAGACATTTGGTTATAACGTTCTTCATCTTCTTGATTATCTCTTGGTACTTTGAGGCAGAGTAAATGAATTTGAAATCAATCCTAGGGCATTAAGTAATGACGCAAAATTAAAGGTTCTTTAAGAGTATATAGTCGGTGAAAATTAAGATAACAAAGAAAGCAAATGGACTGGCAAAAATAAATGATGAAGTGTTTCTATAAGTTTTTCTTTTTTTAAGTTATTCATAGAGTAATTTTTCCTTTTTTTATTTTATCATATCAGTGGATTTATTTAAATTTTTATCTGAATTGTTGACAAAAGCAAGTTTTTTTATTGTACAATAAATATACAAAAAGAAATTAATTCAAAATAGTACAATTAGATTTTTTGTAAAATGAAAGGTCTTAATGATGAGAGTAAAATGAAATGGAGATTTGATGATTTGGGTACATGAATCTACATATTCTTTCAAAGGGGAATTTTAATGGTAGTGATTATAAGATTGGCGAAAAAAATCAGAATTTTATAGAGGTAAAAAAAGTTAAAAGTAGGGTTATGAAAGAAAAGGTGTGGGAGTAATATCTGTTTATGAAGTACAATATAATAAAATTTCTAAGGGACGAATATTATAAATTAAAAAGGACGATCATGTAAAAGTTATTGTTATTGAAAACATTAGGAATTTATAAAGATGAATATAGTACATTTTAAATTCAAAAAAATTAAAGATAAAGAAAAAAAGCATTGAAGAATCTTTATAATGATTTTTTTACAATCTTGGCGATGAATATATTACAGAATTAGAAAAAAATATAAATCATTCTTGAGTGAAGATTGAAAACAAATAGAGTTAAGAGACAATCTAAGAGCTCTGATGGAGCATTACATCAGTAAAATCTTAAGTGGTAAAAACGTTGACAAGTGATAATTATTGTTATACAATAAATATATGAAGAAATAAAGGAGAGAAAAAAACAATGACAATGAAAGAGATTTTTTTATGAAAGGAACTTAAACAATATTGGCAGGGATAGGGATATTTCTGGTGAAAGTTATGAATTTACATCAGTTATGAATGAATATGATAAAGTGGTTTTAGTTTTGAAAAAAAGTAGAAACAGAAGAAGGTAAGAATCATTTTGGCAGTTATTGAGTTGTTCGTTTATCTTTGGCATATCTTGGAGTTCTCGATCAGATTATATGAGTTCATTGCAGGGAAAGGGGCGGTGCATTGGTATCTATTGACGAAGGTTGGCTGAAAGTCGTAAAATGATTAAAAGAACAGATTCAATTCTGAACGAACTTTTAATGAATTAAAAGAAGTAGGAATTGATTTAGGAGCGTAGAAAGGAATAATTAAAATGGATATTACAAAATTTGAACATTTGGTGAAAGATTTGAAATTAAAGAATTTGATTATTATGGTTCATGGCGAGGTATTTGGCGGAGGATCTATTCTTTAACGATAAAGATGAGTATGTTCCAATTTCTGAATTTATGGAAGCGTTTAATGATTTAACGTGGTAAAAGAATTTGAAGGGATATAAAGGCGGAGATTTCAGTTTTGAGGGTGGCGATGAAATCCATTTCGAGTATGATTATAGCAATTGTGAAGATTTATCAATCCTAGAATTTGAACTAAATTTGAGTCTAGTGGTGGGTTCAGAGAGAATAATATTGGTGTCAGATAATATTATAAAATAGAAAAGGATTACAAAATGAAAAAAATATTTAGTGTGGCGATTGTTTTTCTAGTGCGTGAAAAATCTACGAGATGCAGTACGTGGAGGTCATAGCGGTGGACAGTCATCTCATTCTTCACATAGTTCAAGTAGAGTTCGAGACAGGTACTTCACGAGTTCTAGTTCATCAAGGGATGAAGTTCATCAAAAAGTTCTGGAGTAGCTAAAGGGAGTGAGCAAGGGAGTGAAAGCAATGAGTCTAATAAGAGTTCAAATAAATCAAATTCAAACAAGTCAAGTGGTGGTCAAAATCAGTGGCTAGGGCAAAAACAGAACAATGCAATCTACGGGCTGAATGTAAATTCTCGTGAGGGTAATCACAGGCAAAGTCAAATGATTCACAATCAAGTGAAAGTGAGTCTAAGGATAAACAGCTAGCATTGCGGGCTAGTAGGGGGGCGGGCAATCAGAATCTTCTCAAAATAATTCTAATGTACAGGGAGTTTGGGTGGCATTCCTATTGAATCATGGGATGTATTCAAATAGGATTATTGGCTGGGAGAATGAGTTTCAAATTTATCAACATTGATTAACAGGTATTGTTTATGGATTTGTTGGACAAAATGACATGATGATTATTATTATAATGATTGGTATTATTATGATGATGATTGTGGAGACTCAGAAAGTGAAGTTGAAGAAAGTGATAATGGTGAAAAACAAGGAAATATATGATTTTTGTATTTGTTTGAGTGTAGTTGTGGGTGTTGGTTTCTTTCTTATTCTATTGGGATAAAAAAATCTTATTGAAGGTGTTGAGTATGAACAGAGCTAAAAATTAGTAAATTCTCAAACAACAGTATTTATAGATATGGAGCAATCTATGAAGAAAATCATTTTATTTTGGGTTCAAATCCTACAAATGAGATTCAAAATTGTTTCAATCAAGAAAGATAGATATTGTGAAGAGTGACCTGGAGCGATTAAGGCCAAATCAAGATGGCTACAATCAATCCTAAAGACAAAAGGTCGTTGTTGGGTTTGTTTTGGTGGCGAGCATGGAACAAAAGAAGAATATAAAATTGGCGAACGAGTTGGTGATAAAGGATGGTATTCAGAAGATAAAGATGAATGGGGATTAAACTTTCAAATCTTATGGTAATTGTGAGTCAAGACGAAAAAAAGAATTTTTATGCAGATGGATGAGATGAAAGCAATTCATTGGGATGACAGCGGTGCATATGATGATTTTTACAAAAAAAAGAATATATGAGTGCTTTTTTTATTTTTATAAAATTGTTGACAAAAGATATTTCTTGTTGTATAATGAATATAGAAATAAGGATTGAGGTAAAAAAAACAATGACAATTATTAAAATTTGGTGGTAATGTTTATCATCGTATTTGGATGGGTAATCTTTTCCAATCATAAGTAAAGTTTGTTGTTGAAGATTGGATTTTGAGCATCTTTTTAGGGAGGATTTGTATGCAGTTTTTCTTCCTAGTGCAGACAGCATTGTAGGAAATCAAGAATATAAATTTATAAATAAAAGGAGAAAAAAAATGAAGTATATTTTTGGGTATAACGGACGTTTTGAAGGAGTGACGTTGGAAGTTTTTGAAACAAAAGAAGATTTGGTCGAGATGAGTTTCAGAGAGAATGAGTGGAGATTTGTTGAAAAAAAGTAGATTGGAATAATTTAGAAAAAAAATATACAAGTGAAAAGAGCAGAATATGTTGATTTTAAAGATGATAAATTTTGGCGTTGTACAGAAGTCTTTTTACGAGTAATGGAAGGATAAGAAAAAAATAAAAAAATCAATTTCATTAAATATTCCAAAGCAGATCTGAATAATTTTTCAAAGAATAAATTATAAAAGAGGGCATATTTTTATGAGTACTTTTTTATTTTTATTCAGGTATAAAATAAAGCGATCTAGGGGCATTTTTCTTAAAAGTCTATACATTTATCGAAAATTACATTTTTGGCGTTTTAGCATGTACATGTGACGATATAACAACTTTATATTTAATTAGAGCATTTGGTAAAAATAAAAAAAAGTAGATGCTTTAGAAATTTTTGAATTCAATTCAGCAAGTGGAGGTCGGAAGGAATACAGGGGCAGTTATTCATAAGTTATTTATTTTGTTATTTAATAGTTATTTATAGTTATTGAGCGAAAAAGGCGTTTTGTGAATCTCTTTATCTATTGTTTGGTAACGGTTACAGCAATTGAAAAAAACAGCGTAATGTCGAAAAAAACAGTGTTGGCCCTTTTTATCAGTATTTTATGGATGCTTTTTGGAGTATTTTAGGGGTTTTTGAGGTATTTTTTGGAGATTTTTGAGTGTTTGGCTTTTTTTGAATGAGTCATTGAGTATTTTTGTCCTATTTTTTTCATCAGTATTTTTTTGGTCGTTTTTTTATTTTTAAAATCCTGAGTATTTTGGGGTGATTTTAGAGTGTTTAGAGTTTTGGTCAAAAATAAAAAGAAATAAAAATCCTTTTTCTTTTATAAGATTTCTTTTGTTTGGGTAAAAATAGTAAATTTGTTAGAATGAAAATAAAAAGGAGTATATGAATCTAAGTTTTTATACAGATAGAAGATTTGATGAATAGAAATAAAGCGAAAATAAATAGAAATTTGGCTGAGCGATTTACATATTACAGAATTTTACAAAAAGTAAAAATGGAACAGTATAAATGCGGTACAATTTATTTTGGATAATTTATTCATACAAAGGGGCAATCAATTTAGATTAAACAAACGAAATCCATTCAAAGAAAAAGAATATTTTATTGAGTGTAATGAAAGCAAAAGATTTAAAAAGAATCATTGGGGAGGCATTGTTCTTGAAATTCAATTGAACAAAGGGTGGCAAAGGGGGCAAAAAGGGGACTGTTATATTCTAAGGCAATGAATATGGAAGAGTTTTAGTATTCTTGATAAATTGAGTGAAGATAGTGCAATTCAAGAATATTGGGTTTGGGACTGTTAGAAAAAGTGAGTAGTAAATAGTGATAAGTCTATTCAAGAAAGAGTCAATATTGAGTTACAAAATTTGAAATTGTTGGTGGTGAGTGAATTTCTCAGAAAGGGAGTTTATTCAAAAAGGATTGGTGCAGGTTGTGGTAGAATTAAAAAGAAATAGAGGGCAGGATCAACATTCATGAGATTATGGAAGAACTCAAAGAGATATTCAGAGCATTCTTAAAAGTTGGATAGTGAGTTTTCCATTTTGGGCAAAAAGATTCTCTTGAGCAGGTTTGCAGAATTCTTTTACAATGTGAGACTCTTAATGGCAAAGTAAATTCTATTCAAGAATTTATTGATTATAATGAGGCAATCTTGAAAGTTTATATATTTCAGCGTTAAAAAGTATTTTTTGCGGTGGCAATTCAGAATTAAGTTTTACAACAAGTTGGCATTTTGATGGGGACGTTGAAAGAGCAAAAGAAGAATTTAAGTTCAGTATTTCTGTTTTGAGCAATGGCAGGGGAACTTTCAGAGTAGGATTTTTCTGATAAGTTTGACAGATTCCTTGTTTCAGAAGAGTTGGGAGTATGATGTTGGCGAGAAGGCGGTTATGAAAACAAAATTTATTACAGTCAAAGGTTTAATTAGAAAGCTACATTCAGTCATAAAATCATGAATCGTAGAACTTGGAAGATGTAAAAGCAGAAATCAAGGAAGAATATATTTATTTAGATGAAAGCAGTTGATAGAATTAAAAAGTGAACATAAAAAAAACAAAAAAATGAGGCATATATATATTGAGCATTTTTTTATTTTGACAAGATTGAAAAAGTTGTTGTATAATGTGAGTATAAAATGAGATTTATGAAAGGGATTAAAAAAACAATGAAGGAAGAAACGAAACAATTTGGTTGAGGGAAAAGAATTTGGTGAAAGTCATATCTTCTCAGATTGGTAACAATAAAAGTGGCGTTAATTGAAAATGATGTTATTCGAGCAGAGAATCTTGGGATTTATTCTGTTGGCAAAAATCAGACAGAAGTGGATTTGGGTGAAGTTAAATTAACAGTGAGGGCATATAGTTATAACAAGAAAAAAAGTTTGGTCTTCGGTGAGTGCTTGCAGTTGTTCAAAAAGAAGAAGAGTTTGGAAATATGGGATGGAACATGCGGACGTATTATTTGAATTTTTGTTTCTGAGATTTCAATCAGTACAAATTGAAGGAATTTGATTAAAGCAGGTGCCAATCATTGATAAGATTGATGAAGAAGTCGTCATATTGAAAAGGAAGAAAATCAAGCAGAATTAGTGAACGAAATGAAAGTGGTCGAAGATTGAGAACGAAATATTGGTGGTAAGATTGATTTTTGAAAAAAATTAAATCTTAGAGGGATAAAAGCTAGTGAACAATCTAATTAAAAAGATGAAGAAATAACAAAATCCTAGTTATAAGAAATAAAAAGAAGAAGAAGTAACATGGAAAAAGAAAATCAAAAAAATTCTAACAGCAGAAATTAGAAGCACTTTTAGTCGATTATCTTGAGTATGCAAGAGCAGTAATTGGGAGTAGAAATGGAAAAAAACAGGATTTATTGGTCAAAGTTGTCAGGGAAAGATTATAACAATAACAATATTCTTCAAAAAAATATAAATTTCAAAATGGTGAAAATGATTATGTGTGGATTTCTAAAATTGAGTCTATTGAATTGAAAGTTAAAATCGTAAAAAGTAGTGGGAGCTTTGTTGGTTTGCAATGTGAACACAATGGAAATGTTAAAGAAATTGAGTTTCTGGAATCCTTATGCAGACATTTATAATGGCGTTTATCAATTCCTTATTGATACAGTAGAAAAGTGGCATAACGTTGAGAAAAGGTGCAGGGGCATATGAAATTTTTAAAATAAAAAGGAGTCAAGAACAATGAAAGTAGTACAGATTGTTTTAGGAGTTATTGGGGTTTGTTTTCTGATTGCAATTCCATATGGCAGCATTTTGGGGATATAATTTCCTTGGCGGAATTTTTTTACAATTCTTCAAAAAGTAAAGTTTTTGCAATTTCTTTTTGGTTGTAATGGTGGCATGAGTTGCGAAATCTATTTACAAGTAAAAGCGAAAAAAATAGATTTTTATTGGCGATCTGGGGCGATTTTTAAGGGTTGTTATATCGAAATATAAGCAACAGTAAAACAGTTAAGGAAAAAATTCGATAAAGGAATCAAGGACGAGAAAAAAACAATTAGAAACAGTGGGCGAAAAAGGAAAATAAGTGATTTCACAATTTATTCGGGACATCATTTGAGCACAAAAAGAAAACATTAAAAGTCGACATTCGAGAATTACAGAAACAACAAAAGATAATTGAGATTGTCGTGATTTCGTAACAACATCAGAGGCATTAGAAGATGATTTGCGTGATGTTGGCATAAACACAACAGGCGTTGTGATTGTCATCAATTGGAGCATTGCAATGGAAATGGATAAAATTCAAAATCTAAAATATGTATATATTACAGAAGATGGTGAGGGAACATCTAGGGAAAATTATATGAGACGGGAAAAGATTTGCGAAGGTGGGTAGTATCAAATGATGGATTTATGGATTTGAAAACAAGCAGTATCATGCGTTTTACAAACGTCTGCGTAAAGAATGATGAGTACAATGAATTTATATATATTTGTTAAAAAGAATAAGAGCAAGATATTGAGTACTTTTTATTTTTTTATATTATTGACAAGTTAAAAGTTGTATAATATTATATGATTAAAGATAAAGAAAAGGAGGTGTTGTTAATATGAAAGAAAAAGAGGCATCATTAGGTAAAATTGGGAAAATTATTTTTTTAAAAATATTGTTAGTTGTTCTAGTTATGAATTCCTTATGTATTTGGTTTTTGAATTTCTTGAACTTTCCTTGGTGGATTTTTTTCAGTTTTGCAAAAATCAATTCAGTTTTGGCAGTTTGTCCTTGTAACAATAGCAATTGGATTTGTAATAAGTCTTTTTTTAAATAAAATTTATGATGAATTTCAATAGTCATATTGATTTTTAAAGCATGTTATATCGACGGCAGTGGAATGGCAAAACAGTCAAGGGCGATTTTTCGATAAATGTATCGATTTATGAAAAAAACAATTTCAGAAAGGCAAGTCGGAGTAACAAAGAGCATGTTGCAGTGCTTTTTCTTTTTATTTATTGTTGACAAGTTATAAAAAAATTGTTGGCATATGGTAAAGATAAAAGAAGAAGGCAAAACAATGATTTTGGCTAAAATTGATTTCATGGAGGATGGAAGGGATTATTTTTCATCAAAAAAACGATAAAGAGTTTATCAATCTCTTTTATGTACGAAATGCAGAAACAGAAGGAGTGATAAAAAAAGTAGGGTTTTATTCAAGTGATGATCAGGACTGAGATTTCAGTGGTGTATATAGACAGAAAGAGATGGGACTGGTCAACGAGATCGTTCTCATGGAAAAAAATTAAAAGAAAAATTCAAAAAGCAATGGTTTGGAAGATAAATTCTTGTGTAAACAGGCTAATAACGGAGAGGAGATTTGAGATGGACAATTTGTGCAAGATTGTGTGTTGACAGTTGGGTTAATCCATTAACAAAAGAGATGAGTCAGAATATTTCTTATCAAAGTAAATACATTAAAGGAACTCAGCATTTGATGATGAAAAAAATTTGTAGAAGATTTATTAGGTCTGGGCTGCCCAGGGAGCTGGTAGCGGAGTAATTAAATCTTATCAAGAAGAAGAATTGGCGGAGTTCATACAATCTGTAAAGGTTTTATAACAAGGTTTATACAAGAAATTGAATTTCTTTTTGATAAAGTACAAGAATTAAACAAAAGAATTTTTCAAAGTTGGAAGAGTACAAAGTCCATACATTAGGAAAAAAATCAAAGTTTGGAAAATTAAAAAGATTTGTTGGTATTCTATTAACAAGATTTATTTTTTTGGGATGGTGAAAAGATTATTATTACATTCAGCAACAAGGGGCAGGTTGGTAATATTGATGCGTAACATTTATTCCTAAAGAAGATTGGTTAGTTGAAATTATTGATGAAGATTCAGTGAGTCCTATGGACGAGGTTTGTACGAAACTAAAAAAATAAAGAGCAAGAGGGTGAGTGCTTTTTTATTTGAAAAAAAATACAGTTTTTTTATTGACGTCTAACGATTTTATTGTATAATATAGTATAAATAAAAGAAAAGGAAAACAAAAAAATGAAAGAATCAGTGATAAAAAAATATAACAAGGCTGATTGGAAGGTATGTCAACAAAAGCAAAAGAACAAGTTGAATTTTGGCAAGAACAATTAGAATTAGCAGAGAAAGTATTGTCAGGCGAAAACAAAAGAAAAAAAGATTTTTGAAGATGGGTTATATATGTGCGGATGGTGAAAGGAGCTACTTGGTTCCTCGTAGTAGTAAAGAATGGAGAGTAACAGAAGTTAATAGGTGTAATCCATTGAATCAATCTATATAAAAGTCAGGGGCATATCGGCATTGAAAATTAAATTGGTAAAAGGGCAATATAAATTCAGTTCAAAATGGATTGCATGAACAAAAATTATTTGGGGCGATAATTTTTGAAATGGATTTTTATTGGTGGTAGTTGTTGATTTAATGATGATTGGCGTAGAGTTATTTGTAATATGGGGTATTGTTAGATAAAGATGGTGGTAAGTGGAATTTATTGAAGAATTTCTAGATTGGGATTTCAAATGAATTATATGGTTTAAATTTACATGGTGATTATTAAAGACTGGGTGTTTTTCAATTTGTAAATCTTGAACAATTAAAAAGAATTTATTAAAGAAAATAAAAAGAATAAAAAAATTAGTAGAACTCTTACATGAAATTTCTTATTTCTACAAAAAGTCATTGGTGAGGTTGTAAAATCCTCAAAGTTATGTTTATCATTTAGAGTTAAAGGGATTTCGAAATTCATTATTGAGTCAGATTTCAAAAGAAAAAAATTAAATCTTAATAAAATAAAGGAGAATATAAATATGAACAGAAGAAGTTAATCGAACAAAACAATTTGGCGAGAAAAGAATGGAACAATCAGTCAGGTTAAAGATGAAATCTTAAAAAGGGATGCACGTGGTTTGTCAAGTATTTTTCATTCCATTAGAAAGTAAAAAAACAGGAAGATGGTAAAAGATTATTCAATTCTTAAAAGAAGAAGGATTTAAAGTGGTATTTGAAATATGATAAGCATCAAGAGGCTGAGAGGGAATTATCTTGAGGCTCATATGGGATATTATCATGAGGGCAGTTGGTAGAAATGGTGGAAGTAGTATTGTTAAAAGTGTAGTAACAGTGGCTGGATTTAAAGGCATTATTATTTATGTTTAATTACAAAAAGAGCAAGAAACAATTCTTGAGTACTTTTTTTATTTGAAACATTCTCTTTATATGCAATTTGGAAACAGTGAGTGATTGGTGATACAGTTTAGGTTGATTTTTCGATTAAATCCTTAATGAATTAGAAAAAAACGAGATGGGAGATGGAGCGACAATTGTATTAGAATGATTCTAGTTGACAGTACATCTTTTTGGTGTACAATATTGGTATAATATAAAAAAAGTGCGGTAAATCAGTCATAAAATTAAGAAAGGATTGTGGTATGATTTGTGGTATTGTAGTAAGTTTAACGAAAAAGGATGAAAAGGTTTGGGTTGAACGAAATTTGAAGATTAGTTTGATTTGTGTCAGATTGTCAAGATGAAGGATAGGGAAATTTGTGATTGTGGTAGATTGGAGATCACGATTCTCACAAATTTGGTAGTGATGATTGTTGGTAATAAAATTTTATAAAAAAAGAAAAGGATAAACATGATGAATAACAACGGAAAAAAAACAATTGGATATATTGTGTAATAATTTTTAGATGTATTGGGACTGTATTTTTGTTATAGGTGGAGCATTCAATTTGGGTGGAATCAAATTTTTAGTACAATCGTTTCAGTTAATAGCATCTCTTTGAGTAATCATTTGAATTTCAATTCTAGTTTTCAGTATTTAAAGGTCTTGGTGGGACAAATACAAATACAAATAAAGACAAAAAGAAGATTATTTAGAACAGCAATTTCAATACACAGTGAGTCAATATTTGAATTTAGGATTTGTTTATGGATTGATGTGGGTTGTTACATTCTTTATTTAGTGAAGGAATTGATAAAATGAATGTTTATTATAGTTTTATATAATGTTTGTAAAACATAATAAAAAAATATAAAATTCAATAGAAAGGAGGTGAGATTATGGGACTGAGTGAAAAAGAGATTATCTGAGTCAGTGATGAACGGTTCAGTTTAATTAAAGATTGTGTCATTTTAAGCAAGGAAATCTGTATAATGCAGAGCTATGATGTTAGACAGTATTATTTTTGAGGTAGATTGTATAGAGTTGGAAATCACAAGGGACGATTTTTTTACAAAAAGTAATGAGTTTGATTGTTGGTCTTCAATCTCATTTGGTGGAGAAATATTTAAACAAGTTGGGGAACAATTTATGAGTTTCTTTAATAATAAATCGAACAAAAAGAAACGTATTCAAGATATAAAGATAAAAATGGATACAATGTTGTTGATTTCCTAAAATAACAATCTCTAAAAAAACATTGAATTTGATGAAGATAAACAGAACTTTATAGTTGTAGTCTATGTAAGAGAAGTTATAATTTAAAAGTTCAATCATCTAGAGCGAAAATGTCAAACAAGTTAAATTTGTTTATGATGAAGCAAATGATTTAATCAAATGTTTTTAAGATTTATGAAGTTGAACAGAAAAAAAGTTGAAAAGAGATAATTCAAGGTATTTCTCAATTGGGCTGGGTTTAAATAATATTATGTCTATATACAATAACATTGGGATGGGAAGATTGTTATACAATGGCGGACGTCAAAAGTATCAATCAATATTATAATAGAGGTAGAGGGCTAAAATGAGGTCTGAGTTGAGCAAGCAGTGTTAATGAGTCGAAAAGATTAAAACAATTATCTTTCAAGAGAAAGAACAAAATTGATTATGAAATGCACAAAATTTCTTCTCATATTATCAATGAAGCAGTAAGTAACAATATTTCAAAAATCTTTATTGGCAATAATAAGGACGGAAAAAAATGGAATAAATATTGGCGGAAGAAATAGCAAAAATTTCGTTAATATTCCACGGCAGTTATTTAATCAATTGTTATATAAAGGAGCATTAAAAGGTATTGAAGTAATTTTTCAGTGAAGAGAGTTACACATCAAAAAGCAAGTTTCTTTGATAAGGGACAAATTGAAAACTATTTATGGTGAAAATGATAATCATAAATTTTTCTGGCGGAAGAATTGAAAAAGTGGATTATATAAAGACAGCAAAGGAAATTTATGGAATGCAGATTTAAATGGTGGCGGTAACATCATGAGAAAGAAATTTCAGACAGGAAGAACTATAAAAATATAAGAAAAAAACAAAAGAATTGATGAAGGGGACGATTCTTATCACATTATAAAAGTAGTCAATTTAATATGATGAGAGTGTAGAGGGCAGCAGGGTGTGAGTATGAGGGAGTTAAATTTTCAGAACAGCGGTCTATAAAAGTCAAATCACATTTAGTTATATTTGATTTGAAAACAGAAAGTAAAAGGAATTTCAAAGAACAGTTTATTGGAAAATACAATGGTATTGGGTTTGTGGTCAACAGATGAAATCAATTGTACATCTATCAAAGAGAATCATAGATGGTATAAATATTCTGGTAATTCAGATGATAAAGAATTAGATTTTTTACGTGATGAGACTAGGGGTAATATTTTAATGATTTTTCACACAATAAAGATTGGTGGACGATTTTTAAATGTCGTTATATCGTCGGTGATTAATCGGCGTGGTATAAGGGCGTTTTTTTCGATAAATGTATCAACATTACGAAAAAAACAGATTCAAAACTGAGGCGAGGTTATTTTAGAAGAAACAGAAAAAAAGGAATTAAAATGGTAGAAATATAAATATGAGGTACGTTTTTGATGGTAGGGAAGATTATGATTTGTTTTTGGACGATTAAATTTCATGGTTATGGTGGAAAATATAGTGGGTATGATAGAAATGAAATATGGTATTTCGTTTGGCGTAGATTGGACTAAAATGAAATCAATAAAAAGAAAATTATTGGGAATCGAAATTAAATATATTCGATTAGGGATTTGAAAAAGGGGTTTGATGTTTCCATTTATAACAGAAAGCAGATACGGGTAGGTAAATGGAAGCAATTTATGAGGGTATGGAACAAGGATAGATATATCTTGGTATACAGATCGAGTTTGATTCTTTTAAAATGAGAATCATTAAATTTGGGTTGGAAAAAAAGGTGTAGATGTAAGTTCTGTTGCGGGAGCGGGGACAGATTCTTATGACATATTCGTGAGATTTTTTGGGGCGATGCATGAAAAGGAAAAAAAGTAAAATGAACAATAAAAGAATATAAGGGCATCGTTAAGAAAGTGAGCAGAACAGAACGATTACAAGAGTTAGGAATTAAAGATAGTAATAGAATTAAGAGTAGAGTTAATTGGTTTGTTGGCGAGATATATTAGCAAAAATCAATTAAAGAGTTTTTCGAGGATGAAACAGTGCGAAATTAGATTTGTTGGGTGGGACAAGAAAAGTGCAATTATGAGAGTTGGTAATAGAGTTATTAAGGCGAAATTTCAATCAAGCGTTTGAGACAATTTGATGAATTTTTCTTAATAAAGAAGAAAAAAATGAAAGCAGCTATTAAGAGTTCAACGTTTGAGTTGGAAGTATTCTTTTTGATTTTGATGAAGAAGATAGAGTATGTAGTGCTTACATTTAAAAATAGTTTGGTGATTCATTAGTATTCAGGAACTTTTATTTTTGATAATAATAAAATTCGTTTTGGTTGGTATAAGGCTTTCAAAAAGTAAATGATGAACAACGATTGGGGATGGTAAAGAAAAGGAAGAATTAGAGAAACAGTGAGTCAGGTATATTCTTTGATAAAACAGAATGGTTTTAGTTTTGATGAATTGAAAGAATTGAGTTCAATCAGGTTAGAAAGGTCGAAGATGAAATTTGGTATTATCAAATGATAAGTTACAATTTAAAATTAAACAAAGATGGGATTTTGGTGAAAAACAGAGTGTTGATTATAAATTCATGGTGTTACAGACAAATCAAATATATTATGAGCTAGTATAAATATTAACAGGAAGCATGTACAAGATTTCATGGGATAGAATTATGTTTTTAGAGATTAAGAAAAAAATAAGGGAACAGTTGTTTATGAAGTTGAGGATGTGAAATTAAATTTTTCAGGGCAGGAGAAAATCTTAAAGTTATTAGTATTGAAGTCTCAGTTGATGAAAAGTGGGCGATGGGGCAAAGATTAAAAGTAAATATAGAAAAAGTGCATCAGTTGTTGAAAAGATTCAGGAGTTTCAGAACTGTGGGATGGTGGAATAGTAAAAGATTGAAGAACAAAAGAGCAGAAAGTTTCAAAAGGTTTTGATGATAAAAGGTCGTTGAAGAAATTATTAAAAACAAGGGCTAAAAGGAAATTATGAGTGAAGATTAAAGAAAAATAGAAAGCATTAGGTGGAATGAAGAGATTTGTGCAAAATGATGAAATAAAATTTAAAAAGTTAAAAGGGATGGGACTTTTCGAAAACAAAATTATATCTGATGGATTTATTATTACAGATCGTCAAGGGAGTTTCTGGATGGAAACAAAGGATGAGTGCTTTCAAATTCTAATTGGGACGGTGGTTTTACGTTAGAGTTAAGTAAAGATAAAGGGATTATAAGTTATGAGATTGAAGAATTTCAATTAAATTCTCAAGGTGTGGAGATTTAGCAAAAAGTTATTAGTCTTGATGTGATTTTTAAGCGACAAAACAAATAAAGGCCAAAAGTAACATTCAATGTGGAACAATTTCCAGTCATTAAAAGGGAAAAAAATTGGATTCTTTCTTAGCATATATAGTGGCAGATTTCTAAAAAAATTATCAGAGCAAAAAAAGTAAAAAAATATTGCAAAAGGGATTTTCGAGGGATAAAAGGGAACATTGAAGAAATCATTAAACAAAAAAAGCAAAAAGAGGGTATAGTAGTGGATGGGCGATAAAATAGAAAGGATATGATGAAATGAAGAGATTTGAACTTTGTTATCAAATGATAAAGATTTGAATTTCAAAATAAATCAAACATGGGATTTATCATTTCCCAAAAGGTATTATCAAAAAAACAATGAAAACAAATATTTTATAGGGGCAGGTGGGATGAAAAACTGGAGACAATTGGATAAAAATGTTTTTTTAGTTTGGGACGTACAAAAGCAACAATAAAGAGTGGTTATGAAATTGAAGATATAAAATTGTATTTGAAAGGTTGGCAAAAAGATAAAAGTTATCAGCATTGAGTAATGTAGTGAAGATGGTAACAAGGGATAGAAATTGAAATAAACGTAAAAGAATATTCTTTATCTGAAAAAAGTGTCAGGAGCGATGGATAATATGATTGATAACGTTGTGGAAATGCACAATCAAAAAGTAGAAAATAAAAAAGTAAAGAAGGGGTCAACAAAAAGGAGTAAATGGAACTTTGTTGAAAATATTATGAAAGAAAACAAAAGGGTATAAAGTTTAATGAATATTGATGGAGTAAATGAGATTTCTTTAACAAGGGAAAAATTAAAAATTAAATTTCAATTCTCTGGGGAGAAAGATTTGGTGAGTGCGTGAAGAGGAAAATCTTGAGCGATATAAAAAGCAATTCAAAGATTTCGTTAATAGAGTAAAATCTTGAGTTGAAAATTATTTCAAAATCTGGGAACAATGATTTTTATATTAGTATTATGGATGGAGGGCGATACATTTATCATTTTCTATCATATGTACAGAAGGGTGGTTTTGGCGGTATGGATTCTTATAAAAGAAATTTCAGTAAAGATGATTTGTACGGAATCATTCTTTCATTGTTAAAAAGACAATGGAGGGCGCTGAAAGCAATAAAAAGAAAAAAAATTATTTTTTTGAATAGAAAGAGAGTAGGTGGATTTATATAAAACAGTTGAGGCAGAGATGTTATCATAAAGGAAAGAATTTTCGAAGAAACATGGTCAGGGGCAGAATCTGATTGGGTGGTAATCCTTTAGAAACAATAAAACATTTAGTTTTGGGGCGATTGTCAAATTATAGATGATGATGAAGATTTTTGGATTTCCTGAACGAGTGAAATCAAAAGCAAATAAAATTAAATGATGGTATTGTAAATCATGTAGTTTTTAATTTAAAAAAGGGTATTGGATATATTCAAAGATTAATTTTTCAATTTCATTATGAGCATTTGAATGAAATCTTAGTAGAAAGTTTTTATGGCGGATCACGGAAGAAGATTAATTTAATTAAAAAGATTTATTAAGAATTTTGACAGACAAGTTGGATTTTGATTCTAGGTCTTATCTTATTGATTTTTGAAATGTGGCGGGAATATGATGAAGAAGATAAGAGGAGCGTGGTATGAAAAATTATTATCAATAGAAAGCTAATGGATGGGTTATTGAAAAAAATCATTCATAAAAAAATTTAAAAGGATAATAAAGATGAAACAAGAACATATAAAAGGGGTATAAAGGGATGTAGACAAGATAAGAAGAAATGCTACAATATTAAAAAGAAGATTATCAACGATTTAAAGAATTGAAAAAAAAACAATGGTATTTATAGTTTCTTCCATTTTTCAAATTTTGGTATTTCAAGACAAAGAAGAGTTGGAATTGTCAAAGAACTGGGAGTAATAAAATTTCTTATAAAAAAGATTTAAACAGAAATTTAGATTGAGCGAGATTTCTATCATGATTTGTGAGTTTCATTGAGTCCATTCTATTCTGGTTTTATGCAATACAAAGTAGATGGGAATCTAGGTGGGGCTATCACTAAAAGGTTCTTGGGAGAAAAAGGGATGCGTGCAGTTTGGGATTAGATAAATAGAAGGAATTGGTAGTAAAGTATTGGTATTAAATAAAGGGTGGTAAAAAGAAAAAGAATTAGATTGTCTTTATTCTGGATCAAGGGATATATTGATTCTTTAGTATTTCAAATCAAGCAGTAAAAGGATTTTTGTAAATTATTTGTTAATTTATATTGAGCGAGCATCTTGTAAAAGAATCCTAAAAACAATTCATGGAGATTATTGGTTTGATCTAAATGTGAATAGACGATGGCTAATGGGCACGATGGTTTGGTGAGATGAGTCTGATAATATAATTAGAGTAAACAGCGACAAATCATCGAGATATTGTTTCTTTTAAAGTGCTTTAGATTTTTGAAAAAAACAAGGACGTTACAAATAAAAAAACAATGAAATAATTGAGTCAGTTGGTAGATTGGTTTATGAGATCATCATTGGTAAAGATAAGAATGGATTATTACGAGGCAGTGATTTCAGATGCTTATTAAAAGGAACTAGATTTTTTTCTAAAGTTTTTTTATTTTGTAAAAAAAGTGTTGACAAAGCTAAAATCTTTATTATATAATTAAATTGTAATAAGAAATGAAATTAAAAAAACAATGGAGTAGAAAATATTGGTTACGAGATTCACAATTCAATTTTGAGTTAATCGTCTGAAGATGGCGTGGTGGCATCATGATTCAAGAAATTGATGAAGATTATTGTGAGCAGTTGGTAGTAAGCATGTTGAAACTGATGAAGATGAAGTATTTGAAAAATGAGAATTGAGTCAGGAATTGTTGGTATTCAGTTAATGAACTCAGATTGGTAAAGTAGTGTATTGAATATGGATTGATTGAAAAAGGACAGAAATTATGGAATTTCTTTGAGGGTGTTTGGTTCTATAGAGCGAAGTCAAAATTGGTGAGGTATATGGAAGGGATAAAAGAAAAAAATACAATAAATAACAAATTGGTAAGAAATGGAGGCGAAAAAAATGGGATTGGATATGAGTATCTATAAAACAAAAAAAGTTAATGATTTTTTTCAGCGTGAGTATTGGTAATGGAGACTTTTGATTGGTGGGCGAAAAGAATTAGGGCAAGGGTAATGGTTGGAAAGTTGAGTTCTCTTTATCAAAAGATTGGGGGTGTTTGAGGCATGGGTAAAAGAAAAAAATTAGAGAAAAGCCCTAGGGAAGCTAGTCAAAACAATCTGGTATCTTTGAAACAGTTGGGGCTCTTTGGAAAAAAGGGCAAAATCAAATCCAGCTTGGTTTGTTAATAATATTCAAAATGGAGTTGATAATAATTCTTATTGGTTTATGAGTGAAGATGATTTCCTAGAATTGAAAGAAATTTGTGAAGAAGTATTGGAAATTTCAATCCTTACAATCTCAATAAAGATTCATATTTGTTATATTATGGTGCGTGAGACAATTGAAAAAAAGGATTATCGGTAAAGAACAATAGTGGAGTAGAAACAGGATGGATAAAAATCTTGGTAAGGGGATCTTCTTCGGGACTTTGGTGGGAGTCTATCATATTTTTCTTAATGTAAAAACTTGGGTTGGGTGGTAAAATCATTGATGGTGGGGTTTCGAAAATGGAAGTCTATCTCGAAAAGTCATCTTGGTGAAACAATAAATAGGGTAGAAGGGTTGAAAGCGGATGTGGCAGAAATTATTATGGGCTACAGAAATCCAGATTTCTTTTTAATGTTGAAAACAAGATCAAAGATTGGTGGTATGATGATTACATGATTGTTGTTGCGAGATGAATATGGTTATAAAGAAAAAGTAAAATCGTCTTTGATGAAGATTTTTAAAACGGGAACAGATTTCGGTTGTTTCTGAAGCAATTCTCATATAACAATAAAGTCTATCAATTGTTAGTAATTGAACAGAAAAGTATTTTAAAAGAATGATGAAGATTATGAGGTTTCAATCTATGACATTGTTGGTAAAAACGAAAAGTGTGGTAACATTAAAAATTTTTCAGAGTGGAATTCTCGAACGATGATGGAGCATTCTTGGGAAAGCATTTCCTTGGGGCTGGAAATGATAAGCGATTTGATATGGGCTGATTCTCTTTGATAAATACACAAGGAATTTCATCAAGAGTTCATAATATTTTTATGTGGTATGGAAGGGATATTCTATCTCCATCAAATCATTTAATGATTTTGAGTTGATTTGAAATCGTCCTTTAAACATTGGTATAAATATATTTATATTGTCTATATCAATTGGTATGAGTTGATTTTCAAATAAAAAGTGGTGAAATAAGGCTAAGTATCAAAAGGGTGGGTATGAGTCATATTACAGGCTAGATTCTATTGGTTTGTTCCTGGTGGATTTATTATGATGTTCTGAGGGAAAGGGATCTATATAGATTCTCAGTATCTAATTTGGAGCTATGGTATAGATGCTTTTTCTTTTTGTAAAAAAATATTAGAGTTTTCATTTCATTTAATCGGTAATAGGTGATTTATTGTAGAGTTATATGAGTTTCTGGGTATTTCAATTGACAATGGATTAAAGATTTGTTATAATAGTAACAATAGTGGTAAAAGAAATGTATATGGGCAAAGGGAACGATGTTTGTTAAGAATATAAAAAAATAGAATAAAAGGTAATAAATATGAAAACAAAAATTATATTAACAGTGGACGTGTAGGCAAGAAATTTATGTAGATTCAAATTACATTAACATATATGAACTTTGATAAACATGAACTGGATATAAATATGATAGGGACGGTTGAACATCTTTCAATGAAGAATTTAAAAAGTGTTGGGAAGAAAAAAATTAAAGAGAATTGGTTTGAATTGATATATGGACGGGACGGTGCAAAATTATAGATTCAATAAATATGATGTAATGAGTGGATGGGCTACAAGATGGTGGCGTGAATGGGTTATTAAACAAAGGTTATGAATTGGAATCATTCTTGTTGATGTTAAAAATCATGAAAATGTTTACAAAGAGGGTCTGTTCAAAGAGGAAATAATAGAGGCGTGGAACAATCTAAAATCTTATTATAATTAACATTAGATAAATATAAAGATAGAAAAAGATATGAAAATTACAATATTTGGTGGAAGCTTTTTTTATTTGAGTGAATATTTATTATTCGTGGAACAATATTAAAAGGAGTAACAGATTTGAGAAAAGATTTCATATATAGGTAAAAACAAAAGAATTAGTAGAAAAAAAGAATTTAGGATCAAAAAATGAATATTTGAGTCCCAATATTCAAAGTTCTTTTTTTGAGTCTCAATTAGTTTTGAGATTCAGGGTGAACTCTAATCAAGAAATAGTAAAGAAATGGTTCATGAAGCATGGTCAATCGTATAGATAATGATAGGCTGGATAAAATCCATTCTTCTTTAATTCCTTTTTGAATGGGTTAATCTGGGTACATACAGGGATTTGGACGTATTATGTTGAAAAAAAATTAACAAATGTTTTAGAATATTTAAAAAGAATTGAAATTAGTAATAAATCAAACAAGAAATAAACATATGAAAACAAAAAAAACAAAAGAATAATTTCAGATTTTCAAAAAGTGGGAAGAAACATCTTTGAAAGTCAAAAAAATATAAGAATATATTTTTGATTTTTGAAATATATGAAAGTGAGAACAGGTAAAAGGGAATGAGTCGAGTCCAAAAAAATTTGGATTTTTTTCAAAAAGTTGGGCAGAAATATTCAAATTCTTTATGGGACTGGATTTTTATGAAGTAATCTTTATTGGCGATGATGAAAGATTGGGTTCAAAGAATTAAGAAAAATTGAGTTAGAAATAATCCATGTCTTGAAAACATAAATAATAAAGATGATTTGGGTGAATATAAAGAAAAGAGTTATTGAAAGTCCAGGAATAGAATGGATCAATAATATTTTGGCTACAAGATATAAATGGGTTGAAAAATCAATAAATTGGTAGATATAAAAAGGATTTCAAGAAAATATATTTTTGTTAGGGAAGGAAAATATATTGAAGATTTAGTTCAAATATAAGGGGATTTCATGATGAAGAATAAATTATGGTCTAGGAAAAAGGAGAGTGGGTGAGACATCAAAGGTGATTATAATTTATATTATAAGTACAATGCAATTAGATTTGTTCCTAACATATTATGATGTCCTAGGGCGGGAACATATAGTAGTCGGTATCTAATTTGGAGCATATGGTATAGATGCTTTTTTTCTTTTGTAAAAAAATATTAGAGTTTTCATTTCATTTAATCGGTAATAGGTGATTTGTTAGTAGGTTATATGAGACTTTCTGGGTATTTCAATTGATAATGGATTAAAGATTTGTTATAATAGTAACAATAATTGGTAAAGAAATGTATGAGCAAAGGGACGATGTTGTTAGGAATATTAAAAATAGAATAAAAGGTAATAAAAAAATGAAAACAGGGAGTATTACATGTTCGATTTACAATTATTAAACAAAGTAAACAAGGTAGAGAAACAGACAGGTCAATCGTTGAAAAACAGTTTATTATCTAAAGTTCCTTTGGGAAATGTGGTAACGAATTTTAAGGAATTACAAGTTGGCGACTTAGTTGAGATGATGGTAAACAGTGGCGTATCAGAGTACACATGAGTCTAACAATTATCAGTCGGACGAAATCTCTCAGATTTTCAAAAAAGGTTAAAAATTGTGGTAAAAACAAGGAAATATGTTCACAGTAGAAAGGATTTCAATCTAAATTCGGCAGCAGAAGTGTCATTATTGCAATAAATAGAGCATCTAAAGATGAATTGAAGTCTTTGGGTTTGAGGGAAGATAGAGACGATGTCATGTCAGGGTGTAATCGAGGGAAAGTTTAGCATGGCATGGGTATGTCTGATGTCAACAAATAGAGCGGATGACGTCAAGGAGCGAGTAGGTGCGAACTATCATGGAACTATTGGTACAATAGCAGACAATTCTGTTGAAATCGGATGGATTTTTATGTTTTTGAAACTATTGGGACGATAAATCTTTAGTGGAAAGAATAACAATGGTATTGGAGTAAATGATGGTTTTGGGTTATATTATCTTCCAAAATTTGGTATGGTACAGGAGTTTCTTTGGGTATATTGTAGGGTAATTGAAGAAAAAGGAGGGGCATGAAAGTAAAAGGGTGTGGAATATGTTGTTTGATTTGGTGGAAACTAAAGTGGGGACTCTTTTTATATTCTTGACTCAAATTGGTGGAGTGGGAGTATCTTCAAATGATTTTTCCAGATTGTAAAATATTTCAATTGTCTATTTTATCAATGGTGGTGAAAGCTATGGTCAATTTTTGGCATGACATCAGAACAAGAGGAAGAAGTAAAGGGAGAAATGATTTTGGAATTCAATTTGGGGACAGACATGATTGGTGGAATATTCATTACAGTCACATTTTTCATCTAGGGTTAATAGCAGTAATAGTAAATATTATAACAAAGTGACTTTATATTGGTTCTTATTTAATAGAAAAGCTGGAGATTTCTTTAAGAAGGAACGGATTTGAGTTTCAAAAGAAATTAAACATGTGGAAAGAGTGTAAAATGGGAATTGATAAGAAGAATGGCAAAGGTATCAGGCAGTATTGGAGTTGTTTTAATGATTGGTATAGAGGCTGATTTGGCGGAGTTAAATATTGGATTAATGAAATTTGTTGCGTTTTGTTGAGGGTTGGATTGATGCGATGGGATGGATTATTAAATGAAAATGTTTCTCGAAATGTTGGATTAAAAGTAAAAGTTCCACAAAAGACAATGAATATATTTTTTTATAAAATCAGCAATTGGAATATCTTAGTATTATATTTATATATTTTTTTCTCTAAATATTTGGTATGGTTTCTGGAGAATCCATTTATAATGAAGTATTAAATCCTTTAATCTACATATTTGGGAACGTTTGAATGAGTTTAACAAAAATTAAGATGGTATATGTGGTTGTCTATTAGTAGGGTCTTATAAAATAGAATTAAATGATAGGGAAATTGATTATTCTGAGTGCAAGCAGCATTCTTGAAAAAAACATTGTTATGGGCATTCTTACATAGAGTGAGATTTAGGAATAGAATATATTTTTTTAACAGGGTGACATCGTTGGAATAGTTCAATGGGCGGTGAAATATATTTTAGAAAGAATTTAAATGGACTAGGCTGAAATGGAGGCATCGGGAGGCGGTAAAATCAGATAAACATAATTAAGAAAAATCGTCTGGTAGATGATTTTTTTATTTTAGCTGAGTAGAGTCATGGACGTGGTAGATCATAGGGTGTGGTAGGGTGGGAGTAAACAAAGGTGGAGATTTCAAGGTCAGTTGGTATATATTGAGTACTAATTATCTATAATGCATGTGTTAATATATAGATTATTGATCTATATATGACGTGAAAAACGGTGGTATGATGGAGTTCATTAGATGTAGATGTTTCAGACGGGATTAGAGGGTGGGTGGTGGGAATGGAACAAAGGGATGTGGGTTCAGAGCAAAAGTGGGGTGATGTTGGTTCATAGAGTCGGTCTATTGGTGTTTCCCTGACACGGGGTAAAAAGTGGGTGGGTGAGTGGGAGGGTTTCAGTTGCAATGTTGGGTGTGTGGTGGGCATATAGACAGTTGATTGTGCATGGGGGATCGTTATGGTTGGTCCATTGGTGGTGGTTTGTTCATGGATGGAAATATATGTTGGTTCGTTTTGGTTGAATTATTGGTGTTGGTCAAAAGTGGGTGGTGGTTCAAAGATCAAGGTGGTGATTGGGATGTGAGTTTGAACAACGTTGGTGATATATGTTGGTCCGTTGGTGGTGGTGGTCGTTCTAAAAGATTGGTGGGGATGGGCGGTGGGGGTTGTTGAACAGTCAGTGTGCTGGAGTTTCAAAAGCAGGAAGATGACATAGACAAAAGGGTGATCTTTCGGGTGGGGCATTTATGGTTGGTCTATGGTGGTGTGTTCAAAGGTGGTGTGGTATGCAATGGAGTCAGTCATGGGTATGGTGGTGGGACTCGTTCTCTGGGTGGTTTATGGACGTTTCTTGATCTGGTGGTTCAAAAGTGGGTGGTGGAGTTCGGGGTGATCAAGAGATTACAGACAGGGTGATTCAGGTATGTTTGTTATCTTCGTCAATGCACATGGTCAAAGATTAAAGGGCGGGTTTGTGGGGATATGGTTCTATGGGATGGTTTGTTTTGTTGAGTCTATTGGTGTTTTTTTCCAGCCTGGAGGATGGGTGGGTGGTCAGGGAGTGAGGGTGGGAGGTCAGGTGGAGTCAAAGAGGGTTGGGGGCATGGGCGGTCATAGAAGGGGATGTGGACAGAAGGGTCGGGAGGGTGGGGTGGGGGTGGAGGAGGACAGGAGTCAGGGTGGATGTGGGCGTAATCTATCCTGGTTATTCTCCATTTTATTCGTTTCATATATGGTCGAATTTGTCAGAAACAGGTATATTGGTTCCATAGTCACACATTTATCTAGTAGCACAATTCTTTATAGCGTATCTACATTAAGTTAGTACAGTATTTTTTTCTCGGACGATCTATTTTTGGTTTGGTGGGTTGTAGTATGGACATTTTGAGCTATATGGTAATTCATATTCATTGATTCATCATTTATTGATTCATCATTTATTGATTCATCATTTATTGATTCATCATTTATTGATTTATCATTTTCTTGGTGCATTGGTGAGTGAGTCTGTAACACATTGGTCATCATTCTTTTTTTAGTTAGCGGTAGGGTTGGTATCATCAGTGCGTGATAGTCATTTTCATTAGTTATGGTATCTTGGTTACACGGTGTGGGATATCTCATATGGTTGTTTTTCCTCTATCATAATCAGTATAACGTTACATTCGTAGTTATTGGGTTGATGATGATTTAGTGGCATGAGAGGGGCTGGAGCGTTGAGTGAATTAGTTAATAGTTGCGGTAGTGAGTAGGTAGTAGTAAATTATTAGTAACGGTGGTTGGTCAATGAAATTGGTGATAAAAGTCCAGAAATGGGGACGCATAATGATTAGTAACGGTGTTGGTAGTGGAAAGTCAAGTTATAAATTTATTCAAGTGAATAAGTTTATGGTGGAGGCGTGCAGGGCGGGTGCGTTATTATGGTTTTTGGTATAATGAGTTGCAGATGAGATGGGAAGTTTATGGTGGAGGGTGGGGGGCAGAACAGGTTGGTTAGAGATTAGGGTGGCGGGTATGTGGTGGGCTTTAGGGGAGCAGTGCAGGGTGGTAAAAATCACAGTGGTGGTATTTTTCTCAGGGTGAACTGGCAGAAAATTTTTGCACAAAAAAACAGGTTAAGTTAAACGATATAATACATATAATATATATAACGAAAAATGGCGAAATAAAATAGATGATATTATTAAATCAAAGATATAAAAATTCCATATATTTCGTGATAAAGGGATATAACGATTTTACTGAATTGTCAAAGTATAATACAACACACGAGTTAGAGTGTTTTCAAAAATTTTTCAAAGGAGAGTTACAATGGTAGACAAAGCAATCAAGTGGGCATGGGACGATGATGAAGAAGAAGTTGATTTATTGTCAACAGGTGAGGGTTGAAAGGATTTCACAAAGATGAGCTGAAGAAAGATTGAGGGATTAAGTAATAATGAGATAAAAGAGCAATTATTAAGTGGTGATTTAAAGTTACCTAAGGAGTTCCGTTCTACATTAGATTTAGATTTAAGTGAAGCGGAAGAGAGTGAAATTAGAGCTAAGCATAGGAAGTATGAAGATTGGGCTTATGAGAGTGAGCGAGATTATATAGATACAAATGATAGTAATAAGTCAATTCATAGTATAATTGAGGGAATGAGTGAAGTTAGTGAAACAGATATAGAGGAAGCAAATAATCTATTACAGAAGCGAATAGACAGATTAAAATTGAAGCAAGTTACTAATGAAGCAACAGATGAAGTTATTATTAGTAGTAGTGGAATGAGTTTAAGTGATTATTTAAATAGGGATTTGTTACGAGGGAATAAAGGGCGCAAGCGTAAGCGTGAGTTCAATCGTAGGGAAGAAGATATGAGTCGGTTAGAGTAGAAAAGAATGAGGCATTATGGCGGGGAATAGTTAAACATTTAGAACAAGTTGAAGAGACGAAAGTTGAGCAAGGTTAAACAGAGTGAAGCGATACGAAAGGCGTATAATAAGGATAGATATGGTAAGATGAGTCAAACGAGAAACAATTATTGAAGTCGTTAGGAATGACAGAGCAAGAGTTAATTAGTCAAGTTGGATATAACAGTATATTAGATGAAAAAGGATAAAAACAAGGTTATTAAGTGAGGGTTATTTTTTTGGAACAAAGGATGATGATGGCATAGGAGTTAAACAACGTTGTAGTACATTAGGTGATATACAGATTTTTAGAGTTCTTATATAGATTTCAAGTGAGCGTATAAATATATTATCAATTGAACTAGACAAAAGGACGAGGGTGACGTACAGGTCAATTAAATAAAATGTATAACATGGGATTAGTTGAGGGGAAGAAAAGTAGAGGGTAATTTATATATTTGGGGTTTAGTAAGTTAGGTCAAAGTATAATTACAGATGATGATGGGAGTCGAAGCGAGGCAGAGGTTAAGGGTGTTAGTCAATTATTAACAATCAATTATGTAGTAGCATGTTTATATAGTAATAAAAGGTAGGTGAACTAAATTTAGATGATTTTCCGTATTATGGCAGAGAGTTTCAAGGGAAGATTGTTAGGGGGTGAGGATATAATCCCAGAGCGATTTTTAGAGGGTGAACATATAAGGAATCGTTTAATTTAACAGGCAAGTATCATATGAAGTCAAGTGTAAAGTAGTAAGTTTTTGGATAAAGGGAAATTTTTATGGCGTGAGTGGGAATTGCATGGAAAGAAAGGTGTTTCAAAAACAGGTTGGTTTGCTGGTCAAGAATTTCTTTATCTATTATATGAGTAGAAGCATTTGATAATAGTTATGTAATAAACAGTTTAGTAGTTCGTGGGGCAAGATTGAGGCGATGGTTCAGAAAATCAGAATATTGCGTGAAGTTGAGAGAGCGAGAGCAAGGTGTTGGCGAGATATAGGGAAGAGTTGATTGAAAACTATAAGCAAGATAAGAGGTATATAGTAAAGTGGTTTATATAACAAGCAATAAGAGTACAGTAGAAAAAGATTATCAAGGCGGAGTCTATTGGATTTGAAGATTACGACATGGTGACATTCTTAGATGTGAATGGAAAGAAAGTAAGAGTGGATGAGGCATGGGCATTATAAAAGGAGAAGAATATGGCATTGGCAAAAGTTAGATGGTTTATATAATTCTAGCAATAAGAGTTTGTTGGCAGATCAGATGGGGACGATTTTTCCAAAAACTAGTCCGAGTGCGAGATGAGATTTGGTAATATGATAAATGAGTGGACAAATGAGGTTGGATAGGAATGTTTCATTTGGATATGGTATTAAGTTATGCAATTGAAGAAGGTGCTTCGGATATTCATTTGAATGCTGATAAGCCTGTTGCATTTACTGTATTAGGGAAGATTGTTAAGAAGCATGAGTTTCCAGTTCCCGATAATATTTTTAATGGAAGATTTAATGAAAGGGATTTTTAAATCATGAGCGCAAAGGTGTTTATGTTCGTGATTTGGGATATGATGGGCTCATATGTAATCAAGCGTGGACGATATAAGGGTAGAACGATTCGAGTTTCATTATATAAGAGTTATGGTTCAGATGCTATAGTATTTCGTACAATTACAGATGAAACCAACGCCAGACCAATTAAACATTGAAAATGAAGTTAAGAGTTGGTTTTATCAATCATCTGGTGCTATCTTAGTATGTGGTCCAACAGGTAGTGGTAAAGCATTACACAAAGATACATTGGTTTCGACACAAGGAATGAGAAAGGTTGGCGACATTAAAGTTGGTGATAAGATTTTTGATAAAGATAAGAATGTGATTGAAGTTTTAGCTATACATAAAGCTTCAAGAAAGGACATTCTTTATAAGATAGTTTTAGATAATGGAGAGTATTTAAAAGCAAGTGGAATCATGGATGGGTAGTACACAATAATAAAGGTTTATTATCATCAGTAACAACAGATGAAATCTTTAATAAATTTGAATATGAGTGTTTTCATTCAGGGAGTAATTTTTCCAGTGAGATTTTTACAATGGATATACGGTTGAAGAACGGAAAGAATTATTATATAGGAGCGACAATTCTGAATTAGAAATTATTAAATTGAGCGAGTATGATGATGAAATTATTGGATTAGCGAATAGTTTGGGTTATTGTACATATTATGAGAATGAGAAATTAGTAATAGACAAGAGTAGAAAGAAACGATTAACAAGAATAGTCAAAATAGAAAAAAAATAAAAAGATAATTATAAGGATTATTTCTGTTTTTGAAGTTAATAGTGAAAGTCATGGGTATTTAGTAGGGAATACATTTACGATTGAGTCATAATAGGTAGGAGCAGGAACTCAATTTTGAGAGAGATTCAATTGACACAAGAAAAGAAAATTATTGGTGATGAAAGGGCAGATTGGAAGCGATTTTTGCAGATGATGGTAAAGCGTTAGTAGTACAAAAGACAATGGCAGAGGATTGTGTAGATTTTTGAGTTTGGGTTGAGTGGACATGCGTCAAAAGTGCGATTATATTTTTAATTGGAGAAGTTCGTAATCAGACAGAAGTAAGTGAATTTCTAAGGAGCGGGGATGGACATTTGGCAATGAGTACAATCCATACGGTGAACAATGTAACAACATTAGAAAAGTATTAAATGGGTTATTTAGTGGAAGGAACAACGTAGAATCCTAGCAACATTAGGAGATGTATTGCGTGGAATAGTAAATCAGCAATTAGTAATGAGAAAAAGATGGTGGTGGACGATTTGCAGTCAGAGAAGCATTAACAATTGATTACAAGATTAGACGATTGATGAGCGAGGGATAATTTCCAAGCGATTAGAGATTTTTCAAGAAGCGAATGGAAAGACAATGGAGCAACAATTAGTAAAGGGGCGTATTAGCAGATAAGGGTGAAAAGTGTGAAGAAGCAAAAAGTAAGGGGCGGGGCAGAATTTATTTTGAGCATGTTTTTTTGAAGAATATAGCAAATAAAGGAATGAAATTTTTCATTTCCTTTATTAGAACATTTTGAGCAGTTCTAGAGGGCATTTTTGAGTCAACGTGTACATTTTATCGAAAGTTAGATTTTTACAGCGTTAGTGTCGAGCTAGTGACGATATAACATGGTCAAAAAAATGATTATAAACAGACAGTTTTTTAGCAAATAAATAAAAAGATAAGTATTAAAATTAGAATGATATTGATTATAGTTATATATTTTTGTAAATAATAATATATAAAACAAAATCACAAATAATCATATTTTTTGGTATTTGGACGATAATTTAGAATAATATAAATATAGGGGTTTTTATTGATGGTATTATAAAAAAATAAGAAAAAAAGGAGGTGAAAATAAAGTATGGAATTGAGTGAAAAGAGATAATCTATTCAACAGATGAAAGATTTGATTTAATTAAAAATTTGGTGAGCAAAAAAATCTTTTATAATTCGAGGCTGTATGATGTCAGACAATATTATTTTGAGGTAAATCATATGGGAATTTGGCAATCTGGGAATCCTATTTTCTCTGAGAACAAAAAGTCGATTATTGGCAGTCTTCAATCTCATCTGGGTAACAGGTTTTAATGCAAGTGGGGCGACAATTTATTGGTTTCTTTAAAAATAAATCTAATAAAAAGAAGCGTATTCAAGATATAAGGATAAAAAAACAGTTTATAACGTGGTTACGTTTCCACAAAGGACATCTCTAGGAAAATTGATGTTGACAGAGGCGAAACAGATTTAGCATTTGTGAACTATGTAAGGAAAGTTATAATCTTAAAATTAAATCAACACAAACTAATGTAAAAAAATGGTTAAATTTGTTTATGATGAAATAAATAATTTAATCAAATGTTTCAAAAATTTATGAAGTAGGGACGAGACTCAAATTTAAGAAAGATAATTCAAGGTATTTTTTTCAATTGGGCTGGGTTTAAATAATATTGTTTCTATATACAATAACATTGGAATCAGAGTTGTTATACAATGGCGGACGATTAAAAGTATTGAAAGTGTTATAATAGAGGCAGTGCAAAATTAAGGTCAGGAATTTCCTAGAAATGTTGAATCTTCAAACGATTAAAAGCAATTATCTTTTAAACGTAGCAATAAAATTGATTATGAAATGCACAAAATCTCTGATCATATATTATCAATGGAGCGTAATGAATAATATTTCAAAAAAATCATTATCGGTAACAATATTGGTTGGAAGAATAAAATCAATATTGGTAGAAGAAATAATCAAAATTTCGTTAATATTCGAAACATGGTATTTCATCAATTATCATATAAAGGTTTATTAAATGGAATTGAAGTAATCTTTACAGAAGAAAGTTATGAATTTCCAAAGCAAGTTTTTTTGATAAAGACAGATTGGCAATTTATGATGAAAATGATAATCATAAATTTTTCTGGTAGAAGAATTTGAGGGTTTATATAAAGATAGTAAAGGCAATTTATGGAATGGCGATTTAAATGGTGGTGGAAACATCATGAGAAAGATTTCAGACAGGAAGAACATAAAGGGCATAAGAAAAAAACAAAGAATTGATAAAACAGGGCGATTCTAATAACATTATAAAAGTAGTCAATTTAATATAATGAGGTGTAGGGAGAAAGATTTTGTGGGTGTGATTATGAAGAGTTAAAATTTAACGAGTCTATAAAAATCAAATCACATTTATACACATTTGATTGAAACATATAAAGAACAAAAAAAGGAATAATATAGTATAAAGGAAATAGTAATTTATGGCAAAAAGGGATCTAGTGAGTACTTTTTTTATATTAAAGAAAAAGGAGTACAAACAATTGTCATTAAAAAGATTTAGGTAATGTAACATATTACAATTTAAATAATGAAATCAACAGACGATTAACGGTTCTATTATGTTAAACAAAGATAAAGAAGCGTTAAAAAGCATTTTTCAAAGGAAAATGTTAGAGCAGGGCTATTTACGATTCGATTCATTTACAAGATAGAGCTAGATTATTTATTAGAGAATAGTATATTGAGAAAGGATTTTTTTAAATAAATATTCTTTTGATTTTTGTAACAAAAATTTTAAATTTGTATATAGTAAAGATTTTTAGATTTAAGTCATTCATGGTGCATATAAATTTTACAGTCAATATGCAATGAGAAGTAATGATAATACAAGTATTTAGAAAGTTTTGAAGATAGAGTTGCATTTAGTGAACATGTTTTGTGATGGAGATGAAGAATTAGCATGGAATTTGGCAGATGAATTGATTGAGCAACGTTATCGAGCAGAAAAATCATTTTTAAAGTGGCGGAAGAGCAAGACAGAGGCGAATTTATTTCATGTTTCTTATTAGATGTAGTGACGACATGAATAGTATTGGAAGAAGCATTGAAGCTGCATTACAATTAAGTAAAATTGGTGGTGGAGTAGGAATTAAGTTATCGAATATTCGTGAAGCAGGTGGCAGCATTAAAAGGTTATGAAGGTGCAGGGCTCAGGTGTAGTTCAATTATGAAAATGTTAGAGGATGGTTTCTCTTGGCAATCAATTGGGGGCCAAAGACAAGGGCTGGAGCAGTTTATTTAAACGTATTCCAGCTGAGACATTGTTGAACTTTCCTTTCTGGTAGAAAGAAAATGCAGATGAAAAAAAATCAGAGTTAGAGACTATCATTAGGATTGACGGTGACGACAAGTTTTATGAATTAGCAAGAAATGATGAAGATATGTATTTATTCAGTCCATTTGATGTTGAGCGTATTTATGGTATTCCATTTGGTTATATTGATGTGGTAAAGAATATGATAATTTAGTAAATAATGATAACATTAAAAAATACAAGATTAAGGGCAGAGATTTAGAAATGGAAATCTCAAGGGAATTTCAACAAGAATCTGGTTATCCATATGTAGTTAACATTGATACGAGGCAATAAAAGCAAAGTGCAGTGATGGTAAAATCATTATGAGTAATTTATGTTCAGAGATTTTACAAGTACATAAAGCAAAACAAGATTTTTAAATAATCAAGAATATGAAGTAATGGGTTCTGACATTAGTTGTGAAATTTAGGGTTCTGGTAACGTATTGAATTTAATGGTTTCATGGATTTTTTGGTAAATCTGTTAGAACAATGGTAAGAGCATTAACATTTTATTACAGATGAATTCTGACATTGATGTGGTCCCGAGTGTAGCGAAAGGTAATGAGAAAAAAACATTCAATCGGTTTAGGAGCAATGGGATTACATACATTCTTTTCTGAGTCATCACATGAAATATGGTTCATGGGAGTCTGTTGAATTTGGTAATTTATATTTCATGTTATTAAATTGGTGGACATTGGTAGAATCTAACAACATTGGCATTGAACGTAACAGAAACATTCTATGGTTTTGAAAAAAATCAAAAAAATATGCAGATGGTGGTTTGAACTTTGATAAATATTTGAGTGGAAAAATATGTTCCACAATCAGATAAAATGAAAGATATGTTTGACGGTATTTATATTCCAAGTGTTGAAGATTGGGAATATTTAAAAAGAGTCAGTAATGAAATATGGTTTATACAATGAAACACGTTTAGCAGTTGGCGAAAATGGAGTATTAGTTATATAAATGATGTATCGAGATCAATTCAGCTGATTATCAAAAGATTGAAGAGCGTCAAGAGAAAAAGGATGGTAGGATTTATTATCAGGGCAGAGATTTAAGTAGTGATACAATTCCATATTATGATTCAGCATATGACATTGACATGAGAAGAGTTATTGATGTTTATGCAGCTGCAACAGAACACGTTGAGGCGAGGATTGTCATTAACATTATTCATGAGAAGTGGGTTGAAAACGAAGGTATGTATGAATGGAGGGCGGGAGTAATAAAATGAGTACAAAGATTTGAGTATTTTTGCGTAATTGAGAACTTCAAAAAGGTATTAAATCAATTTATTATGTAGATTTAAGATTCTGACAATTCAGAGTTGGTACATGAATGTGAATCTTGTGTTATTTAAGGAGTTAGAGTAATGGATAAAAAAATTATAAATATTATAAAAGCGATTGGTGGGATCAATTGAAGATGAAATTGATAAATCAACATGGGAGAAATTAGTGAACAATTTTTGGTTGGGATGAGTACGTGTTCCATTATCAAATGATTTTCAGATGATTGGAGAAAGTTAAGTCCAGCAGAAAAAGATTTGATTGGAAAAAGTATTTGGTGGATTAGTACTCCTTGATACAATGCAATCAGAAAGTGGGGTAGAAAGCAATTAGAAATGATTGTGGGAATCAACATGAAGAAGCAGTATTAAACAATATACAATTTATGGAGGCGTTCGTAAGTCATATTCTTCTATTTTTTTCAACATTAAAGTAGTAAGAAGAAATTGAAGATATTTTTCAATTGGATAACAATAACGAGATGAGTTTTACAAAAGAGGGCTAAGATTATTAACAGAGTTTATGAAGAGGTTCAGCATTAGAAAAGAAGTTGGTAGTGTATTCCTAGAATCATTCTTATTCTATTCTGGTTTCTTTGAGTCCATTGTATTATTTAGGGTAATAATAAGAGAAATGGCGAACGTGAGCGAGATTATCAAGTTGATTATTCGTGATGAGTCAGTTCATGGAACATATATTGGTTATAAATTCAATTAGGATTTAATGAATTGGGAAGAAGAACAAACAAAAAAATTAGAGATTGAACATGAGTTATTGTTTGAGTTATATGAGAATGAAGAACAATATACAGAAATGTTGTATGATGAATTGGGACTGGACAGATGAAGTTAAAACATTCTTACGATACATGGTAACAGGGAACGAGTGGATCTTGGGCAGGGACATTGTTTGCAGATGAGTCAGAAGATGTTAGGCTGGTGTAATGAATGGAATTTCAGGTGGGATTCTGAAGCAGTTTCTTCTCACAGAGTTGGTAATGGTTATCTATTAGAGGGCGAAGCAGAGCAGAAGATAGCGATTATGACATTTAAAAGAAATAAAAAGGTGAGTATTGAGTTGAGTCATCTTTTTTTAGTTTTATTATAAGTTTTTTTGGCACTAAGTGTAATATTTTTATTAAAAATGAACAAAAGATGAAAAAAATAGTTATTTTTTTAATGAATTTTTTCTTTACAACGAGGGCAAAGAGTTTGATAAAATATAAATATAAATAAACAGAAAGAAGGCATTTTATGAGTGAGAATATTAAATTAGGTTTGTTAAATCCAAGAATTTATGGTTTATGGTATTATTTTGTCAACAGCATTGTTTTGATGAGAAGATGTTGGCAGAGTAACATGTTTTGACAGCAGGTACAGTTACGACAGGTATGGCAGAAACGACAGAAGCAACAGGAGGATCTGGATCGAGTCCTGGTACAACAGATTGGGTGCAAAAACAGGGTGATGGAGCAGCAGTGATGACAAAGCAGCAGAGTTATTAAAGAGATACAACAATCAAAGTTAAGAATCCTGATGTAGATTTAGGGATCTGAAAAAAAGGTGGAAACAGGTAATGGGACGGTAAATATGTAAATTTCAAAGTTGAATATAAAAAAATGTGAAGATTCGGATTCTATTCCTATTAACGAAGGTGACAAAGTAGTATTAAAAACAAGGAGTATCTTTCAGTGGCGATTTTTGATTTTGATGTAAAAAAACAATTTAGATGGGAGAAAATAGGGTCGGCTAAACAAGTATTGAAAAAGGAACAGTAACTGGTACATTTAATGATTATTTTTTTCAAAGAATCCATTAAATAAAGAAATTGCGCATGATTTTGACTGAAAATGGACGGGTATCGATTTCTGGTGAAGTTGGTAAAGCTGGAAATTTTGATGGTGTAAAAAGAAGTTCATGTTGACGGGCGGGAGTTGGAGCTGGGAAAGAAAAAAATTCTCAAAATGGGGTTCACAAAGATTCTTGACGATCGAGTTCTTGAGTGGACAGTACGTTTCAATCTTGGTAAAGACAAGTTAGAAAAATATTATCTTGAAGGAGTTGGTCATCTAATCAAGAATATGTAGCAGATAGTTTGGAATTCGTACAGTTGAATATGTGAAAACATGGAGTGGAGATGTTTCAAAGTAAGAGTGAGTTAGATAGTTTCCATGTATTAAACAATGGGTTTGATTTGAAGATTAAGACAGTTCAAAAAAATTGATGTATATTGAGTATAAAAGTCGTTTGAAGACGGCAGTAAAAAGAATCTGGCGGGGCTGATCAATGCAGTATGGTTGAGTGTTAATAATGGCGACAAATTAGCAGACAATTATCGTGCAGTTATTTCTCTAGTAGGAGGCAAAAGGTAAAAGCGGTGGTGGGGCGAAGATATTCCTACAGTGGGAATCTGAGTCGCAGAGTGAAACAGGACTAAAGGTCCCTAATGGAAAGCTAAGGAGATGAAGAAACAAGAGGAAGTTCCAACAGTTGGTGAGGGGAATCAAGAACAAGGGAAGATGGAAAGCAAGGGAGTCCCTGGGTTGAAAAGTCAAAAGAAACAGAAGGAGTCCCTAAAGGAAGAAACAGGGGTCCCTGAGGAGATGAAGGACTAGGGAAGACAGGGACGAGGACTAAGAAGATGGGGCTCAAAGTGGGGCAGACTCAAATCAGATGAGCACAAAGAAGAGTCTAAGAAGATGAAGGACAAAAATCAGGTCTAAGAAGAAATTCGGTAATGTGGTGTAACAAAATCTGAAAACAAAAAAACAAGAAATTGGAAACACATTGGCGATACTGGGTGGCGAGTCTAATTCAATGTTTGGTATTCTAAGTGTAATTTTGGGAACTCATGTTGGGAATTAAATTAAAACAGACGAGGTAATAAAAAAGGCATAGTTAATCTGGCAGTGCAGTGAAAAGCGTAAAAGCGTGCAGGAGCAACAAAAATCGAGATGTGATAGAGATTGTACAAGGGACGATTTTTTTATTCAGTTAGCGTCAGTATATGACGATATAACAAAAGCTAAAATCAGTTATAGAAATGTGAAATCAGTAGTAAAATAGATACAATAAAGAATAATGAAAAAAAGTAATAATTCTAAGTCTAATAGTTGGTTTTGGAGTATGTGTTTTGCATTAAAAAGCATTGCTAATGTTTCTTGTTTTGGTGGGTGAAGAAAGATTAGTAAAGGAAATAAATAGCATAATAATCAAAGTTATAATAGTCATATTATTTCAGTCCTTTAAAGATTGGTTGATAATTATTTTTGAGCATTAATCCAGCAATTTGGTGACAAATATCTTGAATTGAGTCAGTAGGATAAGAATGTTAGTAAATATTGGGGATAATCCTAATTTAATTGGTGATACAATTTCTAATGGCTAATGAGTAATAGCAATAATTGTCAATATTGGACGATGTTTGTAATGGCAGTAAGTTTATTATTGATGTATTTTTTTCAACATTTTCATTGGTAGCATAATATACATGGAACTTTCTCTCAAATTCTTAGTTAATTCTTGGAAAAATCAATTTGTGGTAGATTGTATAAATAAGAGAATATAAAGATAAGAATTGAGTAGAATAGGATTCAGTCCATGTAGAATAATCAGTAAAAGAGTCAAATATGAGGGTGATTTGACGATGGGACGATTATAGCAAACAGAATTTGAAGCAAAGATAATCAGCATAACAGAATCGCAAAAAGTTTGGTGGAAGATAATGAACTTTTATGTTTACATTGTAATTTTTTTGATTGTAATGGGAATGTATATTCCTTTTTTTATTAACAAAGTATGAAATGATAATGATAATTACATAAGCAACGATTGGTAATATAACAGATTGCAAGTAAGGAGTAAAGTTATTAGTATAATATTTTTTTGAGTTTCATATATATTATAAAATTGAGGCGATAATGCAATCAAGATGGCAGATGCAATAATATTGGGATTGGCGTGGCGCATTTCATCAATTGGATTTCAAGATAAGAAACAAATAATCAAGAAACTGCAGGTGGTGATTGAAAGAATCATCTTGAGTGTTGTGGGCGTAATGGAAAGCAGTTGTATGAGTGGTGTTGGAGAATAAAAGTATTCAGTGCAGTTAAAATTCAAAAAGGAAAGTGTATAATCTGGTATGTTGGCTAATTTCATTTGTCCAACAACATGCATAGACAATTTTTTTGTAATAAGGTGGTGGATACTGAAAATAATTGTACAAGGATTGATGGCGTAACATAAGGGGATGACCCTAGAGCAGAGTAATCCTAATCTGGGTGATGGAGGAAGATAAGTTCATTAAATTAGCAATGAGCGATTGATTGTTAGAATAATCTATTTTGATGGCAGGTAAAAGTAACGAAAGTGGCAGAATTCAAATATAGCAAGCATTAAAAAAAGAGTGAAAAGAATCTATTTCTTGGTTGTTTAGTTTTTATCCATTTCAAAATTAATTTTTTCGCTTTTTTTGAAAGTTTGATTTAGTTTTGTTTGCATAAACATTTTTGAGTTTTTAGATTTGTATAATCTTTTTAAGTCTATAATTTGGGACTCAATAGCATGTTGATAGATTTGTTGTTTGAATTTTTCATATAAAAGCATTTGGGCTCATTTTGATAGGTGATGATTGGATTTTTTTGGTTTGAATCTCAGGCGTGAAAAGCAGTTTAGGAACTCTAATTTATCAATGTGGTCTGGCTGGAACATCTAATGAATAAAAGCAATATTTCTTTAACAAGTTTTTCTTTTTGCGTTATCATTTTCAGTTAACAAATTAAAAATTATTGATTGGGACTCTTCATTTATCACATGAGAGCTCATACATTGAAAGTCCCACAGGCAGAGTTATCGTTGTTATCATGGAATGATTGTAAAATAGCATTTCTAGTATTGTAGAAAAATATTTCTTTGAGTACTCTGACAACATCATCAAATTTCAAAAGCAGTTTCTACGAGCAGAATGAGCGTAGAACTTTCTAATTCTTCTTGAATTTGGGGCAGAGGCATGATAAATGAATTAGGTAATGGATTAGCAAGTTTAAATCTCTTAATAAAATCAACATTAACACGTTTGAATATTGAATCTTCAAGGGAGATAATAGTTTCAGTAAATCCGAGAAAGCTGTCTTGAAGTTCATAGCTCAATTGATTGTCAATTCTAGTGAACTTTCATTTAATTCAGTAAGGATAACAGGTAATTCAGTATCATCTTCTGAACAATGTCAGGTGACATCTGGCATATTGGTTGCGATTGTAATGGCATCTTTAATGGCAGCTAGCAATAATTTTTGGGACTCTTCTTCATTTTGTTTAGCATTTGGGAACTTTATGTTTTTAATCTTGAACTGTTTAATTTTTTTAGACAACAATTCAAAAGTATCTTCGAGGCGATACAGGTGGCAGCAAGGATTGGTCTATGTTTTTTTATGATGATGTATAATTCTATCTACAACATAGTTCCATTTTTCTTCGAGGGCGTCGTGAAAGCAATGATTTCTTTATCTTTTTCTATTTAATGGTTTGTTTGGTTGAATTGGAATAGAATTTCAATCCATAGAATTCTTGAAATTCGTTTTGTTCTTCAATAGCGGTGGCAGACGAAAAAGCAAAATTTTATCATACAATCTAAAAGTAATTTTGTAAAGTTATAGTAGCAATAGTTTTGTTTTCTTCTTTAATTTCAACATTTCTTAAATGTTTGAGACTCTGTTTTGGTGGTGCAGAGCATTTGAAAATCTTCAAAAGGGTTGCATACGGGAATGCAAACGTATCAATGATACAGAAATTTCTTTATTTTTCCCTTTAGTCACGGCATAATCAACATTTTTCTTGATAAATGAAATTAGCAAAGCAATGAGCTCATTGATTAAGTGCATATAGTAATGTTATGTTCATCATAAATATTCTCAATATTATAGAGTGGGAAATTTTCTGAAAAGCTTCGTTAGTAGGATTTGGTGTACGAGTCTTGTAATCAATTTTTTTAAATCTGTTTCTGGTGATAATGTTGTAACAATGTTATGAACTTCATTATTAGAGCAATGGGATTTTTTTGGTGAATCTTGGCCCAATAATAAGTGGGGTTCTTGGGGACTCATCAATTAAAAGGTAAATCGATTTCATCTATTAGGGTAGAATTAAATCCATGTTGGTTCAAAGCTATATGCAAGGTCTGGTGATATTATCTTTTAGATAATAATCAAATCAGAATCGTTAGCAGTTGAGTACATAATGTCCGCAATTATAGAACTCTTTTTTTGAGTGACATTCATTTCATTTAGATTTAATCCAGTAGTAAATCCTAATGTTGTATAAAAGTGGTTCCAATTCTTCTTTATCACGTTTGAGCAAAGTATTCATTGAGTGTAACAACATGAGTAGGGCATTGTTGCATTTAAAATTAATAGGTGGAGCATTTATGTAAGTTTGACTAAAAACTATTCTCATTTTACTAGTATGTTGATCATATAAAAGCGATTGAAAAGATGTGGTGTACATCATGAAGAGTAATGTTATAAATCTTCTTAAATAGTACATATACAATAGCATAGACATATTTTAAGTTTTTTTGTTGGGAATTTCTTCTTTAGTTTGTTTTTTTGTATTTTTTTGAAATTCGTTTGATAATTCATCAGTAGAAAGTGATTAAAATCTTTTTGAAATTAGTTTTATTTCTTCAGTGATTTTTAATTAGTTTTTTTAGTATAATGGTCAGTTTCTTTCTGATTTATCCATTTAGTAAATCTATTCAAAGTCTTTCTCCTTTTTCGTGAAATTTTTGAGTCTATTGCGGATATTTATATTAAAGCACAATAAAATTTTTCTATAGTTATATTATTCTTAAGTTTTTTTACAAATATCAAGTAAATTTTTGGAATAATATAAAAGGGATGAGGCAAAAAGGAAAGGAAAAAAATATGTCTATTTATAAAAAAATTACAAAAGAAACAGCTAGAAGTAACAGGTAAGTTAATCGTTACAAAAAAATAAAGATAATAAAGTTATTGTTTCAGGTTCTCTTAATGCAGATGATGTTGAAGCATTGAAAGATGATTTAATTAGTATTCTATTAAAACAATATAAACAAATTGTATCTATTGGTGGAATTAAATTTAATGAGGATTTGGTGTTGTAGAAGATGAAGTTGTTGGTACAAATCATCAAGATAAAAAAAATACAGCAGGAGCAGTAAATATTCTATATAATGGAATGTTTCCAGTTTCAGCAATTAAGAAAGATGAAAAAAATTCAAGTTATTTACACAAATTGAGAACGACAAAAATGGATAGTGAGCGTAATTGAATTTTCGTTTTGTTGGTAATTATCCTAGATTCAAATTTGAATATTATTGATGGTAATATGCGTTATGATTTAGCAGTAAATAACAATATTCAAGAAGTTCCAGTAATCATCATTGATGATAGTGGAATTAAAGGCAGATATGTTAGGATTTTATCTTAAATCGTCATCAAATTTCAGACGGGATTATGGTGATTTCTCCATTGTTGATTCAATTCAGTTGATCGGGAAATATTTTGGGAAGATTGGTTCTTTGGTGAAAAAAATTATTGAAACAGAGGGCATTTCTCTAACACAATGTTTGAATACAAAATTGATGTGTTTAATAATCAACAAAAGGTAAATAAAAGTAAGATACAGTATTGCAGATTGGGCAGAATTTAGACGGAGACGAAATCAGAGCGGCAGAAGCAATTAAGAGCAAAAAGAAAAGAAAAAGAAACAAAAAAAATGCGTGGTACGTCAGAGTAAATCATTATTTGATGGCATGAGCGTGAAAAAAAGATTTTTGTAGGGAAATTATGACATGAACGAAGAAGTACAAAAAAACAAGTTAATGGAGTACGAAGTTGCGGGCAAAAATCGGTGAAGCATATGACGAAGAAAGAAAAAGCAATTATTGAGGCAAAAGGATTAAATTGGCAAAATAAAAGGTGATCTAAGACAAGGAAGAAATAAACGTGAAGAGTTCATTAGTATGTAAATTCATTAAATATTGAACAAAATTAAAAGATGAAATCTTTAGCAATATGGATACATTTGATACAGAAAAAAAAGAATTGAGAGGGCTATGTGAAAGGGTTATTAGAAAGTGATGAATAAAAAAATATTTAATTGGTGGAATCAATGGTTACATTGGGATCATTTATAGTAAAAATATATTAAAGGGGCAAAATCTAACGGGAAATTTATGGGGAGACTCGTAAAGGGAGTTTATTGAAAGAAGAATTAAAAAGATGTTGTAAAAGGATTTAGTATGTTATGATAAGAAAAAAAATGATTTATATTTAGATGGTAATAATAATGAGTTAGATTTTTTTCAAAATTTGATTATGTGATTCATTTGGCGAAGTAATTTCAAGGGTGACAATTCAGTGAGATCAATTATACAATTGTTAGAAGATAATTTGGAACTTTCTACGGTGGGAACTGTATAAACAGATTGAAAAAAATCAGATAATCGAAACTCATCTTTTAGTTGCATCAAGTTGGTCAGCATATAAAAATTATGGGGTTGGTCAGCAAATCCATATTCGAGCCTAAAAATATTAGGGCGAAGATAGTTCAAAAAAATGTTTAATTTAAACAAGATTACATTTTTGAGGATTTCAGATAATTTATGGATTGAATGATGGTGGACAGGAGTCATAATTTGGGTTACAAGAAAAGAAAAATCCTATTAAGGGATGTGAATTCTCCAGCAGAGCAAAAAAATCAATATGACACATATTGAAGATGTTACAAGAACTTCTTACATTGTATTGATAATGAATATTTTTGATGTAGCAGATTTATATTACAAAGAAAATGAAAGTTGAACTAGAAGAATTGATTGAATTGGGATTTCAAATTAGAAGATGTAACATTTGGTAACAAAGGAAATAGTTGAATTGGCGATCAAAGTGAAATCAATTCAGAATTCAGGTAAAACATAACATAAAAGACATTTATAAAGATTTAAAGAGGGAATAAATGGAAAAAAAGGTTATAAAAAGATTTCAGATGATTTAATCTTGAAAGTCACAAAACAAGATTTTTATATAATGACGGTATTGAAGAGTTTGGCGATGAACAAATTGCAGAATTAAATCAGAAAGAAGTAGATAGAAAATAACAAGAACAAAAAAAGTTTTTAGAAAGCAGGGAACGTTAAATTTGAAAAATGTTCTTTAGGGACTTATGATAATCTAGTAGAATCATTATTATCTTCAAAAAAAACTCATTTGAGCATCATGTAAAGAGGGTTTGTAGATAAACACAAAATGAATTTTAATATTTACATTCAAATCTTATGGTCGTGCGGGCAGTGCATATACAGTAAAAAAATGTTGGAAGATTTTTAATGTTGAGAAGTGATTTGAGCGTGGTGAGTCAATTTGGAATTTATTCTCAACGTATGATGGTAAACATATTATCATTAGAGATGAATTTCATTTAGAGGTGTGGATAAATTAGATGGCGATTCTAAAAAAATCTCAAATGAGTTTATCATGGAACAGGCGGTTTATATAATTCAGTTTTATATTTCAGTAGAAGTTTGGGTGAAACACATTTGGTGGATGATGATGATGATATGATTGGTTTAGCAATGAGAAAGTTATAAAGGTGAAACAGAATTTAAAAGATGGTATGTCTTATAATAAAAGATGATTTCTGAAAAGTTGCAGTCATATCCTAGAAAGATACGGATTTTCATTCAGTAAATTCATGAAATGTTTAGAAGATTTAATGTTAAAGGGCATGAGCTGGGTTTCCTAGGGTTAGAGAAATTTGGTTTAGTATTTAATCTGATGTTTCTTGGCGTATGGGTGGTCGTTTATATTCATTCTATTTGGTAATAACAAGAATCAAATCAATCATTATGGGCAACATAATAACGATGTAATCCTAAGTTTAGGAATGAGTAAAAGCGGGTTATGTAAATAGCAGTAACTGAGGGTATTTATTATGAGTACAGGGCTCAACACAAGCGGGTGGTGGATTGAGTGAAACATATAAGAAATTCGGAACATTAGACAAAGGTAAAGTATTAGTAAGTGAGGGCGCAGTTGATACTAAGATTTCATATAAAGTATAATCGTATTAAAAAGCTACAGTGAGGTACAACAAATATAGACAACAAAGAGATTGTAGGATGCAAAAAAACAGAATAAATAGACAACAAAAAAACGAAGCAGATTTCTCATGGTTGTTTTTTTCTTCTCAGGTACAGTTTTTCAGCAGTAAGTTAATGTGTGATAAATATGTCCTGGGTCATATTAAAAATACAGTGGAGCGTTTGCTGGCGTTTAGTGATGATTAGAAGTCTGGCTAACGGTTGATCTGGTAATAATTGAGAAACAATCATCTTAAATGAATTTTGTAGCTCATTGTAGATAATTTCATTTTAATATGAGTGGTGATTGAACAGTAGTAATAAATTGAGGCATGTTAGGGAATAGGAAACAAGATTTTTAATTCCATGAGGGATGCTTTCGATTTCTTTTTAGAGGCAGTGAAGTGTTAGGGGATAAATTTATTGATAATAGTGAGAATTTATCTTCATCAATTGTTTTTTTCTCTTAGTGGTGAGTAAACAAATTCTTTTAATCCAACGGGCTGTAGTAATGATGAAAGTAGGCATATCAGTTTTGGCATACAATCTTATCAGACATTGGATAAACGAGTTTCTGAAAATAGAGGGTCTAAATAGTTAACAGATGTATCTAAGATTACATAGTCATACATAGTTTTGAGGATTTTATTGGTTCTAAGTAGGGGTGGACGGATGGTGAACTCAGCATTTTTTTGGTGTTTAGGAGCAAATAAAAAGTCTGTATTAGATTTAGGATTGTGATAAATTCCTTGTTTAATATGTTCTTCTGTTAATTTTTTTCAGTATTATCTTTTCTAGCAATATACATTAGTATGTTGGGGATTGTTGCATTATTTAGATGAGACAATTGGAAAATCTTTCCATCTAGGTCAACAGTAATGATTTTTGGTGCATGGTCAGTAATCCTTGTTCAAGTGACTTTTCTCCGAGCCTGGGTTAGGGAAGCAGTAGCTAGTATCTGTTGATTTGGGAGAAAAGCTAGATGAAGTTACAGTAATAACAATGCATCATGAGTTGATTCATAATTTAAGTTTCTTCGTCAGAATCTTCTTCAAGAGCTAATTTCATGTGGTATCTGTATCAAGAGTTTGGGAGAATTCTTTAGTATCTTTAGGGATAATGGAGTCTACATATTTAGAGATTGAACACAATTCATCAAGTATTAAATCTCCATGATCCACAAAATAGAATGGAGTATTAGCATTATATGAATCATCTTCTTTGAGGCAATTCAAATTGTTTATTTTTTTAATTGACGTTCTAATTTTGAATTTCTTCGGAATCTATCTTGTGGTGGAATTAAAATGTTGATTACAGAATATGGAGCTGAGGAAGGCAATTCTGAAAACAAATCTGGGTTATTGTTGAATAGGCGAGAAAAAAAAATTACAACAAGTGTCTTTTTGAAATGTTGAGTATCATCATCTAATTCCCTTTCTAAAGGAACTCAACATTTTTCAAGTGGTATTTGAAAGTCCCAGTTCAGTTCCATATCACAAGGGAACATAAACGATTTCAGGTACTAAAGGCATTTTTATGTTGCATAATTTTTCTCCTTTAAAATCTTTAATTTTTTTCAATTAAAATATCGTATAGTTATATTATTCTACAAATCTAGTTAAAAAAAGAAAAGGGAGTAGAACTTTTCTATTTTTTTGTAATTCTAATAGTACATTTGGGTTCGTATCAAAGATTTCATTTGGATCTGGACAATTTGCACGATAGCATTTCCTTGACAATCTTTCATTAAGCAAGTGAGCAGTTTGTAAATCGGGTGAGAATAGAGGGCGACATGGGTCTTCTAAACGCATGAGGCTGAGTCATGTCGTTATCTCTTTCATCATTATTACGGAAAGCGAAACGAGTAGTAATAGTGTTATCTAATGAAGCATCAGAAAATTCAAAGTGTTGGGTGATTGAGAGATAAAGTAATAAAAGTCATGTTAAGTGAACGAGGCTCAACAAAAGCAGATTTCAAAAGTCATCATGAGTTTGGCTGTGGTGGTGCAACGGACATCGTCAATTACAAGAGTTTTTCTAATCTTTTTTTGTCAGAACGCATAGAGTCAATAGTTTTTGTGTTAATAGAGTCATAATAGCAATTGAAATACGTTCGTATTGGTGTAATCATTGAAAGATTTTTTTCAGAAGTTGGTAATGTTGAGCATAAGATTAGCAACGATAGTTCCATTAGAAATATTTGAAAGTGCTTGTTTCTTTTTGAGAGCGTTTATCTCTGGTAGAAGTTTTTTCCTAATCCGAAATTGTAAATACGTTTGTAGTGTCATGGCTGATTCTAAGTGCTTTCATCATCGCTGTAACGGTTCATTGCGGGTGCAACAGACATAAATGATGGTCTATCATCTTCGAGCATCTTTGATAATAGGGATAATTGTGGTTTGTAATTCATCATCAATTCTGGTAAAAGAAACAAGTATATCCATAGTTAAAGCAGTATTTTTCGGCAATGTTATTAGTAAATGAAGTTGGGTCTAACATGGCAATATTTTTCATCGTGAATTTTTTTCCATTTGAACAGTCATTTCAAATGTCGAGAACATTTGTTAATGTGCTAAAGTCATAAAGTTTGCGTAATGCAATAAAGTCAAAGCTACTGGGTCAAAAAGGATAGATTTGAACTATTCATTAGATTGCATGACAAGACAAAAAGTAGACAGGAAAGTTTGGCGGACTGGTGGACTGAAATGAATGATACAGGTGCATAGTTTTGTGAAATAGCATAATGAGGGAATCAAAAATACAGGTGTTGGGTTCCTACAATAGGGAAATTAATCATGGTGAATGTTGAATATTTGATGCTTGGGAAATTATATTTTATTCCTCATTTTGGTTTGAGTTAAATATTCTATATCGAGCTACGAGAAACAACAATAGAATTATCAATTTTATAAGTGTGTTCTTTCTTTGCGGTTTATGGTCACAATAGTATTTAGGGGATCAAATAGAAATTTGAGTTTTAGTCAATCATAGAATGATTTGGCTCCATATAGGTTTGAAATCATAATGGTTGTGGAGAGGTGGAGGGACAAAAGATTAAAAGCAGATCCATATATTTAAAGTATGAAGTTTAACAATAAATAAATGAAGGCGTGGGAGCTGAAATAGCAAATGTGATAAACAGATGAGGCTGAAAAATTGAAGCCGGTGGTTTCTTGAATTTAATGTCAAATAATGAATAAATAAGGAGTTCTTTCGAGAATAAATTGGTCATATCAAAGTGCTTGGTGGATAGTTATTTTTTTCATGTTGGTCCTTTTTTTATTTTTGAAATATCAATTGAAATCTTATTTAGCAACAGGCATTTTTAGAAATTTATGTGATTTATAGTTATTTAATTCGAAAGTTTGGTCAGAGTGAAATTAAATGAAAAAATTCAATCTTTAATTTCAAGAGTTGGTGGGCGGGTAAGGCAATCTAGTTAATTGTTGTTTTACAGCATCTAATTGATTCACATAAATATGAGTATCAGAGTTGTATGAATAAATTCAGGATACTAAATTACATTCCTTAGCAATAATATAGAGAGAGGCATGGTGGCATATTGAATGGAACAGTAGGGATAATCAGACGAGCGTTGATACAATTGACAATCTAATTTTTCCGTTTATGAACTTTAAATTGAAACATTGTATGGCAAGGAGGTGAAATATTATCAATTTCTTTAGGATTCAAGCAGAAATAATCAAGCGTCTTGAGTTTGGATTTATCTTGATTTCTTGAATAACATTAGATAATTGGTCAACATAGTCAAATTGTCTCCAGTTATAAGAAAGCAAATTGAGCTCATATCATCATCTTTAATAAGTTTGTTACGATAAACAAGGCTTCTGATGGTTCATATTCTTTAATTTGAGATTTAATTCAGAGTCATCATAAATATTCTTCTCTCTCTAGGTGTTGAGTACTTCAGTAGTCTTTTTGAAGCAATTCTTCCAAATCTAATCCTAAATGTTTATTAAGTTCTTCTTTATTGAAGTATAATTCAGGTGAAAAGATTTATAATGAGTGAGACAATAATCATGTTGTTTTTCTTGGTATAATTCTTCTTCACATCTTTTCTAGAGCAGACATGTATCTTTAGAAAATACAGGAGTAGAGTAATAAGCATTAGACAATACAAAATTGGCTCAATCTTCAGTTTTTGTAATGGCGATGCGGTAAAGTTTTGAGACTCCTTAATAAAAGTATCATAATCTTGAAAAATTTCTTTTTGAAATTGAATAATCTCAGTTCAAGATGGGAAAATTAAATTGAGCTCAATTTATATAATTTGACATCTAATTCATTGGTATATAAACGTTCAGCATATTTATTGATGAGATTTCTATTAAGTCAGCTTTTTTTCATAAATACAGTTAACATATTCATTTTCTTTTTCTAATTCTGAGTTTTGAGAACTCTATTCAAGTTGTAAGGACGAAAAAGTGATTCCAAATAGGATTATTCACATCTTTCAAATATTTCAAATTAGTATCAAAAGCTGGATAGAGCAAAATAAATTCAGTGATAATATTTCTCAAGGGCATCTTTTTTTAGTAGTTAGCAATGGGAAAAGAATTTGAATTTAAATCGTATCTATTTTTGTGTTCCAAAGATAGAGATAGTAGTGTATCAGTTCTATTTTTCTGTTTTCCAAAGATTTTTTAATAATGAACTCTAATTGTTCTAAGTAAGTCCAATCAAAGACTGTGATAATATTTTTAACATAATTTGAAACAGTTTCAGAGTCTGATTCAAGTTTTTTTCAATCTTATCATTAAAGATTTTTATTTAAAGTTTTTTTAATTCATGTTTTTTTGTTTTAGAACGAGATACGTAATAATATGTATCTGATTTCAATTCAGATTTATCAAGATGATCATTCAAATCCAAAGAAGTATAATATTTCATGCAGTCATTCCTTTTTATTTTTCGTTTTATTTGTGTCTGAGGCGTGTAGCGCAGTTTTTGGGTGTTGTTAATGTAAATTATCATGAATTGCTTAAAAACGAGATGGACTGGGTAATAAACAAAAAAAGAAGAATAAATAGAGCATTCTTCTTCATTATTCTTTTTGCAAAAAGTATTAACAAAGTAATTGGCAGAAGTATAGCGTCTGATTCGTTATCGTCAACATCTTTGGAAATTTTTTTCTAATGGTAAACGCATTGAAAATTCTTTGTATTCTTTGGGTCTGTCATTTTGAGTTGTAAAATTTTCTCCAAGTAGAAACATTGACAAAGTTTATCATATCATGAGTAAAGATTGGTTAACATAATTCCATCGAGTGAAATTCTTGAAAGCACGGTGGTACAACGTTAATATCTTCTATTGCAACAATAGTAATATTATATATGTTTCTTTTAATTTGCAATTTCATCTTTTCATGCAAATAGATGTGAGAAATTTTTTTCTGTATTCTGCACTTTAGGGGTGGTGAGCTCAGATTTCAGAGCAATTCATAATTTTTGTAAAATCATAAATTGGCTGAAACTATTGAAGTAGTAGAAGCATCAAGGAGATGAAGGTGATACTTTAATCATTTATTGGCTCTAAGAATTTTTCCAAATTGTTTTATCAATTCAGAAAAGAGTGGTAATTTGTTTTGTCATAGTTTCTTTAAGATTTGTAGTTAAATCTTCTTTAGTTAGTGTAGATGAAGTCAATGAGTTAAAGATAATTTTTTCTTAGCATCTTCAAAAGTTTTAGAATAAGGGAGATTTCATTTTGTTGTGTATTGATTAGTTGAATTTTGCAATCAATTTAAGTAATTGAGTAGAAGCGATTAAACGTTCTTTAAGAGAGGTAAAATCCTAATTCATTTTCTTTTTCCTTGTAGGAATGAAAAAGATTTCAAGCAAGTGTTGTTTTGTGTAGTTATCGTCAGTAACGATTTCTTTTGGTGAGCTCAAAGAATGAGGCGGTATCTTTTGGCACTAAGATTCAATGAGAACTTTTAATTGTTGTGGGTCATTATCTGGGTGTGCAGTAATGTCATTAGACAACAGAAAGTGCAGTATTGAAATTGTAAAGTGGCAGTTTGAGAGTATTTTTCTTTGAAAGATTTGTAAATCTGGTTTTAATTCAAAAATTGGAATATTGACATCAAGGTGTGGTTTTTCTTCTTTGGTAAAACGATAAAAGTAATTTAGCTTTTCTACGAGCTCAGTAGCATTTGGTAAATCATAAGATTTGGCATGAAAATTAATCCATATTTTGCATTTTTCTGGTTTGGACTTTAACGTTGATGATGAAAAATTTGGTGATTCTTCAATTGTAGTTTCAAAAACAGTGCAAGATTGACAACGAAAATCAGGGGACTGTCCTTTTGAGTATCTCTGACATATATCAATTATCGTTTCCAATCCAATCTTTTTAATTCTAAGAGCATTTCTGAGTCCTTTATTAAATATTTATTTTTCATATCATTCTAAAACAGTTTTTATTAAATTGTTTTTATAGTTATATTATTCAGTTTTGAACTAAAAAAAGGTGATAAATTTAATATTTTATCAGCTTTTTTTCAATTAATGAAAACATCTTTTTGAAAGATTTCTAATTCTTTAATTTTTCATTACAAGTTGAACAATAAAATTCATGTTTTTCTAGGCTGACGATTGGTAATAATATCCATATTGAATTGTAAACAAATTGCATATACAATAGCAACAGTTATTACAAAATAAATATATCCTTTAATATGATTTGATCCTTTTTTTGCATTTAGAGCGTTCTAATTATAATTCAAAATAATTTTTACAATAGCAAAAAAATTATAAGCATTGTAAATATTGGAACAACAGATTTTGTATTCAAGGAGTTTCCAGCATGGATTCAAAGCTAATCTATAAGTCAGAAAAACTCTTTCCATTATGGGCGATTGAGCTACAGGGGCGGGTCAGAAACAGTTGGTGTGTAAAAACAATATGTGAATTAAATATCAAGTGAAGTTAGGATGAGCATCACGAATAAGCAATATCAGATGGTGAAAAAAAGTTAATATGATAATTACAAAGATTGTAGTTGGACGAAAATATAAAAAAATATGGCTAAACAAGTCTCTTTTTAGTTTTTTTGAATGAGTTTGCAGAATAATGAGAGCATGGGCGAGTGATAACAAATGATTGAGCGGGGCATAGCAAAAGGATAGATTAGTAACATTTCCTTGAAATAAAAGGTATCTTTTGAGTTCTGTTTTAATAGGGATCAAACAGAACACAATAATGGCAACTAATGGTGACAATGGTGGCAAAATCCTCTATGAGCAGCTGGTGTATCATTATCTCTCTTTGTTTTTGTTGGTGCATATAAAAGTGGTGGTGTGATTAATTTAGAAATTGAGAGTTTTGGCAAAATGAGACTAATGTAGAAATAGCAGTGGTTTTAACATTGTCAAAGATCTGGTGGTAGTAAAAGCGAGATCGGGCATAGTATTGTTGGCGAAAACAATAATATTATTTGATTTTTAATATTGTATTAAATATAAAGTTTGGAAGAAAAGCAGTAGCAATAAGAGAAAGCAATGAGCGACAAAGGGAATGTATTGAGGCATGAATCCTTTTTCATCTTTTAATTTTAATAATAATTTCGTATTCGTACAATCCTTTTTTTATTTTTTTATATCACAAAAGAAGTAATGGGATGCTTTTTGAGTACAGTTAATGAAGAATAAATCTTCATCATAAAAATTCCTTTCTTAGCAGGGCAGAATATTCTTCAGCAATTGGGGACTCAGCATCTTGGTCGGGTAGTTTACAAATTCAGAAACAGTAAATCTGTAATTTCATCATCTTTTGGTAATTCATGGAATTTTGGGGACTCCTTTGAAAAGCTCTGTTAGTTGAAGGTGGTTCTTCAAAAGCAATGTAAATTTGTATGATGATTTAGATTTAGAGAATAGAACAACATCGTGGAGTAGAGTGGGAGGATTTCTTATCGTATTTGAATCCAGCAACGGTGAAAACGGAGGGTTGGGAACTTCTCTAGTGTAGAGATTGAGAATTTAGCAAGTTGAAAAGTCTTCAGCAATAATGTATAAATATTTCTCATAATCTTCTTCGGTTAATGGATTTTAGCATAAATAATTTTTCTCATTGAGGAATCAATTTGAGCAGGGGGTGATTTAATGTTGTTCTTAACAATGTTCACATTGGCGTCAGTAACAATCAATAAAAAGCTATGGTGAAAAATTTAAGTTATTAGGTAGGGATAGTAACAAATTTATCTTCATCTACAAAACAAAGGGAACATGAGATGATGGTATATCTAAAGGAATGAACAGCATTGATTGTTTCAATCGTGAAAAGTCATTTTTAAGAATGTTAATAGAGTAGCTGAGTGGTTGGGAACTTTTAATTCAGATTTGATAGGAACATGAGTATTAAATGTTTCCTCTAGTGATTGTAAGATAGTTCAGTTAGATAGAATGTAAATAGTAGTATCTACGTTCTTTTCTAAGAGTTTCATTTTGTTTTTGAACTTTCTTTGTCAGCAAGTTTTAAATCTTCTAAAGTAACATTATCAATGAATGTTCTACGGTCATCTGAAATAGAAGAACTTTCTTAGTGAATTTTAATTCTTCAATAATTGCAGAATCGATAGCAGATTCATCATTTAAGAGATTTTTCTAAATCTTCAGTTTCTTTACAGGGTGAATTTCAATTTCTAACAAGATTTTTATCTTTATCAGAACTAGTTAAAACAGAAAGGGATAATTTAAGAATATAATCAGGGTGGAACTCATTGATGGCAAAAATTCTTCATAATATTATCTCTTAGAACTCTTCTGAACTTTCTGATTTTTCTAATAATGTTAATAGTTTTATCTAAATCAGTAATGGTGAAAGCAACTTTTGGGGAACGTTGATGAAGTTTCTAGAGTTATTTTTCTAATTTATATTCAAGTTTATTGATAAAGGGAACTCTTTACGTTGGTCAATGAATGTATCAATTAAATCAAACATAGTAGAAACAGTGGACGGGACTTCATCTAAAGTAGTCATATTGACAGAGAGTTTGTTTCCAATGAAGTGAAATTTCAAATAAATCTTCTAATACAAGATAAGGATTTGATAGATTTTTACATCAATGGGTAGAACATTGGCGTTTTTTTATCTGAAAGGTTTTTGGAACTCAACGATTTCAGTTAATTTATTTTTTTGTTTCTTTTATCTTAGCAATTTCTTCTTTGATTTTTTTCAATGGAAATTTGATAAGGGATCAATAAAGACAATTTCATGTTTTCCTCTAGGAAGAGCATTGATTTCGTATGTTGAGTTTCTCTTGGTAGAGGGGCTCCTTTGGCAGTTTCGTAATATTCCTTAATGAAAATCGAGTGTAAATATTTGGGAAAAGTATGTAGGAAATCTGGTTGAGCATTACACGAATCAATTGGTCAACAGTATTAAGTTTGCTTGCATACGTTTGATGAGTGCATCCATTGAAAACTCATTTGGGTTATGAGGAATCATGTTAGTAGCATGAAACTCACGGCAATGTGTCAGTGATAACGTGAATGAGATTTTGGTGGTAATGATTTTTGGAAGTTTTTCGAGACTGAGTAAAGTTGGGTGGCATTTCAGTACATGATAGTCAACATCTTCTACAAGTTGGTAGGCAGGAGTAAATTTGAAGTTTCATAGTAACGGTCTGATGGTGGAGTATCAGCGGTTTGTGGACGAAATCAAGCATGATCTCAACAACAGGTGGTCGAGAATGGAAATCTTGAGCAAGTTTGACAGTGGGACTCTGTAACAGATGATGGATGTGGGTGATAATGTCCTGGTACGTGGTTATAAGTATGGCGAACTTTCATTGTTGGTTTGTTATTTTTTTAATCCTAATGTCCACATAGTCCAAATAGACGTTTTAAAACGGGTTTCAATGCAAAATCTTTGGCGTAAGGCACGTGATTGGATAACATAATGAGCATAAGGTAGGTAGTTTTCAAATAAGAATGGTTTGATTGGTTGAACGATAGATTTTGGCAAAAATTTATCTAATGCAAATTTTTTTCTTTATTCTTGAAAAATTTTGAAAAACTCTCTTAATCTTTTTGTTGTTTTGGTATCAATGATAATTTCAAAGCAGGGATTTCAAACAATAATTTAGCGTCAATTTGTCTATGATTAAATGTTAATACAGCATCTCTAACATAGTAAGGAGCTAGAATCATGGGAAGCATTCAATTTTTAGAAATCTTAGTAGCAATTTCATTGTTGGTGAGTTTGGTCAAAAGGTTTAGATCTTGTAGAGCAAAAGTGAAATATTCATATAAAGGGTACAATAGCGTCATTGAAGTTTTTGCAAAATCTAGGGCATTTCGTTAGTAGTAGCAATCGAGTTTTCAGTCGTTTCAAAGCAAAAAAAACAATGTGTTCAATACATTGGTCAATTTTGAGTGTTTCTAATTCAAAACAGATTGAGGTATTTTTTTCAAATAAGGAAAATAGAAGTCTAAGTGGACTACGTTTTTTTAGCACAATATAGGGATTGAGCTCTTTGTCGATTGGAAGGACTTCTTTTTTTAGCAATGTTAATTAAATTCTTAGCGAGTTCTTTTTTTGTTTTTACAGATTTAAGTGTAATGTTTTGAGTACGAGATAATACAGCAGGTCTGATTTTATCCAATTCTGTAGTACAAAAAAATAAACAAAAGCATTCATATTATCTTTTTCCAAAGGAATAAGCAAAGCGTCAAATCAGGGGATAGAGTGTGATGAGTAAATCAATGATAATGAACTTTCTTTTTTTAATAGCGATTTCGTTTGAGCATCTTGCACAATTCGTCTTACATTATCAGAATTTCCCATTGTTTGACAGAAGTATTGGTCCCATTAAAGTGTCAGAATCAATAGTGTGACAGATTTACATTCATTACATGGTACAAATCTTCATTTACGTTAGGACAGTTTAAAGTTTTAGTAATAAGTTTTGCAATGAGCTGTTTTGGCTCATGGCGGGAGAAAATGAATAGGCAGTTGGTACACGATTATTTTTAATCAGTCTCTCGGATTTGAAAGTTTAACAGCAGAGTCTTGAAAAATAATGAGTTCAATCTTTTTGGTCTATATTTCTTGTATAATTCAATGTGGCAGTGGGAGTACTTCCTCGAGATTCAGATAAATCAGCAAGCATAGCAAATTTATCTTCTCTAATATTGGTTTTTGGTGCAGCATTCCGAGGCAAATAAGTGCCCAAAAAAATTATAAGGACTTTCTTGAATGGGAAGAAATATTTATTATTGATGAACTCAGTTAATTCAAAAGTATCGAGTGTTCTACATCTTTAATCGAATTTGTTCTCTTGGTTGTGGATTATGATGGTCAACATAAGTATAGTAGGAGTTTCAGCACAAGGGAAAAAGTAATGAAGTTTCTTCAATTGTGAGCCCTAATTGTTCTAACAACATAGCATAAAATGTTTGTTGTCTCCAGTAATCAAATGGGTTAGAGGGTGCAATCTTAGCATTAGGATTATAATTTGAAATTTTTCTTGACATGTTTTTTTCCAGTCTTGTGACTTTCAGAAAGTTCTAAAGCTCGATAATTTTTATCAACAAATCCTAAACATTGTCGTTTAGCATTTCCTAATTTTCCATTAACAAACAATTCAAGTCCTTGTTTGAACGGGGCATAATATAAAGTGTAGCAATTTTTTTCTTTTTGAAGCATCAGGTGAGCAGGGGTAATATGAACTTTCAGAGCACGTTTGTGGCATTCTTGATTTTCTGAATCTTTAGCAAAATCTCTATAATCATCTGTCAAAAGTGAAGATTTCTTTTTGGAGACAAGGAGATTTTTCTCTAGTTCTTTCTTCTGGTGGAAGAGCGAAGAGCATGACTCCATAGTAGAGTGGGACGATTTACATCGTTTAAGATGAGTAACAGTGCAATCTCGAGATCTCAGGGTTTAATGAATTTATCTAAAATGTAATCAACCAGGTGAATTTGAGCAGGTGGCAATCATGGTGGTGATAATTTAATTTTATCAATTTTTCTTTTTGGAGTTCAGCGTCCAAAAATATAGACAAAAAGCATGGTGTTGAACAATTTTTTTGAATAACATTTTTATCTCTAGTCTATATTTATAATCTATTGTATAGTTATATTATTCCTTTTTTTGGCTAAAAAGAATCAATAAAAAAATATAACAATGGCATTTGCAGTAACATGAGCGATTATATTGGTGGCAATCAATTTGTTTTTCGATAAACAAGTCCAAAAAAATAAGACGAAATGAAAACAATAATTAGATTGTATATTGCATAGATAGGTGAGTCTAAATTTTTGTAAATGTAACAAAAGCAAATAAAACAGTGGCAGTATAATAAACATAAAAGGTTTGTTTGAGTCGTTAGTTATTTCATAGAAAAAAATCCTCTGAAAAAAACAATTCTTCTATAATTGGTAACACAACAGCAGATAATAAAGCAAACATAATCGGTGTGAACTTTGTAATATTTTTCACGTTGGTGCAACAGTTGTGTTAGTAGGGATAAATATACGATAGAGCAGTGGTGAAATAAAAATATGGCATTCAGTGAAAGGTAATCATGGGCAGTGGTGGGAACATGAAATAGTTTTTATAATCTATTTTTTTCTTTTTGCGGTTTTGTAATAAAAGAGTGGTACAATAAAATAAGAAATAAAAAAATAGTAAAAAAATGTTAAACACAATTAAATGTGTGACGAGGAATAATATTTATTCCTATTGGTTATAATATTACAGGAATTTAACAGCATAAAAAAATGTTAAAAAGGATATTTTAGTCATATAATTAAAATTTGTTTTTCATATATAGTAGTACAAATCGTTTTCATATGTGTTATATCGCAGAGCGGGGGCATGGGGCATAAGGGCGTATTTCGATAAATGTATCGATCTACAGTAAAACAGTTAAAAACAGCTAAAATGGAATAAAAACATCAAAAAGGGTGGTATTTTTTTATTTCAAAAGTATTGAGTCATTGGTAATTCTTCAATTTCAGAAATGAATGAGTCATCAACATCAGTGGAACTCAATATTGATGTATTTATCGTTTGGATTTTCAGTTCGTCATAATCATGTAACGAGATGCTTTAGAAATAATTGCGGATTAAATCTCTTTGAGTAGAGAATAATTTATCTTTAATCAATATTCTTTGATGTCAATTGAGAAAAATCTTCTTGTGGGTATTCTAACATAAGGTGGCTGGTTTTTCTTCTAAGAAGATAAGTTTTTGTGTGATTAGCATAGTTTTTCTTCAAGTAATTGGATGGGTAGTGCTTTTTAAGTGTAGAAATAAGTTTCCAATTTTTCTAGTAATAAAATAGTATTATCAAATGGAGATTTCAGGAACTGAGGCGAATAACAAATTTTCTGTTAATTAAACGTACATTTTTATAAGTATCGTCAATTAAGTTAGCAATGTCTTTTTACAATTTCAAAATCAGGTCTAAAGCATTTTCCCATTGTACATATTGATAAATTGTTCTACATTAGGAAATGATTTGTTGATAATGATTTCATTTAAAGCGAGGCTGAGACTCATCAGTTTGGTGGAATTAACGTATCATTCATTTTAGTCTCCTTATTCTTTAATTTCAATTAAATTATCTTTAATTAGATTTTTTTCGGTATCTTTTTATATCGGTGAAATTCTTTGTCGTTTACGCATTCAGCAAAAGACATCTTGGTGGCTGATAATCTCAATATCGAGATTCACAAACAACAATATTTCCTTTAGAGATCATAAAAGTGGTACTTTGCAAGTTAATCTTAGTAGAATGTTCAGAAATGAGTTTTCGAAAATAATGAGTAGAAGTTTCTTTCTTAAATTTGTATTTTACATCAGTTTTATTTTTCTGTTTGTACAATTTGTGTAGTTGTTTCAGCATTATTATCTGTATTATCTTTTTGGAACTCATTAAAAGTGAAATAGCAACAAAAAGCAATTAAAAACGGCTAAATAGAAATAATAAAAGTAGTGAAATTTTTAGTTGAGATTCTTGTAATCAAAATTGAAATTAAATTTTTTTCTTTTTAGGTTTTTATTCGTCCTTTTTTTCTCTTTTTTTAGGTTTTGATTTTGAATTTCTTCAATTTGATACTGATTCTGGTATTTCTTCAATTTCATCTTGAACATAAGATGATGATTAAATAGAATGCAGTTTGTTCAAAATCTGGGAAAATCATTTATAAAATCATCATCTGTAAGTTCTTGAGTTTCTTCAAATTCTTCATGAGTATTTGGTGAATTAAAATCATTATCTAAGGACGGGAGTTTGGAACTGGTAATGGCATATTGAGACTCATCTCTATATTTTTTTAAATCATTTTTGGGTTGTTTGAGCATGAATTTCACATTGGGTTATATCGTCATAAGTTTTATCTGGGTAAATCAATCTGATTGTATCGTTTCTAGTTTCGTTCAATCTTTTCTATATATTGATACTCTAAGATTTTTTTATTCTTAAAGTTTTGGTTTGTGGATGGTGGCTCATGAGATAATGAGAGTACTCCTAAGAGCAACAATTTTAGGATTTCCACTTGAATTCAAGACATTTCATTTGAATTTGGGTGTTGGTATATCGAAATTTGATAAACAATGTTTTTCAATAGGGTTGGAATGAACAATCTGATTATATCATTTTCTCAGGGTCATTTGGTAATCCTAATTTTTTTCCGGTGGAACATCAGAATTTTTTTGGATTGCAGTATATTTTTCTATTCAACAAGTAAATCCTTATCCATACGAAGTACAGCACGTGATAATTTATTATCTGTTGTTGGTGCATATATTTATTCTTTTGTTTAGTCGTTTTGAGATTTCTGGTTTTAGGGAATGTAACATATTGTCCAGTAACATTGAGATTTCTTGAGCATCAAGATGTGAATTTCTTCTTGTTCGATTTTATCTAATGGGTGACGAGATAAGAATAGTTCAGTTAAATCGGAATTTCATGGTGCAGATTTTCATATGAGGGATCATCAGTATTCAATTTAATTTCATCTGGAGCTCTGGTAGCAGTGAGAATAAGTTCTTTCTCTTATTGAGTTTTTTTCTTGTTTCTCAGCAGTTTTGATTAGTTTGGTGCATTATCAACAATTGATTTACGAGTAACGCTGAAGCAATCAAAAAGCATAGCAAGAGCAAGGAACTTTAGTGAAAGTTGTTAATCCTTTATATTTAATCATACGAGAAATAAAATCAGTGATTGAAGTAAATTTGGCTTCTTGTTGAAGTAACTTTAATAGTGAACAAAGCGTGAGTTTAGGGGAATCTCTTAATGACGACAATCCATAAACAATTGTATTTTTCTTCAGTCATGGTGGTGTGATAAGAATGTCGAGTCATTCACAGATGGCGGTTGGATTCTTAAATTCATTCTTTTGAGATTTCAGCAATGTATTCTCTAATCTTATCAGGGTGTGTCATTAAGTTTTTAGTGGAAAGCAAATTCAGAGTGGATAATGGAACTTTTAAATGAAAGCAATATAAGCATTTAAAGCATATGATACAGAGTGAGATTTATTAAACATATTTGAAAAAAGCAACAATGGCTCAAAAGAAGATTTGGGAGCTCTTCATCATGGCATTATCAATCATGGCTAATAAATTTTTCCAAGAGATTTCATTAAGAGCATTTTCTTTTTGGCGATCATTTACACGCAAATCATCGAACTCTTTAGGAGTAAATCCAGCACATTCTTTAGCAATTCTCATACAGTCCTCTTGGTAGACAACAAGTCCATAAGTATCTTTCAATAGTTCTTCAATTTTGAGTAAAAGGGGCTCATGGATGGAACACGAACATGTGGGTTATTTTTTTCTTTGAACAAATTGTAAATGGAATTCAGGCATTGGGCTGGACGATACAATGCAGTAACGGGAGAAGTCCATAAGATCTGTTGGTTGTAATTCTCTCAACATTTCTTTGAGCTGGGAGTGAGAGTGGAAGATAGCAGAAGTTTCTGCATTAGTGAATAGTTTATAAGTTAATTCATCATCTAAGTCTAAAGACGGATGATCATTAACATCAATAGTAATTCCTCTTGTCTTTTTTTAACGTTTTTAATAGAACACATCAATTAAATCAGTATTGGTAATCAAGAAAGTCCATTTTGATAAGTCCTAGAACTCACAGTTGTAGTAATTCCATTGCGTTGGCGATGGTCAGTCAAAATCTGTCTGATTTGAACAGGAACAGAGTTTCTTTGATTGGTTTTAGAAGAAATAAGCATGGCACTAAGGGTGGACTAGTTTCTCTCATTCAAAAAATCAAGTACGGGCTGCAGAGTGAGCAATTTCCTCTAATTCTGGTGTGTTTAATTGAATACACAAATCAGCATCTCGTAATATTCAAATTTGGGTTAAAGCATGATGTAATTGTCATTTTCTTTTTCAATGGCGTCTGGTAATGTATTGGCGGTGGTTGAGCAAAATTCAATCCATAAATAGTGACAGATTTGAAAGCATTTTTTTGAGAATGGACAGGTGTGATAGTGAGCAACATTATCGTCATATAAATCCATAACGTCGATGGTTTTCCGGTGTATGGAAGTCGTATCTACGTCTGGGTTTGTGAAAACGGGTCAATGATTTTTAATAGATTTAATCTTTCTGAGTCATCTTCTGGGTCATCTCGAATTTCTAATTGATAAATATATTTTTTTCTTGAGTTTGGTTTTCTTTTCAGATACAATGATTTGCGTGCTTTCTCATCTTCGTATTCAATTTCAAAGATGAGTCGGGCATCAGAGATAAAACGTTCAAAAAGCAAATTGAATCGAATAGGGTCAGTGTTTGAAATGTTTAATAGATAAAGCAATTTCAGATTTCCATGCGGGCGATTGGATGAAAAAAGTATTGATGGACATTGTAAGTATTCTTGTGGCAGAAATATGAAATAAAGTCATTGGGTTAAAATAAAGTTTCTCTTTCAAAAAAAGCAATTTTTGCAGTGTGATTCTTCTTAATTTCTTTTTGGTTGATGAGCACGTTTTTTTCTTAAGAAGCTACTTCTGGTAAGTAATCAAAATATTCTAAATCAAATTAAGAGTACTCAGGGCAATTTTGGTTTTGGTCTTAAATGCACATCATGAGTAAGATTTGGTGTTTCAATCTTATCAGCAATTTTAATTGTATTATTGATTGGCGGCAAATATGGCAATGTTTTTATACATTTGTTCATAATCAGCAAAGTTTCAGCGTTTCGAAAACTAATGCAGGTCTAGTCAAAAACTCTATAAGTGGGTGTTTCAGATAATTTCATATTGAGTCGAGAAAGCAAAATGTTCTTGGTGTACAGCATCTTCTCTATCTAAATAATGCACATCATTAGTAGGGGCATTTCAATGTCTAATTCTTTTGGCAATTGTAGAGTTTTTTTGGCAGAATAGTCAGGGATGATGCGGTATTCCAGTGAGTAATATAGAAATCATCATAAAAAAATGAACTTTCATTCTTGAAGCATATTCTTTTGAACTGTCAATTTGGTTATAACGTAATCTAATATTTAATTCTGAATCTGGGTCATGAGATAAGATAATGAGAGCATCTTTGTATTTAATCAATAAATCCAAATCAATTCTTGGTACAATATAGAAATGGTCTTGATGAAATGAGTCATTAAGCAATAAAAAAATAGATTATATGAGCTGATATCATTTTTTTGCAGGGATTAAATGAGTATTAAAAACTCTATTAGGGATAATTTGTTTAACATTTTTTTCTTGATGAGAAAGATTCACGCATAGGAAACGTTCATTTTTGTAATTGGAATATGTTAAATTCTGAAAAAACAATTGGTTTAATATTTTTCTTTCTTACATTCAGCAATAAATTGATGGGATAAAACTGTCATAGTATTAGCATCTGTCAGAGGCGGAACTCCATTCCAAGTTCTTTTGAGTCTAGTAACATATTCTGTAATTGTTCCATATCCTTTCAACAGGTATTATCTGAGTGGACATGAAGATGAACAAATTTTGATTTTTCCATTTTGAGTCCTTTTTGAATTTTTTTATAGTTAGTTCTATTATTCCAAAAAGTAGAAAAAAAGCAATATTTTTATATTGAACAACTGTGAGTTCGTTCATGAAACAGTTTTGAGTAATCATGATAATTTATCCATAGGTTATAGTGGGCATCTTAGTGAGCATTTGGGGACATTTAGTGTGTATTTAAGTTATTTGAGTTATCTTTGGTTTTGAATAGCAGATAAAAGTAGCGTGAAGTAATAAATAAAAAGCAAAATAGCAATAAATAGAGTAAAATAAATAGATAATTTGGTTGTATAAAGCAAATAATAGAAAAAAACAATTGATACATCTATTGTGGAATAGTAAAAAATTAATAATGAACATGTTTATATTCTTTTTGAATCATTTCTGCATAGCAAGTATTCAAAATATAGGAAAAAAATACAGATGGTAAGAATAGTCCAGTCAATCCCTAAATAATTGGAGATACTAACATTGTGGAGGCAGTGGTGGCGTAATCCAATAAAAGAAAATAGATTAAAGATGAATTTCACTTACAGTTCCAGTGGGAGCAAACACATTAGAATAAATTAACATGGCAAGAATTGACGGAATAGAAAATAATGGTAAAAGCAAAAAAATGACGTTAGGGAAAAAAAGAATGAAGCAATAGAAATGTGAGCATTGTTTTAGTTGATTTGGTCAATAAATTTTAAAATAATTCATTTCTTGATCATAATGTCAGTTGAGACAGATCCTCAACACGTTCTCCATTAGCAGTATCATCAGCAACAAGGAATGGAGCAAATACAGGGCTGGCACACGAGTTCCTTTTTTTCAATTGTTGGTGGTTTGTCAGTAATGTTGATGGTCGGCGTACATAGGACTAGTAAAAGCAGGTTGTTATAATAATCGAAAATCAATAGCGGCGGGTTAACAGTACAATTCCTAATTTCGTGAAAAACGATGAGCGGTCATATAGATAAAGGAACAAAAATCTTGCATATGAACTTTTAATCCAGTTGGAACAAGTTTAATTTCAGCTGGTTGGATTATGAAAGTGTTTCAGCGAGCTAAATCATATCCGGGGCATGGAGCATTTCTCTGAGCGGTAATAAATCTGTTTCATTTTTATATTTTTTTCTGGCAATTCAAGAATCTAATTTTTCATTTTGGCATTCTTAAGTCCTTTGGTTTTAATTTATAATCATCAAAGATAATCCATTTGTTTTTAACAATTGAATTAAATAACAATTTGTTAGTTTTGTTATAAAGTTCTTCTTCAGAAAGATTTTTAAATCAAAGCGAGGGATTTTTCTTCATTTTTCAAAACAATCTAACAAATATTGGCACGTTTCATATGATGGGTCAGAGCAGGAGACTCTCTGTTGAGCATCATCTTTATATTTACAAATAATATTATAATACATTCAATCAGCTTATTTAATAATTTTTTTCTTGAGCTTTATTTAGCAATGATAGAACTTTCTTTATTGATTGGGTCTTGTACATCTTCTGTATAATTTTTCCTTATCAATTTCCCAAAATGATCTATAAGCGTATGTAAATCATAGTAAATGAAGCACGTTGTGAATCAGGGGAATCAAGATTTCTTCAGTAATCTTGTATTTCATTCAAAAAGTCAAGCATTTTTGAATATCTTCTCTAAATTTGATACATATCTAGTGACATTTTATTTTTGTTTTGAAATATTTACAAAGAGTTGAGTAGTAAAATAGGTGTTTTTGTAAAGTCAATCTTCTTAAATTCTTTAGCAATTTGTTGGTCAATTTGAAGAAAGTAGTTTTGTCTTTACATTGGATAATAATATCTTTTTGTAGTCGTACTTCGATAATATGGAATCTGGTGTCATTTCTTTATTATCCTTGATAGTCCCACATAGTCCGAACTTTGAACAATTTACATTCTTTGTCAGAAAAATCCACGGCGGATTAAGAACTCAAAGCAAAAATTGTTTTTCTGTTTGAAGTATCGGTCAGGAAAAATCTGTTGATGATGGCTGAAACTCTTTTCGTGAATGGCAGCATTAAAGTATAAGCAATCCATATTCATAATTTCTTCAGGGAATTACAATTTCACGTGGGATGAATTTCTGAATGAGTATCATATTCATATTAGTATCATATACAGGACATGTGTTGGTAGAATATTAAATTTGGCTGATTGTTTTTTTAATTGTTTCATGGTTTCTTGTTGAGCAATGAATCCATGGTGAGATCAAAGTGACAAACAATGGCGGGTGCAATTTCAACAACAACATAAGGTTCTGTATAAGAATATAGATTTAATAGGGGTTCATCAATTACAGCATTTGGGGAATTTCTCTAATATTATCTTCAGCGTCATGATTTCCAGGCATATTATAAAAAGGAATGGCATTTGGTAATTTTTGTAAAATTCTTTTTACATTGAATGATTGTATAAATGGGCTGGTTTAGGAGAATGAAACATATCTCAGTACAAATGACAACATCTGGTTTGAGCTCGATAATTTCATCAATTGGTTTTTCTAAAAGCATCGTAATCTTGAGTACTCTCAAGTTTGTAAACATGTTTCAACATCTCTAAATTGGCTGGACTCTGAAACTAAATGGCAATCGTAATTTGGCTATTTTAAATTCTTTTTTTGTCATTTGGTCCTTTCAGTATTGTAACGGTGCATTGAATTTTAATGGGTGAGTAATTTTAGTTAACACATTTCTAAAATGGTTATCTTTATCAATACATCTAAGTTCAAAAGCTATAATACAAATTCAATTCAGTAGTTTGTTTTAATATATATTCTAAAGTTTCAGATTTTTGGATAAGTTCCATTGATTTCTAAATCTCTAATGGTGACGTGATTGCATAAGAGTTTTTGTTTTGGTAAACATTTAGTAATATCTCGTCTTGGCACGATTCTAATAAAGCAGGGAGTTCATAGGGGCGATTGATAATGTCTATTCGAGTAATCAGATGAAAACATCGGTGGATTTATTGTTTGACATTCTATTGTAACAATCTAGTGCGTGGCAGATTATGTCTATCTAAAGAAAAAGTAACAGCTGGAAGTTTTAGAAACTTTTGCAGGTAAATAAACGAACGTCTTGAATAGTGAATTTTTTTGAATTTCTTCTTTTGGTATTTTTCTTTAGTGAGTTTTCTAACATTACAGGGTGAATCAAAATTTTTCTCCAACATATTCTCTAAGTTGAGTTTTAATATTAGCATTGAGAGGGATATTCTTAAGCACATCAGTTTTTTAATGTATCTGATACTCTTAGTCGAATTATCTTCAATAATTCAAAAACAGATATTCAACAAGATTTTTTTAATAGCGAGCAGTCGAGCAGAAGATTCTTTTTGCGTTAATGAACTGTCTGGGTATAAAAAAATGTGATAACAACTGTGGCTGTGAAATTAAATAAATGTTTTTTCTTCAGTTAGTTTTTTTCTTAGTTGGAATCAATTTGGTAAAAATTCATTTGCAGTGGTCCGGATAAATCTGAGCTGGAAGAGTCATGAAACAAATTCTTGGTTTGGTAATCCCTTTCTCCAAGTAGTAGTTTTGGTACATCTTCTTTATTGATTTTTCCATTTTTTTGGAAAGATTTCTTCTTAGCTACAAGTAAATTAGTAGAACTTTTATCAATGATTAAAATTAAATTATTTTTTTCAAATGGATAATCGCGTGGTGTAAGTTATCAAATTTCTTTTTTTACGAGAAAATCATTATTTCCTAATGAGTATTCATACAGTGAATCATTGAGCTCGGAGCTTGTTGAGCATTACAAAATATTCATTTTCTTTTTAGAGTTATATCTAATTCTTGTTCTATTTTTGGTTTGAAAGCTAATTCTGGAGTCTTTCTTTTGAAAATTTACATATACAAAGTCAGAATCTATTTTTTTAAATTATCATTTGGCACAGCAATAACACGTTTAATTAGAATTTTGATCCTCTAAATAGGACTTTGATTTTGGAGCAGTAAATGAAACAATAGCAGTACTCTTTGTATTTCATTCTCTTTGCGTAAGAGTATTGTAGTGTTGTTATGAAGTGTCGGTTCCATAGATTGGCTAGAAATAGGGTAATCTAAATTGAGATAGAAAATTAAACAAAACAAAGAATATAAAAAGCAAGCAATATTACATAATAGCGTTTTTTTCATTAAAGTTTCATTTCCTGTCTAATATTAAGTGATTGTTTTAAGTGTATCTAATTCTAATCTAAGTTGATTGAGACTTTTTGTATTGAGTACTCGAATAATTTCAGAAAGATAGAGGCAGTCTTGGGAACCAATTTTTCTAGAGGCAATTCAGTAGGGATTTTTCTTTTTCAGTAGCATTAGCGAACTCAACAGTTAGAATATGATAACGTAATTTATGTTTATATTCAAGTTCTGTTTTTGAGTTTCTTTTTGAGTATATTCGTTTATTTGATTATTGATTTCATTCATTTGTAGGGACGTATTAAAGTTTCGTTATATTGTTCGAAGCTAAAGAGTCCCAAAAAGTTATCAAAATAATTGGTATAGTGACGAGATTTCTATTTCCTTAAAAATTTGGTAATTTAATTTCAGTTTTTAAAGCAGTAATGTCTAATTTGTTTTGGTTATCCATTGGGAATCATCTCATAAAGATTATAGTATAGTTATATTATTCCTTTTTTTGAAACGAAAAGGAATAGTTTTTGAGTTATTCCTTATCATTTCTTTCTTTAATTAAATCCCTTTCGTCAATCACGTTGTTTTCAAATTTTTTTGGTTTCATCATAAGTTGGTCTTACTCAAAATGTAATCAGAACTAATGAGATAGCACAAACAATGGATTTCAGAGTATTGTATAGAGTTTGGAAAAACAGTTTGGTAGGGGTAAATCAATACAATTACAATAGGCGAAATAAAGCAGAGTAGGGTTTAATCTTTGTTTAAAGGATGGTGGTCTCTTAATTTTTAGGATTTTTATAATCTTTATTCTCTGGCATATACACATAAATCAGGAAAACATTGGCAATCAATAACAAGTAAGAAAAATACATCTAGTGTATTGATAAAAGTAATTCAAAGGCAAATAAATAGCTATTAAAAGTGAGTGCAATAAAAAGCAGTAGGAATCCTAATGTTGGGAGTAAACATTTTTTTAAATTTGTATTTTTTTGTTGTCTTAAAAAAATCAAAAAAATTTTCTAAAATTATTCATTTTTGAGTCCTCGTTTTGTTTTAGGAATATGTAAGCATCTCTAGAACTCATCTCTAAATTCAGAATCATAAAGTGTTTGGAGCTCTCTTTTTGGCAATTCAATCAATGATAATGTTTCAATGTCAGTCAAGTCACAGAATCTAAAAAGTAGATTCAGAGATTGTTTGAGTCCAAAAAAATATCGACTCTTTCGAGGTTCCTAAATCGAGCAGGCATTTCAGGAAAAGTCATTGGTGTCGGTAGCGGGTGTAATCTTCTAGTAGCATTTTTCTGAATCAGCGGAAATCAAGTAACAATATCCTTGGTCTTTGGGCGCTGGGCTAATTTGGTGTAAGGATGGCGATCTATTTACATCAAGAACAAAGCATTGGTGTAGCATTAGGAATATCTATTCACTGATTTTCAATAATTGATTTGCAATTAAAACATCGATGCTTTCTGAAACTAAATTCTTCTATTTTTTTATTTTTGTTGATTCTTGTCAAGTCAAAAAATGTACATGAGTCAATTTTTCAAAGTAGGGAATTTTCTAGTCAAGATTTTTGCATTCTTTCAACAGAAAGCGGATTTTGATTTTTCTTGTACAGCAGGAGTAACAATAAAGATTTGAGTGAGGCTTTTTCTATCTCATTATAGATGTGAGTCCATTCAGCATTTACTAAGTTCTTTTTAAGAGATGTATCAGAATTTCTTAATCCATTGAGTAATATTCTCTTTTTCTTCGAGACGGTTTTTGAGTAATTGTGATTAGTCTACATCAGCTACAATGCAAGAGCAGTAGTTCTTGGAATAGGAGTAGCAGTTTGATTTTAGCATATCAATTTCTGCATCTTTTCAAAGCATCTAATGGGAATTCTCTTTGATTTGGTAAATTTTTGTTGTTCATCAATAGGGTAATCCTAAGTTATTGTATTCAACATTTAAAATTGAATGAGTGGCAATCAATACATCAACAGTGAGTTTTTAGTACATTTAGTATTTCTCTTTTTCTCTTTTGACTTTTGTTGAAAGATAGATAGAGGCTAACAGGTTTGTCTTTTAACGGAGCAATCATTTTTACAAAAAGTATCATACAATTGTTTGAGCAAAAATTTCTGTTGGGCTTTAATAAAGCAGGTGATGAAGCTTTCAATCGACAGTGTAAAGACAGGGCGAAGCGATGAGTTGATTTGGCTCGGATATATCAGCGCGATTAAAGAGATTTTTCAGCGGTTGATTCTTTTTAATTTCTGAATAATCTTTTTAATGAAATTTTCTTCTTGTGGAACTCTCCTTTTGTTAATTCATAAGGTAGATTTTTAATAGAGCTCTTTCATAGTTTTAGGATTGTCAGTAATTTTTTTGCAATTCCTAAGAACTTCTTAATATTCTTTTTTTATGTTCAAAGATTAATTTTTGCATATAGAATGAGTAATATAAGACAAATTATTCAATGTTTCATCATATTCAGTAACGTTTTTCAGGGAAAGTGTGATTTTTAAGTGAAGTCCATAATCTTTCTTTGTTATGTTTTAATATAATGAGACTATATTGGTGAAAATCAAAACGTAGCAACAATTCTTGAACAGCATTGTTAATGAATTTCGTAGTAATTTTTGCATCTAGGAGATTGTCTATAAACAGGCACAATAGGTAAAGATTTGAGATTTCTTCTTCTGGTAATATTTGGTGAGATTAAATTTATCTCTGGCAATTCTAGTTAAAAGAAACATAGAAATTTCATCGGGACGATAGATTTTTTTAGTTAAATAGGCGCACAAAAATCAATTGTAATATTTCTTTGTCAGTCATTAAGTATCATTCTAGCGTTTCTATTTAGATTTGGCGAAAATGATTCAATATTTCCACAAATAAATGATACTCTTGGCAAAATGGAGCATTATATGAGTTAAATATTTCAGTTCTATCAATATAATAGTAGGTCTTGATAAAAGTAAATCAACAGCATTGAAATATTTAAGTTTCTTAAGAACTCTGGTTTTGATTTGATAAATCTTTAATTGAAATTAAATCATATAATTCTATATTGAATAATTCTTCAATCGTTGAATTATTGAGTTCAATGGTTCAGTTAATTTTGGGTCTGAAAGTCTTCTGACATTTTAAATTTTTGGTAAAAAAATGGGTGAGAAAAAAGTAATCAATCTTATAGTTTCATACATACGAGAGAATGGGATAGAATAGATAGTAAGCATATGATGATTGAAAAAGCAGTATGGCTAACAATTTCGTATAAGAGATAAGGGCTGAACAATTTGCATGAGTTTTATCTTTTAAGTATAATTCAGGTTCGTCAACATTGTGGCGAGTTTCTATGTATTCCTTTTTCAGTTTGGTCTAAATATTTGGGAGCATTTGTCAGTTAATAAATCGACTATAAATAACATAGCAATTAAACATAAGTAGGGGCATTTCATAAAAAATGGCTTGTCTGTTATTGTTTCTGTTGGTGAGGGATAATTCTTTTAATATGACATTAGGTAAAAGGTTTTTGGTTTTAAGTGTAAAAGTATCTTTTTTTCTAAATTTGCTTGTATAATATTGAGCATTTTGTTCCTTTTCTAATAATTTAAGAGTTTCTTCTAATTTTTTTCTAAAAAGTGTCAGTGAACTTTTCAGGTGAATTTCTTAGATTATCATTCAAATTCTCAGCATATTCAATTTTTTTCATTTTTCTGAATATGGAATTTGTTTGTATTCTGAAATAAATCGTGAAACAATTTCGTCCAGAACTTTCTAATTGATTTCGATTAAAAAGTCATTAAACAGGAATGTGCTACGAGATTTCATCTTTCTTCAAAAATTGCAACAAAGTTAATAAGAGTTTCTCGTTTGTGAGAATCAACATGTAAATTTTCAATAATAGTTGGTACATCATTGGGTGGTTCAGCATTTACAGATTGAATAACAACGTTTTTTTCTTGCATCTGTTAATTCAGAGTATCTTTCATAAATGTAAAGCATTGATAATGATTTTTTTGTATTCAAATCATTAGTAATTTTTGTTCCATTTTTGAATTTCTTGAGGGTTTTTCTTCTTCAATTTTAATTGGTTCTGGTTTTACATATTCTGTAGTGGTGTAGTTTGTTGTGTGGAACGGTTGGACAGAATTATGTTGTTCTGGTTCTGATGAGACATCTTGCAGTACAGACAGGACTGCAATTCTCATTTGTTCTTCTAATGATAAAGAGCATTTAAAGTCCTATTTATTTACATTTATTTTTCATATTGATTTAGAAGCTATATAGTTATATTATTCCATTTTTCACAAAATGGTAGTTATTATATAATACAAAGCAAGTTGTAAATATTGAAGGTAATAATATGAATCAAAGTATTGGGAACTCTATTTTTGTGACTTTCGTCTTATTAAATCTAATGGTAATAATATTAAGGGCCCAATGAAAGGATGGTATGATAAATATTTACAGTGAAAATAGCAAATGAAAAAGCATACATGAGTACTCCAATCAGACAGTATATCTTCAATCTTAAATGATAAAAGCAAAAAAATAGTGAAAGTTATAAACAAAAGTGGTAATTCTTTATCAAAATAGATTATCACATTAAACAATAACAATAATAAAGTGTTGTATCTGAGTGAGAAACGATTTGGGATATAAGTTTTTTAAATCTGTAAAGAGTATTTCTATTTTAGGCGTATATAAAATTTACAGATATTCAGCATTCAAGATGATTATATAGTTAATCCGTTCTTCAATAGTGAAGTGGAGAAATGAACTAAAATCAAGCAAGAAATAATCAAAGTGGTAATAAAAAGTAATCAATATATGTTTAATAATATCTTTTTTTCTGAATAAATCTCTTTATATATGTTTTTGAGTTGAAATATTTATCAGAAAAAGGGCTATAAAAAGTGTAAAAGGCACGAAAAGTGCAGTTCTATAAGGTTAATCATTATTCTTCTTCATCATAAAAAGTAACGCGTGAAAATGTTTTTCATCTACGGTGATCTTCTTTAAGCACATTGAGATTTAACGATTTCAGGCATATCTTCAGCTGAAGATTAATTGTACGTTTTTCCTCTAAAAACATTAAATGGCGGCAATAATGAAATTTTTTAGAAAGTCAATGTAATATCATCAACAGATTTGTCAATAACAGTAAGTTTCATATCATCTTCATTATCATTTGGAAGAAAAATTTGTATCATCATTGATTACATAATGGATTAAATCAGAAGTAGGGACAAAGTTTAAACATTGAGTTAGTAGCAAATCTTAATGAATTTGTATCAAAAAGTAATTTTTTTGTTCATCTGATACACGAGTTTTTAGGATTTCATAAGCAAGAGGGTTAATATCAGAACTTTAGATACAAGAGCAATAATATTGTTGGTATCTTTATGAACAAGTTATTAGATTCAATCAATGTGAGTGTTGTATTGAGCTCGAAAGCATTTGGTAATAGATTCAATTGGTTTGAACGTAACAATACAATTGGAGCATTATCAGAGTCGAAATTTCAAATCATGTTCAGTACGATTTCAACAAGTGAAAAATCCATTGGTGGCATTTTAATCTTATCATCAAAGATTAAGTGTAAACATGAAGTTGGCGGCATTGACAATGGTTCAGAGTCAAAAGGAATTTGCGTCGTGTGAAGTTCTTCATAAATTCTGTTGAGTCAATTTCAGAAAAGGTGTAACATCTTCCATATTGTGAGTAATTACATGGTCATTGAGTGGTAATTTAAATTTGACATTTCAGTAGTAATATTAAATTGACGATTGAGTTTGAGGACATTGTAAATTTAGCGTCCATAGGGGAAATTGGTAAAATTGATAAGATTGTTGTTAATTGTTTGCATCAACGGGCATTCTGTGAATTCATTATCTTCTTTATTGACATGAGATGGTAGAATTTCAAAGCTAAAAGAAAGTTGTTTGTGAAGTACATTGAATAAGAAATTGTGCCCATCTAATTTAAGTAATTTGATTTGATTTCATCTTTCATGTCAGGACTAATAACGATTTTGGTACATTAGCAAATTGAATAGTATCTGGTATAAATTCCAGTGTTTAATTCTCCTTTAGTAAATCTTCAAAGATTCTTCTAAATCTCTTTGTGAATCAATGAACTTTCAAAATCCATTATGAATGTGGAGATGTAAAGCGGGCGATCAATTCTGGTTTCTCTAATACATCATGAGAGAAATCATAATCTTTTCAGTAAAAAGTTGAAAATTTCAGGTTTCATACAAATGTGGCATTTACAAATTCTTTTTTGAGTCATTGAGTTTTTTCTTTGAATGGTGAGTTCTGAATCATTTTTCAATAGTAAGCAATCCAAAACGTTCTTTTTTTAGGTACAGCACATAGAGAAATAATAGTTTCGTCATTCTCTAAAGAATAATTTCTCAATAGCGGAAGTATCAACATTGTGGTGGCATCTCCATAAGTCATTAAGAACGGTTCTTTCAATTCATCTTTTAATTGATACAAACGTTGAGCAGTGAAAGCAGGTCTAGAGCTATATCTAAGATTTGAATTTCAATATCTTTTAAAAAAATGACAAGTTGTTAGTCATTTCTAGAAACGACAAAGCGTTTGAAAAAAATCAATTTATTATTTGAAATGTTAATATTGAATTTAAAAAGTATTTATAAATTTCTTCGATTTTATGAAAACAAAATATAAAGAGTTTCAATGAAAAGTCCTTTGCAAGTTTTTTTCCATAATATGCAAAATGATTGGTTTATTGTGTAATTCTACAAGTGAATTTAGGAATTTTTATGGGTTTGGTAAAAAGTCAATCTAGGTAGCTCTTGAAATACGCAAGGATTACGGGACATTTTAATAGTACGCATTGCGTTGATCATTTCTTTTAAAAAGTTATTATTAGTTATATTATTCTTTTTTTGGTTTTTAATTTTAATCTTTTTACGATTTTTCTGAGTATTTGATTGTTGAATTTTGTATCTTTGTAAATCTCAATATTAGTATTCTCTAATGAAAAGTCAATTAGGATTTGTCTTTTTTTGGGTGCAAAATTTGGTGAATCAACGTTTCAAAAGCAAAGATAGTAGCTCAAATTATCTCTTGTTAAAAAGGGCAGAGTCAATTCATTCATAAATGATGTAACATTATCTTGAACATCAGTTGGTCTATTTGGTCTAAGATTGTTCAATAATTAAAAAGTTTTGTTTCTTCATTGAAAATTTTTGTTTTTTTAATTTTTTTGGTCAGTCGAAATCCTCTAATTGTAGAATAACATTCATTCAAGTTAGTAATGCAAACAGATGATGGTTTCAATCCTAGAGCAATACAAGATTTAGCAATAGTATAAGCATAAGTTAGATTTTTCTTTTTGGATTAGAATATAATAAAAGCGAGATACTAATAGGATAAGCGATTTGTATTTCTTTAACAAAGTCTTTATCTAATTTAATATTTTTTTGAACTTTTAGTATAATCTCTTTCCCAAGTTTCAATATTTTTCTTTAATTCTAGCAATTTTGAGTTTCTGTTTTTTTGATTGAGCATTTTAAGGATTGTTTATTCTTTAAATATTCTTTATAAGAGTCAGAATTGGTTTTATTATGATTATATTCTGGCATTTAGTCGACTCAATCTAATTCATCTTCAAAATCTTCTTCATCTTCTTCTAGTAAGTCATTGTGGTAAAAGCTAGTTGGTATTTATTCCAAATTTCTAAAAAAATGATTTTTTTCTGTTAAATTTAAGTTAAAAGTAAGCATGTAGTATAATGATTTGTTCAAATTCTTCTTCATCATAATTAAGTAATGTTACATGAGTTTCATGTAGTGTTTTGATTTATGATTAAAAAAATTCAAAAAGGATTGAGTTTGAGTTTTTAATGGGTCTGGTCTGTATGGATTCTTTTATATATTCTTCAACATCATTTTATTAGGAAAGATTTCTCATTAAATGAGCAGTAAATTCTTTTTGATTTTTCTTTTTTTCTCTATTTTAAGTTCATCAAATAATTTTTTTTGAAGCATTTTATAGTCCTCAAATAAAGAATCAAATTCATCATCATTATCAGCAACAGTGTCTATAAATGAATTATCAAGAATGTTAGTATCTTCTTCATCTAAATTAGTTAAATCATTTCTTGTGAGACTCAGATTTCATCTTCCGCTGGTTCAACATCAACAAACATAGATTTTTTTCAAGTACACATCTTGGGTTGGAATTTCTTGTCAGGCTGTCAAAAACTCTATTCTTGTCAATGATAAATAAAGAACTAGGGTCAGGTGATTCATCTCTATATTTTTCTATGAATAATCAATGGTACGTTTGAGTCGAACTAATGGCAGATTCACGAATGAGAACAGACGGCAATCTATTTTTCATCTTCATCTTTTGATTCACGATTTAATTGTGGTAAAAATCATAATCGGATTTGTAAATCTTTATAAGAATTTTAGAGCTTTGCAGGACATTACGGAAAGATTGTTGTTCACGGTTTGCATGAGTTTCTATTTGTGCATAGGGTTAATCAATTGTAAATAATCACAATAATTAAATCAGGAGAGCTGGAGAAGCAGTTTTGAGCTAATATAATCAATTGTAATGAATCATCTTCAACAGTAGAGAAGTTTGAAAATTGTTTCTGTTGGTGAGCAATTCTTTCATTTTCTGATGGTGTTCTATGAGGAATGGTTTTAGTTGTAAGATGCAACAGATGGTGAAGAAAGCATAAAGTCAGCAAGTTCTGTACGAGTCATTTCAAAAGAAAAGAATAAAACAGTTTTTCCAGGGACTACAAGCGAGCTCGAGGGACGTTGATGGCAAATACGGTTTTGGCTACATACTGAGCATGGTGTATTCAGAGACTCCTTTTTGAGATTTTTATTCATTTGTGGATTGAAAAAGTGGGATACATCTAAGTCAAGTTCATTTTTTCTGATGGAAAGTTTTCTGGGCAGTTCATTTGGTGTATCAGCAAAATCGAAGTTTTGTTTTTGGTATAATGTCTGAAGCAAGATTGAGCGAAAGTTTCTTCAAAGATTTCAGAAAGTGGGCGATAATACATCTGGGTTTTCGTCTAATTCTTTTTAATTGTTTAGATAGCAATTCTTTTTGTTTCTGATTGCACATATTTTTTTCTTGAGCAATTCAGCAAGGGAGCATGGAGATTGCAAAAGTGGTGCATTGGTTAACGATACAATAAATTGTGTATCAGGTTTAAGTCCTTTATCAATTAAATTAGAATATAATTCAAAAACATCAGAAATTTCTTCGAGCTCTGATTTTTCCATACAAATCTTGAAGAGCAATATAAATTTCTCTATAATTTTTCATTTTTAAAAGAATTTAGGGTCAATTATTGTTCCGAGGCTCTGTAATTTTTATGTTGTTGATTGAACAGGTAGAAATTAACAATTTTTGTATTTCTTCATAGTTAAATTTGTTAGTCAGTATTTAGAGCCTTTTTTATTTTTTTAGTTAGTTTTATTATTCTATTTTTTTCAAGGTAACAGAGTCGAAAAAAATAAGCGTTTCTGGGGACATTTTTTTCTGAAAAAGTCGATACATTTATCGAAAAAAAACAGTTTTGAGTGCTTTAGCGTTTCAAAGCAGTGACGATATAACGACATTCAAAATCAGTTTGAGAAAAGAAAAAGATAAGCAAAAAAAGTGGACTATCTTTTTAGTTTATTACAATTTTGAGTCAATTTCTTTTTTTGAGTTGTTCAAGTGGATTGTCAGTATTTCAAAATCAATGAATTTTTCAGAATCATGGTATAATAAATGGAGTAAATAATTTGAAAGTTGGAGATTTCTTGAGCAATTCATTATCATTGAGAAAGTGAGTGTATTAGATTTTGGTTCTTCAATTAAATCTTTTTGTTTGAACTTTCAATATTTTTTTCCATTCATCTTCTTTTCAAAAAGCTAATTTGATGAATAAATCTTTAAAAAAAAGTATCTTCTTTGATTTTCCATTTGGGTGGAAGTTTGGCGATAATACATTAGTAAAAATAATCATAGAGGCAAATCTGGTCTTTCATTGATTGATCCCTAAAAATCCAGGAAAAATCTATTTGAATAATCATCAGTATTCTTGCAGATAAGAAAGTAAAACGTTATATTTAATAAGTACATTCTTATTGTTAATGTATTCTTTGATTGTATCTTTTGTTAATTCTTCTAATTGTACTAGGGAACTGGACAATATGGGTCAACATGGCAATTTACAACAGTAGCATTTTTTTGTCAATGTCTTTTTCTTGAATTGGTTTAGTCTTTTTCCTAAATAGAATGAAGCATTAGAAGTATATTGATTTTTCTTTTTTGTTGTTTGAGTCGGTGGTTGGATTTGTATTGTTTTTCTGTTTTTGTGTTATTAGTACAAGCAGTAGCAAATAACAGTGGTACAGATGGCATAACAAATTTAATCATTTTTAAATTTTTCATTATTCAGCATTCTTTAAGTTAATAATATTAGATTTAGTGAGTTCTTCAATTTGTTTATTGATTTGGCGATAGAAACTTTTCGTTTTGTTCTAATTCTTCTAGTAATCCAGTTTTGAGTAGCAATTTTAATGATTGTTGGCATTTTTCTGGGTCAGCTCTTGTTCTGGTAGCAGAGTTATGAAAACATCAATATCATCAAGAGTTTCAAATGTGTAAGTAGGGGCATTCTTGATAAGTGGTCCTAAATCTTCTCAGTACATTCAGGTGCACAGTTAATGGCTTTTGCGAAAATGGGGATCAGGCTACTCCATAAGGATGCGAACTATTCTTGATACATTTTAATCTGAGATTTCAGTGAGTTGTGTTATCGCTCTGTGGTAAACAGAATTTCTTGAGATTTCGATACGTTGAGAAGCAGTGGATTTAAGAATTTGACGGGTGTAGAAGTTTTAGGGACTTTCATATCGCAACGTTATCACAATTTGGTTGATAAAGATTACAGTACAATTAAATTCATTGAGTTTTTGAGCAATACGTTTCATTGAGTCATAACACGAGCAAGGGTTGACAGAACTTCTCTAAATCAGAGATCTAATTCAGAACTTTAGGGTCATGAGTGCAACAGAGTCAATACGATAATGTCAGGTATTCCAGTTTCAATCAATTTAAGAATCATTGTTAGGAATTTCTTCAGCAACAGATGGTTGTGAGAATCCTAGTTCATCAATTTTAACAATGAACAGCATAATTAGGGTCAAAGTGAACATTCAACATCAAGGAATAGGTGAAAAGCTACTTTTTGAACATTTCCTAAGGGATGTAAGAGCAATAGAAGTTTTGGCTGAGATACGGGCGTAGATTTCAATAATACGAGGCTAGGAATGAAAAAAAAACAGATGGCATCAATACAATGGAAAAACAGTGAAGTTTTAGCAACATTTTTCTTCTCTCATGTCAGTTAGTAAAAAGCAATTTGAGGCACATTTTTTTCATTGAGGAAACATCAGCAAGAACTTTTAAGAGAATCTTTTTTGCATTATTTTTGTGGTTGTGTGAGATTCAGTTTCTACAATGTTATTTGTTTTAGTTTCTTTTTTTGGAAGAAAAATTTTTGATTCCTAAAATAATTTTTCTAAAATCAGTTTATGATTTTTGTTTTATAGTTATATTATTCCAAAGTTTCTGAGTTCAAAAAGCAAAAAAAGAAAGCAAATTTTGAACTTCTTTTTTTATTGTTCAAAAATCAAGTTCGTCAAGTAGTCTCCTTTGTCAAAGTTAGATTTGAAAGATATGTCAATATTATCATAATCAAACATTGTTAAATCTTCTTTCTTGATTTTTATTTGTTTTTAATTCTTGAATTATTAGTATCAACATGGCAATCTTTCCAAGCATTTTTCTGGCAAGTCATAGGGAATCTCTGTTGAAGCAGGGCATCAATTGTGAGGCGTTTGGAGACTAAAAATCTTGAGTCCTAATTGGGTCAGGTAATGGAATGTCTTTGAAAAGTGGGCTGTTTAGGTTTCTCAAAAGCTTTCTTGGTGATTTAACATATAGTTTGATGGTGAATTTGTATCTTGGAATAGTTGAACATGAGGGCACAAGAGAATTTTTTTAATTACACGTTCAGTTTCTTCTCTATCTGAGTCATTGGTTATGAATTTCATAACAGTTCTCATATCTTTGTATGTTGGTTGGTGGGATTGATACTGTAAAGTCCATTTTTTGAGCATCTTTTTGTAGTTTCTGTTCTGACAATTATGAGACTCTTCTTGATAATTACGATTTGAGTTGTTTTTCTTCTTCAATAATAATTTCAGAGAAGTTTTTCGTGAGCTCTGGTGAGCACATTCTGAACAGTAATAATTGGCTATATCATCTCTATAGGCGTGTCGCGAAAATCAATTTCTCTGCTGAATTTACACAAATAGCATTTCAGTGTGTTTTTTCTGAAATGGCGCATGAAGCCCATAGCGTTTCGTCAAATTGAGGTTGTATAGAACTTGTTTTTTTAATGAAAGTAGATAAAAGACGACGAAAGATTTGAGAATTGTCAGGATTTTTCTTAGATTCAATGAAAAAACAGATTTTGGATCCTCCAAGTCCTAGAGCGGTGGCAGATTTGAATACATTGATGGCTGCGGGAAACAGATAAGTTCATTTTGTCCTAGAAATTTCGTTTGGGTAAATCTATCAATGATAGCAGATCTATTTTTTTAAATAGTACATATGAAATAATCATTGTAAAGACAAGTGATTGAATCAATCCAGGCGAGGTTAATCATGAGCATAAGATTTGTGTTAATAATTGAGGGCTGTTGGTAACAAGAGGGTGCAGTGAATTTCTTAAGCATTGTTGATAATACAGTTCAAAATGGTATCTAAGTATTGATTGAGCTCTGAAAACAACAGCAGAAGTAAGAATATAGGTGCAACAATAGTAAGGATGGTAATTCCTAATCCATAAATAGTACATAATAGAGCAAATAGTAAAGGAAGAATGGGCAACAATTGTTAAGAACATTGAAATAAATGTTTGGTTAAATCTTTCTCAAAAATGTATTTCCAGTCCAATAAGTCCATTCTTCTAATGGTTTAGAGTTGATTTGTTCATAGAATTTTGAGAGACTGGGAACAAAAAAGATTTAATGGAATACAATATCTGAATCTGCAATTTGTCAGTGGCAGTTCGGTATTTGTTGGGAACATCTGCGGACTAAGTTCGCATCAATATAGGGCGTCAATTTCGAACTAGTTTCAGTATTTTTTTTTGTGAATGATGTGTCAGTAAAAGTGGCTGCATCTTCAGGTCTAAGTGTTCCATTTGCATTGGGCGGGAACATCATCTTGGCGTTTGAAATTTCTATTTTTTTATTATTGATAAGAGTTTCATTCAAAAATTTTCACAATGGTAGGTATCGTTAAGTGCGTGGGGCAGCTGGGTTAGAGTCAAATGCAGCGAGTTCCATAGTGAGATTTTGGTCAGCGGTGGCAGTGGTGCATAAAAGCAATCGCAATAGGAATCTCCGTCCACAAAAACAAAGGAAGTTTTGGTTACGGTGTATCAAAAGGAATGGTAAATGAAAATCAATTTGTTCTGGTAATGAAAATCACGTTTTGTAAATAAATCGTGAGTGTATGGGTCTCAGTTGAGCGTGGTCAGGGATTTGTTTTGATTTCCAAAAATCGGAACTCAAAAGCTCGTCATGAAAAATCAAAGATTTCAGGAATTTGATGGACGATGTTCTAACAATTTCATCATAGTTAGATAGTGCATCTACAATTCGGTGGCAGTCTTTATCAACGCAAGCGGTGAATCAATTTCGTCTATTGGAGCATGATAGCAGATTGTAAATCGAGAGTTTCGGAATAAGGGACTGGTTGCAATCTTTTTATCAGCTCAATGGTCATTGGGATACTCCTGGCTGAAATGTGTTAATATTTTTGTAATTGAACAGCATCTGGTGGTCATATTCAAGATTTCAAATTGTCCTCTTGGCTAAGGGTTTAAAGACAAATTCTACATACATATTACAAGCAATAATGGTTTCATTCTATCATTGAGCTCATCTAGAATTTGGGTGATGTAATATCAATTCAAAGTCCAGTTGAAGTATCACATAAATCGTAGTAGATGATTTAACATTGGGTTGGTAATGCAGAGGTTGTGAGAATTGTTCCAAGTGTTGGCGAATTTGTTTGGAATAGTAATCCAAGTAATATTAGCAGAAATGATAATAACAGTAGCAAATGCAAGCATTGGTTTCAATAATCACAGTAATGAAGTTCTGTATTCTCTCTTAATAATTCCATAGTAAAAAGAATATACATGAGCGTCAATAGGAATACAAGTGTAACAAGTGGCATGAATAAATTAGAGTATAATTTTTGGAACATACGCTCTTGAAAATCTTGAGTTAATCCTAATAAATCAGTCACATCTGTAAATGCTAGACCAAATAATGTAATAGTAATTGCTGAAATAAATTTAGAAATTCCTAAGAAGAAATTATTAACAGACAATTTGATAGCAGACGGCAGTAAGAATCCTTGAGCAAATTGTTTGGTTCTAGGGTCTCTTGAAGTATTAACTTCTCCATAAGTTGATTGAGGGTCTTTTCTATCTTTGTAATATTCTCCATAGTCTGAAGCTTTTGATTTTGCATTTTCTTCACATGGGTCAATGTCATAATATTTCCATTCGACTTTAAATAAGGGATGTATTCAATGAAAGCAAGACAGAAACTTTTTTGGAATATATTAGGGAATTAGTTTGTTTCCCGGGAAATTTATATCGAGCAGATCATTATAATGTTATTAGAATCTTCATTTATTCTGGTGGTGGCATGGGGTTTTGAGCTAATCATATAAGGTGGCCCAATCAGTAGTTGCAGAATCTATACAACATTTTTGTAGAGTCAAAACAGCAGACAATCCATGAGGCGGATTAAAGTCTGGAGTGAGTTTTTGAGACATTTTGAGTTGAAACAAAAGAGCATAAGAGTAGTGACGTCAATAGAATGTATTTTATTTTTTTGCATTTAGGGATTTCTCCTTTGCTGTGTTTGGTCTTCAAAAGGATTTTTCAAATTCTTTATTGACCATATCGTCAAAATCTGAATCCTTTTTTTGGTTTTGAACAAAAGTGTATTAGCAGATTCTTTTGGTGAATCTTTCATTTTTTTAGAAATTTCTTTCATGCTTTTTGATTTTTTTAAGTCTGTCTTTTTATAGTTTTGGAGTTTAGTTTTTATAAATGGTTTATCTTTTTCTTTTTCTTTGATTGGCATTGGATGATTGTTTTGTAATTCAGGGCGAATTTTTCTTAGTGGTAGCAGGCAATTCTGGGCGATTCATCAAATTCTGAAATGTATTTCTCGAACTTTCGATTTTGTCCATAAGTTCTTCTGCATCTTCGTTTCAGTATAAAGGGGCAGTCAAAAGTGAGCTCTTCGTAAATAATTTCATCATTAAAGTTCAGTCGGTCTTATCTTTAAATTCATCTATATTAGTAGAAATTTATCTTTAACGTATTGATTTTTTTCTGCGAGACTTTATCTTTGAGCTCTTTGATTAAAGATTGTTGAGGTGATTTTTCATCATCGAACAATCATTCTCATATTGATAGGGCGTATCAATAAATCTTTCAGGGACTCTTCAGTTGTTAGAATTTCAGAATGTCTGGGCATTTTCATCAATTCTAATTTCTCTTTGGGAAATCAGTTGCATGAGCAGAGTGGTGATTTGTTGTTGTCAAATTTATAATTGGTGGTGCTTTCCAATATGGTTCGGGGACTGAATCAATATTAGTAGTCTAAAGAATAAATCTTCTTTGTTAGCATAGTGTTGTTCTAATTCTTTTTCTAAATGAATAATTTCAAGATCTCTTCATTCATAGTTAATGATGTTTTTGAGTGAAGTTTTTCTAGTTTTTTTCAGTCTTTTTGTTTGATTAGGAAATCTTCATGAGTTTTCTTGAGCTCATGTTCAACAATTTCATTTCTTAAAACAGTTTCCATATTCTTCCAGTTATTTACAGTATTGAAGTTTTGGTGTTGAATGAATCACGTTGATTTTTGAGCAACAGATTCTCTAATTTGAGCTCAATGTATCACATAAGCGTATGAGGCATTTTTTTCTTTGACGATTTTTCATTCATCATATTAAATCTACGGGCGCGCAAAACGGAGCTTTCTTGGTAGCTCTGTTACATAAGATAACAGATTTCCTTTTTGAAGTCCTTTAGATTCATCAGCAATCTTAGCAATTCCAGCAATGAAAAGATCAAAAAAAATACTGTGGTATCTTTTTGAAAAAGTTGTGTATCTAGGGTTCTACGTTGTAGAATTTAGGGCATATTGAGTCATTTTAAGTTGGAGTACTCTAGTTCGAAAAATTTCATAAATGGACATTATTAGTGGTCATGGCTAAATAGATTTGGCATTTCTTTCAATACATCTTAATAGAAGGCTGTGGTGAGTCAAAGAAAACAGTGTTATAATTATCTAGGGAAAGGTCAATGAGTGTTAACATTAGTAGTGCGTGACATAGCAGGAGTGATAAGAAACGTTTTTAGGAATAGATTTCAATAGATTTTTCAAAATAATTTTTTTAAATCTTACGTTTCAGGGAACAGAGTGGTGAGTGAATTGAGTAAGATGAATGAGTTGAATAGCAATCAATAATGTATATTCAATTTTTGGCGTGGCAATCAAAAACAATAAGAAAAGTAAGACAAATAGAAACAATAAAAAATCTAAATTGATAGTATCTCTATTTAATCCAACGGACGTTAAATAAGTTGAATCTGATTTAGCATTATTTGGTCCAGGGCTGCAAGTCAACAATACGGTAAATATTTCTATTGATAGTATTATCAGTTTCTTTCGGGTTTGTATTTGTGATGGTGAGCTGATTTTTGTTATATCTAATTGATACAGTGGCTGATTATGAATAATGGATCAAAAAGCATATTGAGCGCATCATGGGCGGAACTTGGTTTGTATTGGCTAAATTTAGATGAGTCTAAATTTGTATAAGAGTTGCGCATTGAAAATAGGCTGAAAGGGTCAGAATAGAGTGCATCTTCCATGGGTGACATTGCATTTTTCTTAGGGTATAATCTCCAGGTTGGTACACAATTGTGTGAACTATCATCTTCTTTATGAGTAATAACATTGATTAAGAGTTATCAATCTTGAGTTGGTAATTCTTCTGGCTGAGTTGAGTTGTTTGTTCTGGTTTATACAACAGAGCAACGGCAAATGTAATTACAAAGTAATAATAGAAAAAGTGATTTTGTCTGTGGGCATTCTAAAGCATGAAACAAGAATCCAAAAAAAAGTTTGTTGCATGGCGTCGTTGATAAAGGATAGAAAATGGCATCTCTGAAAATTTCAGTGTCTTAGCAATCATGGTGCTAATTCCTAATTCTTTTTAGAATATTTGAGAATGATAATGTTAGCATAAATTTGTGATTTTAGCAGACATTGGTACAATAAAGTTAAAGAATCACATGATAAGTAATTGGAGCATTTGATTTTTGCAATTTGAGGGCCTTTGTGATAAAGTGTTTATATCTAGTATCAGAAAAAAAATCATGAAAAATTTCCATATAAAAGCTGATAGATGGGCGTAGTTCTGCTGAGAAAACAAAAATTCAAAGACTCGTCTGAATTTTTCGAGTAACATATTTCCATTCAGACATGGACGGGCGGGTCGCATTTTCATCAACACAAACATAATGTGAGATTGAACGTGATGGGTCGAAGTGTGGGTCTTTTTTAAAGGTAATTTTTCTGTAATAGCAGAAAAAGAACATCTACATCATCTTTATTTTTCTTGAACGATTTGGTAGCATATTTATTCAGAACTCATCATAACAAGTAATGAAATCGACAAAGTTCTCTATCAGAACAGTCAATGAGCGTTTTGCAGATTCTAAAAGGGTGAGATTAGTATCTTTCCATTGTTTAAATTGTTCAGTCCCGTTTCATAAAGTCTATCAGGGTATTGTTTTTTATTTTCAGGGCTCTTTACGAGCAGTTTTGGGAACAAAATCTCTACGTTTCGTTTATATTGGAATTTAGGGAATTTAGATGAGCGAATGCAGTTTAAATCAAGCATTTGTTGTGGGCGGATTTGGTGAAGATAATTTAGTAAATTCTTCTTCAAATTTTAGAAAGAGCAGGCTGTCCTTTTGATGAATTTCTTTGAAAGTCATATAATAAGCATTATAAAAGATTTGGTGTAATCTGGTCTGAAATCCATGCGTGAGTAGCAACAATGTTTAAATCAGAGTATCAACAATAGTCCATAAGACATGAAAGAAAATCAATAATATTGGCATATATTTAATTGGGTTCCAATCAAATTTAGTAACAGGCGCATTGATAGCACGGTCCGTTAAATACAAGTGAAAAAAAGCTAATTTTGGGGCAAAAATCAAAGTTAGACATCAATCTGAGGCTGTGTTTGTGGTACAACATTGGCATTCTCCTACATAAGTAGTATAATGCAAATTATGAGATAGTTCTAGAAGTATATTTATATATTCTTTCATTTGCGAATGGCGGCACAGAATCAAAAATAGTGAAGCAGGGTGCAGCTAAAAACAGATTTAGCAGAGGTGAGTTCTTAGAAAAACTAACAGCGAGGTTCATTAGAGCATGAGTCGGGTGGCTAATTGAGAAGCGAAAGTGGGTATATCCTAATTAGTGGTTTAAAAAAGCGTTTTGTGGACGTTTCTCAAAATAACAAACAGTCTTTGTATCATCTTTTCTTGAGTACGTATGGTCTGAGTCCCTCATCTTCAGAACTCCTAATGAGTCCATTTGTGAGATTCTTGTATATAATTTCCTTTCATAAACATGTGAATTTATATAAATTGAGTCATGGATTCTTCTCTAGTGAATTTTTCCTTTTTAATCCATTAGTTTTAGTAAGGAGAAATCTTCATTGCAAATCAAGGATGGGACTCATCTACGATTTTTTTGTTTATCTTTAGAAGAGTCAACAAAGGCGAGATTTGGGTGATAGAAGAAATTGAGACTAAGAAGCATAAAAGAGAAAGAATACAAGTAAAGTGAGTTTTGTTAAATTGAGATGAGTACTTCATTTGAGTGAGTACTCCTTTATAGGATTATAATAATAGTTATATCAACAGAAAAAAAGCAGCGTGGGATAGTACAATCATCTTCTACAATTCTATTTTTTGTGGCAATCTTCTTTAGTAACAGTTTGAGTGATTGTTAATCTCTCTAAAAGCGTTCTTATGAAGATTTCTAATTTGTAGTGTGGAATGAACTTTTAAATAGCATGTTGTGGATATTCTACAATTGTGTCAGAGTCTGGCAGAATTTCTTTTTCAGCTTTTCTTAACGTGTCTTTCAACATAAGGCAGCTATGGAAAGTTCAGCGTCCAGTTAGGATTGAAATCTCTTTGTTGAATAGGCTAAAGAGTATACAAAAATATCTTTGAAACTCGAAAGGTTGTGTATGAAATATGAGTTTCTGAAATTTCTTTAATGATTTCAGGTTTCTTTTTTTCAGTCTGGTCTTTTTTTGAAATTTGTTTAATTTCTAAGGGAAAATTATTTCTCCTTTAATTGTTCCTAATGTTTATTTGAATATATCCAATAGTAGCATGAGTTTTACAGAGTAGCATAATCTTCAAATAAAATGTTCTTAATATTGTTTGGTAAATTAGAATTATTATCAAATGTTTCTTTAGCGTGAAGAGCATTATATTTAATCTTCAAAGATTTATTTTTTTGGCTCATTTTTTTAGAATCGATTTCAAAGGAACTATCATCTTGTACAGATGGTTTTAGGATTTGTAGTAATTTCAGACAAGTAAAAATTAAAAGCATCTATTGAATTTTGGAAAATTTCTTGTTCAGTCTCACCGTCAATAGTCGTATGAACTCTAGCAAGGTAATATTCTGATACTTCTTTGAATATGTGTAGCAATCTTGGGAACTTTATCAGCATTGGTAAAAGAAATTCTCACATTATTACGGTGTCTTTTTTTAGTGGTTGGTTCCTCAGTTTTAAATAAACCTCTCATATCTTACTCCTTTTATATCGCAATTTTTTACAAATGTACTACTTTATCAGCAAATGAGTTAATAGCATCATTGTGAGCAATTAAAATAATTTGTGCATTTGTTAATGAAGTGATAGTTTCTAAAATCAATTGAGAGCGGTCGAAAAGTCATTTGCAGTTAGAATTCATCTAAGATAAGTAAATGTTGTTGGGAAGATTATTTTAAGAATAGAGGCGTGCAATCTTAAAAAGCAATTGCGGTAGCAGATAATTAAAAGCGACAATTGTGATGGCGGTCTTTTTAACATTATTTTTCTGTTATGACGAGATGTTTCAAATTTATCAGTAAGAATCAATTGAGTAAATTTATTATCAGTAAATCTAGCAAGAATTTCTGAAGCAATGTCAGTTAATTCAGGTATTGAATTTTTTTAATACGTTGATACTTTGAATTTAATCAGAACGATTAGTAAGATTCATAATTGTTAATTGATTATGGAATTTTCATAGTTTTCAAATGAGACTCTTTACATCTCTTATAATCAGAAACGAACTGTCTGAATTTTTCTACAATAAGTTTTAATTCAAAGAAAAATCAAGAGAACTTTTTGAATATTCGTTTTAGTAATAATTCTTCTTTATCTTTTAGATTTTTTTAAAGTATTCTATAAGTTGATTTGGGTAAAAACATTAAGAGTTGAGATTTCTTTTTCTAAACGGAATGCTTTCCTTTTTTTGTTATCTTTAAGTCTTGTGTAAGCAGGGTGTGATTTGTTCTCTTGCAGTTGTAATTAAATCTCTATGTCTTTCAGTAGCATTGATTTCGTGAGTGGTCTCTATTTTTTTAGAGATTTGGCAATTGAATAGATTTTAATTCAAGACTCTTTAGTCTTTTTTTATCTCTTTTGAGTTTTTGAAGTCTTTTTCAGAATTGGATTGTTCAGTTGGGATTTTGTAATTGAGAATTTCATAATAAGATTTTTCTTGGAGCATTTTCAGTAATGTCTTTTTCTAAATTTTTCTAATTCTTCTTTGAGATTTTTTTGGATCATTTTTGTTTTTGTTCTTGTTCTTCAGTATGTTTTTTTCGAGATACTTCTTTAGGGTTTAAAATAGGGTGAGCTTTGTGGCGGACATTCAGACTTTAAAATGTAAGTAATTCTAAATGTTTTTTTAACAGATTTGAAGTTTTGAAATGGCATTAAGGGAACTCATCTAATTCAGATTTTTTTGGCTCAACATATCATTGTAATAATTCAATGAATTTCAGCATAAGTTTCTTTGATTTCTTCACAATTCAAAGTTTCTTCAAACAATTCAGTAAATCTAGCAATTTGAATGTTAATATTATTAGAATACAGATTGTAGAGTGTTTTTCTTTTTCTAATGATTCTTTCAATTCTTCTTCTATGATTTCTTTCATTTTTGTAATCAATAGAAATTTCAGAATTATCTTTTTAGAATTTTTTTGTATAATTCTTTAGATTATCTTTTAAATAATTATCATCTGTTTTAACATTTTTCTAGAAATTTTGTATTTAGAGCGTCTAAGTGATTTTTGTGAATTCAGTTTCGAATTTTCTGTTTCTCTTAAAACAACAAGTTCTTGTTCAAAAAGAGTTTTAGAGGGCATTTTTGGATTTCTTCAAGTTTATCTTTTGCATCTTTAACAACGATAAATTCTTCTGTTTTCCTTTTCATCTTCTAAGGGCGGGACGGATAATATCTGCGGTAGCTGTGGGAATATGATTCTTCTCTGAGGCAATTTTTGGGAACTTTCTGTAATTGCAGAAACATGTGGATTTTCAATAAATTTGTCCTCGTTCAGTTGGGGAAGCAGATACAATTTGGTCTGGGCTGTTTTTTTGTTGAATAAATACAGAAGATAAGGGGCTTTTTCATCAATGTTTAATACAGAGCGAATAAATGATTCAGCATGAGTCGGGCGGGACAGATTCAAATTCCCAATCTCGATTTCTTCGTTATAAGAGAATGAGCTTTACATTCTGGGAGCATCGTTTGAAGTAATTTTTCTTCTAATCATAAAGTCAGTGTTTCAAAGTCTAATATAAGAAGTTGGTTTTGGTATTTCTTCTTTTTGCATCTAAAAACTACTCTAATGTAGTTTTTATTTCTTAATCCATGTAGTCTTGTTTCGAATAATGAGCAGAAAGCATCTACAATGGTTGATTTGGCAAAATCCGTTTTCATGAGATTGCAGTTAGCGATTGGCGGTTCAAATTCTAAATATTTATGAGGATCAATATTTTTCAATAATAGAACTTTCTTGAGTATCAAAAAGTAGTGATCCCTTATTTTTTTAATAGTTAGTTATATTATTCCTTTTTTTAGCAAGTTTTATTTTTAAGCGATTCTAGGGGCATTTTGGTGAAGAGTCGATACATTTATCGAAAAATCAGTTTTAGGCGTTTTTAGCGTTCAAAAGTATATGACGATATAACACATATCAAAGTCAGTCTGAGTGCAAACAAAAAAACAGAGCACAGGGATTGTTTTTCATTTTATTTTATTGTGAATTTTTGAGTTGGGAACTAGTATTTGGCGAATTGAATTGATTGTAATAAAGAATATGGAGATAATTTCCATTGAGAAATCAACATAGAGCATTTCTAATGAAACGAGATGCTCAACAATATAATAATCAAGTGGAATTTGAGCAATTCTAGTTGTTTCATCTAAATAAACATATTGAGTATCAGTGGTGGTGGATTAAGATTTTCATTTCAATCTCAGTTAAGTTTTTTTAATGATTTTGGCATATGAAAAAGTGATGAAGTTGTATGAGCTTCTTCTTTATCCATGAAATCTTTTTAAGTATAAAGTAAGATTTTTGGCGAATCTGAAATATAATCATCAAGTTTCTTATCTTTATCAATGAGCTGATTCTATCTTCAATAGATAATTTGTTTGATGGAGCATTAAAAGATTTCAACATATTAGTAGCGAGACTCTAAAAGCATTCTTTTGAAAAGTTTTTCTTTTGTTTCATCTGTTCTATTAGGTAAAACATTTTTCTGACTTTAGTGTTGAGCGGATTTGTTTTTGTTTTCAGTAGGTTTGTTCAACATAAAATTAAATACAGTCAAATATAATGAGAATAGGTGAGTAATCCGAAGTAATATAAGATAAGATGAGTTTTTCCCTTTTTATTTTTTTGATTTAATTAAAATTGAAGTTGTAACGGGTGGCAATAGAATGACAAATGTATAAGTAGTATAGAAATTAAAGTCATTGTTCAAAAGCTTTTTCCTTTTTGAATATAGTCATATTTAAAATGAATGGCTAATAGAGTTGGCTACAATTAAAAAGAATTAAAGAGAAAAGCATAATCGTGTTAGAGTTCTTTGAAAAAGAATTGTATAAACACATAGTCAGAAGTAAGATTGAGGCAATCCATTTGATTTTTTTCTGACAAATTTTGTAATTCTTCGAAAGTCTAGATAAATATTCTTTATCGGCAATCATATTGAATCCATTGACAGCAAATATCATAGAAAGCTTTATAGCAACATAATTGGTAATAGAAATAGATTAGTTAGAAGTTTTGGCTAAGTTCTATTCTTTTTTTAATCTGTTTATCTTTGGTTTTTTAAATGGATTAGAAAAAGTTAATTTTTGATTCTTTGTTTCTTTGGATTTTTCTAATTGTTCTGAAATTTTTCTTTCTTAAGTGCTTTTTAAAAAAATCTTCTTTATTCATCTTCTTCTGGTTCTTCATTGTTAAGCAATTCCTCGAGTAATGTAGTTTTTAAATAATACAGGTAAATCTTTCATTTTTTTCTAAATCAAAATCTAGAACTCCCAAATCTTCAATTAAGTTAATTGCGAAATTTGAGGGCATTCAAAGAACGAGTTGAAGAGCGTAAGATTGATATGTAATATTGTGGAATGCTTTTAGTATCTTCGAAGTTTGTATCTTTAAAGACATTTGTAGAACATCTTCATTTGTATCTTGAGTAAAAGTAGTCTGTATTTCTGGTGAGTCGAGCAACGTTGGTGTTGTTCTTCTAATAATCAGATTGTTCTTGAAAAATATAAGTGTCAATTTAAATATTGTTGAATTTCGTAATTGGTACAATTCTTTTTTTCATTAGTTTCTTTATCTGTGACTTAGTTCTTCTTCGAACTGGAAATACTAATACGTTGGAATTTAGATAAAGGTTTTTCCTAATTCATTGTCTGGTAAGTCATATGGAAGCAATCTAAGCACGTTTGATGAATGAGAGAGAATGGAATGGGACGAGTTTCATCAAATTTTTTTGCATGAGTATGAGAATCAAAGATCATAAATCTGAGATACTTTTTTTCATCGGCGTCAGGAAGATAAATATTGATTGTTTTATCATGAGGTTTCAATGTTAAGACAGCAAATGAGTAATAGAATAGCAATGTTTCAGCTACAAAATCATCTGTTAAGTCTAACAAATCTCTCTACGATAGGGGAAGAATCTTAATCTTAATTTCAATCTATCATATTCAGAAGCGTAAGTTGTCGTTTTAACAAATCTTTGAAATAATTAGCGTTTAATCCATAAGCATATAGTTTGTTATTATGATAAACAATTCTAGCGTATTTATTTAAAAGTGGCATACATTTCTTTTTCTAATTGAGTATCTTCAAAAGCTCAATAAGTAAGGGGACGAAATCAATCGTCTTGGAGCATTTAAGTGGCGAACAAGATCTCTGTTTGTTCAAAAGTCCATAATCGTGGAGCAAAGTTGTTTTGAGTATGAGTGGTTCATCTATTGGTAAGTCATGTTCTTTGGCATCTAATTTGGTTTCATCATATCCTACACGATAGGGATGCATCTTTCTTAATTAAAAATGTCTTGATTATTATAAATCAATCAAAGCAAATCGTTTTTTCATCTTTTGGTAGTACGTTTCCATTTGTCAAATGTGTGGCATCATGGATGAGGAATCAATTCTGAATTTTTAATGGTCGTTTTTCCATTCAGATTTTTAGTATATTTTTTTATCTTTTTTTCATTTTTCACTCTCACGAAAGATTTCAATTCTTGGATACAAATAAGAAAATTCAGTAAAGATTTTTATCTAATTCTGAAACATATTTTTAAGGCGTCATTAGAAGTCATAATATAATCTGAATCAATAAGAAATAATAAAGCGTCCTCTTTTTTTCCTCAACAATTTGTTCTGAGTTTAAAAGCACATTTATTTTTTTCATATAATCAATGAATTTGTCTTTATCTTTTTAAGTCAGTAATCTTCAAAAAAATAAATGTAATTGTTTTGGTTGCATTATGGCGAGTCCTCTTTCTGGAGTAAATCTCTTAATTTCTTAACAATGAGATTGAGGCTGTCTAGTGAATTTTCTTTGTGTTAAGTTTCTTTTCGTAAAGAGTACTTCAAACGGTTGAGTTAGAGAATTATCAGTATTGATAGCGTATAAATAATTGTTCTTCATATGGCAACATAGATAGTAGAAATTCTGTTTCTACGGTAAGGCTGAAAGAGTATCTAGCGGAATATCTTTCATCTTCAATTGTATCTTGAAGTCTTGGGTTTCATGTCCATCATCTCTTATTTCATGTTGTAAGGATCGGTGGTAAAGATAGATTTTTCTAAATCAATAATCATATCTAGTTTAAATCCAGTTTTTCTCTTGTACATATTGCCCTTTGAGTCATAGTTGGATTTTTCTAATTTGTTGTATTCATCAACGATTTCTTTCATTTTTCAAATATTTTGGCATCGTTAATCTGAATATGTCGTATAAAGTGATTCATGGGTTAGTGAACTAAAAAAATATAGAAATTTGAAAATGTTGTAACACGAGCATCGAGGGGTCGTATCTCAAGTGCAGTCATTAAGGGCAGCAAAGCATGTTGACAAGCATCTACATTATAATGAATTGAATTTGTTTTTCTTCTACAAATCTATGGAGCTGATTATAGAGCAAAATTTTGATTGTGTTCAAACAATTCAAGAAAGCGGGCTCATAGAACAGGAATTTCTCTTTCTTTTTCTTCTTCAAAAGTCGATTCTCTATAATCTTTGATAATTAGTCCTAATTCAAATTCAGAAATACTTTTTTTTAATTTCAGAAAACTCTTCTTTCAGTGTTGTAAACAAAAAAACGAGACTATCAAGGGACGTTTATTGTGATAATAGTCTATGTTATATTATATAGCGTATTTTTTTAAGCAATTTTTGTTGAACTATATTTTTGGTCAATTTCATGCAAATATCAAAAGCACGATTCAGCACGTTCAGGCTCTAGAACAACGTTGAGCGGGATCCTTCATATAGATATGTGTGGGCGGATTGGAAAAGTGAGACTTCAATCCTTTTTCTATTTTTTTCAAAAGTTCTTAATTGGCGGATTTGTTGTGGTAATTCAAAGCCGTGTAAGTTTCGTGGAGCTTTCTGTAATATTTTTTTATTTATGAGTTCATTATATCATATCTGGGATATATGTCAACGGTTTTGACAAAAGTTTTTTTAAATTTTTTTGGCGGTGGTAAAAACAAAGATAGTAAAAGGATAAACAATAATCAATAACGTTTTAATAGGGTGTTTTTCATATATTCAAAAAAATATTTTTTTAATTCTTTCTTTAAAAGTTGGTTTTTCAAATCTTTATCAGAAACATATTTATAAAGCAGATAAGCACGATTTGAATTTCGGATAAAGTTTTTTTATTAAATTATTTGTATATTCTTTAGTTAAATTAAAAAGTTGAATTCATTTCCATTTGAATCTTTTTATGTTTAATTGAGGCGGATTCTGATTTGAAACTTCTAGGTGAGTTATATTTTTTTCATTCTTTTTCATTAGTATATAATCCAGTTGGTGAATGGCAGGATATTTTTCGTCTTTCTGTTCAACAATTGCATAATCAAGAACTTTTTCTAATATGGTATCATTTGATTGTTCTAATGGCGAAGTCATCATCTGTTTTTTTAATTTAATAGAACTTTATCTGTCATATTGAGCTGTTCAGCGTTGATGGTTTGCATCATCAACAGTAATTGGTGGAAGCTACACAAGATTTTTCGAATTTCATTTCATCAAAACAAGTAATCTTAGTAATTGGATTTGTTGTATGATAAGTAATAGTAATATAATATTTGTTTCCGTCTTTTTCTGAGATTTCTGTTTTATCTACATCACGATTAGAACGGTCAACAGAAGTCATAGTATTAGAGTTTTTGATTTTTTCCCAAAGTTCAAGACTCTTGTTTGTAATCATCTAATGTGTTTTAAGATTTTGGGCTGTTTCTAAAAGCATTTTCAGACATCATAGAAGTTAGTTCTTCTTTTTTTGTTCAGTAATGTATTTGAATTTCAAATTCACGTTCAATATATGTTTTAGCAAATTTCTTTACAAATATAATTTCTTCATTTTGTGAATCCTCAGGCTAGTAGTTTTATCTTTCTTTTTGAGCGTCAGGACGTCTTGGATTCCATTTAAAAATTGTTTTCTTCTTGTTTGATTTGATAATAAATGGCGGTAAAACAAATACAGCAACAGTAGTCCTAAAAAAATTTTTAATTTTATAATTCATTTTAAGCTTCTTTCTAATCCAAAAGTGTAAAAAGCTAACGAATTGTCTTGTATAACGAGCAACAATTTGTCCTTTTTCAACATTTTGTTCGTAAGTTTCAATAGTCCAAATCAGTTTTGGATTTCAGCAATGAGTTCAACGTGAATATGTGGTATCAATAGTAAATGGTCCTGGCGGACTTTGGATGGCAACAAATAATGTCACGGGTTTTAAATCAGCGTTTGGGTCTTTTATTACATCAAAGGGCTGGGCATCGTAAATTCATGAAAAGATATGAATGCAAAGCAGTGGCAATCAGGGCGCTAATTTTTTTAGAGTGGTTGTGGTCAACATTGGATCATAGCATCTTCATCAATTGGTTGAGATAGGGTGTGAGCTCGATTTTGGCTCTGGGCTGGTGGACTCAGAAAAAAGCGGAAGAAGTCGATTCTTTGGGAAAATCAAAATCAATTTCTCACATTTGGTGAAATGATTCAAAGCTTCCTTGAGCTCAGGGCATCTCTGTAACGATAGAGGTAACAATCAGGACTGAAAATGTTTGAGAATAGTAACAACAAAAGAGGCAAGGCGTGGTGCGCGGTGCAATCAGACATGTGGTGAACAGATAAAATTTCTGAAAGTAACAATGAGATTGGATTTGCAGTTCTAATAGCATTCATTGTATTTTTGAACAAGTTGTCTAAATCTATTTATATTATCTCTAGTTTGTTTAATCTTTTTCATTGAGCTCCATTGAACATCAATCATTCCAAGTTGATTGAGGAGCAGTTTCAGGAGATTTCTTGATTAGGGGATTAGATTTCAATTTTTTTGATAATCTGTATTATCTAAATTCATTATATAATAATCTCCTTATTTTTTTCAATAATAGTTTATATATCATTTAAAAAAATAAGAATAAAAAGGGGGTGGTTAAGAGTCTCTTTTTAAGACTTTACAAATCATGAAAATAGTGAATCAGAAATCTTCATCATCGATATCATCATCGTCACGAATAATGATGAATTATCAGTTGGCGGAGCAGATGTAGTTGTTTGTTTTGGGCATTTGAACAGCAGTTTGTTTGGCGGAAGCAATGTGGGCTCGCATTTTCAGATTTTTTTGTACGGTGGCTAACAGTTTGATTAAATGCAAAACAACGCGTAGAATCTGATCTAGAATTCTTCTTCATAATGTTCTGGGATAAGATTTCTCCAGTTTTGCAGTGTATTCTGGTTTTAAAATTTTGATGTTAAAACAGAAATAATAAGACGGAATCAGTAGGAATATCTGAGTTATGAGTGGATTTTCAGCAATTTTGGCTGTCATCAGTACAGTTAATGTAATATGTGCATCATCTGGCTAATCATTGCATCTTTCTTTTTGGTAGTTGCGTGCTGATAAGATTGATAACGTTGTTGTGGTATGTTGGTTGGCGTAGTTCAAAAGCTACAGACGGGAAGCATCAAAAAGTTACAGATGGTGCATAATTTCTTTGGCTCTCTATATAGTTATTTTGGATTTTCGCAATTTGCATTTCTTTATAGTTATATTATTCCAAAATAAAAAATTTGAAAGCACAAAATTTAAAAATTTTTTTCAAAAATAAAGAGAGTTTTTTTAAGAGCTCTTTTTATTCATCTTTATTGATTTCTTTAGAAACATCATTCTTAATTTGGTAGAAATATCTTCTTTTTTGGATTTGGGTTGAACTTTATTGATAATAAGATTTCTTCCTTATGAATCTATTTAGTAGTTACAGTCTCTTTATGTGAGTTTACAATAGATTCAAATTCTTGTTGCATAGATTGATAATCTTTAGTGAATTGATTATCTAAGTCTTTTTGGTATGCAATGAAATTTCTCAATATCTAAAAGCTATTTTTCTCTAGCAATCATTCTCATATCTTCAGTAAGAACTAAAAGTAGAGGTTATATCGTTTAATCGTTCATTGATTAGTTGATTGAGATTTCTTCTTCATAAGGTTTGGCTTTACGGTGAATTCCATTAGTCTTTGTGTTTCGTGGTGATCTATCTTCATAATCTCTTGAGTTTCTCATCAGCAAATTTATCAGTGAGCAATTACATCTCAAAAAGTTATTCTTAATGTTAGTCATTGAAGTCAGTAGGGGAGTGTTTGTGTTCTTTAATGTCATCAATTCTAATAATATCTTCTTTAGATTCTGGTATTGAGCATTTTCGTTCTTGAGCGTCATTTTGTTGAGCAGAATGCAGCATCAGTGGTATTTAATTCTTGGCGAATTTAGTTACGTTCAAGTTTTTCTGAAACAGTTTGTTTAGAATCAATTTGGATCTCTCGTTTTTGTGAGAGCTCTCTTTGAACTCAGCAATATATTCATAAGCTACGCATGTTTTCATTCATTTTGTTCTCTTGGGCTCGTTTTCACGAATTTCTCTAGCAGACTCTTTACGTTCTTGGCTAATTCATTTGGGGTGGGAGCATGTCTAGCAGCATTTGCAATAAATCCGACGTTTGAGTTCCATGGTGTGGCACGTGGAAGCACGGAGACTTTGCGACATGGTTTTGCAGCATTATTAAACGATATCAGCATAGTTTGGGGGTTAGAGCAACGTTTGTGGTGGCATATTTAGTAATCTTATCGTCTTTAGACATAAGTTTGCTGGATTCTCTAGCATCATTGATGGCTAAAAGTGGCGTTGAAAGGATGCAGGGCATGTATTTCATTTTGGGAGAACATTAAGTTTTTCTTCAGCAATATGGGGAACAAGCATATTAACGGCGTAGGGTTTGGTAATTCTTTTCTATATGACACAAAAGTAACATAAATTGGTGAAGCAATAAATGGTTGATTTGGTTCATCTTAGAAAAGCAGATCATAAATGAAAATCATAACAATAAGCAGAAACGGGATATATTTCAAAATATTTGAAATAATTGAGTCTAACGGCAGGGAAGATTTTTTTCTGACTCTGCAAAACAGGTGGATGGCAATCAATAGGAAGATTAGACGAGGCAGGCATTAATATTGTTGCAGTTATGTTATATACAAGTGCATATGGGCTGAGCGGCACGAATGTTGGCTACAATAATAAATGAAACAATCAATAATAAGATAGGAACAAGTTCTGGTAAAACAGAATAAGCATTCCCATTTGGGTATCCATAGCAGGCGAAATATTATAGTAGGAAATCCTATCTTTTAAACGGAGTTTAGCGTCAGTTCTTGAAACAAGTGCATGCAATATTACATTTTGAATTAGCAGTAAATTCAGTTGAATTTGACATTTGATTTGGTGAGTCAGCAGTATAGAAATTCACACAATAATCAGTTGGGCATGAATAATTTATCTTGCGAGGCGGAATTTTGTGAGCTGGTGGATTTACAGTCCATAATTCATCAAGTGAATGAATTGTTGTTCGGACATCTATCATAAACAATGAACTTTGTTTACAATACATGAAAAATCTGCTCATTGATTGAAGCAGATTCTGCGAGCGAAAACGGATTGCGAAAGTAGTGCATCACACATGTATTTGGCGAACTTTCTTTAGGATTGGTAATGTTGAGTTTAAGCATGATTTGACAAACGGGCGACAATACACAATTTACAATTGTAGCATTGATTTCTGTTGGGATTTTGCGGTAATTGAGTTAACAATAGTAAAGTGAGTCCTAAAAGCAAAAAGCAAGTAATGAGCACTCAATGGGAGGTGCAGATTTTCTCTTAATTAAAGCCCCAAATCAGATGGGTACAGTATTAAGAAAGCAAGTGTTGATAATGGATAAAAGACATTTTTCCTAGGTTTTGAGATTAGAAGCTTTAGTATCAGTTCCATCAGTTCTACAGGAACTTTTACAAGTGGCAGGGTCAAACAACATTTTAATGACGAAATTATATTAGCACAAAGGAGAGCATTTGTTGCAATATCTGGACATAATGAGCAAAGATGATGGTGGCTCATAATCTGATGGGAATCAAAAGAATCCTCAAAGCTGTTTTTGGAGACTCTCCTGGGACTCGTCTGAAAGATTTTTTTATTTTTTTCTTCGAAGTATTTTATTGGGACGGGTGGGAAAGATAATCCAAGTATTATCTTCCTCTAATGTGATAAGGAATAGCAAGGCGCAGACGAGGAATAATTCATCAATCAGTATAAGTTCTGGACTACATTAGAGTTAATCATATCTTTTTGCAGGTAATGATGGTGTATTGGAATCATAGAGATCAACATTCTCAAGGCAAAAGATACGTTAAACATGTAGTAAAAAAATGAAAGAACAAAGAATATGGCAGCAAAAGAGTTAACAATGTGAGATTTAAAATGTTTAATCATTATAGATCCCTATGTTCTTTAGTTTAGTTTCAATAATTTATATATCATTAAGAGTGTTGAATCTTAATAGCATTTCATATCTTGTACTTTTAGCTCGTAAAACTCAATTTCATGTTTGTATCTAGCACAATTAGGACGTCAGTGAGATTTTCAGGAATTTCAGCTGAAACATTTTTATAAACATCAATAATTGATACATAGAATCTTTTGCGAACTCTAATGATAAATTATGATCTGCATCAGTAAATGGTAAATAGAAAATAACATATCTCATATAATCAGGGATATGTGCGTTAATCTGGTAGAAAACATCTAATAGTATTTGAATTTCTTCATAAGTGACACGAGTTGAAACTCTATATCCTCTTTTTCTGTTTTGTTTCTTCAAAGAGTTTATTTTTTGTTCTGTTTCATCTAGTTGAGTCTTGTAATAAAGCATATCTTCATCTCTATTATCATCTTCGGAATCTTCTAAATCATCTAGCAATTTAATATATTTCTTTCTTTCGTTTTGTAAAAAAATTTAGGGGTCCCAGTATCAGAATTCAATTCTTCAGGAAGCTAAAGGTGGGAAATTCTGCAATGTCAAATGTTGGTAAGAACATTTTCGAATAAAAAGGGGCGCTGAAGTTTTATTTGGCGTTTTCTAATCTCATTTAATTCTAAAGCAATCATGTTTTTTTCGTCTGTATCAATAGCAATAGTTATTCGTTGGTCTAATATTGTTTTTTTACTTTCAACTCGTTTATATTGAGGTTTAAAACCTTTCTTGAATAAATCAATTAAATCTTTCTGGTGGATTTCTTCAAGGATTTTTTTCTTTTTCTTTAATTGAAAGAATATTATCGACATCTCTTGTTATGAACTTTCATATGTTGAGTCTGACACATCAATTTGAGCAAGAAATTAGGGTGAACTTTTTCTAAAAAGTATCTTTATCAGAACTATTAAGATTTAAGTTATATTTCTTAACAATATGAGTATGAGACTTTAGCATATTCAAAAGTTAGATGATTCTGGCATCCATTCAGATGGTCCTTTATCTCCTTTTTGTTCTATTTTTCTTTTTTGCAGTTGTAGCGGTAAATGGTCAAAATCATTAGCATAATCTTGTTTCTTTTGTTTGGCATTCTTGTCCAGGGCGTCCAGTAGGGTAAAAATGTATGGTCAATGTCTAATTTAGTTGGGTCATTTACAGATTCTTTGTATATGGGTCGTGGTAAACAGTTTGATAGAACAAATTTTGATTTATCTTTTGTTTCTTTGTCATTCTTATCTAAATAAAGTAAGCACTAGAAATTGTCTGGCATGAATTTCTTCACGAGTAGACACAAGGGATTCATAGTAATCAATGTTTCCATTCTGTACACGTTTATATTTGAACTTTGTTATAAGCATTTACAGTGGAATAAATTTAATTCATTCAAAGCATCATTCTTGATCATTTTAGTAGAGGGCAGATTGTTGATTCCAGTTTCTGAATTTGAATTGTGAACGATTATGTGTTTGGCGATTTGGTATCCTTTGATTCTGAATTTTTGTTTAGAATCGGAATTAAAGTATCGACTTTGGGTAGCATTATTGTTTGAAGTTGACGAATTTGAGTTTTGATTTTTCAAATCCATTAGGAGTTACATTGTAATTATTTGAAAGTTTACAATTGGTGGGTGAAGTAACACATTCAGTAATCTGGAACTCAAATCAGTTGCATGATAACGTACAGTATTGAAAAAGATTGGCATGTTAATGAAAGTTTGAATAAACAAATATTGGCGTATGGGCGATACAAGTATGAGGCTCAAAAAGTGAGCAGGATTTTTCTCCTTTTGATGATTTCTTTTTATCGACATTTATTTTCATCTCCTATAAAGAGTTTGTTGTCTTGGTGGGTCAGATTTTGAGGCTAAAGTTAATTCAACAGAGTCAAAGTAGTAAATTGTTGTTTGTTGAAATGAATTGATTTCAAATGTCAGGAAATTCCTCTCTAAACATTTGTGAGCGGTCAAAGCGTCCAAGTTAAGACTTTATCTTCTTCATTGAAAAGTTGTTTTTAAGTTAGTTGGGACTCATCTTTTAGGATTTCTTCTGTTGGAACTCAATAGTAATTCTATATGGACTCAATCAAGGATCTTTGTATTTTTCAAGTTCTGTTTCAATTGTTTGTAAATCTCTAAAAAGTATTTTTTTAGTGAAGCATTGACATGTCAAGATTTCCAGGGCAAGTTTTTCAATTTCATCATCAGAACCAATTTCTTTTTATTTGATTTCTTTTTTTCATGAACTAAAGTGGAATCAAAAGTAAATCTAGCATTCATTGTGAAAAGGAGCAGTTCTTTTCTATACATAAATGGTTGGAAGTTGAATGGGTATTGAATGCATAGAATTTAGAAAGTTAATGTTGATCTATAGCTCTCTTATGTCATTTTGGAATTAGAGGTAATATGTGAGCATCTTGATTTTACATCAACAGTGAAAAACTGTTTCTACAATAATGTCAGCGGGTCCAATTCTGTTATCATAATCAGAATCCAAATATGGTGTTGGCTGGATAGAATCTACGTTTAATATTGATGAGCATATCTTCTTTATTAGGGAGGATGAGATCAAGTTTGAATTGTGTAAAAGTCTATATAAATCTTCTTCCATTGAGTTGAGTCTTGTTTCTTCTTCTTCAGTAATTTCTTCTTGGTCGAGGTAACACATTATCAATAGATTTTTTTGAGGAACTTTTAGAGTATCTTTTTAATGAATATTCTAAAATATTTAAATTGTTTACATCAAACGAGACCCTATTGAATAGTTTAATGAAAAAAATAGGCGAAAGTCGTTTCATATAATTTTCCCATATAAGAGTACTTCTCTTTGAGCATTTATAAAAAGTTTTTCAAATGAGTGTGATTTATAGTCAGTCCATTTTGCATATTCCATTCTCGATTTGTTCTTGGCATGAATCAGGGGTTGAAAAGGAGTATTAGAAATTTGAATATGACAATCTAATGGTCTATTAATTTTCAAAGATTTGAGGGTGGCGGATTGTGTTGCATTTGGCGGATAATCTTAGAATTGAGACAAAGTCATATGGTTTTTCATGGCATATATAATAGGGCATGGTTCTTTATCAGATACAATAATATTTCCATGAGTTTCATTACGAACAGGGAATTTTTTTATTGTTTTGTCGAGGGCACTAATTTTTCTTTTTTTATTTTTTTGGTAAAAGGTAAAAAGATTGAAACTCAGTATATTTTTTTCAAAAAAAGTAATGGTAAGATTTAGTATTGAGTTTCATGAGGTTTTATATTAAATTCCTAAAAGTGGACATGTTTACAGTTTCACTGATTTATTTAGAATCAAGTTTTATGAGATTCTATTTTTCTATTTTTAATTTAATAGCTATATTATCAATCGGAAAAAGTAGGTAGGGTGAAATAAATTTTGAATTGTTTGAAAAGCTATTCGAGAACTTTCTTGAATGTTCCGTTTTGAGGGAAGAATAAATCAGTGAAAAGCAAATCAATGGTGCAACGATTGGTAATAAGAATAAATGAAAGCAAGCATACGGAAGTTTCTGTCAATCAAGAATTTAATTGACAATCCAGCAATTACAAAAGCGCAGACGGTCAATCCATTGTTGTGGTAATGTAGTTCTCAGAAATCCCGTCAGGAGCAAAATTAAATAATTAAACAATTTGTTGAGCTAGTGTATTTAGATTGTTGAATTGTATTTCATAAAAGATAATATATTATCTTGTGAATTTCAAAGCAAAGTCTTGCAGTTAGAAATGAGGCAGATTCTATCATTTTCTAAAGTTATATCAATATTACGATAAAGAGTTTCATATTGTTTAGAATTTAATATCAAAAAGTCAATTAAATTAAACGTATATAAGTAAGGAGCGAGATGCTTGTTGGCTTTGGGTTATCTTCGACAATTTTTCTTAATTGTCATAATATATCTGGCAGTATAGATAGCGAACTTTCTTAGAATCAGATGAAGTATTATCGGGCATTTAACAGTAACATCGAGATTTCCATTCAAAACTTCATTTTGTTGAAGTATAGAACTATATGTAATGTCTGTATTTGGGTCATCTGTTGCAAGTTTCATAGTCTTATTGGAAACAGATATAAGTCTTTATCTTCTTTATCTGAAATATATTGGTTAATTTCATCATGAGAAGTTACAGATGAAGTAGCAAAGAGAACTTTCAATAATGGATAGTAGATTTCAATGGTTGTTTCATGTTAGCATCTTCATCGGGAGTTCAATCTTGAAATTCTTCATAGCGAGCTCTGCATTTGTTATAGGATAAGTTGGCATGGTGGCGGGTCAAAAGCTGTGAATGATCAGTGGTCAGTTTTAGCGTCATAATAAACATTTACAGAGGGAGTGGCGTGAGTTGTTGGATTTTTGATTGGCAGGGTGGTTGGGCATTTTTCGTCAATGGTAAAACAGAAATTTTATAATTTGTGAAAAAAATCTGTCAAGAATACTCTTTTCATAAGTAATTGGAATTAATAATATATTGTTTATTGTTTTTTGGAGCTCAGTATTGGAGCAGTTGTTGCATGACATTGGCATTAGATTCTGGCATAATAAACTATAGAAATAAGATAACATATTTCGAGATGGCGAATCGAAAAGTATCTAAGTTCACATAATAAGTAATGGATGTTCAGCAAAAGGGCTGTCCTTTATCAATAGGAAAATTAGTTTGAGCTCTGAGTTGTCTTAGCAATTTGGTATTTCATCAGTAGTATATGAATTTGGTGGGAAGAAAGTATTTTTTTAAGTCCTAAAAGCAATAATAGTAACAATCACGGGATGAAATCTTTGAGTTTTTGAGGCTGGCAACATCTTTTCTATCGTCATATTTTGAAGTTTTGAAAGGTTTTAATTTCTTTTTCTTTTTTTATCTATGAATTTTTTTCTTTTTCTTTTTCTTCTTTGGTATTTTTCATAGATAGGGTTCTTCATGAGTAGCATAGAGATGGTATCATCTTCAATGGATTTCTTGGATAACGAGTTTGTATATGACGGTTCTTCATCAAAAGGCATTTCGGGGCGGTGGTGATTGAAAATCTTCATCTAAATCTGGCAATGAAGTATTTTTTTATTCGTGAGTATTCTTTAGTAAAAAGGCATGAGTGAGCATCGTATTATTTATTTTTTTCTTTTAATATATCAAAAAGGCGGAACAAAGCACATACAAAAATCATCAAAGGGAGTTTTTCTTTTTTTAGTTTCTAATGATTCTTTTTCTATTTTTGTTTTGGTAAATCTTTGTATGGTGTTCTTGGGGTTTGAGATATTTGAGTACTTCTAGTAAAGTCCATTAAAGAATTTGATTCAGTAAAATCTTCTTCTTTTACATCTTCAAAGTCATAAGTGGAGTAAAATCTAAATCTTCAATGGGTCGATTTCATCTTCTATTGGAGTTTGAATGTTCTTTAAGTGTTTTTCGTTCATTTTTGGTGCATTAAATGAATTATTGAGTTTTAATAAAAATCTTCTGGTATCGGTTGTAACAATTCTTCATCAACAATAATTTGAGTTTTCTTGGCTGAATGCTTTCCATTGAAAGCAAATTCTTTTTTTCAACTGAAATTTTGTAATATAATAAGCAGTTGAAGTGTAATTATTTTTCTTTAACAGGTGGCGATAGATTTTTGGAATTTGGGTGGTGAAACAATCCAGTCAGGTTCTGGGTGTGTATTGAGTCTAGAGTTGCGTGAATTTCAAAGTTCAATTGGAATGAATTTGAATTACGTTGGCTTTAGATTCTACATATTTTTTTCATATTTGTCGGGCGTAATTTTTGCGAGTAGCTTCAGCAGTGTTTTTGAGCAGACTATGAATAATGAAATTTTTGAATGGTATCAACAATGGTATCTCTAACAGCGGTGGCATTTGCAGGATAGATTTTTACAATTTGTTCTAATGATTGTAAAGATAAAAGAATATACATTTTAGAAGAACGAACTTTTTCTAGCAAATCAACAGTGACGGGTCTAAAAATTTGGAATCATCTAAGTAGCAGTCACAGTAAATCTTTATTTCCTTGAGCATTCTTATAAGCAGAGGTTCTGAGTCAAGTCTGATAGGATAATTGGACATATATTTAGCAAAATCGAATTTCTTCTTGTGGGTTAAATGAGAATAACTACAACAGGTGAGTTCTTCTGAAGTTGCAAATTCAAACAAGTTAATGTGATAAGGGTTTCTCCTTTTTGCAGAGCATCAGCATGGTGACATAATCAAAAGTACAGCAATTTGAAACAGGGCATTGATTTGTTCTAACAGGCTTGCCAGGGATATTTAATTCTTCATATAATCCAAGTAAAGCAATTTAATCTTCGTTTATGGCAGACACATATTCGCACATGTTCTTTATTAGAAACATCAATCTTAAATTGGTCAATCAAAGCATATAAATTCTTTAATTGTAAAAGCAGATACAAATTGAGATAATCAAAAAGCTAAAAGTTAATATATTGTTTGGTCTTTTTCTCTATCACGTTTTTCCAATAGATAGAAAAATTGATTCCAAAAATATCTTTTTGTTCTTTTTCTTATATTGGACTCTGGAGTAGGCATTGTCTTAAATTTAACATCATATCGATTTTGAAGTTGGTAAAAATATTGCAAGAGGGTCGTAAGAGTGATTATCACAAAATGGATTATTATAAGTTTGCAGTTTTTCCAGCAGTAAAGTGATAAAATTGTCTGCATGTTCCTTGAGCATTTGGTAGTAATATGGATATTCAGTTCCTTTTTAAAGTCAATATCAAATGGTGGATTGGGGCTCAATGTCATTTCGCATTAGTGAAGCATTGTATAAGTTTGGCATGTTTGATGTAGCGAGCGAGGGCATCTTTCAGTATAATGAGTTTCTTACGATTCTTTCTTTATCAAAATATTTAACATCAGCATCGTGAACTTTCCATGAGGAACTATCGGGCAATATTCCTAAAGGTGCAGAGTCATAAGCGTGGTCATTTCATCTTTCAATGATTTAATATTTTGTTTTCGTTTGTATAATTCATAAGGAGTTTTTCTATATTCAAAATTATAGAGCTGACTTTCGCAGAATTTCAGTCAGGATAGAGTCTTAATTGTCTGAGTGATGAAATACAATGAAAAAAAGTTAAAATCACATAAGCAATAGAACATAAGTATAAATAGGCGTCATAAGAACTGTGTGATTTGAAATATCCAGCGGATTAATGGATGAGCAATTAAATTCAAATAAAAAAATGAAAAAAATGATACAACAGCAAGGAATAAATATATTACAATCGGTTTTTGTTTTAGCGTTCTAAATAAAATGTAATACGTTATAAGTGAGGCTATAAAGGAAAAGGTGGGAGCGGAAAGAATAAATAGTGGTAATAAGTATTTGTTTTCTTAGGTACATTATATAATTCTTCTTGCATTAAATCTTTCCTTTTTGTTTTTTTAATGAGTATATCATTTATTCGATAATTCAGATAATAAAAGATTTAATTGAATTTCTGGGTCAGAAAAATTCTAAAAGCAGTAAGTATTCTTCTTTTTCTTTTTCAAAGACTCTCGTTCTTTATTTTTTTGATTTCAATAGAACTATCTAACAAATAGTAATATTGTGTTTTTTTATATCTCTTTCATCTAAGTTATCAAATGGGTTGAGATAATATTGAACATCTTTTGAGTCTGGTGAATTATCTTCATAATTCTGTGCGTAATTTTTTTATTTAATTGAAATACATCTCTGGTAATATTCTCATAGTCTTATTAAATTTTATCTTTAGATATGAACTTTCTTTAATTCAGCTGAAATATTCAGGATAAGAAAATAGAATATTTAGTGCAATAAAAATGTAAAGTATTGGCATCATTATTTTTTTAGAAGAGTTAGTTGGGAACTCTTGAAGTTGTTGAGTAATTGTATCTTTATCGATGCTTATTGTCAATGATAAAATTTGAATTTGGTCATAAACAAATCCAACATAAAACAGAGTACTTCTTAAATATTGATACTCTTAAAATGGAATCTTTAATATATTGAGTTAATTCTGTTTGTAGAGTCATGATAAATTCTGTTTTATCAGAGATTGATGAATAATTAAGGCATTTCTAATTTTTTTAAATGAACTTTTTCTACGAAAGTTTCCATTTTGGGAAGTTTATCATGAGTTTGTAAAATAATCACACATGGGTCTTGAGCTAATCAAGTTAATTTGATAAAGTCTAGTTTGAATAGGGCGAGTACTCTAAATATTTTATTAGCAATTTTTGTCCAGGCTCATCATCATCTAGTAATAATGGTATATTGGACATTTTTCTCGAGATTTTAAAAATATCTCTTAATTGTTCATTAGTAAGTGAGAAAATGGCAGGTATGTTGTATATCCATGAGCAGTCATAGCGAGACTTTTTATCAAATTGAGTCTAGTAAATAAATAAGTTTATCTTTGTTGAGCTGTTTTTTTGGCATTGTTAATATTATAAAGTACATTTTTCTTATGGAATACGATAGAATCAGTTGAATTTATATATTTTTCAAAGTACTCTATATCTTTTTTTGAGTTAATGTACTTCAGTAAATCCAATAAGTTTTGGCATATAATTTCGGATAATAAAGATTAAGCGATTTGGTTGTTGTAAAGTAAAGCTATCATACATTAGAAAGGTGAACTAATTCATCATGAGTATAAAGCTTTTTTGAGTCATATAATCTAATTGGTCTTTTTTTGCGATTCTGGTGCATAAGCATATTCAGCAGAATTATAATCAAGATTTCTGTCAGTAATCATTTTTTTGAGCGGGTGAGAATCGTAATTCATTAAATTTCATTTTGTAATAATTGAGCAAATCTTCTAGCAAATCATGGCATCTAGCATATTGTGAGTATTTTTTTGAATCGTCTTTATTAGAGATCATACGGAATATGATGATACTCTTGGTAAAATAGATTACAGATTCTTTCCATGATGGCGATCTGTTTCTTGAATATAGTGAAAATATCTCCATGTTTTTCCTGAGCAAAAAGCAATGATAGATTTGGAACATGTCATTTGGTATAAAAGAAGGTGTTTTCTCATTATGGAAAGGACAAAGGAGTTGGGAGAGTAACTTCTTTCTAAATATAATGCTTCTTTTTTTCTAAATAAAACTTTTAAATCAACAGTATTTTTTTGATTTGTGTTTTTAAATCATTTAAGTTTGTAATCTTAGTCATTTAATCTCTTTTCCAGTTCTATCTCATTGATTAAGAAATTTTTCTATATCTTTTCGTTTATAAATAAATGAAGCGTTAATTACAAATTCGAGGCATGGTAAATAATGAAAATTTCTGTTATATATTTCTGTATCTTTTAATCTAATCGTTTCTTCATTGAGCTCGAGTTTTAATATTTTTTTAGTGAATTAGCGAAGATGAGTTTTAATGATGGTATTACATCATCTTTATTTATAAAGCAAGTTTTCATGGCTAACATTTCATTAAATCGTTTAATATTGAGTTTAAGTTTTTTTCTTGATTTAATGTTGGTTGAATATTTGGTAAAAAAAGTAATATTCATCATCAAATGAGGGTATTTGGTTAGTATGAGTGGTATAAATAAATCAAATAAAGGGAATGATTTAATTTTTTTCGAGCGACAATTTCTTTTTCTAATTCTTTCGGATAAATGTTTTTCAAAAAGGTAATTTTTGAAATATAAGGATATAAAAGGGCAATCCTCTACATTTATTTCTTTTTAAGATTTCATAGAGTGAAAGATAATCTTTTTTAGAATATGGTAAACAATAATCATTAGTAATTATATTGTTCTTTAATTCCACAAAAGAATCATCAGTTAATGAATTTAAGTATTTCAAGTTATTCTTTTCTAAAAATTACATAAAACATTTTTAAGTCCTTAGCACGGTTTTACAATTTTTTTCTATAGAACTTTTGAAGTCATTGAAAGTTTCTAATATATCGTCTTCAGATCTATGATTATAATTTTTTTCTTTTTTTGTTTCTTGGTTTAGTATAATTAGGATTTACAATTTTAATTGAGATACTCTTGGGCGAAACATCAAATGTTCTATAATGAAGTAATGAAAATGTTTTTAGGTAAACATCTTCTAATGATTTCATAATCATATTGAATAGTATTTCCAGTTAGAATTAAGCGACATTTATTAGGTAGTAATTCTCTTAATTCTTTATACATTTTATTATCAATTTCTGAAAGTGATAATTTTTGATTTTTTTAGAATCAACAATCAAATTATTTTTTTGTGTGCATTTTCTTGAAAGTACTTTCGAAATATTTTTTTATAATCGTAATTAGCAAAAGAGTTAATATATGTATGAGTTTTCATTTTGGAATAAGTTTTTCATCTGAAAGAATATAAGAAATTTCAATTAAATCATTTTTTTAATGGTTTTCCGTCTTTATCAAAGTTTAGACGATTCGATCAACATCAGTAAATAAATAATATGTTGTATAGTCTTTTTTTGTTTGGTTTTTCATTTTTTTATAATTTTTCAAGATTTCTAATCTTTAGTATAGTTATAGGTTAATCAAATATATATAAATGTGATTTGATTTTTTTATGAATTTATTAAATTAGATTTGAAAGTCCTCATAATAGCATGCTCTAGGTGAATCTAAAATACTCATTATACAAATTAGGGTGATGAGTTTTTATAATGTGATAAGAATTGGTCGTTTCATCATTTCTTCTGTTTTTCTTATCTCTTTATGGAAGAATCATCTGAAGTTTCTCATTATGTTGAGAAAAATTTAAGTCAGCATTCCATAAATTTGGCAGCATCTTTATATAGAGCTTTGACAGAGTCTTCTGGCGAGAATTTATGATTATCGTTTTTCAAAAGCAAACAGGTAATTCGTCCTTATCAAAGGGGTAGAACTTTGGAGTATGAACTTTCTTCTGTGAAGATTGGATTTCAATTCCATTTAACAGGCATATATAACAGTTGATTAAATAATTTTGTATGAGGAATATGAACAAAAATTTTGGTTATTTCTTCATATTTATTTCAGTTTCAGAGCATATTGTTGGCATGTGAGCTGAAATATTGTGTCTTATTGGGACTCATTGATAATATGAGTTGAGATTTTGTTCATTTCATAATCAATTTTATTGTTGCGTTTTAAAGATAATTGTTTTAATTTTTTTAGATGATTTAATATTATTAGGTGAGTACGAGGTAATTTTTGCATTGGTTTTATTGTAATATTGATTGATGAGTTTTGATTGGTCATTTGTATAATAATGGTCTGATTCAATGTTATTGTAAATAGAAACAATATTATTTAGAAACAGGTCCAATTGAAAGTAAACAAATTATCTTTCTTTTAATTTGGGAGCTCGAGATTTCATAAATTTTTGAAACATTTGATTAAATCATTTGGTTCGTCATAAACAAATTTGAAAAATCTTCACATTATGTTTTTGTTGATTTGATTTTTAAGATTATGAAAGTTTCTTTTTACATAGAGTGTAAGTATAAATTTGTTTATCTTCATCAAAAATCAATTTGTTTAGAGATAGTTATTTTTTTGGGAAAAGTAATAACGTTATGAAAAATTTTTATCTTTATATTTAGGGATTCTTTTCTTTTTTTATTTGATTTGTTATTGAAAAAAAGAAATTGTCTGGGAAATTTTGCATCAAGGATTTGTTGGCGATAAGATTGAAGTGCATAATAATCAGATTATTATTTTTTAGTAAAAATAGGAATATGATTGCATGTTCTATATGATTTGGTTTCAAAAGTAATATTGTCTAACATCATAAGGAATTGCATTATATAAGTTTTTGAGTGAAAATGACATGAGTACTTTAATTAAATCAAATCTTTCATCTGTTGAATAAATTATCTCTTTTTCTGTTAAAATCATATTTGAAAAGTCCTTTGAGTTTTTATACAGTATTTAAAGTGAAAAATATATTTATATTATTCCATTTTTTTATTTTTTTATTTTGAGCAAGTTTAAGCGATTCTAGGGGCATTTTTTTCTGCAAAGTCGATACATTTATCGAAAAAGCAGTTTTAGTGTTTTAGCGTTTGGTATATGACGATATAACGACATTCAAAAACGAGTTTAAGCAAAAGAAAAAAAGTGTAGATTTTCAGTGTAGTACTTTAATCTTTTAAAGTAACAATCTCTTTTTACGTTTGGGACGTTGGTAAGAGCAGAAGTGATGGCAGCAACAATTCCTAACATGGGTTACATCAGCAGTATTTGGTAATGACGTTTCTTGAGGCGGTGTTTGTGGTTTTAGAGTAGGAGTTTCAGGTGTTTTGGAGGTCAGGAGTAGTTGTCTTAACAGTGTTAGATTCAGAGCTCGAGTCCATTTGGCACGTGAGTTTGTTTGTTTTTCAGAAATTTCAAAACGATTTGATACGAGTCATTTCAACAAATGAATTTCGGTTGGGATCTGAGATCATTTGTAATTGAGCGTAGGGAGTCTTCTTTAAGTCCGAGAATTTCAAGTTTGAAAAGCTAGTCTTATCTTCTTTCAAGAATGAATATGAAGTTAAGTCGTCAAAAGCTTTCTTGAATGTTTTTTTCCATCAAGTTTTGAAGTCTTTCTTAGAGATTTGGATTTTGTAAGCATCAGATCTATCGTGAGTTTCTTGGTAATCATCAACGAATTTGTATTCAAACAAATCTTCGAGATACTAATAGCAGTAATTAGAGGAATCAGATGAGTAGAAGAATTTTTTTGTCCTAGAACAATTTCTTTGCATCTTTAGATTCAGTATCAGAGAACAATGACAACATCTTTCTTAGTTTTCAAATTTAGGAATATTGTTTGGTAGTTACAGTTGAGTTCAACAACATGAAGTCTGGGTTGATATGCAGTATTTTTCATGGTGAAAAGTTTTGGTGAATTTTTTTCTTTGAATTTCATTGGGTTGATAATTGTAATTGTATCAGCTGTTTGAACTATGGGTTAGCGTAAAAGTGCAGGATTTTTCAGGGCTCCCAGAGTGGAGATGATCCCTTTTTGGTTTTAAATCCAGTCAGTTGGGAGCCCACAGAAGCTCTGGTTTTCAGTGGTTTCATAAACATGGTATTTCAGGCCCTACATCTTGAGGGCTTAGAGTCAGAAAGTTTAATGGCATCAGAAAGTACATCTAACACATCTTCTGGGTAATCATCAGCAATGAAGGAAGCTAGTGCAATACGAAAGTTTATCGAGCTGGATGGCTTGTATTGTGAGTAATCAGCAGTTACATGGTAGTAATTGATGGGAGCAAATGGTGGGATCAATATTCAAAGTCGAACTTTGTTGAAGTTCAGAACTTGTTTGGTTTTGGAGTAGGCAGTATTTGGTACAGTCTCAGTGAGAGACAGGCGGGACAAAAATCTAATTGATATGCAGTATTTTTCATATTTTTCCAAGTTTGAGCATTTCAGACCAGAATTTCATAGGAACAATGTAAGTAAGTTTTTCTCCAGTTACAACGTGATTATTGAAGTAATCGTTCATATCATTTTAGATAAATGGGCTGGAGGGACGTCCCTTTTTGACAGATCCTTGTTCTTTTAGAGCGTCTTGGACTAGTTTTGGAATTTCTTCTAATGATTTATGAGAACTTTTAAGTTAAAAGCCCAACAGTTTGGCTAGAATCAACAATCTTGATGTTTCCTGTTTTCAATGTCGAGGCTGTTCTGGGTAATCATCTACAACGAATAAAGCTTTAGCAAGGCGGTCTTTTTCAACAGCATTCCTTTGTATTTGGTGTAGTCAGCAGTTACATAGTAGTGGTTTGGCGATCGGGCACTAACAGGTTTGAATTGATGTCAACCCTGGTATTCAAGTTTTTCTTGTGTGGTTCTGGTGTTACAACATTATTTCTAGTAAATCAGATTTCGTGAGCATTTCAAAATCAATTTGGTAGAACTTGTTTTTCGTAATTTCAAGCAAAATGCAGATTTAATTTCATTGGGTCAATGATTGTTACAAAAGTAAGCTAGAAACATGGGTATCATAGGGATGCTTGTGGGTTATCATCGTGAAAGTTGGAAAAGCACTTTTGGTTTGATTTTTGTAGAGTCTAAAAATAGAACAATTCTAGGGTCTTTTGGATTTCTTCAATAGATTTGAATTGGTAAGCAGTAATTCCTTTTTGAATTCTTTGAAAAGTTTCTGTTTCTACATATTTGATTTGGTTTGGAAGTAAGTCTAATGGTGTTCTGGGTAATCATCAGTGGCAAAATCCTTTTTTTGAATTGCATCGGGAGAATGTGATGGCTGTATTGGTCGTAATCTAAGTTAATGTGGTAGTAGTTTGTGGGAGCAAGAGTTGTTTGCATCAATTTTAACGTGGTCTTTGTTATAGTTGAAGTTTAACAGGAATTTGATTTGGGTATCTTTTGGACGATTTGGGATCAAAAACAATTGTTGTTACAGTAACAGTATTTGAATAAACATCAAATTTGTTATTAACATTCAAGTGATAGTTATTTGTGTAAGTTGCAGCGTCATTCATGAGTGGCATACAATTTCAATGTTGGGATGTATAAGCAACGTTACGGTCTTTATTGGGCGGAAGCTAGAACTTTTAAAAGTGGCTCTAAGTGAATGTGTAGCAGAGTTATATTTAACATCAAATTCTGGGTTTTGAGTTTGTGTTTTGAGCATCTAATTGATAAGCATGGCAAATCATCAGTATATTGTAAAGGTATGGTTTCTTCGTCCGAGCTGCAAGAGGTTTTGCTCAGATTTTGCATACAGAATTCAGCAAGTTTTGGCACAGAATGATTGTTTACATCTTCAAAGGCATTCTTAACGTGTTTTTCAATTTTTACATTTGTTTTTAGATTTGTATATTGAACATTGAGATTTAGGAGGGTCTGGGTTTGGGGATTGCATCGTATTCAGGTTTTGGTGGGATACAATAGTTTTAGTGGCGGGATTTCATACAAAGTTCGAAAAGTATAAGCATTTTCAAATAATTCCTTATCTGTATATGGTGGTGGAGCACTTTTTAGGCTGTTCGGCATCAGAATATCTACAGTAATTAGCAAGTTGTCTTTCAGTGAAAGTTCTTACATAATCAGTTACATAATATCTAATATTGTGTTTTGTGGGCGCATGGGTTAATAAAGTGAGAAAGCTGGTGTGAGCTCACGTCATTCACATTAACATATCCTGGGTCAGAACTTTGTATTAGTCAAGACATGATGGGTCATCATAAGACTGAAACATCTGTTTTTCAGCATCAGTGAGTTTTTCCATGTCTATTAGATTTCTACGAGTTTAGAATCCTTTGGATTGATTGGTAGCACATTATCTTCAGTATTATATGTGTGTCTTAGATATTGGCTGATCAATGTCAGAATAAATTGAGGCATTCCCAAGTTTAGGAGGTTTTTCAGTTGGGATTCATCAAAAGTATTCAATAGGCATTCTACATTTAAATAGTTGTACATATCAAATCAATGTCAAAATGCTGAAAGAACAATCTTGTTTTCGACATCTTGGTTTTAGAGCAGTGTTGCATCTTTGTTGACGAAAAGCTGGGAAGATTTGATTTGGGTGGTAACAGATGTGAATCTAGCAGAAATAGTTTTTTTCCTGAGTTAGTTTCAGCAACATTATGTAAAATAAATGTTGGAGACTTTTCAATTCCTGTCAAATAATGTCCATTAGTTGTATTTGCAGTAGGGGCAGATTATCTCTAGCAGTATCATATTTAATTTTATCTGGTAATTCTAGAGTTGTCTTGGGTCTGTTTGGCAGGGACTTTTACAGTTTCAAGATTATTGTCTTTATTTTTTTGAATACAACAGACAAATCAGAGTAATAGTCTAATGAATCTTTTTTTGATTCATCGAGTAGCAAAAGCAGAATTTGGTCATTATCTAGAAACAAAGCTCGAACAGGAACTCTTCTTGTTTTTGATTTCAGGCGGGTGGAACATATTTGAGCTCAGCGAGCTCGTTTCTCTTTTCAACGATTGTTGAGTTCGTTTTTTTACGATTGAAACATCTTCTTTATATGTTTGTCTGTGAGCTTTTCAGAACTTTATCGGGCTGTGTTTGATAATCCTTTTTCGATATGAGTGATTCATCAGATTTATCAGAAAGCAGTGATGATTCTTTAGGTTTGGTCAACAGAGATTTTCTAGGGACTCTTTTTTTATTGAGATTTCGTTCTTTAATGTATCGTTATTGAGTGCATCTAATGGACTTTTTCAGTTCAGTTTTGGTGATTCTCATTAGCGTTTGCGTTGGAGAATCTTGTAATGGAATAGAGTTTGTAGCAGGGTTTGGATTAAAGCTTTTTCCTCAGCGTGTGCAGCATTCATAGACAATGACAATGCAGACGATGATTTGGTCACGTCATGAGTGTGAGTTACGGATTGGACGAATTTTGGTTTCAAAGTTTTGTTAGGCATTTTTGGTCCTTTTATATTAAAAATTTCTATAGTAATATTATTCTAAAAAAATAGTGTTGTTTTTCACAAATTTTTCATGATTTTTGGTATTTTTTTAAAATTCATATTTATTTATATCAGAGTACTAAAAATTCCTTTTTTTGAGCATTTTTTTGATAATAAAGATTTTTCATTTTTATGGTAGCAAGCAGATATTGTGAAATTTGAGTCTATATTTATTCAAAATAAAAAAAGATAGCGAGGCATCTTTTTCTTTAATCTTCTACATAATCAATTGGGTTATCTTCAATCCATTTCTTACGTGGAGTTACATCTTTGGCATTGCAACATCAGAGCAGTGTTTGAGCGATCCTCGTCTCCAATAGTGATTTGAGTTAATACACGAGTTTCTGGGTCCCAGAATGTTGATCTAAGAGCATCAGGAAGCTCAGCTGGAGCTGACACGAATCAATTGGTAGAGTTTTGTTACGATGCTTCAAATCATTGGCAATTTCAGTAGCGTCATTATCATTAAACGCATAATGGTCAATTGATTTTTGGCTATTCTCTATAAATATATAAAGGGTATTCATCTTATATAATCTGAAAGCCGACGAATTAAGTCAGGGGAATAAATTATAGAATAACAATACAAGCAATGAAGCGATTTGAGGAGAAAAGTCTGGGTCGGCATCGGCAGCGATAATAAGTGCTTTGATAACGAGCGTATCTAAATCAAAATCATCGCGGTAAACTGCATTTAAACATTTAGCAATATCTTGTGAATTTCTTGATTTGGTAGAGTTTTTTTAATATTTTTCTTTAGAAGTATTAACAATCTTGATCTAATTGGTAACAGTGGTGGAATCGTGAGTCACGAGGCTCTTTAACAGAAAGGGCAGAGTCAGCTCAACGATAATCAATTCTGAATCAGGGACTCATATACATGATACAATCTGGCAATTTAATTGGTAATGAAGTATTGGGCTGTAAGTTTTTGTTTTTCACGTTTTAATTCTAATTGTTCTTTTTCTTGATTGACGAACGGCGGGGACAATGAAGTTTTCAGCGTACGTTTTGGTACATCAACATTTTTCTTATCTTCTACAAAATCTTTAATAGATTCATAAAGGAACTGTTTAATAGCACGTTTTGGTACGAGCTAATTCTTCCTTAATTTGTGAAGTATATTGAGGGTTCTGAAAATATAAAGAAAGTGGTACAGTTAGAGCTACTTTATAATCATCAATCGTAGGTGGCGGGTCTTTAGCAGTTAACATGGCTTTCATAGAAGAAAGTTTCTCATTAAATGCAGTTATGGTGAATTTCTTCAAAGTGGGAACTCAACATGGACTAGCTGAAACGAGTTCTAATTGTATTTACATAAGAATCAATAGAGTAATCATAGTCATTATCATGAGCTGGCGAATTCAATGTCAGGGCATTCTTTCTACATCTTTTTGGAGGCATTTTTTTAGTTTTAGGGTCTTGAGTTGGTACGTTCTTTTTCAATATGAGCTCCTTTTTGTTTCAAATTTATAGATAGGAGTGATTGGCGTTCCTTTTTGATTGTATTCTGGCGAATTGAGGGCCATCTTCAAAGTGGAAAATTTCATGTTGATAGGGAGAAATCTTCCATTGAGTCTATGTTCGTTTACGATTTCGATAGTAACAATAGTAATAGGGGTAAAAGGCTTTCATACGGAGAATTAAATCGTCACATCGAGTGGATATGGTGATGAAAAGGGATTTTCATTATTTGAGCAAAGATTTTTACAGTTGTTCCTTGAGCAAATAGTTTCTTTTTTTCTTCAGCAGACTATCGTCTTTTTCTTCTTTAATGTAAGTTAAATCTTTTTAATTCAGTGAATTTTTGCATCTAGCATCATCAAAGTGAGAGGGTTGAAAATCTTTAAATGATAGAGTGTATTTCTTTTTTTATTTTTTTATAAACAGTAATGTCAACACGTTTGGGTTAACATTGTAGAAAACGGAAAGACTAGGCGTTAGTAGAAGTTGTTTTGGTATCATCATCTGATTTGAAAAACTAATTGTTCAGCGGATTGTAATGTTCCTAATGTAATGATAAATCAAAGCGAGATTTCTTCAAAAAGTGTGCATTTTTAGTAGTATCAGTTTGAAGTCCGGGCATATCTTGTACAGAAATGAAAAATCTTTATAGAAGTGGATTCTCATACGGTCATGATTTACGAGATTAGTGGCACAGAGTTATCTAAAGTGAAAGTACGAATAGTACTGGATTTTTTTGATTTTCGAGAATGGATGAACTTTCATCAAAACAGTGTAGTGAGGAATGTCAAGTTAATTCTCTTAATCAAGTGATTACACGTGGAGATAAAGGGGCGTAATATGTTTGAGCGAGTAAGTTTCTTTATTGAGTAAAAACTCTTTCTATGTTTATAGTTTTTTCTAAAGTTAATTAAGTCAGCAGAAGATTTTTAATTTATATTTTTTTAAGTAGGACGATAAATAATCTTCTAAAAAAATATTCAATCTTTTTCTGAGTAATTCTTATATCGTAATATTCTATCTAAAGAACAATTACAGTTGTATAATTAGAAAATATATTCATCATCTGAGAATGTTCATTATTCATAGTAAGATAAATAAATGGCAATTTATAGAAAAAGCTATCTTTGAAATGTTCTTTATATTTCTTTAATTGATTTTTCTCTTTCTTTGGATTGTATTTTTGTTTTCTATTGGTATAATAGTTCTATGTTTATATGACATGAGCAATAAATCAACAAATCCATTTGGGATAGAATATTCTCTTTTTTTACAGTATAGTATCATCTAAAGTTAAGTGTAAATCAATATTAGAAACGAACTCGAGATTTCATAAATAAATTCCTTTAAGAAAGTATCTTTTTAAATTATGAATTTCATTGTTATCAAATAAATAGAGCAATACAGCTGAATGTTTTAATCTCTAAATGAGAAATATTCAATGAATTCAAAAAAATATTAAAGTTCTTCATAATTATATTATTCCAAAGTAGGTAAAAGGGACTGATTAAGGGTCAATTTTTTAGTGATTTTTAAAGGAGTTATAACGAGATAACATTTCATCATGTATTCAGTAGCGAAGTTGTTTCATTTGTGACATCTTCTAGTACGAGTTTTGAGGGAAACGAAACAAGTTTCACATTGTCATGGGTAGAAGTTGGGAATGTGAGTTTTGATTGGTTAACATTCAATAGACAATTTCTGGAAAGACTCAATCCAGCGTCATGGAGTTTATCTTTCCATGAATCCATTGGCGATTTAGAGCAATTATCTGATCCATAATCAAATTGCATATCTGAAATGATTAAGATTGTGTCTAGTTGTTCTTCAGTGCAGGAGCGAATGATGAATCATAAATTAGTTGCATAGTAGCATCATGTTGGTGTTTGGGAATTCTCCATTACGATACAATACATCAAGTTTTTTTCTTTTCAAAGTTTTATTCGATAAGTCAACAAGTTGTGGACGGAGGGCAGATGTAATGAAATGGTCTTTGAATTTGGCAGTCAAACGTTCAGAAGTATAAATTGCATAGAGTCAGCAATTTCAATAGGTTTTTGATTTCAGGGACTGAGAAAATACATGGTTCAAGATTCCGTCACGGACAACAATAATGTTGAAAATCAAATTGGTCTTGTGGATAGAACTTTCCCAAAGGGTGGGATCGAAATTTTGTTTGTCGTATTGAAATTTACGAATAATTTCGTATGGATAAAGTTGAGCAGAATTTCTTAGCGACAGTGATGGGTTAACAGTGATTTGATTTTTGAGATCATTATAACGGAACTCATCATTACGAATGGATGAGCTGTGTATATTTCATCATAGCACGGTAGGAATCTTAGAGTAATCAAAGGTATAATCACGGTTAGTTAATTTGAACTTTCGATAATGTTGATTTGAATACGTAATTGTGATGAGAACACGATAGTTACGTTCAGTTAGAAAGCTAAACAGGGATGGCTGAAAAGGACAATTTACGAGTGTTAGCAATTTTTGTATTAGCAGATGGCATCCATTTGGCAAACAATGTAATATTGACAATGATTTCAAGTTGAGCGAAATCTTCATTAAATACAGTAGAAATAAATTCTACAACAAATGTGCTCGTTTGGCAAATCCCAAGCAATCATAGTCAAATCATCATAACGAGCATACATAGCAGTAGGGGTAAGCGTTTGAAATCTTCAACATTTTTGTTAGCAAGATATGTCAAGATTTGACGGAGCTCACGGCGAGGGCTGGGAAAAGCTTTGAATATCACGGTAGTAAAGAGCGTTTTTAAGCGCAGTCTCTGAATCTTCTTCGTAAGCATATTTGAATAAGTTCATAAATTCATCAGAAGTAAATTTCTTGGTTTGGTAGATTGGAGATCCTCAAAAAAGTCTAGGTTTGCATTTAGAGTAGTGGTATGAGTATATCATTTGTTGTAGTAGTTTTGCGGTTTTCGTTTTTTTAAGATTATCAATAAAAGACATTTTTAGTCAAAAGCTTTTCCTTTGGTTTTAATATTGTTAAACAAATGAGTATCATAATATCAAAAAAGTTTGTCGAGCATTATTTTTAAATTTTTCAAATTTGCATTGTTTGGATTTTTTTAATGACATTTTTTCATTATAAGATTCCTTCGAGTTGAGCTTTGTTTATCAATGTTTTTCTTGGCATGTCGCAATTAGTGTTTCAATAAATAACAAGATAGATTTCTTTTTTTATTAGAAAGTTTTTTTGATAGGCGGCATAAACGTCCATTCACACATGATTCTATAAGAATCTTCATTGTTAATAGCGTTTGGTAAAATTTCATCATAGAAATTAGGAATTGTTGTAGCAATTTCAAAGTAGCTTTGATTTAATAATCTATCATGTTCGAACTTTGTAAATCTTTTTTTCAGTTTCTGAGCTTTATTTTATCTAATCTATTTTTTTAATGTCAATTCTTTCTGAATTAGAAATAAATTGATTAAACATTTTTCAATACAGAGAAGTTATTTTTCATCTTCAAATCGTTTAATAAGTTTTCTAAAAGCAGTTTCTCTTTGTGGAATTTGGGAGCATTCAGTATAATTATCAACAGAACTTTATTTTTGGATAAAAGTATTTTTAGATTATTAAGATTTCTATTTTTCCAATTGAGGAACAAGGGTGAACTTTTCAGTATTTCATCTTCAAGAGCATATCTCAAATCTTTATAGTTATCTTTATAATTATTTAATTCTAAATTTATCTTCAGTAAAATTTCATTAGCATCTAAATTAGGTTGTTTCAAAAAGCGTAATCTTTTTCTATTTCATTAGTAATTTCATTTGAAATAATTTTTGTTTTTCTTTGGTTAACATTCCTTTTTGAATCAGTTTTAATTTCTTCTTTAGGATGTTCAGAAACGAATTTCTTTTTTTCATATTGAACAAATCGGGATTTCCATGAGAAAAATTTAGAGTCGAGGCGTTCTGTATCTTCAGTGATTTCTGTTTCAAGTTTTAATTCTTCATATAGTGGTAAGGCATAATTCATATTCTTAACAATATTGATAATCTTGAATAAGAACTTTCATTTTTGTTCATATCCTAATTTAATAGTAAAGATTTCAAATAGAGTATTAAATAAATTAAAATCATGATTTCTAGTGTTTCTGGTAAATCAAAAATGGAGTTTTGGCAATACATCAAATAAAAGTAGAATAAGATTCTTTAGCATATTCATATTGTTTAGTTAATTCTTTTTTTCATTAAATAGTGTTTCTTTTAATAATCCAATAAGTGAAAAGAACTAAACAATTTATAATATTTATTTTCTGAAAATCAATAGAACAATTTCATCTAAAGTAGGGGAATTCTGGTATCAGTATTTAATATTTAATGTTGTTGCATCTTCTTCGGGAAATCCATGTCATTTGGTAATTTAGGATTAGTTGAAATTGAAAGTTGAAAATTCATAATTTTTCTTTATTCGGATAATTTCCATTTCTTCAAGTAAATTATCTATAACATTTGTGAATTTTTTTCATCTAAGTCATATTGAGGCAATTCAGATTTTTAAAAGCAAGATTATCTGGTAATTCTTTTTCTTAATGTATCAATAACATAGTTATCATTTTTCATATTTATTAAGTAATTCTTCTGATTTAAGAATGTTCTCATTTGAAGTAATTATATTTCTTTCTTGAGTACTAAATTCTTCCAATTCTTCAATAGAACTCTTCGGCGATTCTGTTTCCATATTCGAGATTTCTTCTGTATTATAGAAATCTTCTTCTGAAATTTCAGCAAATGGTTCTTCAAAATTTGTTTGTTGGAAAAGCAGTACAGATTCAGCAATAATTTCTTCTGGTGTCATATTGTAGAATTTAAATTCTTTAAGTTCTTCTTCAAAATTATAAGCATCTAATGATTCTAAATCTCTATTTTTTTCATTGAAAGTCTAATCGTTTATATAGAGCGTATTTATCAAAGAATTAACTTTATCTCTGAGATACAAGTTTTGAATTTCATAACATTCTTATATAAAATGTTATCTTTATTATCTAATCTAAATCAACGTTTGGGAAGCTTATAATCCTAAAGATTTGAATCATTTTATCTAAGTAATGAGTTTTGTATTTTTTTGTAAGTTGAGAAGATTTAATTTTTTTATCTCCATAAATAGATTCAATAAAATTAGCGTTATTTACGAAAAAAAAAGAGATTTTTCAGAATATATAATCTGTCCATTGGTAAAAAGAATAAGTGATACTTTTTGTAAGTAGTGATTTCAAATCTCTTAATGGGACATCTCGAACAATATATTGTGAATCTTCATAATGTAAATATTCTCTAGCGAACTTTCTTCATTGAAAGTCTAGAGACTTTAAGATGAGACTTCTCTTAATGGACGATTCCATGGTGATTCAAGTTCATCAAAAAAAATGAGAACTATCTCCAGTTACAGCATTATAAAAGATTATTTTTTTAAGTTTGGCAATCATATTATCAACATTAGTTCGGTTTTTCTTTTTAAAATTTTAATGTCTTTACAATGGCAGTACTATCTAATAGAACGTTTGATGAGAATATCTCGAATCATTACAATCAATTTCGTCAACATCATTAAAATATGAAATCAAAGCGTAGTAAAAGCATGAATCTCTTCATTTTGTAAAGTAAAATTGATTAAAGTTGAAAATTTAGAACTAGCAATAATGTATCATTTAATGCAATTTCTTCTAATTTCTTATTTTTTTGTTCATCTCAGTTGGTGAACTTTCCTTTCTGAGCTGGGTGGAAATAGTCCTTTTTCTTTTTTTGTTTTTCTTAGTTTTTATTATTCCATTTATTTTTTTGTAAAAAAAATGAAAATTTTTTTCCTTGACAAATTAAAATTTTTTTGTTGTAATATATGAATTGTGCATGGAAAAGGAATTTTAAAAACATTCGAAATCATCATGAAATTTCTAAATTCATGGACTCTATCTAGGGTTTTATTTGGACAAAATACCGTTTAAAACAGGTAAATCAAAATCAAGGGATAAAGTAGGTAATTCAGTATAAATGGCGACAAAGGGTAAATAATTTTTTGATGTTAGAAAATTTACAGTTGTTATGGAAAGATTAAGCAACAACAGGCAAACGATTTCCAAAACGAACTTTTCGAGACATCAGTACATAAACAGTAGCCATTGAACGAATAAATAATTTCAATAGACAGGCTTATTTCGTTGGCAACAGAATAGCGATTTGTTGGTAGAATTCTGAAATATGAATCTATAAAGGAATGGTTGTTTTATAGGCGTATTATATGGTCTTTATATAATAGCACGATATAAGAATGAAATAAATAGAGGTTAAGTATGAACTAGTAATATAAATAATAATGGTGTTCCTAGTGAGTGCATGGGCCAAATCTGGTAGATGAAGCACAGAACTCAGAGATGAGCATTTAGATAATTTTGAATCAGCACAATATATGTCTAGATTTTCAAATGCAAGTGAAATATGAACTAAATAAAGGGCATGAATGAAAGCGTATGAAAATTTAAGCAATAAAAATTAGAATTTATAGAAGAATTGTTTTAGATGAATTAAACAAAAGAGGCATAGTAGTAAGTAATCAAAGAAATATTATGGCAGAGCTTGGCTGAACAATTACAAGAATTATATGAGCAGGCCAAAAGAATAAGTCTTAGCAGAAAATCAAGATTATATAAATGAGATGATTAAGTAGAACTTTTGATTTTTGGCATGGAAAATAATTCAAAGGTTTAATTGAAATATGGTAATAATAAAATATGGAAACAGTGAGTATTTTCTTGATGAAAATAATCAAATAGATTTGAATAATAGAATGCATTTACATGATAGATTTTATAATAGAGTTCTAAGTTTCAAGATACGCACAAAAATTTTAAAAAGGGGTGAGGCATTTATAAAAAGAAATTGATAAGAATGTGGAAAAAAATATAAATTAGCAGTATTGGGCGATGAAGGGTAATAATCATTTTAGAACAACAGAGTAAAAAGCAAGATTTGAAATGTTGAAACAGGAGGGGACAGTTCAATTAAAACGTGCAAAATAAGATTGGTAGAGATTCAAATAATGTAGAAAAGAAATTCTTGGCAAATTAAATAGAAATAGCAATTAGAAACAGAATTTCTCTAAATATATTGATGAAGGACAAAATTCGTTAAACGTATCAATTCAACAGATTTGATCAGTGGTGATTACGATTTCAAAAATTTCAATCCAAAAAAATGAAAAAAATAATGAAATTGATAATGTTTATTTAATGGCAGATGATAACAAATTATATAAAGTTGTCGGATTTTTCGGGCGATGAAAAAAAGTTGATGTCATTGATTGGCTGGATTTAGAAAATCTTTGAGTACAAGAAATTCTGATAAAAGAGCAGATTTACATGACAATTGAACTTTCTTAGAAATAGAAAAAAGAAATGACGAAAGTCTACAGAAAAATGGGGTGGGTTAAAAGGTATAAGATTTCGAAGATAACAACAAATAACAAGTTTTTGTTGTTATCTTTTTGATTTCTTGAGATTTTTTTGTTATAATATAATTACAAACGAAAGGGAATACATATACAAAAAGAAGAATTGTGGGAGTGATAAAAAGTGGGCTCTGAGGCTATTACAATAATGGGGTGGTTTGGTGATGAAGAATATGGTCATTGACACAATTGGGCGGAAGAAAATGGATGGGCAATCAAGATGGTGAAATCAATGATGGTATTGAAATTGATGTTAATAATGAAGTTCATCGTGAGGCGTGAAATCATTGAAGAGGGCGAATTCCATTCAAGAGTAAATAAATGAACAGATGGAGTACAAATCTCATGGAGCCAGAAATTTTATTCAATTGGACTAAAAATTAGACGGTTTGAGACATCAGTTCATTATATTTCTGATAATGAAGTTATCTTATCGAGTCGTGGAAATGGAGAAATTGGTGAAAATGTGAAAATTTATCTTATTGAATCTGACAAATTTGGTATTGAAAATTTGAGTAAAACGACTAATGTAAATATTAAAGAATTACGTGGTGAATTATATAGTAGCAAATCTGATTTGATTATTAACAATCAAAATAAAGTTAATGATAAATATTCAAATGAACGAAGCATTGCGGGGATTGTTTCAAAAAGGAAAATTAGGATTAGATTTTAATGTAAATTATCTTTTGTATATTTTACAGTTGAGGCAAAGTGATGAATTTACAGAAATTCAGTAATGTATTTTTCATAAGGTTTGTTCCCTAAAAACATTGGCTAACATTTTGAAGAATTGGTGAAAAATATTGAACAGAGCAAGATTTGGCAGATGGAATGTTCAGTCCAACAGATGGTATTGTAATTAGAGCAAATGAACAAATCAAAATCAGTGGGGAGTAGTCAGCTCTAAAAGAATATGTTGAACTTTCAAATATCAGGCAGAACAAAAAGTAACAAAAAGTAGAAGATATTTCATTCACAATTGGTAATGGTGGAAGATTGGTCCCTAGAGTTAAGATTGGTAATTACAATCGATGGTGTAACAATTGTGCTGTTGGTGGTAATAATTTCAAATGGTTACAAGAAAAGAAAATCTCTAAAAGGAGCAGAAGTTCTTGTTAAACGTGTAGTGATGTTGTTGACATTGTTATGACAGTAAAGAATCAAATGAAGGAACTGAAATTCCTAAAGTTTGTCCTTATTGTAACAGTAAGATTTGATTACAAATATAATGAACAAGGACAAGAGGTAAAGATTTGTTCTGTTTGAATCAAATTGTGAATCAAGAAAAGAGTTATATGATGAGGTAATATTGTTGGTAAGCAATGTTTAGATATTGACAGTTTATCAGGTGAAGTTCTTAAAAGCATTGAAATTGGAATCTGTAGTTGATTTAATGAATTTGGATTTAAAAAGAATTAGAAGAAGTTAAATTTGATTCAAGTGGTGTATCTCTTGGTAAAATCAGGGGCAGAAATTTATTTATGACAATATTCAAAAAGGCTAAAAAAATGATGGCTAACATTATCGTTGGTTATTATCTTTTAGTATTCAACGTAGGAAGTGTTGGGCAGAAAATCCTTAATGAATTTGATTCGATCGAAGAATTATTCTCGACAAGAATAAATCTATTGAAAAGATTAAATCAATCAACGGTTTTGGGTAGTGAACTTTTGTTAAAAGTTTTTGAAGAATGAACTGAAATTGCAAAAGCAACATTCAATGAATTAAACAGTATCGGTTGTGTTATGAATAAATCTGATAATATTGGTATTAAAAAGGTTATTATTGCATACAGGTAAAGTTCCTCAAGGAACAGAATAGAGATGAATTGATTTCAGAATTTTCGAAAAAAACAAGGTTGGATTTTTGGTAAATCAATCAATAAAGACGTAATGTTTTATTGAGTGAAGATAAAATAAAAAAATGTCAAAGCAAAATGAAAAAAAGCAATTTCATTAAATATTCCAATTATGAATTTTGAAGAATTTTTCAAATGACAGAGTATAAAAAGGAGCATAAAATATGAGTGCTTTTTTTCTTTTTTAATCTGGGCGTAAAATAAGAACTCTAGGGGCATTTTTTCTATAAAGTCGATACATTTATCGAAAGTTCATTTTTGGTGTTTTTAGTGTTGAGTATATGACGATATAACAGGCTTATATTTAATTAGAGCATTTATTAAAAAAATAAAAAAGTAGATCGTTAAAAGCATTTTGGTGGTATTTCAGCAAGTGATGTCGTAGGAATCACGCAGACAGTTGTTCATAAGTTTTTTTATTTTTGTTATTTAGTAGTTGTTTATAGTTATTGAGACGGGCATTTTATCATCGTCGGGACGTCGAACGGGTACAGCAGTTGTAAAAATAGCGTAATGTCAAAAAAATAGTATTTTGGCCCTTTTTTTATCAGTATTTTTGGGAGAAATTGGTGTTTGATCGATTTTAAGTATTTTTTGGATATTTTTGAGTATTTTGGGTTTTGGTAAAAGAAAAGGATTAAAAATCCTTTTTCTTTTATAAAGTTCTGATTTCATGGTCGTCTTTTTTTCAGAAATGATAATATCTGAATATGGAGTTGAGCTTTGAAAAACATTCATTTGAAAATGATTTAGGGGAACAAGTTAAATCTGTTTCAGGTGAGAATTTGGCAGAACAAATATAATTAACAATTGTATTATCTTCTTTGATAACATAGGCGTCAAGTATTCAATGGAATAAAGATTGAGTAGAATCAACATTCATGTCATAATGAGTAATTTCTTTTGTTGGGGCTCATTTACAGTAATTAAGTGTAACGGAGACATTTAATGAACGATAAGTTTTTCTTGAGCTGTTTGATGTATGAGAAATCTTAAAAACATTTTTTTATGTGAGATTGTGGTAAAAGGGAGTTTCTTCTGGATTTGAAATCATCTCCATTAGCAAAAATATTTAATGTGATTCATCTTAAATCTTTAAAGTTATGATAGTAAAATTTCATTTTATAGGAAGGCTTCTTTTTTTATTTTTATTATTCAAAGAGTACGATATAGTTTTTCAAATATGAAACTAATAGGTTTGGTTGGCATCCATTTACGGAAATATTTAATTAAATAGAGGTTATAAAAAGAGGGCGAGTATATGTTGAGCTTTTTTTGTTGTTTAGAAAGGAAAAAAAATTTCCTCACGGAACTCTTTTTAATCTTCTGTTAGCATCTTCAATAGAACTCGAACAGTCATATTCAGTAAAACAGCAGATTTAGTAAATGTAAGAGCATCTGTGGCTGCATATCTTTTCTTTTCATAATAGTTAAGAAGTCTTTTTAATTGATTTGAGTCATGATAATCATAGTTCTTATCAATTTGCATTTTAAATCTGAGTCGGTATCATCGAGTTCTGGATCATTCAATAGGATTAGTATTCCAAAAATTTATTATTAGCAAAATCTACATGAGTTCCTTTAGCATTTTTATCTCTAAAGAAGATTGCATGTGCAGTATCTTGAACAGACGATTTTTTTCTTGATAAGTCAATGGTAAGAACAGACGCTGGGTGATTTTCTGTATATAATAAGTTATTTTTCAATTTTTTGTTGATAGATGGTTCGGCATGGAAATTTTTGAGCTCAGAAACTAAATAATAAAGATTATTGATTTCATTTTTCATCAACAGTAACAGAGTTGAAAAAAAGTTAAATGGGTGGTCGTCAGCAACATATTCAAAGTTATATGTATCAATGGTGGCTAAACAATTCATGGCGGCTCAATCATTTCTTTAGTATTTCTCATTCTTCTTTGAACATCATCATAATATACAGAATATTTTTTTGTCGGGTCTCTAAAGTGGTCTGTGGTATCCATAATTCATGGCTTTTGTAGCTGAAATAGAGACTCTGAGTTTCATCAAAATTATTCAAAAGGAAAGGATATTATTATCTTTAAAGTATTTAGTATTCCTTTTGATGGCGGGTGGATGGCAATTTCATCGTCGATAAATTACAAACAGAGTTTCTCTATAATGTCTATTCATAAAAATGGTTTGTGAGTATATTTTTTTGGGATTTCTTCTTTAACAGTTGTTAAATCTTGATAATCTCTTTCAGCGTGCATAGTATTTATCAAACATTTTTAATTCTTGCAGAATAGATTTAATTTTAAATTCATAAGCAGTTCTTAATTCAGTGAGAGCTCTTGCATGAGCTCAAATTGTGTTCTAAAATGTCTATCTTTAGAATAATGGCAAGGACGGATAAATGACTACATTTTTTTGAGATTCTCGTCATGGTTAATATGGTACATTTATAAAGTATCCTTTTTTTGGTATATCAAAGAAAAAGTTAGTAAGGGCTGAGTGATTGAAAATATATAGACTTTTGGCAATAACAAGAGGCTGATTAGGCGGAGAAATGATTTGCGAGCAGATTAATTTTGCAAAAAAATATTTCAGTCTCCATAAAAAAATTTGAATATGAAATCAATATAATGAGCAAAGGCGTGAAAAAAACAATACATAAAAAAATATAGCATTGGTGATGAAAATCTTTTTAAATTTTTTTATATCAATAAAGAAATGATATAAGTTAAAGGTAAAAAAAGGAGAAAAAGAAATGAATAAAAAAAATATAGTGACATTTTTAGAAGGCGTAATTTGTAGTATTCATAAAAGCAAATCTTGATGAAGATTCTGGTAAGAGATACGTTTCATTAGCAACAAATTATCTTAGTAAAAGATTAGTTGTAAAAATATAAAAAATATGTTTATGGATGAGAACAAATCAAAGAGCATTATCAAATGAATATAAAAAAATTATATTTTGGCTTACTGAAACATGGTTAATAAATCATCAAGAGGGATAAATTATGATTTTATCATGTTGGAGCAAATGGAAGGCAGAAGTATTTGTAAAGAGCAAGCAAGGTAATTGTCCTTATGAAAGTATTTCAAAAACTCATTTTGATACAATAGAAGGGTAATTATATTCAGATAATCTAAAGTATTGGTAAAAAGATAACAGGCGGGAGCGAGATTGTCAAACAGTGTAAAATAGATGAAATCATTGAAAGTCAAGATATGAAAAATTCGTTTAGAAAACATAAAAGCGCAAAAGGGAGCGTATATGTTAAGACAGGGACGAAGAACAATATCTAAAATTAAAAAAAGTTATGGATGGGACGGTAAGGGCGGCATCAAAAGAATCTTTTATAGGCAATTTTTCAGCAGAATGAGGGCGTTTATAAAGAACTAAAACAGAAACAGAAAAGGAACATAAAGAATTTAATAAAATTATTGAATATAGAACACAGAACTCAAAATTCTATCTTCAAAATAAAAAGAATATTTCTGACAAATCATTCTCTCGAGCATCAGCAAGTTCTTATTTCATTTTTGAAAAAAATCATCATTAAAAAGATACAATGGATATCTTGACAGAAATGGTTATGAATATAAGATAAGACATGATATTCAAGAAGTTTCGTGGTGATAATTTCTTAGTAAAATTTCTGGGAAGCAATCAAGGATATATAATCACACATGACAAGGGCGGGGGCATTTGGGATTATACAGATGGGACTCTGTAGTCGTTTCATTCAAAAAAATTCAGAATATGAATGTATGGTAAAAAAATCGAGGTAATAAAAGAGTAAAAAAATATTACAAACAAAAAAAGTATTTGACAAATTAAAAAAATTTTTGTTGTATAATGTTTTTTTAGAAATTAAAGGAGAACAAAAAAAGATGAATAAAAAAATTTGATTAAATTTCAGTTGGGTGATTTAGGAGTTTGAACGATAATGTAATTGAATTACACAAATTATTTCTAGTATTAGGAATCAATGAATGGCTAGAATATTCGTTAATCTCAAATGCAGGGCTATTATCAAGATGGCGAATTGAAAATCGTGAGTGAAATTGTTGGCAAAAAGATGAAGTTGTACATATTAACGAGTGGTAGAACAAGAAGAAGTTGATAAGTAATTCATTCTCTATCAAATAAAGAAAAAAATTCTTTAAAGGATTAGCAACAGTTAAATTTAGTGAAGAAGAATTAGAATCTGTATTGTTAAAAATATAAATTTAAAGTGGAAAGTTTATGTAGAAAATAGTTTGAAAGAAATTCTTGATTTAATTTTTAATTAAAGGGACATTCATTCATTCTACAAAGAATTTCGAAAACATTGGTTTGAGTTGAGATTTATTTTTGATATAAAGAGTAATAAAATCTGTATTTTTCTAAAAAAATTAAGCAAGGGTGAATCAGAAAATACAGGTTTTTAAAATCTAAAAAAATAAAAAAAATATGTAAAAACTAAATGGAGAGATAAATTATGACAATTAGTGTTAAAAGATTTAGTAAGAATGCTTGCAGAGAAACGTGAAATTGAGTAAAAGGGGAACTAGAAAGAATTGAAGATGTGTTCAGTTTAGTATTGGAACAGTCGAAAGATAATAAAGTAAAAGTGAAAATCTTGGATATTTTTGAACAAGTAGTAGGACGTACGTAAAGGACATAATCCTCAGGCGGTAAAAAGCAATCGAAATTCCAGAGTCACGTGTTTTGAAATTCAAAGTTTCATCTTCAGTTAAAAAAATTCATTAAATTAGGTAAAGAAAAAAACAAGAGTAATATTGATTATTCTTGTTTTTTTCTAACAATTATTATATAATATAATTATAAAGAGGTAATAAGGGATTTATATGAGTAAAGATTGTAAAAGAAGTAAAACAAGTGTTTGGTTTCCTTGGCGAGGGCAGATTATTCAAAAAAACAGTAACAGTACAAGTTGGGGTGTTTGGTAAGCAAAATTTGACATTCGTACATGGAGCGAAGATTATGAAAAAAAGCAGGTAAAGGTATGACATTTGAGTCCAGAATTGATTGAAATACTAAAAGAATTGTTAAATCGAGACTCCATTAGAAGATTGAGTTAGAAGAAGATGAATAAAAAAAGTGGTAGAAATCTGGTGGTTTTATTTTAATGAAAATTTTGTGCAACAATTTGGTGGATAAAGTTCAGAATATTCTTCCATGTTTGGGTTGTTCTGCAGCAGGGGTGCAAATGAAATATTCATAATCATCTGAAGTCATATTCAAATAATGAACTCTTGAGTTTTTCAAAGATTAAATAACGTTTCAGCAATTTTTCTTTTTCAGAAGTTAGTGTATATGGATTATTAGATGAAAAATTGAGCAGTGTTTTTCAAAACAATTCTTGTTCTTTATCTTTTTAATCAAAAACTCTATTTAAGTATATAAAGCAGTTCTAAATTCAGTGAAAATCTGGGCTGTATGGAGTATTCCATTGTAGTGTAGATGAACATTTTGTTGGTACGTCAGTGGCGAGTTCCTTGTTGTAATTCAAGACTTTGTATTTTAATGAATTTCTTGCAAAAATCAATGGAATGTAGTTCATTGATGTATTGTTCCATATACATGAGCAGAAGATTGGTATCTAAATGTTCGTTAATATAATCTGAGTAAAAGCCAGAGATAATGGGATGGGATCAATATATAGAAAGCTGAGTTTTGGTATCATGGTGTTGTAATATTCTTTGTCTGATTTTTTTGATAAAGTCATCTTCGGATAATGTTACAATCTTTTCTAAAGGAGTATCATCAGTTATAGTAAAGTATTGTGGTATAATTCCATTAGGTAGCAAATCATAATCATCTAGAAGCTGTTTTAAGAGTAATGTCTCTAGTTTTTTCCTAAATCAACAACGTTTCCATTCTTGGTAAAAACAGTTGATAATTATTATTAGAATTATCTTTAGAATTATCTTGAACGAACTTTAGTTCCAACAGAACTTTAATTTCTTTTTGTTGGTTCTTTTTATTCTATGAGTAGAAGTTGAGTTCTTTTTGATACAAGATTGAAAAATTCATATATGTTAATTCATATTCTGTTGGTTCTGGACTGATGAGAGCTAACTTGTTTAGTATGAACTTTCTTCTGGTAATAAAAGTATCATCATGAATTGTTTCTGTTTCAAATGGAATTTTTGTTATAGTATTGTCGTAAGATTTAGTAGTTTTTCCCAGTGAAACTCTTTTTAACGACACGAGTAACGAACAGCAGTTATTTCTTCATTGATTTTTTTCTTTAGAAATAAGTTTCATCATTAACAAGTGATTTTTATAAGTGAGTTTCTGTTATTTTCAGAATCAAAATCTTCTATTGAATTTCCTCGGTGACTCTGGCATTGTTTCATCATAAATAGTTTCAAGTTTTAAATCTTTGGTGAGTGTTTCTTTTACAATTTTTTTGGAGAATCTGAGGTTCCTCTTTTATCTTCATGTAAAAGTTTCTCTGAGATTTCTTCAAAGTTTGGGCTGGAGCTTTAGTTTCATCTTTCTTTGATGTCTTTCGATTTGATTTACAGGTTCAGTAGTAACAGTTCTTAGTATGGTAGAAGATACAAGATTGACATCAACAAAAAGTATCTTGGTAAACATCATATTCTGGAAGTTCATTCCTAATTGTTCAATAACAATTTGAGCTCTGGTAATGTTTCATCTTCAATGGTGTAGTTTGGAATTGTAATGAACTTTAGGAGTAGTATTTCTTTCTTCTTTAGTTATTTCTCTTTCTTTTGTTGTAGTAATTTCTGTTGTTTCTTCAGTGGTGAGAACTTCTGTAGTAAAGCTCTGTTGTAGTTGTAGAAGTAGTCGTTGTTGTTGGAGTATTCTGTTGTTTCTTCAGTTGTATTTGAAGTTGAGTTTCTCTTCAGTAGTGGACGTTTTGGTGTTCAGTAATATTGTTTGTTGTTGTTTCAGTAGTTTCTTCTGGTTTCAATTTCTTTTTAAATCTTCTGAAGCAGATTTCTTGTTATGAACTTTCTTCTGAAATATAAGTAACATCATGGTTGAGTGGATTGATTGGTTCTTCATGAATAAGATTTCTTTATGAACATCAGCAGTGGGCGATACAGTATTGGTGGTTTGGTTCCTTTAATCCATCTTGGGGCATAACAGTATAGGATTCATCTTTGGGTTAAGTTTTTCATCAATTGTATAGATTGTTTCTTTAGGAATAGTTTCAATAAGTTTTTAGAATCTAATTCTATATTGGAGTTAGTTCCATTAGAAATTATTTCTGTTGGATGTTGGGAGCTCTCAGTTTGAGTCGATATTTTTTTATTTGTGGCAATTTCAATGATTTTGATGTTGGTTCCTCATTTTTCTTCAAGTGTCTTTACAGATTGAATGAGGTTTGACATTTTCATCAAATGAATCAATGAAAGTAGTAGTACAGAATGCGTTGGTACATCTTGAATAAGATTTACATAATTAGATGAATTTATCATCATTATATTTGATTTCTGTTCCAAAAGGTACAGTTTCATTTTCTGAAATGTGTAGAATTTTTCTAAGTTTAATGAATTTAATTCTGGTTTTTATCGGAATCAAAAAAATATTAGAATCTGGTGGATTGGAGAGTCTAAAAATGGGTTGGGAAGCTCTTTAGGGTAACAAAATTTCTGAAAGTGTATTCAATTCTGTTACATCTAGATTAGTGGAATTTTCTTTCAGAACAAAGCAGGCATCAATCAGTTTGATTGATAACATGATGGGAGGTGATTCAGCGGTGTATGCAAGTCCTATTACGGAAATTTTGTGGTTGGAGATTGAGATAATAGAAATTTTTGCAGTAATGTTATTCTCCTTTTTGTAAAAATTTTTATGAATCAAAGTCGTATATCAAAAGCGGAGTTATCGTTGGTATAGCAATATTTGAGCAATGTTAAAAAAAGTTAATAAAAGGTGATGAAAATAAATATTTTATGAAAAAAATTTTTCAAACAATTGGCAAATTTGGAATAATATAGTATAAGGAATGAATTTATAACAATAAGTTCTGTGGCAAAAAGAAAAAAAGAAAACACAAGGAAAGGATTTATGGAAAATGGTGAATACATTGGATGAATTATGGCACAAGTAGAGCAATTAGATGAGATTGGCGATGAAATTTCAAGCAACAAATATAAAACAGGGCAAAAAATATTCTAAAAGAATATGGTACAAAGGTTAAAGAAAGTCCACGTGGATTTTACAGAATCAATTAAAGCTAATAAATTATGTAATAGAAATGAAGCAATTGAATTATTAGTTGAAGAAAATAAAACATTTGAAGTGATTGATGGCGAATATCTCATGAATATTCGTTTTATTAGGATTTGGTTTTTGATCATCAAGACACAATTCTTGACTACAAGATTTCAAAAAGGTTAAAAGAACAAAATGGAAAAATAAAATTGATTCAAAAATTCGTGGGAGCATTGTTATGAGCGGTAAAATGGAATTATGGAAAAGGATTATGTTGGCAATTTGATTAAAGACAGAATTTTCAATGTTGAAAAAAATCTCATTTGGCGAACAAAAGAAGAAGTTGAATATATTATCAATTTAATTAGAAACAATTCAAGTTTAGAACACGTGATTTATGAAATGAACGTATCAAAAGACGAAATAAAGGAAAAATTATATATAGCAATGATTGAATTTTAAAGATATAAATGAGTTAGTGTAAAAAAAGAAAAAAATTCAGTATACGTTTTGTGGAACTCAATATTGGGGTGGCGATGTAAGAAGAAAGAATAATGAAAATTATTGGGTTCAGAAAACAGTTGATAAAATTTTTAGAAATAAATAAATTAGGAAATGTGAGTACTCATAACAGATGGGCGTTTTCGCATGAATTAAAAAGGTGTTTCTGAATTTCAATGGAATTGGTATTCAATTGGATATTTCAAAAGAGAAGCAAATTGAAAATCTTTTTGAATCGAGGATGGTATATTGGCAAAATAAAGAAGCATTTAATCAGCTAAGTGAAACAAGTTATTTAGAATATAAAGATTTCAATTTAATTCTTGGTGAAGATATTTTTGTCAGATAAAGGTTTAATCCTTTCTAAAATTAAGAAAACGATTGACAACAAAGTAAAAAAATTTGATAAAATAAGATAAAAAAATAAAAATAGAAAGGTGGATATGAGAAGATTTTTAAGGGAGGCGTATGAAGTGGGAAATTTGGTAAACAACATAGCGAAAAAAACGTTATGTAGTTGTAAGTAAAGATGGTGATGTGGTAGACGTAATGACAGGGCAAGGATTTATTTCAGAAAATAAAGGGGCGTGATGTCATTCAAAGAAACATGGAATTAAGATTTGAAAAAGATTTAGAACGTGTTGAAGATAAGGGAATTTATCGTCAGGATAGTAAAATTCTCAAAAAAATAGAAAGGAATATAAATAAAATGATTTTTTTACACGAAAAAAACAAAACAAACAGGGGCGGGATCAATATGAAGTTCGTACATTAGGACATAATTTTTTTGGATTGATGAAAAAGAATTTAAACATCACATGGATGGCGTAATTTATTCTACAAAAGCAAATTATCCAGTAACGCACATTCTAAAAACAGCTAGGAGGAATTTCAAACATTAGAGGCAATAACAAAGATAGGGGTTGAGACAATTCCTATCTTTTTCTTTTTATCGTAAAAAGTAGAAAAAAATAATAAGTTTTTGCGATATAGTCTGGTATAAAAATTTTATAATAAAGGGTAAATGAAGAAAAAAACAGAATTTTTAAGAGCGTAGTAATGTTGGCAATGTTCACAGATGCTTATGAGTGTAAGTCCAGCATTTGGTAACAGAGGCTGATTGGCGAGTTGAAGTTTCTGAAGTAACAGCCCAGATTATTTAGGCGATTGAAATCTCAATTGAGTTTCAGCAAAGTCAGATTTAGAAAGAACTTTCTAAAGGAATCTAAATCGAGTTCAAGGGAGCTATGACAAAGTAATGGCGATTCTGAACAAACAAAAGATTCAGTTAAAAAAATGCACATGACAAGACAAAGATTGAACAAAAGAAAAAAATTAAAGGCGTGGATTGTCAGAAGAAGAAATCAACAAAGATGGCAGTAAATTGTTTGAAAAATACAAATGGTGAAATCTTTTTAGGTAATGAAGATTCAACAGTGAGTTGGTATAAATTAGGGGAAGAAGCAGGCAAAGGGCAATTTAGATAAATCTACAACAGAAGTTGATAAAGCAAAGGGAATACGTTTAGACAGGGGCGTAAAAGAAAAAGATAAGAAACAAAAAGTAGACAAAATTGAAAAAAAGAGTATAATAAAGCAGTAGAAGATGCAAAACAAGAGGGCTCTCAATATTGGCTAGAATTTCATATGTTTCTGGTGGAACAACATCAAGTTCAGTTCCTAATGGTTTTAAATTAAAGTAGAGGCATGATACATCTGGTTGTGAATTTCAGCAACATGCGCTTAGGGTCAATGTGGGATAGTATGTATATAACAGGGGACACAATTCGGAATTTCATTCGAGACTGGTATAGAGAACAGTGGGATGGAGATTGGGGAAACTGGTTGCATTGTATCAAACAAACTAAAAGTGGTGACGATTTGTCATTCATGGAGTCAAGCAGGTGGCGTGATTTTTATGGTCACGTTGGATTTTGTAGAAGATGTAAGACTGATGGTTCTATCTTAATTTCTGAATCTAATTTCAAGGTTTAGGAGTTGTATCATATAGAGTATTTGGTGAGAGCTCAGCAGAGCAATTCTCTTATGTTAAAGGACATAGATAAAATTAAAAAGTCAGGTAGTATTGGTGAATTTTGAGTTTTTTTGAGCAGAAAAAGGAATAATAAGGTATAAGAACAAAAAAATAGGAAGAATGAATTATGACAAAAATTGAGACAAATTTGAACTATTTATGATGCAGAAGGCATTTTGTATGAAGAAAAAGGGAACTGGAACATCTTCGGAGATTTTTATTTCAAAATCAAAAAGTAGAGACAAATCTTGAGCTCTGATGATGTGAATTTCAAAGAAATTGTTTTTCAAATCCATTTATAGTCTCTATAAACGAGTCAAACAGGTGAAACAAAAAAATAAAGATGGCAAAACAGGCGAGATTGATAGGGAGGCGTAACAGGAATTTATAATAAATCAATCAAAAAAATAAAAAAAGAAAGAATTGAGATTTCTTAGCACGTATTGATGAAATCTTTTGGGACAGATAGTGTTGATAAATACGGAACATATAATGAAGTTGTTTATAATATTTTTTTGAGAAATTGAGTTAAAGGGTAATATAGTAATGAATTTGGGCGAGGGAATTTCTGTTGAATGCAAAGCAAAAAAAACACAAAAGGATGAATATAGAATTATTGGTAATATGAGAAGAGCAGAAAGTAAATCCTCAAAATTATAAAAAAATGTAAATGTTTATCCTAATCCATTATCGAACTAAAAAAATGATACAGAAAAAGAAATCTTTGTCATTGGTGGATTGGGATATTTGAAACATGGTATGGTAGAGTTACAGATTTATTCTTTATCAAAGAGAAGCGATTTATAATGGATATGAATGAGTTTCCCAGAGATTAACATTAGTGATTTTGGGACAGAAAGGTAGTCATGAAAAAGAATTTAGAAAATCGGATATTGATTTGAGACAGAGTCATTGGAGAAAAAAATTAAAAAAATCGTAAATTGAGATTAAGACGAAAACAAATATTCAAATGGATTGGAGCATCAAGTTATTATAGGAAATTTATTTAGGTATGAAAAAAAGATTATTGCAACAATTATTATTTCAGGGTGGGAACATTAGTGAGGTTCTATTGGATTCATTTTGGTTGATGATTGATGGCGAAATTTACAATTGAGTGATGTTAGAGATAGATTGGAACACGTTAAATTTTAATCAATGATGGACGAGGAATTCAAAAAAATAAAGAGGGGCAGATTGAGGCAACAAAAGTAAAAAAATATTTTATTATTGGACTCTGCGCTGAGTCTATTTTTCAGTTGTTGTGAAGAGTTCTTTATTTAAAAATTGAAAAGGATTTCGAAAAAGAGTAAATTTTTATTTGAGTACTTTTTTTCTGGTGACATTCAAGGGTTGATATATCGTCATATAAGCAGCATGGGACGTAAAATCATAAATTCGATAAATGTATCGATTTTAATAAAAAAACAATTAGAAACATTTATTTTTACAGTTTAAGACAAAAAAAGAAAAAAAGGAGCATATTTTATGAGTGCTTTTTTTATATTATTTGGGCATGTGTAGTAGAAGCAGTTGTTTCAGAAGTTTCTGATGAATTTCAGTTGTTTCAGTATTTTTTTGTGATTTAAGTATTGTTCAATAACATTTTTAAATGAATTTCATCTTTGAGATTTCTGGATTTATATTCTTTAAAGCAATTCTGATACAGAATTTGTTTAGCATAATTCTTATCAGATGATTTCTTGTTGATAATGTAATCTTTTTAGGATTGATTCATAATCTTTCAAGTTTCTTTTTTTAGCATCTTTCTTAGTGAGTTTTACAATGTAATAAACAGTTTCGTAAGTTTTACGGTCAGTGATTGCAATTGGTTCTGATGATCATTGAGATTCCATTGGAGTAATTTGAGCAAGTAATTCAGGTTCTACATCTTTAGTAGTAGAGTCAAAAAGTTAATTCAGAGTTTTTTGGTCGAGTTTTTGATAATGTCATGTTAGCAACAAGTGTGTCAACAGGGCATTTCTTTTTAAGTTCATCTACAACAGTTTTGAGCTCGTCTTTTTGTTTTTTTGTTTTAACAGATTTAGTGTCATATTTGGTGTATAAGATTTAAAGGGATTTCTTCATAATCAGCGTCTTTCAATTCTTGTTCGGGCGCAGTTTTAACAGCATAATCAAGTAATAGAGTAGAGGCGTAATTGAACTGTAAGTATCTTCAGTCAGGCATGAAACAAGTGCAGATTGGAATTGGTCTCCATATTGAGTGCTTTCATTTTTTTCGTATTCTTTTTCTACATCATCAGAAATGAGATCATCAGTATATTTATCTTCTAAAAGCAGTTGAAATAGAACTTTATTTGAAAGTAAAGTTTGGACATTGGATTTGATTTAATTTCTGTAAAAGAATTTCTCAAAAGGGTGTAATGTCAAAAACTGTTTTTCATAGATACAAGAACATCAGATTTATGAGCGCAGGGCTGCAAATGTTACAATTGATAACAACGTAGGGCACAGCAATTTTTTTATTCATTTTCATAAGTATTATGTAAACTCTTTTCTTATTTTTGGTCATTGTGGATATAATAATATTATTCTACAATAAAGGAAATTTTAAAGTCAAATAAAACAGAACAATGAATAAGTAACAATATTGAAACAAAAAGGATAGCATTTCAAAGCATCAATTTTGAGTGAAATTTTTAATTAGAACATTTATTACGTTTAGAACGTAGGAATGTTGAAAGTAGCAGTGGCATGGGAAAGCAAGCATAATTGATGGTAATGCAGACTCTCAAAGTTGTAGGGATTTTTAACAAGTTTGCAGATTTATCTTTTGGGTTGAATTGAGATCTGATTTGAGAGTTTCTCCAGAATTTTTCAGGTGCAACAACAAGTTTCAAAAGCTGTCGTTAGTAACAATTGGTGGGAAGCTGTCAGTTGAGCTAACAATTTTATCTCAGTGTTTGTTTCAGGCGGTTTTTTTCGATTAGTAGGATTTACAGAATTTCAGCAGGGTTTTTCTTCTTCTTTTTGGTTTGTCAGCAGGTTTTTCTACAGGTTTTTAAAGTAGTAGATGGTGTTGTAGTAGTTACATCATCTTTCTTATCTGTTGTAGAAGTAGTAGTTGAAGTAGTTGTAGTTGGTTCTACATCATCTTTTTTCTTATCTTCAGCAGGTTTTTTCTTCTTTTTGGTTTGTTCAGTAGTAGGCGGGTTTCGCATTGTTGATTCGTAGTAGAAAGTTGGTATGGGTGTTTCATTGGTAGATTAAAAATATTTGGGAACAAAACTAGTAGCTATATTTGTAATTTTCGATTGGATTTCTGGGTTGATAACAAAATCTTTCGAAAATATTCTTTATAGGCTGAGTTCAGTGTCGGTGCTGTTTATAAACGTAATTAACACGTCCAACGTTTTTCAGCAGGTTTTTTTCAGTGGGACGTATCTGTAGTAGGGTTTCGTCAGCGAAAACAGCGGTTGTGGAGACGGTGATGGCTGTGGCAAAAGCGAACGTGAATTTTTTTAAGTTTGTTCATTTAAGTTTTTCTCCTAAATTTTTAATTTATTTAATAAAGATAGAAATAATATCGAAAAAAAAAGTTATTTTTTTGTTTTTGGTATATATATTCAGAAATAAATTCTGGTGACAGGGCAATTCTTTTTCTGTAATAAGTCTGAGTTCATTCTTTATAAATGAGATTTGTTGTGAGGTAATTCTTCTTCATTGAGTTTGTTTAATAAATCTTTCAATCTCTTTAATAGAATTTCTTGGTCTTTAGTAATATGAGCATATAATTGATTATAAAGATAAAATGGTTTGTTGTTGATTTTTTTATTTCATTTCTAAAAGTAGAATGATAATTCTTTTTTGGCAATCAGGTGGCGATAAGATTTTTTTAATTCATTTTCATAGTAAAAAAATTTCTCTTAAAAAGTTAAAATTAGTGCTTTGTCTGAGATGTAAGGGGGGCATATCTTTAAATAGTAAGTTGGCGAAATTCTTGGATATATTCAAAGTTGTTTTTCCTCTGAAAGATTATAGACATCAGAGCACTTTTCAATCAAATTTTTTTGAATTGTTATTCTGTTTAAATCATTTTAGGCGAAACGTTAGCAATAATAGGAGGAACCAATTAAAAGCAAAGGGGCAAAAATGATAAAATATAAAAATTGGTATCAATTAGAGAATTTGAGATGAGTGTAATATAGAAATGATTGTTGCGTGCAATTAGTACAATTCCTATTTTTTTAGAGTTATATTAGAGTTTTTCTTTTTGAACTTTCTAAATCTTCATTTGATAAGAACTTTCTTAAATTTGTTTAATATTTCTTCTTGAATCGTATTCATATATGGAAATCAAAAAGGGTAATAGAGTCCTTTATTTATGTTATAAGTTGAGTAGGGCAAAATATTGATTTCATTAGTAGCAGATTTTTACGTATCTGAATATACAAGATTTTTCATTGGTCCATTGGTGTAACAGTTCCTAAGTCAAAAAATCTAATGGGGACTGATTCAAGACTCTCTAGGATTAGTTGAAAGCATCATTTTTCTCAAGTTGAAATAGCATTATCTCCAGTTAAGATGGCGATAATGGGGTGGCTTTTGTCATGTATTCTTCTAATTCTGGGTGGGGAACTCATTAACAATGTGATTATAATGAACTTTCAATTTATTAGGATTTAATTTGAGTAATTCTAATTTAGTAATTTTAAGTCCTTTCTTTTTCAATACGAGAAAAGATTTCAAAGTGAGAAACTCTTTCTAAAAGCAGGGATCAATGATAAAGAATGTTTGTTCTAGCATAGAGTTTAGTCCCTATTTATTTTTTTATTTTTATATATCTGGTATTCAAAAAAATCAAAGTTATATTGCGATATTAAAACATATAACAATAAAAAAATTTATAAAATAGGAGATAATAAATTTGGTCATTAAAAAGGACTGGATATTTCCGTAAATCTAAAAGCGTATGGAACTTTCAAGTTGTATTGTTTTAGGAACAGAACTGATGTTGAGTGGCGGTGTTGTATCAGTCAGAAAATACAGCAAAATCTGAAATCAAAAACAGAACAAGTTGGCTAAAACAAGAGGTAAGAAAGACACAACAGTCAAGAAGATTCAAATTCTAAATTATTAGAAGCAATTAAGAAAGCAAAAAGAAAATCATGTAGTTGTTGAATTAGTAAAGATGTCAGTATAAGGTACAAGTGAAAACAAGTGCGACATTGAAAATCAGATTAAATCTATCAGTGAACAACAGAATTAGTATCAAGTGACGTGAGACGATTAGTAAAGTTATTGAAGGGGAACTCTAAATCAGGGAGTTAAATTAGATAAAGAAATTAAATTGAGAACAAACAGTAAAGAAGATGAATTTAAGAAAGAGGAGTTGAACAGAGCGAAAAAGAATTTAAAAGATTCTATTACAAAACAAACAGTATTTCTAAATCATTAGGGCGAGGCGTGAAAAAAAGCAAAGAAAGATAAAAGTTGAAGTTGGTGTTAAGGGAGATAAAGTTGTATCTCTCAAAGATTCAGACAGAAGCAATTAAGAAAAAGAAATAGAAAAGAGTTTGAAAAAAAGCAATTTCAGAAAATAAGAGCGATCAAGGGAGTATCAAAAAAAGCATTAAAAGAATTTTCAAATAGCAAATCAAATTCTGAAAAAGATTGGTGAAGAAAATAAAAAAATCTTAAATCTAAATTGGGAATTTCTAAATCTGGGCAGGGATAATAAAGGTGTTTATCATCAAATCCTAAAAGGTAAATCATTATTAGATGAAACGAGATTCAGAAACAGTACAAAAAGAAAGCGTGGATTTGATTGCGTATTGTGAACTAGTTCATCATTACAAACAAAAAAACGACAGAGATGTAGACAATTAAAGGAACAATTGAAAAAGAATTTAAACATGGTGATAAAGTTGTGAACTCAAGGTTATATTTATAATAAAGAAGCATCTTATGCGAGATCATGGAGATGATTAGATTTCAAAGAGTTTAGTAATTCTGATTGGGAAACAGGTTTCTCAACAAAATTAGTTACAAAAGAAGAAGCATTATCTATTATTGACAAATGGGTATAAATCAAAACTAATGCAGTCCTAATGGAATGCAAATTATTCTGAATATTTCAATTCTGTTGCAAGAGCAATGGGTGATTTAGGATATAAGACAGATGAAGCAGATGGTACGAACTCAGTTAAGAAAGTTCCATTTGAGGAAGTATAAAGATTTCTGACGGTAAAAATCAGAGCATTTCTGTAATTCAATTTACGGATGGGTGGGGCGACAGAGGAAATGGACTTTTAACATTTTGCAGGGCTGGAATGAAAAAGTGGCAGGAACTTTCATGTCAGTAATTAACAGAAATCAAGTGAGCGAAGACAATAACGGTGAATTTTTCAATCAAGTCAGTAGAGCATATGGTCAAAAGCTAATATTTACGATTCAACAGGTAAAGATAAAGAAGTTGTTATGAAAGAAATTTTTAGAACAATTCAAAAACGGGCATTGAAACATTCAAATCTAAAGAAAAAAATCAGATTTCAAAGGTGTAATCAACATTGGGCGATGAAAATACAAAATTGAGAGTTTCTGTTAGAAATTTGTTTCATGAAGTGGTAAAAAAACAAGATTTGAAGATTGAAAAAGAATTCAGTTAAAGCAGAAGTTGAATTGACAGAAAAAAAGGTGATTAAAAGTGTTGAGTATGATTTTTGAAGCAGTGAACAATAAGGGGCGGAAAAAGTAACAGGTACATTTGGTGTAAATAGTAAAGAAGAAGTATCAGGCGACAAAGTAACAGCAAGTTCAAAAGATTTATCATCAGTCAAAGATGAAAAAAAGTAGATGAATTAGGAACGGCTAGAAATCTTGGTGAGTTGAAAAGGGACAGGATGGAAAAAGCAAAAGTGAGAGTAGAAAACATTGTAATCTCAACAGAGGAAACTGTTGTTGAAGATGTTAAGGGTGAGGTCATAAAAACAGGTATGGTAGGGAGTCAAAAGGGAGTCCTAAAGTGGAAAAACAATTGGCAGGGGCGGTGCAGAAAGATTCTACAGTATTAACAATGTTAGAGACATTCATTGGTTTTCTGAGTGCATTCTCTATTAAAAAGAAAAGAACAATAAAATATAAAATAAAAAGTTCAATCGTTTGGTTGAGTTTTTTTAGCATGATGATAGAATGGTAATGAAAAATTGGTACGATAGAAAGAGGTGACGTGAGAACTATGGAAGCGGTATTTATATAGTAAGTAAAAGATGATATGGGATTTCTTTTTTTGGAAGAAGTAAAACAACAGTATAGGGTATATTGATTGGTTTTGAGAGGAATTTATTTATAGATATTTTGACAAAGAGATACACACAAGTTAGTATTTTTTTAGGAAATGGTGGCAGTACTCCAAAGAGTTCAACAAACACAAAGTTGAGTGAAATTTCGTGGCAAAATCCTGAGAAGCTATGAAGCGAACTTGGATTCAGCAAGATATATGGTTAAAAAGGATGTAAATATTCAAACAATTATTGGCAAGTTTACAGAAGATTTGGCGAAATAGAATCTATTTACAACATTTTGGTAAGTTCTTATGATAAGGAATTTTGAATTTTGAAGCATTCTTGAATAAGTTAAAAGGATTTGGAGCGGAAATTCTAAGTTCTGGTGAATTGAAGAATAAATTTATTGGGTTGTGGACATATGAAAAAAAGTAAGAATTTATATTGAGGCAAAAAGAAAAAAGACAATCAAGACGGGAAGTCAGAAATGAAAAAAATAGATTAGAAGAAATCAAACAATCTGAAAAAGGGCTAAATGTGCAGAAGTCTAAAAAGAAACAGCATCTTTTGATGATGACGAGGACGAAGGGAGACTTTCAAAGCAGGGTATGGATGGGATGACTTCTCAGTGCTTTAATTAAAATGATATAAAAGAGAATAAAATAAAGGAGTTTTTCTATGAGTAGAAGAAAGAAGGGAGTCGTAAGAAAAGGTGAGTACAAGGGAGAAAATGTGGATTAGTAGAAATGGAAAGAATTATATAAGGATAATAAAAATTTTTTTCAAAGGCGGATGACGGAAGTTGAACAATATAAGCAGTTAATTGATGAATATACAGGTGAAAGAGTAGATAACAAAGATTTAATGGGTGAGTGTAGAATTCAAAAAAACAAAAAAATGAGGCTAAACAAAATAAGAAAAAAAGACAGTATAAAATGGTGTTTCTTTTTTTGTTATAGGAGCGATTTTAATGGTCGTTATATCGTCATTAGTGAGACAACAAATCGAGCAGGGCGATTTTTTCGATAAAGGTATCAAGAATTAAGAAAAAAACGAGTTTAGAACAGCAGTAAGCGTGTGGTGAATTTTGGAATAATATAGTAAGAGGTAAAAGAAAATGATAGATAAAAAGAATTTATTTCTAATTGATTTGAGCATATGATTTACAGATGGTATATACAATCGGATTTAAAGAGGGACGATTATGAATACAAAGATAATCAGTTTAAAAATTTTAGATAGTGGAATGTATAAAAGATTTTTTTCTTTTGTTGATAAAATCGTGAATTTTAGGGTCAAGTGGTATCTTTGAAGATAGTAGGTAATTTCTCGTAATAAATATTTTTTGAAGAACAGTTCCCTAATGGATATAAAGATAATCGTAATAAAAAGAAATGATGAATTTCAAATTTGGTAAAAAGAATCAATTAGTCAATTATTAAAACAATATAAACAGCAACAATCAAAAATTTGAGTACAAAGCAGATGATTTAATCAAAGGGGGCGTGGGGTGAGCAAAAAGAGTAAAAAAATACAATCATATTTACATCTTAACAAACGGGAACGATTTGAGTGATTGATGATGAAATGATCTGTATAGAAGGGAGCTCAGACAATTCTTCTCATTTTAGGGAGCGCATTTATTTATAGTATGAAATGATTAGTAAAAGGAAATTATGAATCTTATTTCAAAACAATTGGAATGACAAAAAGAGTTCATGTTCCTTACAATAGTATTCTGGTATTCAAAATGATTAGAGGGATAAATCTGATAATATTGGTGGAGTAAAAGGTGTCGGACTCAAAGGGATATAACAATTTTTATTTCACAAATGACAGATGAAGAAATTCAGAAGTTTAAATATTATGATTGGCAAATTGGAATGCATAACAAAACAAAAGACATTATTTGGTATGATTATGACGAAATTCCTTTAGATGAAATTAAGTCAGATGAATTTAAAGTTAGATATAAAAAGGAAAGGGGCTAAAGAATTGAGTACTCATTATTAAAAAAATATTTTTTTCTACGGAGTTGGCAGGGAAATAATTATTAAATATAGAGGCATGGAGTACAAATGCGAACTATAAATTTGATGAGTCTGAATACGATAGAAGGCGATTCATTTTGAACAAAAAAAAAGTCCTTGGAGACTAGAGACAACAGTTCAAAAATTTCTTATGAAAACGTTATAAACATTGAATTTCAGTCTAAGTTTTATGATAGAATAAATATATAGAAAAAGAGCATATTTCAGTGCTTTTTATCAATAAAATAGGAGGTTAGTAAATGGAACTATTTGCAGAGAACTAGATAATAAAAGTTTATTTTTTTCAAAGGAACTGTTAAAAAAATGAAGATGTAATTGCAGTAGAATATAAAGATAATAAAGAATTGTCTTATATGACAAAACAGAATGTGATGAACAAAATCGTGAAAATGAAGAAATTACAATCGTTCAATTGAATTCTAGGTCTTTAGAAGAATTTAAAGCAAATTTGGTTTTTATAATCTTTTTTTTGAACGGCATCTTGTCTAATGGATTAGTAATTCTCTATAAAGGATTAGTTGAGGACAGTAATTGGCAATCAATTATCAAAAAGAATTTGATAAAAATGGATTTGGGCGATGTTGAATCGTTTTGGTATATAATTTGGTACGTCATTATTCAAATCTGATTTTTTGAATTAAAGGGTGGTATTATTATGCAGAGTAAAAGAGCATCAAGAAATAATGGTATTAAAAATTGGATTCGAAAAATTCTTACATAAAAAGATTGGAGTGGGAACTCATTACAAGATAACAGATATATGTAGTCCCTAAAATTGTGAAGCTGAACTTTGAAATATTTGAGTGGAAAACATGATTTAGATTTGGTACATTCTTTTTGGAGTTGAGTGATATAGGGGCGATAAAGGTTTTATAGATTTAGTATGAATAAGATGAACTGTAAATTCTGAGTTGTGGGATTCATTAAAAGAGAAAGAAAAAAATATAAATATTCAATATTCTTTTTTTAGGATTGTCAGGTTCAGAAGAAAGTACTTTAAATTGATTGCGAGGTTTTAAGAATGGATTTAAAAAGTGGTTTGAAAAAGTTGAGATTTCAGAAAAAAATTTTTGGAAGAAACAAAGTCAAGAGTTTCAATAGAACAAAAGATTCAAAGAGTCTTTGATAATTATTCTAAAAAGATTGATAAATCAGAACTTTCTCAACAAGTTTCTTAAATGGAAAAATTTGTTTCAGTAAATTTTTCATGTAAGAGATGAGAATGTGATTCTTATGTGGAGTTTAAATTTAGATTTTTCAAATCTTAATCCTAGAAAGTTTGAATTTTTTTCAGTGGAAGTAGATTCATTGAAAAGCAAAATTAGAATTTTTGTATAAAGACACGAAATTTATAGAAGTTATGGAATTTACAACAAGGGATACAAAAGAGATATAAATAATAAAAATCAAAAGAATTAAATTTAATGTTGAGTCAATTAGAAAAAATGAACTAAAAAGTTGCATTGATAGCGAAATTTCTTTTTTTATTTAGGGAGTCTAATAAGTCAAAATCTTCTTCTGACATGAGTTTCTTCAGCATTAGAAGCATTTGATTCCTTAGATCTCATTTAAGTCATTGATAAATGATGAATTTTTCATAAAAGTTTCTTGGAAGCTCTCTCTTTAATATGAAAATCAATCCAATCAGTAGGGAGAATAGAATCCTTGAGCATGGATAACATCAGTTGAGTGGATTTTAATCAATTCTGAAAGCTAGGATTGGCAAGTTTTGATTCGTTATTTTTCAAATAACATTTGAGAGATTATTTGTGTGTGGACTGGAGCATGTTGATCATATTTTTGGCAGTGCATAGGGATAACAGCTGATGATGGTCTTTGGAACTTTACAAACAAAAAGGAATACACAGGGCATGGGGCAGACGAGCAATGAACTTTCAAAAAGCAGATCTAATTTTGTCTTGGTATTCTTGATTAATTTTGAAATTTCATCTTTGGCATCAGTTTCAGCAAGTAGTTCAGAATCGTCAACAAGCAATAGGGATTGCGGGGACGGTCATGAGTCTTTCGGAATATCTTCCCAGTTATTGATGGCAAGTCTTTCCATAAGTTCGTATCTATCCATCATGAAGTTTTTGAACAGAAACAAGAAATGTCATAAAGCATCTTCCATAGTAGTTCAACAACAGGCTATATTGTCTAAGTTGAGTCAGTTCCAGTTTTTTTCATGTCTGTGGCGAAAATAATGAAAATTTATCTGGTCTGAGCAAACATGAGTTCATAATATTCCATTGAGCAACAGATTTTGAAAAAAGTGAGCAATAAGTGTCATGGGTGAAGCGATAATATCGTAATATGAGATGGAAATTCTTATCACAATATTTCTTTTTGAGTTCAGTCTAAGTCAAATCCTGACGTGTTCAATTTCGGCGTTTCAGGGATTTTTTTAATAGGAAGTCAAAAGCTAGAAGATAGTCCTAATGGAATAAAAAGTCCATTGGATATAGGGTCTTCTAAATAGTGTTTGGCATTTGAGCAAGTAGGAAGTGGTGAACATAAAGTAATTGTTGGCATATCAGTGTGCAGAACTGGATATTCTTTATCTTCGTAGTCAATTTCAAATGGGCAGGGCTACAGATTGAGTAGAAATCAGATAAAGAAAGTATTGAGCTGTAATGGGTCAAAATTAACAGGTAAGAACAATCTAATTTTTAGATGGTTTCTTATCTTCTGGGTCATTTTCTAAAATAATAAATTCTTCAGTATAATCCATGATGGTTGAACTATTATCAATCAGGGCATTTTTTTGAACGTTTAAAATCAAGCATACGAGAGATAAGTTTGTCTCTGGCGGGCAATTCTGAGGTATCATATTATGAACAATTCCAATAAAAAAACAAATGGTATAAAAAAATGATAAAACAGATGCTAAAGGAGTGTTTTAATGGCAACAGTGGTGATAAGAATAGTTAATACATAGATGAGTCTAATAGTATTCTTGTTGGTGAACTCTTTTTAAAGCAATTTCTTTTTCACGTTTAATTTTTTTGTTTATAAGTTAATTCTTCAGTGGGTTGTTTATTCAAAAGTATATTATTTCTTCTTTTCTTTCTAATTTGATAAAGCAATCCAATCTTTAGGCAAAAAGGGCGAGATGGTGGTGAGATGAAATAAAGCAGAATTAGAAGAATAGATTGAATAAGTAAATTCATCTAATAAGTCCTTTAAATAGTATAGTATTGTTTGTTTTTTTATATCGCAATCAGGCGTTTTTTTGAATTTTGTTGACAAAATAGAAATTTTTTTGTAAAAATAGAATCATAAAAAAATGAAAGAGAGTTTTAAATATGGAATATAAAATCGAAAAAAAAGTAGTATATAAAGTTGCGGTCGATGGTACAAATCAGAAGAAGGGGCAGAAAAGCAATTGAATATGAAATCAGGTCAAAAAATGATGATTTTTAAAACAGATTTATCAGAATGAGTAATAGAGTTATGAGCAGTGGGTTTCAATTTCAAACAGAGCGATTGGTTGTCTGAATTAGTAGAAAAAGAGTACAGTGAGGCATTAAAGATTTGGCAGAAATAGCAAATATTGGAATTAGATGAACAATAAAAAGAAAAATAAAGGGATATAAAAAAATTCATGAAAGATGATATAGAGAGTCATTTAAGAATCTTTGGGTTATTCAAATTGTTATGATGATTTTGGAAAATGCATTGGAATTATGAAAAAAATTACAAAATCTTAATATGGTTTGAAAGTTTGTTTAATTGAAGAAGTTATGAATGGAATAGTGAGTAGATACATTTTTATTAAATCGATTTCAAAAGGAAGAGGGATAATCATATTGGGTGGGTATGTTATTAAGTCTGTTTCTGTAGGTGATTTTTATCTTTTGGAGTGAGTGATGGGAGTAGTATTTGGGATAACAAAAAAAGAATCCTAATGGGTCAGGAATTTCAACAAAGTTCTATCTGATTATCAAATTAAAAGCAGAAAAAAAGATAAAGATTATTATATTGAAGATGATAGCGTATTCTATAATAAAAAAACAAAAATCTTTTTCATTAGGACGAAATGCGAGATGAGGAATTAGTTATTGGCTAGAATTAAGTAAAAAAATTTAAATTGAATCAGTTTAAAAGGTGGTTTTGGAATATTTGTTAGCAAAATAGAAAAGAATTTGAGGGTTGTTTGGCATATCCATACATTTACAAGGAAAAATCTTAAAAAAAGGACAGCGTGTTGGCGTGAAGGTGTGGTAGAAAACAAAAAGATGGTAAATTTCTGATTGGTTTTGGCGACACAAAAAGCAAATCTGTTAGAAATTAACGGAGATAGAGTTTATCCTATTGAAGAAAAAGAGTTTTTTTATATGGTGGTAGAAGATGAAATACTCAGAAATAAAAGGCAGGAATTTGAGGATATGGCGGATTGAATTAAGAGAAGTCATTGATGAAGATTATTGGGACTCAAAAAAATGGAATTGAATACAATCTAGAGTGCAATTTGTGGATACTCAATTGAAATTTTAGATTTAGCAATTCGTTTTGTTAATAAAGTTCAAGAAAAAAATAAAAAGAATAGTCAAATTGGTATTCTTATTTTTTTAACAGTTGGCAGAGTTGTAAACATTGGCGAATTTCTCTTTATATTTATTATACGGTTTAGTTAATCCTTTTTAAAAAGTTTTGCAGGTAATTCAGGTCTTACAGCTTTATCTGAAATTTGAGCATATAAATTTTATCTAAAAAAAGTAAATAAGTGTTTCTTGATTTGGTAATTTGTGAGCAAATTTCCTCCAGTTACAGTCTCTTTGAATAAATGTATTTCCGTCAGCAGAGATACAAACAAAGGGACTCAATATCAGCAATCGTAGTATTGGTATAATATTTCTCATAAGTATTTGGTGATTGATTCTAGGTCTATTGAGGGATGCTGGCGAGCGCAATATTGAATCATCATTGGATTTATAAGAACTTTTGATTTCCAGTTCTTTGAATCAATGATAACAAGTGTAGGGAGCAATAATAAGTAAATGGTCTGTATCAGCTCAAGTCTAGTTGAGCTAACTGAAAATCGAAACTCTGGTCATTTTTTTCTTCGATTGGTAAGAGTGGCGTCAATCAAAATACAATCTGGTTTGTCAGCAATCCATTCTCTAAGTATTTGTGAAGTTTTCTTTTTCTCCATCAATGGCATTGATAAGTTTAATATTAGGATTGAATTGTTTGTATTTTTGGGTCGTCTAATTGATTTTTGTAATGAAGCGAGGCATGGCAAAATAATGTCTATCATTCTTTAGGAAGTTTTCTGTTGAATTTCCATTGGTTTGGTATTTACATCATTAGGAGTTTCCATAGATAAAATATTTGTTTTAGTCATTTGTGGTATCTCCTTTTTATCGTAGAGCTAAAAGCATTTCTCTTTCGATTCGTTTTGTGGGATTTCTGCAATTAAACGTTGTGTTTCTGGGTCCTCATCATCATTAGTATATTTAAAGTTAGGATTCATAAATGAATGAATCAAAAGCATAATATTGATGATACTACAGGTGGTTCAAAGCTATAATTTATCAATCATCTTTCTATATGTTTCTTCTTTATCTTTAGTAGAGACTCTCAGTTTTTTGGAATCAATCAATCTCATATATAATTTTTTTCCAAATACTGTTTCTCTAATATTGATTTCAAAAGCCGAGTCATTTCTTCTAAGTCAGGTGATTTGGTTTCTTTTTTTGGTAATGGCATTTTTCTAAACTCTCTTTTAATTTGAGTCTAATTCATTTTAATATATGTTATATCGTCGTGAGTAAAGGCAAGACAGTAAAAATCTATTTTTCGATAAATATATCGGTGCTTCAGTAAAACAGATTTCAAAAACAGCAGTAAGCGTTAGTAAAAAAAGTCATTTTAGCATAGAGTAAATAGAGTTTCTTTTTGTTTGTTTTTAAATGTTCTTCTATTTTTTTGGCAAAGTTCTTTATCATCACGTTTTAAATCTGTTATAAGGCACTGGAATCAAAAGTAACGTTTGGGATATTCAAATAGACATCAAAATCATCTTTGATTGTTCTGAGTATTTCTCGTTCATTATGAATTTTTATAATTCATTATTTCTCTAAAAATCAAATATGAAGAAAGAAAGAATAGCGGTAGATGAAAGATAAAAAAATAAATCCATTTACAAAAAAAACATAAATGAAGAAGCATAACATCGAGTATAACAAGAATCAATTTAACAGCATTAGGATAATCTAAAGTTATTAAGTGATTTAAGATTGAAACGATAATCGGCATTTATTACAGGCGGAATAAATTTAGCAAAAAAATCTTTAAAAATGATTTTTGAAAATTTTTTTCTTTTTCTTGAGTTCATATTTTTTTCTGTTGGATTTCTAATAAATTTTTTTAAAATAGTTATCTAAATTAGGATAGTAGAATTCTGGTATATTATTTTTTTCATAGTGTAGTAATTTTTATTCGAGGGTATTAAGAAGCGGTATTTAGTTTATCTTGTAATCGTTTTTCTAGAAACTCGGCATAACAAAGGAACTTCTTTATTTATTCAGTAATAAATCCTCTTGAGTCAAATTCAAAACAAGAAACATCAACATATCGGTCAAAAATCTTTCCAAATCTTTTTTTAGTATTTCCTTTTTTTGATTTCATTTTTTAAAAAGGAACAAGTGAAAAGTATTTAAAATAGCAATTTTTATTGAGACTCGAACAAGAAATAAAGAAAAAAAATAAAAATGGCAGAATATTGCAACAGGAGCAGGGATTATAGAGGCAGGTATGGAACAGGGTAATAGGGTAATGTTTCGGATTGGATGAGAAAGTTAAGTATGGGCTATTACAAGTCAATCAAAAAATTATTGCCCTGGGCAGGAGCGAGATCAGAAAAAAATTTTTTCTTTTATGGAATTAATAACATTTCCTTGAAAATTCTTGGGGTGATAAGTAGGTCTTTGAAATAATTATCTAAATTAGGATAGTTGATTTCTGGTATGTCATTCATTCTTTTGGTAATTTACGTTCAGAACAAAGTAAACGTTTCTTGTTTTTCATTTGGGTAAAATCTGGGCTCAATCATGAGTATTTATCAAAGATGAGCATATCTTCTCTTATGGAATAATTTAGATTGTATCTAACATAATAAAAGCATTTCAGAACGATTTTTAGTAAAATATTTCTTCCTTGATAGAATTTTTGTTGAATTTCTCTTGTTTCAACGTTTGGTCTTGTGAAAACGTCACTTGAGTGTATGTAATGTAATATTTGGCTGACAACAAAATAGTAACAAATGTTGGTAATAATGGGATTATTCAGTCATTTGGCATTAATAGATTCATCTGTAATTCTGGCTGAGTATAGTGGGTGAACTTTCTATGGACAGATTGGGGCGAAAACAGAAAGCAATCATAAACAAAAATAATTGGAATAGACTCTAATGAGTACGTCTAAGATTGGTAACATATATCTTTTCAGTTATTGTTTTATTGTTTTGATGAGTCAGTTTCATATTTAATTATCATTTCATCAAAAGAATCTTTTGAGTCTATCATGTTTGAGAGTGAATTAGATTGTTGATACATTTAATTTCAGAATACTCTTTCTAGCTGTTTAAATAATTTAATGTTTTCATTAGTATTTAAGTTTGGTGGTATAATCAGACTATGCATCAAATATAAGCATATCTTCAGTAATCAAATTGGTACAATTCTGATTGTATTTGTCTAATCATAATGTCTTTGAAAGTTTTTGTAATATTCTCTTGAGTATATTCAATGGTTTTCAAGCATGAATATTTTTTTAAAAAAAGTCAATAGGATAATCACAATTAAAAAAAGAAAAAGTAATCAATAAAACAATAGATAAAATATTAGTTCAAAAAAAGTATTGCGAGACAGGTCAGATTTGGTATGTGTATTATTTGAGATTTGGGTATACATCATTCTAGTCATAAGAAAAGTAATCATTCAATAAAGGCAAAGAATGTTGGCATAATTGAAGTTTTTGATAAGGTAATGGTAAATGAGTTTTATTAGTTTTGTTAAGTTCATAATGAGATTTATATTTTGTTTTGAATTTTTTTCAAAAGTAAATATCAATCCTATCAGGAACAATTCTGGTAAATTATTTTTCCATATCCTTTTGAGACTTTCTCTCAGATTTCTCCAAAAAAATCTTTTTGCATCATTAGTATTTAGATTAGGAGCAATAATCAAATCATTAGTATCAAAAGATGAGTGGGAACTTTCTGTAATAGCATTGTGCAATTTCTTTCTTAGTCCTCAAGCATTCTTGGGTGAATTTTTTTGCATAATGAGTACTTTTTTCTGTATATGTTGGTTTTCTTCTTCATGAAGATTTCTCATGGAAATTCATAACAAAGTGAATAGTGCAGTTTGCTCAATTAGAACAACAGGTATAATCCATGAATTAAGTAATTGTGGAATGGTGGACGGCAGATGATTCAGTTGTGTGGGTGCAGGTGAAATCTCTAATAAACAATAATAATGGTGGGACTGAACACGGCGAAAATTCCAACAAATAAGGAATAATTGGGGACTCCATAATGAGTAGTTTTTACATTATTATTTTTATAATCTTCTTTGTATTTCTGTTTGAATTTTTTTCAAAAATATTCATTTGGTTTATCATTGAGTGAGTTCTGGTAAGTTGTTTTTCCATTTTTTAAGTTCTCTTTCTATTTTTATTTAATTGTTTTTTTCGTCTTTAATATTAGGACTATTATAATATAATCTTCATTAAAAAAAGCAAATCTGATTTATTTGAGTCCTAAATATCTAGTTGGTATTCTAATATTTTTTTGATTTGTATGAGCGTTTGAAGAAAAGTCTTTTTTTGAGCCTCAAGGCAAAAATTCAAAATATGAACAAAGAAAATTAAAATTAGGAGTAAAATTAAAATTCCTAAAATTGAAAAAGAATATATAATTCCAAAGTTCTTTATGAGTAATGTCAGCTAACAAATTGGGCGGCTAAAGGAGCGGACTAATGGCTCAACAATGTGGTTCATATTTGAGATTTCAGTAAAAAGATAGTTGTCATAATCTTTCAGCGATTCATATTTTTTTCTAGTGAAAGTACTTTGTAGTAATCATCAAAAATATTTTTTTGAATTTCAGTATAATCATTTTTAATGATTTCATTCATTGAATATGAGTCCTTTTTAGATAATCATAGATTTCTAAAAGGTGCATAGGGAGCATCTCCTGGGTACAATAGCAAAGTTGTCTATATTTTGGATTTTTTTAAATCAGCAATGAATAATCCATTGGTATGATACGTTAATAAATTATGTGTAGTAACAGGTAATAGATAATCATTGAATTTCTCAACATTGTTTAAATATAAAGAATCAATGTAGTTAGTATTGGGATTTGGTAATTGCAGGGGAATAAACAGTGAGTTTTCAAGAATTGTATCATCTTTTTAATTTAACAGCATTTAACACATCATCTTTGGTAATCAATTCTTTTGAGTTTCATTGTAAATGATTTCAATGTTTTCTGTTTCTTCAAGCATTTTAAATCAAAATGAGATTTGAGTCTAATCTTATCTCTAATTAAAAGATAGAACATTGTAGCAAATTCAGATAGTAATAGTGGATTCCATTTGAAAAGTATCTCAAAAAGCAACAGGGCGTATTCTTGAGCATAGAAAGCATCTAAGTAGCACAATAGTGATTCGTAGCTAATGAAGTCATCATGTTGGTAAGAATTAAATGATTATGTTCTGTATTTGCAAATAGAACAACTTTTGCATAATAAGTGTTTTTGAACGTTTCGTCATAAGTTTCAGTTGTTTCTGGGTTTATATAAATTATTTTTCTTGTAATTTTAGTTACATTTTCAAATTCTTTTAATTCAAAAGTGATTTGAAAAATCTTCTCTCATTTTGTCGTGAATTCAGAAGCATTTATGGAGCTGGTAAAACAAGTAATTGTCAATATGTTCTGTTTCGTATAATTGAGAAAGCAATTACATTCTTTTCAATAACAGGAGTTTTAAATTGAGATAGAAAGTGTATAGGAGGAAATTTCAATCCAGCAGGGGACGTAATAATTACATCATATTTATTATCAATTTGTGAGTCCTTTTAAATTTCTTCTTTTTAGTTATATTATTCTTTTATTTGAGCTAAAAGAAGATTGAGTCCTCAGGAATGAGCTTTCTTTTTTTAGTTTCGTAGGAAACAATAATCATATCTGATTTGGGACGTTGTTTGGTCCATTATAGCCCATTTTTCTTAATAATTGGCGATAAATCTTGATTTCGGTACATATGTCTTTTGTCAATATTGAGTGCTTTTTGCAAGTTCTTGTTCAAACATTTTCAAAAAGCAGTGCATTTTTTTAAAGGATAAAGAACTAGATGGCATTTCCTCATAATCAAGTGTTCTAGATTTCATGGAAATTTAGATGCGTATTTTTCTGTTTGTAGTAGAGTATCTTCCTTGGAAAATACATAGCAGTGATGTATTGTGGTCACGATTTTTCTTTGAACTGTTCAGCTTTGATAAGTTGATTTATACATATCTTGGCGTGAAAATAGCGTTCTTTATATAAATAGTGAGTTCTTAGTCTCTCTATATTTTTTTAGGGGTTTCTAAGAGTACTTTTTGCTCAAAGTTTTTAGATTTTTCAGTAATTCTTTTTTCTTTTTTTGAGCTCTTCTATTTCTCTTTCTTTAATTCTCTTTTTGTCTTTCAAGTTCTTCTTTAGATGGTTGTGGTGGTGGAATGTCAGCATCTTGTTCCCAGGCTCATGGTGATTTAATAGTCTAATTTCTTTTCTTAATCTAATTCTGGTGGGTGTTGGAGCATTTTTAAGTTTTTCAATTAGAACTTTCCTTGTTGTTTAGATTATCTAAGTATTCCATTCCCTCAGTTTCATTATCAAAATGTTTGAAAACTAATGGGCATTTGGCGGTTGGGATTACATACAGTTAAAGTTCCTTTTTGATGATACATGATAGAGCATTGTTTGGTCCTTTTTTTAGTTGTCTATATCGAAGTAATCCAAGAAAAAAATCTTTTTAGATAATAGTCAGGTAATTCTAGGTCATAAGGGACAACAGAGTTTCTCTTAGTCTATGGCAGGAATAAGCGATTTATATCCATGAATTTCTGACAAACGGAATTTCTTCGCAGAATCTGGTAACATTTGAACATCAATAGTATTATCTTTATTTATAACAGTACAAAAAAATATTTCTATTGTTAATTTTTTTATTTTTTTGGACTATCATAATGTTTAATAGAACATAGGGGCGATAAATCATATTTTTTTGTTGATACATTTAAAATATATTTCATGGCACAATTAGTAATGGATTGAATGCATCTGTAAAGAAAATGTTGTAAATATTTTCTTGGTAACTCATTCAAAAGTATATTCATCTAAAGTAATAATTCTTTGTTCTTTAGTAATTGGTAGTTCATCTTTTTTTATAAAATTTAGGAAAAAAAGTACTGAAAAAGGTCTTAATTTATATTTAGGATAAACGATCCTTTTTTTCAGTAATTTGTGTTCCATTTTCCATAGAGTGCTTTGAGCGAAAACATATCCATGAATTGCGTACATGAGTGAGATTATTCAAATCAAAATCTGATTGTATCTATTGAGTGGATAAACAGATAAATACACATAATAATCAATCGGTCTAGAAAAAATTCATGGAGCATTTTTTTAATAAGAATATTCTTGTGAAACAGAGTATGATTTGTTTTTTTAAGTCAATGAATTTCTTGAGTTTTGGCTACAAAAGAAATCGCATATCAGATTTTTTTAGTAGGCGAGATTGTAATCAGCTTTGTTAATTAGTTCTCTTTCATCATCAGTGTAATATAAATTATTATCGAGTAAATATTGTCTAAAAGGGCGAGTTAACTAATTCTCCTACAAGAGCATTATTAAAAGATTGAACTCTCTTGAATTGGTATAATCTTTTTCCATATTGCGAATTTTGTTTCAAGATTCTATTTTTTTCATAAAAGTTGGGATTTGATTAAAGAACTTTTAATTTCATAATTGGAGTAACAGGTACAATCAGATTTCATTCATAAGTTCTAGAGCTTTCTATTTTTGAAGTCAGACAGCAGTAGTTTGTTTCTGGGGCATTTTTAATATTGGTTGTGTTGGTTTATATGTGATTTTAGCAATTCTTCGGGCAGGGCATTTTTAGGTGCGTTTTATGTAAAGGAAGGAAAACAGAATGAAGAACTTTCCTTTTAGATAATTTTTTTGAGTTTTAGCATATTTTGGGACTCGAGATTTCATCTTTTTCGTGTTCGCATTCTTGGTTATCTATGTGAGTGAATAGTTTGTCTTGGACTTCTTCAAAATTAGTATATTTTGGTTTTCCAATTCAATTCTTTGTACAATTTAGTGGAATCAATAGCATAGCGTAAATCATGAGAATACTATCAGTAACATGGTCATAGAAATCATTAGGCATGTGCATTTCTTTAAGGATAGAGTCTAATGAATTTCTTTATTATTCTTTTTCTCCATTGAGTAATTAAGTAAGTTTTCAAAGATTTTGCATCATTAAGGGATGGAGCTGGGTACAGAAGAGTGGTCGTTTGTATGAATCAATCTCTAACATTTTTGGCATTTCCATATAATTTTTGGTTTAATTCAAAAGATTTCAAAATGTTCGTAATTTGTCTAGGAATAAATTTTTTTCAATATGTTGGTATGATCCGTAGTTATTAGAGCAATTAGAAATTGTGAACAATTCCAAATGATTTAATCCAGTCTAGTATCAAATCTGGGAAGAGCTGTTGATGAATAAGGAGGATAGGATTGTGTTTGTATCTTCAGTAAATTTTTTTCACGTAGTAATTCAGGCGAGGCAAATCTTCTCTTAATGGTAAATCAAAGCAGAATTTCATCTGTTGAAACATGATGAAAACGTAAATCATATTTACGAGCAGACTCTAATAATGTATATGTGGCAACAAAATTTGTATAGATAAACGGTGATGGGTCATTAAGTGAATTGTCATTATGAGTTTCAGGGCGCATAATGAACAATAGCGTCAGCAGGGAGGCGGTTATCGAGCGATTCTTTATCCATAATGTAAAAGACAATCAATTCTGAAATCTATCTCAAGAATTGATTTAACATTATTTTGATTTCCAGCATAAGTTAATTTATCTAAAATTGTAATATGTACATTAGGGAAGTTGTTATGAACGTAATGAACGAAGTTGGGAAAGAAAATAGGGAAAGGGATAAAAACTATAGTATAATATTCTTATATTTGAAAAATCTTTTTCTCCAATTATGCGAAAACAAAGTGAACTTTCCATATTCATTTTTCTTTAATGGTTGAGCAAGTTCTAAGAATTTCTCACGAGTAATATAAGCATACGATAAGCAATTTCTTCAAGATTGAGCGTTGAATATTTTGTAATCGTTGGACATTTCAATATAACGTGGAAGCTCTAACAGAATTTCATGTGTTTGCGTATCTGAAAAAGCAAATCCATAATTCATTAGTTCTGGCGATAATTCAAAGCTTTTTTTCTAAATGAACGATTACATCAGTAATTTCTAATTCTCCACGAGCATTGGTTTAAGATTTTTTTGAAATTTCAATAGTACTATTGTCAAAAAAACATATAGGCGTAATAGCATAATTAGAACGTGGTTTTTCGGGTTTTTCTTCGATTGAGATTACATTCATGTTATCATCAAATTCGATAACTCCAAATCGTCTAGGGTCTCTTACATTATAACCAAAGATAGTAGAGCCAGAGTCTTTTTGAACTGCACGTTGTAAAATTTCTGACAATCCGAGATCCATGATAAATATTATCAAAAACAAGTTAGAAAGCAACGTATCATCACCAGTAAATTCTTCTCCAATAATAAAAGCTTGAGGAAGACGATCAGGTGATGGTTGTTCTTTATAGGATATGTTGATTCCATAATCTGAGCCATCATTAAGCAAATCTTTAAAACGTGGCAAATCCTTTGGAGTAGAAATAATTAAAATGTCTTTAATACCTGCCAACATTAAAGTTGACAACGGATAATAAATCATTGGTTTGTCATAGATTGGCATAAGTTGTTTTGAAGTAGATACTAGTAAGTGGATATAAACGAGGTGGGAGAAACTAAGGATAATGGCTTTCATAATTTGAGTCCCTTTCTTGTTTTGTTGAAAGTTTTTTTAATGTTTAAAATATGGAAGAATGGGATTCAGACTGGGAAAAGATTAACGAGCTAACGTTTGATGTAGGAAAAGTCACTCTTGAGCGATTTTGAGAAAATAAGAAAGTTTATAAAATATCATTTTTAATATTGTATCACAAATAATTTTTAGTTGACGAGAAATTAAGATTAAAATTATTCACAATCAATATATAAAGAAGAGTTTTGATTAAAGTCCTCTTTATATATATCAAAGTAATTTTATTTTTTTAATGAATTTAAGAATAAAGTTCTTATGTTTTTAAAAGCAAATTTGAATAAATAATATAAAGGATGATTGGTAAATCAAATTCATTACAAAAGTTCTAATTTCTGGGTGGAATTTCTTTTTTTAAAGTTCAGTAAACGAGAAAATCATTTTTCTGAGTAAAAACTAAATTTACATATTTAAGATTAGGATTGATTTCAAGTGAACTTTCATAATTGAGTTGAGTCAAGAATAAGAAGCAGAATTGTATGATTTGAATTTATCGTCAAATCCAGCATAGAGTAATTCAGCAGTAGTCCATAGATTACAGTAAGGGTGACAGGAAAGGAATATTTTCGAAATTTGAATATATTTAAGTCTTTCTAATTCTTGTTTGAGTTTTTCAAATGTTTGATTTATTGTATTCTTCATCTAATTTAGCAATTTGTTTTTCCTTATCAATATAAGAAACAGTAATAAATGAATTTGGGTATCTATATAGTAATTGTCTGAAATAATCTTTATTTCTCAATTTAATAGCTGTCTTTTTTTCAGTTAATTTAGTCAAAGAATAAAAAAATCATGTAATAATGTTTTCAAAAGGGAGTACATTGTCAATAGAGTAAACAGAACGTACATTTTTATTTTTCTGTTGTTCTTCTTTCTTGGGAACTCATTCTTTTTGAGTCATTTTGAAATCTTTAATTACAGCATTTAATTTTTGGATGAATAGAATCAAAAGATTTTTTTCGGTAACATTTTTCTGGCTGAAAAGATTATTTTTTTGAAATCATAGTAATAGATTCATCATTAAATACAGGTGGATGTTTTACAAAAAAGTGAACTATTTTTCTTTAGCAATTTTTCTTTAAAATTTCTGTTACATAGACAAATAGTGCTTTATTAGAATAATCAAAAAAAAGCGGAATAAGGAATATAAACAAAGTTTTTTTATGAAGAGCGATTTCTCTAATGAAATTAGAGCAGTTCCTGGGACTTTTTCATTTTCATAGAACAAAAGTTTTTATTTTTCATATAGGGACTTTTGGTACGGGACATTCTCTGGGTTTGAGTAAAGAATAATTATCAAATTGGGATTTCACATAAGTATCAAAATCTTCTTCATTATAGTATGAGTGAGTATATTTCATTTGTTTGATTCTTTCACGTTTTATAAATGAGAATGAGTAATTTTCAATCCTTTTTGATTGTAATTAGTGAATTTCTGATGGGTTGTCAATCGGAATTGCGGGCGAGGGATTCGGACTTTAATTTAGGGTAATGGAGCTATGTGATGGCACTAAAGCGGCGTAATAATGGTGAGACAACAGGAGGAAATATTGTCTAAGCGGAGGAAAAAAAACAACGAAAAAAAATCAAAAAAATAAATTTAATAGGAGGTCATTTTTGATGATTTTTCAAGCGGGATATTCAGATGAGAACATAGGAGTTATTGAGCTCGAGGCAGTTGAAGATTTCTAAGGGAGCTGTAAATCAGAGTAGGATTTCTTTTTCAAATTATTATTTAGCGTTAATAGTTGTTTAGAAAAGTATTGCATTCGTTCCTAAGTTCTGAGATCGTAAATTCGTTTTAAAAATCGTTTTTAAAAAAATTGGTGGTGTATCTTTTATATGTTTTCCTATATTAAATGAGATAGTGTCCGAGTCTAAGTAATGGGCGTGTGGGATGGGACTCCTGACAGGCTAGAGGCGTGGTACTATCAATTGAGCACGGAATCAGAAAGGAATCATTTAGATTCAAAATTTTTATCGACATAGTTATTATATCATAATTTTTTTATCAAAGTCAATAGAAAAAAATTTAAAAATTTTTTTAAATTTTTTTGGTTTCCTAGAGTGGGAATCAGGGCACATTCATATTTAGGGAGTAATCTTTCATTACGTTATTGGATTTAGAATTTAATATGGGGTCAGTAACGGGACTGCGTATTAACATAGTCGATGTAGGAATGGACGGCGGGATCGGAGCGAGTTATGGAGGTGCAGATTAGAGCGTGGTTGAAAATAAATAGAAACAGCATTATGACTTTTTCAAGGGAGCATCGTCATGTAAAAAGGTTCTTTAGAGCAAATGATAAGAAATATTAACAAGTCTTTTGTTGGAATCAGACAAAAGTCTGTCTATTTCAGGTAGTTCATATCAAAATGTATGGACGGTCTTATGATTGCTTTTTACGTAGTGGTGCAAGTACGGATTTGAAGTCTTGTTCTGACAGTCAACATTATTGAACAATAGTTATATTATCACAATATCAAATGATTGTCAATAGATTTTTATTTATTTTTTTGAAAAAAACATAAATTGATTTAGTATTAAATGGGACGAGTCTAAATCGAAATATTTTTGTAGATGAGGTAAGTAAGTTTCATCTTTTTCTCGATAGAGTTCTTTTAGTTCAATTGATTTAGCCCAAGGGTTCCAAATCCAAGTCTTAATACTATCTTCAATGTTATATTGTTCTTTAGATTCACGATCCAATGATTTCAGAGCTCAAACAGTATGAAAAAAAGATTTCATAAGCATTTTTTTATAATTGGTAGAAATTGAATCTTTGTATTTATTATAATTATTATCAATAATAGAATTTTTTTCAAAAAGTTCATTGAGGCTAAAATATCCATTTCTTTTTCGAGACGGATTTCAGATACGGATCAATACAGAAAAAAATTCTTCAATTTCATTAGGGTTGAGCCAATCTCGGATAATTAAATATCAGGGTTTTAAATTTCCATAATCATAGTAATTGTTTCAGTTCGTTCTTGACGATTTAGATAGTGATGATTTCATGGAAAACGTGAGATAAATAAATAATGTCAAATTGAGATTTCTTTATTAGTTAAATCATCTTTTGTGAGTACATTTTGAGAGCGTGGGCAATTCTGTTTGAACAGTTTTAGAAATATCATAAGCATAATATTCAGCAGTAGAATCAACATCAGAAATAAATTCAGGTGAAAGTAGGGGCAAAATCAAGGATTTTTCAAAAGTCCTTTTTGATAAGTAAGGTTCAACAGTACAGAATTTAGATTTGAGCGTCTGATTCATTCGTTGAATATATACATCTTTGTTATTGGCTGTGTAATTTTTCCATTGTTTCAAAATCCTATCCTAAAGCATTTTAAGCATTGGTGAACTTTCTTTTAAAGTTTTCAAAAGTCTTTGTAATTTCTCTCAAATTGTAATAGGGGTGGAATAGTTTATCATAAAATTCTTTTTGAGACAACAAATTCAATAGTTTTTAATTGTTCTTGTGTTGGATAAAAGTGTAAATCATTTTGGTATGGGAGTACGTTTTGGTTCTTCTGAGTTTTCAATATTAAGTTTTTGAGGCTCATCAATTGTTCCAGTGGGATCCATAGGCATGGTTGGATATTTGATTTCCATGAGTAGAACTCATAAATTTTTTTCCTCATTTCTTTTTTTGTTGTAATTTATATTATACAACAAAAAAAGGAGTTTCAAACAATCCTTTTTTAGACAAATTGAGATTCCATTTGTGAAGTATCATAATTGGCTTTCACGAGCTCGGGGCTAAAATCGTTTTTCAAAAGATTTGTATCAGTAAAGAGTAATACAATGTAATGATTTAATGAGTTTTAATTTGTGGCGTAATTTGGAAAGTGTAGAATTTCATCATTTATTAATTTAACAGTCATTAGATAATCCTCATTGAGACTCTCAAATTTAGTGAAAAATCATTCTAAGTCATCATTTGGTATCATTGAGAAATCTTTTCTGAGCTACAAAAAAAATTAAATCAGTATTCTATATTCGGGATACTAATACAATGTCTAAATCTCAAGGGACATTTTACAAACATATCCTTGAGCATAAATATTTTTCAATTTCTTCTCGGTAAATGAGTTTCAATTTTAATTCAGGGCGAGATTTTCAAAAAGTGAGTTTCTTTGATTTTGTCTTTATTAAAAAGTGGTAAAATCTTGAATTTCATAGTATTTTTTTGTTCATCTTGAACTCTTTTTAAAAAAATCTTCTTATAGTTATATTATTCCTTTTTCTATCAACAGTAAGTGATATAAGAAAATAAAAAAAGGAGTAGAAACTAATGAATAAAAGCAGAAATTAAGTCTAATTTAGAAAGAAGTTAGATAATAGGCGGGGCAGAATTAGATAAGCAAGCAGAAAAGTATGATTGCATTAAAGGGAAAGAAATTGTTTTTCTTTATGAAAGCAAATAATCTTAAAAGATTAGTTATTGATGATTTAGTTATTGATTTAGAAGAAGATGAGGTGGAATAATGAGTAAGTATCATATTGGGAAAGACGGAACATAAAAAAAGATGTGGGAGCGTAAAAGCATGTCCTTACGGAGCAATCTCGGAGAAGATTTCAATACAATTGATGAAGAGCATGTCTATGGCGATGATTTAAACGAACAATTACAAAGGTGGTAATCATTTGGTATTGCAAGAAGTAGTGAGCGGGTTCAAGTTGATAAAGAAACAGAATTAGCAGTTGTAAAGATTTCAATGAGTTGCGTATTGTTATGAAGCGTTTAGATAATATTAAGGAAAACAGGGAAATCAATTCTTGAAGTCTATGAAAGAGTTAAATGTAAAAATCTATCAAAGATGAAGTTGGAAGTATCTCATTTATTGAGGGAAACTGTTCTTGGTGTAGATACAGAAAAAAATTAAAAAGAAAGTGGTCTGTCAAACAATATTCTAAAAAAGTAAATGTAAGAGAACAAGATTTCATTAGATGTTGAAAAAAAGACATGGGGCTATTCGTTTTGAGGAACGTATGGTTGGCATCAGGTGAGTCAATTGAGACAATTTAAGTGTTGATGAAGATGGTGGCGTCAAAATCAATGATGGAGGGTAGAGGGAGTACTTCGTCAATTAAAACAATTTGAAGATACATTAAAACAAAGTAAAAAATTAGAGAAACAAATGGGTGAAATCATGGAAAAATATGAAAAGGGGACGGTGTTGATGAAATTAAAGTTGGTGGTACAACTTTCATATGTGGAACATACGAAAAAAATATTGTTGATACAAAAGCATTAAAGATGGTGGTAGATACGATGAATTTTTCTAAATTTAATGACAGGAGCGATAGTATTCGTTTAACAATCAGGAATTTCAAAAAGAGAGTGAAATTAAAAGTCTCTTTTTATTTTTATTTAATTTTATATTTAGGTATTTTATATAATCTTTAATGGCAGGATAGATAAATTTATTTTTCTGCATAAGTAAATTCTTCTATGTATGGTCTTTCTTTTTTTCATTTTTGGGAATAGAAATGTAAAAAAAGTAAGGCAGAATATGTAGTAAATTTTTATATTCATCTTCTACAATTTTAATCATAGCAAAATTGTATTTATCAGAGCAAAATAAAGTTTTTCGTCTTGATTGAGAGCAATAGAACTTTTGGGTAATTTCATTGAAAGTCTAGGATAAGGGGATGAGTCACAAATGAAAACATATTTTTTTGTTTTTGAAAGCAGAATCAATTAAGTTTTTCTAAATTATTATTCATTGGGACTCTGTTAGGGTCTTTTGGTAGATCGTTTAGGTAATCTTTTATATTCTGCATATCCAAAAGAAAGGTCTTTAGTGACAAATCTCTGTTCTTTATAATTCCAATAATTCCATTTGTTTATTTTGTTCTTATAATGGATTCTTGAGTTTTCATAAAGTGTTGAACTTTATAATAAAGAGTACTTCAATCAAATGGAATTCAATGTCTGAATAATTTCGTAATGATAGAATTTTGGTAAATCAGAACTCATTACAAATTTTGATAATTCTTGAGTTAAGTATTCTGGGTGATTCATCAATCTTCTTTTTTTCCTCTTTCCATTCTTCCTTATAATCAGGGCGAATTTAGAAATTGTAACAATTTCAATTTTAAAATCATCTTCTTTATATTTTTAATGAGATTGAGCGTCAGTAATAAGAACAGTATAATCTTCTAGTTCTTGTAAATCTGTTAGAACTTCTATTTCATAATTCTCTCTATTGTGTTGAAAGCAAACGATGAGTAAATTTCTAAAAGAAAGTGAATTCAATCTTTCATAAGTTTCTGAATTTAGCAAATAATCTTCATCATAGCAATTCATTGTATATTCTTTATTTGAACTAGAAAGTTCTATAATCTTCTTGATAGTGACTTTATCATTGGCAGTATATTCTGAGCAATGCACATCTTCATAATGAGCTAAAGTCAGTTGTAAAGGGGTCCAAAAAAATATCGAGATTTATGAGTGGTGCATCAATAACAGAAATTTCTTCAATGATTGTAGGGATTGTCCTTATCAAAAGCAAATTCCTAATCGGAACTTTCTAATTTGAATTTTTTTCCTTTGTAGTTGAAAACATTTCAATTGTAATATTTTTCTTGATTGAATAGCAATTCAAGAGTTTTCATTATAGTGAACTTTGCAAAAAGTTCTTGAAACTAGTTAAGTCTTTAAAAGTCATATTTTAATTGGCACTAAAGTTTATATTATCATTGTATAATATTTTTTTGAAGATTGTCAAATGAAAATAGGATTAAGAAATTTTTTTGTTTATAATGGCAGTGGGCGATTTTTAAATATCGTTATATCGTCGTAGTAAAAAGGCAGGGGCGTAAAATCTGAACTTTCGATAAATGTATCGATTTACAATGAAACAATTTAGAGTCAGTGAAGTAGGCTAAAAATAAAAAGAAAAGGAGCATATAAAATAGTGCTTTTTTTATTTCTAGTCTTTTTGTTATCTTTCTTATTTTTTTATTGTAAGTGAATAGAGCAGGACAAGGAAAAAGCAAGAATAACGGGTAATGAAGCGAAGATAGATTCATTAGAGTGTTAGTTACAGGTAGAAATTTTTTTAACATTTACATCTTTTTGATTTGAAATAGATTGATTTGAAACAGAATTTGTTCCATACTATGAATTTCATCAATAGATACTATTGTAATCGTAATTCTCTTTGTCGTTGTTCTTCACGAGACTGTTCTTGTTCTTTACAATTGTTCTTCTTTCAGAACTCTAATTGAGCAATAGATCTCTTCGTGTTTTGCAAGTTCAGCAATTTTAGCACGTTCTACATCGGCGAGCTCTTTGAGCTTTTTAAGTAAAGTGAACTTTCTTTTTTTCTTTTTTTTGAACAGTTTTTCTTCAAGTGTTTTTTTCTTGTTCTTTAAGTTGTTTTTTTAAGTTCTTTAATTGAATTTGTTAGTGTTTCAATTTCTTTGTTGTTGTTAGCAATTTCTTCTTGAGTAGAAAGTAACATTGAACAGAGCTCTTTCAATTTAGCATTAAGTGTTTCTAATTGATTTTTCAATACGTTTTCAAAGATTTTCAGAACTCTTTCTACATCAGCATTTTGGTTTATCATATTCAGATTTAGCATTGTTGTAAATAGTTGTAGCATTTTTCCAAAAGCAGTTTCGAGGGCTGTGGAAGAGCAGTATTTAATTCTTTAATCTTATCTTGAACAGTAATAAGATTATTCTTCGCAACAGTTAATTTATGGAGCGTAAAGCATTTTTTTCCCAAGTGCATTATCAAGGGAGTCTTGAGCAGTTGGCATAAGGATTTCAACGAACTCTAAACGTTTTAATTCTTTAGTTGAATCATTAAGTTTATCAGTTGTAGATTTAACATTCTTAGTAGTGACGATTCGAACTTTATTTGTTTCGATTTGTTTTTCAAGAGTAGTTACACGAGCGTTGAGCGCGTTGAAATCTGTTGTTGGAATGTCATATTCTTTAGTTTTTCAAATTGGTATCTTGTTGTTTCAAAGGGCTGTTTCATCAGTGGCGAAAATCATTACATGAGATTTCCGTCTTGGATACGAAAGTTTGCAATTCAGTTTTCTTGTAATTCCAAATCAGAAACAGTTGAATAAAAGCATGTTCCCAGTGGTAATTCATCATCATACAGCACGAATCATGCGTGTTATAAGATTTCGAGACTTTCAATTTCAGCATTGTTGTCATATTTGTTTCAAGTGAATAATTAAGTGTTTCCATACAGATGGAAGGGCTGTAGTGTTATGAAACGTTTTGATAAGTTCGAAAAGACAGATTCAGGTATCTTCAAATGAGGCAAAGTCAGGGCGCATCAAATACAGTAGGAGAAGTTGTGTTTTTTGAACTACAGATTGCATTTTTTTATATGTTTTCAAAAAATAAGTTTTTGATAAGTTGAGCGTTACTTCAAATTTACACGGACATAGTTGGAAGAATGTTCCAAATTTAGTACGTACATCTTCAATAAATTGAGCCATACGGATATTCAATTCTTTTAATTGTTCTGTTGTAAGGTTAGTTGGGTCAACAGTATGGTCATCGATTTCTTTAAGTAATTCCATTGCGAACAGATTCTTTTGAATTAAAAATTTCTTGAGCAATTTTATTTGGTGTATCAGTGTAGCAGTTGTTTTGTTTTGTGAGAACTTTCGGTGGCGAAATGTAGGCATCTGTTGGTGATTTCCAAATTAGAGGCAAATTATTTTTAGCAGTGGTTAAATCATTAGCTAATTTTTCTTTTTCAGCAGTTTTGGCTTTTTCTGTTTCGATAGCATCATTTTTATCTTTTGTATCTTGTGCTACAATTGTTTTTTGTGAAGCAATGTTATTTGAACAATTTGGTCAGCAGAAACGTTTTAGTTCGAGCAATGCTTGCATCAGGGAGTTCTTGGTCAGAAGCGGTTAGCAGAAGTTAAATCATTGATTTCATCAGTTAAAGTAGGCTCATTTGGGTGATTTGTTTTTAAATCTTGTTTGATAGAATCTGAGTTTATCTTGAGCGTTCTTTTTTTATCAGTAGTGAGACTATCCAAGGCATCGATGTTGTGGTTTGGATTTTGAGCTCTTCATTCTTTTGGTTTTTGTTTAGCGAGCTCTAAATCTTTTTCTGTATCAGAGATTTCTTTTTGTTGTATCTGTTACATCTTTCTTAGCAGTCTCTAGTTTTTTTATCCAGTCAGGGTTTTGGAGACATCTTGGCTAATTTTTGTTTCAGCATCAGTCTTATCTTGATTAGTTTTATTTGCGCATCTTGAGCTCATGGCGTTCTTTAGTTGCATTATCATAATCAGATTTGAGTGAGTTTCTTTTTTTCAAAAGTATCTTTTTGCAGAAGTTTCGAGTACAGTAACATCTTGAGCAGTTTTTTTCTGCGTTGTTTTTTCAGAACTTTCTCGATAGGGAGTAACATTTTTCTGTTGTAGGAATGAGATTTCTGTTGTTTCAGCAGGTTGTTCAAGACTTTATTAGTTGTAGTAATGGTGTATCAGTTGTAGTTGTGGGCTAATTTCAGTAGGAGGAGTAATTGGTTTGGCTGCATGCAAATGCAGTTGTTCCAGTTGTTGCGGGCGGGATTGCAGTCCCAGCAATAATAGTTCGTTTGTTCATATTAGATTTGGCTTTCTTTTTCTGTAATATTTGTAATAATTCTAACAGTTTAGTTTCATAGTAACATATAAATTATTTTTTTGTCAACAAAAAAAGTGAGAATTTTTTAAAAATTTTTCAAATTTTCTTTATTTCAGTCAAAAAAATGATTTTTATTATTCTTTCGAGCAAGTGTGTTTTCGTATTTGAGCGGGGGCGATTTTTATAAGTTTTTAGAAGTGGCTGAAAGAAGTAATACAAGTAACACAACGGGTATAAGTTTTTTCATTATAAATCAATCTTCCTTATTTTTCAGAATTTGAATTTTTTTGATTTTTATCAAAGTGTATTCAAGAAGTCAGCAAATTTATTTAATCCTTTATTAAAGGAATGTTTGATTTTGGAGAAGCAATAGCAGGGAAATATTACAAAAAGTATTTTTTTGTATTATTGATAGTATCTTGAGTTTTTTTCTGAGCGGTAAAATTCATCAAAAAAAGCAGAAATAGAACATAGATTTTATCAGACATTTTTGTTTGATGAACTTTATCAGCATCTAGCATTTTTCTTATAATCTTCTTCTGAAATTTGAAGCAATTTAAGAGCAGTTTCAAGAGATAGATTATGTTTTTTTCTACAAATGATTTGATTTTTATCTTTCAATGAAGCATTATCAGTAGTTCCAAAGTATTGATTTTTCAAAATCAAAGGTTTCAGATTCTGTATATTCATTAGCAAAGATTTTTTTCATTAAGTTCTTGGAAGTTTCGATAGTAATAAATTCTTCTTTGAGCAAAGATTTTTGTCAAGGTTTTTGGTTTTCAGAAAGAGTTTCATCTAAGAACTTCTTAACAATAGGAAGTTCTTTTTTTGAGTGTTGATAAAGTTTAGAAATTCATCATAAGTTTTCATTTCTTTAGTATCAGTAAGTGTTTCTTCAGTCATAGTTTCTTGTTCCTTTGATTCTTCTTGAGGGTCGTAATATTCAGATTCTTTGGGGCGTAATATTCATAAAAAAATTTCAGGGGACATTTTATTTTTGGTGTTCAATAACATTTTTCCAAAAATTCTTTAATCTTATAGAGGGACTTTTGTTTTGTGTCTGGTAAGTGAGACAGTGGTAGGATCAGTCTAAAAGGGGTCTGCAGATTTCTTTATTTGTTAAATGGTTTCTTTAAATAACGAGTCGAGATTTTTGATTATGTTCTTCTTGGGGATAAATATTGATGCTTGCATTTTTTTGAATTTCTTCATTTAATGGTTTGTATTGGTGATAATATTTTTCCAAGTGAGTCTTTAATACGATAGGGCATTTCAAAAAAACTCGTGATTGGAGGCTATAGAAAAGAGAAACAATGGTACATTACAATTCAAATCTTCAACAATTTGTTTTTCTTTGTTGATTTTGGAAATTATTAATTTTATCAAATAATTCTTCTAAATTAAGTTCATTGATCATTTGTTCTTGTTCCTTTCGTGGTTCATATTTATTGATAATGTTTTTCTAAATATTTTTTTGGATTTTATATAGGGGCATTGGAATTTTCTCTTTCCATGTAGTACTCAGAAATAGTAGTTTTATTACAATTTAAGTCTTTTTGCAATCTTGGTGATTGTTGGTTTTTCATATTTATTGAAACTCTTCAAAAAGCATCTCTAAGTTAAAGTCTTTAGGAAGTTCAGCAAATGAGTTTCACTTGTTCAATAATATTTTTCTAAATATTGTTTAATTTTTGTAATATGTTTTTAGTTTTGGTCTTCCCAGTTTTACATAGCGATACAGGTGGCAACAGAACATTTTAAATCTTTTGCAGTTTTCCATTTGTTGGTAATTGGTATTTATTGAACTCTAAAAATAGTTCTTCTAAATTTGAGTACTGTATCATTAGTAATGAGATTGTTTTTCAGATTTTTAGAAAATCTATGAGATATTTTTCTAATTTTTTTATCATATTTTTGAAGAATTGGTTTTTAATTGCAAAGCGTACAGAATCTTTTGGCATTTTTCAATTTTTCTTTCCATGAACGTGCATTAAAAATCAGTAGGGACTGAAAGTCAAAGTTTTTCTTTGGGAATAGTACTTTAAATAATCAATGGTATAAATTGTCTCCATAGCGTCTTCTTTCTATTCTTTATTTTTCTGTTTCAAAATTGTCGGGTGTTTCATCTTTTAGCATAATGGTAGCATATATACATAATAAAAGGGCGGAAATAGGTAAAAACAGGCGGAAATAAAGCATGGCTAAACGTAATAACGTAGCATCAACAATATTCAGCGATAGAAAACAATGACATCAAGTTTTCTGTTGGTTTTTGATTTTTTTCATGATTCAAAAATCCTTATTATATTATATTAGTGTAGTATATCAGTTTTTGTTTTTTTGTGGATGCAAGCATTATCATGTGGTACAAAAATTGTAGAATAATGTATATTCCATAATTCAAGATTGTTTTTCGTCGGCGAGCTTTAGTGGTATTTCATCTTAAATCAGATGAACATTTTAATTTCATTCTCTTTTTCCATTTTCAAAACTCGGAGGAATTACAATTTCAAAGAAAATGAAAAGTTATTTTTAATTTGAATTTTCCACACAGGGCAGACAATCAATCATTTGGTCTTATTCTGGTTAAGCAGAAATAGTATGTTATTTTATTTTTATCTTTTTAAGAGAATTCCTCTGCGAGCAATAACATAAGGGAGTCAGGTGTATGTTTAATTTCATTTTCGGACAATATTTTTCAGATTTTCGCAATCCAAGTCGTCCAGCTGGATTGAACTTTATGTAAGAAAAATTCTATTTTTTTAGCACATTTAGAATACAATAGAATCAAATTTAGAATAAGCAAGGGTTGATAACATTTCATTATATTTTTTGCATCTCTTGAGTTTATTAAATTATCTTTCTTTTTTTAGTAAAGTCAAGTTTTTCTATAGTAAATCCTTAAAACTATATTCAAGCAATAATCTTTTTTTAATCTTGTTGCTATAAATTTGAAAGTCATTTGTAGTTTGATTTGGCTGGTGTATTGATAATCTATGTTAAAAGTATTTATTAAATTGCATATTTATCTGTTTCAATTTTGACGATCAAGAGCTATTAAAATCTGGTCCTAGAAGTCCATAGTATTTCTTGTTACACATAAATCTTTGTTGTGTTCAAAATTATATATAATTTGAAAGCAATGAGTTTATTCTCTTTAATCTTAATTCTATAAGTTAAAGAGAACTTTCTTTGGTTCTAAGTAGATTCTTTAATAAATTAGTATAATTTTTTTATTATTGAAATTAAATTGGGAAAGCAAACGAATTTATCATTTTCTAAATCAATTTCTTTTCTAATTCTAAAAATAGAATTGATTTATTTTTAGAGTTGTATTCAAAAGTTTGAAAATTTAAGTTGCAAGAATTATCTCAGGGATACTTCCTAAATAATAGATTTCAGTATCTCGTTTTTTTAAGAAATTCTTTATAATCTTTTTGTAATAGTTCTTTTTGTGGCAAAACATGTTTATATTTATTTGTTTCAATTTCTGTTTCAAGATTTTTTTAAGTTTTTTGCTTTTTAGTATTTAATCTATTTTGGACTCCAATAGATTTTTTTATTTTTTTAAGTTCTTGTATTTGATGAAATTAAAGTTTTTGATAATCAGTATTCAAGTTAATTCTTTGTAGAGTTCTTTTCATCTTTTTGAGCTAGTGAGTTCTTTTTCAAGATAAATATTTTTTTCTTTCTAGAACTTTTTTTCTTTCAGAATCTTTTTAATTCTTTGATAGATTCAAAACGAGGGCTAACATATTGAGTTTAATATTGCATCAATGAGTGAAAGCTGTTAAATTAAATTCTTCTTTTTAATTGAGCATGAATAATATTTCTGTCGTCAAAAAGTGATTTTTGGCATTTTTTTAATATGATAGTTTTTAATTCTATGAAATGTTAATCTCTGAATTTTTATTGAATAGTTCAATATAATCAGAAATGTATTTGGCGTGATTATATTCTTTATTCAATTTTAATTCAGTTGTTGACATAAATACATTGATCATTATTTGATAGTCCTTATTCTATATTAAACAAATCCAAGTTCTTTCAATTCATTTGAAAGTTGTGATTTGAACTCAGTTAATTTGTGTCTTTCTACAAGCAAATCGGATTGAGCTGATTTTTTTACAATCAGGGACAGGGCTGCATGGGTTTGTTTTTTTAATTGATTGAGCAATTGAGCGAGCATTTCGTTTTGATGGTTTGGCATTCACATTCACAATCATAAAAAAAATAAATATTTATCTTTCTCTTTTGTTTTGGCGTCATTCAATTTCAATAATAATGAGTAAAATCTGAAATTTTTTTCTCACATTCTAATAGCTCAAAACAATACGGTGTTTTATATTCTTTCCCAGTTGGGATTTCAAAAGTAAGTTCGAATGTTTCATCATCATAATATTCTGTGAGTTGGGTCAATAGGGAATCGTAAAGTTCAAGTCAGTTTCAGCGACAAAGGTTTCCAAATTGTTTTCTTGAGTCCATTCTGGGATCGATTTCATCATCAGTCCATTTTAATAATCATGGCACGTGTTGTCATATTATTTTTTTCCTTTCTTAAATAATCTTTTTTTAATTCTAAATAGATTATATAATAAGATAAAACAAAAGTCAATAAAAAAAGTACAGATCATGGTAGACAAGTTGTGGTTTTTGTTTTTTTATTAGTGGTAATTTGTATCAGGTTGGAAGCTTGAGCGAGTGGTGTATCAGTAACAACAAATGGCAATGACATCTTCTCAACATTGTAGTTTTCTTTTTAAAAGCAATTTGTTTGTCAAAGTCATTAGTTAAATCTTCATAAACAGAGGGCTGCGTGTTTTGAATCAAGAAAATTTTTTTAGTAAATTCACATTGTTTACAATTTTGTTTTTCCATATACAGTGATAGACATATTTTTTTATTTTTGATCCTTTGTTTTAGATTAAAAATAAGAGTGGTAGAAAAGTGATGCTTATAGATTGGAGACTAATGTGAACTTCGATAATTAAATCTTCGAAAAATCTTGGTAGAAATGTAAATGAGATGGTGTATCTTCATTATCATAAGCAAAAATAGAATCAACGTTATCATAAGGGACAGATTCAGTAATAAATTCAAATTCGAAATGTGAGAAAACTACGATGAGACTCTTCTGAAGAACTTTGTATAAAGAATCTACATCATAAGATTCGATTTCTTTACGAGTAATAGAATGTTCTGATTTGAGTCTCTGGTGAGAATCAGTGACGTAATAGTTTCTTTTTTTCTGAGTGAGACTTTCTTCAAATTTCTCTTTAAGATATTTAGCAGTAGTTACAGCAACAACAAAAAGCTAATACGGTGAGGCAAAATTAGAAGCTTTTTTTAAACATGATTATATAAAACTCTTTTTTTATAGATTTGATAAGAAATATCAATCCTTATAGTTATATTATTCCAAAAAAAGAGCGGAACAACAGTTCAAAAGTCATTTTTTTATTTTTAAATTTTGAATAATTTTTGAATCACATAATCATCTGTCATTGTTTTTATCAGTAGTTTTGATTTCAATGAACTATTTTTCAATCAAGTCTAAAAGTTGTTAGAATTTCTTCCAATAAATTTCCAAATGATAGTTCAATTATGAACTCATTATCTTTTTAAAAATTTTTGTCTAGTTTTTTTCTATATCTAATCATTTTGTAGAAAAAAATTTAAGTCAATATCATCTAATTCTTTTTAGAACAGATAATGAATTCTTTTTTTCTTTTTTTGTGGATGAACTTTATTATTTTATCTTCCTTGATTGTATTTCGTTGAGAAAATAGTGAGAAAAAAATTCAAACATTATAAATAGCTCTCTTGAATAAGTTTAATATATTTAGGGAAGTACTCTTGAGGGAGTACTCATAGATTTTTTTAGCAAATTCCAAGCAAATTTTTTTGTTTCGAGTTTGATAAGCAGTAATATTTGTTTCTAAAGAGTCACGATTTCTTAGCAATGGCGTGATGGTAGTTGTTTATAGAACAGATTTTTCATAATCGAAAACAGAGTTTTTCTTTTTCTGTATTTAAGACAAATTCAGTTAATTGAATAATGGCTTTGTTAGGTAATTGTGTTGATTTATATTTTTTTGGTATTCGTCAATTTCTTTTGGCAGATGATTTTTCTTCAATATAGAAGTTGAGTTAAATCTTCTTTTTAGTTTTAAAGTTTCTTCGATTGAAGAGTTAATTTGAAATGGATTTTTTTAATAGTTATTTCTTTATTGTCATTATTGAAGTAAATTTCGATAGGGAAGAGGGCACATTATTGTTAATGTAATCTTCAATCATGAAATTAAAAATAGTATCATTTGGACTCAAAAAGTGATTTAATCAAATCAAAAGAATTAAAACATTTAAAATGATTAGTATAGATTAGCGGTTTTTCATAATCTTCCAATTCATCATTGAAAGCAGAACTCGTAAATTAAAGTTTGGACATTAGGCAGTAAATCTAAAATAGACGAGTCAATGTCAGGAGCGAGTAATTGATAGTATCTTCTTCTACAATTGGTACGAACTCTTCATTATCATTGTTAATCAAATCATAGAAAATAGAAGTTGTTAATTGGGGACGGGATTGCATTCAAATCTTTCATCTGATAAAGATGGTTATTCAATAAAAAAAACAAAGTGAATTTCTTATTTTTCAAGATTTAAAAACAATACATCATTCATTCCCATTTTTATTTAAGTCCTCAACAATTTTTTTAAATGATTGTTAATTTTATTTGTTGATTTCTTCAAGAGCCAGATTGTTCATCAAAGTGACGGAGAATCATTACGAACAACAGATAGTTTTTCATGAGTTTCTTGCATTTTACGAGCAGCATCAATAATTGGGTCTGTGTATCAATAGTTGTTTCCATAGCAGATTTTTGAAATGTCTTCGGCGTTCTTTTTTTGGAATATCTACAGCAAGAGAAATTTGTTTGTTGATGAAGTTTCATGAACAATTTTGTTTTGTTCAATGAACTTTACGAGTACGTGGTGGTCAAGAATTGTTATTAAGTTAGTTTTGTAAATAGGTAATCCGTTTTTGAATTGTATCACGAATATTATTGATTGGCAATTCATTATCAGATTACAATTGGGCGAGTGATGGGTATTGAATAAACGCAAAGATAGAATTGTAAGTTACGCATATCTTGAGTCTTTTTGCGTAGTCGTGTTTGATAATTTACAAGAGAAGTTGTTTGTGTAGTCAGAATCATCTTATTAAGTGTTATCATTTTTCAATAGATTTATTTGTTTCATCAATTGTATGGCCCAATTCAAGGACTTTTGCTTCTCCAGCTGCAATATAAGCATTCAATTCTTCAAATGTTTGTTTTGCTGTTCTTTAAGAACTCATAAGTACGATTGTCATTTTGCAATTCAGCAACAGATAATTCTAGAACTTCTGCAATTGTATCTGGTGGTATCAATGAGGCATAATGATTTTTTTCAGACGATACAAATGTCGGCGAGCAAGGCAAAAAAAATATCTTTAAATAATGTGGGTCGAACTTTGTTAATATCTTTAGGGTGAGATGGTATTGAACTTTCTCGAGCAATGTGTCTAGGTCTGAGCTAAGTTGGAAATATCTTTGCTCTAACATTTGAAAGCACATTGTTAGCATTAACGTTTGGTTTATCATAAACATCTTGTCCAAAAATTATCAATGATGAGTAATTATTTTTCATCAAGGTCTTTCATAATTTGAACGAACAACACGGTCTTGTTCTTTAAGTGCAGGCAATGAATAATCAGGATCTTCTACGTTTGTATTTTTTGCATTTGAGTTGTGTGGTTTCTTTAGTAAGTTCCGTATTCGATGGTAATGTTTCTTTTTCTTTGGCATTCATAGTAGTCCTGAATTTCTTTTTTTATATTTGTGTCTATTATATTATATAATTCGAGTAATGTCAATAAAAAAATGTTAAAATATTTTTTTCTTAAGGGCGATTTTTGAGGGTTGTTATATCGTCATTGGCGATACAGTAAAATCCTAAAATCGTAAATTCGATAAATGTATCAATTTATGAAAAAAACTAATTAAAATCATTTAAAAATAAGAGCGTAATTGAAGCATTTCCTATTTGTTGTTTAAATAAAATTTGATAAGTTTGTTCCATGAGCATAGCAATAGTCATAGGGACGATCAAAGGTACAGGTGTAATATATGAAGTTTTAGGGGACATTTTTCAAAATCTACATCAGCTTTAAATTTTTAGAAACAAAGCATCATAAACACGATTGATTGAAACATCAACAACAACGATCCCTTTCTTAATATAATCTTCCTTGATGAAATTAGGGTGGCGATCCAGTAACAATAATGTCAGCAGTTTCTACATTCTTTTTTTAATATTTAGAATGCTGGTATGAAGTACAGTGACAGTTGCATTTTTGTTTAACATCAATGAAGCAAGTGGTTTTCAACAATCGGGATCTCTGTTGATAATTTTTGCTTTCTTTCAGTAACATCAATATTGTGAGAGCTCTAATAATCGCATAATTCCATAAAGCAGTACATGAGTCTCATACAATCTTTGGCAAGAGTTAATCCAGCATTTTTGAGCATGGGAAAAAGTCAACATCAAGTCGAGGGATAATAAATTTAAGAACTTTATGTTCATCAATATGGTCAGGTAAAGGTAATTGTACGATAGGAATCTGTTAAATACAAACGTTCATTATAAGGGTAATAAATTTAATTAAATCATCTTCGAGGCAGTTTTTAGGAATATTGATAACGTCACATCAATTTCAAAAGATTTCTTCAACGAACAATTTTATTACGAACATAAATCGGGTAGGGACGGTTTTCTGAATCGAAAGCAATAACAGTCAAAATAGGTTTGCGTGATTCGTTCTTAATTTTTTTCTTTTAATTCTTCTCTAATTTGTTTATGAAGAATTTTCCGTCTAGTAAAAATCATATGGTAGTCCTTTTTGTTAAAAGGTAAGGAATTTCTTGTTAAAAGAACTTTTTAATAAAAATTGTTATTATATAATTAGTGAGCTAAAGGGATTTCAATTACAATTCGGTCAATTCGATTAACATTAGGAAAGTTAATTCGTACAAATTCATCACGTTTATTTTTTTCAAATTCATATAAGTAGGAATTAATTGTCGATTTTTTTAGATTCTTTTGGCGAGTGAGTTCTCAGGTGCAGTCATAAGTTCATACAATTCTTTTTTTGTTTTTCTTCTGACAAATTAAGTAATTGTGTTTTGGATTTCTTGAGCTCATTTTTTTATCTTCCTTTTTCTTCATTGTTTTTATAGTTATATTATACAACAAAGAAAGGGGAACTGTCAATAGGTAAATTATTTTTTTAAGTTTCTTTTTTTGTCGGACGGAAGTTTGTTGCATTTTGATTGAGTATTACAGAAGAAAAAAATCTTGTAAATCAAAGTAAGCAATTTGGTCGTTATCTTCACATTGTTTTCTTGGGGCTCTTTAGCATCCATAGTATTTATAGATACATCAAGATAAATTTTGACTCTGAGACGGGTCGTGTTCCTACATAATGATTTTTCTTTGGCGAGTAAGTCTTTGTTTTGTACAATGGAAAGTCATCATAGGTGGTCAATGTTAAATCATCAACAGAATTAAATTCAGGCGGGAAAAACTGGATAAGGTGAATAACAGGGAGCGAGTCTGTGGAGAAGTTTTTTTACATAAGGATTATAGGGTGAACTACATCTGGTTCAGAAGTTGGCGTTAATACATTATCAACAGTATCAACGTAAGTTTGAGGGAGCTTCATATTTAGATTTAATTGGCTATCTGTCCTAACAATGTCATACATAGGGTCAGACGGGTAGTGTCGCATTAAGATTTTCAGTTGGTGAACTCGAAATGATTTTGATGGTCTGCATATTCTTGAACTTTTTAACAGAATCAAAGTGAACATCATTGAAAAACTATAGGGGCATTTGCAGGGTTGAGCATGACACGTACAGGTATTCCATTTTTTTGAAATGTGGTATTTTTTTGGTCATTTATCTATCCTATCCTTTATTGTTTTTATTTAAGAAGTTATATCAGGAAAAGTGGGATAAAAAAATAAAAGGAGTAAAATTTAGTTCTTTTTATTTGGAGCGATAAAAGATTTTTTTCTATCTTTTTAGAATTTCTACAATTTTTTTCAATATCCAAGTCTGTAAGAATATTGTTTTTTTGTAGTCTTTAGTATCTTTTAATTCTTTGATGATAGTATCTTCGTTATAATGTTTGGCATTTTGGCAATAGATTCATGGAAACATATTTAAGTGAATTTATCATCAAGATTTGGTTTTGCAAAATCGAAGTTCATATCTTTCATCTCCTTTCTATTAAGGTTATTTTTTTATTATTATAACAAATTTTTTTAAATAGTTTTTCAATATAAAATTGGTATTTTTTTAGGTTTAGTGTTCTTCTATCATCTTTATAAACGAATTTTTAATTTATTTTTTTAACATTATTGGGTCTTTTTATTTTAACATAAGCAAGGGGCGGTAATTAAATAAATTAGGCAAAAAAACAATCATAGAAGATGGGGAACAAATTTAAGAGAAATGGACAAACAATTGAAACAATGAAAAAGATGGCAATTAAAAGTATATGGGGTATATTTAATTCTTTAATTCTATCTTGAGCATATTCTTTAAAGTCGAAATTTCATTATTTTTCGCATTTGGTGGCGTAGAATAATGTTATTTTCATCAATCCAAGAATAGAAAAATTCTCATAATCTTCTTGAGTTAAATTATTGATGATGAGTACTGTTATCTTTAATTTCATCAAAATTAACAATTTCAAAGATTTCATTATTTATCATTTTCAAATACAGTATTTTTCATATAGAATGATTGATAATCGATTTGTAAATCAAGAATAGGTATTAAAAAAATGTCTTAAATGTCAGTTTTAATATTTAGGATAAGATAAATCTTATCTAGGGTTGAAATTTCTAACAGAGCATTATTTGATAAAGTTTTATTTAAAATAAAGATTATTTACAAATTGGTTTTATAATTTTATCAATGTGGGACGAGGGCCCAATTGTTCACGATTGCAAATAATATAATTAGGATTTTCTTTAAGCTTAGTGTTGTAAAGCATTTACATCAGCATTGATTTTTTTCTTTTTAGTGAATTTCTATATAAAACTCTTTTTAATTCTTTTGGGAGAATTTATATTTTTAGCTTCCTTATAATTAGGTATTTCATCATAATCTAAGAATGAGAACTTAAGTATGAACTTTCTTCTCTAACAATGGTGTTGTAAAACAACAATTGGCATTTATAAGTCAATTGATTTATAAATTTTTATGTAAGGAATGGGTACAAAGTTCTGATTGTTTCTTTTTCCTAGATTTATTTCATTCTTCGAGAAAAGTATTTGGCATGATTTGGTTTTACATCTCGTCGTCAAAAATAATTTAAAGAACTTTGTAATTTTGTGAATCTCATAAGAGATTTTGTTATTTCTTTTTTTGAGCAAAAGACGGTCAAGAGATTTTTGAAGTAAAAAAATATTATTAGGCAACAATGATTTTGTTTAGAAGTCATTTTTGTTATAATATTGGTTAATAGATTTAATCTTTTGGCTGAAATTAAGATAGGATTATCATCATTTTGTTACAACAGTATGCAAGATTGTTTAGGAGAAACTCAAATCAATGGAAGAAGTGCTTTGATTCTGTTTCAATTTATTTTTCTTTTTATTTCATAAATCGGGATTTCTATAACATAACATCGAATTTGAGGAATAATTCTTGGTTGTTGTGGTGTTTCTGCGTTTTGTAGGTATTCTTAAATCTAAGTAGATTTACAGATAATCAAATTATTATCTTCATCTCTTTTTATTTGAAAAAAAGTTTGTTTATTAAATTCAACAATAAATCATCTGTTTTTATGTAAATATTTAGGAAGTCTAAAGTTTTTTATTATAATCTGATTTTTTTAATTAAAGTCAAAATGATGAAATATTGTTGTGAAGTTTCTTCAAAACAGTATTTGATGGTTTTGAAGGTAATTCTCTATAATCAAATTGATTATTTTGATTGAAGATTCTATTTAAGTTTTGCAAAGTTAAAGTATCGAACTCCTTATCAAAAGTAAGATTGTCTAAATTCAAAAAGAGTGCATTATAAAGATTTTTTTGGTTTTGAAACAGAGTTCATCACAGATAGAGTATAATTTATGATTAGGTCTAATCTTATGAGTTTCTATTGAGTGCATTTTGTAGCTCCTTTTTTTATATTTTTTTATATCTAAAATAACGTTTTCAGTCAATAAACATTATACAATTGTAATCCCAATTTAAAAGAGCAGTTAAAGTAGGCATAGATTTAATTAGATTGATGAAAACAGATTTCACATCTTCAACATAAATATAAAAAAATAACAGCATCTTTGTCTAATATTTCTTCATAGAATAAATCAAGATTAAAGGGGCAAAATTCTTCTGAGTACTTTTTTTAAGTTTCCATAATCAATTGGTAAAGTAATTAGAAAACAGATTAAGTAAAAGGTAATTCCAAATGGTAATGGCAATGGGATGCAAAATAAGATAGAATTGTTGTTAATATATTTACAGATGAAAAAAAGGCATGGGGATGTAAAAAAATAATATTTAACAACAGAAGAAACTCTAATAAATTTCTTGATTGGTACATATAAAATGAAAGAATACAAGTGATGGTAAAATTGAAACAATTTTAGGATTGGCAGATTATATAAAGTAAAAACATTTTTGGATAAAATGTTGAAAATCAAATTCTTGTAGCATAAGTTTGAGTACCCTTGTAATTTTTTTAAATTAAATATCTTTTTAGCATATCAGGTGTTAAATTATAAATTGAATCTTTACGTTCAACAATAATTTTATAATGAGCGTATCTTTCATTTTTCATAATATTAGCAAGTAATTCTTTATTAGGATTGATAGCAATAGGATTTCCAATGCTTGAAAGCATTAAAAGCAGCTCCATTTGTATCTCCATAAGCATGAGTATTTTTCTAAATCAATGTTATATTCTTCTACGAGTTCATTGATTTTTCTTATTTTTACGTGTAGAAGTCCACATTGGTTTAATCTTTCCAGTAAATAAATCCTTTTTTTTAAATTCATGAGGGAGCGGTGGTAAATCAGCATTATATTTTTTTCGAGCATTCGTTCAACAATAAAAATCTGGTGAACTGAAATAAAGATAAATATGTCCTTGTTCTTTGTGTTTATTGATTTTTATCACGAGTATAAGTATAGAGACTTTATCAGGAATTTTAATGTCATTGGTTGATTAGTAACAAAAAAATCAATTTGAACTTTTGTTAATCCTTTAATTGTTGTTGAGAAGTTTTTCAGTAAGGGTGCTCTAAATAATCTTCATAGGCGAGTGGCGATTTTTTTCCAAGCAGTTAGTGGTTCTTTGAAAATATTTAATATATTCTTCTTGTGGAATAATTTCATATTTGAGCAATTTTTTTATAAAGAGTACTGTTGGTAGAGAATCTCTATAAATAGTTTGAAAATCAATATCAAAAAGGGATGCGATTCGTTTTTTTCATTTCTTTCTCTTTTTCTATTTAATTTTTAGGGGCATTTTTAGGGGCATTTTTCTATAAAGTCGATACATTTATCGAAAAATCAGTTTAGAGCATTTTAACGTTCAGTGAGTGACGATATAACGAGCTTAAAATGAATTAGAGGTCTTTTCACGAAAGCTGTTATTTAAGGCATTTTTTTGATAGAACTTTAATTTCTTCAGCAAAAATCCTTTTTAATTTGTCTAAGGAAGTATCTATCTTCTTCTTTTTTTGAGTTAGTGGAATTGAGATTTTGTTGATAAGTCTGGCAGTTATTGTAATGGTATCTAAATATGAATGTAAGTTTAATGGGCAGTCTTTTTTTCATCTAATATGATTTCATAATCAGTCCATATAATTCATTTTTGATAATCGAGAAATTTCAAATGAGTCTTTAATTTCAGTTCTATTTAACATTGTTTGTTCAACAAGTTTAGCAACAAACAATGTGAGTTATAATTCTATAAGTAGAATTTGCCCTTATCGTCCATTGTTGAAAACTCTTTCTATAAGGTTAGTTAATTCATTTTTACAATATTTTGAGTCAAATTGTCAAATAAAAGAAAAAAAAACAGATTTATATAAGTGAGTGTAATCAATGTCTTTCAAATAAATAATTCGTTTTTTTATAAATTTGGAAATTTATAATCTTTTTTTGAAGTAATATTCGATAATAGTTTCAGCGAATTTTTTTGGTTTTAGAAAAAAATGTGATGATTAAGAGGAGAAAAGAAACAATTCAAATGCAAAAAAATAAAATTATTATAATCTAATAATGACGAGATTAAATCTTCTTTCAGAAATGTTTCAACATGAAAATTGTTGAAGAAATAACGTGTTGCAAGGTCGAAATTAGTATTATTATCTTTGATTGTCTGGGATTTTCAATTAAAATATTAGAGTAACTTTCTTAAGATTTCTGAACATCAGTAATTGTTTACAAAAAAATTGGGACGAAAAATAGGGATTCTCATTTTTTTGAAGGGTGCGTATAAGAGTCAAATCTTTTTTTCGTCCTGGTTTTTCTGGGTTGTGGAAGAAGTCTGAATTGAGTATTTACAGGCCAATCATAATCTTTTTGAATATTGTTCCCATTCTTGTTTTTAATAGAGTTTCAAATTTTTTTCATAAGAAAATAAAAGCATTAGGGAATTTATCATTGTCTAATTGTTCTTTGGGACAAGTTAATGTATCTTTATCGATTTTCTTAATGTTACAATCGGAACATGAAAGCAATACATTTCCATAAGTTAGAATGTTACATTTTGAAGCGGGTTTAATATGAGCTGAATTCAAATCTTTGAATTCCATATTTCTCATTTTTTTAAATTGATAAGTGTATCTCCACAATAAGCACATTTTTCCTTGAGTTAAGAAAATAGCATAACGACAAATATCCTTTCTTTGGGGCGCATTCATGGAAAAACTCAATGCGTTCAGAGAAATATCTTGATTGATGAAAAAGAATTTGATGGAGTATATAAATGTGGATAAGCGATAGATTTTTGAAGTAATTACATGGGTTATTCTTTTTGTTCTTCAGTTAATTGTTGGAATAATTTATAATTCATATTGGCAATTCTTTCTATTAAAAAGTTTTTATATTATATATTATTCAAAGATTTATTAAGTTAAGTAAGAAAAAAAGCACAATTTTTTTGGTTTTTCTAAAATTTATTTATTTTTTTATCAGTTGGCGTAAAGGTAAGCATTTGAGTTCTAATATCTTCAATTCCAGTAGGGTTTGAAGGCAAGAAGATAGTGGTATTATTTCCTTTAGCAAAATTATTTAGAGTATCTAAGTATTGGTTGAGGGTAATAGAATAGTCATAATTGATTCTTCAGTTAATTGCATATTAGAATCTTTTAATTCTTTTTACAGATTCAAAGGCATCAACAATGAACTTTACGTTGGTTCGCTAGTGAGCTCATGCAATCTATCTTTTTTTCAGGGAACAAGACTCGGGCGCAGTAACAATTTTAATTTTATCAGTTTCTGCAGAGTTCTTGAGGAAAACATTCTTTTTTACGTTGGGGCACGTTGATTTCATTCATTGATTGTTTGAGATTCAGCATCAGGTTCGAAATGCTTGTAATAAGTGTTTTAACAATGATGTAATATGTTGACATTTCTTCAACGAGTGAGTTTTGAGATTTCAAGAGCGATTTCATCTTTCTTTTCAAATAATTCATCAAGAGTTAATTTTTGGAACAGCATTTTCTTAAAAGCATCCTCAATGTAAGATTGAATTTGGATTTTGGACGAAGCAAATTTATAAAAAGCGTCTGTTACGTTATTCTCTGGAAATCTATATTGAGTAGCAATGAGCAGTACAGAATACATTATCCTTAGTTTTTTTGTTTCGAGAAAATTTCTTCTTGTTGCATACGAAGTGGTAATTTAATAGCGAATTTTGTCAATTCCTAAAGGTAAACAGAAATGTGGAAAGGGACGTTGAAGTTTTTGTGGTATTTGACTCAATCTTTCAACAATCGTGAGTTTCCTTGTGGTACAATGTAGTAAGTTGAGGAAGAAAAAAATGCAAGTGGTACGATAGCAATGATTAGAAAAAAATTATAAAAAGGGCATAATCTTTTTCTCCTTTAGTATAGTTTAATTTCTTAAGCATGATTTAATGAGTTAAAAAATATCTTTTTTTGAGATTTTTATAGTTGTATTATTCAAAAAAATAAAAGAGGTGAAGTTCAAAACTCTTTTTTTATTATTATTCATTTCTCGTTTATCAATTTCAGCATCAACGTTGATAGCATAGTTCTTTTTCAAAATTTGATTGAACGAATGTAGAACTCCATAAATTCTAAAGAAGTTCTGTTTCAATTTTTCTTTCTTATCAGTAATTTAGTAAAATTCTCTTGATTTGTTTTTTTAGCATTGGTGGGCTCTGCATAAATAGCATTGACGTGAGTGTTCTTTATATTGAGCATAAGCGTTTTTCTTTCTTCAGCTCTGCATTTTTCCATCTACAGGCTGTGCAGTTAAATTATTGAGTGGTGATGCTTGCAATTTGGGTATTATTATCATCAATAATAGATTTCATTTCTCGTTGAATTTTGAGCCCAGTTCTTTAGACATTTGATGCGTTGCTATAATCTTCATATTCAGATTTATGAGCATTTAATTCTTTTGAGCAAGGATTAGTTGTGCATTATCAGGGCTGGTAATATCTTCTTTTTGGAACATTTTTATAAAGTAAATCCATTTGGGACTCTAATTCATTTAGACAGTCTGCAAATTCTTGAGCTGTTCCAGTTTTCAAAATGGCTGGTAAACAGTTTTGGACATTTTTCCTGGTACGCATTTCATAGGCACTCTATTTCAATGTGCATTTGAGTCATTAAGATGAAATCTTTAAAATTTTTTTATTTTTGTATATCGTTGGCAATCTTGTCATGGAAACAGAGTAGGGCATTTTAGCAACAGTTTTGGGTTATTCTGATAGTTGAAAGCTGAAAAATTTGGTAAAAACAGGTTGGACTGCAGTTTATTTGTTTTTGCTCAAAATTCTTAAAATGTATAAGAATAGATTGATAAAGTCTAGGTATAAATCAAGAGCAGCAAGTAGTAACATTATTGTAATTATCTTGATTTGATGCTTGCAAATCCTTTTTTTGGATTTTTTTGATTATCATAAAGCAATCAAAGCAGAGAAAACAATTACATGAGATAAGTAATAATATAATCTAATACAGTATTATGTAAAGAAAATATTAGTAATGTAGCAATAATTAAAGCAAAAGTAATGTTGCAATATGGAAATTTGGCAGTGCAGATAAATCTTTCTTAGTTGTTCTGGCGTGAAAGCAAGTGATCCGAACATAACAGAGTAATTAAGAAAGTTGGTACAGTATTGGTGGATTAGAGAAAGATAAAATAACGTAAACGTAATGAAATTCACAAACGAATATAAATAGGGGCAGGGGATATTTTTGGTTGAATCTTTCATTGATTTGGCATGTAAAATATTGGACATTTCAACAAATAATGACAAGATTGGCTACAATTTTATAGTTATGTACGATTACGGCTAAACAGGCTGGTAACATAAGTGGAAGTAAATATGATGGCGGGGACGTTATAATCAATCAATAAACATTTTAGTGTAAATAGTAGAAAGTAATCAGTGAAGTATAGTTATTTGTGATTGCGTTCCCTTTGAAGTCATAAGTTTTTCATAGTTTAAAAGACTCTTTTATTTTTAAAAAAATTTTTCTTTAGTATATCGTAATTAAAAAAATAAAGGGAGAAAGGCATTCTTTCTCCATTGAATTTCAAATAGATTGTATAATTCTTGTTTTTTTATCTTTGTGAGTGCTTTGTGAGACTCAAAAGCTAAGATATTTGGTTGAGAGCTCATCAGGGTTCCACGGTTTCAGGCTCGTCAATGACAGATTTCCTTCTCTCATGGGGCTCAGAAGCAGGTTTTGGCAGTTAAGGTGAATTCAGATTTCTTAGGTTAATGAGGTCAGACAAAGGTGCAGGTGGGGCTCTCTTGGTTGTCAGGGTTTGCATCAGGGTGGCGTTGCGTTGTAACGGTTTTTAATATGTTCGGATAAAGTGGGGTCAATGTTATAAGATGCGTTTAAATCAGCATTATAGAATTTGGCGGTAAATTGGATAGTTGAATAAGATGGGCGCAATTTCGAGATTTCCACGTTTGAGCTGGCGGGAATCGAAGGCGGTGGGACGGTATATCGAGCATTGAGTCGAGAAATTCCTGGAAAAAGTATTGATGGATACTCTGTGTTGGCATATAAATGCGTTTATATCGTGAAATGGGCACGTTTGACGGGTTTGCATAAAGTCTAAATGGTCAAGAACAAAAACATCTGGTCCGTGTTCTTTTCAAAAAAATCAAGGATAAGCCGGAAAGTTTTATCAGCAATATCTTGATTTGTTGCGACAGAACAAAGCGTTTTTATTGTGACGGGACTCGTTTTTTTGATTGCGTTTAATAAACTAGTTGTGTATGGGACGGGTCGTGCGTGAAACGAAATGAATTTTTTTCGTGCATAAATGAAAATCTTTATCCATAATGGAACAAGTAGCGTCTGTATTTAGAAACTAAATCAACAGCGCAGATTTTGCGTAATGGATTCTTCTGATGGCGGTGAACGTTTTTCCTCGTAAGAAAAGGCAGCATAAAAAAACGACGACTTTTCTTCTGAATAATAGGGTGTTTTGTTTCTTGGCGATTAAGTGTTTTTAGGTAATGAAACTGCAATCAAGTTTTTTTAATTTGTAGATTTCATAAGGCTAATCTCCATTTTTGAATGAACTAAGTTCAATAATTTGTTTGATTAGGGTCAAAATTACGAAAAAGATTATTTTTATAATAGGCAGGATAAGCGTAGTGATTCAGAATTTAATTGTGGTGGGACTGTCCTTTGGGTTCCTTTTTTTCCCAGTTGAGTAAGTTGGTACGATAAGAAGATACGGTGGCAGAGCGGTTTGCAGTCACGTTCGTCTAAGATATGTTGGTGAAAGTGGGAGGGCATTCATCAAAAATCATAAATTGAAAACAGTTCGATTTAGTATTATGAATCCATTTCTCAATGCGATTGCATTTCTGATTAGCAAATTCATATTCAGTGAGAATTTCCCAGTGATCGTTAATGAGCGGAATGAGCATTCATGAAACTTTTGCGATAAAGTAGCGATCGATGTTTCTAATGAACTTTCAAATCGGGAGTTGAGATTTCATCTTATACGAATTTGTGATGCGCATCTTGACATTCTCCTTTCTTTTTTTGATGTGATTAAAAAGTAGTTGGGAACTATTTGGTTCCTACAATTATTATACAAAAAAGTATTTTTTTAAAATGCAAGGGAAAATCAGCATAATTGAACAAAATTTACATGATGTCCTTGATTTAGAATATCATTTGGGTATGTTCTTGGTTTATCTGTACAGTTTCTGAACATTCTCACGATACAGTTGGGCACATCAAATTCAAAGCTTTCATTTGATAATTTTTATTATATAAAATATTTAAAAAAACGTCAGAGTCTGAATAATGAATTTATTTCATCTTTTTGAGTTTTATAGAGCTCATCAGAATGCTTTCATCTTTTTCATCATAAGAGTAACAGGGTAATTTACGAAAGCTAACGGGTCGATCTAATCATCACATTCTATTAAAAAGAAATGAAGTGTTGAAAGCTAATAAAAGTAGCATAATCGTTTTTTTCATCAACATCGGGACAGTCATAGTCATTATCGAGATTTCTTCTAAAATCAATCATATCCAATAGATTCTGGGAAGATTTTAAATTCTTTAATAGAATCAATAGTAGAGTTTTGAGTTTTTAGTAATTTTACAATCGGTAACAACAATCATAAATTTCAATTAAAGGAACATCCATAATTTCAAAATATTAAAATTCATTGTAAATAGTAATCAGTCTCATCAATAAGTGTATCAGAACTTTTTGTTTGGCAAGTTCTTTGTCTGATTCATTATTGATTAACAAAATACGAGTAACAACATCATCAATAGTATCACAAACAGAATTTGGTTTAGGAGTCATTGTGGAATCTATCAGTATTTACAAGTAATGTATTAGTCAAATCAAATTGAGTACTCAGTATTGGCATTTTAAATTGTGATAGATTTGTTTTGATAAATGATCTACAGATGCTTGTACAGAAACGAGTTGTATGTTCAAAACAAGCATATTGTAAGCATTATATGTTCCATAAGAAGCAATAATCAAGTATTGTGAAAGACAATCTAACACATAAAAGGTAAGGACGAACAAAGTGGCGGGTTTCTAAGTTTGAGTGTTTCAAAAGCTTTTTCAACAGCATCATAATTGAAGTTACAATACAGTTAGTTCACTTATCTCAAAAAAAAGCACATTTTGAAGCACGAGCGTTAATAAATTTGAAATTTGTCAAAAACGAAAAATCCATTTGGTATACATATCTACAAAGCATATTATCAAATGAACTTTAGATAATGAATAAGGTTCAAATCCGAGCATTGAATCTGTTTCAACATGAGGGTGTGGAATGAGCATAGAGTCGGTCAGTGGCGGGAAAGATGGATTCATGAGTAGCATTTTTTTAACAAGTTCTAGCATTTTTAACGGTGGCATAACATTTGTATTAAATGTTCCATAAAAAGGGTCACGATGAGCTTCTGACACGATTGGTTGTGCGGGCAAATGGAAAAATATAATCAGGGACTCTTGAATGTCAGAGATTGAAAGTCATCTGAAAAAAATCATCACGCAAGTCTTGAATATGAAGATTTGGCAATTTTTTTCAATTTCAAAAGCTATAGAAAATAGTATTTTTCTCTGGTTGTTTTCTAATCCAGGAGCTGAGATTTCAGATCCTAATCTATTTAATAGTAGTGCAGAAGTCCCTTTAAATCCAGTAATGGCAGTAATAAATGGTTTTTATTTTTTTGTATGTGTTTTTTTAAAGTTCTGTTCATTTTAATCTCCTATGATTTGATTGGCTGTTGGTGTTGTAGTTATATTATATTGTTTTTTGAAGTTCTTTGAAAAAAATAAATCATCTTTATAAAATTGGTAAATATCTTTGTAATAATTTCTTTTTATTTAATTTTTTTGCAAAATCAGCATTTTATATTCCATATCATCGAGGCATGAACTTTGTATTTTTTTCAACAGTTGATCTAATGTAAGTATTAACAATCTCTTCAATATAAGGCAATTAGTAGTAAAATAAAGATTGGATTATAAAAAAAATATTTATTTTGTTAATAAAAAGAAATAAGGCGTAATAAATAACATGTGAGCAGAATTGAATTTACAATGGCATAATATTGTAAAATTTGGTGATCTATTATTCATTTCTAAAAAGCATCTTTTGAGTGTGATTTTTGAGGTAAGAAAAAGAATTTTTATTGTGAGCATCTTTAAAATGAAATTCAACAGTTGTAATCCTTTATAATAAAAGGACAGGTGGATGAGTGGAGCTGTCATAAGCAGTTTTTCTTTTGATATAATTAAGTAATTTTTTTCAAAGTAAGAGTTGATCACGGTACATATCTAATGTATCAAGGTCGTGGAAAAAAAAGTCTCATAAAAAAAGGCGATGAAAGTGCTTTTTCTTTTTTCTGAGTTCAGAGCGGAGTTGGAGTCTAATGTTGTCATTGTCAATGGCTATTTAATGTTCCAAAATTTAAATAATAGAGCTCATGTAATTTAATCTCTTTGAGTTATTCCATAATCGTGGCGAACATCGAATAAATATATTTCATGAATCAATTCAGTTTTGTTCATTTAACAGTAATCCTGAAATTTCTTGTTGATTTCTTTAGTTCATTTTATTATGTGGTAAAAATTGGAATAAAATCAATAGTTCCTTAATCGAGGCTAATTTCATTTTTCTGAATTAGTAGTATTAAAATTATTTCTTCGTTTTAATTCTTCATACAGAACATCATGCTAAAATAATCATTGAAAGTCGTTTCGTATTTGCAAAGTTTAATATATTTAAAGTTCTTGTGAAGATATTTCATGAATTTTGGTAAGGAGTCTTCTTCAATTTTAGTTATATGATTAGTTCTAAGTGTGTATTGTGTTTTTTTATAATGTCAAAAAGCAACAATAAAAGAAAAGATTCAAGGAGGTAATGTTGTAAAGCAAATTATTAAATAAAAAATATAAAAAAATCCAGTTAAAATAAAATATTGGAGACGCATAAAGTGTAAAATATTTGATGTATTCAAAATGATGAGAGTTGAGTAAAGTTTGCTTTAATCTCTGAATTTCAGTAATAAAATCCTTTTTGAAATCTTTTTTTGAATATGAAAGATAATGAATCTGTCTGAGACAGAGTTATGATTGTTATATATTCTTTCAAAAGAGTCATGAAAAATGAAGCACGATAATTTGTTGAAATATTTGGTATCTGAGTTTTGACAATTATCCTTTAATGATTTATAGGTGTTCTCATACACATTATCTGGTAATTTAAAGAAATTCTCATAAAAAAAGTTATTAGTCTTCAGTTGTTTTTAAATCTCTAGCATTTATTTCTACATTTTCATGAGCATCAAACGTTGTCTAGTAATAAAGCTATTTATAAAATAAGGTGAGAATTTATCTCTAATGGATAATTTCCTATCATAATTTCGGTAATTCTTTTTTTCAAATTCATATATTTCAGTAATCAATTCATTCTTATTCATTTGTTATTTTTATCCTCTCTTTCCAGATTTTGAAATATTTATTTTTTTCAAATATAAATAGAATTTCATGTCATTAAGAAAATCATCAAGATAATCAAAAAGTAATAGGGATAAAAAGAAATCTTCAGTAGTTATTGTTAATCAAAAAAGCGTATATGATTTGAAATTAGCAGAGCAAGTCTTTTTAATTCTTTATTTTTCTGATTTTTGTGAGCTACATTTTAAGCATATATTAACAGTGGTAAATTTGGAGGAATAACGAAACAAATGTTGTTACAGGTATTGAAGAGTCAAAGGAAGTTTTCTTTTTCTTGCAATATTTATTGAAATTGTTAGCAAGATTCCAAATAAGGTTTAGCAATATCAATCGTAAAGTAATTGCATAGTTTCTTCATGAGCATATTTTTTTCCAGTTATTGGTTTGAACAATTGTTTTGAGTGAGCTAGTTTTTAGTGTTCTTGAATTTCACGAGGCTTTGTACATAAGCAAATTGGAAAAAGAAGTTTGAAATTACCAAGTGGTTTGAGCTCATTTTTATTCTTTTTGTTTTTCATCAAGTGATTGTAAAAAAATGTATCTTTTTTTAATTTCTTGTTTTGTTTCTTTTTAGATAATCATGATACAGCGTGTTGAAGTATTTTGATGGTGGTCAGCATTTTTCATTCAATTTAATTTTTGTCAAAAAAAGTTTGATAAAACATAAGGAATGAATCCTCTACAAAAATGAAGAACTTTCAAAATCAGATTTCTTACAGGAGTACTTTCATTTGAGCTGTATGGATAATATTTGTCTGTTGGAATTAAGTGCTTCAGTGTATTTATGGGTTTGTATGAGTTTCATCAAATTTATCAATTTCGTAAAAGTAATTCTCTTTTATTCATTTGTAATGGTGTTTCAGTTTCTATTTTTTTGTATATTTTGTTTTTTACATAAGGGTGAGTAGTATCTTTGAAGGAGGTATCAATATAAATTTTGAGATTTGATGTGAGAAAAAAATTCTTCGTTAAAAGTAGTGTGGCGCGAGATATTTTTTTAAAATCTTTAGGTAGTTGTTTTAATTCTTCTTTTTTTCTGATTTGAGTTAATTTATTTACAGTAAAACAAGAAATAGTATAAACAAATAAAATTAAAATAATAATAATGATAAAAGGGGACGGTTGGTGGATTAAGGGAAAGCATCATAAAAAGTAGTCAAGATAGACAACAAAGGGGAGACTTTCAAAAGTTTGTTGTTCTATAGTCTCAGTTATTATCTTCTTTTGTATTTGAAGCAGGGTCTCAGTATATGAAGTTTTGGATTTGATGTTTTTACAATTTTGCGTCTAAGTACAAGGTCTAAAAAGCTTCGAAGTACGGTATGAACTTTCTTCATCTTCATATGATTTATTTTTTTATCTTCTTGATTTGAGTTCTAACAATGTGCATAAACGGGTCTAAATTGGGTTGATTCTTTTTTTCATATTTTCAGAACATATTTGTAATAAAAGAGTATTGAGTAATGGTGGTATCAGAAATTTTTCATGCATTAGAATCTAATTTGATTGAATCAAAAAAATACAGCGTAAAAAAAGCAAGGAAAGCATTTTTCATCAAAGAATAAGAAAAATATAATCGAGATACGTTTCAAATGAAAAATTCTCAACATAATAAGGATTGTATTCTTTTTCGGAAATTATTAGTGAGACTATGTTTCTGTATTCATAAAGGAATTTTGTAGTGAACTCAATTTCTTTTAATAAATCTGTTTTTGTATTTATTTCCATATTAGTTCCTTTCTATTTCAAAAATTCTCTAATTTTCTTGTCAGCTCCATGTTCTTTAATCATGTAATTATAAGCTCTTTCTCTATATTGATTATACAATTGAGGGTTAGAGCGTAATTCATTCAACGTAGATAATAATTATGTAAATAATTGTTGCTGTATAATCATAAGTTAAGGAAATGTTTCTTCAGGTGCCATCAATAATTCTAGTTGTAGTGTATTTATTTAATGGGTCAAGAGATTCTTGAAAATCTGGTGGGTAGAAATACCGACTTGGTAAGATAACAACAGTACCATTTCTAATTGCATCAATAAGAGCATATTCGGGGAAGAAATTGTGGTCTGGGTTTAAAATTGTATAATACATAGCAAATCCAGCAGTAGAAGTTATTTCATTAGCAGTTTTCAGGGTCATAAGAGACATACATTTCAATTTTGAAGTTTCTTTCTCTTTTCTTACAAAATATTTCTCATACATGGCATTAAATTCCATGCGGTCTTTATCAGCTAAGTTAACATCATAAGTTGCTTCAACATAACTTGTTGTAAAGATTGAGTCAAATTCTCCTTTAACAGTAGCCATTCCATTAAAGATTAAGTAATAATCTTTTTAAATATTGAGATAAATGAGGCCAAAAGCATTTGAGCTCTCAGGCGCGTGCTTCCTTGATAATAAAGGGCAATTCATTTTTTTATCTTTAGGATTTTTCCATTCAATTTGGTTTCATTCATGAATTGTGGGCAAGTAAAATGGAATTGGTTTTTTTGTTGGTAGTATTTTTTTATAAATAATCGAGTAATGGATTTAATTTGTTGTTGGCTAAAATCTTATCAGCAATTTCATACAATTCTACATAAAAGTGGCAAAGATTGTTTAGTACAAAGTTTCTTTTTTTATAATCATAACAAAATAACGATTTATCTCTGTTTGATTTGAATTGTTTTTAAAAAGTGTTTTTATGGCAGTGGTGTTTCTTCTACATTTTCAAAAGAATCAGCAAAAGGATAAGTTAGCACAATTAAATTTATCCATATTGTCAAAAAGTGTATTTGGTGATGAGTTGTTAAATTCAGTACATTTTTTTAATGTTCTAAAAAGCAAATTTCTTTCTCGGTGTAGAAATTAGTTTTTTTCATCATTTGGTGCAGGCTAAAATTAGTTAATTCAATGTCATTTTTGTGAATCGGGCATAGATTATATTCCAGTGAGATTGGACGATAAATCCTTTCCATTTCCTTGGATTAGAGATTTTAATTGTCATAGAAATTCTTCTCCTAACAGGCAGTAATTTCAGAACTTTGTCATGCTAATTTCTCCAAAAGTTTTAATAGCGTAGATTTTTTTCCATTGGAGTCAATTCGGATTTTTTTCTTTACATTAGTAGTTAATTCTCAAAAACAGGTGAGAATGAAAAAAATCTTCAAGATTATCTTGGGAAGATTCGTTTTTCTTTCTGTTTTTTTGTAAATAGAGCTAAGATAAAAAAATTCCTACAAATACAACAATGGCGTAATTAAAAATAGTCATATTAGTAAAACTCTTATTTTTTTAGAATAATAATTATATATATCCATTGTAACATAAGAAAGAGAATTTGTAAATTGAATTATAAAGAAAGTTATTTAAAAAAAGACAAAAATAGATTTTGAGTCCCACGTTGGGACGAGGCCAAGGAATGATAAGTTTCCTATAGTAATTTTTAATAAATTGAAAACAAAGGATATAAAAAGTAAGCATTTTATCATTAAAGATGAAAGAAAATTGATTAAGTTGGCAGGGTTTATGGATTTGGTGAGATAATGAAACAAAAGTTGGTATTTCAGATGAAGTAAAAAGAAATTGTTGGCGAACAAGTTAGTAGTAGAGCAGAATATGAAAAAAAGAAATAAAGAAGTTAGAGATTAGACAGAGTACAAAAAGGAGTAGATAAAATGGAAGATAAAAAAATTCAAGCAATTATCATTAGGTCAACAATTAGTTATAGGGATTTTATAAAATAGATTTAATAGAATTTGATTTAAAAAAAGATTTAGCATAGATGGTGGTAAATCTTTTTTTGTTAGAAATAAAGCAAGAATCAATTGAAGTGCTTTATTGAGCAGAGTATTTATCCATTCTTTTTGGTATTGATCATGAAATAAATAATTCCAGGGCGGAAAGAAATAACGGCGGTTGTATCTGTATCATCATGAGATTAGTACAGCGAGCACGGCGTGTATGTAGCAGTGTTTAAAAGTAAAAGCAAGGGGACTCAAGGTATGAACAACATGAGCGGATTGGATAGAGTCTCTATCTAAATTTTTTTGAGATTTTTTTAATCTGGTAAAAGTGTCTGAGCAATCTAATTCATCTAGTATTGTCTTTAAATCTTTTCCTTTAAGCAATTCTTTTCCAATTTTTCACATATAAGATACAGAACTCAATTGAGTATTGGTGTGCATGAGTAATAGCATTTTGAGTTTGAGCAATTTCTTCATCAGTACAATCAATAAAGATTAAAGGCGCAATTCTCATTAGAGATTCCATTGAAAAATTAGAATACAAATCATCTAGAAGCTACTACGTCTATCTGGGAACTTTGTGCAGTTGTATTTCCTACATCAAAAAGTATTGTTATGAGCGGTATAAGCATCATAATCTTTCAAATAACAAAATTTCGTTGAATTGAACTTTTAAATCAATCTTTTTTTATTATTTTTCTTTGAGTGCATCACAAGTAGCAATAGTCATGTTGTATCATCGGGCAGTTCAATTGTTTGGTTCCAAACGAAAAACAAGTCATATCTGTTGCATTAAAAGTATTTCTTGGTCTAAATTCAAGGGATCCTAAAGCGTGCAACAGCAAGACAAACACAATCTTTGATAGTTCTGTTCATGATTTATTTTTCCTTTAGTATTTATAAATTTCTCAATTGCTGATTTTCAGCAGGGGAACTCTAAAAGTTTTTTTGAATTTCCTCAAATGGCAGTTCCATTGAACTTTATCGTGAACGGTGAAAAGAGTCAATTGTAAAATCGTATAGAGCAGAGCTATAAAATTTAAAGTTGTTATGAGTAATTTGAAGTCTAGGTATTAAGCGTGATGAAAAGTGGCGAATTTCATTTTTGAATTTTAAGTCTCGTTTATGAAGAAATTTTTATTTTTTTAGAGTACTTCTATCTTAGATTTATTTTTTTCGTAAAATTTTTTTGAGCAAATCTTTTTAGCGTAATCTTCAAAAGCGCGAACGAGTTTTTGTTTTCTAAATCTTGATAATCAAAAGCAGTAGTCCCTTTTTCTTTGAACTTTCAAGAGTCTATAATTAGAATTATTTTTTTAAGTATTCCTCAAAAAGTTTCATGATGCATTTGACTCGTTCTGCAACAGAAAGGATAAATTTATAATTGGCAAAGTTAGTTACAGCGACACGATAGTGTGGCGTCTAAATCATATTTTTTTACAGAGGAAACAAATTGTTTTTTTAATTGGTTGAATGTCTGATTTTTGGCAAAAAGCATATCACACATTTCTGAATAAATTTGGATGAGTGATTAACAGTTTCTTTAAATTCAAAAAGGTATCTTGGTGAGTCATTAAACGTTCAAATAGAATTTCAGAAAGGTAAAAGTATTTTTCATTCACATATTGTCGAATATTCTTTATATTAGTAGAATATAATTTATAGTAATAATTCTTAGCGAGATCTAATGTCGGAGAAATTTTAATCTTATAATTTTTTTAATTTCAATAGTATTGGTTTTATGATTTTTCATTAAGAGTATCATAAGAAACAAATCAATTAGGTCAATTAAATCTTGAGGCATTAATAGCATGTCTAATATTTCTTTCTTTGAGGAGTTTCACAAAAAAATCAGATTTCCTTTTTTTAAAGTCTTTGTACATATGAAGAGTAATAATCATCAAAAAGAATTTTTATTGTAAGATTTAGTTATTGTATCTGGGTAAGTCAGTCTGTTGGTGCAGGACATTTACTAAGTGGTATCTTGTTAATAGGGGTTTGATCAAATCTAAAATAATCGTTCATTCATGGCTCAAAAATAAATTAAGATGATCATTCCACATTGGATATTCTTTATTTTTCATCAAACAAAGGGAGTCAATATTTTTTTCAAACAATGAATTAAGATTTTTTTAGTTGAACTTTATCAACAGCATTTTGAATTTGTTATTAGATTTTTTTGTTCAGATGTTTGTTCAGTTTTTTTAGCATTTTTTTAGCAATTCTGATAGTGATGTTGGTTGTTGTTCTTTCAATGTATTCATTTCTTTGAGTCTTTCTATTTTTTTAAAAATTTAATTAAGTAATGTTTTAAACGATTCCAGCAGTTTTTCATTGAACGTTTTAACAGTATTGACATGGCAGTGGTTCAAATTCGTCGAAGCAAAGGTAGGTCACAAGTTTGAAGGTTGTGAACTATCAAAGACTGATAATATAATTATCAGTTGGAGTAACAACGATTTCATATGTACGAGTCTCTCGGTCAGTAAGATAATAGGATTGGTTTCTTCAAAGCTGAAATCAAAATTCTTTTCTGTTCTTTTTTTGTTGTAATTGTTTTTGATTTTAGGCATCATAAAGTGCGTTTCAAGGAATTTCTTCAACGTTTTTCAAGAATTTTCACAATTGGGTTTTCTTCGATTAAGTAAATAGTTCTAGGTAATCTTTCCATTTTTTTATCTTCCTTTCATTGTATAAGTCTATTATATTATATAATTTTTTTAGTTTGTCAATATAAAAAAATAAAAAAATAGCACAAAAATTAGCATTTTTTTAGTATTTAAAAAGTCAATAAACAAGTCTGATGGGTGACGAAGTTTAATCTTGTAATCTAAGCGAATTCTCTTTTGGTAGAGTCTTATCTTCTTTATCAAAAATAAGTTTTAGGGGTATGTGGTGAGTAATAAGAGCATTGGAAAGTATAATCTTTATATTTCAAGGTAAATTGAAAATCTTTTTGGTAACGTAATTTTTATTATTGTTGAAAAGAAATTTCTTTATCAATGTCATTTGTTCTTAAATTAGAGTACTCGAGTTTTTTTGATAGTTTTATCTACAATCTTTTCATGCTAGTATTATTGAGATTCCTTAATAGCAAATTTAAAGGAACTTTATCATCTAAAGTGCTTTTAAGTATTATAAAATGTTTCTTTAGAAATGTTTTTCATGAAAAATATGTGTGTGAAGCATTCAATGAGAAATAAGAATCAGGTGCAAAAGGATATTTTTTTGAAATGAACTTTTCAATCTATCATCATTGTTAAATAATGGGTACAAAAAAAGTAGTATTGGAATCGATGGTATATTTTTCTACAAAGATTTTTGAAATTTATTCTTGAGACTCTTCAATAAAAGTGCTTTAGGATAAAAATGTGTTCAAAGATTCATCAAGATAAAGATTTTTTTAATCTAATGAGTAATTTAGTAGAATTTCTCGAATTTCTTCATTTGTTTTAAAGCAATTTAAACAAATCTAAATTTGAATTCTTTATAATCTTTTGGGTGAGTCATATCAAGCAAATCTTCATTTAGAGTGTTATAGCAATTCCTCATAAAGTTTAGATTATCAAGTTTCAATAATTTCATTTTTTTGAATTTAATAGTGTTATCATTAAATACAAATGTATTTTTTTCTCCTAAGAAAAAATTTCATGAACAATCAAATAATCCAAGTCTTGTGAATTTCATCAAAAAAATAACAGACAGAAGCGTGATTATGAATTTCTAAATTCATCGAGGCAATTTTTCGTTTAGTAAATGTTTTTAAAATGATAGCATACATAGTTTTTTTAATGGGTAGAGAAAGGTGACAAATGAGCGTGGTGGTGAATTCAATTGTATCAATAGTAGATTTATTTACAGGCGAGTATATTGAAAATCATTGGCAAAATAAACATGATTAGCATAATCGGAAGCAATTCATAGTCTTTATCTTTATCAAAAAGTGGGACGATTTTTCAGCAAACATTTTTATTCAATGAATCAATATGTTTTTGTAAGTCTTAGTTGATAGGCAATGGTGGTAATTTCTTGCATTCTTTTAGACTTTCTCTAAGTAATTCTGTAAATGTAGTCATATTTTTAGTCCTTTTTCTTTTTATTATATTATATAATAATATTTTTTTCAAAGTGCAGTAAAAAAATAGCACATGAGGTGGCATCTTTAGTATTCAAAAAAATTCAATCAAGAATCTACATCTTTTTTTCAGTGAACTTTTCAAAATCTTTAAGACATTCAATCTCATTAGTTTTGAGGGATTTGGATTTGCAAATGAAAACATTCTATCATTTTTTAAAATAATGAACACATAAATAATCTTTGTAATTCATAACAAAGTAATCATATGTTTTTGAAATAGTAATATCTTCGTCCTTATAATTTATCGTTTCTTTAAAGTCTTGGTTAACATTTCTTAATTGGTCTATTTTTGAATAAGCAATTGTAATAAATGAGGCAGTAATATTAACAATGTGATAAGCAAAGTGATTTTTAGCAAATCAGTTTCCATAGTAGACAGCGTTTGGTAAAATCTTCATCAGAGAGTTTTTTTCAATTCTTCAATCAATTCGTGATTAGTTGGTAGTAGTGAATAGTGCGTTTTTGAGTTAATTTGGGTTTCCAAGTAAAAGTGCATAAAAGAAAGTCAAAGTCTAATCCATAGTGTTCATCAATTTGATGTTTGTTGGTGGATGAGTGAAATTTTTTTCTTTTGCATATCAAGTCGATACTAAAAGTGATTGACATTTTGGTGTACAGTTATATTTTTTTAGTAAGTTCTTTAAAAGTAGTCATTTTGTTGTCTTTTGTCTTTCTAATTTTTATTCCTTTATATAGTTTTTTTATGCAAATTTGGTAATGTAATTTTTAGGGGCATTTTAGGGGCATTTTTTGTGGAGTTTCGATACATTTATCGAAAAATCAGTTTCGAGCTATTTTAGTGTTGCGTATATGACGATATAACAGGCACAAAATCAGTTATAAAAGTTAATGTAAGTCTTTAAATTTTTTTATCTATAATGGCAGGGTGGAAATAAATCATAAATTTGAGCATTGAGTAGGTAATAGTACATATTTCTAAATCCAGTACATTAGCAGTGTGAAGTGGAATCTGTCAAAAGTAAAATTGATGTCTAGGTCATCTACAATTTCTTTTGGTACATCATGAGCAGTTAAAGTATTTTTCTCCTAAATCATGGTCAAATGAGATTGAGTCATAATGTTGATTAGGATTTTTCTTTTTAAATATTTTAGTAATGTTTCCCAGATTTCTAAATGGCAAATCAAATTCATCAGGCGAGGCAAATCATCTAAAAAAATATTTTCATTGTTCTTCTCTTAGAGAACTTTCCATTCTTGGTAGCATTTAAAACATAGAATTTCTTTTTTTAAGTTCTATATGTGTTTTCAGGGGTCAGTCCTTCCTCTAGCATCTCAAGGATTCATCTCTATCCTCGAGGCAGTTCTTTGAGTAAATTTTGATGGTCAATTTTGTACAGGTTCACAGTCATAATATTCTCTCCTTTATAGGGGTAGCAGAGTTTTCAGGGTTGTCTGTTCAGAGTAAGTGGAGTAATGACATATTTAATTGGAGTTAATTTTGATTTTTTTCTTGTGTTAATTGCGAACAAGTATCAAATGTAAATCATAAAAGCAAATTCTTTAAATAATTTAAATAAAAGTCTATGTCTAAATTTCTTGATTTTTATTTTTCTTTTTTCCCAAGCAGATAGAGTTCTATGAGCAGTCAAAGTATAATATGGTACAATTCTAGTTTCATCAGTCCTGAGTTTATTAGAGTATCTTCGTTGTATTTGGTATTTTTTTCAAAAAGAATAAGTTTTTTAACTACAGTAAAATGAGACTTTATCTGCATGGTGAACTCGTCATTTTTTTAAGTATTGGTACATATTCATTATTGAAAATGAGTTGGATAATACAGTTGTCATTTTCGTTTGGGAAACTCTCTTTTTTTATTTTTTTATATCTTAAAACATATAATAATTGAGTATCAAATTTCAATTTATATATATTTGACTATATTCATTTTATTAAATTTTTTTGAAAAAAAGTCAACAAAAAAAGAGTTATTTTCATAGTGCTTTCATTTTTCTTAGTTATAATGGCAACAAAAATAATAAGTTTTAAATGGCAGTGAACTCAAAGGTCAATTCTTTTGGAAATCTTTCGAGCAGGAACTTTGTCTTGAGCAAATGGGTGTTCAGTCAATTAGTAATCATCACGAGCATAGAGACAAATCTTTCATGACAAATGGTTTTGAGACTGAGGAACGAGTTTGTCCTTTTTTTCTGCAAGTTCTTCTTTAATGAAATTTCTAATAAGATTTCATTTGTATTATTTCTCCTTTTTTTATATGGCATAACATTCTCAAGCAAAAAAGTTCTTCATCAATTTTGAGCACATAACATAAAGCAATTGGTAGAATTGAAATTAGCAAAATGTAAAAACATATTTTTTTATCCTCATTTCTTTTTTTATGAGTCTATTATATATGATTTTTCCTGAAATTGTCAACAGTATTTAAAAAAATATTTTTTTAAAATTCAAGTCTATTCTTAATATTTCCAAAAGTCTTTGATAATTCAAAAGGCATTGGGTCTTTAATGATGTTCCTTTAAGTAAGTAAATAAGATTTGTTTTTGAAGTTAAATGAGCAGAAATGATAAATCGTTCAATTCCATTTGAGTGAAGCTTTGGTGTAGTAATTGAAATGTTATTCTCATGGAAGAACTTTCTCTAAATCTAAAACAAAATCATAATCTGATAAATAGATTTGGTAAAGGTAAATTTTTTTCTGATTGAAATTTATCTTCAATAAAGTTGAGCAATGTAATTCCTAATAATTTGGCGGTGTTAGAACAACGACAGCTAAAGTGAAGTATCTTTCATGAGTAATTTTAAAGACAAATAGAATAGAGTATCAATTCCAATAAGGCGTACATTTCCCGAATGTGAGATTTGTTGTATACATATTTCAATTGATTGTAGTGAGTAATTAAATTCAGAAAGAAGATAATTGAAAAAAAGTAATGAGTATTTCTAAATTCATATAGTCAAAACTCTTTCTTTTTTTATTTTTATATAATATTTTTATCATAAAATGGAGCATTTTGCAAACGTGAAAAAAAGGAGATCGTGAAAATGAACGTGTATGCGATGAATTTGAAGAGTTAGCTAAAGTTTGGAAGTCGTTAAAAGAGGGTTTATCTTCTTCTAATGGGAAAAATATATTCTTCGATTTCAAATAGAGTATTTTTTTGAGCATGAAGTAGATAGAGATGCTTCGGAGCATCTCTATCTGTATTTGGTCTATATATTTTTAAGTACTTTTTTTAGATGTTGTAGTAATTCATCTTTAGTTAGTTGTTTATCTCTCAGAATGCTTGCATTTCTGGTAAATTTGTCATAGCAAAAGTCTCCTTTTTTTATTTTTTTGTTTTACAATGGGTATATCAAAAAAAGAAAAAAACGGTTTTTCGAAAGTTTTCTGAGTTTAAAAATGGGTTAATGTTTTTTTAATGATAAAGTTTTCAGTGATTTGTTTTTTTCTAGCAAAAGGGATCCTACATCTCTGGTATCTTTTTGGGGCGGACGATTATCTCCTAATAGATAATATTCATCATCTTTTAGAGTAATCTTAAATTCGTTTGGCTCATTATTAAGAGTAAAATGTGTGTCATTTGAGCGAGATGCTTGTTTGATAATTTTCGTTGTAAGAATATATTTCATGAAGTCTATCTTTAACAAAGTGATTTTCTTTAAAAAGTATTTAAGTAAGATTCATCTTGTTCTGAGTCCATTTATGTAGAGTTTATCGTCCTTAAATTCAATTGTATCATTTGAGTAGACTATAAGTGCTTTTTAATGATAATTCTATCATCTTCTTTACTTGATTGGTAAGTCAAAACTCTTTCGGGCGTGAAATAATTTATTGGTAAATAATTTCCAAAAGCTTTTTAGAGTAGGGTCCATTGAATGAGCTACTGAACTTTATAAGTTTGCTAAAAGAGCCAAATGTGTAATAATGAATAAGATTGAAAAAAAAGGATAAGAAAGTTTGTAAAATCAGAACTTTCCTCAGTATTTTTTTATTTGAGGCATATAGACGGGTTCATTTATTTAATTCCTCATTTACGATTTGAGTAATAAGTTTGACGTCATTTTGACTAAGTTCTTTTTTTGTGCAATGAAATAAGTTTACAGTCTTTTGGTTCTGCATTAGCAATGATTTCTTTGCGTTTTGAGATTTCATCATAAGACATTTGAGCAGGTAGTAATGATTCAATAATTGGCAGTGTACATCAAGTTTTTCTGTATCTCTTGGCATTTGCGGGAATTTCTTTTTTTCGTGAGACAGATTTCTGAGCAGATTTAAGTGATCAACAATTTCATCTTCAGTTAATTTGAGCTTTTTTTCTCAATTTCTTTTTATTGTGGATAGCGAACTCAATTGAACGCAATGTAGTAAGTTTTGGTTTAATTTCTTCTTTCAATTCTTTTTCTTTTGGAGTTCCTTTGGTAAAAGTCCATAGAAGCGAACTTTATTAGCGAGCAGTGGGTCTCTTTGGTCATGAGTATAATTTTTTTCTTTAATTGTAGTCATATTTATTCTCCTTTTTTTCTTCTTCTAGTTCTTTCTTGATTTTTATTTAATAGCATTTGTAATAGTTAGTTGGACTACTTTTAGCAATATTGTTAGAAAAGTCTAAAAATTCTTTATCATTTTTATCAGTTGGTACGAAGTTAGTTCTCTTATAAATAATATGTTTCAAATCTTCTAGAGCTTTTTTTCCAATTCAGGTTTCTTTTTGATGGCACGTTGGAATTTCGTCTTACATTAGATAAAGTAGAGAATGTAAGTCGAATAAGTTCTAATTCATCTTCAGTAAAATAAAGTGAGGTAAAAAGTCTTGTCACGTTTAAAGGCTATAACGTGATTCTTTAACATTTAGTTTTAAGTCTTTCATAATTATGCTCAGTATTTACAAATTAAAAGATTGTTTATATTTTTTTATGTTTTTCAAATATGTAGTTCAATTTCAAAGAAAAAACAAAAGCTGATTAAGTAAGGAATAGTATTGTTTTGTTGGTATATTTATTAGCAATTTCTTTAATATTTTTGATTAGTAAATCTTCATTGGTATGTTTTTCCAGTTCTTCCATAAGTTAATTGAGTAAAAGGAATTTGGTAATAAATCTTCATTGATTTTTTTATTTCTTGAATCAGAACTAATAAATCATTAGGATTTTTTTATTTTGAGCAAATTTATGGTATTCTTCCTTAACGATTGAGCATTTTGTATAAATAGATTTGCAGCGGGCATTGCGTTTTTGGCAATTGAGTTTGTTGAAGCAATATTCCTTTTTTTAAGAGTTGTTATATCCTTATTGATAATCTTCATCAGTCGAAACTCTTATAATATTTGGGTGATTACATCATCAGAAAGTTGTTTGATTGAGTCTAGTTTAAATTGCAAATAGTTAAATGTATTGTCAATATAAGTAGTCAAAATCATAAGTGAGCTAATTTCTGTTTTTAATCAAAGTAGTATAATATGGGAGAAAGATTTGTAAAATTTCTTTCCAACAATATATAAATCTTTATCAGTATTTTTTTAATGAATTTCATCAATAGAGTTGTAAACAATTTGAGTACGTGAGCTCATAATTTACATCTCTGGGTTAGGGATAATTGTAGTTCTATTAGGTAGTGATTACGTTTTCCTAGAGCCCAAATGTTTGGTGCATTACAATAGTTTGATTGATAGTAGTTTCTTTAAAGTGTTTTTAAATCTTCTGAACTTCTCCAAGGTAGTCCATTGTCTTTTGGCAATTAGAAATGTTCATCTTCAAGCTGAAACAGCAATAAGTTTCTTTTTATTCATAGTAATCCTTTTTTTGATTTCGATTTCTGGTTTCTTAAAATATCTCATAAAGGCATTTAACGACATTAGTGCATCAGCAAAAAAAGGTCTATGGAATTCTTCATATTTTCCAGTAGTATTAGTAACAAAGGGGACTCGTTAGTATTATTTTTCATTTTGAGGCATAAAGAATTGAGATAAGTGCATTGTATCAATAGTTTCTAATCTATTTTTTTCTTTCATAGAGCGATTAAGACTCTTAATGAATGAGATAATTGGCTTTTTCATAACGAGCATTATGGAGCAGTAAGATTGAGTCTTTTTAAATCATTACGAATCTCTTTTTGAACTCTAAATCATCAACAAATCTAGGCGAGACATTAATATCTTCTGGTGAAATGTTATGAACATCTTCTCTGAAAGTTCCATTTGTCTTAATTAGATTTGGGTCTAGAAATAATTTAGAAAATTGTTTGAGATTTTTCATCAGGGCAGAATTTTTAATATAAGATTCAATAATTTCTGTACAGGGGACAAAAATCAAATTTGTTGTTCATAGTCATGTAAAATTTGGCGGGAAGAAATCCAAATCTAATGCAATAATTGGTTTATCAGTTCGTAATGGAATACGTTCCATAATATAGCGATAAGATTCTAATTCAGTCATATTTTTCAAGTTTATCTCTAGAACGACAATTTGTTCAATTGTTTTTTTGAAAATAAACAGTCATAAGATTTAAGCAATTTGAATTTCTATTGTAATCAGTAATCTCTGGGTGATAATTATAATTTGGATTATTCGGTCTAGGTTTGGCATACGATGTTCAGTGAATTTCTCAATTGTTCATCATTTAGATGAGCAGGAATTTATATTCAGGCAAAAGGAACTAAAGAAAGGAACTTTCTATTTTTCATCAATGAAAATCAGGAAACATTCTTTTTGTCGTATTATCTAGTCTTTTTAATTCTTTGAGTACTTTGTTCGTATTCTTCTCTTAATTTGATGAACTCATTTCGGTATTCTAAAGATTTTTATCTGGTGTGGTACAAAAATTGTGGACGGTGTATGTTTCATATTGGTTTCCTTATCCTTAACAATAGTCATTATTAAAACTCTTTCATATTATAGTTATATATTATAGTTATATTATACAATTTAGATAAAAATTTATCAACAATTCAAGATTATTTTTTTCATCAGTGAGCTTTGATGATTATTTCATCTTAATTCAGATGAACATTTTAATTTCATTCTCTCAAAGTTTTCAAAAGCTTTGTAGGAATTACAGATTTCAAAGAAAAAAATGAAAAGTTATTTTTAATTTGAATTTTCTACACAGGGGCAGACATCAATCATTTGGTCTTATTCTGGTTAAGCAGAAATGAGTATGTTGTTGATCATCTTTTTAAAAGCATAGCTCTACGAGCAATAACATAAGGGGTCAGGTGTATGTTTAATTTCATTTTCGGACAATATTTTTTGTTTCATAATCCAGTCGTCCAGCTGGATTGAGATTTATGTAAAAGATTCTATTTTTAGCACATTTTGAAGTTATGATTAAATTAAATTTAGAATAAGCAAGTGTTGATAACATTTCATTATATTTCTTGCATTTCTTGGTTTATTAAATTGTCTTTCTTTTTTTAGTAAAATTGAGTTTTTCTATAGTAAATCTTTTTCAGTGTTTAAGCAATAATCTTTTTTTAATTTTGTTGGTATAATTTGAAAATCATTTGTTGTTTGATTGGCCGTATATTGATAATCTATATTAAAAGTATTTATTAAATTAGTATTTATCTGTTTCATTTGGGACACTAGAGGCTATTAAAATCTGAGTCCTATTTGGTCCATAGTATTTCTAGTTACACATAAATCTTTATTGTGTTCAAAATTATAAATAATTTGAAGTAACGTTTTATTATCTTTGGAACAATTCTATAAGTTAAAAAGCGTTTCTTTAGTTCTAAGTAGATTCTTTAATAAGTTAGTATAGATTTTATTATTAAAAAATTAAATTGAAAGCAAACAAATTTATCATCTTCTAAATCAATTTCTTTTCTTATTCTAAAGTAGAATTGGTTTATTTTTTTGAGTTATATTCAAAAGTTGAAAATTGTTATTACAAGTTTTTCTCGAGAATACTAGCTAAGAAATAGATTTCAGTATCTCGTTTTTTTAACAAATTCTTTATAATCTTTTTTTGTAGTAATTTTTTTGTTTCCAAAACAGAACTATATTTGCATGTTTCAATTTCATTTTCAAGATTTTTTTAAGTTTTTGAGTTCTTAGTATTTAATCTGTTTTTGATTCAGTAGATTTTTTTATTTTTTTAGATTTCTATATTTAGTGAAATTGAAATTTTTTTAGGATTATTATTTAAGTTAATTCTTTTTCAAGAGTAAAAAAATCTTTCTTTCTAAGATTTTTTCAGTGAGTGCTTTTTAATTCTTTGATAGATTCAAAACGGAGACATATTGTAGTAATATTGCATCAATAGATGGGTAGTTAGATTAAATTCTTCTTTTAGTTGAACATGAATAATATTTCTATCTTCTTGAGTGATTTTTGGCATTTTTTTATAGTAATTTTTTTAATTCTATGAAATGTTAATCTCTGAATTTTTATTAAATAATTCAATATAATCAGAAATGTATTTGGCGTGATTATATTCTTTATTCAATTTTAATTCAGTTGTTATCGTAAATACATTGATACATTATTTGATAGTCCTTATTCTATATTAAACAAATCTAAAAAGCTTTCAAATCTTCTGAAATTTGTAATTTATCTCATTTCTTCAAAAGCTTATAAAATTATTTTCTTTCATTTTATCATAAAATCAAGTAAAAGTCGAGTCAGGTTGAGATTTCAACAATTAAATATTGAGTAACTTCAAATGGTGAGCATCACAATTAAAAGTAATATTTTTCAAAAATCCATCTTGAGTAAATTTATTATATTTATGATAGTGGCATGAATAATTTTTTTGGAACTAGTTGAGATACATACAATTTGAATTAAATTCATCTTATGGAGTAATCTTCATAAAAATCGAGCTGATTCATAAAGATAGAATCATCTTGATAATGTTCAAATAATGGAGTATCATGAGAAATAAAGTAATCAATCTTATAATTGGTATAATTTTTCATTATAATAATTGATTGAGTGTGAGTTTCATCATTTGATAAAAAGTTTCTTGTGAGCAGATGCTTATAAATAGTTCTCATGAATTTATCAATAGAGGGCGGTAAACTTTCAAAAATAGAAGTTTTTCTTTCCTAATGTAAGCATAGTTCCTCTAGGTATATATTTAATCTTAGGAGTAATAGTATTAAGTCCATGTGGATTTTTTTGAGATTTTGTTTAACGAGCAATTAAAGTTCTCATGATTTGCGTCAATAGGGCAAAAGTTCTATATTATAAGATTCTAATTTCTTATTTGAGCTATTTAGGTATTTTTTTCAAATAGTTCTAGGCGTTGGCATGAGCAAATTTGAATTAACAAGTCAGGGTTATCATATTCCATAATGTAATCAATTGAAATTTATAAGCATTATTTGTATTTCCATGCAAGTCATCTAAAAAAAGCAATTTTATTATGAGCAGTAATAATCTGATTGTTGAGTCATAATTATTAAAAGCTTTCGTTCTAAAATGGTCAACAATATCTGAGAATTTCATCAAAGGGAATACTCATGTGAATTTGAATTTTTCTTCTAGTAACAATCTTATCTTCTTTCAAATGTTGTGGGTATTGTTCTTTTTTTGAGTACGAATGTCGTGTAGTACTTTAGAGTAAAAAAATTCCTTTTTCTATATTTTTGATTCAAAGTTATAGTAATCTGCTTCATATTCATTCTTCAACAAATCAATCTTTTCTTTAGCGATTTATTCATCAAGAACTTTTGTGGGATTGAAAAATTCTCTTTTGGTTTATCAAAAGCATATAAATAAACAGAATTTTTTTGATTGAGTCATTGAGTACTCCATTCAAATATTCTTGTGAATTTCGTCAAAGAGTATCAATAACAAATCCTCTAGCATCAAGGGCTTTCAAATTCTTTGAGTAGATTGTCGAATTTGTTATATTCAGAATTAGATTTAGCAGTACAGATTGATGTAGCAATAGTAAGGATTTTTTTCTGGAACTTTGTTATCAGGCATGTTGTTTATTGATTTTTTTGGATATCATTAAACAAAGGCAATGAGATTTCGTCTGATTGATAGTGAAAGATTTTTTTGAAAAATCAACGTTTTCACATAAGTATTTCAAAGTTTCTTTGAAAAATTTCATATAGTCTTTTCATCAAATGAGTTTTCATTCCTTTTTTGTAAATGGGTGGAGAACATCTAATCTAAAATTAAATGGTGTTAGAACTTTCAGATTTTGCATCTATAATCCTTTTTCCAGGAACATATTTATTTTCGATAACATCTTGTGTTGTCATTTTTCGTTCTCAATTTCTTTTTGTTTTATTCAAATTTTTTTAAGCATGCGAGAACAATTTCATTATAACAAATAATTTTTTTAAAAAAAGTAAATATTTTTTTATTTTTATTGTTGACAAAGTGATAAAAAAATGTTGTATCATATAAATATAGAAAACGAAAGAGGAAAAGAATTTATGAGTAGAATTAGAATTATTGAGTAAAAAAATTATCTGAACAAAGGAGCAAGGAAATTTTGGTACGTGAGGCGGTTGTGTTCGAGATGGATTGGTACAGTAAAGAAAACAAAGACATTGACATTGAAATTCATATTGGTGAAGATGAATTTATCTCTGTTGGTAAGGTTGGAATTAAAATTGATTTCGTTGGTAAATCATTTGGAGTTCTAGAAATTTTATGGACGGTACAGATTTTTGATTGGTTTCGATCGTACAGAAAAAAAACAAATCAGGGGAAAAAAAACAGGGATTTTGAAATTGTTGTTGGGCATTTATTGGTGAAGAAAAAAAAGGCGAAAGAGTTTTCACAATCAAAGTCTAATGAAGATGAGTCAAACAGGCAAAATTCTTGAGTTTCTTTGGTGGAATGAAAGATTTAAAGGCGGTGTCATTAGACATTGTGGTGAAAAAAATTTGAAAGATTCATTACGAGTATTTCGTGCGAGATGATTTGAGCTCTCGAAACTTTGGATTTGGGTGAAAACAGAAACAATTGAAATCGTAGGGAGTGCTTGATTGTGAGTACTTCCTATGGAACGTATTTTTAGAAGGGAAAAAAGCAATTGGCAAAATCTGAAACATCTGTTTTTCTTTAAAGGAATTTGAAAAAAAATGGGTGTTCTTGGACATTCTTCCCATCATTAGGAATTTGAGATTGATTGATACATTAACAAAGAGGTACAAAAGAGTGCAGCTGAAAAAAAGTAACAGAAATTGTTGTTGGTAGTAATCTTTGAGGAATCTAGGTAACAATCACAAATCAAACAGAAATTGTTGAAATGATTAAATCATTTAAATTCTTGTCAGGGAGCGTTCAACATTCATTAAGGGATCAAAAAAACAGTTGGGGGATTTTGTTTTTCCTGAGTGAACAAATTAAATTCAAAAGGGTGAACTTTATTCTCAATCCTAGTTGAAGGTGTAGAAACAAGGGGCAACATTTGAAATTAAATTATTGAGTTTCTATGTTTTAAAAGTAAGTCAAGAAATAATTTCAACACAATTCATTACAGGTCAAGAGTTAATTCAGAGATTTTAGTTTAGAAAAATCAAAAGAATTTGGCGCATTGATTTTGCAATCTAAAAAGGTGAGGAAAATCAAAAAGAATTTATCAAATCATTTACAAAATAAAAAGAGACAATTTGCATACTCTTTTTCTATATAGTGAGGGCGATTTTTGAATGTCGTTATATCGTCGTGAGTGGAACGACGCGGACGTAAAGGGCATTTTTTTCGATAAATGTATCGAAGCCCACGGTAAAACAGTGTAGAGTCGAGCTATTTTTAATGATAAGAAAAAAAGGAGTAAATGTTTTATTTTGGTCCTTTTTCCTTGTTTCTGATAAATCAATTTTTCTATATAAATTTTTTTGTTAGCATAAAACAAGTCAATCATATCAGAGCTGTCTTTTTTTGTTCCTTGGTACATTAAAATCAGTATAATTTAATTCTTTTTATATTTTTCTGTTAGTGTTTTTACAGAAACATCAAATAGTTTGAGCAATTGATTTAGTATTGGTAATGTTGGAGAAAATGAGTCCTAATTCTGTAAGCAAATTTCTCTTTGGTGATGAAAGATGTTTACGAGATTTCATCTTGAGTTAATGAAAGCATTTTTCTCTTATTGTTTTTATTCTATTTCCTAGTTCTTTATTCATCTTCATGGGTCAGAGAAATTGTCATGATCCATATCCATAAGTTCTGCGAGGGCTCTAATGACAAAAACATGGTGCATCATATTTATTTGCATTGTAATCAATGTACATATCTACAATGTTATGGATGACTGAGCTCATAATAAGGTAGAAATTCGTCATAGTAAAGTCCTTAATATTCAGAGGTGTATAATATACATCTTCAAAATTATCTTCATCTAAATCAATTAGTCTGGTGAAAAGGATTTCTTTATTCTTCTTTAATGCAAAGAACTTTGGATAAAAAAATTCTCATTGGTTCAAGATAAAATTCTAAAAAAGGCGTTGAAAGTCATCTCTAATATCTATTCTGTAATCACGAGTTTTGCGTCTGTATTCATAGTCAAATTTGAATAAATCCAACAAAATATTAAAAATACGGCAATAAGTGCTTTCAGTTCATCAATAGTCAAAGAGGTATCTTCTGTAATATAGTCAGCATCATTCAGTCAAAAGCTAATAAATAAATTTTAAAGATTTTGTTGGAGTACGAGGTTTTAATAGTTTTTGAATCTAGCATATAGAATCTCTTTTTCTTTTTTATTTTTTTATTTCATCTATTGTAACAAAATATTTCAAAAAAAGTAAATCAAAAAAATATTTTTATTTCAATTTTTGTTTCAGACATTGGTAGTAGTAGTGAAATACAAAAACAGTTTATCTAGAATTTCGTTTCATTCTTCATGATTCAAGAAAAAAACAGATTTGGGGTGAGTGGGCAGTAAAAGGAGCATAATTTTAGTGCAGTACTCTAATTTTTTTATTCTGAGTCCATTTAAAATTTCATGGAATACACGTTGAGTCAATTCAGTCTTTTGAGTACTTTTTGTTAAGTATTTTTGTATTTACGCAGTGACGATACGAACAATTACATCTTCAAAAAAAGTCATAATCTTTTCGTAAACATCTTCAAGTTGCATCACGTTTAAGTTAACGTGTTGGAAAAGCTTTTTCAAAATAATCAAGAATGGTTTAGTAAGTTGTCGAAATTTGTTCTTCATAAGTTTTGGCTCAGTGAACAGGAGCAAATTTGTGTTGTTAATGAAATGAAAAATCATTAGCATATTTGAAATCAAGTTTAGATAATGAGTTAAGATTTTTGTGAAAAAAAATCAAAGCAGAACATTTGATGGATTGAAAAACAGGTGGGGAAGGATGCAAGCCAAGTAATTTGGTGGAATCTTCATTTAGATAAATGAAACTGTGAACAGGTGAATTGAGTTTGTTTAGAATGGCACGTTAGAAGTAATTGTAAGGATAGATGGTATGCACGAGCATTCTTATACAATTTATGTTTAGCAAGTTTGTGATAGTATGTTTCTAACAGAAAAGTTTCATTTCGTTTGAACGAGGGTCATCTTCATAACGAGGGGATGAAAGCTCAGATTCATAATCATAAATATGAAAATTTTCATCACGAGATTGTTTTAGACTTTAGCATATTTAATAGCACATAATGAATCTGGTAAATTAGCAAATCCATAGATGGCATGTTAGTAGCGTCTTAGATGGTAATAATGTGAGCAGGGCTCATAATTGTATTTGTCAGTCATGTAATGGATAATGTTTAGAGCGTCACATAATTCTTAGTGAGTCCATTCTAAAGGAACTTGTCAAAAGGTTATCTAATGAATTCATCAAAATCTAAATATTCAAGTAATTGGTTCTGTAACATCAAAGGACTTTATAATCTCTATGAACATCATCATATCAAAAATTTAATCCAGTAAGCAGTGAACTTTCAATACGTTAATACGAGGTGAAGTATTGAATGTTTGCATGGCATTCTTCATTTTCTGGGTCAAGTGGAGATACACAACATGAGATACAGCTCATTTCACCATATCCATCTTTAGCCATAGTAGTAACACCTTCATATTGAATAGAAGAGTGTTTATGACTCATTTCCATACAATAATGTCTAAAGTTGTAAGGTAATTTATCAGTCAAAGAACAGTTAAGTTTGGAGTACAGTGCATTGGCATGTTGTCTAAAGTGTGTAGAAACGATAGTCCATTTTAGTTGAGTCTATGGCAAAATCATTTGTGAGCATAGAAATTGTAATAAATGTTGGGTCAAAAACAGATAGATTTCATCAAAGTGTTTTTTGTCTAGCAAATTTTGGTGTTCTTAATTTAATAACAAAATCATCAACAGATGTGGTTTCTTTTTTCAGTATAAGTTCACGGTAAATCACGTTCAGCAAATACATCAAGAACAATTGGTAAACGATAGAAGTAGCGAATCCATTGATTACACGACAAGCGAGCAAAGCAATGTTAGTCCATTGAATGAGCTCTTTAGTATCAAAGTGGCGGTCTACGGACATCAACATACAAATCTCTAATCTAATAATTTCATCAAGAATTTCATATTGTTTAAAGATTTCTTCTTTTTAATCTGATTGATTCATCATCAGTAGAAGTGATGGTGGCAATCTTTGTTCTTTTTCAAAGTTTTTAAGTATTTCAAAAGTATATGGGGCAATCTTGCATAAAGCGTGATGCGAGCTTTGAGAATAAGCATCAGGTGGAAAAGCGATTAAAGTGTGAATGACGGAGTCGTCTAATATCTTGTGTATGCGAACAAGGGATGAAAAATCATTGAGGTGTAACAACATTCTTAGAGTAGAAGTCATGCACAATTGGGTCTGGTTCAAGAAAAGTGTTCTTTCAATGCGGTTTCGGGACATTCTTAATCAAAAGCACGGCATGAAGTTCAATTTGAATAGTCATCATTTTGAATGTAAGCAAATAGAGTCATTTTTCTTTGTCAATATGAGGATGGAATAGCTGCAATAGAAGTTGGACGAGTATCCATAGGGAATCTTGTTTTTTTCATATTCGAGATCTAGTAGAGTCCATAATATGTTTAATATGTAAAGTTCGTTCTGTTGGGTTTTCTTCTAGGAAGCTATCATCATAAGGGTGTAATTATCTTGGACAGACTCTAGCAGTAGTTGATTCTTTCAAATTTTCCTTTAAAGAGCCCCAGATTTTGGTATGGAAGAGACTCATCAATAAGTTTTTCATTAAAAAAAGCATCGTTTTTCTTTTGGGCACATAAAGTGTGAGGCTTTTTCGATTATTATATCATATCTAGTTATATTATTCTGAGTTCCTTGATGATACTAAGAGTGGAGGCATTATAAGACAAGTCATGAAAACGGTTTTGTTTTATAATAGTATTTAAGTGGTAAAAAAATAGATTTGGGACAATCCTAAGTTGTTCATGTCTGGTGAGGCATTTCCAAAATATAGGGAGATTTCAGTGAGGGATGGAATCTCAAAGGTGGGTTATTGAATATAAAGGTATATTCATAGTTATATTATTCCTTTTTTTATTAGTCATATAAGTTATTTTTCTTGAAATTTTTTTAATTGGATTTCTAATTTTTAAATTAGATAGTTCTTCAAGAGCTGTTTCAATATCCTTAGTCCATATAAGAACTTTTAATTCTGGTATTTCTTCAGTTACATGAGATATAGTTGGTTTTGAATTTTTCTTTATTTAATAGATTTTGATTGAGATTTCTATCGATTTCTTCTAATAATTGTTTTAGTAAGGGCTATATCTTTATCAATTTTAATTTGAATAGAGATGGGATGAGCTGTAACAGATTCTTTTATATCATTGTTTACAATAATAGATCATTCATAATTGAGTTAGGAATAATAGATACTTTCGTTAGTGACAAGTTTTAAAGTTGTATGTCTTAGAGTCATTTCTTCAATAACATGTAATGTCTTGAGCAGGCATTCTAATTCTATCTCAATCTTAAATGTTTCAGCAGAAAAGAAGCGTGGAGCAGTATAATATTTTTTTGATTGTGTTTTGTAAGATAAATCAAGTACGAGGCTACAATAAGAGCATGTTGTAAATAGAAATTTAGAATTTTTCAAAGATTGGATATTGAGAGCAAAAAAACAAATATTCCTATAAGTGGTATAATCTTACAAGTATTTGCAGGAAAGTATTAGTTATATTATTGTGTTTCTCTATAATCTTTTTGAAATATGTTATCTGGTAAAAGATAAATAATAATAGTTGTTACAGTATAATTAGGTTAGGTATCGTTAATAAATCATTCATAGGTTTGGTCCATAATAAGGGAGGCATCAGAATGAGTAGCTTTGTTAATCTTATTTTTTTGTTTTTCAGTGAGGGTGGGCAGAAGAGTTTTTTTACATCTTTGTTATGTTGAGTATCATCGGTTAGATTTTTCGAACTAGAGACGATTGATTGGGGCTCTTGTAATTTTCTGGTTCATAGAATTACGAAATAAATATAAAATCATATAAATTAAGTAGTGGTATGAGGGTTTCAGATTTGTTACACATAAAATATATAAAGTAAAGAGCTGGATGCAGTATCGTTTTGTATAAAACAAGAGTTGATTTTAACAGATTTTTTATAAGTTTAATTTAATAAAATAAACGTTAATGGAGTGATCACACATTTCGAGGGCGAAAAGTTAGATTTTTAAAATTGTTGGCTAATATTAAAATCGATTTTATCGTCCATTTATATTTAGTTCAAGAAGTAAACAGGTATGTTTTCATAATATTTCTTAGAATTTCTTTATATGGTGTGTCAATATTTATTTCAGTGATAAATTTTTCTTTTTCTTAATAGTGATAGAAGCATTGAAATCTGCATCTGTGAATTCAAGTTACAATTCGAGCATTTAAATTCTTTTTCCTTTTCTAATTCCTAAATGATTGAGTACAACAAATTTGTGACGTATAGAGACGGATTAGTGGCGTTTCTTTTTATTCCTTTTTCGAGGCAATTTTGGTGATAATCTTTCAAGTAAAAAGCACGAATGTTGAGAATCTGTTTCGTTGTTTTTGTAATATTCTTTTTCTTGGTGCCCAATTTAAATCATGGTATTTCTTCTATATCTTCCTCTTTTTATCATTTTGTTAGAATGCATGATTTTATATGATGAGCATTCTTGATTTGTATTTGGTAATTTTTAGAAATTCTCTTTTTGGAATAGATTATTATTTTTCCAAATTTCTTAATTTTGATTCTAATATAGATTTTTTTATATTGGTCTTGTTCAATTAAAATTCTTTCTTCTAATTGAGTTTATACGAAAACAGAAGCGGGATATTTTTTTATTGGTAAATTATCAGACAGAGTATAAAATGAGAAGCAGAATTGAGTACATATACAGGAATGGTTAATGTTATTAAATCAGTTATTCCAACATCTAGGCGAGTATCTCTGATTGTTCAGTCATTTCCTTTTTTTATTGATAATTCTATCTAATGGTACATGAAGATAATATTGATTCGATTTTTTTGATTTTTTTGGCGAGTCTAGAGTTCCTTTTTAATTTTTGGCACATTCTAATTAAATCAATTTCTGAAAAAGTGAGTTTTTGGTTTTGAAAAACATAAAAAAATTCTATTATTAGTATTAAATTTATAAAGATTTGAAGTTAATATAACATTGAACTTTCTTTGTGTGAGGTTTGAACTTGTATCTTCGGATGTATCTTCTCAAAAGATTGTTTAATCTATGAACATCAATTTTTTTAAATCTTTTAAATAATCAGTTTGATAATCAGATTTTTATAATTTAAAAATATTATATAAGGTTGGAGTATGTTTTAAACACAAATATAAATAACGTTTATCATCTTTAGTTAGATTTTTTCATTTTTTTGGTGGAACTTTTTGAGTGTTTTTTTAGTTAATGAGCGATTAGTTTTAATAGTTGAAGCAGATTTTTTTCTGGTACGAGTGTGATAAAGTTTTAGGAATTTTTCTTTGATAATAAGTCCTTTTTGGATTAGTTCATCTCTAATTGTCCGGAAGAACTTGTTTTTAATAATGAATTTATTCAAAAAGTATATCTTGAGGCTGAAAACATAATTTTTTTAATATTTCTTTGAATTTCCTATCAATAATATTTCATCTTCGTTATTCGAGCAATTTGAACTTTTATTTTTGGTATTCGTTTCATTTAAATTTTGGTAATTGTTTTTTTTATAAGTTCTTAGAGCAGATTTCTCAGAAAGCATGTGGTATATTCGGGTTCATAATATTCTGTATGAGCAACAATAAAGAGTGCTTTGAGTCTTTCATCGGGTTTATCAAAGTTCTTTGATTTTTTTGTTTTCAAAATCCATAATTGAGCATTTCTTTTTTTAAAAAAATAAAAAGACTGAGTGGGATTCAGGGCACGTTCTTGGATTTGCAGTCCAAGCAGAGAATTTGGTATGGGGACCAAAAGGGTTTTATAGAGCTTATTAGAAACATGTTAGGGCAGATTCAGGGAAATCAAGTTTGACGTGCATCAGCAATCTGATAAAGGGATAGCATTTTTGAATGTATTCGAGCATCTTCAAAAGTTTCATCAAATCAGAAGCATTGAAGTTTCGAGATTTCGAAGCGGTCGTTACAGAAAATGCAAAGCAGAAAGAAACGTTAGTAGGGTCAAGCTTCTTATCTTCAGGCATCGGATATTTCTTCATGATTTGACTCTTTCTTTTATGGTGGTGGTATTATATCAAATTCAAAATTTGAAGTCAATGAGGTAGCGACGAGATTTCTTGTTTGAATAGATGCATGTTTGAAATCTTCAACATTAGCAAATCAAGCATTTTAGAAAGCAATTCCATAGTCTTTGGAGTGATTGTAGTAATATAGCAGACTGATTATGACGAGTCATAATGAAAACAGCAAAGTAGTTCTTAGATTTGTTATATTCTTCAGCAAGGTCAAAAAAAGTATGTTTTGGCAGTCAATGAAGCAAGATGGATAGATTTTCCAAAATCTTGTCTTGGTCAGGATAAGAATGAATTGATAAAATTCAGCGAGATAACAAATTTCATGATACATTGGTAAAGTCAAATCTTCAATTGATAGATTAGAGACTCAACAAGCAATTTGTATTCCTTAGGGCGATTTGGTGATGAAAATGTTGAGATTACAGTGATAGAAGTCAGTATGATTTTTAAAGTTAATATGGAATAGTTTGACATATCTGAATCAATTTCAATAGTTTCTTCATTGTCAATATTGAGTCATTGAAGTTAGAATAGACAATTGTTTCAATGTAAGATTTTTTTAAGTAAAAATCACGGAGAAAAGGTACGGTAATAGTAATTGTTGAGCGGTGGATTCCTAATACATCAGAATTCATTTAATGAATGTTTATTTAGAACTTTCTTTTTGGTGCGTTAATGTTAATTTTTCATAATTTTTTTATTCAAAAGTCTTTCTTTTTCTTTGTTTTTTTATTTATCTGGTACTTTTTTTGAATTTTTTTAGCGATGAAATCAAGAAAAGGAAACTGCGAACTGTCTGGAAACAATATATGTGAAAAGCATTGTAAATTTCGAGACTTTCAATTAAATTTCAGATCAAAGATAAAATGAGCTGGACGATTTATCAGATTTCTTCAATTACATGACTTCTTTTTCCAATTCTTCTAGTAATTCTGTTGAACTTTCTTTTTCGTTTTTCAGTCATGTTTTATTCCTCATTTCTTTTTTCTAAGTATATTATGTAGCATTTCTTATGTTTTGTCAACACATAAATTTAATTTTTTTATTTTTTTATTTTTATAGTCATATTATACAAGAAAAATTTTTTGGTTTGTCAACACAAAAAAATAAAAAAATAAAAAAAGAATTTTTGAGTTCTTTTTTTATTTTTTTATTTTTGTTAATATTATTCGATGAGTTTTCTAATCCTAGCTTTTTGATTTGGCGACATCAGAATTATTATAGAGCTAGACAAGTAGTAAGAATAGGCAATTTAGAATCAACGTGAATATCTTCAATATCTTCTTGAGTAATGTCAGTAAATTCTTTTTAAGTATTTTTTTGGTATTCAGTTAGATTATCCACATTTAATTTTACATTATCCTCAGTATAAAGAGGAATGGCGGTGGAATTGAAACCGAGGCTCTAATACGATAAGTTATTTTCACATTATTTTTCAGTAAAAGATATAAAAAAAGTTTTATTGAACTTGTTAAATTCTGAATCAGAAATTTTTCTTAATTGAGTGAATTTATTATCTGGTGTATGTGTTGTGGGGCAAAAAAACGAAGTTAAAGTTATTATCTAAGTTGGTGGTGAACATAATCCAAAGAAAAAAATGGGCGTATCTAAGTATTCTTTTGTTAATGAATGAGGTCAAATAATAATCATTATCAGTAGTTTGTAAGATTGGTTCATCAATATTAGTATTAGGGTGAGTCCTAATCCGAGTACATCTTCATTTGTTGATTTCTTAATTTCTTTCACGTCTGGGTAATCGTGAGTATTTTCAACGGGATTTCTTAGCGAGATTCTTCAATCTTGAGCTCTTCTTGTTTAGCAGTCATATAATTCTTGAGCAGGGGACAGGGGAAAATAGATTGTGGCTCTAATTCCTAGTACAATTAAAAATCTTTAGAGGGCAATCCAGAGCGATCGAGTTTTTCTTATTTTTCCATTTTGGTTTCCTCAGTTTTTTTAGATATTATCTTATATCATTTTAATAGGAGAATATAGAATGAATAAATGGTACATAGAGAATCAATCCAATCTCATTAAAATATATAAAGATTCTGTTGATAATAGTTTAGTCTTTAATAATATTCTTTTTTTCTTCTTATTCTGAGGCTAAGTTTTGGTGAACTATTTCAAAAGATAGTATATTTGAGAAATTAAGTTGTAGTAATTGTTATGATTTAGATTTAAAAAGAGTACGCATTGGTAAAAAAATAAAATCAATGAATTAAAACAAAAAAAATAAAGTAGTGATGGTATTATAAAAAAATCATGAAAAATTATGTCAAGGGTTATTTCAATCAGAAGAATGAGTACATAAGACAAGGGAAGTAAATTATATGAGAATGTTTTAAATGAAAAAAACGAGTTCTTGTTGTAGTCATAAAAGCAAAATTGAGCGACAATTAGAAAGATTTCAGATTTGAAAATTACAGCAGGGAGTGGTATTGATAATATATTGAATGGAAAAATATAATCAGGGTGGCAGTTTATTTAAAATCAAAACACATAGAAAGATTTGATCATGAATACACGAGTGAACAATAGAATTTTCTAAAAAAAGGAAAATGAAGCGATTTGATAATTACAAAAGAAGTTTTAAGGAATTATGATAGTCAATCAAGAAGTATCTACAAAGAAAAAAAGAAAAATTGTTAGAGTATGAGTTTCAAAACAAATTGAATTAGAAGAGAATTAAAAAGGGATGGGAATTTCAAAAATTGTAACAAAAATTCCTAATCAAATTGGTATTATTTTTGTGAGCATTGATAATCTGGCTATTTGAAGATTACAATACAATAAAGAGTTAGAATGTTATAATTTATTTGTAGTTTATAGGAATAGAATAGTGAGATTAAATCATTTTATGAATATGATAATCAATATTATATTTTTCACATCAGATGGAATGAACTCCTAGTTCAAATTGTGTTTTTCTTAATGAATGACAACATTAGTGAGCGTATAGAAGTAAAAAGGAAAGAAATTATATTAGGAGATGAAATTTATAAAAGGTAGCAATTTAATTTGGCACTTTTCTTTATAGTTCTTGATAATAAGCATTGGCGTTTACAGGGTGGCGGATATAAAGGATTGTTTGGATAAGCATTGAATAATCTAAAGCATGGTGCATTGATTTTGATTGAAAAATTCAATAATATCTTTATAATCAGTTTGGTGAATTTATATTTTTCTAAAAGCATCTTCAGTTTTTAATAATTTATCTTTCTTGTAATAAGTGTTGATTTTGTATTTACGTAGTGTCGGGCAATGTGAAGTATGGATGCAGGGAATTTATCCACATAAGATGAGTTAGCATCAACATCAGTTGGTTTCATGTTGTTAGGGTCAGTGGTTGTTGGTGTATCAGGTTTTTCCCAATCAGTAACATCTTGGCTCATTCATTGGTAACATCAATTGTTTAAAGTGAGTGCTTTGTTGTGAGTGAGCATAAACATCAACGTATAGTATTCATTAGGGTGAATCATATCCATTCAAATAGCAATAGAAACATTCTTAGTTGTTCCAGTGGCTGAAGTGTCAGAAGCATCATTGGGTTGTTGCTGAGATTTCTGGAATGGCTAACGGTGACTGTCTTAACAGAATAAGTGTATAGTGATTGATAATAGCATCAGTGAGCGTGGGTTTAGGTGGTTCATCATCTTCAATAAGATATATCGGTGGGAACTTCTTTCATGAGTGTGTTGGATTAAATTTAATTTCTTTTTCAGAATCATTAAATGGTAATTTAGTAATATATTGTGGTTTCTTATACATTCCTTTATTAGCAAAAGTAGCAGAAAGCGGGAAGAAAGGTCAGTAGAAACGTTTAATCCTAAAGGGTGTAGAATCTCCATAAGTTTCTTCAGTGTCTAAGTTCATTCAACAAAGGAATTTCTTAGCATTATTTGAACACAACATTATTCAAGATACGAATAGTGGGTATTCAATGACATTCTAAGAGCAAACAGTTACATTTTCCATAAGTTGGTCAAAAAGTTATGGTACATTTGTGGGGGTAAAGATAATTGGGTTGAATCTAAAAAATATAATTTGTTCCCAATGTTATATTCAATAGCGGGACAATCTTCAAATGGTTTTAATAGATGAACAGGGACGTGTTTGTTGTGTTGCGTCTATTCAGACTGGTACTCTGTATTTCTTCGCATATTGAGCAATAACATGAAAGCATATTAGGGTCCATTACAGTGAAGAAAATTTGTTCTTCATCTTTATAAAGCAAAAATTATCAAAAGTTGATTTGGTTGAGAATTAGTATTTGGGTCTAATGCAGTATAAATTTGCATTGGAGTTTTTTTCCAAATCGTGAGACTAATTCTTGAATTTGTTTAAGAGCAGAAGTCACATAAGCATTGTGTTCTTTTGTCTGAGGCATGGTGTTCCATTTCTCAAAAACGTTCTTTCAGAGCTATCTTGGATTGGGATTTTTGAGTCTCTTCGTATTGTTCTTCAGTAATCTTATTATTATTAAGAGCAATTTAATAAAACAATATTTCGTCTTTCTTCTGGCAGATCATGATTATCATATAGATTATATGGCGACGGGACTGTCCTAATCCAGCGATTGTTGGTAATTTAGATAATGTTACAGCATCATCATGAGTTAAATCTTTCAGAACGGTAATAAGTAATTGCAATAGTGTTAGCATGGAGCTTAGGCATATTGATTAAGTTAATATGAAAATTTCTAAAATTTGTTTCTTGTCAAAGTTTAAGTCCATTTTGAGAAACAGAGCAAATTTCTTTAATCTTTCTATCAATAGTTCTATCTTTTACATCGATTTGAGAATACAAGGTTTTTTTAATAAGTTGCATTCGATAGTTGGAGACTTTGAGCTGATGTAATAGCGGGCAGATTGCGTTTTCGAAGGACGACTTTTTCATTCCAATAATTCTTATTTTTCGGTTGCAAGCAATAGTTCAATATATTTAGTTGGAATTTCATCATAGCGAATATAATCTCGTCTATGGTCATTAGCTGAATAGATTATTTGAGAGTTGAATCATACATATTTGTGGTTCAGCAGTTGATTTTGTAATCATTTCTTCAGTAATTTTAGGAGTTTGTTTGATAACAAAGTATAAATAGTTCGGGCAGGGGCAGCAAGAACAAGGATAAATCCTAATATTAAAATTCCATTTAAAAGGAACTAAAAATAAATTTCATAATCTTTTTTTAAAAATTTTTCATTAGTTATTCTCCTTAGTTGTTGGGGCTCTGTTGTTTCTTTTTTTATTTTTCTTTGTCTTTATCTTTTTGAGTCTGTAGTAGTCGTTTTTTTCTTTAGCAATATTAACAGTAAACAGGCGCTTTAAAAATCTTAGAATAATCAGAATTAGTTGGATTTTTGAGAAAGTACAGTATCTTTCTTAGCAGAATCTTCTGGGTTTTGTTAATAATAAGAGTAATTCCATTTTCTTTGAGCTGAAACTTTGGTGATTCAATGTCTTTTTCCAACAAAAATTAGAGCAAGTTAATCATGGTATTATTATATTGTGAATATGTTTTGGTCAAGTGTCGAAAGCGTTTTTTGCTTTCAGCGAGTGGCATATTCTGAGTAAAGATTGATGAACTTTGTCATGTTTTTTCTAAAATCTTAGTTGAGTTGTTAATGATTTCAGTCATATAATTTGATACAACAGGGCTAAAGTTAGGGAAGAACTTTAGTATTGAGTCCATTCTGCAATAGAAGATGAATTTACATCTTTCTTAACAATAATCTTTTTGAGAAAACATCAAATGTTGAATTAAACATATTGAATAAAGCAGAAATAGTAGCGTATCATCTTTCAATTTGTTCAATTCGTTATATAAGTGTTAATTGAAAAATTCTTTTTTTGAGTGCATCATTTTTCTAAAGTAAGAATCCATAATTTTCCAGTGTTTATCAACATAATCATTTTGGTGTTTGAGGAGTAGTAGAATCTAGTAATGCAGTATGTTCTTTATTCCACATAGCGTCATAGTCAGATTTCATGAAATCCCACATGTTGGTGGTAATTTATATTTTTTCTTGTTCTTTTTTTCTTGTAATGACGGAGCGGTTTATAAAATTCTTTCTTTAGTTCGTCTAAATCATTTTTGAGTAATTCCCTCAGCAAATGTTCCTTTATTGGTATCATAGATGGTGAGTTAATCTTGAAGTATATTCTGAAAGATTATCCATATCCTCTTGAATTTAGATAAAAGCATATAAGGTTCTAATGAAGCAATAGGTGTTTTTGGATTGTTTTGCGGGTATTATAGATTGACAAAAGATTCAAAAACTTCGATAGCAATTCAGCATAATTCCAACAGTAATAAGTGTTAGAATAATATTGAGTCGTTTGGTACGTTTTTTTGCGTTTCTTTTCTAAAGTCATTTTAAAGGAATTTCTCAAAGAGATAGTTGTTCAATTTCTTTTTTTATTATCTTCCATATTTGGCTTGGTATTTTATTTTTTTATTCTAAGTTTTTATTTTACAATATCTTGGTAAAAAGTCAAATTTAAAAGAGGTTGGAACATTTAGTGAAGTCTCTTTAAGGAAGTATTCTAGGGGCATTTTTTTCATGAAGTCGATACATTTATCGAAAAATCAGTTTTGGGATGTCTTAGCGTTGGTAGTGACGATATATCGACATTAAAAATCTATTTAGAAGTCATTTCTGAGAGATTGCATAGGGTGGCAAAAACTAACAAGTTCAATCCTTTATAATTCTTTTCATCAAGAATCTTATCATCTTTCAGTCGATTTTTGACACTAAAATCTTATCGTAAGGAGGACTAGCTAAGATTCTATCGATGTTTCAAGTAAGATTTGTTTCAAATCTTCATTTTTGTAATAATTTGGCACGAGAACTCACATTTTATCATAGCGAATTTCAGTAAAATTTAGTATCGTTGTAATTTCTTGGTTTACGGGAAAAGCATTTTAAGTTTGATAAGGGTGAGTTTCATAAGCAATTTGATTTGATGTATCAAATAACAGTTTTTCAATCATAAGGCAGTACGAAAAATTGCAAGTTATGGCTATATAGTAAAAATGTGTTTTATAAAAATTTGAAAATGGAATGGTCTGTAAAAGAAATACACATAGGGAATCTGTATATCTCATATTGTTAATAATTTTATCCATTTAATAATTCTTCATCTCGTTCTTGTTTTGGGTTTTGTTTGGACATGTGGCAATGTGAGCGGGACTAAAAGCTTTTCTTTGTGTTCTCAATCAGCACTTTTCTTATATTGAATACACATGGCAAAAGCATATGATTCCATATAATCTTTTCAATTCAGAGCAGTTCTTTGTCTGATAAATGTTTTTGCTTGAACTATAGAATTTTTGAATTTCATCTTCAAAATATTTAGCATGAGTTAGAGTAGTATCAAGTAATCCTAAATGTTTGTAGTGTTCGTGTTGTTGTTCAACAGCAATTAAATCATCAATTTCATCAGCAAGATAGCTTTCAATGATTGTAGAGATTTTAGCATTTGTTAGTGGCCCAAAGAAGGTACCGTAGTAATCTTTTAATCGGAACCATTCATCTGTTTTTGAATTTAATAAGTTTTTCCATAAGTATTTTTTTCTAGCACAGAGCTCAATATCTTTAGCATTGATCATGAGTTTCTTGAATTTCTTCAAAAGTGTATTGGAAAACTTTTGGTTGGTTAAATCCAAAGCGTTTAGCAATTTTGTTTAATTGTTCTTGTGAATAACGTTTACCTGTTTTATTTTCATGAGCGCAAATCAAAACGTAATCAGTATGAGTATAATGGATTACAATTGGGTTTTTGATTGAAATATATTCAAATGGCAATGTAATATTTTTTTGAAAGTCGTAGATAGTTAAGCAATTCTCTATAATTTTTCTTTTTTTGATGGGAGAAAAAAAATTTTAAGAGCAGGTGAGTATATGGATTATGTGATGTAGAAGTAGTTGCAGGCTAAAAACGTTTTTTTATGTTCATGAGAGAATTAGCGGAAAATCTAATTTTTTTCGTAGAAGTTAGTAGTATGATTAGGAATATATTCTGGATTTCTGAATAAATCTTTTTTTAAATTCTTTTTGAATAGTTTTTCATATTCAGTTAATTGTTTTCCAGTTAAAGAATTTTTTTCAAATCCTCGTAGAATTACATTTCCTTTCAAATCTAATGTTGAGTCCACGAGGCTGTTTATACAAAGGATTATTAAAAGTCTGAGTAAGCAGAGGTATTTTGGTATAGTCAATCCATTTTCTTTTTTTATAAAGCGATGGCTAGTGCATGTCATCTTTTTGATAAGTTTGTTCGTTGTAATTCTTTATATTGTTTTAATAGATTCATAGTTCTCATTCCTTTGTGATTTGTAGTTATATTATATAATAAAATAATTGAATTGTCAACAAGGAATGAAGTATTTTACAAATTATCCAAAATTAGTGACATTTGTCAGTTTCTTCCAAGTTGATTTTATAGTTAATGTTGCAAATGATTCTTTATGTTCATTTGAGAACTTGTATATGGAATGAAAAAGTCAATCGATTTCCATTGTGACTTATTTCTGATTGATTTTTTTAATTTGGGAACTAAATATAAATCTTGATTAAATTTAAACAGAATATGATTATCTTTATCTAATGTTGGTAAAACAGTAAAAAAATGATTTCATTATTCATGTATTGGCGTGGCGGGTCGTAAGTTTTTCCAATATTACAATCAGTCAAAAATTGTTTTTGTTTTTCTACGATTTGTTCTATTTTTTTGATTTTTCTGTAGTTTCTAATGACAAACAGGGTGAAAAACTAGAAAAGTTCTGTCGTGCTCTCAAATTATTTGAGATAGGTTGTGAGTGCTTTTTCTTTCTCAATTTTTTATTGAAATTAAGGGCTATATAAATATTGTGAGAACTTTATTATATTCATGAATTTTTTTTAATAGATGAAGCAGACATTTGGAGTAATGGTAAAGATTAAATCTTGCAGTATTCTTTCTGTGAAACATTGTGCAATATATTGTTCAGGTTCAAATAATCCGAATACAGGTCCAGCAAGAAGTCTTTTCATATTTTTCATATGAGCATGAATCTTATCAATTTCTTCTTTTTCCATATTCTAAAAAGATTTGGCGGTCTTCATTGTTATCCATTGTGTCAGAAAAAAATGAGTTTCAAACAAGAAAGTCTTATCTTGAATTGAGTGAGACTTTATCTGATTTTTTTAGATTTGAGCAGAAATAATAAAATTGAGCATCATAAAATGGTGAGAAGCAAAAATAAAGCAAAGGTATTATCACATGGCATTTCAAATTTATTGTTCTTTGGATTAAAATAAAAAGTAATTATCTTGTGGTTTTTCTAAAAAAATAAATCAGGCAAATAGATAGCAAACAAAATTGAATTTCTTGTTTTTCCAATATAAAATTTATTTCCTTTTTGTTTTAAGCATAGTTTGGATCCTTTTTATAGATTTTTCTTTCTTAATATAAGTAAATAGTTCTGTACGTTCTTTTTTTCTTTGTATTCTGTTAATGTTGAAACAGAAGTATCAGATAGCAGTTCTCCTTTAGCAGAATCTTGAATAGTTGGTGAATCTGCATGGACATTGTGTGGGTAAAGGTTAAATAACATGAAAAACTAAAAATAATTATTTTTCTTCAAATTAAAAAGTCCTTTATTCCTTCATTTCTTATTGTATTATATAACAAGATTTACAAAAAGTCGAAAGCAATAAAATAAGAGTGGTTTTTGGGAGAAAATCTTTTTTTACAGGCAATTTGTTGAATGAATTCATAGAAATATGTTCTTGGATATGAGTCATCTAATTCGATTAGAACTTTCAAAAGTATTTCTTCTTCTGTACAGATTTTTTTCAATAATTGGTTCTCAGTTAATATATTTATAAATAATTTTTAATTTCTAAAGGAATATTTTTCAAATTTAATATTATTGGCGTTTCATCAAGCAAAGATTTGGTTGATGGATATATTGTCAATATTGAAAACTCTTGTGTAAAAAGCAAGTATTGAATTATATCAAATTTGAAATCAGATAATGAGCTAGCTTTCATAAGAAAAATCAAGGAACTATAAAGTAGTAAATTCAAAATCTATCGAACTTTAGTTCCTTTTTTTCTTTCTCAATCAGTTGAAATCTTAAAAATCATTCTTATTCTTCTTTCTTGTAAGTAAAATATGAATCATCATCATCAGTATTTACGTTTTAGGTTCATCTAAATCTTTATGAATTGTGATTTTCCATTTATAGTACATTTGTCTTTAGTTTTAGTTGGTGTATCTTCAGCAGTTCTTCTCTAATTCTGTTTTGAATTTCTAACAGGTATCAGAACAGCAATTTGATAGTAATGGCAATAGTAGCATCATCATTCAAGTTGAAATTGTTCAATATCATTCAGAGCGTGCTTATGAAATAATAAATTCATCATATTGGTGAATTTAATGGAATGTCTGTTTGAATATTCGGTAGGATCAAAAATTTCAGAATAATTGATCAGAGCATCAAATGAAATCATTTTAGAAATAATAAGTGAATAAGTTTCACGTTGGCGTTTTTGTCTGTAATCGACTCTGGGTCATGGTATCTCATTCTTGAATAAAGTGGCGGTAAAATGAAAAATTTTAAGTGTTGTTTTTCAGTTCCAATTACAATTTGGTTGGCTGGTTCTTGGTCTTGAATAGTAATAGGGACTAATTTATTTTTCAACATCAATTCACATCAGCATCGGTAATTTGGGCTGGGAAACATTCATATTGATTAACAAATAATGGTCAGAATTCATATTAAGCATTTTTCTCAATAGTAGGAATAGGCAAAGTCAGTGAAAAAGCATTTGATAGAGTGCATTTAATTTGAGCTAGAATTGTTTTCAAAATGATAATCAATTTCAGTAAGTATATGGCGTTCTAAATTGTAATAGTTGTTTTCTTTGTTTTTGGATTGATAGTCATAACAAACATGTATCGTGTGAGGGCATGTTTCTGTTCTTTCGTTATTTTCGGTATCTGGTCCCATTAAAAAGAATAGACATTGGTTTAGTGAGACTCAATAGATTTATTTTTCTTCATGATTTTTCAATCGGTTTATAAGTTTGTTCTAATTTAGTTTCAGCATTTTTCGTAAATAATAAGAATAGGGAAAGATTACATGATAGAATAGTAAGATTGGTAGTAGAAATCGATTTCAGAAGCAATTTCTTTCTTGATACATTTTTTTGTTGATGCTTGTTTCCAATTTTTAGAGCCCTTTTTCTATATGGAAAAAAATAAGCAATTCTAGGGGCATTTTTTTCGTAAAGTCGATACATTTATCGAAATTAAGATTTTTACAGTCTTAGCGTTGATTTTATATGACGATATAACGAGGCATAAAATCAGTTTTATTCTTCTGAGTAAGTGACATCAAGGATAGTTAAATCACTGAACTTTCTTGTGGCGGGAGTATAAACATGGATGTATCTCCAATTGTGTGAGCGAACAGTGGAGTTGGCGATTCTTGAGTAATCTTCATTTCGAAAGCGTCAGCGTGAAAGTAGCTACGATTTTATGAGTTGGATTTTCTTGTTGTGTATCTGATTCTAATGAGTGCTTGACGTTCGATGAGTTTACAATATTTTTCTTGAGTATCGGTAATGTTAATAATTTGAGCAGAGCGTAATCGTTCTTCTAGTTTAGCAATTTCTGTATCAAGAAAGGAACTTGTTCGTCTTTGAAGAATTTCATATTCAGAGTTTTTCAGATAAGTCAAAGCAGGCTGAGCAATTTTAATACGTTCAATAATTTCAGGTCGTTTTGGTAATTTAAGTTCTTCTAATTTTTTTGTTCTAATGAATGATGAGTAAAGGGTTTGAGTCATTTGTAAATTTTTTTGTCATATTCTATAATCTCACAAGCTATTTCATGTGGTACAAAAATTATGTGTATTTCATAATTCAAGATTGTTTTTTTCGTAAATGAGCTGTTGGTATTTCATCTTACAATCAGATGAACATTTTAATTTCATTCTCTTATCTGTTTTCAAAAACTCGGAGGAATTGCGAGATTTCAAAGAAAATGAAAAGTTATTTTAATTTTCCACAGGGCAGACATCAATCATTTGGTCTTATTCTGGGTAAGTGGAAGTTATAGTTATATTATAATCTATTTTTAAGTAAAAAAATTCAATTATAAAGTATATTTTTTTCATTTCTTATTGTTCTATAAATTCGATTGGCGTGATTCGTTATTTTATCTTTTAATGACATTCCTCTACGAGCAATAACATAAGGGGGTAGAGTGTACATTTAATTTCATTTTTTGGACAATATTTCTGTTTTTCAGCATCCGAGATCGTCCGGCGGATTGAGACTATGTAAGAAAATTCTATTTTTTTAACACATTTAGAAGTTATGATAGAATCAAATTTAGAATAAGCAAGTGTTGATAACATCTCATTATATTTTTTTGGCTTTCTTGGGTTATCAAATTATCTCTTTTTTTAGTAAAATCAAGTTTCTCTATAGTAAATCTTTGACTATATTTAAACAATAATCTTTTTAATCTTGTTGGTATGATTTGAAAATCGTTTGTTGTTTGATTGCTTTGTGTATTGATAATCTATGTTAAAAGTGTTTATTAGATTTCCATATTTATCTATTTCAAATTTACAGATACAAAGGCTTTATTAAAATCTGAGTACTAGGTCATTGGTATTTCTAGTTACACATAAATCTTTGTTATGTTTAAAGTTATATATGATTTGAAGAAATGGCGATTGTTTTTAATCTTAATTCTATAAGTTAAAAGCGATTTCTTTAGTTCTAAGGACTTTTTTTAATAGTTTAGTATAATTTTTTTATTGTTAAAAATTAAATTGGAACAAACAAATTTATCATTGTCTAAATCAATTTCTTTTTCTTATTTTTAAAAATAGAATTGATTTATTTTTTTAGAGTTGTATTCAGGGCTGAAAATTGAGATTGCAGGCATTATCGAGAATGCAAAAACAAAAAAATAGATTTCAGTATCTCTTTTCTTGATAAATTTGGTATAATCTTTTTGTAGTAAATTCTTAGTTCCAAAACAGAACTTTATATTTGACTGTTTCAATTTCTTTTTTTCAAGATTTTTTTAAGTTTTTTTGTTTTTTTAGTATTTGAAAAGTTTGTTTTTGTTTCCAGTAAATTTTTAATTTTTTTAAATTTTTTTGTATTTAGTAAAGTTGAAATCTTTAGAATTGGTATTTAAGTTAATTCTTTGTAAAGTTCTTTCATCTTTTTAATTTAGTTAATTCTTTTTCAAGAGAAAAAAAATCTTTCTTTCTAAATTTTTCTTTCAAATTCTTTTTAATTCTTTGATAGATTCATAGCGAGCTCAACATATTGGGTTAATAATATTGCATCAATGAGATGGGTAGTTAGATTAAATTCTTCTTTTTAGTTGAGCATGTATAATATTTCTATCTTCTTGAGTTATTTTGAAAAGTTTTTTTATAGTAATTTTTTTAATTCTATGAAATGTTAATCTCTGAATTTTTATTAAACAATTCAATATAATCAGAAATGTATTTGGGCGATTATATTCTTTATTCAATTTTAATTCAGTTGTTATCGTAAATACATTGATCATTATTTGATAAAGTTTCTCCTTATTCAATGTGAGCGTAATCTCTTTATATCTTTTTCTAATTCTTGTTCAGGCGATTTATTATCTTGTTCTGATTGCATTACAATTATTTCTACATCATGATGATTACAAATAGAGCTCTATGTAGTAGAGGCGAAAATCTAGTTAATCTTTCTTTATGAGTTATAAAAGATTCTATTCAGATTCATCATTCAAAATCATATCTATCAGTTTTAGAAGTTTCTTTCTTTTTGGTGTCCAGGGCGTTTTTATTTCTTTTAAAATCAAAACATTTTTTTCAAATCGAGATACTGTTAGATAGAATATAATCAAAGTGTCTATCTAAATCATTTTTTTGGTTGGCATAAGATGATGAGTCTAGCATAAATAACATCTCTTTTTAGATAGCGGTTCATCTTCATAAAACATATTTTTTTGATTTCAAATATTCAATAAGAGTTTCTTTTTGGAAGGATACTTCTATTAGTAGGGACTCTTTCAAATTTAAGGGAGCGCTTATTGGCCCATTTTTGAATAGTCTTAGTAGATGGGTTTGAAATAAATCAACAGATTTCTCCAGTTGTATAATAATTTTTGTTTATATTTTTCTCTTGTAAAAGAATATTTGACTCTTCTTGTATATTATATATAAATAATATCAGAAAGGGATAATCAAAATATGTAGAATAATGTATATTAAAAAGTATCATCATTCTACATATTTCAGTGACATTCATGTCTATTTTTAATATAAACGATTTCTTTATTTTTTTGTTTCTTGCGTTTGAGTAAAGCATCTCCATATGCCGTGCTAGACCAGACAGCATTATGTGTTACATATGGCTCAAAGGATAAATCAAGATAATTGTTGTTGTCATTAAATAAATGAGTGTAGTATGGAATATTTGGATAGAAGTCTCTCAATTCTAATTCCATTTCCTTTATTTGCTTACGTAGTTTATCAATTAAACTAAGTAATTCTTTATCTTGCATAGCAATAAGTCGTGAAAACAATACATCTGCAGCTTTGTATTTTCTTGTTAATTTTTTATAACCTGGGGAAAGTTCCTTTTCAATGTGTCTATAAGTTTTTTCACAGATAAAGTCATGACATCCTTCTGCGTTACGGCTATAAATATCCTCATATTCAGAAACATTAGTAATTCCAAGTTGCCCAGAATCAACTCCAATTGTAAATGGTAATTTTGTTAATCGCTTTGGAGCTTCGTTAAATGATTCATGAGATAAGATTAAATATTCGGACGAGTGAGAGAACATTCAAGTTGTGCATAAAGCAACATTCAAGTGGCGGTTTAATCTTTGGTTTATTATCTTTTGGGGACTCATTTGGTGTATAACAAGGGTCAGTAAAGATAACATCTTCTTCAATTTGATTTTGGCATATTTTTCTAAGGGTAGTGTTGAATCACGAGACTTTAATTTTTTTAATAAAAATTGGATGAGCTCATCTTCAATATTTTTTTAAGAAAAAGCAGGGCCGTAATATGGCAAGATTTATCATAAACAGAATTTTATCATTATTGGCGATTTGGATTGTTATTTCATCAAATTTTTTTCATCAAAAATTAAAAGTTGCTCATACGGTTCTTTAATGAATTTGTTTTTGAGTAAAATTTCTTTTAATTCTTTCATATTGGTAGATTTCATATTCAGATTTCTCTTTCTTTATAGAGGCATCGAGTAGGGAGCAAATTCAGTAATAAAGTATTTGTATTCTTTATTTTTCAATGAATTTGTTATCAATCAAGTTCCATATTTCGGTTCCATAATATTTTTTTATTAGTAATTTCTTGCAGTGATAAAGTAGCAATCAAAATCAATTGGTTTGTATTTGCATCAGAACTTTCTCAAGTTTCAATTCTGTTTCATCTGGTAAAAGATTGAGACTTTCATCAGTAAAATTAAATTTTTGTGATTTTTTTGCGTCGTCTTGTTTTAATTCTTCTTCAAGTTTTTAGATAATCTTGTTTACTTGAAGTTAGATAAGTTTCTCTCATTTTAATTGAGTCCGTTTCAACAAGTTCTTTATAATTTGCTGTGGTTTTATTATCAGTAGCTAAATATACAAATCATAAGAGTGAAAAATTTGAAGTTTGTATCTTGGTTTCTTCAAACTTTGAGACTTAACGGTAAATTCTTGTGGAAAATTAAGTAATTTCACAAGTTTAGTATAATCATGATCTTTGGTTTTTAGTTTAAATGATGGAAATATAATTTGAAAGTCTCTCAAATTTTTGGAATGGGTCTTTTTGATAGATTTTTACAATGAGTACTAGCTGGATTTTTAAGATGAGCTGTAATTGAAATTCATCTAATTCCATATATAATTTTTTTCAAAATATTCAACAGGTGTATTTTTCTAAGATTGGATTCTCCTAATTTAGGGTAATTGTATGATTTATTCTTATCAACAAGTTTAGTAAATGATACTATAAGTCAGTGGATTTCATCTAACAATAGCAAATCTTTTTCCAGCATTAGTTGGCAATTTTCTTTTAGCGCATCTTTTAATTTAGGAATGAAAGTATCAAATCTTCTTAAAAGATTAAATGGTTTTATATAGAGTTACATATTCTTTTGTGGCGTCATCGGGTGGCATTTTTAAAAATCGTTTTTATATTCTTCATATTCAGGCAATCGTTTTTCGATGAACTTTCATTTCGTTCTCGTAATCTAATTCAAGTTTCCTTTTTCTTTTTCAACAATTCAGTTTCAGCATTGATAATATCCATATAATTTTTTTCATTGTTTTTGCTCTTTTTATTTATATTTCTATTATATTATAAAAAGTAGTATGGTGTCAAACAAAAAAAGGAAGATTTTAGTAATCTTCCTTTTTCTTTTTGTATTGTTTTTAATTAGAACTTTCAAGTTCTTGGCGATTAAATTGTTTCGAGTAAAGTACTCTTGTCTTTATAAGATTTCAAAGTATGATTTGGGTTGGGCATAAGATAATTATAAATCTTTTTCTAGGATAGAAGTTTCTTTCAAAAAAATGATTTTTAATTCAGATCGTTATCAGAGTTGTCAATTTAATTCTAATTCTTTGAAGTTTTTAATATTTTTGCTGGCATTCATATTCATAAGTTAATTTTTTTCAATAGTATATTCTAATTCTCCTAATCCTTTTCTGATAGTTAAGATTAAATCTCTATCATTATCTTTTTTTGTTTTTGCAGATCTAGGCTAAAATATTCAAAGAACTTTCATCTGGCATTTGTTTGTAAATAAATCATTTTTTTCTTTAGTGAGCATAGAATAAATTTTATTTGAGCATTGTTCTCCAATAATGTTGTTTTTCAAATAAATCGCTTTATTAGCAGTTTATCTTTCAGATTTAAGGGTGCAATTCATATTCTTTAGTATTTTCATTCAGCTCATGGTGATGCGTCCTAGAACAGATTCTATCTCTTTTGGAAAGTTGAGTAATTGTAAAAATTTTCAAATTTATCTAGTTTTAAAGGTAACAATATCCTTAAGTGATCCATAATCAAATTGTTCTGAATGTTTACGATTTGCAAATTGGTCTTTTTGAATTATTGATAGAATTTTGGCATTCTTTCAATATTAAAATCATCTAATTTATTCAATTCTAAAAAGTAGTTCTGAGTAATAATCATCGATAAAGAGCTCATGAAAAAAATAAGTTTGATACTCGTCAGAGCGAGATATGCAGCTGAGTTGGTTTTAACATAAAACAATGGCATTGTCTTGTACAAGTGATGGTGGATTTTTTTAAAGCGTGATTTATAATCAGTTAACAAAAGAACTTTCTTTAGTCTTCAAAAATATAATTTGGTTTCAAAAAAAGAATGAATATAGGATTTGGTGGTTTTACAAATTCTTGTGATTCAACATGGAGCGGTTTAACATTTTTCCATAATTTTGTAGTCTTCCAATTTCTCGAGTACTGGATTTTTCTTTCAATTTTAGATTCATAATCTTTAATGCGTTTGAGTTTCTTCTAATTCTTGACAAATGAGTTAAATAATTCATTTTAATAAAGGCTTTCTAATTCTTTTTCGAGATTTCAGAATAAGCAATCTCATTTCCATCATAATCAATAACAGGGAACGAGTTGGTGTATTTTTCAGTTCTATAAATATTAACAAGTTTAAGAAGTTCAAGTAATGAATATTTTGTGAATCTTAATATATTCAACAATCTATTTGAAACAACATTTAATTTCAATCTTAGAATATGAGTTAAAGAGTCATTTTTCTGCATTGAGCTCGTTTACAGATTTGGTAAATTCAAAGTGCTCCTCTTCAGTAATAAAAAAACATCAACAATTTTGGTTGAAAATTCTACATTAAAAATTTGAGATGCAGTCCAATGTCCCATGAGCAGAGCTTTGAGCTTTGAAGCTAAAATCATCATATACAGTTGGTGGAGTATATGGTTTGAAAACATAATTATCAAAAGAATGAAATAGGCATTTCTGATTGAGATTCAAAGCAAATCTTCAGTTATTTCTAAAAGAATAAACAGTCCTTGTTTATCAACATAATAGAAGTATCAAACTGGGTAAATTCATAAGTTTTTAATTTGTTTCATTGATTCAAGCATTATATGTTTCATTCAATTCGTTTTAGGGAGTGTATTCAATCGTTTCTTTTTCAAACATTGAGCGATAATTTTTCCATCTTTATCTTTAATATTGAAAATATGATAGAATGTTTCTCCTTGAGAAAATAATTCGTTCAAAAAAACATAATATTCATCATTTTTCTTGAGTAGCAAATAAATCAGTTGTAAACATGAAATTATCAAAGTTAATGTTAGTATTAGGGCAGAATGAAATAGTAATGGCAGATTCTTTGTATTTGTAGTAAAGTTGAGCAAACATTTCTTCAATAAAATCATCTACGGTTTCAAAGATAAAGTAATTTGGGGCTCATATGGATTATCAAAAGTAATGGAATTTCATTCATGTATTGATTCATGTAGTTTAGAATTTCTTTTGAATTTCAATCATTTCTAGCATTTCTTTAATTGAGAATTTGGCAGAATTTTGTTATAGATTTCCTCAAGTTTTGAGACAAAGTACAGGCGTAGCTCTAATTGATTTAGAAATTCTTGGTCAATATGGTTCCATTTTGAATTTTTAAAGTCGCATGATTAAAAATCTTCATGGAACTCCATATCTTCGTTGTCAGTCAATTTGAAATTGAAAGTATTTAACATGGATGCTTTAAGTTTCCTTAAAATTGAAAATTAAAGATTTCGTTTTCGTTTGTGTCAAATACAGTATTGTTATCATAAATATTATTGTCCGAACTTTATTTCTTTCATCATTTCAAAAGTATCAAAGCATCTAAATTCTTTTGAGAAGTCAAAAGCTCTTTTTATCCTTTTTTTAATCCAGAACTTTTTCTTTTTTTAGTCTTGAATTTTTTTCATCTATAATGATTATAACGTTTTTGAATAAAAATTCAAATAAATTTCTTTAATTTTTCTTAGTGTATAATGAATGATATGGGTAGCTTTTTCATCATAAATGTTAACAGTAGAAAATACAAATTTTTTTCTTCAAGAATCTTTATTGAAAAATTTAGTAAAAAGTTCATCTTTTTAGAATGCTTTTATATGTTTGTATCTTTCTTCAAAAGTCAAAAAAACAATTGGTCCCAATGAAGAATTTTTTTGAATCAGGGTCAATTGTTCTATATTTGAACTTTCTTAATCAGAGTAAAAAAATTTTTTTAGCAAATATTCTGAACTCTATTCTTTTTATAGGTAAGCAACATTCATCTTTTTTTGTGATTGGGATAGAGCGATTTACAATCATTGAGCTAATAGAACTTCTTTGAAATTTTTGAGCAATATTATTCATCTTTTGAGTCTTTCTAGTCTTTGAAATCTTCATCAAGATGATGTTTAATATGGTTAATAAGTCATCTTTGGTCATGTTTGGAAATTCATTTAAGTGAGTGAATAGATAGTTAATAGTGTAGTAATTGATTTAATTTCAGCGTTATCATTATTTCTGTAAATATATGAAGTTGAATCGTAAAAAAACAATTTCGATTTCAATTTCAAAGATTTCAGGCATTCTGAAACTTTTGAAGTTTTCGAGAGCTACTTCATAGTGTTCATCTTTATAAATTGGTGTAATTTCTAGTGAGTTCTGTATCTTTTTAATTTAAATAGCATATTATTTGAGTCCTTTATTTTTAATAATAAATCAATTTTGAGTTTCTAAGGTTTCTTTCTTTTTCTTTTTGATTTTTCTTTTTCTAAATTTTCTTTTTCTCGTCAGACATTGAGGAATTTCATCAATAAGGATTTGGCGATTTGATTTGTCTTTATTTAAGTAGATTTCTTTAATTCTCTTTGGCGACTAATTTTGGAATTTCTTCAGCTTTTTTTCATCAGGAATCTATATGAGTTATCTTCATGTAATGAACTAGTTCCATTTTTTTCTTCAAAAAAATAGGGGTAATGGAGTTTCTATTTCTATAATTATCATTTTTCCAGTTTATATATTTCATGATAAATTCTATCTGATAAAAAAACAATTTATTTCTATTTCTAGAGCATCAATAATTCTAGGAAAAGTCAAAAGCAATTCCTATTTTATAAATAATATTGTTATTAGTTATACGTTCATTTGATTTCGTAAGTTTGGGGAAAAAAAATTGTTAGGATAAATAAGTTTGTATCCATCTTTTGAGTAATTGGTACTGTTTTTATTTAAAGTTATTTCATTCATATTCAATCCTTTCATTTTAACAAATCTTTTTACATCTTTTAATAAATTTTTTCCTTTTTCAGCTTTTTTTCAGATTCTAAGTCGTTTTCGTCTTTTTGAGGCATAGTTTTGAGTGCTTGTCTTTCATAGGGACGAGACAAAAGTTTTTCATCTATAAGTATAACAACAGACGTAAATTCTCATTAAAGTAAATTTCTTTTTATTCGTTTAGCATGGGAAATTTTAGAGTTTCTTCAGAACTTTGAATTTGTTAATTTCATTTCCTTTAATGAAAAAAGTATTTTATGAATTGTTGTTTTTTTCTGAAAAGAATCTAAATTTAGGTGTCTTACATCTAATTTGAGGACTGTCTAAATGTTTGATACACATCTTCAGTAATAAACAATTTATTAGCATTGAGTAATTTTTTTCCAAAAGATTTAATTCATTATTATCGAAAAAAACTATAATAAGTCTAACGGTATATAATTAGTCGTAAAATTGAACTTTCAAATTTTTTTATCATTAGGATAAATTAAATTTATAATCTTGTAATTCAATCTTCTTATTCTGTGATGGTATTTCATTCATGTTTTTTTAAATAGTACTCTTTCATTTTGAAGGTTGTTATATCGTCATATAAAGCAAGCAAAAACAGTTAAGGGCGATTTTTCGATAAATGTATCGATTTACAGTAAAACAAATTAGAGTTGGTTATTTTTTTAATTAAAAAAAGTTAAATCAGAGTAACTTCTTCTATTTGCATTTTTATTTTTTTATTTTTTTCTTCATGTTTTTTTGGCAGTTTTGTTTTAAAATTATTGTCAGTAATGATAACGAAATTTTCTTGAGTCCCTTGATAAAATAAAATATATTTAATTTTTCTCTAAAAAAATAAGGTTTCTGAACTACATTTCATCTGATGCAATATATACATCTGTTCCCAAATTAAAAGGAACGAAAAAGTTATCTCTGGGTTATAATCAATTCAGTCTTGGTATAATTTTTGCAAAAGTTACATGGTTTAAAAAAACAAATCATTTTTTATATGTAAAGATACGGACATAAATTCAATTTCCAGACAATCCAGTTCTAATATGGCATTTGTTGAATCATATTTTTCTTTTTAATTGGATTTTTTTATATTTTTTTGTTGGGATAAATTGAGTTTATAGCCCTTTCAAGGTAATATTCCAATACAGAGTCTTTTTTTCTTCTTTTTAATTCTTCAGTAATATAATTCATAATTCATTTCCTTTTTCTATATTTGGTAGTTTAAATCTATTCTTTTTGAATTTAAATGTATCTGAGTTCCAGTCTAAGCAGTTATGAGTCAGTTTATATTGTTTTTCAATAGCATTTGTCATCTATTTTTATAAAAACAGTTTGAGGCATAGTTTTAATCAAATAATGATTGCAAATCTTCTTCTAGGGTGAATTTCAAGATTTTTGTTTTTGTTCTTCTCTGATTTTCAAAGTGCTTTTTGGTGCAGATGATTTGAAATTATCATCAACATAGAGCAGGTATTTTTTTGGGGATTGAATAAAAATGTAGTTAATCTTTTCATAAAATTCAGCATAAGGATGTGAAGTACGGACGTCTGAAACGACGTAATCCGTTTTAAGTTAAAAATCTTGAAAAATTTCAAAAGCTATTAAAGTGTAAAAGTATATTTGGGACAGAAGTCATGTCAAAATGATAAGGCATTAGAAATAAAAATCCTCTATATTTAAATAAGTTTCTCATAAAAAAATTCAAAGGCCCATTTCCCAATTTGTTTTTATAGGATTTAAAATTGTGGGAGGAAAATTGATGTTTTTGCGTATCTCGAGTTTTCAAAATCTAAAATCAATAGAATTAGGATAAATAATTTTGTGAGCTCTTGTGGTAATTCATCTAATTTGAGTACTCTATAATAGTATTCATTGTATCGAGACTTTCAGTATTGTTTTGTTATATTATATAATAAAATTGATAAAAAAATCAACAAAAAAAGGGGGCATTTGTGATTTCTTTTTTAAAGTAACAAAAATAATTTTATTTGAATAATTTTTTTCCATTTTGTTGAAGTATTTAGCATCAATTTCTTCAGGTAATTTCTTTAATGAAATAGTGCATAAATGTTAAGTTTTGTGAAAAGACAGAAACATAGAAATTTCAAATTGGATTGGTGATTTTTGGCTAATTTCTTGTTTAATTTATCAATTTCGAACTGATTTGAACTAATTTCTTTAGAATAATTTTTTTCAATGTATCGGTCGTAAATCAGATTGAACACATTGTCATCATATTCACGATACAGTAGTATTCTACAAAAGCTTCTTGTGAGCAGATTTCAGAATTTCAATGCAATAGAATAATAGACTGAGTCAATCCTAATTTCTTAGAAATTTCTTTATGGAAAATTCTCATTTCAATTCATTAAATGAATTTCTAACAAATTTTAAATGTGAAACAGTTTTTTGTGTTCTAATTGGTGTCATTGAATTTTTGTAGTCAGATTTCTTCATAAAAGTGGTGTGATTTGGTTTTATTTGATTCAACAATTTTATTTTTGAATATTTTTTTATTTCTTCTGCGTATTCTTTACGAACAAAATTTTTGTTTATCAAGATGCATCATTTTAGATTTTTGTTCCAGCAAAAATGAATTTCATCAACAACAATATTAAATGTTCCATTTGATTTCATTGAAAGTTTTAAGAATAATGGTAACAGTACTTCAGTCGTAACATGGAATAATACATTCGGGTCATTTGCTAAGATTGCAAAGTGATTTGTGAACGGGTCAGATACGCAACATCATTATCTAATTTCATTCCAAGGTATTCGTCACAACAAAGTATTTAGAATTGTAATCAAAATCAGGCTAATAGATTTTTATTATCAGTTGAATCTCAAAAGTTTGGTGTAACATATCTTTGTTTGCTAACGAATTAAATAATTCTTCATCAAATCGTGAAATGTTTGGTAAAATTTCGTAGCGTTCTAATTCAGATAAAAATATATGATGAATCTAATGAGGATAAAAAGATTTAATTGTTTTTACAATTGAACTTTCACATAACGTTTGTAATATTTTTTTATTGAAAGTAGAGTACTCTTGCATTATTACGTTCAAGAGTAAATTTAGTATTTGATTATTTTTTTGATTGAACTTTCTTTGTTTCTCTTGGTATTAATTTCATTGTTTATCAGCTTTTTTTCTTAATTTCTAAATTTATTATACAACAGAAAATGAGTACTTTGTCAACAATAAAATACAAAAAAAGAGACTTTTTGAGTTTTCTTTAATTAAATAAATCTTCAATTGAGTTTTTTTGTCTGTTTCGGTTTTTCTTCTTCTTTTTAAAAAGTTTTTTTCTCTCTTGGCGATGAATTTTTTTCATCAATGAGAATAAGTAAATGGGAAAAATTATCCATATTGTAATAGATTTTTATCAATTTTTTTGACAATTTTATTATAATGTCTTACATTTATTTCAGTTAAAGGTATTGAGTATCGTTATTATTTTTTTCAGATAAATCTTACACATCTATAAATTTCTGAGTTTGAGTTGAACTTTCTTTAGATACGAACTCAAGTCTATAATAGTCCTTATCAACGAGCTAAAAAAATATTGGACGTTCCTTAAATTTTTTTCACAAACAGTTAATTTGTCAGACTCCCATGGTTTTCTTATCCATAAAATTCGAGATAAAGTGAGACAGGGTCCATGATTTCATGGGTTATTTCTACATTATTGTTATTGGGGTATATTTGTTTTAAGGCATTTTTGTAGTTGTTCAGAACTTTAAATATAGCATTTTCCATTTTGGGATGTTGGCTTTCTATGAATCTATCTTAATAATTATATAATAAAAAAATTAAAATAAATCAATAAAACAAAAAGAGAATCAAATTTGATTCTCCTTTTCTTCAATTAAATAAAGCTCAATTGAATTTTTTGAGCTCTTCTTCTTTTTTTCTTCTAAAAGTTTTTTTCTCTTGTTTGGTGATAAAATTATTATCAATAACAATAAGTAATCTTAAAGTTTTCATATTAAAATAGATTTTTGTCAATCTTCTTGCATTGTTTTATAATCTTTTTGAGATTTCTTCAGTTAGGCGAATTATTTCATCATTGGCTTTTGTCATTATATAAATGTTATCTATTCCATAACATTGTGTTTGAGAATATTTTTGTTAGGAACATGGTAACAATAGAGTTAGTATATAATCTTCATCAATTGTTAAAAGAGGTATCTCTCGTAATGATTTCAAAAATAGTCAATCTCCTTGTTTGGTAATCAATGGAGAATTTTTTTCAAAAGTTTCTATTCTTATTCTCACATCATTGTTATTTGGATAGATTTGTTTAAAGTCCTTTTTCTATTTTATCTTCTTTTGTATTGCATTTTTCCATTGAGTGTCCCTTTCTATTGGTATTTATTTTTCATTTTTACAATAAAAATTTCAAAATCAATCAACAAAAAAAGAGAGTCAATTTCGAGTCTCCTTTTCTTTATCTTTAATCATTTTTATCTGGTGATGCTTTAAATTTGGGATTGTTTTTTTAGAAAGTCTGGTGCGTTGAGCTAATTCTATCTAAGTCTTTCATTTCATGCATCTATAAATAAAATAAAAGAGAACATTAGTGTTCTCTTACATAATCGCATCGGGATTTTGGGACGTATTCTCATTCACAGTGAGATGGCGGCTATTAACGTAAGACAAGATAGGCGGTGAGATTCAGATCACGTCCATACGGACATGATTCTAAGTCTGGGACTGTCTGGGTTCCAGCACAGGCGGGATGGTTACATTCGTAATCGGCTAATAAACGATTTTGCGTTTTATGTAGAAAAGATCTATATTGGTTTGGACGTGACATCTAGTTTGTAGGGATGGTGCTCCCGAGGCGGGCAACAGAGCAAAATTATTTAACGGAGAGGTATTTAGTTCGAATCTGATTCAACAAATCAATAATAACAAAATATGTAGAATGATGATATGTTTAATATAATATAGAATAAGGAGTTATCAAATAATGAGTAATGTATTTACGATAACAGGTGAATTAAAATTGAATAAAGAATATAATCAGTTAGTTAGTAAATACATTTCTGATTATATTGAAATATTCAATAAAATTCAGAGATTAACATTTCATAGAATTAAAAAGTATCATATTAAAAAAATGGTAAAATCGTTTTGACGACAGAAATATTATTCAGTAATTAAAGAAGAATTTAATTTAACAAAGCAGGGAGCGTGATGCAATATTAAGTAATATGTTGGGTCGTTTTGAATCTATCAAAAGAATTAAAAGAGTTTGAAAGAAAAAAAGTCAGAAAGAAAAAAATATTTAGTCTTGAAAAAAAAAGTAAAAAGTGAGGGCAAAAAAAGATGAAAAGGAACTTTACAAAGATTAGAATTTCAAATAATAATTCTAAAAAAATTTCAATTTTGGTAAATATAGAAATCTAAAAAAATTAAAAATTTATTGGAAACAAAAATAGATTAAATGGCTAAAAAAAGCAAAGAAATTTAAAAATCTTGAAAATGAAATTGAAACAAGTAAATATAAAGTTTGTTTTGGAATAAAAAGGGTAGTACAAAAAATTATAAAGAATTTGTTAAGAAGCGAGATAGTGAAATCTATTTCTTAGGTAGGGGACAGGGGATAGGAGTTGTTGTAATAATAATTTTTCAAGTAGAGTATAGTCTAAAAATCAATCAATTCTATTTTTAAAATCAGAAAAAGAAATTGATTTAGAAGATGATAAATTTGTTTATGGTCAATTTAATTTTAATAATAAAAAAATCATGGGAAATTTATTAAAAATCTGGGTTGGGAGTAAAGAAAGGGTGAACGAAATTTATAGAATTAAGATTAAAGATAATCAGTATTTCTTCAAATTATATATAATTTGAACATAACAAAGATTTATGTGTGAGTAGAAATAGTTATGGTGTAATAGGAGTAGATTTTTAATAAAGGTTTTGTATCAGTAAGTGGGGGCGATAAATATAGTGAGATTTAATAAATGGTTTTAATATAGATTATCAATATAGCAAAGGTGGTGAAACAACAAACGATTTCAATATATAGCAACAAGATTAAAAAGATTGTTGAGTTGAATACAGGTAAAGATTTAGTTATAGAAAAAAAGTTTAATTTTGGTAAAAGAAAGATAATTTAATAAGTAAAAGAGGTAAAAAAATATAATAAGATGTTATCAACAGTTTATTCTAAATTTGATTCTATTATGAAGATTTTCTAAATGGTAAAAACAGAATTTTTCTTACATAAAAGTTAATCCAGGGCTGGACGAGTTGGATAGCAAAACAAAAAAATATTGAAAAATGAAATTAAATATAAAAGTCTGGAATTTCTTATGTTGTAGTACGTAGAGGTATGTTCTTAAAAAGATAAAACAAAATAACATAGTATTTCATTTGAAGAATAAGACTGATGATTGATGTCTGAGATGCAATGTGGAAATTCAAACAAAATAAAGTTTTCATTTTTCTCTGAAGTTGTAATTCCTCCGTGGTGAAATGGAAAAGAGAATGAAATTAAAATGTTCATCTGATTTAAGATGAAATAGTCATTGTGGTCGCGACGAAAAAAACAATCTTGAATTATGGAATAGACAGTATTCTACAATTCTTGTGCTGGAGCGCAATAGTTTTGGCTGAGCATATTTTATTAGTGGAGTAGGCGGATTCAGACAGGCTGGATTCAAAAGTCAGTGATTTGGCATTTGTCTAGAGTAATATATTGATCCCTAAAGGGATTGGAGCTATCAGGATTCGTAGTCCAGCGTCATATCCGATAGGTAGAAGCATTTATATTGTATTGAACAAGAATTGAATTTATGGTAGAAAAGATTATCAGCAGGGCTGTGATGGCATTTCATCGGACGTAATCCTTATCGTAATTAAAAGATTTTAATAGTAGGGAAAAATTTACAATAAAATAAATAATTGTTGAAATGATTAAAAAAATATTACAGTATCAAAAAAACAATTGTAAGAATAACGTAGCAATAGGGTATTGTAATTACAAAGTAGCAAGCTGAGGGCAAAAATATATTTTTTTCAAATTGAGTCATAATATAAATCCTTTCATTTTGAAGCAATTCAAGATTGGGAACTCTATCTAGGTGACAGGATTCGGACAGACATTTAAAGCACGTTAGGGCGGCAGGTAGGCGCAGTATTTTTAAAATTGCGAAGGACAGATTCAGACAATTTTTGGGTTATGGAGACAACGTTGTGCATTTTCAGAAAATAAACATATGGGCAACGAGAGTCGAGTGGCATGGGTTGGAAATATCATGGTATGGTATGGCTTGTTATTTTAGATGAGACGGTGAACTTTTAAAACGCGAGCTGACAATATTTGGACTCAATTCTAGGTATTGGTGGTGGTACAGAAACAAACAAGATTTTTTTATTGAGCGGTAGTTTACAGAATTTCTGAATTGTTCATCTTCAATAGAACTTTCTTGTAAATATTTTTTTATAGAGTGGGGTGAGTCTAATACGTTCTTCATCTGATTTATTTTTCCATTGGATAAGGATTTGGCATTTTTGAACTCTGGCGTGTAAATTCCATCGGGCAGCGCGTTCAAGTTTTCCATATACAGAATTTCCATATCTTTCTACAAAATCATCTAAAATCAAGTTTTTTCATATATAGAATCCCTTATGGAAATGGAGCATAGGAGAATCAGATCTGAAAAGCGCAAGGGCGGTATTTTTCGAATGTAGTGGCCCATATGAGCAGAAAAAGATTGTAAGAATTTCTTACAATCTTAGTTTGATTATTAGAGGCAGGGATGGCGAGTGTAATCCTGGTATAAGATTGTAAGGTATTTTTTTCAAGTTTGACGAAGCATTTTGGTGGGAAGAAAGGGCATATCAATAATCATATGAATATCTTGTGCGGTATAAATGTTGTCATGATTAAGTGATTCCTTTTTTTCTTTTTTTAGTAATTTTTTATTTTTTTAACAGGAATCTATCAGTTTAGCGATTTCTAAGGTTTTGGGACTATTTTTTTCTCAGTAGGTGAAAAAAATATAAGTTTTTTTATATCTATTATATCAAAATTTGAGTTAATGTCAATATCAAAATTAAATTTTTTAAAAGTTTAAGTATTATAGAGCATATCTTATAGTAAACAAACGTTACAGGTGTTAGGACAGTTTTATGATTAAAATATTTTTCTATATCCTTTTTTTGTGGCGGTTCTTATCTGGTATTCTCTCGTAATGGTGATTATAAGTGATCTATTGGATTCTTTCAAAATATTTTTTTGATTACAAATCTCTTGTTATTTCTTGGATAAAAGATTAGAATTTTCTCAAAAATCTGAAAAATAGAACAATCTTTGACATTACAATAATATGGTATTGCAATAATCGCAGTCTGTTTTATCCATGAATACAGCAACAACAGACAGGAAAAATTAAATGGAATCTGAGTCATATAAATTCATGGCAATCTATATAAGTCATTGATTTCAGGTGATCTATATATTGCATCTAGCATAGAGTGGCGGTGACGGGACTCAGACTACGATCTCATTACAAGGCGGGTGATGCAGGATTGGGCGCAAAAAAATATAGGGTCAGATTTAGTTTTTTTGGTGACAGGTATAATTAAACGTCTATATTCAGTCACAAAGTGAGGATTGATGAAAACTCAAAGGTTCAGCATCTCGGCAAGTAAATTAAATTTCTTTAAATCAAAGGGAAACTATCTTTTGGCGTCTTGGGGATTTCTTACGGCGTTCGTCTAGCAAATTCTTATGAAGACTTTCATGGCGTCGAACTCATATCAGCGTTGAGTGGGGTTGAGTACTCATAAAGCAGTCGTTCGTGCATTTAGAATCCTGGATTTGGTAATCTCTGAAACTATATAGGGTGAAAATGAGTTTTCAGTAATCAAAAAATCTCAAAACATTTTCAGGGTGTCATGTTGCTGCGTTAGAGATGGATTGTTCAAGCAAAGTGGGACATCTACGATTTCAATATAGTCAAGATTTATTATGCGACAATTCAGTATTGTTGAGCAATGAGCTATGAATTAGGTGCGGACGATGCTTTTGCAAATAACGGTGTTTAAGGCGAAATATCTAGTCTTTATGGAGCGCATTCATAGTTTTATGAGTATATTGGTATAGCATCACGGGTAAGTTTTTCAATTCTCAACGTGATAAGTCCGTCCAATAACAAGTTATTTTCTGAGTTATTCGTTCATTCTCACAGCTCGAGCGGACGTGTTGAAAGCAGCATTAGGCAACGGAAGAATAAGTTTTAGATTTATATTTAATTATGGTGGCGGAGCTATCGCAGTGACTTTTCACATCATTCAAACGTTCCCTTTTTGAGTAGGTTTGGTGATGGTCTGAACAGCTGGGAGCTCCTATACGGAGCAGGGTGGGATTCAGACTGGGAGATTAACTGACTAGCGGTTTTCAGGAGACTGCTGAAGAGTGGGTGAGGCCAAAGTGAGAGGAAACATCTTTAAAAGATGTTGTTCTCTCTATAATTATTCTTAAATTAAATTTTTTTGATTTGTCTTTATCAGTAGAAGTTTCAGATGAGTCAGATGATTCTTGTTAGGGATGGCTGAACAGTCAATTGTATCATGGCCCTCAGTTCTATCTGGTAATTCTGATAGCAAAGTCTTATAATCATCTTGGGAAATTGGCTGGTACATCTTTATCCTTTGTGAGTTTAATCTCAGTGTCAAATTAAAAGCTTTTGTAAATGGAACATGAGATAAGTTAGCATCAACATTAGAGTAAATGGCAAAGTCATGTTTGTATAAATGACGGAAAATCCAATAAGAAAGTAAGTTTTGATAACGTTTAACAGTTTCAGAAGGAGCATTTTGGTTATATTTGGCAGGTTATCAATTCAGCATTAGTTCAGTTAGGACATTCTTGTGCGATGAGGGCAGGGCAAAGAGAATGTGAGATTTCTTAGATGTAAATGTAACAGTTGCAGTATTTTGCGAATCATCAATTACAACATCTTTAATATTGTAATTTACAATTTTCTGAAACAGATTGCGTCTTACTTTAAGGAAGTTAGAAATTGTTTCTTCTGGTGTTTCAATTTGAAATTCTTTTGGCATTGCACAGAGTAATCTGAAGCTGGAGTAGGAATCTTCCTTAATCTTTTCAGTAGTTTGAACAGCGATAATTGCATCAGTCCATTTGTCATAGGTTTCTCCATAAACTTTCTTAAATTTAGCATTATCTGTAGTTAAGACAGAATCCAAAAGAATTGTAGCGTCCTTTGTGACTTTCTCTTTAACTGAATCTTCTTGGTAGTGGTTGTTGGTGCTCAGTTGTTTCAGTTTTATTTTCTGTTGATTTTGGTAATAGAGAACAAGCTAGGGGTACAGTAGATAAAGTTAAAACACTTAATAATTTAATTTTATTCATAAATAAAATAACTCCTAAATTGTAATGATTTGCAAGCCAATCAAATCGTATTTATTCTTTGTGAGTCGTTAAATTTCATATCAAGATTGGCTACAAAAAAATCATTATAGGTATTGAAAAGAGTTAATATAATCATTTTATTTCTCAGTATCCTTAAATTTTTTTAATTAGGATTTGTAAAATGATTATAATAAAAAAAATGCAGGATTCGGAGCGTGTTTCTGACGTGAAAAAGACAGCGAGCTGAAAGCTGGTCGAACGATGTTAAATTTTATTAAAAGAAATCATCTTCATCAATTTGGATTCTTGTATCTTGAGTTTTGATGTGTCAATTCCATTTGTTCTCTAATGAACTCTAACAAATCTTCAAGCAACATTTCGTACATAATATGAGTCCTTTTTGGGTAATAGGTATCGGAAGATTTAAAGTTTCCATTTTAGCACAATAAAGTTTCTCTGAAGTTCCATTTACAGCGGATTTTTCAAATCCATTATTTTGGGAGATAAACAAGCATTCACGTGTTTAGTTTGGTCCTTTCCTTATCATAAAAGTTAATGGGATTTCAAGCAATAAGTACTAGATGGCAATACATGCAGGGATCGGGAGCGTGTTTCCAAAAAAGTGAAAGGGCAGCGTCTGAAGGCTGAGACGAACGGTGGCAAGTATTAAGATAAATCATCTTTATCAGTTGTGATTTTAGAAAATCTTTCAAAGGTTTTCTCAAAATCGTGAATTACAAAAATGGGCGAGGTTTGGACTGCGGATCGAAAGGGCGGATTTACAGTGAGCACGTTTGAGCGGGATTTCGAGGGGGACTTATTAAAAATAGTCTTGAGTTAGGGGCTCTTATATTTAGTCAGCTAGGGATAGAAATGATTCGATTGGCGGTCGAGATCAAAATATATTAAAGTGTATGAAAAGGAAGTGTCAGTTCTCAATTCATTTTAGAGCTGGGTGTATTTTCATGAAATTAAAATGAAGACGTATGGGATTCAGATCATATCTCAAGGACAAGCGATTTAATATAAAATATAAATTTAACGGGAACTATAGGAATCGGACTTTCAAACAACGGAACTCGAGCGTGCATATGGGCAGGGTTCCAAAATAAAAAAATCTAGTGGGATTTTATTCCTGATGAGTTGGGCTGGTTCAATTGAGTGGGAGTCGGGACTGAGCTTCTGGTTTTGACAAAAAGGTGGCGATTGGTAACATATTCAATTTAATTTAATATAATCTAGTAGCGAATTGGGTTCTAGATTAAAAGTCTATTCCATAATAAGATTGGTATGAGAGCATTATATTCAAAAAAATTTATTCAATCTAGTGATTTGATTTTCAGTATTACAAATTTGAAGTTTGTTCCATGCAGAAGTTGGTGATGGTATGTCAGTAAGTATATATAAAAAGGTACGATTTTTAAAAAAATGAAAAAAAATAGATTTGGAGTCTTTTTCGTTATTAAATAAAAAGTGGCGTATGTCGTTATGTCAGAGCAGGCACGTCATCTTTTTCATGAAATAGAAATGATTTTTATAATGTTTGCATATAAAATCAATATTTATAATTTTATTAGAAATGGAGCTGGCAGGAATCAGACTGGGGCTGGATTAAAGGGAGTGAAAAGTCTGGGCATGGAGCTGAAATTAAAATAATGAGTGGCACAAAAAAAACAATGAAAAGAATATTTCTGGTTTGTTGAGTTAGAAATCAAAGTTTTTAAACGTGTGTATGAAAGGAGGATTAAATTTATCTTTTTTTGATTTAAAAAAAGATAGTGGTGAAAATCATTAAGTTAATTTGAGGCGGTGGGATCGGAGCTGAGGCGATTAACAGTCAGGGTGACAGTGAGGCTGAGTCAATAAGGAGGTGGCAGTATGAGTAGTGAGCGGGATCGGGGCTAGGGGCGAAATGGTCAGGGGATTTTAGAGTCATGTGTTTGAAAATTTCAGGGAAAAAGCATAATTAAAAATTTCAATGTTCATAGGAAAAATTATATCAGGTTTGAGTCATTTGTCAATAGTTTTTTTAAATTTTTTTCATCTTTTTTTGAAAAAAATTTTTCAAGTTGTTTGTAAATATATATTAACAAAAAAAATAAGATTTCCTTGTCAATAAATTTTTTCAAAAATTTTTCTTTTTTTCTTGAAAAGTGTTGTTAAATATCAACAACAGATATAATTATATCACATCTGAGTTATAAGTCAGGCATTTTTTTCTGAAAAAAATTTTTTTATTTTTTTACAAAAAGTATTATCCAATATCAATAGTGAATAAAAGGTAGGGTTTTTCGTTGTTGAAGGGCTATATTCAGTTAATTTTATCCATTTAGGATTTCAGAAAACATAAAATTAGTATTTTTCTTTATCTGGCATAATAGCAAAAAAACAGAACTTTATCAAAATGATAATATTTCAAAGAGCTCTTTAAATAGAGTTGAAAGTTCTTCAGGTTTTTTTGAGCAAATGATCCCCGACAGTGATCCCTAAAATAAGTGTTTTTGGTTTTGTTCTTGAGCAGTGTAGGGATAAAATCAATTCGTTTAGAAAGAGCATTGTAATTTTTCTTCAGCAGAAGTTTTTTTGTTTGGCGTCTTCGATTTGGAGCAGGCTGAGTAATCACATCACAAGTATTTATTGAACTAACATTATCATTACGAAGATTTGAGGGAAAGGACGTAAAAATTACGTAGGGAGAATAAATTCCTCTGTCAACAAATTTATAGTCAAAAGAGATTCCTTGGATTATTTGCATAATAAAGTTAAATTTGTTATTAGATAAAACATTGTATAGAACAGATTCATACATAGGGAATTTCTTCTTGGCGAAAACATGCAAATCAAGAAACTGGATTATAAAATGAGGCAAAATTAAGTACAGCGGTCTTTTTCATTGAAAGTGAACTGTAAATGAGTAAAAGCATCAATATTATCCACGATAATATTAGTTGTGAGCTATCGTCTTTATTATCTAATGGATTCATATAGATAGTAGATTCAGAAACAATGGAAAGAATCTCTTTTGAGAATTTCTTGAGTCATTTCTTGAATATGTTTTTTTGAACAGCAGATACGTTCATCATTAAAATATTTTGGTTTAGTCATTTCTTTAATCTTTCTAATTATTGTTTTTTAATACAAGTGGTATAGTTAATTTTTTTCTTTCTTTTTAATCAGAATAATTTCAGAGTGCATAAGAATGTTTCTTATCTAAGTATTCCATTTGATTTGGGTAAAGAACTTTTCTAAGAAATATTCTCTTGAAAGAACAAATATATCTGATGATGAAATATTGTGAAACTAATTGTTTCAATGAGTTTCTTTTTTTAATTTATTGAATTTCCATAAAAGGTTTGTTAAAGGGGTAAATTTTATCATAGTCCAAAAAAATGTAGCATTTTTCAGAATCTTTTTCATATTCTGTTGGGCAGTTATAAACGTATATTTAGTTATTGAATCTTTGAGGCAGATAAATTACTCCTAAATCACGAATGTAAATGCAGTATTGATTAGCAATAAAGACAGTTTTTCCATTAGTAACATAGCGTCCAATATAATTAAATTGATGATAAGAATTAGTCTTAGGATTTAAGATTGGGGTTACTCGTTCTAATGGAATACCGTCAATAGTTTTTTCAGTAACAATAAAGTTAGAGTTCATTTTTCTTATTCTTTCTAGTTACCAGTCCTCATAATTTCTTTAAATGTTTCTGGGTAATCACGAGCAAGAGTACTCATAATTTTAGTACGAGCATTTTCATAAACAATAAAACGCTCTCGGTCACGGTCTGTAATAACAGAAAGTGTGCCTTGGTCTAAGTTGTCAGTTAAATCGGAAAGTTTTGGTAACATAGCATCAACATTATTACAAATGTTGTCAATGTAATCAGAATAAGTTGTTTTTTCTTTATCATGAGTTAGGAAAGATAGAATATTCAAGACATCATCATCAATTCCTTTTTCTCGTAAAAATTCAGCATTGAGTGGAGTATCTTCAATAACATCATGAAGAATACCTGCAGCTTTTTGAGTTTTTGTACGAATGTATTTAGCATTATTAGCGAGCTAATACATGGAAAATATAAGGGTCAGTATTTCGGCGTGTTAAAAGCTATGAGCATTGTGCAATTTCTAAGGGCATTTGTAATTGTTTGTTGTTGAGTACATAATAATTGAAACTCATTTCATTTTTGTAATTTAATTATATCAAGTATTTTTTTGAAATTGTCAACAAAAAAAGAAAGATTTTTAATAAATCTTTCTTTTTAGGTATTTTAAAACATTTTATCAAGAGCATTTGAAAAATTTCTTCAGACGAATGATTTAATTCCAATTTGTTAGAAATAGAGCTTTAGCAATTTCGTCAAATTTGAGGTTTTTGTATTGTGGTGAAATAGATTTATTCTTTTTGTAGTCTTTAAAAAAATTGTTTCCAATTCTTTAGCAGAAATATTGAGTTTAAACATATCTCTGATAGCGTTATATTTAAAAATTTCTAGCATTTGTTGAGTACTCCTATTCGTTTCCATTCTCGTAGTATTTCATCTTTATTATCTTTTTAAATCAAGATTAAGGTTAGCGTATTTTGGTATTAAGAAATCCAAGTAATTTAACAATGATTTATAGAGCATTTGATGAGCAATATTGGCAAAATAAAAAAACATTAAGTTATCGAGCGCATAAAGAATAACAGATAATTCTTCTTCTGTTAATTCAAGAACATAAATATTGACATAATGAGCTTGTTCAAGTATTCTTCGGTAAATCATAGGTAAATCTTGGTAGGAATATCTATGAGTTTGGTTCTAGTGATCGTTTAAAAAGATTTTTAGTGTTGCATTGTTATCGGTTTATTCATAAAGAGGTGAGTCTCAAGGGGCTCGTTCCATAATTCAGAATTTCTTCTAAGGAATTATTGTTAATAAAAGAGAGTATTCAAGGGCAATTCTAGTTTATTAGTCATAATTTCACGGAACATCATTATTTTTTTGTTAATTCAATAAAAGTACAAGTAATCATGAGATTGGAGGTCTAGAGTCATTAAACAATCCATAATATTTTTTTGGTAAAGCGTAATTCTAATTGTGAATATTTTTAGTTCAGTGACATCTAACATAGAATTTAAATAAGCAATAGTTTTTGTTTCCAATTCATTTTGGTCAGTGAGGCAATTCATCAATCATTAAAATTGTTTCATTGTATAAACATTTCTGAAGCAATTCTCTTGGTAGAAATAAAAAAATAATCTTCTTTTGAATCAGCAATTTCTTATAATCTTCCATTACATCTGATTATAATTTTGGTAATGAGTATCTTTCAAAGTAATTGAGTGGGATGTGATTGAATACTCTTGATTGAGAGTCAAATTCCTTAATAAATTTCTTATCAGTTGTTACATAGTATCTGAGCTTTTGAAATTTCTCCTTTTTCTATATAGTGTGGTGAATTTGTTTTAGGGGACATTATATCGTCATATAGTGAACGTGGCATAAGGGCGTTTTTTCGATAAATGTATCGATCTTCATAAAAACAGTTTAAAAACAGTATTAGCGTTCTTTTTTTCTTACGTCTGAAAATGTCAGGGAAATTCTTTATTAAGACGAGCATAAAGCGAACTCAATATATTCCTCGATTAAATCTGGGTCAGTAAAATCGGTATTCAGGCGAGAAAAAGTGACATCTTTATATTTCTTTTTTTAATAGTTTGTTCAGACATAGCAGAATTTTAAGAGATGCAGTCCATAATTATCAAAAAGTAACATCAGTAAAGAATGGGTCTGAGTCTAAAATCTTCAAGCAATGGTGCGTAAGAATGATGGGTTTACAATATAATAAGCACAATCAAAGGCATTCAATGGGTCAGAACTTTTTCAATTGGTAAAAGAAATCTGTATTAAAATCTTTTTCATCAGTTGGTTTAAATGTTTCATAATAAGTTTTTACTACGTCTTTATAACGAGCAATTTTTTTGTCAGTCATTCTTAATAATCTGGCATGTCATAAGCAGTTGAGTTTGAGTTACAGGTGAATAATAATGTCTTTCTTTTTTTATGTCTAAAGTTTTGGTGTTTTCTGAATCAGCATATTAAATAAAGTAAATAGATTGAGAACAATATTTTCATTTTCAATTTATCAATCAGAGCAAATCATTGGTGAGATGTAATAATTTCTTGTGTAGTATATTTAGAGTTGAATGTAGGGTGAAATTGCAATAGAAATTTCTTTCATGGGAAGTTTGCGTTCTTCACGATTAAACATATTTTTAGGTGAGTCCCATGAGGTTGGTGAAACATTGAGGTGCAAATCCTGGTACATCTTCTTTATTTTTTTGGAAATCTTTTTATTAAATTTAGTATATGAAATAAATTTATTTACAAAGTATTGAATTTGACAGTAGTATCCATATCTCCATTTGTACGAAGTTTTTCAGGGACTCTTCAAGTGATCGGTGGTACAAATTCTGGCGAAAGCAGTTTGAGATTGATTATTACGATTGAAATATCTTCGGGCATGTTGGTTCTTCAAATTCTTCTTTGGTATAAATCTTAATTTTAGTATTGAGTGTTTCTATAATATTATTATCTTTCATAATTCAGTGCTTTCATTTAATTAGTTTTTTTCTTAGTTATATTATATGATAAAGTCTAGAGGCAAGTCAATTCAAAATCTGGTAGTAAAAGTAGTCAGTTATAAAAATCAAAATCGAGGCTAAAAAGTAGGCGATAAAAATGAGTGAGTATCTTTTTTAAAAAAAGGCAAAAAAAATAGTCATAGAGTAATTTCAAAAAGCATATAAAAATGAGTCATCTATATTTTTTTAAAAATCAGGGAGTAAAATGAGTCAGTATTAAAAAAACAAAAAAATGAGAAAAATGGCGATGAAAAAAATAGGACAAAAATGAGTAATGAATTTATTTCAAAAAAAGAAAGTAAAATATGGGTAAAATCGAGACTAAAAATGTAGTAAAAAGAGCTCAAAATGAGTAATTTCGAGACTAAAAATAGGCGATAAAAAGGGGTAAAATGGTGTTTTTTTGATATTGGGCGTTTTACAGTTGGTATGGAAAGATTGAGCAATAACAGTTAGAGCAGTTCCTAAAACAGAACTTTTTTTCGAGCTAATGAGTATAAATAGTGGTAAATAACAAAATAAATAGTAAATAAATAAGATTTCAGAATTTTCAAGAGATCGTTGAAGTAAAGGGAATATAAAAGAGAAATTGAGTTAGTAATTAAAAATTTATTAGTAATAGTTATGAACTTTTAAATAATGGTTAGTGGATGTAGTTCAGCAGGGCATAACAGTTTTAATAGGCAAATGATAAATTATAAAGGGATATAAGTAAATCTTCTTAAAAGTTGAGTGAAGTAGAAAAAAAGAGATTTTTAGAAAAAAATCTCTTTTTATTTAACAATATTTTTAAGGGCTAAAACAATGGATTGTTTGATGAACATACACAACGTGATACAGGTATTTTAATAGACTGGCGCATATTCTTACATGCTTTTATATTTTACAAGTTCTTCAATATCCATTTTTCCATATAATTGGGCTGGATGCTTTGTTGTCGCATAGATACAACATAACGAGGGGCTGAGTATCTTCGGGAGAACTTTTCTGAGGCGTAACAAATTCATAAATCTTATTATCTCCAGCAATTTCACGTTCTAGTTTTTTTCATCATGAAAGCAGATGGAACAGTACAAAACGGTCAATTGTAGAAAGCATCAAGTTCTTCACGAGCAGTATAAATACGGTCTCACATTTCCTAAAAGTATTGAGCAAAAACAGAATATAAAAAGTCTTTATGTTTTCTTTTTTTCAGTGATGGGAAATTCATAATAATTTGGTAGAGCAGAGTTAATATTAAGAATAACAGTGGCGTCTGAAGCGTCCATTTCATCAAACAAGTAAAAGTCAAAAAAATTTCGTCCAGAACATAGAAAGGGTTTTCAACAAAGTTTGCGTTGCATCAATGGACGATCAATTTATATTCTTGACGAATGAGTGGGGTACAGTAAAATTCAATCAGGGTGACTCAGCAATTTGATTGGCAAAGGACATTCTTGGCGGTGAAAACGATGGACTTTTAGCAAAACATTTTTCTCCATTTGCAAGCAAAGTAAGGATAGATTGAAAAAGCAGAATGAATTAGAGCTAATCTCTTTAGGTTTATTATCTCAATTTGAATTTTAGTAATTTCTGGTAATTTGCACAACGTTCTTCAATCAATTTCATTGGCAGTGTTTCAAAGTTTCACGAGCAATGTTTGTAGAGATGATTGAAGTTTTTTTAGTTGATTAAGTAGATTTGTGAATCGTTCATCTTCAAAAAACTAAAAATTTGTGAAATTTTTATTTAATAGTTTGGTAATTCTTTATTGTTTTTCCATATTTATTTTTTTATTCAACGTATAATCGTGAATCATTTCCTTTTCCTCGTTCTGTGGTCAATCAAAGATTCGGTCTAAAGAACTGAATCGATACGAGTCAAAAATCAATGTTTGGTTCTGCAACATCAAAGTGGCATTATTGAGTGATTAAAGTTGCGACATTCATTATTAAAGGGAATTAAGAAATTATTTAAAAAAACATATTTTTGTTTGCCCTTTCTAAACAGCAGCAGGCATAAGTTTTTCTCTTACAAGATTATAAAATTCAAAGTGGAACAATTACAATATTTTTATTAAATGAATTTCATAATGTTTTGAATTTCATCTTCAGTTTCTTCAAAAATTATTTTTTTAATATAAGTACTTCAAATGAGTAAATTCATTGATTGAATAATTTGAAAAATTCAAAAGCATGAGATAACGGCACATTTTGTCATTGTGGAATTGTTTGAAAGTTTTGGAAGTCGATTAAAAAAATATCTTCTCCTAAAATTCCTTTAGTAATACGTTCTAGGTCTGTATCTTCTTCAATAAGCAAAATATTGATTTTTTTATTAGCAACAGGGTGTAAGGGTTTTGAAAGCAAAGAATTTTGCATAATCGTCAGTGAAGTACAACAATTGGCAAAATCAATTTCGTTAGTATTATCTAGAACTGTTAAATTATATTCAACAAATTTAATTTCATCAAGTTTGAATAAGTGTTTTTTTAATTCGTCCATTTTGGTAGCATAAGAATTTAATTTGTGTGATTGATTTGAATTAGTTTGATCGTACAGTTAATCCATAAGTTGGACATTTTTATAGAAATTTGGTTGTGTACGAGGCAGTAATAATGTCAATCTTTCTAATCCCAGTAGAATTGAGCGGATTAAATTCTAGAGTATCGTCATCTTCATTTTGAATAAATACATCTTCAGGGAAGATTTCAGCAAATTCAGAATTTGGTAATTGAATAAGTGCATCATTGGCATTTTGGCAACAGGTATAAGAGGAATAATTACGGTCATTCTTTGGCATTGAGTCAGTTTCAAGCATTTCTTTGTATTTGTCAAGGATTCCTAATTTGGTGCAATCACATAATCAAATGAATTTCATCAAAAACTATAAACAGTTCATTTTAGACTAATGGTACATCATTACATCTAAATTTGGGTATTTAAGTTGTTTGCTGTTGTAAGATTTTTTTGTTTCTAATCGTTTATTCATTTTTATCCTAGCTTTCTTTCGATAATTCTATTATATAATATAATAGACAAAAAAATCAAGAAAAAAAGTTATCCAAAAAAATGAATAAAGTTTTTTTACAAAAAAATTTAGAATAGATTATCCATGAACTCAGAAACAAGTTCTACAATTTGAATCTCGATTTCTTGTTCAGTATCCACGAAGGTGAGTGGTATTTCAAAAATGAGACCCATGAAATTCCTAGCTAATGTTTCAATTTCGTATTGCAATTCTTGCGTATAAGATAATCAAAGTAACGATTGCAGATTCGGGCGCGTCTTCAATCTTAGTAGGAGTTGATTTGTAAGTTGAAACAGTAGAGTTATGTTTAGGGTGGCTCAATTAGAACGAACATGAATTTGGATTGAGCACAAATAGTTGTTCCATAAAGCGAAGCTAATTTGTTGATGGTTGGTGAACAATAGGTTTTTGGTTTGATTGGGCTGTTTGGCATTCTTTAGAATTGTTTCGTCAAGCTCAAGTGAATTTCAAAATCAAAGTTCAATTTCTTTTCAGTTGCATTAGTGTATAAGGTGGAAATTCTACAAATTTTTCTAGGTCATTAGGGGCAGGAAACTACTTGAAGTTTTTGGTGTAATCAATTATACATTTCGATTTGGTCAGAGGAATTTGTGAAACATGATTGGTGCATCATTTTGTGAGTTAGCATAATCTGTGAATTGTGAGACAGAAGGCAGGCATTTTATTATGAGAATGTGTTTCTAAAAACATTCCATATTGATTATTGGTGGCGTATAGATTGGGTCTATGGTGAGTGTTTGGCAGAGTTCTTTTGGGTTTGGAGTATGAAAATACATCATCATTCCAAAATTTCAGAAGCCAGATATCTTCAAGTTTTGGTATTTTTTTCTGTTTTAATTCCATTGAAGTTTTTCTTCATAAGTCAAAGTATAGGGTACATCTGTTGGTGGAATCAATTTACAGTTTTTAGATAGAAGTTGAAATTTTCGAACAACTAAGTTTTTTGTCAGTAATGTCCTTGTGCATTTCATTGAGTTTTAATCGCAATTGGTGGAATTTTTTTGTAAGTGTTTGTTCTTTTGGTTTACATATTCAACGAGTTTCGGGGAATGTTGAAAATCCATAATCATTGAAAGTTTCTTTAGAAGTGGCTGACAAAATTTTTGTTCCTCATAGATGCATCTTTTTTTCCTACAACGGAAAAAGTTTTAATCATGGCTTTTGGTCAGATTCTTTTTTTAAATTGTGTTGACGGATAAAGTTCTGGTAATTCCATTTTATTTATTTCTCGATTTCTTTTTTTATTTAGAGCATTTTGTATTTTTAGTCCATTCAATGGATCTTCATAAGTATTTACATTTTCTTGCGTACTTTTTGTGATTGAGCAGAAAGTAGCAAATTCTTCATGTCATGAGTGGGCAGTTTGGTGCGTAATGAAGGGTAACAAAGTTCAAATCTGCATTGGCAGTGGGGGGAATTTATTCACATATTGAGTCGCACGAGTGACAGCGTCATTTTTCCATGCAGCATATTCAGGGCGAGATCAATGTCATCATGGAAAAACTATACAGATGGTTTTGTTTCTAGTTTCTTGGCATTAGGAAAATAAAAATTTTTCTTGTTCTCGGCGGTGGAAAAAAATATTAGTCAGACAAATATATTCTTCATATTTCTTTCGATAGAGGCAGCATAAGCATAGGGGATTAAAGAGGCATATGAAAGTAAATATATGTCAGGCAGCTAAAATGAATAGTAATCCATTTTAAATTCATCGCGATCAAGTGGTGTCAAATCTTTTTATGGTGACGTTTGGACGATTTTTCTTAGCGTAAATTTATAAATCATCTTTGGCGTTTTATCAGCATATACAATGCATCTGAAATTTGGTCGTCAAATCGTAAGATTAATATTATATTTTTTTGTTTGTCTGAAAATCCATATATGAGTCAAGCAAATTTGATTCAAATTTTTTTAAAAAAATTAAACTTAGGGAATCACATATTGATTTGTGTCTAGTTCTACAATAGTCATTGTAATTTCGCTTTCTCATTATATTATATATTCTATCAAACAGTTTGGCATTTGTCAACAATAAAAATGTTATAAAAGTCAAAAATCAAAAAGTGTGATTTTTCATTTTAATCAAATAGTGTATTCGTTTTTAACGTTTGATTGTTTTTAATCTTCTTCTGGGTTTGGCGAGTCAAGAACTTTCTTCAATCCTGGCAATTGTTCATAAGTAAATTCAAGTTCAGCGAGCTCAGCCAGATTCTGTTGGTTTACGTTGTTCTTCTTTTGCTTTTTCAGCAAGTTCAGAATCACAGGCTAAGAGTACGAGGGCATTTCAGAGTTCTTCATCAGTCATTGGTTCTGCAGGCGAATTTCCTTTTCAATAAGATAAACAGAGATTTCATCAAGAGTAAGCTGAGGGATTTTTTTGGGACGTTGCATCAAGTTTGAGCAAGTTTGAATCGGAGAAAACTTTTTTTAGAGTTTCAGTCCTAGAGTTGCAGCAATACGAGCACGTAATTGTTCAGGTGTTTCTTTTTCGAGATTTCTTCGTCAGCACTGGCAAACGATTTTTCTGTGATAATAAGAGCGAGATCCTACGAGTTTCAATTCAGCATTTGGCGGTACATTAAACAAAAGCAAGAACATCATCAACGGAATCCATTAAGAGGGAATCGATTGTTTTGGAAAAACAATCTCAGTTGGTCCTGCATACGCATTTTACATTTTCGAACATTTTTAAATAGATCCTTTCAAAATTTATATTTTTTTATTTTATAGTTATATTATAACAAGCGATTTAGCATTTGTCGAGTATTTTTTTATCATTTATTTTTTTAAGAAATAATAACAAAAATTAGCTAACGAGATTCGAAGTTTTGCAGTTTTTGGAATATTGAGCATTTCTAACGTGTATTCAAATCAAAGTCCATTCAAAGGAAATGAACATCTTTGTGAGTTTTCACAAATTGAATTTCTTTCAAATTAAAGAGCATATTGAGGAGTTTCTTTTTTTATTTTATATTTTTAATTTTATCAAAAAAATTAAGATTGGTATCAAACAATTTCTGTTACAGTCATGTACATAATTTTTGTGTGGAACATGAATTTATTTCAAGTAACATAGCATTTTTCTTCAATCAAGTTAATTAGATTAAATAATAGAGTAGCAGTTGTTACGTTAGCAGTCACATTTTGAGGCGATTCAGATTGTTCAGCACATGAAATTTGGTCAGGTCTACGTTCGTCATCAGAAATTTTTGAGTGAACTCGTCCAAAGAGCAATAGGGACTTTCATAAATGAGTTTCATTGTCATGTTGAGTACAACATGGGGTGGCGTGTCTTTCAACATTGAGACATCTAAGCACAATACATCTTTATAATTAGGATTGTAAAAATACATCTTGAGCAATTTTACGAGTAGCATTATTATCAAACGAGCTCTAGAGTGGCGGTGGACTTCTTCTTGTGCGATAATTTCATCAATAATAGAAGTATCAGATAAAGAAAGTCAGGAACATAAGCGAGATCCCATTTTTTTAGCAATTTCAAGACATGCATATGTTGAATTTCTTCTTCAACGAAGTTTTGTCGAAATACATTCTTCGATTCCACAATATCTCAGTCAATTAGATATACAGGCAGTTCGATTTTTAGATAGGAATTGTGCAGAGCAGGGACTCAGTTCATGCAGTACAATATAATATTTTTCGAGCTTCTTTAATTTTTAAGCATTATTTGATTGACATCAATTTATCTGTAATTGTTGCATAAGTGAAAATCTTTCAATCGAACAATTGCTCCAGTAGTCTCTCCTTGTAATTCTAGTGTTAGATTAGGAAAGAATTGTTTATGGCTTGCAAAAGTTGTTACTGTATTATTTGTTTTCTTAGTAAGCAATCGTACAGAAGATGTTTCTTTAATACGGGACTAATTTGAAACGATTATGTTCCAAATCAGGAATGAGTAGGGAAAGCAGATTTCTTTCCATTTGGGTCGGTCAATAAGCAATGAGTCGATTGGCATTTTTATTTAAATTTTTCTTTATCGGATTTGTTATGAAGAGTATAATCAGAAATATATGTTACATCTGGTTCTTCAGTTGGTCTTTGTAGCTGAGCAAAATAAGCACGAGCTTCTTCTAAAAGTTCTTCGTTATTCATTTCAGTCCTCGCTTTCTTTTTGATAATTCTATTATATTATATAGTATTTTTATTTGTCAAATATTTTTTTATTGTTATTTTTTTAAAAAAATTTTATATTGGGCTGAGGCGATTTTTGCGTGTTGTTATATCGTCATATAAGCAACAGTAAGGGCGAAAAAAAAGGTACAAAGTCGATACATTTATCGAAATTGCAGTAAAAACAGAATCAGATTTGCTATTCTATATATTTAAATTCGTTTGAGAAAATGGTTTTGGGCTCTGACTGAGACTATAATAATTATCCATATTGTTATAGTCATAATTTTTTTAAATTTATAAACTTAATAGAAAAAGGGCGTAGAAGAACTTCATCTCGTTTATAATCATTTGTTATTAAATCTAAATTCTTTGTTGGGTTATGATAAAAGCACATAAGGGAAAAAAATAATTCTCTATATTCTGGCAATATTTCATATCCGAACTTTTTATTGAATTGCGTAGTGACGCTAATAACAAAAGTAAAAACTCTTCTGTTTTAATATAATTACATAATTGATTGAATTGAGATTGTGTTGGTGAGAGACATTATGTAATCATTTAGCAAACGTTATAAACAAGTTCTGAGGGGTCTCTATTGAAAATAATTTCAAATTTCCTAGTTCCTTTTTAGTTTTTTTGTTGTTCACATTTTAGGGACTAGTTTTTTTCAAAAGGGTGTAAATTCTGAAATAGAGTATTGTCTTTTTGTAATATTCAAGAAGTTTAATGTATTCAAGTTGGAACTCATCTTTGAGTTCAGTATTGACAAATCGTATTTATAAGAAAGATGGCATAAAAATTTTTCGGTGATACAGATTCTGATAATTCATAAGGAGTTTTTTTCATTGGCAAACAATAATCTTTGTACATATCATCATCAGTGACATCGAAAAGCTTTAAAAAAATGAAATTTCCAATTCTTTTTTTCTCTAATTCAGAAAGATTTATGTTTTTTTAAAAATCTTTCGTGGTTCTATCTTTCTTTTTTTATTTTTATAGAATGTGAGGCAATAAATGTTCGAGTAAGTCCAAATACATCATCAGAATTGAGATTCTGACTTTCATAAACAAATGGTATATACAAGCAATGAGAGTTTTTATAATCTTCAAATTTAAATGTAAAGGGGATTGTAGAAATGTGGTGAATAATAAGTGGCTCTGGGCTGTAGAGTCCTGTCTGAAAATACGTAGCATGTGATTAGCATAGTTAATTCCTTTCTATAATTTTAGGAAAATCTTTAAGAAAAGATTTTTTTGAGCTCAATAATCTTTTTGATGGTGAGTATTCCAATATCTAGCATCTATCATATAATTGTTTTTCAAGAGCAATTAGTTTTTCTGTTTTATCGAAGCGTATTTTTATTTTTTTATCCAATCTTCAATTTTTTTGTGGATAATGATAGTATAAAAGGATAGAACAATCGTTCATGTTGAGGTTGAATTTTATGAAACTGAAAATAATAGCATAGAACTAGGAAAGCGACGATATTCCTGGGTCAATGAGCAAAATCACAAGAGTACTTCAAATTGTTTTTTTGAGTTAATTTTCTTGGAAATAATCAAATGGAGCATGGCATGTCATTTCGAGATGCTTTGAAGAAGTTTCTCTTTCTGATTATTGATGGTTTCAAAGTTCGTATTTCCAAATATTTTTTTCTCTTCTGAGTTCTTGGGGAAATATTTATTATAGATACATCATAAGGGACTATAAAATTCAAAAAGTTTTTATATAATGTGTTGATAAACTTTCTTCAATCGTAACAGTGGAAAAAAAATCTTGGGAACTTTGTGCAGTATTGGGGAGAATTTGATTTTTTTCATATGGGGATAATCGTGGTCGATTAAACAAAGTTTGTAAAAATCGTGACTAAAGAGTCAGAGTTTGAACGAAGAACAATCTCAACAATTTCATTTAGGAAGTCGCGGTAAATCAAGTTCGTTTAAATATTCAAATAAAATCACATATTTTGGTATTTTTATATTTTTCTGAACTGTAAATATTTATTTGAACAGATAAATATAGTTTCGGGATATATTTCTGACTTTCATAAATGAATGATTCGTTAAGTAAGAAATTCTCTATATCATAATCATTTAGATTGTAATAAAAATTTAGATGAGCTGAAGGAAAAAAATCAGGTGCACTATAATAAGTATGAGGATTTGTTGGGTAATTTCTGAAAATAAGTAACAATCAATAAGCATTTTTTTATCCTCTTGAATTTCAAATTTTATCTATTATATTATATAACAAATAAAAAAAGAAAAAAATAGAAAATAATTAGAACTATAATGAAGTTTGAATTTTTCTCAAAAGTTTTTTTATAAATGTACTGTCGCAGATATATTCGGTGGCTTTCTTGATTAAAGAATAATAATCTGGTTTTACAGTATAAACAATTGAGCTCTCAGCAAAATTGTTGAGCAATTTTTAGCATATTTAATAGCAGAGGTTAGAGATAGTAACAAGGAAGCTTATCTTGTAAAGTTTTTCTAAAATCTTCTCTAAGTGAGTCCAGTTTCATTTGGCGGTAATAGAACTATTTGGTTTTATATTTGTTGTTGTTCCATGATAAAAAAATCATTTTGAATTTGAAACTCTTGAAAAAAATTTTTTTGTTACAATATATTCTAGAAGCGGAGTAAAATAAAAAGCAAGGAAAATTGAAAAAAATGAATAAAAGAAACTTTAGACAATTAAAAAAAGCAATAGAAGAAGGTCAACAGATTTTTTTGATTATGTGAGCGTTTATAAAGATAGAAATTGTTTTTTTATTTATCATGTGAGCAGTGATGAATTTAGCTATGAAAATTACAGTTAAAGATGATTGTTATAATGTAATTGAAAGATTGTAGTCAGGAATCAATGGAATGAGTATTGAGGGAAATAGTAAATTTAATACATTAGAAGAAGTTTTAGATTTTTATTTGGTAGGAGGAAGCAAAATGAGTAACAAAATAAAAAGAATTGAAAGAAGCAATAGAAAAAAAGTTCAATATCATATGCAGGGTTAGATGATTTAGGGTGATGAATTAGAGTTAATACAGCTTTACGCTTCTGAAATTGTAACTTTTGAAATTGAAGATAAAGATAAATATTTTTTAGTAATTAGAAATTATCACTCAGAAGAAAGTGGAGCAACTCACGAAGATGAACAAACATTTGAAAGTGTAAAAAGAAGTTTTAGCATATATAGATTAACAAAAAGGAGAACAAATATGATTTTAAATTTCCTAGGGAACCCCTCATATGAAAGGGTCAAAGGGTACAGATGATGATGTTTTTAAAAATCATTATAAATATGATGGGCTAGTAATTGCTACAGAAAAAATGGATGGCTCTAATATTTCTTTAGGTAAAGAAACTTGGTTTACAAGAGCAGGTAATAATTACAATAAAGAATGGACTTATCCAATCAACACTTGGTATTATCCAATCAAAGATAAATTAAAAGAGAATGAAGTAGTACTAGGAGAATTTCTTCATTGGAGAAAATCAGTTCCTTATAATAATTTGCCATCTGATTATATGTTATTTGGAATTAAAGAAGATGATTTAATCTTGGACGGGAAACAGTAAGAAAAAGAGGCAAAGGAATTTGGAATCCCAGTTGTAAGAGAATTATCAAAAGATTGGAACATTTGACGAAGTAGTAAAAGGGAGCGTTCTAATTTAACAAAAAGATATTGAAGGTTTTGTAGTTAGACCTATTGACAGCTTCCCTATGGATAAATATGATTTCTATGTAAGAAAATTCGTTCAAGGTCATTTTGAATCTACAAGATTTAGTGATGGAAAAAATAACTTCAAAGAGGGTTGGTACAATGAAAATTAAAGAAAATACATTGAAAACAGTCTTAGAACTTTCCATTATCAAAAAAATAAAAGATTTCAATAAATATTCCTATGAATGACTTTGAAAAAAATCAAGTTAATCATCATTCTAATTTTGACATCTATAATTGATCATTTGATAATATTGGTATTGGCTAATCATTCAGAACTTAAAATCCAAAATGAATCAAAGAATAAAATTATTGATTTATTGAGTATATTATTCAATATGAAAGCGCAATATTGGTACGATAATAGTGGTGATTCTTGCTTATTCTTGCATACAAAAGATGATTTTTGAACTGATGATGGTGAAGAAGTTCTGATTTGCGAAGTTGCGTATGAGGGTAATGAATGGAAAAATTTAAGATTCTATTTTTAACAAACTCTTATAAGAGCAACAATTGAGTCACGAATAAATAGATTTATTTTTTTGTAGTAAATTTGAATGGAACAAAAGTAGAAGCACATTGGCATCAGGTGGCTATAGCTGGAATAAACAGAAAAGAATTTAAAAACATTCCTTGGGTACAATGAGTGATAATGGTAAAAAAATCCAAATAGACAGATAGATATGCTGTTGAAGCAATAAGGGCTGGATAATGGATTAAACTTATGCAGGTATCAATCAAGTAAAAATCTAATAATTTTTGTTAATCATTTCTTACAAGATGGGAGTATCAAAATATTTTTAAATATTAAAGGTCCAATTACAAGGGAAAAAAAGATTAGGCAAAAAAAGTAGAATTGAACTTTAAATCAAATGATGGTTATATTGAAGTCAAAACAATGGTATGCAGAATAGTATGCAGGGGAGCTCTGAACATTTAAGAAAATTGATGAAAGAACAAGAATCAATTGAAAGGTTACAGAAACATATTAGAGAATTAGTAACGAAGTTAAAATCACAATTCTAAAGGGGCATTGTAATTACAGTGTTTCCAATATAATGACCCTAAGTTTAATCAAGTAGATAATCCAATATATAAAGGAACATTTGTTAATGAGTTAAAAAAAGTTGGTAGAACTATGGAGTAAAACAATTTCAAATGAATATAAAGATTACAGATGAATAGCGAATTTCTTTCTATCATGGAAAACGAAGTTATTTGAGCAGGAGATTGTGGACTATGAAAAAAATTATCAATTGATCTAATGAGCTGGGCAGAGACTAAATTAGCAGGTTATGATTATAACAATATATTTTTACAAAAGGACTTTATAAAAAAATTGGATAACATAGTAAAAACAGAATGCTAGTAGATATGATTTTTCTTGAATTACATTCTGGTATGGCATTAGAGACAGATGGTATTTGGGATAAAGTGATTGTAGATAACAAAAAAAGCAATTTTGCGATAGAGTTAAATTTATTGGCGATGTTTCTAACATGGAACAATGGAGAAAATGAGCAAAATAGTGATAGTAAAAATATTTGGAGTGCAAAGTCATGAAATAGCGATGAAGTAATGATTTATGAAGATAAAGGCTGAGGGAAAAAGCATTGGTTATATTCTTAGTAGGGCGGGGGTATGATTGGACATGTCAAGTTTTAATTGGTGTATATAATGGTGATAGGACGGTGGGACGTGCGCAAAAAATATGAAACTATCAAAAAAAATAAAAAAATCATTTATATTCATCCAGATGAATTAAGATAAAAAGGTATCAAAGAAAAATTTGATGATTTTTTGTTTAATCTATTTCTATATATTTATAATCATCATTTTTCATGATTTTTTTCTGAAGCTAAAAATTGGGATATATTTTTCCTTTGTAGTCTTTCTCTTTTTATTTTATGAAGAGCATAAGTAGTCTGGTAATGCAGTAGGGTCTCAATATTGTTATGAGTTAATTTTTCTTGGTAATTCGGATATTTCAGCATTTGAGCAGTATATATATCTCTATGTACAGTCAGGGATATTGTAATTTGGTGCTAAAAGCATTTCTAATAAATGGTATTTTTCTCTACATCATTTAGACGAAAATATTTTTTTCATACAGCATTTTTTTCAAATTCATTCTGAGTAAATTTCCTTGTTTCTATCAAGTGAAAAAAAAGATTTGAGGGGACGAATTCTAGCTATCTTCATACTTATATTTTTCAAAAAAATTTTTGAGGCATATAAGGATATCATACTACAAATTCTCTCTGACACAAATGTAAACATTGTAGTACTATTGCATATGGCTATGATAAAATTCATAAATTCTTACATGAACTTTGTTCCACATTTTTAGTTTTAAGATTGGAAGTTCATATATTTCTTGATTTAAAAAAATTGCGTGGAGTGATGATTTGAACAAATGATAGGTGAATTGGTTTGGTAAGCAATTTCATTATAGATATTTAACATTCATCAGGGTGCAGAATCAATAATAGGGAGCATTCGATTTTATCTTGAGCAAATTCATCTTCAGTAAATTGAGCAGAACAATCCATTCATTAAAATTTATTTCTTCTTTTTGATCCCCGATATTTAATGTGGAGAAAACATGGACGGTGTTAAAGAATAAACATCATTTGAATCGAAGTTCTGATTTATATACAAAAGTGTTTAGTTTCATTAAAAGCAAAATCATAATCAGTAATGTTATAATAAATATAATTTGGTATTATCATGGTCAACAATAGCATAATAAATATTATTTATCATTCTTGGTTTTCCGAAAAACAAATGAGCTCAATAATCAGTTTGTTTCTCTCTTTCTTGGTTGTTTAGTTATTTATATTCTATAAAAAAATCTTTGGGAACTGTCAATATTAAAGAATAAAAAGCAAAAATGAGTGAAAAAAAGCTCAGGGCGATTTTTGAATGTCGTTATATCGAAAAGCGGTGGAATTGCAAAAACAGTTTAGAGCTGGATTTCGATAAATGTATCGATTTATGAAAAAAAACAGTTAGAGTCAGGTTTATTTTAGCCCAAAAAGTGGTATTTTATAAGCAATTCTTTTTCTTTTGCAACGATAATCATATTTTCTATAATCATAATCTTTTGGGTTGAGCGTAAAAGTATTTTTCAGCGGAGTACTTTTTTTCAGCTGCAAAATCAGAATTGAACTCTCTAAGGATTTTTTTCTTAATTCATCTCTAACATGAATGCAAACTTCTGTTTCTTTATCCATTCGAAAACACAAATTGTAATCTTTAGAAACGATTTCTTGTAGTTCTGCAAAAGGAACTTATTTTTTTGAGTCTCTTTCTGATTTTGTTCATTTTAGTTGGTAATGGAGTTAAAGTATTTAGAATATTTCTCAATGTTATCTTCATCAAGAATTAGTGTATCAAAATCTAAATCTTTTTGTAGCATAGTAAGTTTTGTAATTACAATAATAAGCATGTGAGTTGATGAAATTTGATAGTCATCTTTATATTCTAGCACATAATTGTGAAAATTTCAATATGATTTATAATGATTGAACATAATTATAGCGTTCAGCAGTGTAAATGGCTTAGTAGATTTTTTTCCAAATCTTTTTTTGAAACAAGGGCATCAACATGAGACAAAAATGTTTTTCTTTCATGTGTAAATTGTTTAAAAATTTTGATAAGTTTGGCGATTTACTGAACATTTCTCTTTTCAAGAACTTCCATTAGTAGAACTTTCTTAACATCTCTAGTTTGGCTTTCTTTTTACGAGCATAATGATTAGAGCGATTTTTTTAGTAGCAGAAGTTAATGACAATTGTTTTAATTGTTGTTTGTTTTTTTAGTAAATGGCATAAATTAAAAACTCATTCTTTATTTTTGTTAATCTGGGATATCGAAAACAAATTTAGGAAACACAGGCGGTTCTTTAGTTAGAGACTCCTTTATCATCTTCAGTAGTATAAACATTAGGCAGTGAATTGTAAGCAGTCTTTCTGTTCTCGTAAGCAATTCAGTAGTAGTCATGGTAATTTTTTTGTTTATCGATTAAGGTTTCGAGATTTCTAAGTAAGAGTAATGTTCTTCTGGTTTTGCATTTTAGAATTTTAGTAAGTTTCAAAAACAGATTGAGCATAAACGTTAGTAAAGTTTCCTTTTTTTCATCAATTCTTGGTTTTGTCTGATTCATCTTTTTCTGGTGGATTTAATTCAGATGAAATTTATGTCCAGTACGTTCTTCAAATAATTGCAGTAACTATAGAGTTTTTCATGAGTTTTCAATTTGAGCAGTTGGTTTCTTGGTATTTTTCTCTATCTTTAGTAGTATCAATACGTTCTGGTTGGTACTTTAGAACTTTTCTAAATCAGTTTGCATTTCTTTGATTTCATTGTCAGTGAATGGTCTATCTTTTTGGAGCATAAGCATGAGCGCATCAATATTTTTTTGTTCTTCTTCGTTAATCTCTTTTTAGTTTATCTTTGATGTTGTTGTAGGGGCAGGGACATTCGTCTTTTTTTGAATGTCTTTAACAAATAGTTTGGCGAACAGAGATAGTTAATCTTTCATAAAAGGATTGTTTTCTTGAATTTCGTGGTTTTTCTTTGTAAGCATGTCTATCGAGGCGGGAAAATTTTCTCTATTAGTAGATAGAATTTTCATTAGCGATTCTTTCAGGATTGGGATGCAATGCATGACTCAATTTCTTCAGCAGTTCCATGAACAGAATAGAAAAATGAATTCTATTTCGTTGTTCAATGAGTGATTTTTGGATGAATATTCCTGTCTTTCTTTATAGCATTTTAATCTTCCAGCGGTTTCAAAAGCATTTGTTGTTTCTAGTAATTCTTGATGTCAGTTGGGAAGAATCTCTGTTTCGTAGTGAGCATCTATGATAGTTTGAATTCTTCCCTTGTTTTTTTCCATGAGATTCGTCAGCGAGGGCATTTTCCTTTAGCGTGGCAAAGCGAATGTTGGCTTTTTACCAATATGAAATTTTTGGCATTCGGAGAAGTCCTTTTTTTATTTTTCTATATCGTTTTTATTTCTTTGGCGAGTCTTTTTTTATATCTATTATAACAAATTTAAGTAAAAAAAGTCAGAGCGTAAAAAGAATTATTGAAAAGTTCTTTTTTTATCGATGTGGTGACATGGGAAACTGAACTTAACAGAAAAGTGGCATTCATCATCAATTTCGATTGGATTTCTTTATTCGTAAGTAAATAAAGATTTTAAATTCATCTTGGTATAATTCTTATTCTTTTTCTTTGTGTCAGTGTAATGAACTTTCATAGGGACATTCATGACAGCGAACAAGTATATTTCTGATTGAAATTCACAACATCAGAATACGGAGGAAACAGAGCAGGCGCTGAGCTTCATTAAGTTGAATGTTGAGAGTAGCATTATCAGTTTGATAAATTCTTCAGTCATGAGGCTGATTCTATGTCCTGGTAATTCCTTTTTGCATTAAATCATGGAATTCCCGAGCATCATAATTTTTCACGTATAAGTCATTTTAATTCTCCTTTTTTTAATCAGTATATTTATAGTCATAATAGATGAGTTCTTGAGTGCTTTAATATCAATCCATAATCAGTCTTTTCGTTCTTTGTTTTTCAAAAAGGCAATCTGTACGCAGATAAGTTGAGTTCAATTTTTAGATTGTTCTGTATCTTTTGCGTTTTGTTCCAGTTTCAAATCTTTAAGTTGAATTTCATTTCTTGTAGCAAAGTTTTTCTAACGTAATAAGTGGCTGTAAACATTCCATTTTGAGAAATATGGTCTATCATAGAAGTTACATAACATTGAATTTCATCATCAGAATAATCAGTAGAGAATAAAGTTCTTGAGATTTTTCTTGTTGTGTTTTGGTGTTGTTGCAATTCATTTAATTCAGTTAATGTTGGGATTGTTAATTCTCCTATTTCTTTTCTATATTTATATAATACAACAAAAATTTTATTTTTGTCAACATTTTTTTGGTAAAAAAATAAAAAAAATAAGGAGCTGAAAATTGGAATACTCTTTCTATTTCAATAAATATTTGTTGTTAATAGAACTAAAGTTAGGGCGGAGTCAATTCTTTAAAGAGTCATGTTCTTTATTCATGAAACGATGGCTCAGATGCACATTTGGATTAGTAGAGATTTCAAAGCTGATTTTGAGCAATGAGACTCTTCAGGCATTTCGAGGGAATGGTAAATCATATGTTTTGAACTTTAAATTCTTCAATTCTTTTTGGTAATTCACGATTAGGATTTCCCAATCAAAGATTAGCAATTTTTTTGTGAATTTTTTTAGTGGATTCTTTTTGAATAAAGTCTCCAACAATTTCAAAATAATGATTTCATTGGAACTAAGATTTCATCTAGTTTGTATTTCTTAATCAATTCACTAATGGACGGACTACTACAATTGCAATCTCATAATTACGAGAAGCAGCATGAATGATTCCATTTTTCATCTCTCCATGAAGTAGAAGAAGTATCGAATTTTTCTGTTGCAATCCAAGTACATTTTTCAAAACTAATTTTTTTGCAAGATTTCATCAGAAAGATTTTTGTGAGTAAAGCCAGGGAGTGAGTCTTAGGAGTAAAATTAGGATAATTGGCAATAATTGTTGTATCTAAAGGAGTGGTTTTTCATATTTGAATAAAGCTGATCATTATAGAAGTAATCTTCCAAATCTTTTTTTGAGTATTCAATTCTTTATCAAAATCTTTGGGATGAGGGTAATCCTTGTGAGATGAGTACAGGGAGAATAGTTTTTCAAAACATGGGCAGTTCATTGTTTTTTGTGTCTGATTTTTAGGGAATTTTTCTGGTAGAAAGCAAATTGTTTAATTCCTTTTGGCAAGAATGAGTCGATTTCAAAATAAATGAGACTATCTCCTGATCAAATTCATCTTTCTTGGTGAGAACAGAGTGAATTCAATAGCGTCAGCATTTTCAATTGGTTTAATCTTTTCTACAGTTTGAGGTACGAATCCGTACATCATCATTTTTTTCATTTTAATGAAAAGCTTTCTGTATTCTAAGTATTTTTTTAATTTTTATTAGTTAATATTTCTAAGTCCTTATCGGTCAGAGCATATTTTTGGATTGGGATGTAAATGAAAATCAGAATTTGAATTTCTGTTTTTTGGTAAATCATCATCAATAGAAATGATTTTTGAGCAATGGATATAAAATTTCTCGAAATTTATTAAGTTGTTTCTTTTTTTGATAGTTAATGAGTCCATTTCTTTAGGGTTAATATATTCATTTGAAATTGGAAAGTTTGCAATGCTATCTTTTTTTATTTATTTCATTAAAATCATTTTGAGTTGATAGCGAAAATAAATTGTACGTTAATAAAATAGTCCATTTCTCTCGAGCATTTTAAAACGTTATTTCTAATCTTCCATATTGTAGAAGAAGTTATATAAGTAAAATCATCATCAGTTTGGTTAATATTTAAAAGTCCATCAACATCAAGCAAAGACAGAAGTTTTGGCGAGTCCTTTTTTTCATATAATTCTTTTCTTTGGTATTCGTGCATATTCTTTCTTATCAATTCAAACTTGAGCAATCAAAATATTTCATTCTATCAGTAATATTTTTTTATTCATTCTTATTGTAACAAGTTAATCTTATAAAGTCAATAAAAAAAGGAGCAATAATTTGATCCCTTTTTAATTTATATTTTATTTTACAGCATGGTTGAAGTCCATTTCCATAAGCAGATTTGGTACATTATAAAGCTTTTAATGTTTTGGTTGGTCTCAACAGTTGAAAGTATCAGCTAAAAATGGCATTGTTTGGAATAGAGCTGAGAAAAGATTTGGATTATAAGCATTTGGATTTCGAACTTTCTCTAGCAATAATATGTTTTCATGTTGGGGTGAGGATGAAATATGGCTCGAGACATTCTCTTGAGTGCGTATGTTCCAATTTCAAAACAGTGTATTTCCATTTGGTAATACAACATTAGATGATTGAGTAGGTGTATAAGAAGTTGGTGTTGCTTTGCAGTTGAATTTGTTGTTTGTGTTGTGGTAGAGTAGTAGTTTCAGATACTGTAATTTGGTTTTCTAATGGTCGTAAACGAGCATATAGAGTTTCTTTTTCAGAATCAGATAAATCAGGAGCAATTTCTGTAGCGAACTTTATTGAAGTTGGTGCGATTTGTCTTGCGTGAACTGTCTGGCAAATCAGAGTATTTCTTGATTTTTACAGTTTTTTCTTCTTCTAAGAACTTTCTTGAACAAGATTTCTTTTTTTCTTGTTCTCGAGAGTTTTAGATTGAGACTCATCTAGGATTTGTTTAGTCTATCTTTAGAATTTTGGGCTCTTTTTAATGATTGAATAATATCTGTCTTTTTCTGTTTCAGTTAAATCAGAATGCTTTTAGAATTTCAATGAGCTCATCAGAGCTCTTTTTTTGAGATTTCTTCTTGTGTTTTTGGCTGGCAGCAAATCAAATTTTTCTGTTTCTGGTTCTTCAGTAGTAGTTTCTGGTGCGTATGAGTAAAAATGATTTGCATTTGAAAGCAAGCATTGATAGGATTGGTGTTCCAAGCAAGGATTAGAAAGAAAACTGCAATAATTCGATTTTTGTTTTTTTCTTAAATAAATCTTTGTTCATCATATTTTTAAATTCCATAAAGAAATAGTACAAATAGTTATTCTATTCCTTTCATTTAATATTTCAATTAAATTGAGCGTACGAGTGAGGCATTCAAATAGTTTTAAAATCCTCTTTATTTCAAAAGCAATAAAGATTCTTTCAAACATGCTAAAAGTATATTGATTTAATTTCACAATCTTTCCGTATCTTGTCTTCAGATTGTATTAAGATTCTTTAATTAGTCGTATTGATAAAATCTTCGTGCAATGACATAGAGGTGCATCATGTACATTTAATTTCATTCTATCTGTATAAATTGTCTTGAGTATTTTGGGCTGTGTTATAAGGGTTCTAAATTGTACGGATGGCTCCCTTCTTTTGGTGGTGAGGTAAGCAACGTTTGAATAAAACGGAGATTTCAAATTGTTAATCGGGTGTAATATTTTGAAGTTGTCTTCTCTTGTTCTTATTGGAGTCTAGAGGTAAATCTTCTATAACAATATCTTTTTCCAACATTTGAGGGGAGGCGGGGTGGGTAATTTTTTTAACATAGAACTTTTGTCTTTGTTGGGTTTAGCCAGTGAAGATAAGTGTATCTAGTTAAAGATTATGAGATTTTAGCTCTGGGCTAATTTCAGAAACGGATATAAATCCTTTATTAAAATCGAAAGTCCTAAGACATAATGATTTCTTGTAACATCTGAAGTTTCTCTTCGGTACATAATTTGTAAGTATAAAACATTAGTCGTTTAATGATTCGATAAGTCAAAGGATGGATTTCTTCTTAGATAAAGTCTTTAAAATGTGTGTCTTTGGTTCTTTATTTTTTTCAAAACAAAGGAAAGCAAATACTGGGTATCTGGATGGCGTGTTTCTCTAATCTCGAAATTTTGTAGTCAAATCAGTTTGTATTTAGAGTTAAGGCGATTTGGAATTGTTGATTGCTTTAAGTTTCATTCTTATCTCAATATAAACAAAGTTTGATTGGCGTTTTAGAAATTTGGTTTTATTATTTTTTTAACAAATGTTTTGTGGCAAAATATTGAGTGTAATCTCAGAAAAGTTTGAAATGAGTTGATTGAGTTTGTTTGAGATTCATCTGAATACAAAACAAACGAAGTTTGAGGCGAAACTTTCTCTGTTTTAAAGGAGTTGAGTCGAAGATAAAAGAGATTTTTAATTTTTGAATCTTCTTATACAAAGAAAGAACTCAGCTATACAAATTATTATATCGGTATCGAGCAGGCGCTAACAGAACTAGTTGGTTTTTAGCAGTTTTGACGGGAAGAAGCCCGAAAAAGCGATTTGTAATGTTGAATTAACATTAAAAAGTGGTTCGATGAGATTCAGATTCATCATTCAGGCGATGTCGTAAATGATGTACACATCTGCGGGATAAAGAGTAAACAGTTTGGAGTATTCATCAAAGTAATCATACAAAAGGGTATTGTCTTTTTAGATAAAGTTTGGATACTGTAGTAAGGTTATGGTAGTCATCTTCTAAATCCTTCTTAAAGTTTTTGTAATTTATTTTTTTATATTCAAAAGAAAAATTTAATTTGAGCGAAAAAGACGAGTGAAAATAAAAAAATCAAGAGATTTCTTTAATTATCTTTAATTAAATTGGGAGACGATTTAAAGGCTTTTTATTTTAGTATCAAAAGTAATTAAATGTTTCCCCATTTTTTTAAGTAATGCGTGAATAGGGAGCAAAATCTATTATTGAAATTTGTCGTTCAATAAAGTTTCTATGTGACAGATCAGCGTGAGAAAAATGAGTCTGAGGCGTCAGGGCACTCAATTCGGTGAATAACATGGATTTGGGGACTCTGCGAGGGCGATAGTTGGTCAATAATAGGGATCAATTTGTGCATGATAAACGAGATCCCATTAGCATGGAGAATTGAAAGCAATAGAGTATAGTCTTTCAGCATTATCGTTGTATGTTCTACAAGTAATCCATTAGAGCAGAATTGAATAGTATTACGTTTGAGCTGTTCAGACTTTTTCTTTAGCAATTCTTTCATCTTCAATTCTCTTTTTGTTCTTCTTTGTAAGATTTATCTAATTTTTTTCTAAAAAGAGTCTTTTGTTCAGATGAATCAAAAAAATAGTAACAATATAATCTTTGAACTTTTTATAATTATCTTCTGTTTTAGATGAGTTATATTTATCAGAAGTAATTCAGAACATCATTTTCTAGAAATTTTGAATTATTTTTCTGATTCTGTCTTAGCAGTTTTCACAATATTATAGAATTTCATCTTCAGGCATTTTGAGACTAATAGAGTCTTTAGTGGATGCTTTATATTCATAGATAGATTAAGTTCATTGATTGTGTCTTTTGGGAACAATGACATCTTCTTCGGTTGGACTTTTTGTATTAGTTACAAAATTCAAAGAGTGTCAACAGTGAGCGTTTGGATTTCTTCAGTGTATGCAACGAATAAGGCGGTGGTGGCAACAATCAATAATTGGTTTTTAGTCTGTTTTTTTCAAATAAAATTCTCCTTTTTTTGAAAGTATTTATTTTTATATCGTATTTTTATCACAAGGAGCTTTTTCAAACAATCCTCTTTTTTAAGCAAATCTGAGTTATTATTTATGGTAAAACGTTATGGTGGGGAAAAGTAAATCGGGATAAGACAGTTTTATGATGAGTGTGATAGAATATGTGTGTTGGCCTCGTCATTGGGAGAATCAAAAAATAAGAAAAGGGCATACAAAAGCATAGATGCTTTTATTATTTTATTTCAATTTCTTTGGTAGCATTACAAATTCATTATATTTATTTGAATCATCTTTGAAAACAGGTTCTCCTGAGATTTCAAAGGAGGCGTGACAAATTTCCATTAAATGAGATTGAATCTTCAATGAGTTTCTTTTTGATTCAATTGGTTTAAAGATTTCAATTTTATCTAAATCTGTTTTTTTAGTTCTTTTTCATCTTTATATAAATTATCTTTCCATTTTTTCAGCAATTTTAATTAAGTTCATTCTCTATAAAGCTTCTAAATTCATTAAGAAGCTAATTTCTTAGCAATAAATAGAAGATTCTTTATATATAAGATTTGAAAAGTCTATAAAGGAACTCAAGTCTTGTACAGGTCAATCAAATGTTGGTAAATGTGATTTGAAGTTTTTATAGATTTGTTAGAGAAAATTTGAAAGTCCTCATAATGGCAAAAACAGGGGATCTAAAAGTCTCATTTTTCAAATTGGGTGGCTTTTATAATGTAATAAGGGACGGTCGTTTCATCAATTCTTTTGTTTTTCTTATATTTTTTTATAGAACATCAGAACATTTTCTCATAATATTAGCGAGATCCATTTGGGTCGCATTCCATATATTGGCACCATCTCTGTATAGGCGTTTTTGATTCTTCAGAGAAGTTGTGATTATCAGATTCAAAAGCAAACAGGCAAATTATCTTTGTCAAAGGGGAACTTTGGAGTATAAATTTCTTCAGTAAATATTGGTTCAGTAGCCTGAGTCCTTTATATAGCAATTGATTGTATAATTTTTGTATGTGGAATATTAACGAAGTTTTGATTATTTCTTCTTCAAGGTTAATTTCATTTTTCCATCCAGTGTTATTGGCGTAAAGATTTTTTTGAAATGTTATTTTTCAAAGGGACTCATTGATAATATGGTTTGAGATTTTTGTGCATTTCATAATCAATCTTGTTATTTCGTTTAAAAAGATAATTGTTTTAATCTTTTAGAAGAGTTAACATTAGTAGGTAATTCTGAAACTCAATTTAGCATTGTTTTTATTGTAATATTGGTTAATGAGTTTTTGATTGGTCAAAAATTGTATAATAATGGTCGGATTCAATGTTATTGTATATTGAAACAATATTATTTAAAAACAGGTCCAATTGAAAGTAAAGTGAATTATCCTTTTTTTCAGAAATTTGGGACATTCGAGATTCATAAATCTTGAAACATTTAATTAGATTATTTGAACTCATCATGAGACAAATTTGAATTTGTTTAACATTTGAGCTAGATGATTGAATTTTTAAGATTATGAGATTCTTTTTACATAGAGTATAAGTATAGGGAGCATTTATCGTGATAAAGTCAATTTGATTAGAAATAGTAATCTTAGGAAAAAAATGAAGACATTATGAAAGTTTTTTTATCTTTATATTTAGGGATTCTTTTTCTTTTTGTTGGATTTATTATTAAAAGGGAAATATGAATTGTTTTCCTGGGTGCATTGGCATTTCAAAGCTAAGTGAGATTGAAGAGCATAATAATCTGGGTTATGATTCTTTGTAAAGATTGGTCTTTGTGATTGGCGAGTTCTATATGATTTAGTTTCAAAAGTAATATTGTCTAACATCATAAAGGAGCATTGTACAAATTTTTGCTCAAATGACACAATTCTTTAATTAAATCAAATCTTTCATCAGTTGAATAGATAATCTCTTTTTCTGTCAAGTCCATGTCTTTTTCACCCCCTTTAATTCTTTAATTTATTTTATTGTATCATAAACATTTGATTTTGTCAACAAAAAAGTAAATCTTTATAAACAGAAAAATGAGCTATTCTCAGCTGTTCTTTTCTAAGTTTCGATAAATGTATCGAAGTTGGAAAACAATAGCATTTTGAACAACTCATTGGCGATATAACGAGCTCAAAAATCAGTTTGAGAGTTATTAAGCACGAGTAAATTTACCTGTTTTAAGATTTTTGTAAAGGACAACATAGCAACGTTTTTTAGAATATGGGCAATTTTCCTTAGCGTCTTTCTTATCCTTGTAAATAGTTGACCAAGGACTCATATATTTAGAAATGTTTTCTTCTGAAGTATTTGCCAGGCTTGTTTAATCAAATCTTCAGATTTCTTGTTCAGTGTAGATAGCATAATGAGTTTTTTCAGGGCTGTGAGGTTTTTATCATATTTCAGAATTTCAATCATTGTTATTTTTCCTCATTTCTTATTCTTTAATATTATTATACAACAAGATTTTTTTATTTTGTCAACATAAAAAAATAAAACTTTTTTTAAAATTTTTTTATAAAAAAAGAAAAAGGGCATAATAAGCAGTTTATTTTTTTCTTTTGAGTTTTGTTGTTCATCTTTGATAGAGTAGGAAATCACTGAGAATATGAGTCTTTGGTTTTCTTTTCGAGTGATGCAATATAGTCTTGTTTCAAATGAGCGTCAGTGCTCTTCAAGCAGGGGATTTGTTTCTGCAGATGAAGCAAAGTTTTTGCATTTTGGCTAATTTCTTTTTGTTCTTCTTGGGAATATTCATTCCAATCTTTTCTAGTCAAAAGAGGCTGAGCATTTCATATCCTTTTTCTTTCAGTAATTCTCCTTGGCGTCAATTGACACATAGCATTTCATCTTTTTTAAGTTCAACAGTAGGGAATCCATTTTTTTCATAAGTTCTCTAGTATCAAAGACTTTGGACGACGATAGTGGCATTTGGAGTTTATGAATTTCTATTTCTAGTGGAACAGAACATCACAATCCTTAATATCATTGATGGATGCTTCGAGTTTATCTTCAGTATCATCAAAAATCAAATGAAAAAATTTTTCGTTCGGTGCACATTCTTTTTTTATTAGCAATGAGCAATTTTTGGGATTTCAGCAGATGGTAAATCAAAGTTATCATTAAAGATTAGTTCTTTGATAAGATTCTTTTTAGTAATTCTCGGTCACGAGCATTGATTTTTCATATAGAAGCGACAAGGTGAAAAATCTCGACCAGGTGGTAATTTTTCAAAATCTTTTTTTAAGTTCTTCAGGCGTCTTAGTAGTTAATCGAGACGTATCTTCGTTCTTTAAAAAGTCAAAGCAGGGTGGGCTATTGTCTTTATTTCTGGTTACGAATAGAATTGATTTTTAATGGTTTGAGTTCTTTAGTCATTTTCATCAAAACTCTTAATATTCACGATTTTTTTATGTTTAGGGCGGCGTTTAAATCCTTTTCCATTTTTTTAGTTACAGAAGCACTTTTGGCGCATTTCATTTAAGTGAGATTGTAATTCTTCTGGTGTCATTTTTTTGATTTGTGATGTGGTTTTAGTTTTTAATAGTAATTTTTCATTTTTCATTGTTAATTTCCTCTTTCGTTTTTCTATATTTATATAATACAACAAGTTTTTTTAGTTTGTCAACATATTTAGATGAAAAAAATTTTAAATTTTTTTCCAAAAAAAGAAAAAAAGGTGGTTATTGAAAAAGCTATTTTATATATCTACAAATTTATTTTTTTATTTTTTTCTTTCTTGAAATTTCAATAGACAGGACATATCTACAGCATCTTTCCGAGACTGCTGAATTGATTTCTCATGAAGATAATCAAGGACGAGCTCATCTTCTTCAATTTGATTAAGCAATCGTCCATAGAATCCTTGTGATTGAGCGAGCATAGCAATATTTTTCTTTAATATCTTTCTTAGTCATAGTCATAGTAAAAAGTCCATTTCTTTTTGTTATTTCATCTTTCTTTTTCTATATTTATATAATACAACAAAAAACTTTTAATTTGTCAATAATAAAATATAAAAAAATAAAAAAATAGTTTTAGTATTTGAAATATTGATTTTTTTAGAATTGGTGGACGAATTTGAATGTTGTTATATCGTCGTGATAAAACATGAGCGAGGGTACAATTTCGATAAATGTATCGAATTTCCATGATAAAACAGTGAATTTGAGTCATTTTAGAGTTTAAATTTTATTTGTTTCTGTTGAGTAAGTGAAGAAAATATTATATAATATAGTAACAAAAAGAAATACAGAACAATTTATGGAGGAATTAGTAATGAGATCTAACAGGGAGTACATCAGATTGGACTGATCATAAATTATATTCTATCTGTGATGAGATCTGTTTCAAAAGTAAGAATCTTTATAATGAAAGTATTTGAATTTAGACAATCTTATTTTTGATAAAAGAAGAAGGTGAACAATTTGGCAAAAATATAAATAGAATTTTTTTAATCAAAGTAATCAATTTGATTATAGGGGTGCACTCAAAAAAAGTATCAAATGGTGTTTTGAAAAAAAGTTGGGTAATAATATTTCATCATTTTGGAGTTTTAGTCAAAAAGGAAACAGATTATAATAAAAAAAGTCAGATCCCTAAATGGGTTACACAAAACAGATGGTAGATTTATTGTTGAATTTAATAAACAGATTTTTCAAATAAAAAGAGATGAAGATAATAATTTAATTATCTGTAAATCAAGTTTAAATTTAACAATTCCTGCAGGTAGATAATCCTCAACAAATAAGAATCATGAAAAACAGGGACGTTATGTGATAGAAGTAATTTATGAAATAAAAAGAGAATAAGAGTAAACAAAATCAAAAAGTAGCAGACGTGATTTGGGTTTAAACAAGCTAGCGTTGTTACAAATGATGGTGACAGGCATCTTAATTTCAGGTAAAAAGATTAAATCTATTAAGCATATTATAACAAAATCAGTTTTCCAAAAAGGAACATTGACTTATAATGTCTTTGAGTTCAAAATCTCTTGGGAAAAGTCTTTGGGTAAAAAGAAATAATAAAATATCTTATGAGATTCATAAAAATTACAAAGTTTTTTTAGCGAATTATTTTGACGAGAGAGATGTAAAGTAAAGTTATTATTGGAAATAATAGTAGGGTGGAAGAATGAAATTAAAATAGGCAGAAGAAACAGGCAAAAATTTCGTTAATATTTGCATAAAAGGCATTTAATCAATTATTATATAAAGGAACATTAAATGGTATTGAAGTTATTTTTCAGTGAAGAGGGTAGATTTCTAGAGCAAGTTTCTTTGATAAAGACAGATGGCAAAAATATGGCGAATCTGATAATCATGAAGTTTCTGGCAGAAGAATTAAACGAGGGTTTATATAGAGATAGTAAAGGTAATATATGGAATGACGGTTTAAATGGAAGAACATCATGAGAAAATGTTCAGACAAAAGGTTTATAAAGGCATAAGAAAAAAAACAGAAGGAAATGATGAAACAGGCAATTCTAATCACATTATAAAAGTAGCAGTCAATTTGTAAAAATGAGGTGTAGAGGTATTTGCAGGTGTGGTATGAGGGAGTTAAATCTGATTTAACGAGTCTATAAAAATCAAATTTAATCACATTTGATTGAGCTATCTGAAGTATGAAAAGAACTTGGAAGAACAACAAAATTGTCCAGTTAGTGTAAAGTTATGTTGGAACAATTTTTATGAAAGGTTTTTGAAATATGATTAAAGCAAAGATTTTTGGGATGAAGGAGAAAACAGCATTTCAATATTTGATTAAAGAAAATCAAAGATTTATTAAAGATAGTCAGGCAAAGAAATTTTAGAAACGTGCTTTGATAAGGTAACATTTTTAAAGAAAGCAATTCAAGAAGATGGTGAAAGTTTGTTTATTTTGTGTTGAAGATGAAACGTTTGGAGGTATTGAGTATCTTTTTGTTTGAAGTTTACATTGGATTAGAAAGCAATGATTATAGTATAGTATTATGAAGATGAATAGGCATTTTTAGATGCGGGGCGATAATATTGAATAGAAAGGTAAAAATATGAGTAGAATTGTTTTGAAAAAAATCCTTGGTTTGAGGGAAGAAATCAAGGTAAAGGAAAGTTACAAGCATATAGTGATATGTTGGGTTGAGTAGAAGTGGGTAATATACAGTACTCTAATTACAACAGATTGGACTAGTGAGTATGATAACGTGCTAAAACGTTTGCAAAGATTGAATTTTACGATGAGAAAAGATAAATGATGGCAAAATTTCGAGTATGGAAAACAGGGCTGAGATGTTAAAAGAATGTTGAGAGTAAAGATGCTTGTTTTTTTGAAGATGGTAAAACAAGATGTGTTTGTGGATAAGTTGTGAGTTTTATCTTGAAGATGAAGATTCTATTATCATGCAATCAACAGGATTGAGTTTGACAAAGATAACAAAGAAATTTTTTTGATGGCGATATTCTAGCAATTAAGGCAAAAAAATGAAACGTAATAGTAAATGTGTTTTGGGATAATGAACGGCGAACTTTGTTTATGGTTGAATCAAAAGCATACAATAAAAAAGGGAAGAACAGGCAGAATTGATTGAAGATAATTCAAAAATATTACAATCATCAGTAATATTTATGAAAAAAATAAAACAACAATTTAAAAAGGTGGTGGGAAAGCTTTTTTTATTTTTTTAAATTTTTTTATTAAAAGTTGTTGACAAAACAAAATGTTTATTGTATTATATAGTATAAAAGAAACGAAAAGGAAGATAAACAATGAACAATGTGGTGGTAAACAATGAAATCAAAATTTTGTTTGTGTCTTTGGTGATGGAATGAAACGAGAAACAGTTGGTGGCGATAAATATTTAGCAGATGAATATTTCAGAGCGGGTTGAGTAGAAATTTGAAAACAAAACAATCAAAACAATTAAGGAGAAATAAGAATGACAGAAAGAAATTTGGTCAAAAAGAAATTCAGTAGAAGAATTGCGTGAACGTATTATGAAGAAAACGGAACAAATCAAGGATTTCTCAGAATTTCAGTGTACGTCAAAATCGGGGCGTAGGGTTTTGGCAGAAGCGGTGCATGTGGCGGAATGTCAGTTGATTTAAAGACAGACAACATTGGTATCAAGCAATGATTATTGATAGAGGGCATGGTTGTTATGAATGATGGAAAGAATTTGGAGGCGTAGTACTTGGGTTTCTTGGAAAAAGTTCAAAAAAATTTTTTCGAAGGTGAGCGCATGGTAAAGAAAAATTACATTGGTACACAAAAATTTGGACTAAAAAAATTGAAAAGAATTTGTAGTTGAAAACGATGTGGTTTTTATTAAATTTAAATGGTATGGTGTTTTTAGAAAATGATTGATGTTTTAGAAAAGAGTGGGATATTCAACAAATTTATTTAAAAGCAGAATGGGATAAATGGAATTATTCAAGTCCTAATGAAATTGTTAATGATTAAAAAAGCGAGCTATTCGTTATCAAATGAGGGATTGGTAGTTAGAAATTGATACAAGAGATAAGTTTTTGCAGTATTGTGAGTTTGTGGATAAAAATCGTGTGAAAATTTATATTTGAAAAATTGCGGTTGGCTTTGAAACTCTATATATTAAAATTAAGAAAGTAACAAAAAGTTGAACTTTCTTTTTTTATTTATGTTGACAAATTGAAATTTTTTTATTGTATTATATAGTATAAAGGAAATATGAAAAAGAGGTCTAGTAATGATAATTGATTTAACAAAGAAAATTGCAGAAATGAAGAAAACAGAAAAAAAGCACAACATATTGAAACAATCCTAAGAACAGCGGTATGAAAATATGGAAGTTTCAGATTTGCGGGATGATGGGGCTCTGTTGTTGAGGGTATCAAAAAGAAAAAAGGGCATCTTGGAAAAAGCAGGAATTTATCAAAGCGAAGTACAGTCTTTGGTCAAAAGTTTATTTTAATGATTCAGATGATGAAATTGAGTTGATTGAGTGGTATGGAAGTTGATGATGGAGATCGTTTCATTTATCATTTACAAAATGAATTTGATGTTATCCTAAAGAACAAAAGGTAAAGAGCGGTCGAAACAATTGAAGAAATCAAAAGAATTGTTTAAAGGGAACTAAGATTTCGATGAGGAGATTTCCAGGGCGCGGTCGTTTACGTTACAGATAGTGGGAGGAACACGTGGTATGCAAGTCAGAAAAAAATTGGCAGGGATTTAGGTATTCATTTTTAGATGATGAATTAAAAGAATTGAGTGCAGATCCATAAAACAGTGGTAAAAGAATTGTTAAGAAACGTATTGAGGATTTGAGTGTTGCAATTTCCATTATGAGTCAGGTGGCAGTTTCATGATGGTGGGTATGAACGTTTTTTTGTAAAATAAAGGGTGAGTAATATGTTTGGCTCAAATAAAAAAACAATATAACGAATTAAATTTGTGAGAAAAATTCTTGTCAGTTACATTTTATGATTTGCTTGAATTTCAAATGAGCGGGCGTAACAGACAGCATTTTTTTGAAAAAAATTCTATGTTTTTCGATTTGCCGAATGATGAATTTTGATGATGAGTTGAAGTATTGGCGGGTATTTATATCTTTGTGGTATCAAGATGAAAAAAAGGGAAAAAAAGTTAATGAATATAAATCAGTTGTTCCAAAAATCATCTTACAGTAGCAACAGATGAGTGCTTACAGAAAGGGCTAGAATCATTTCAAGTAAAATCTTCCAGCGTCTAAGAATTTTCAAAAAAATGTTTTCTAAATAAGGATGATGAGTTATGATTTGTTCAAAAGATTTGGGTTCAGAGCAATCTAATATATTTTTGTGATGATTTATTAGGTGATTTCTATGATGAATTACAGGTACAGCAATGAGAATTTTGTTTATGGATGGGCGAGGGATTTAATCTTAGATAATTCTTCTTATTTCATTCTTGATGAAAAGCAACGTATTATCGGTTTTTTATTCCTTAACTACAGAGTCTCATATTTTACGATAGTTATACATTAAGTCAGGTATCGTAAAATGAATTATGGAATTCTATTATTGAATATTTGGTAAAAGAAAGAAAGGCGGAATTTGAAATTGAATTGTTCAATTAAAAAAATAAAATTGGAATTAGTTTTTTTATAACAAATTTAACGGTACAAAAAAACAGTGAACGATGATGAAGTCAAAAGTTTATGAATTAAAAAGTTGGTAAAAAGATAATGATGGCATCTTTTTTTAGTATTCTTCATCTGAAGTTTTTTTAATATCAGAGCATGAGTGGACAAAGTATTCCATTTTATCAAGTGTGATTGGAGATATAGGTGTCTTTATCTTGGCATTTAACAGGTAGTAAATATTCTCCAATTCTTGGATTTTGTTTCTAAGTTTTGTCATTTTAGATTTGTCAAAGTTTTTCAAATGGAATAGATACTATGATGGGAAGAACTTTTACATAATCAAAAGCATATAGAGTTTTTCTTTATTTTTCTCTTAATCTATAAATAGCATTGGTATCAATTTACGAGTATTTAGATTAGTTCTGATTTTTAAGGTAGTAACAAATCCATTATTTGGTGAATTCTTTAGCAGTGTTTGTGGGTCACGAGTCATATCTATTGAAATAGATGCAAATCTTTTATCTGTACAAACAAATTCAGGAATCAAGATTTCTTTGGTAATCTCTTACAGGTGGTAGTAGGCTGAGTGGGGAGACTAAGATTGTATTGATTAGTAGAGTTATCATTTCTGAATTTTTTTCTGAGTTGTTCTAATATTTCTGGGTGTAGGGGTGGCGTAATCTTCATCTCTTAATTCAAAAAGCAGTATCGTGGGCAGATTCCTAAAGTTCTTTCAAAAAGTTTGAGCAAAAGTAGGTGAGTTTTCTTAATCTCTAGTAATTGTGTTTCTCCATTTTTCAGCTGGAGGCATCAAGGGGAGTCTGGGCAGTTTGAATAAACATTGAATCAGAGTCGTCAGTGTAATAAATAGCACGACAAATTTTTTTCTGAGTTATTTTTCATTAGCAATGTCATAAGACTTTCTAGAACTTGTCTAGCATTGGGATTAAGTGCTTTCATTTTATTTTTCATCTACATTTGGAATAGTCCATTTTTGATTGATTGCATGGACATTCTTATCTTGTGGTAAAACATTTCTTAATCCTAATGATCGGCATAGGAGGTCATATAACATTCATAGTCAAATCCTCTTTGTTTGGTCAGTTATATCTTTTGATACTGGTTTGGCGGATATTTTTTTATTTTTCATTCTCAAGTCAAGGAGAGCTGTGTCTAAAGTTCTGATTGTATTATCAAATCTAAGTCTATCAAAGCAATTGGCTGCAAAGAGTTGGGGCATTTCTGGGTCATCAAAGTGAGGATTGTAATCTCCATAGCGACAATGTGAACAGCGTTACATAGTTTGATTTCAAACATGGAGTTATATGATGTTTGAGATGAAATTTTGAGTCCTTTTTTTAATTTTTTTATATCGCAAGTAAATGTTGATTTTATGAGTTATTTTTTTGATAAAATGAATACGATTCGCAGTCAGGTCTTTTTAAATTGGAGCAGATTCGGTTTAAATTTGGTAAGAAAGGGAAAAATTTTTCTCTTTCTTTTTTTATTTTATATTGACAAAGTGAAATCTTTATTATATAATATAAAGCAAAAGAAATGAAAGAGATAAAAACAATGAGTAAAATTTAAATAAATGGTATAAAACAGAAAAAAAAGAACAAACAGATTTGAGGGTTATATCCTTTGTTTCGAGGGCAAAAAGACAACATTGAGTAGAAGTCTTTTCAAGTCGTAGGGAAATTTCATTTATTAGCACAATGGTGACGAAGAATTAGTTCCTATTTTTTTGGAGCTGGATAAAACAAGGCAAGAAAAAAAAGAACGAATTTGAGAAAATATGTATGTTTCTTTAAACAAGCGCAAAGCAAGACAGTTCAACATAGTCTTGTAAAAGGGATCGATGGAATCAAGATTTGAATTTAGGTAGTCTCGATTCACGGGTGGCATGAGTTGCAGATCCCGAAACAGACAGCTTTGGAAGTAAAGTAGTTTTGCGGAACGATGGTGGTGGCGAAAGAGTTAAAAGAGTTTATCTCTGATTTAGCATTGAGTACATGAAGAAACAAAGAAAGTAAACAAGAAGTTAGGTGAATTTAAAGTAGAAGTACGGAGATCCCTAAGTATTATGCAGTTATTTTTAGAAGAGCGTTTTTAAGACAGTGGAAGTTGAAGAAAAGTGGAAGAGATTTAGTGAGGTACAAAAAGATGAAAATATGTTGTGGAACGGTATTTAAACGATTAGAAAAGGTTCTACAATGATTTTCATTTTATTAAATATTTTTAATTTTTTTATTATTTTTAATTTCAGTATGGTTCAATCCTAATGGAAGTTTTGGCGATTTCCAATATTTCTGTATTTTTGTTTCTTATTTATGGAAATTCAATTTTTCGTAAATAGTTTATCGTCTGTTTTCCTAATCTTTTTTTGTTCAATCTTTAATGGTATATTATGGACGTATTTCAGCTTTCAGGTCATTTGGCTATGATTCTGATAAAATATCTGTCACGATTCATGATGGATGATTCTATTTCTAAAAAAATGATAAAGGATAATGTTACAGTTCTGTAAATGCGATTTTTTTCAAAAGTTGAGTGTAATCCAAAATTTGTGAGCCGTAGTATGATTTACAAGATAGAAAAAAAGAAATTTTACAGAATTTATTGGTTTGAGTTTCTAAAAAGAATATTTCTGAATTTCAAAAAGCATTAAAAAGTTTTTTATCTTGTCAAAAGAGAACAACATAGAAAAGGTTTGTTAATGGTTATAGCATTTAATATATTAGCATTTATTTTTTTCTTCTTTTTCTTGGTGACATCAGACTAACAAAGGGATTAGCTCTTTTTCAATTCATGGTGATCAATTGTTATAGTTGTAGAATAACATAGTAGGGGAGATTTTACAATCGAGGCTATCTAAACGGTTTGGTTCCAAATTTTGTTGGTGTAATATTCTTCTTTGAATTTTTATTGGTGTGAGGGACGATTCTCAAGAGTCAGTTTCTTATAAGATAGATAATAAATTTAATTTCATTTCGGAGCATATTTTTGGTTAATTTGCCCTTGGGAAATATGATTTTTTTCAAAAGTTGAGTGTAATCCAAAATTTGTGGGTAAATATTATCAATTAGAAAAAAATTAAAATCGAGGGATGAGGCGAAAATTTTTCAAATTTTTATTATCAGAATTTTTACAAGAATATTTCTATTTTAAGAGTGTTTTATAGTTTTTGGTGTAAAAGAAAAAAAGCATAGAAAAGGATTTTTTTAATGAGTTCAATTTTTTATGTACATCATAGTTTAATATAATGTGTATGAGTGCAATAAAAAAACACAAAATCTAACAAAAAGGAGGTAAGATTATGAATTTAACAGAAAAAGAGATTATCTATTCAGATGATGAAAGATTTGATTTAATTAAAGAGTTATGTCATTTAAGTAAGAATCTATATAACGCAAGTCTTTATGATGTTAGACAATATTATTTTGAGGTAAAATCATATAGAATTGGCAATCACAATGTCAGTTTTGGTAAAATTAAAAATCACAGGTATCATGAGATTCAATCTCATTTGGAAAATAGAAGTAATAAAACAAGTGAGGCAGACAATTTATCGGATTCTTTAACAATAAAGGTAATAAAAAGAAAAAGAACTAAATATAAAAAGATAAAAAAATGGGTATAATATGGTTGGTTTCAAAATTGACAATATCTAAACAAATTGAGTTTGATGAAGATAAACAGAACTTTTGAATTTGTAGTACTATGTAAAAAGAAGTTACAATCTTAAAAATTCAATCAAAGTCGAGCAAAATGTAAAAAAATGGTTAAATTTGTTTATGATGAAGCAAATGATTTAATCAAATGTTTCAAGATTTATGAAGTTGAAGGAGCGGGGGCGAAGAAAGATAATTCAAGATATTTTTTTCAATTGAAACAGGTTTAAACAATATTGTGTCAATATACAATAACATTGGGATGGGAAAGATTGTTATACAATGGCAGACGTCAAAAGTATTGAGCATGTTACAATAGAGGCGGGAGGCTCGTTCTGGATGAGCAAGTGAAAAAAATCTTCAAGAAGATTAAAACAATTATCTTTCAAACGAAACAACAAAATTGATTATGAAATGCACAAAATCTCAAGTCATATTATCAATGAAGCAATAAAAAAACAATATTTCAAAAAAATCTTTATTGGTAATAATAATGGGTGGAAAAAAAAGGAATCAAAAATAGGTAAAAAGAAATAATCAAGAACTGTTAATATTCCACATACAAGGCATTCAATCAAATATTATATAAAGGTTTATTGAATGGTATTGAAGTAATCTTTACAGAGGAAAGTTGTGAGACTCAGGGCAGTTTCTTTGATAAGGATTATTTGGCAAAAATATGGTGAGTCTGATAATCACAATTTCAGTGGTAGAATTAAACGTGGGTTATATAGAGATAGTAAAGGCAATATATGGAATGGCGGTTTAAACGGAATGCAAATATTATGAGAAAGGTGAGATAAAGAACTATAAAGGTATAAGAAAAAAACAAAAGGAAATGATGAAAAGGGACGATTCTTATCACATTATAAAAGTAGCGTCAATTTGTTTTAATGAGAGTGTAGAGGTGGTTGTGGGTGTGGAGTATGAGGAGTTGAATCTAATTTAACAAATCTATAAAAAAATCAAATCACATTTAGTAACATTTGATTGAGCTATTTATTTTAAGAGCGTAAAAGAAATAGAAAGGAATAATTAAAATGAAAAAAATTTATAATAATTTTTTTCTAAATGTGGTATATATTTGGTGGTGGTAACAATGTACAAAATGTTGTAATTGGAGTACTATATTTTTTTGAGCTCTTGTCTGTATCTTTTTCTTAATTTTTGTTTTGAGTAATGATTCTAAAAATTATCAGTATCAAATCCTGAACATTTGGTGGGACTCATTGGCTGAAACAAATTCAAAGTTGAAAAAGATTGAGTTCTTACAAAAGCAGATGAAGGATGTTACAAAGAGAAATGGGAAGAAATAAAAATCAGAAATTTCAATTCATTTGGTGTAGAATTTCTAAACAAGAATTTCAGTGGTGTAGAATGGAATAGTAAAATCCTTTTAGCAGAATATAATAATTATTCAGACGGTTCTTTTTTCTTAATATGATCCAAATCAAAAAAATCTTATTTGATGAAAGAAATGGTCAAATCCTATTAAGCGGAGCTTTCCTATGGCATGGTAAAAATTTAATGATTTTGGAATAGTTCAGAGATTTTTTTGAGCATGAGTTTTGTACATTGGCGTGCTTTGGTATCAAAACAAAAAAATTCAATGATGGTGATTCAGATTTTTGAAAAGAAAATTGGTGAATTAAATATTCGTTCAAATAGTGCGGTGTAGTAAAGATTTATAGGTAGGGAATAGACAGAAACAAGGGCGAAAATGGATTTGAAGATGAGTGTGAATTTTGATAATTCAGAGTAAATCAGATGAAGAAAACAAACAAACATGGTGGTATATAAAAAGAAATATGATTTAAAAGGGAAGTTCAATTTAGCAGTTTTTTTATTTTTATATTGACAAGTAATAAAAGTTGTTGTACAATATTGGTATAAAAAGAAATGAGGAAAAAAATAACAATGACAAAAGACATTAGAAATGAATTAGAAGTTTACAGTGTATGAGCAATAAGAAATTTGAACAGAATTTTCACAACAGGCATTAGTGTGAAAATGAAGAAGAAAAGAAATCAGTTTCAAAAGCGTTGTGCAATTTATTCATGGTGCGTGATTTTTGAATGAGTTTCGTTTGGAATCATAAAAGAAATCTTAACATCAGTTACAATCCTTTTTTTGAACTGGTGGCGAAATACAGTTTGGAAGATGTCTGAAAAAAATCAGAGCGAATTATTGGCTATCGAGCAACAATATAAGCAGAATGGATTCAAACATGGGAGCGATTTTTGAGTGTCGTTATATCGTCGTGAGTTAATCGGCAAAAACAGTTTAGGGCATTTTTTTCGATAAGGGCATCAGTATATGAAAAAAAACGAGTAAAACGGAGTTTATAGAAGGATAAATATGAAAATTCTTTATCTCAATTGTTAATGTAAATCACAATGATTCTTGGGGCATTTTGCATATGAGGGAGAAAGCAAACGTAATGATTTCATCTTCGAGATTTCATCTCTAAACAAATTGTTAAATTAAATTCTGAAAAGCTAATATGAGTCATAAATTTCAATCTATCATAGAAATTTCAAAAGAACAAGATATTTTTTTGAGTTATGAGATACATATAAGGAACTCAACAGAATGAGTATTCTAATGATAATGATGTAGTTCATGGATGGTATAGTAAATCTGGAGTTTTGATTTCAGATTGGATTGCATGAGTTTTAATCGAAAAAGTGGAAATCCTTTCCTAGTAGATAGTCGAAGTTGCAGTCATTCAATTTCTGTACAAGTTTTGGGGCTCATTCTTAAGGAGTATTCTCAAAAAAATAGTTCTTTTTTTATATTAATGGTTGACAAAAGATATTTTTTTATTGTATCATATAGTATAAAGAAATGAAAACGAGGATTTAACGATGTTTGGATTTTGCAACAAAAAGTGGTAATACAATTTGAGTCTATTTACAGATTACAAGAAAAGGTGAATTTCAAAAACAAATGAGGAGAAATTCAAAAGTATATTGAATCATTCTTAAATGGAGCAGTGTTATGAAATTTAGGCGGTGGTGAAGTTATTCTTGAGTACAAAAGTTATTGTTGGTACAAAAGAAATGGTTGATCGATTTAATCAAACAGATAATAGGGAAATGAAATCATGAGGAAAGACAGTAAAGACATTAACAGTTACAGAATATGAAGATTAGGCAAATTAAAAAAACAAAAAGCGGGTTTTATTAACAGGGAGGCTGGGGTAATCAATTCCTAATGGAGGATTTCAATATGCAGATTAATGTTACATCAAGGTGAATGGGCGTTTAAGTAGTACAATGGGGCGTTATTTGTCAAAAAGAAATTATTTGGGTAATGTAGTGAAAACAAGTATTGAATTATCTAAACCTTGGTATCTTTTGGAAAAGATGTATCGTTGATGATTTGGAAGAAATTTACGATACATTAAAAGCATGAATTAGTTCATTGTGAACATCTGTTCAAGGAAAGAATTTTTAGTGATGGTGATTATGGAACGAACTGAGGTATATGAATTGAATAATGGTGAGATCAGGTTCTGGTCAATTCATAAGAGATTGAGTGAAACAGATTTAAGATGGCGTAAAAAGCACAAAATCTATCAAGGAGATAACAAAGAAGAATTTTTCTTCGAAAGTCAGGTAAATCTTATTACAGACAAGTTGGTATAAGGGCAAAAAAATATGGAATTTATAAAAGGTGGTTTGAAAGTCATGTTGGTTGGCGAATTGATGAAGTAGGAAGGGCTAAGGAGTTTTTTAAAATATTTTTTTAAAAAAAATGTTGACAAGATGAAAAATTTTGTTGTATTATATAAATATAGAAAAAAAACGAAATGAGGAAAATCAAAATGAAATTTGTAGGGATTTTAAAACAACATTAGGGATGTAACAACATACAGTTATCAGGCAACGATTTCTTCGCGAAGAACGGTGAAAGTGGCAAAACATTCAGTTGGTTTGGATTTGGATAAAAGGAGAGAAGAATAGCAACATTTATCGTATCTAGATTCTGCAATGGTTGTTGAAAATTGGATGTGGTGGTTAAGGTTTATTGGATTAAAAGTCATGACGAAAGTTGGGGTCACGTGGTGGTAAAAAAGTATTCGATGCAGTGGTGGCTTGTAACATTTATTTGGTATATGGGCAGAAACAGATGGAATTTCTATTTAGTCTAGTAGTTCTATTTGTTGTGGGCGTTTGTTTTCTAAATCGTAACAGAACTTTTATTGGGAGTGGTAATATGTTGAATCATATTGTCTTTAATAGAGAACAGGCATGATTGAAAAGTGAGTTTCAAAAATCTAAGTAATGAAATTTACAAGAAGCATATGAAGAAGAAGGTAAATATTTGTTTCTTGGTAGTCATTTTCATTTGGGTATAACATATATTTTTGTTGGACTTTTAACTTTGTTATCTGGTAAAACAAACGTGGGCGTCAATTGGCGTTTTAATTCTCTTACAGGGCGAGAACTATTCTTTTTAATGAACTTTATTGTTGTGAAGATATTTTTTTAAAAAAAATATAAAAGTTGGCGATCATTAGCAAAAAAACAATTCTTGAAAAAGAAAAAAATGACATTTTAAAATCAATTTTTTTATGGTTTTGAATTTCAAATGATGATGAGGGTTATTGTTAATTCTAAAAAAATTGGAAATTAAATTGAATTATGATAGTCAGTTTGAAAAAAAATGAGAATCAGAGAGCAAAAAGCAAGATGGGAAGAGTATAGAGAACGTAATGAGAGATAAATATTGTTTATAATGAAGAATTGGAAGGAAATTGGGAGTGATTAAAAGAGATTGAGTAGAAGATATCAAGAAAAATATGAAGAAAGTGTAGGTAAAACAAAAAAGTGAGTCCTAAAGGGTTTTTATGGTTCTTTTATTGCGCTGATTGAAAGTCTTCTGGTGAGTTCAAAAGTCAATTCCATTTATTCTCTTACGATGTGTTTATAATTGTTTTTTTAATTTGGTATCTATTCTGTTTCCTCTTAATTGGTAACAAAATCAGAATTTCAATTATTAGCAAAAAGCAAATTCTTACAAGATGAATATTACAATATAAAATTTGATTTAGGAAGTAAATATAAATTTAGAAATGCAATATATTGGGGGCGATTATAATAAAATTGAATTTCAGATTTGAATCAAAAAGGGGAACGAGATGGAATTTAAAAAAATATTAAAAAAATAATTAAAAAGAGTTGTTGACAAAGCGAATGCTTTTTTTGTTATATAATATAATCATAAAGAAAGAATAAAGAGGACAAAAACAATGGCAAGAGAATTTTTTTGACAATCAATGGAGTTAATGTTGGACGTGAAGAAAATATTGTAAATACAGTAAAAAAAGCATTGGAAGATTGTAGATTTTCAAAGGGGTAATCATTAAAGAACGAATTAAAAACGGAAGTTTCAGTTGAGTTGGCTGAACTTTCTTTTTGGAAGATAATGGAAAGATTATCTATTCAGCATTCATTATAGTAAAGATTCGTTTTTGATTAGTATTGGGAAGTAAAAAAATGGTGGTAAAGTTGTTTTATTTGAGAGAGTTTAATTAAATAGAAAGGAAAATATAAATTTTTGATATTTATATACGAAACATTCAAATTTTTTTAAAAAGGAAAGTATCAAATTTGATACATAGGTAATAACATGAAAAAAAGTAGGAATTGTATTTGGCACATTTGACAATGCACAGAGGTCATATTGGGAAACAATTATAAAAGGCAAACGTATTTGCGATTCAGTTAAAAGTAATCGTATCGGAAGGAAGGTGATAGAGGGTGATAATATTGGTTTGTCAGATTTCAAAAAGAACAGAGAAGTATTTAATGATGATTCAGCTGTGGAGTCTCAAAAATTAGATGGAGCGTAGATTTGACAGAGGGACGGGGACGTTTGGTAGATGGATGCTTCAATGTATCGAATGGTAATAAAGATGATGATTTGAGTCTTCTTTGTTAATGAAGATGAATATGTGAAGAATTACAAAAACGTGAACTAAAAGTTGATCAGAAGAAAGGGAGACTGGATTGGTGAGTCTAATTCGTGAAAATCCTTTCAATATTGGAGTTGTTGATCGAAAAGATTTAGAAAGTTTGGTAGAAAGGTTCTTGTATTGGGATGAGCTCTAATGGAAAGAGTGCTTGTTAAAGATTTAGGATTGTTCTGAGTAGGGTAACAAGTTTGGAATATGCAGAGAATGGCAAAACAGTAATAATGTTAGAGATGATGGATTTGGTAAAGATTATTTCTGGGCTGTTAGATGGGCGTGGTGGAGTTTCTAAGGGCTATCGGTCAAGAAAATAAAGGAGACTGGTTGTTGCGATCTAGTCTACAGTAACAAAAGGGCTATTACGATTATTGGGTTCAAATGATTCATCATCTGATACAGATTTAGACATTAAGGCAGTTGAACAGCCCTACAAATCGATTTGTTGGTAAAGAAAAAAATGGGATTTAATCTTATTTGTTCGAGCGGTGGTGAATATGTTGATGATGGGTTCCGTGACGCGGGTATGGACGATGAACAAATCAGACAAGCATTCTGAGATTATCTATTAAAAATTGGTAAAAAGAAAATCGTGCGTAGGTAATCTTCCTTGATGAAGATTATCTTGGCAAAGTATAACAAGGCGATAAAGAAATTGAAATAATTTATAAGGAGTGGTGTGGTATGAAAAATTTACAATCAAACATTGCAGGCATCAAAACATTGAGCTATTACAGGCAAAAGCAAAAGGTCGGTTTAAGAAAGTATTAAAAGGAATCTTTGATGATTTCTTTGGCAATCGAAGTTTGGGTACAGGGCATGTTGTTAGTTCTTGGGGCTCTGTTCCAATCATTTTGGAATTTACAAGTGGAAATGAACATGAGTTTCTTAGGTTTAACATCAAGTTTGAGTGGCATCTTATGTGTTATCCTTGTAGCAGAAGGTCGTGCAAATGAATTTCCTATTCAGTTTAATCTCAAATATTATTTGAGTTCTAAAACTATCATTGTCTAATTTGTTCTATGGTGAAGTTATGATTGCAGTATTTTACATTATCATACGAGCGAATTGGGTTTGCAGGGACAGTTGAAGTACGTGTTAAAAATGGTGAAACAAGTGAATTTGTCGATCGTAAAAGAAACATTCATGGATTACGTTAAATGGTTGATACTCATCTTTGTTGGTACAGTTGGGTATGGGATTCTTCTTCAAGGTATTGGTTCAGTCGATCCATTTAGGGATGATGCTACAAATGGTTTGAGTGTTGGTGGACAAATCGGACAAATCAACGTTTCAGCGAGAGTTATCTTGGGCGTATGGGTGATTAGTAACGTATTCTCAATTTATCTATGGTGGGGGTAACATTCACATTCAAGGAATGTGGCGGGTTTGCTCATTAAACAGTATCGTTGGTTGGTACAGGCTGGGTTAAAAGGGTGGCTAAATAAGGATTGATTTATTTCTCAAATAGGTTTATAATTAAAGAAAGGAGAATAAACATCATGACAGACAACACAACACAACAAAAAAAGATAATGTGCAAAAAGTTTTACGACAGCACAGAAGAAATCATTGCACAAATCAAAGCATTAAAAGCAAGAAGAAAAAAAATTTATTATGAACAAGTTGGTGGGAAGAAGAGTTCTTAGAATGGTACAAGAAACAAGATTTGGGGAAAGTTTATGAGGGAAAAATCTGTTACAACAGACATGACAGCATTACATTCATTGATAATGAATTAGGTGGGCTATGATTCAACGTGGGAATAAGCATATCGTTTGAAATAGAAATTTCAGGGTGGATTCGTTGGTTCTCATGAGAGTGCAGAACAGAGCGTGGTACGTGAAGTCAAAGAAGAAACAAACATTGAGTATCAATTTGGACTGAAATTGAACAATTAAGAGTAGTATCAACGCGGGCTGAGTTGGATTATTACAATTGGTTATATTGTTTATCTTCCTTATGAACAAGTTTTAGAAATACAGAGTAAGATGATGCGATTGAAGTTAAATTTATTACAATCAATGTTAAAGATAGTGAACTTTCTATGATGGTGATAAATTGATGGTAAAGATGATTTTTTTCGGGAAAAGTATGATTTAATTCAAAAAGCAATTTCTCGTATGCAAGGACACGATTCATGGAGCGGAATTTCTTCAAAGTGGTCGGATATGGGTTTGGTATTACAGAAATTTTTGAATCTTGTTAAAGGGATGAGATAAAAATTTAATTCGTCAAAACGATGTTCGTGAGTATAAAATTTCATTATTGAAGTTGGTGTAAGGAGAAAAGAAGGAGTTAAATCTCAAAGATTTATAAATATAAAAGTAGAAATTTAAAAGAGAGCAATTCATGTTGAGTACTCTTTTTGTTTAATAGTTGTTATATCGTCATATTTTCAACAAAAACAGTTAAGGGCGATTTTTCGATAAATGTATCTGGTTTGCAGTAAAACAGATTTAGAGTCAGTTTATTTTACAGTTTAAATTTTATTTATTTCTGTTGAGTAAATAAAGAAAATATTATATAATATAGTAACAAAAAGAAATGAGGATTTTTTAATTATGGGCGTATTGATGATTACAAGAAAAAAAACAAAAGAGTATGGAGGCAGAAGTTTAAATTCTTTCTTGATTTTTGATAAGTATTTGGAAACATTCACATCAAATGATGTAAGATTGAAAAAAATTTATTGTGGTTTTGTAATCAAGAAAATAAAAAAAATACTTAGTGATGTGAATCAGATTACACATTTTTTTAGTTGGGAGCGAAGAAGAAGCATATGAGTCAGGTGGAGTAGAAATGCAATTAGGGAGAAACGTGGGGCATTACATCAAGAATGAAAATATTGATAGCAAAGTTTCATTGGGCATGGTCAACGAGACTTTTATGGAGAGTAACATTCTCATTTAATAAAGAGGATTCTTTCTATAATTTTTGAGTTGTAGAAAGAATTTGGTAACATCATTGAGTTATTTTTTTATGGCATTGAAAAGTAAAAAGAAAGCTGAGATTTTGGTGGAACTTTCTTTTTAAACATATAAATAAATAGTTTCTTCTTCTAGGAAGCAGATGCTTTGAGTTCTATATTGTTAATAGGGTTTTGATAAAAGTGAATCATTAAAATCGAAAATCAGATAATCAAAATTCTGCAAGTTCTTTATTATCTTTATCTTTGATAACATAGTATCTTTTCTGAGTCTGAGGCATCAATAGTATCAGGGAGCGGGTTGGCTGAATTTATCTAAGTCATTAAAAAAACAAAATTATCTGAGTCTAAACAGAACTCTAAAATTTGTTCTTTATTTTTTTAACGAGATTTTGTTCTTTGAGTTTATTTTTCCAAAAGTTTTTGTAAGATTTCTGTTTCTTCAGCAGTCATATGTCTTGAGCAGAGGAGTTGATACAGCATTTTTTTCCATGGTATCTTCTCTTTCTGGTTTTACATTCATCTTGGGTTGGATTGTCTGGGTCTATTCTAATATTTATATTAGTATTGTTATAAATTTTATCAGGGTGTTTGTGGAAACATTTACATTGATTGTTTTGAATCAATATTTGGGCATTATCCATTAGGATTTTACATCTGAGTCAAAGTCTTTTTGGTTTATCTATATTTTCGTATGTTGGATAAAGGGTGATCTCTCTCAATTTCTAAGCTCTATTCCTAATGGATTGTACAGCAATTTATTTCTTTGCTCTATTGAACTCATGTCTTTTTGTCAGCATAATTTTTGAACTCTTCCCTGGTTGGAAAAGTGATTACAGTTCAAAAGGACAATTGGGATTCTGAGATGCAAACAGGGTGCCGTCTTTCTTTATATGATGTTGAGAAATTTTTTTCAAAACTCTATTAAATTTGAGTCGTTAAATATATCAAACAGTGATTTCAAAATTTTTTTAAAAATTGTTGACAAAATATATAAAAAAAGTTATATAATGGTATTAACGAAAAAAATGAAAAGGTACAAATAGTATGGAAAAAAATATTTAATTGAGATTTTTTTGGGGTCTATGGAAAGGGCGGTGGTAAAAAGAATTTAAGAGTTTTATTGTAAATTCTATTGATGAATTTGAAGATGGCATGAAAAGAGTATGAATGGTATGTGATAATGATTATTACAAATCTGATTATATAAAATTCATTAACAGTGGAGCATCTTTTTGCAGTGTTCAAATCATTCAGGTGGTGGGACAGGACGGGCGTATTCAATTCATCGGGATGAAAGTTTCAACGAGAGTTGATGAAATTGAAAAAAAGAGTATCAAGAGAAAAAAAACAAGCAGTATACAAATTGTTTGAACAGAATTAAATAAAGAAAAAGAGGATTTGACTCTTAATTTTTTGGTTTTGGATTGGCGTCGTCATGATTTGGCAGTTTCTGGGGAACTTTATCTTTGCGACAGGGATATTACATTTCCTATCAATCAACAGCATTCTTGACATTGTTGGCGAAATTTAATTTTGTTAATTTCGGAGATAAATTTGATGTTTATGTAACAGGATTGAGTCGAGGGCAGTGTTATTAAATTCAAAAGTCTATTAAAGGAATTAAGTAAAAATCAAAGCATTTTTGGAAGAAGTGAGTCTAACGAACATTGATGATGTTGTCTTTGATAAATCATTCTAAGAAAGAAAAAAAAGAAAGATTTTTTAAAAATTTTTTTCTTTTTTTGAATTTATTGTTGACAAAATGAAATTTCTATTATATAATATAGTATAATAAAACAATAAATGAAATAAAGAGGAAATAACAATGGAAACAACAATCGCAATTCGAGTAAAATGAATTTAGAGATGGTAGGAGGTGAGTGGAACATTGAGCGGATGGTCTGAATGAACTGGAAGAAATTCTTGGGTCGAGGGTCAGGTAGTAAGTGCGGGAGTTTATTCTCATTTCGGTCGAGTTCAAAAACATTGCAATCGGCAAACGATATGAGCAGGGCATCCTTATCAAGATAGAATTTGAAGGGAGTGGTAACAAGAAGCAGAATTAAAAATTAAAAAAGCAGAACGCAAAAGCAGAGTTGGGAGTACGTACAGAACTTCTTTGATTCAGATTTCTTCTTCAAGAGAATGTGAAAGTTTCTCTTGGGATTCTAGTCTAATCAATGATATTCAGCTTTTTCCAAGTTGAGTTATGATTTAACAAGCGTCGTTGTTCTTTTTGAAGATTTAATGCAGGTAAAAAAGAGATACAGATTTGGGTGTGAGAATTTGAAGTTGGTATCAACATGAAATTGAAACAGTAGAAACAAATCATGGTAAAAGGCTATGATGGGTATGAGATTTTCTGATGGTATTATTTCTTCTATTGAGTCAGAAGTTATCATTGACGTTGTTGGTGATAAGAAAGGAAAAAAAACAATGAGTCCTAAAAGAAATCAAGAGTCTATTAAATTCTCAACAATATGTGGAGGTTGGAAGTGATAGTTTCTTCGGGTGGTAAAGCAAATGAAAAAAACAATCGGCAGCAAAGCATTGTTGGAACAATTGAAAGCAGAAGGTAAATATAATTATTGGTTTGAGACTGAGATTCAAATCAAAAAAACAAAACAGTGGACTATTCTTAGTGAAGTATTGAAAAACTGTTTTTGGTGAGGCTGAAAATAAATACGTGAGTAAATGGTTCTATTCTGATAAAGAACGGGCATGCGTGAAGCAGTAAAACGATTAAAAAAATTTTGGTATAAAAAGAAAAAGTAATCAATAAAGGATTGGTTTTATTTTATTCAAATAAATTTTCTCTTGAACTTTCTTTTTTTGTATTCGTGGAATATATTTATGGTCTCAAAGCATTTTTGGAGAAAGCGAGTCTAACGAACTATTGATGATATTGTCTTTGGGTAATCATCAATAAATAAATCATATTCGTATTTGTTATAGTTAGAATTTATGTGAAATATATAAAAGAAAAAAACACAAATAATTATGTTTAGTGTTCATTCTGTAGTTAAGAATAATATAAATAATATACGGTGAATTTAGATTACATAAAATAAATCTAAAGGAGGTGAGAAAAATGAATTTAACGGAAAAAAAGAAATTATCTATTCAGGCGATGAAAGATTCAATTTAATTAAAAAGTTTATGTCATTTAAGCAAAAAAATCTTTATAATGCAGAAACTCTATGATGTTAGACAATATTGATTTGAGGTAAAATCATATAGAACTTTAGCAATCTGAGAATCCTATTTTTTTACAAAAAGATAACAATGGTGATTAGTGTAAGTCCAGTCTTGTTTGAGTAACAAGTCTTAATGCAAGTGGGAGAGCAATTTTTTTAAGTTTTTTTAATAATAAATCTAACAAAAAAAGAAAAAGAACAAATATAAAAAGATAAAAAAATGGGATATAACATGAGTTGGCTTTTCCAAAGTTGAGCATTTCCAAACAAATTGATTTTGATGGGAGTAAAAAAAATATTTACATTGTAGTACTATGTAAAAAGGAGTTATAATCTTAAAAAAATAAAATCAGTAAATCTAATGTAAAAAAATGGTTAAATTTGTTTATGATGAAGTTAACAATTTAATAAAATGTTACAAAATTTATGAAGTTGAGGAATCAGAGCTAGAGAGATAATTCAAAGGTGAATTTCTCAATTGAGGCTGAGGGTTAAATAATATTGTTTCTATATACAATAATATTGGAATCAGACGTTATTATACAATGGCAGACGTCAAAAGTATCAATCAATATTACAACAAAATCAATGCAAAATTAAGGTCAGAATTGCCATCTAATATTAAATCTTCTAAAAGATTGAAACAATTATCTTTTAAGAGAAGCAATAAGATTGATTATGAAATGCACAAAATTTCGAAAGTCATATTATCAATGAGGCAGTAAAAAAATAACATTTCAAAAATCATTATTGGTAACAATATTGGTTGGAAAAAAATGAAATCAATATTGGTAGAAGAAATAATCAGAACTTTGTTAATATTCTCCATACCAAATTGTTTAATCAATTGTTATATAAAGGTCTATTAAATGGAATTGAAGTAATTTTCACAGAAGAAAGTTATACTTCAAAGGCAAGTTTCTTTGATAAAGACGAATTACCTATTTATGGCGAAAATGATAATCATAAATTTTTCTGAGAAAGTAGAATAGAACAGTTTATATAAAGATAGTAGGGGTAATTTATGGAATGGCGATTTAAATGGCGGCGGAAACATTATGAGAAAAGTTTCAGATAAAGCGGGAATATAGAGGAATAAGAAAAAAACAAAAGAATTGATGAAACAGGGCAGATTCTTATCACATTATAAAAAGTAGCGTCAATTTGTAAAATGAGAGTGTAGAGGCATTTGCAGGTGGCAGTATGAGGAGTTAAATCTAATTTAACGAGTCTATAAAAAAATCAAATCATATTTTGAATTTATGTTTGATGTAAACTATGGTCGATTCAATAGATTTTTAAATATTTTTAAAAATTCAGATTTCTGTTGTATAAAAGTCACATGGGCGATGAGACTATATTTATGATGATTTTATCAGAGTGGGCTGAGGGTAATTCGCTGGAAGAGTAAATTACGTCAAAAAAATAAAAAAATGATAAGACAGTAAAAAGATTGGTTATTAAAGTAATTCTTTTTTTGTTATAATAAAAAGAACTAATATAGTTTCTTTTAAATTAAATCAAATAAATTTTTATTTCTTGATTTTGTTTGTATTCTTCTGGTATATATTGATGATTTATTCAATAGAGGGCAAAATATTTTTAAAATTCGGAATTTATTAGTATAAAGTTCACATGGTTGATAGAGTACTGTATTTCTCATTAGTTAATCTCTTTTTCTGTAAATAGGGAATTGTTCAGTACAATCAACGAACTCTTCAATTTCCTTGGGGCAGTTTTATAATCTATTCAAAAACTTTTTGCAGTTCTTTAAAGCAAACGTAACATGGCTCAAATTGTTAATGATTGGGTTGCGTTTTGAGCTAGCAATAATCATAGCAAGTTAATTTATCTTCATAAAATGAATGATTGATAAATTGAAATTCTGGGTCTAATACAACAAAAACATGGATGGAGATTTCCAAAATAAGTGATTTCTTCAGTAAGGCATTTTTGAAAAAGAAAATTGGGTTCAAAGAGATACTTTTGGGGCGGTGGTGGGATAAATCTAAATCTAATGTGTTTAATGAATTTCAATATATCTATCTTGGCAAATCTTTAATATTAGGTTTGGTTGGATCTATTTCCATATTTTTGTGAAAATCATTAGTCAAATCAAAAAAATGAAGTTGTATCATCATCTAAAATACAGTTAATATTATTTTTCAAAATTACATAGTTTAGTATTCCATTTCTAATGATGGCATATTTTTTTGTTTGTTGATACAATGGTAGAATATGAACATTCCTTTATATTTAAATTATAGAACTCATATTCATCATGTCGGTAAACAATATTTATATTTTTCTTTCGGTGAGTCCTATGGATAATAAATAATCAACAGTTTTTTTATATTTTTCGAATGCAAGCAGAGGGAATCGGGTGAGTTCCATTCCTTTTTCTTCTAGTTTTTTTCATTTTATCTCAAAGATTATTAGTAATTTACAGGTAATATCGGTGGTAGAATTTCAATCTTGGGTAAAGGACTTTCAACAATAGAAGCAACATTATAAATGTCTATATCCAATCCTCGAGATCAAAGATTGTATAATACAGGGAAATTAAATTCTTGTGAGTATTGTTTGAAAAATCAAGCAGTATTGATTATTAAAAGTTCTTATTGAAAAGACAGACAATTCCTAAGCATTTCTTATAGTTGTCTTTATATCTAATATATTCTCTTAATGGAGTAGTTAAAAATTTCTTTATCAAAGATTATCAATTCCATTTCAAAAGCTCTAGGTATGTGGGTAAAAAGTGACAGAGATTATGTTGAGTTCATTGAATGGAATGTTGTTCTTTGGCGAGTATTTTTACGTTTAACAAATTGAGATTTCTTTTTATCTTAGTATTTAATAATAGATAATCTCTCAAGCGTTTAACAGGGAGCATCTGTGGCTGAAAGATTTGAGGGCAATGTAAATTAAATCTATTTTATCTTTCATTTTTATTTTTCCTTTGTTTTTCTATTTATTTTTTTATTATTCCAAAAAGAAAAACAGATAAATAGAATCGTTTTGAGTCTTTTTTTAAAAAGAATTTGAATAGAGTCGGTAATCCTAGAATAAAGATGAATAAGATTAAGATTAAAAAAATTTAAAGAATAGGGACGTAAAAGTTGTTGGCAGTGGTAGGAATATGAACAATCCTAAAAAAAAAGATGAGCAGGCAGAACATTGAAAAAAACAATTAAAATCTCTCATGAATTTTGAGTCCTTTTTTTATTTTTATATCAGAAAATGGTTGACAAGTTTTTTTAAAGATATTATATAATAGTACATAAAGAAAAGAGGTAAACAAAAAAAATGAATAAGTAACAAAATCAATTATTATCTTAGCAGGAACAGTGACATACAACAGGTTGTGGTCAAATCCAAAGCTGGTGGTTATCAAAAAAATCGTGGTGTCAAACAAGAAATCAAAGAAAAAAATCAAAAATCTTTATATGAAAAAAAGCAAAAGACAAAGTCAGTGAACTAAAAAAATGAACATTCAAAGACTCTTCAAATTCAAATAATGATGTTGAGTCAGATTATGATGAAGCAAAAATTCCTAATATGTATCAAGTATTAGGTGAGGCAGAAATTGATGAAAAGCAAATTCTCTGGTACATATTCATATTCACATGATGAATTAGACAGGAGCTGGTACATATGGATTAGTTAATTACAAAGCAGTAATGGATTCAAAAAGGATGGCGTTGGCGATTTTTGGAGCAGAATTCTGGACTGAGCAGGGTGGTTTATTGGAAAGAAATCTAATAACAAAAAGGTTTCTGTAAGGGGAAAAACAATGGAAAAAAATTTATAACAGTTATTTTTTATAATCATATACTCAAATTTGATTGGCGATTCTCTTGGTGGAAAAATGTATAAATATAATGTTGTTGGTGGTGAGTAAATCAACAAAACGTTGGTAACAATGGTGATGGAGGTATGCAATACATTGAAAAAGAAAGTTAAAGATTATGTAGAACAGGTAAAAACAATGTTTATTATGAAGTTGAAAAACTATATAATGAGAATGAATTGGTTTGCTAGGGCATGTTGTTGTTGGTAAATCAGAAGATGGCGTAATCAACGAAAAAGTAAAAAGTGTTTAACAGAACTCTGGTTACGAAATCAATTATTCTGACGGAAGTTTTGGTAAAAAAATAATAAAAAAATAAAAAGAGCAATTTAATATTGAAAGTACTTTTTAAGAATCATGTAATGAGTTATATAAAAATTCAATTCCTTTTTTCAATTCCATAAGAACTAATTCGTCTGAATGTATTTCTTTCAAGTTAGATTTGGATTAGCAAGTTTCGTTACAGAAATTCCAAGATTCGTGGGAACTTTCTAATCTCTCTCATTTGTTGGAAATTGAAATCTAAATTATCAATAATTTTTAGGGTCAGGAAGCATCATTGATGAATTTATTTATCTGATGTGAGATACAATAGTTTGAATCCACGTTTATAGAAATAAAGCAGTTCTTGAGTATTTTTTTGAATAGTAAAAACAAGTCCATTGATACTAAAAATTCATATTTGAGTGGAACTGAGTCACTCCATTCTTTGAAATCGATAAATACAGTACAAAAGGATTTGAGATCAAAAGGTATCATTGTGCAGTCATCAAAGGAAAATCATCTAAGTTATCTTCTTCCTCTAGTACGAGCATCAAATATTTAATAGTCCAAATAGAAAATTTAGGGGTAAGGTATTTCTCTATTGGTAATCCTCTATCAATGAACTTTCTGAATAATATTCTTTTTCATGAAATTTGAGCGCGCATCTAAATTCATTTTTGTTGAAATCAATTTCTTTATATAAATATATTCTATCAAAAGTCCTACAAATTTGCAATCTTTTGTTGAGTTTTTCGTTTTTATATAATACAATATAGTATAAAATAAAGAAAAGAAGAAATTTGAGTATGGAAAAAAATGGAATGAATTTAAAATTACATATTCTAAAAGTTTTTATATTAAAGAATATAAAGGTTACACATTTGTAGTATTTCAACTGAAAGTGGAGAGATTTGAATGGTTATGTGGGAGTGAGACTATTGATGAAAGGGAGTCCTGGACTAAAAATCAAATAAACAAATTAGATTGTCATGGTGGGATTGATTTGGCAGGTAATTTGGATTGGATTTTTAAAAGTAAAAAGCAACATATATTGGATTTGATTGAAAGTCATTTAGGAGATAAAACAGCTTTTGTGGTGCATCTTTTCCAAATTTTTGGTTTTGGCGATTTGATTTGTCCTAGTGAAATTTGGCGTGATGAAGCATATATTGAGAAGGTATGAAATCTCTTATTGAGGCGATTGATTGAATTGAAGAAAGGATAATAAAAAAATTATGAATAAAACAGGGCAAAAATTATTTCATTAGTAATTTCTCTAATTGTATTTGTATTTATTGGTATATGACATTGAGAAACTTTCAATTTGACAGATTATTGGATTTCTTGGGCGGAGTGATTCTATTTGAGTGTTTGGTATATTGGGTATTTGGTGAAGATGGTGATGTAGTAAGGGCATTCCTAATATTGTAATTATTAGTGTTATTTCTATCTTTACAATTGGAACAGGGTGAACTAAAGTGTAGAAAAATTGTTTCAGAGCAGGGGTGAGTCTGATTTGATTCGAGTTGGAGTAAAAAATTTAATGGCGATTTTTCCAAATACAGATATAAATAGGGTGAAGTTTGATAAGGTTCAGTAAAAGATTGGTAATTCTTTGATGGGAAAAATGATGATAAAGAGTGCAATTTGAGATTTCTGACGGTGAAAACAAATTGGTATCAAAGATGGACATATCGAGTAACAGTAGGATATACAAGTTTTTATTCGTTGGGATAAACAATCGTAAAGACGGTATTCAATATTATATTAAGATTAAGCTGAGTACAGGTAAAGGCGAATCATTAGAGTAGATAAAGGAATGAAATATGGTGCATCATCTTGGTTTGAAAAGATGATGTGAGTGTAAAAATCCGTGGTTCTTATCCTACAACAATGTTTGGCAGGGCATCTTTTAAGTTGACGATGAAGGCAATCCATGGTACGTGGAGCTTGGTAGTAAATTTATCTTTGGAGCAGATGGAGTAATCCTATTAAATGCAGTTGGTGGAGGGTAAGAATATTCATTGAGTGATGAAAAGCAGATGGGTTGGGAAAAAAAGTGTTTGTTCAAAGTAACGTTATTCAACGTGTGAATCAACATGTAGGTTATAAAAAAATGGTTTTGGAATCTATCTTCTCTAAAGAGGGTGTTCGTAAAACGACAGATGAGTATAGTATATTACAATCGGTTCAGACATTTGTATCTCTATGGTGGGATTTCTGTTAGTGGCGATGAAAGTCTAATTTAAGTTCGTTCTTGTTAATATGAGGAGTACGTGGGAGGCGAGATTTCTATCGTCATCTGTTGGTGGAACAAAGGCATGAAAGTCGAGGGGTGCAGTACAAGAAAAAAAAGGATATAGTGGTGAATTCTTACAAAATTAAATGGTCAAAGCATATTGGGTTAGTTTCAGTAAAGATAAAGGAAGTCTTATCAAAAGTGCGTGTGTTAATGCAGAAGATTTCCAAAAGTTGGTATAGTAGTAATATTAACAGATTGATTAAAAGCGTGGTGGAGAGAAATCAATAATATTGATGGGAGTGGTAGGAGAAAAAGTGAGGCAAAAGAAAAAGTTAATGGAGTTATTGAATTCAATCAAGACACAAGTCGTTGATGGTGGTAGTATTTGGGTTCAAAAATCAATGATAAGATTTACAAGATTGGAGCAATAAAAAGTAGTGTGATGGAAGAAAGATTCCTAGAAGTTAATCAGATGACTGTGAAACAGATGAAAACAATTTCCTATCAAATATTGGTTTTGAATAAAATAATAAGGATTGAGTCGAAATGAGTAATCTTTTATTAGTACAGTTTAAAGCAACGTTGGTAAAATCATGAATGATTTATCGAACAAACTATAAAATCGGGCTATGGACGGATACGGTCTCTGAGTAATATTTGAGTCATTCTTCCTACACTTATTTTTTTATACAGTCTTTGTTGTTTACAAATCAAAAGAAAAGTTATATAATATAGTATAAATAAATGAAAAAGGGGACGTAAAATGAAAGTAGAAAATATTGGTATTAAAAATATTTGGCTAAATGAATTTCTTGTTGGAATCAATTGGAATGGAATATTTGGTTGAGAACTGGTTATATTTTGGATTCAAAGGAATTGATTCTAGCAGGTACAAAAAGCAATATCCTGAGTCTGAATTTAAAATTTCTGATGTGATAGTAAAATCTGTTCGAGCAATTTTTTTGAGTCGAGGCAGTGAATAGTATTCTTAAAAGGATTGGTAATATAAGTAATCCTTTTTTTCTTTATCTTAGTTTATAGTGGTGTTTATAGTGATTTATAGCAGTTTATAGTAAATAATATTTTAAGTCTTTGATTATTCTGTAGCGATGGCTAAATATTATTGGTGGAAGAGCAATAGCATTAAATTGGAATATTATTGAGCCAAAATCATAAAATCAATTATATAAATTTAAAAAGTGAAAAAAATCTAGTCATTTAAGTTATGATTATAGCATTTGGTTTTAATTAAAATTTATGAAAGTAGTTCTTAGTTCTGAGCATTCTTATGAAATAATATTTTTGTATAATTGGTTATTATGTAGCGATAGCAATTAGGCAGTATGTTGGGGCTAGATGCAATCATTTCTAATTCATTTAGAGTAATTTCTCCTAAAATTAGTAAAATTAGAGTAATTTTAGTCTAATTCTTCTTTTCTTTGGTAAAAAGATATGGGCTAGAAAGTGACAGTTTTTACGTAAAAAAAGCAAGTTGGTATATTTAGAATAAGTCAGAGACAGGGTTTAGAGCTATTTTTATTATGCGGGCAATAGATTAGTAGTAGTTATTGAAAATTTATTAAGGTTCATTTCAATAATTCTATTTGAAACTTTTCTGTAATGTTGTAGTATTTCTTGGTAGAGTGGTGGCGAAATCAGAGTATTCCATTTCAAAGATAAGATTATCTTTAAGTTCATCTAATAATGGATTTAAAACGATTCTGATAAATGATTCTGAGTTCTGGGCGAAAGCAATAGTCTTTTTGACATAAGTTTCATTTTGTTAATTGGCATTTCTTTATCTAGTTTATAAATAGTTGTATAATGAGCATTTCTGGTATTAAATCTTAAATCTTTGATAATAGAATTTCAATTCATATGCAAGATTAAGTCTAGCAATAATTTGATTTTTATTATTATCTTCTAAGTCATGTAGAAGAAGATATGTTTTGGAGTCATCATTGGTATTTATATGAATGCTTTTGATTTCTTTTTAAATCTATGTAATAAAGTGTTAATTGAATAGTTATTGTATTTGAGTACTTTGTAAATGAACTTTGTTAATGAGCAAGTTTGAGGGCATTTTTTAATAAATTGATACTGTTCTTTTTATCTTTTCTATGGTTGTTGAAATTAGTTAAGATGAACTTTGTGCAAATTCATCAGGAGAGTGTGAGCTTTTTTTAACAGGTGATTTTCTTTGGATTAAAACAACATTATATCTATCATATAGAGCAAATGATCCCATGAATAATTGAACTCTAAAGAAATTTCTAATTCATTGAGCGGGAAAGCAGTTTTAATTGAAGTGTTAATAGTACTAAATCTTTGGAAGAATTTGGGACGTTTTTGGAGTTGTCTTTCTTTAGCAACAGTCAATGATTAGTATTTTTCTAAAGTGGTAATAATATTGGTTGATTTCTTCTAATCTTTGAATTGTTGGATGAGTACTTTTCTGTATCAGTTAATTTTTTTATATTCTTGTTTTTTTCAAAGGGCAGTGGAGCAATGTCAGAAATAAATTGGTTAACGAAAGTTTAAAGGTCTTTACATTAAATCGTTGAGATTCTCAAGCGTCTAAAATTATTCATATAATTATTATGGACTGGATATGAGAAAGAAATTTAGTTGCTTGTATTACGAACTCAGCATATTGTTTTTCTCAACAATGAAAATCTCAAACGAGGGGATGCTCGGGCAATTCATCTTGATTAGCATAATAGTAATCTTGATTTTTCGAAAAAAATGGGTACAACAGAATTAGTAGGATTTACATAAGTTCCCGTGAGCGAAGCAATTCAATCCACATTCAACATGTGCGAACTTTCTTCAGCGAGACATACAGGCATTGATATATTTATTACGTTTAATATAATAGAATCCATGGTCTCTCTTAAATGTAAGATGGTTATAGCATGTTGGCTTTTTAATTTACAGTTTCGGAAAATAATTTGTTTTGAATTTCCTTTTTTTATCCAACAGTTCATTTAATTGTCTATTAAATGTTTTTAAGATTGGTGCAATATTACGAGTAAATCCTAAAATTGTAAGCATTTTTCCCTCTAGCTGAAGGCCGGAGTACTGAAAACTCTAACAATCTCATTTTTTTCTTTCATCTTGTTGAAGTAATAATCTTTTGAGATTTCTGAAACATTTTTTTCAGAATAGATTCTTTGGTAATTTGATAAAAAGTCTATGAGGGGTTAAAGATAAACGATACAGTTTATCGAAATCTTCAAAGGGTCAAATCTTTTTGGGATAATTTTTGTTTGAGTATTGATTGAGTGCATCAAGAATAGAAGCATTTTCGATAAATAATTTGATTTTTATTGTACACGCAGGTACGGCAAATCGCTTTTGGAACAAATTGACAAAATTGGCGATTGAGATTAAAAAAATCTTGATAAGTGATTTTTGTCTTTTTATTCTAAAGTGAGCTGTACAACGAACTATTTTTCAGTTGTATAGAATTTAGTTCTGGCGGGCACGTCATTTTTTTGCATAATGGTTTGTGTAGTATTGAGCGTTTTAATCCTTTTTTTATTTTTTTATTGTTTTTTTGTCATGATGAGTCTTCGTGAGTACTTTAAGAGTGTGAGTAGTCAATCCTAACAAATAGTAAAAAAAATAAGGCAATCACATCTTTAATATTTTTTTAAATGGTATTTAGTTGTTTGTGTTAATCTAAAGGTTTGTCAAAATTAAAAATAAACATGAAGTCCATTGGCAGAATTTACAATCATATTAAAAGGTAAGATTTTTATAGTAATGTTCCATATAGTGATCTAAATTTTTGGATAGTTTCAAGATTAGTTGGGTCTACATCTAAAAAGCAGTGCATGTAGATAATCTAATTCTTTATTTTTTTAGCATGGTAAACAGTGCAAAATAAATTCTTACGTTGTTAATATTAAGTCTAGTTAAATCTAGGGAAGCATCTTTATCACGATTAAGAAAACGACGAAAATTTTCCAAATGTCTTTATTTCTTAAATCTCTATCTGAAACATAGAATGGGAACGATTGAGTGGGATTTGAGCTGAACTACAAAACTCTGAGAATTTAGAAGAAATACAAGCAACATCATCTAAATCTTGTATTTCATCTAAAATAAAAAAATTTGACAGTAGCTCTTCTTTGCTAGTGGTTCAAAGTAATTGCTAGGAACTCATTTTTTTCAAGTTGTAGTCTTCAAATTTTTGATAAGTTGACTCATATTTCAATTCTCCTTTTTTTAATTTTTTTAGTTTTTATATCAATTTAGTTTTTTTATATGAGAAGCGTTTTTTTATTATACAATGATTCAATTTTTGAAACGAAGTCGAAAAAAATTGCATATTATTAGTAAAAATTATTGGTTGCTAGGGGCGTTACAATTTTATGAGAATCATCAGTAGAATAATAATAGCTTTCAAGCAATCAAATTTTAATCCTTTTTCAACTGCTTTTTTTAATATATCCTTTTTTAGTCTTCATAAGAGTAATCTGGGTGATTATCACTTAGAAGTCGCATGCTCTCAAAAAAACTCAATAGCATCTTCTAACTCCTTGTTATTCCAGCATATTTATTTCTATAAGATATATCTTTATCTATGAACTTCCCAATGCCTCTTAGCCCATTCTTTATCAGGTTCTTCCATCATTTTATAATAATAATATTTTTGTTTGATATTCAGCGTCATAAATTTCTTGAGCTATCATAGAAATATATTGTTCTCTATCCATAAAAAGCTCCTTTTTATTTTTTTATTATTCTTTTTTAGTTATGAGCTAATGAAAACAAGAAATAAATTTCATTGCTTGTTATAGTTAATTTTTTTGATTTTTCAGTTGTTATTAGGACTGATTTTTTTAGGGTTGTTATATCGTCATAGTTTTAATGCTAAAACAGTCAAAACTGATTTTCGATAAATGTATCGACTTTAGAGTAAAACAGCTTAGAATTGCTTATTCTTGATTTAAGTAAAAACAAAAAGAGAGTAGATTTCTCTACTCTCTTTTAATTAAAATTTATTTAGGACGGTGCGACCCGCCATTTAGGCAATCTTTTACTTTCAATTCTTTCAAATTGTACGGTTTGAATGAATTTGATTTCAGCCCATTGCCCGTTCGTGAGCCCTTTCCCGGGTTAGAACTCTAAAACCTTCCTCTATCAGTAATTAACCTACTAAATAAATTATAGTTATATAATAACAAATTGATTTTAAAAAGTCAAATATTAAGCAGATTGCAATTCTGCAAAAGAAAGAGTACCATTCGATGAGCAAATTGTTGAACCAAATCTACAACTTTCATTTGAGATTGAAAATCTTTGCCTTTAGAGTAAAGAAACTCATCACGAATTACTCGAGCATAAGATTGCCCAATATTTTCATAAAGACCATTTTCTTTAGCGTCTTTAATCAATTGTTTTTCAGCAGGTGTAGAAAGTGTGTTGAAGTATAATCAGATATACCAATCAATACCTCTGTATATAAGAAACTTTTATTATATTCACTTTCCTCGAGTGCGTGTTCTGCCACCAACATTCCAACAAGAATTATTCTTCCGAAAAAGCAATAACTCAAGTCACAGAGGTCGATTGTTCACCCATTCTTATTTAACGAGCAAGCGCCACCTAAGCTTCGCTCAATAGTAATATAAAATTACTAAATTTTTTAATTAACGTTATTTTCCATAATGGTTTAAATTCAAAATAGCATTTTCTGTTCTATCTTGAATTGTACCACAATTGTAACAAACATAAGTATTGTGGTCATTACCATATTTATCTCCCCATAAAAATAATTTTTCATCACCAGTCTTGACATGCTCACATTCTGAACAAGTTTGAGTGCTAGGGAAATATCTATCTGCTATTATAAATTCTACATTATATTCTTCGCACTTTATCAATCATTTTTCTTTTTTTAAAACGACCAAAAAGCATTTCTATGTAATGATTTACATAATCTCTTGTTCATTTTCATAGAATTAACATCTAAATCCTCAATAACAATCCTATTGTAATTATCAAAGAAATATTTGACTATATTATTTAAATTTGCTTTCTTGAATATTATAAAGTTCTAGTATACAGCATCATTTAGCTCTGCTCATCGCTTCTTTGTAGCCCCTTTTACTATACTTATAATAAGGATTTTTATTCATTTTCTTAGAAATTACTCTTGAATAATATTTAATCTTATCATACTGTCTCACCAAAGATTTGGGCCAATAAATAAAACTTGCCATACTCTTCCTCTAATTCATTTTTTTCTTTAAATAATCAATAGAACCAACATTTACATCAATACCAGTGGATTGTTTGAATATTGCACTCTTTTCTTCAAATCTTTGTTTCAAACCGTTACTGTAACATACCATTTATTATTTTTCAACAGAAACAGAAGACTCACCTATTATCTTACCATTGAATCTTAATTCTTCGCATTTTGATTTTTGCCAAATCTATATTCTGCTCACTATCGAGATTTTGCCAACAAAAGTTCATTTACCTTTTGTCCTTACATCTCTTAAAATCGATTTTCTTATGAGTCTCAACATCTTTTTTTCTTTTTGTATTTAGTTTCCCTTTTATGATTAGGCTGTTTGGATTAAAGAAATTATCCCAGTCCTGACATAAATTATCAAATTGAACTTCTCTTACTCTGCAATGGAAATTATTTTTCCCAATCAAACTTTTTCCATTTTTTTCTTAAATTTTTTTACTGTGAGGATAATAATTTTTTTATTTAATTCTTTTTTTGACTCATATAATCCAGCTTTTCTCATTTCTTTTATAGATTTTTGTATTGACACTTTCTTTCATCTATTGCTCTGTTCCATACTGACCTTTGATACTCATGCTCATTGCTGAAAAAAACTTCTTGATTATGTTTATTGGGATCATATTCTGATTTTTGTATCCTTGTTATAGTGGAATTGGATTTTCACTCATTTTTTTCTTTTTTTCTCATTGACTTCTGTTTTTTCTTTTTTTACTAGATTTTTCGTAATTATCATCATAAAGAATGACTATTTCAACTCCAAATTCTTCAAATATATATTTTTAAATAATTAAAAACCAAATTTAGCTCAATCTTTCTTTATGCGTTATATAGATTTTTATTAACCCTCATTATTTAAGACCATTTTACGCAATTGTTGTAATTTAGTCTCTGCTCATTTATCCCTGGATCCCATTTCTTTTTAAAATTATAGGATTTTGTAAATTGTGAATCTCTTTCATAATAACTTCTACTTGCTGCTCTAATTCACCTGCTTTTTTTGTTTGGAATTAGATACACGATGCCAGATTATGTCATGTTTCATTAGCTTTAGAATCATCAAAAAAACAAATTATTTTCTTCTAATACTTCTACGCCCCTTTTCTCTACTAGGAATCTTCTATTACTCGATTCTCTCAAATCGTATAACACCCTCTCTATCTTTCTTTTGTAATGTTTTTAGCTTTACTGATAAGAATTTACCAACTCTCCAAGAGAATAACTATTTTTATATAAATCTTTATTACCAAAAACCATTAAATAAATAATTTCATACTATATTATTCTAAATTGCCATATTATAAATATCAGAATGTGATTTTTTTGTGATTTTTATTATACATTTTATTCACCTAAAGTTCCCAAATCATAACAAATATAAAATTAGGATACCTTTATAGAATATAAAAAGCATTCTATATTAAATGAAATTCCTTTTTATTTTTTGTAAACCTTTTTTTCTATGCTGTAATTTCTTCATAAGATACTTCTACTGGACGACCAACTGCTCGACTTTCGTTCCTTTTATAATTAGAGCAAACCTTTAATTGTTTTTTTAGCTAGAATTGATTGACTCATCCCATGTGCAACCGTCCATAAAACGCTGTTTTGTTGTTTCACTAATTCTTCACTGTTCCTTTAATGCACTACCACTGATTGTAAAATCCATAAACAATTCTTGTTACTTTATAATCTTTTTGTTTTACCCATTTTGCTTTCCCTCTTTTCATATTTCTTTATATATTGTACAACAAAAAAATCTAGTCTTGTCAACATAAGAGAATAAAAAAATTTTTATATTTCTAAATTTCGTACATCCCGAGACTCAAAAAAATTGCTATTTTTATTCATCTATAAGACTGATTTTTAAAGCTGTTATATCGAAATATAAACCAACACTAAAACTGAAAAAAATCGTAATTTCGATAAATGTATCGACTCTACAACAAATCGCCCCTAGATCTGCTTTATTTTTTTACTTAAATAACAATTTCTAATCTTTTTTTCAACTTCAATAAATTTATCTAAACTCATGATTGTAAAGATTCAAAATCTGACTCTGTAATTGTTTGAAATTCTGATAATTTCGTCTTTTGAAATTACTGTATAATAATCTTTTTATTAAGATTTTTCAATAATTACCAAATCTTCAAAAACTCTAACTTTTATAGCTCAAACTCGAATTTATTACCCATTTTTTTGAAATTCAACATTTAATCTTTTTCATTTTCAATCAATTCAAGAACGTATTCAACATTTTTTTAACTAAATAAGATTGAGCCACATTCACCTTCATTCAAAAACTTCTAAACAAAGTCCTTTTTCTTTTGCACTTTTCAAAATTACTCCTTTTGTAAAAATCTTACCTTTTCTTGATGATTTTCTTGACTTCCAAAGTTCAATATCTTTATTAAAATTTAAAATTTCTTTATTCATAACAATCACCTCATTTTCTTTTTTTATCACGAATTATTACCAGAAATCATTTTTCTTGATTCAATCGTCTGCTAAATTTGAATGCCATTCAATACAATTGTGTCGTATTCTCCCAAATAACCAAATTTATACTTATATTTATATTTATCTTCAGATCGATACCAAATCATATCCCACTCTATATATGGATTATTCAAATTCTTTTTCCATAAATTTGATAAATTCTTCTTTATTAACATTTTTCATCTGCTCCATATTTTTTTCATCATAATTTGCTAGAAATTGAATCATAATATATAAATCGCTATAATATACATATAACCATTCCCCAAGAGTTTTTCATCTTTTAGATTTTTTTAAGAACATCTGATACTCTCGATAACCATCTATTTCAGCTGTCCCATCTATCCCTACCGACATTTGCAAAATTGCTTAATCCACGATAAAGCCTTTTCAATAAACTCAGCTATGTTTTTTTCTCATTTTTTTATTTCCTCTTATTTCTCTTTATATTCTAATTGTATAATAATATTTAAATTTTGTCAATAAAGAAAAAAATAAAAAAATTTTAAACTATTATTCTGATAATAGATATTTTAAAATAAAATAGGACTTAATAAATGAATAAAATAAAAGTTCACTATAATTTAAGAAAAATTTGATTTGCCAGAACCTTTTAATCAATCAGATGTTATGATTGAATTCACCTTTTGAATATGGAATGATAAATGTTTATCCTTACTATACTGCCATAGAAATCGTTGAAACAAAAGCTTTCACTCACCATCATTGTTTGTTATATTCAGCTTTCGAATTGAAGCTACTCGCCAATTAAGATTTTAGACTCGTTGACAAGAGAGGATTTGCTTTAATTGTGCTTTTCAAAAACTTTGTTCAATACCTTGTTGTCAAACTATTAAATATGACATTTAAAGATTTGTTCTATAAGATACTAATTTAACTTATTCAGATTTTTACCAAAATAAGAATTGATAAAGAAAAATTGCTATTTATTTAAACGCTATTTATTTAACAATCACGAATATAAAATGCTTCATCTTCAATCGCTCAAATTCTTTATTAGCTCAACTGAAAAATGAAAATGGAAATCTTAATCTGCATTATTACAAAAACAACGTAAAACCAACTTACAAAGATATAGAGGATTTTATCAATCTTGTTAAATTGAATATAACTAATTTAGAAATTCAATCCCCTAACTAGACTTCAGAAATGCTTTTAAAAAGCATTCTATATTAAATAAATTCCTTTTCTTTACCATTTAAACAATCGTTCTACGAGTACTACTTTACCCAAATCTAAATCTATACTGATTGTCAATGTTCTTATTATCCCAAATACCAATAATTTCATTACTCATCAATGAATAAACTAAAACCAAATCATATTCAGAATCATTTTTTTCATATTCTTTCTAAATTCACCACTCTTATCAGATAAAAACATTGTTTGTATAATGCTTTTTATACTCAATGAAATCTCCACTGATAGATCATCAATTATATCTTCTTTTGTTAATGGAATTGAAACTTCTTTTTAAATCTTTGTAAGGAATGATTACTTAATTTTTGCCAAATCTTCATTACAATCTTTAATAATTATATTCTGATTACATTATTTAAATAATCTCTTTCTTTTCTATTCATTTGTTTAATGTGTCGTTTTTTTCAACTATTGTATAAATTCCTCATTCTTTTCTTACCTTTTTGTTCTGTCTTTTCTTTCTTCATTCACATAAATTATATCTTTTATTTTTTTAAAAAAATCAAAAAAACTTTGAAAATAGACGAAAATTTATTGCTAATATAAAAATTTTAATGTTCGTGAATCGCTCACATTTAGCTTTCTTCAAAATTACTCCACATTGTTCGTAAACTAGCTCACATTCCTCCAAATGCCTCAAATTGTTCAGGGTTTAATTTTATTTTTTTGTTTTTTTATTGACAAAAAAATAAAAGATTATTGTATAATGATTAAGAAAGAAAAATATGAAAGGACATTTTTATAAAATGACTTATGTAAAAAAATTAATCTATCCCGCACAAGGAACTACAATTTAAGGAAGAATATACTGCACAAGAAAAAAACTCTATCTTTTGCCATATTGATTTAATTCACAAGAAAAAAATTTAATGATTCGTCTTGCTAATAACATTGATTTGTTGGAACGAATGCTGATCCCAAATTACCTAAAAATGGAAGATGAATTGTGAACACATAAAACTTTATATGTAAATAAAGTTCTCTTTTCCCTTTTTTTGAAAAACTGACAATGATGAAATCGAAGATTGGAATTTTTTTCAGACTCACGACCATTTGTGGAAAAATGAGCTTCATGCTTTTTCTGACTTTTGAAGATTTTTCAAATTTTATGAAACTGTCTATGATCTCATTCAGAAAATCGTTGAACATTTATGAAAATGAAATTAAAAATGCTATTTATTTCGCTTATGGAAAAGATGTTTATAATGAATTGTTTGAAATGCTCATCAAAAAAATACAGATTCATTAAACTCAAAAGAACAAGAAGAATGTTTTCAAATGCTAATTATTACTTTGCTTTTGTCAGAAACAACAAGAAATTGTAAAAAGGATTTTAAATAGATTAAATTAAAACAAATTGAAAGGAAATTCTGATGAAAAATGACTTATCCAAAAATCTATTAACTGGATTTATAAACAAGATAAAAAAATCAGAACATATTATAATTTATTATGCTGAAGATGAGCTCACTGAAAACGAGAAAATCTCAAAAAAATTGTTTCTCCATATTCCTTATGCGTACTCAACCAAAATTCCGATTATAAAGAAAAATACCTTTTCTTAATTCTACTGACAAAAACTCTGGAAAAATTATACACTGAATGGAAAGTTCAAATCACTGAGAATCTGAAAATAAATATTCAGAACTAACGCTGAAAGATGGATTTAACTTTAATTTTTCCTATTTATTTTTGATGTAACATGCCTGCTAATAATGAAACAATTGAAAAGAAATTAAATACTGCAAAACTCCTTACGATTTCGATAAATACTCATTTGTTAAAGAAGAACTATTTTTTTGATAAAGAATTTGTAGAATTCCCTTTTGACTACCCAACCAAAAAGATAAACTGTTTTCATGTAATCAATGAATGGAAATCAAGGATTTTTCCCATCTCTTTTAGATGTACTTAAAAATTCGGACCAAATCTATTTATAAAGAACTTTTGAAATATGATAGACTTCAAAAATTCTGATTTGGAATTCGCCCTGTCAAGATCTCTACACTTTTATACTTCAAACTCTAAATAGCTCATGTCAAATTAACACTCAATTCTTTTGTATTGAAATATACTTCTTATTGAATTTGAATATATTAAAATCCGTGTTTACAGATTTTAAACTATACGACCATATGCTTATTAAACCAACTGATGATGTATATGTTACTGTTGTTGATAAAAAAACACTCTGAAATTTGATTAAATATTGAAAGGAAAAACAAAATTTTTCAAAGAAATCTCATTGCTTATAAAGATGAAATTACTGAAAGATTTTTCAAAACTCTTTCAGAGCTCAAAGCATCTCGAACAAAAGTTCCCAAAAGAATTATCAGAAAAGAAAGAAATTACAATATTTGCTGAGAATTTGCTCAAACGCTTTGCTCATTCGGTCTTTCTCCGATTTGATTTTTTTACCTAAATAACAATATTGATAAAATTCAGAATGCCGTAAAAAAATCCGACTCAATTGAACTGCAAAAACGACTTCACTCCCTCCTTTAACAGAAATACAAAATCATTTGGAAACTATTATTACTGTTCCGCCCGATGTCAAAGATGAAAAAACAATACCAAACATTATTATTGCTCAAAGACAATTAAATCATATCTAATTAAAGAATCAGAATTTGATGAAACTAAGATTACCTTTTAAAGAATTTAATCCTAAAAAAATACTACCTTCATAAAATTGTTAAACGACCAGGAGAGATTTTTTTGTTTATTTCTTCTCTTATCCCTACTCATGAGTCCCTGATTTCATGAAAAACACTAGAATTGCTTTGATAAATACAACATAAAAGATTGCTACGAATATATGATCACTATCAAATCTGATTATGTTGATGTCTGACCGTCTCTACATTTATCGAAATTTACCACCTTTACTCAGATAACTCAGCTTTTGATATACTATGCTATGGAATCTTGAAGAAGATGAAAAAGAATGTCACCCTATTAACACCAGAAGAAAAAAATTAAACTATTTAGAAAATGCAGGACTCGATAACTGCTTTCATTACTACGAAAGATCTGAAAATCAAACTCCTTTGATTATGATAACTTGAATGAAACACTTCAATATGAATATTTCAAAGATAACGAAGATTTACGCTCAAAAAAATGGGAAAAACTACACTAGTCCAAGAAAGAACTTTATGGATTGTAAAATTAGAAAGCTCTTATAAATGGAATTTAATAAAAAAACTAGAATATTTAGACAGAAAGTCTTTGAAAGTTCTACACTTTCTCAATGACTCATTGGAAAGAAATCTCGACGATGCCAAAATTAAAAAGGAATTACTTATAAGAATAAGAGATTATCTAATGATAATATTACCATCTCACTGCTCAGAAATCAAATACACTTTTTTTGTCCATGCATGATAATACTTTTTCCTTTTGTGCTAGATACGTCCATAAATATATGAGTCCAAAGGAATTGATTAAATTGTTCCTTAAATTTGAACAAAAATTACAATCAAAGAAAAGTTCACCCTGAAGATGAATTTGAAAAACTTATTAAATAAAAAAAGAGCTCATATTAAATGCCCCCTTTATTTTTTTCGTTATCAACATCAACTGCTCTGAACATTTTCGTTATAACGTTCTTCATCTTCTTGATTATCTCTTACTACTTTTAGCTAGACTCAAATGAACTTGAAATCAATCCTACGCTACCCATTACCCAACAACCCTTAACCATTAGCTCCTTACACTAAGATATCCGATTGCCATTAAGATAACAAAGAAAGTTCAAATGAACCCCTATGCCATAAAAAAATAAATGATGAAATCGTTTCTATAAAATTTCTTTTTTAAATTATTCATAAACTAATTTTTCCTTTTTTTATTTTATCATATCGCCACTTATTTAAATTTTTATCTGAATTGTTGACAAAACGTTCTTTTATTGTACAATAAATATACAAAAAAAGAAATTAACTCCAAATACCACAATTAGATTTTTGTAAAATGAAAGTCTTAATGATGAAACTAAATGAAATGAAACTTGATGATTTGCTGTACATGAATCTACATATTCTTTCAAAGAAATTCCCTTTAATACTATTGATTATAAGATTGCTGAAAAATCAGAATTTTATAGAGTCAAAAACTGTTCAAGTTTCATGAAAGAAAAGTGCTTTGGACCAATATCTGTTTATGAAATCACAATATAATAAAATTTCTAAAGTTCGAATATTATAAATTAAAAAAAAGACTGACGCTCATGTAAAACTTTATTGTTATTGAAAAACATTAGAACTTATAAAGATGAATATAACTACATTTTTAAATTCAAAAAAATTAAAGATAAAGAAAAATTCACTGAAGAATCTTTTTATAATGATTTTTTTACAATCTTGTTGATGAATATATTACAGAATTAGAAAAAAATATAAATCATTCTTGACTTTTGAAGATTACCCTAAATAGACTTTCAAGAACAATCTAAAACCTACAATGGACATTACATCACTAAAATCTTAAATGCTAAAAAAACGTTGATCAACTGATAATTATTGTTATACAACAAATATATGAAGAAATAAAGGAGAGAAAAACAATGACAATGAAAGAGATTTTTATGAAAGAGTCCCTTAAACAATATTGCTAAGGATAGCTCATTTTCTAGTTCTATGAATTTACATCGCCTATGAATGAATATGATAAATACTTTACTTTTGAAAAACCCAGAAACAGAAGAATGCTAAGAATCGTGCTTACCAAATTATTGACCGTTTGTTCGTTTATCTTTACCCATATCTTGATTCCTGCTCAGATTATATGACTCTGCTATTGCGAAAGTTCGCTAAAGAAACTTACTACTATCTATTGCTGAAGTAGTCACCCAGAAATCCGTAAAATGATTAAAAAAAGAACGCACTTAATTCTGAACGACTCTTTAATGAATTAAAAAGAAACTCAGGAATTGACTTAGGGATTTTCAGAAAGGAATAATTAAAATGGATATTGCAAAATTTGAACATTTACTAACACTACCACTTGAAATTAAAAAAACTTGATTATTGTCCGCTTTATTTTCATACTTTATGCTGAACCGCCCCTATTCTTTAACGATAAAGATGATCATGTTCCAATTTCTGAACTTATGGAGTTCTTAATGATTTAACATCTGCAAGGAATTTGAGCTCATAGCTGAGATTTTCGCCCTTGAAAGTGCTGATGAAATCCATTTTCGACTCATGATTATACCAAATTGTGAAGATTTATCAATCCTAGAATTACTTTTCGCTTGACTCTATTGACTCACCCTTAGAGAGAATAATATTACTGTCAGATAATATTATAAAATAGAAAGGATTGCAAAATGAAAAAAATATTTACGTACTGATTGTTTTTTTCTAATGCTCTTGACGCCATCTACGCCCCTTGCTCGTGGATTCTGCGCCTTTGACACTCATCTCATTCTTCACATATCCCAACCCAGAAATCCCAGCCCATGCCCCTTCACGAAACTCCCATCCATCAAAGAACTCAACCATCAAAACTCCCGCCTTCAAAAACCACTCAAACACAACTCTAATAAGCATTCAAATAAATCAAATTCAAACAAATCAACCACCCAAAAATCCACCACCAGCTCAAAATGTCCCTAATGCAATCTATGACCCAGATGTAAATTTCGTCCGTCCAATCACAAACCTAAAAACTCAAATGATTCGCAATCAAACTCAAATACTTTGGCTCAAACAACCTAATGCTATTTATGACCCTACCAAGAATGTTGTTTTCAATCAAATTCTTCTCAAAAATAATTCTAATGTACAGAATCCGAATTTGCTCCGCCAACACTTCCTATTGAATCATGGAACTCTTATTCAAATAGGAATTATTACCCACCTGCTGAGAATAACTTCGCTTATCCAACATTGACTCAACAACTATTGTTTATGAATTTGTTGAATAACCGTAACCATGATAATTATTATTATAATGATTACTATTATTATGATGATGATTATACTGCTTCAGAAATCTTGAAATCTGAAGAAACTGATAATACTGAAAAACAAAAAAACCTTATATGATTTTTTTGTATTTATTTTACTCTTACCAGCGCTCCTTTCTTATTCTATTACTCAAAAATCTTATTGAAAGCTAACTATGAACAAACCAAAATTACCAAATTCTCAAACAACAACTATTTATAGATATGGACCAATCTATGAAGAAAAATCATTTTTATTTTTACTTAATCCTACAGACCCAACTTCAAAAATTGTTTCAATCAAGAAAGATAGATATTGTGAAGAATGCTCTAAACTGATTAGTCTCAAATCAAGATGCTACACAATCAATCCTAAAGACAGTCGTTGTTAGCTCTGAGTTTTGACTGCATGCTGTACTCGGAACAAAAAGAAGAATATAAAAATTTTTGAACGACTTTTCGCGATAAAAAAACTATTACTATTCAGAAGATAAAGATGAATGAGCCCTGCCACAAATCTTATGCAATTGTACTCAAGACGAAAAAAAGAATTTTTATGCACTGAACTAGATGAGCCCAATCCATTGCCGTTTTTGCCTCCGCATATGATGATTTTTTTAAAAAAAGTACTCTATATACCTCTTTTTTTATTTTTTTATAAAATTGTTGACAAAAAGATATTTCTTGTTGTATAATGAATATAGAAATAAGGATTGAGTCAAAAAAACAATGACAATTATTAAGAATTTACTACTAATGTTTATCATCGTATTTGATGCCAATCTTTCCAATCCTTGCTCACTTTGTTGTTGAAGATTGATTTTTACTCATCTTTGTGCCTGAACTTGCTTTATGTACCTCTTCCCACCCTGACACCCCTAGGAAATCAAGAATATAGAATTTATAAATAAAAGGAGAAAAAAATGAAATTCATATTTTTAGCCAAGCAACTCACTTTTTGAAGGACTGACGTTGGAATTCCTTGAAACAAAAAAAGAAGATTTACTCGAATACTTAGAAGAGAATGACTGAGATTTGTTGAAAAACTCAGATTGAATAATTTAGAAAAAAATATACAAATCTGAAAAGTACTTTGAATATATTGCTTTTTAAAGATGATAAATTTTGTTGTACAGAAAACCCTTTTACGACTCAATGGAAGGATAAGAAAAAAATAAAAAAATCAATTTCATTAAATATTCCAACCATGAACTTTTGAATAATTTTCAAAGAATAAATTATAAAAAGTACTCATATTTTTATGCCTCTTTTATTTTTTTATTTAAACTATAAAATAAACTGACTCTAAACTCGTTTTTTTCTTAAAACTATACATTTATCGAAATTACATTTTTACTGTTTTTACCACTAACTACATGACGATATAACAACACTTATATTTAATTAGATCACTTTACTAAAAAAATAAAAAAAATACTCTTTGTTCCCTTTACTTACTTAATCCACCCTGATTCCCGGAAGCATCCACATGTTCTTTCTATTTATTGAAATTTATTTATTTTGTTATTTAATACTATTTATACTATGTCTCGAAAAAGTTCTGTTTTTGTGAATCTCTTTATCTATTGTTGCTCAACTTTCCATGCCAATTGAAAAATGCCCAATGTCGAAAAAAACACCATTTTACCCCTTTTTATCGCCATTTTGTTCTTTTACCTATTTTGAGTCCCTTTTTACCATACTTTTAGTCTCGATTTTACTCATTTTACCCTTTTTTTGAATGACTCATTACTCATTTTTGTCCTATTTTTTTCATCGCCATTTTTTCCTGTTTTTTTATTTTTAAAAATCCTGACTACTTTTACTCAGATTTTGACTTTTTGAGCTCTTTTTACTCAAAAAAATAAAAAGAAATAAAAAAATCCTTTTCTTTTTATAAGACTTCTTTTTATTTGACTAAAAAAATACCAAATTTGTTAGAATGAAAATAAAAAAAGTACTACTATATGAATCTAAATTTTTATACAACTGTAGAAGATTTGATGAATGAAATAAACCAAATAAATAGAGAAATTTACCCAACCAATTTACATATTACAGAATTTTACAAAATTAAAAATGCTCTTAACTATAAAAATGCTTTACAATTTATTTTTGAACTAATTTATTCATACAAAGTTCAATCAATTTAGATTAAACAAACGAAATCCATTCAAAGAAAAAAAGAATATTTTTATTACTCTTAATGAGTCCCCAAAAGATTTAAAAAGAATCATTACTGCTCATTGTTCTTAACTTAATTGAACAAAACGCCACAAAGGAGCCTCAAAAGAAACTTGTTATATTCTAAAGTTCAATGAATATGAAGAACTCTTTAACTATTCTTGATAAATTAACTGAAGATACTCAATCCCAAGAATATTGATCTGCTTTATTACGCCAAAAGCTCAATAAATAGAGATAAACTATTCAAGAAAAGATCAATATTGAAATCTCTCACAAAATTTGAAATTGTTACTGCCACTGAATTTCTCAGAAAGAAACTTATTCAAAAGGAATTACTACCAAATTCAAAGCAGAATTAAAAAAAGAAATAGAGTTCCAAATCCCAACATTCATGAGATTATGGAAAACGCTTCAAGAGATATTCAACCATTCTTAAAATCAGCTCAAATACTACTTCTCTTCCATTTTTGAAACCAAAAAAAGATTCTCTTACCCTGTACTTTGCAAACTTCTTTTTACAATATGCTTCTAATTTTTCAAACCAAATTCTATTCAAGAATTTATTGATTATATTGAAACTAATCTTGAAAGTTCTATATATTTCTGCTGTTAAAGTACTCACTTTTTACCAATTACTAATTCAGAATTACACTTTTACAACAAATTTTCACTTTTGATAGAACTGTTGAAAGTACCAAAAGAAGAATTTGAAATCGCCTACTTGTTTTTGATCATTTTCGAAAACTTTCAAACTAGGATTTTCTGATAAATTTGACAGATTCCTTGTTTCAGAAGTACTGAACTATGATGTTATGCTAGGCTTTTCATGAAAAACAAAAATTTATTACACCGGCTTCTAATTAAACCTACATCTCATCCATAAAATCATGAATCGCTATTTTGCTTTTGGAAGATGTAAACGAAATCGTTCTGCTTATATTTATTTAGATGAAACACTTGATAAATTAAAAAAATGTTTTATAAAAACAAAAAAATGCTCAATATATATATTGCCTATTTTTTTATTTTTTGACAAACTGAAAAATTTATTGTATAATGTAACTATAAAATAACTTATGAAAAGGAATTAAAAAAACAATGAAGAAGAAACAACCTAATTTGAATTTGAGAAAAGAATTACTAAAGTTCATATCTTCTCAAATTAACTAACAATAAAGTACTAATTGAAAAATGATGTTATTCGACTTTGAGAATCTTACTTATTCTATTTGCCAAAATCGAACAGAATCCCAGATTTAGCTTTGAAATTTCAAATTAATACCAAAATCCTTATACTATAACAAGAAAAAAATTCTACTCTTCACCACCTTGCAATTGTTCAAAAAAAGAAGAAGAATTTGAAATATAGAACTCGACTTTATGCACCAATATTATTTGAATTTTTGTTTCTGAACTTAATCGACTCACAAATTGAAAAACTTATTGTTCACCCTGTCTCCAATCATTGATAAGATTGATGAAGAAATCGCTAATATTGAAAAAGGAAGAAAAATCAAAATGAATTAACTGAACGAAATGAAATTACTCGAAGATTGAAACGAATATTACTACTAAGATTGATTTTTGAAAAAAATTAAATCTTAGAGAACTAAAACAACTAGACAATCTAATTAAAAAGATGAAGAAATAACAAAAATCCTACTATAAGAAATAAAAAGAAAGAAGAACCAACATGGAAAAAAAGAAAAATCAAAAAAATTCTAATGCTTTGAAATTAAACCTTTTTACTCGATTATCTTGCTTTATGCAAGTACTTTCCAATTGAAAACTAGAAATGGAAAAACAGAACTTATTACTAAATTTGTCGACCGTTATAACAATAACAATATTCTTCAAAAAAATATAAATTTCAAAAATACTGAAAAATGATTATGTGTGGACTTACAAAATTGACTCTATTGAATTGAAATTAAAATCGTAAAACCAACTGACCTTGTTGTTACTTTGCAATGTGAACGCAATGGAAATGTTAAAGAAATTGAACTTACGGATCTCCTTATGCAGACATTTATAATACTGTTTATCAATTCCTTATTGATACACCAGAAAATGCTATAACGTTGCCCTTTAGAGCTTCAATATGAAATTTTTAAAATAAAAAAAGGACTCAAGAACAATGAAATACTTACAGATTGTTTTAGGACTTTCATTGCTTCTGTTTTTCTGATTGCAATTCCCATATATGCTCACTTTAGATATAATTTCCTTTGCTGGAATTTTTACAATTCTTCCAAAAGTAACTTTTTTGCAATTTCTTTTGGTTGTAATTGCTATTGAATTTATCCGAAATCTATTTACACGCTCAAAAAGCGAAAAATAGATTTTATTACCAGTCCGAAACTGATTTTTAAGCTCGTTATATCGAAATATACCAACACTAAAAACACTTAAAACTGCCATTCGATAAAAACCATCAAAGACTGAGAAAAATGCGCTTAGAAACGCTTAAACTGAAAGGAAAATAAATGCTTACAATTTATTCGGGCTATCATTTAGCCCACAAAAAAGAAAACATTACACTCGACATTCGAGAATTACAACCGCAACAAAAGATAATTGAGATTGTCACTGATTTCGTAACAACATCAGATGCTAGAAGATGATTTGCTTGATGTTGCCAAACACAACAAACCCACTTGTGATTGTCACAATTGAGTTCATTGCAATGGAAATGGATAAAATTCAAAAATCTAAAATATGTATATATTACAGAAGATGAGGAACATCTGAAACTCATTATATAGACGACCGTTGCGAATGACTATTATCCAAATGATGAATTTATGGATTTGAAAAACACGCTATTATCATGCGTTTTACAAACGTCTGCGTAAAGAATGATAACTACAATGAACTTATATATATTTGTTAAAAAAGAATACACTAAGATATTGCTCTTTTTATTTTTTTATATTATTGTTGACAAATTTCAAAAATTGTATAATATTATATGATTAAAGATAAAGAAAAAGGATGTTGTTAATATGAAAGAAAAGAAACTATCATTGATGTCAAAATTGCTGAAATTATTTTTTTAAAAATATTGTTACCTGTTCTACTATGCACCTCCTTATGTATTTTGCCCTTAGCTCTATACTTTCCTTTTACTGGATTTTTTTCACTTTTTACCCTCAATTCACTTTTTTTCTGTCCTTGTAACAATGTCACTGATTTGTAATAATCTTTTTAAATAAAATTTATGATGCATTCTAATATGCTCATATTGATTTTTAAACCATGTTATATCGACACTACGTGAATGCTAAAAATGCCCCAAAACTGATTTTTCGATAAATGTATCGACTTTATGAAAAAAATGCCCTAGAAACGCTTAAACTCGAACTAACAAAAGTACTTTCATTTTTTTGCTCTTTTTTTCTTTTTTTATTTTATTGTTGACAAATTTATAAAAAAATTATTGTACCATATAACTAAAGATAAAAAGAAAGAATGCAAAACAATGACTCTACCCAAAATTGATTTCATGGATCTACCGAGATTTCCTCGAGGATTATTTTTCATCAAAAAAACGATAAAGCACTCTATCAATCTCTTTTTATGTACGAAATGCAGAAACAGAAGAAACTATTAAAAAGTAAGCTTCTATTCCAACTCTGACGCTCTAGCTCCAACTTCCTTTTCTATAGACAGAAAGAATGAGTCTGTACTCAACGCATTCTGTTCTCATGGAAAAAAATTAAAAGAAAATTCCAAAAGCAATATCCGATTTCTGAAGATAAATTCTGTGTAAACAACCCAATAACTTTGAAAAACTTGAATGGACTCACCCTAGTAAAGATTGTGTGTTGACACCAGCTAATCCATTAACAAAAAGAATACTCAGAATATTTCTTATCACCCAAATACATTGTTCCGCCACTTTGATGATGAAAAATTTGTAGAAGATTTATTAAACTACAAAACCCCTTTGCGCTTTTCGACTCACTAAATCTTATCAAGAAGAAGAATTACCAAACTTCATACAATCTGTAAATCTTATAACAAGGATTTATACAAGAAATTACTTTCTTTTGATAAACTACAAGAATTGACCCAAGAATTTTCACCGCCTGAAAAACTGCAAAACCATACATTAAAAACCATCAAAATCCGCTCATTAAAAAGATTTATTTGACTATTCTATTAACAAAACTTATTTTTTTGGGATGAAAAGATTATTATTACATCTCAACAAAAGTTCAAGAACTTACTAATATTGATACACTAACATTTATTCCTAAAGAAGATTACTTACTGAAATTATTGATGAAGATTCACCAACTCCTATGACTGACTTGTACAACCTAAAAAAATAAAAAGTACTCAAGAAATTGCTCTTTTTTTATTTGAAAAAAATATACCTTTTATTGACACTCTAACGATTTTTATTGTATAATATAACTATAAATAAAAGAAAAGGAAAAACAAAAAAATGAAAGAATCAACTATTAAAAAAATATAACAAAACCCAATTGGAAAAACTATGTCAACAGTTCCCAAAAGAACAAAACTTCTGAATTTTTGCAAGAACAATTAGAATTCATGAGAAAGTCATTGTCAACCAAAACAAAAGAAAAAGATTTTGAAGATGCCTATATATTGCTGAAAAACCTCTCTCGTACCAAAGAATGGAGAAATCAACAGATCTCAATAACTGTAATCCATTGCTTAATCTATATAAAATTGACCCATATCGCCCATTGAAAATTAAATTGCCAAAAGCTAATATAAATTCCATCCCAAAATGAATTGCATACTTTAACACCATTATTTGAAACTGATAATTTTGAAATGGATTTTATTACTAATTACTTATTGCTTAATGATGATTGTGCTAATGAAATTTATTTGTAATATTAAGAACTATTTGTTAGATAAAGATACTGCTCAAACTTGGAATTTATTGAAGAACTTACAAATTGCTTAAATGAATTATATGTTTAAATTTACATGATTATTACACTACATGTTTTCCAATTTGTAAATCTTGAACAATTAAAAAGAATTTATTAAAGAAAAATAAAAAAAGAATAAAAAAATTACCAAACTTCTTACATGAAATTTCTTATTTCTACACCCACGCCACCGACTGTAAATCCCTCGTTCATGTTTATCGCTTAGACTAAAAGACTTGAAATTCATTATTAATCACTTAAAAGAAAAAAATTAAATCTTAATAAAATAAAGGAGAATATAAATATGATTCTTTAGAGAAGAAAAATCTAATCGAACAAAAACAATTTGTTGAAAAGAATGGAACTTTAATCACTGTTTCAAAGATGAAATCTTAAAAGGATTCTGCACAAAGCCTTTGTCAAACCATTTTCATTCCATTAGAAAACTCAAAAAACGCAAAGATACTCAAAAAGATTATTCAATTCTAAAAAGAAGAAGGATTTAAATACTATTTGAAATATGATACCCATCAAGAAACCCTGAGAGAATTATCTTGACCCTCATATGCCATTATCATGATTTCTCTAGAAAATTTTTTTGAACCATTGTTAAAAACTACCATCTGAATTTAGCATATTATTTATATTTAATTATAAAAGATACTTAAGAAACAATTCTTGCTCTTTTTATTTTTACCACCTCTTTATATGCAATTTGGAAAACGCCCCAATTGCTAATACGCCCTGAGTTTTGATTTTCGATTAAACCTTAATGAATTAGAAAAAAATGTCCCAGAACTGCTCAAACTGACAATTGTATTAGAATGATTCTACTCGACAACTACATCTTTTTTGCACAATATTACTATAATATAAAAACGCGACTAAATCACTCATAAGAATTAAGAAAGGATTGTACTATGATTTGTGACTATTGTACCAAAATTTAACGAAAAGACTGAAAAGGCCTCAGCTCTGAACAACTTGAAGATCGCCTGATTTGTGTCCGACTGTCAAGATGAAGAACTAGAAACTTGTGATTGTGCCAGATCGCTCACTCACGATTCCTCACACTTACTGTGATGATTGTTACTAATAAAAATTTTTATAAAAAAAGAAAAGGACTAAACATGATGAATAACAACGGAAAAACAATTGATATATTGTACTAATAATTTTAGATGTATTGCTTTGTATTTTGTTATAGCCCTGCCTCGTTCAATCTGTCTCGAATCAAATTTTTAACTACAATCGTTTCACTCAATACTATCTCTTTTGCTCAATCATCTGCTCTAATTCTACTCCCAGACTTGCATATTTAGTCCCTGCATAGGACAAATACAAATACAAATAAAGACAAAAAAAGAAGATTATTTAGAATGCCACTTTCATAATACACAATTACTCAATATTTGAACTTAGGATTTGTTTATGGATTGATGTCCTGTTACATTCTTTTTTTATTTAACTGAAAGGAATTGATAAAATGAATGTTTATTATACCTTTTATATAATGTTTGTAAAACATAATAAAAAAAATATAAAAATTCAATAGAAAGGATTTTTGAGATTATGAACCTAACTGAAAAAAAGAGATTATCTACTCAACTGATGAACTTCCCGCTCTAATTAAAGAATTGTGTCATTTGACAAAAACTTGTATAATGCAGTTCCCTTTATGATGTTAGACACCATTATTTTTGAAAACTAAATTGTATAGAAATTCTGGAAATCACAAAGACCAATTTTTTACAAAAACCAATAATCCTGATTATTATGCTCTTCAACTCATTTGCTCGGAGAAATATTTAAACAAATTTTAGAACAATTTATGACTTCTTTAATAATAAATCGAACAAAAAAAGAAACGTATTCCAAGATATAAAGATAAAAATGGATACAATGTTGTTGCTTTTTCCTAAAAATAACAATCTCTAAAAACATTGAATTTGATGAAGATAAACAACTTTATACTATACTCTATGTAAGAGAAACTTTATAATTTGAAAAATTCAATCATCTAAACCAAATGTCAAACAAATTTCAAATTTGTTTATGATGAGTTCAAAATGATTTAATCAAATGTTTTAAGATTTATGAAACTGAACAGAAAAATTCTGAAAAAGAGATAATCTGGCTACTTTCTCAATTGGACCTGTTTTCAAATAATATTATGTCTATATACAATAACATTGAATCCGACCGTTATTATACAAATTTTGACCAATCAAAACTCATCAATCAATATTATAATAAAACTAAAGCTCAAAATGAGTCTGAATTACCTACTAATGTTAATAACTCGAAAAGATTAAAACAATTATCTTTCAAGAGAAAGAACAAAATTGATTATGAAATGCACAAAATTTCTTCTCATATTATCAATGAGTCCCACCAACAATATTTCAAAAAAATCTTTACGCCACAATAAGTTCCGAAAATGGAATAAATATGAAGAAATAACCAAAAATTTCGTTAATATTCCACATGCCAAATTATTTAATCAATTGTTATATAAAGGACTCTAGTGCCATTGAACCACTTTCACTGAAGAAAGTTCACACATCAAAAAAGTTCCCCTTTGATAAGGACAAATTACCTATTTGTTTTGAAAAATGATAATCATAAATTTTTCTTTGAAGAATTCGCCCCGTGGATTATATAAAGACAAAGGAAATTTATGGAATGCAGATCTAAATTTTTTCTCAACATCATGAGAAAAAAATTTCAGACAAAGTTCGCTTTATAAAAAAATATAAGAAAAACAAAAAGAATTGATGAAGATCTCAATTCTTATCACATTATAAAAAGCCACCCAATTTAATATGATGAGATTTTAGAGCCCGTGCCATTATGAGGATCTAAATTTCGCTTTTAATGACTCTATAAAAACTCAAATCACATTTACTATATTTGATTTACCTGAAATTCAAAAAGAACTTAAAGAATACTCTATTGAAAAATACAATACTATTGACTTATACTCCAACAGATGAAATCAATTGTACATCTATCAAAGAGAATCATAGATACTATAAATATTCTACTAATTCAGATGATAAAGAATTAGATTTTTTTACACTATTGATCCCAAAACTAATATTTTTTAATGATTTTCACACAATAAAGATTGCTCAGACTGATTTTTAAATGTCGTTATATCGTCACTACTAATCACAATATTGTAAAAACTGTTTTTTTCGATAAATGTATCAACATTACGAAAAATGCCCCTAAAAATGTCCCTGAGTACTATTTTTAGAAGAAACAGAAAAAGGAATTAAAATGCTCAAGAAATATAAATATGCCTACTACGTTTTTTTGATACTAAGGAAGATTATGATTTGTTTTTTACCAATTAAATTTCATGCTTTATACTGGAAAAATATACTTTTCATGATAGAAAATGAAATATACTATTTCGTTTGTAGCTAAATTGGACCCAAATGAAATCAATAAAAGAAAATTATTGGGAAATCGAAATTAAATATATTCTGATTAGGACTTGAAAAGGCTCTGATGTTTCCATTTATAACAAATCTGAATACGACTACGCTCAAATGGAGTCCCACTTTATGAGCCTGGAACAAGGACTAGATATATCTGCCATGCAAATCCCTGGACTTTGATTCTTTTAAAATGAGAATCATTAAACTTAGCCTGGAAAAAGCTTTTAGATGTAAAATTCTGTTGCGAAACCAGTATCAGATTCTTATGACATATTCGCTGAGATTTTGAAACTGATACATGAAAAGGAAAAACCAAAATGAACAATAAAGAATATAGTTCATCGTTAAGAAAGTCCTCAAACGCTTTGAACGATTACAAGCACTTGATCTCAAAGATACCAAATAGAATTACACTGCATTTCACTGCTCTATTGCTGAATATATACGCAAAAATCAATTAAAAAGCATTCTTCCGAGAAGAACTGCTAAACAACTCTGAAACTCAAATTTATTTGCTTAGAGACCATAAGAAAATCCCAATTATGAGATTTCATAGACTTTCATTAAAACTAACTTAATCAAATGTTTAGACAATTTGATGAATTTTTCTTAATAAAGAAGAAAAAAATGAGCTCGCCTTTATTAAGAAATTCAACACTTTGAATTGGAGTTCATTCTTTTGATTTTTGATGAAGAAGATAGATCTATACTCTTACATTTAAAAAAATAGATTTTGCTGATTCATTAACTATTCTGGCCTTTATTTTTGATAATAATAAAATTCGTTTTCGCTCGCTATAAAACCACAAAACCAAATGATGAACAACGATTACCACTGCTCAAAGAAAAAGGAAGAATTAGAGAAACAACTACTCAAACTATATTCTTTGATAAAACAGAATACTTTTACTTTTTGATGAATTGAAAGAATTGCTTAACTGTTTTCAGAAGCTCCCGAAGATGAAATTTACCTTATTATCAAATGATAAATTTCACAATTTAAAAATTAAACAAAGATGGGATCTTTACCACCTGAAATCGTTGATTATAAATTCGTACTGTTACAGACAAATCAAATATATTATAGCCTCACAAATATTAACAAACCTGCTCCTACTACTCATAGCTAGAATTATGTTTTTTTAGAGATTAAGAAAAAAATAAGGGAACACTGTTTATGAAATCTCGAGGATATGAAATTAAATTTTCTGGCTCAAGGAGAAAAATCTTAAAGTTCTATACCATTGAATCCCGCCCTGATGAAAATACTGATAGACTCAAACTGTTCGCAAATATAGAAAAACCACCATCACTTGTTGAAAAGATTCAAACTACTTTCGCTTGTATGACTCACTTGAATAACTAAAAAAAGATTGAAGAACAAAAAGTACTTTAGTTCCCAAAAAGAACTTGATGATAAAATTCATTGAAGAAAATTATTAAAAACAAGTTTCAAGGAAATTAGTAACTGAAGATTAAAGAAAAAAATAGAAAGTTCACTAACTAGAATGAAGAAATTTACCTTATTGCCAAATGATGAAATAAAAATTTAAAATTAAAAAGTTCGGACTTTTTTTCGCACCTGAAATTATATCTGATGGAACTTATTATTACGAATCGCTCAAGAAACTTACAGATGAAACAAAGGATAATGCTCTTTCAAATTTAATTAGTCTCGATGCTTTTAGCCGTTAGACTTTAAACTCAAAGATAAAGGACTTATAAATTATGAGATTGAAGAATTTCAATTAAATTCCTGGCTGGAAATTTCCAAACTGTCATCCTGATGGATTTTTAAATGATTCAACACAAACCAACACTTAATGTGGAACAATTTCCGTCATTAAAGGAAAAAAATTACTTTTTCTTACCATATAACTGCCTGAATTTCTAAAAAAATTATCAGATCAAAACAAAAAAAATATTGCAAAAGAACTTGAGGATAAAAATTCTATTGAAGAAAATCATTAAACAAAAAGCAAAAGAAACTATAACTAATGAATACTGATAAAATAGAAAGGATATGATGAAATGAAGAAATTTACTTTGTTATCAAATGATAAAGATTTGAATTTCAAAAATAAATCACATGCCCATCTATCATTCCCAAAAAAACTATTATCAAAAACGCCTATTGCCATAAATATTTTTATAGACTCAATTGAGACTAGAAAACGCCACACTGAGACAATCAGCTCAAAAATGTTTTTACTCTGAACTGTACAAAATCAACAATAAAATTACTTATGAAATTGAAGATATAAAATTGTATTTGAGGCCAAAAGATAAAAACTCATGCACTGAGATCCAACTGTTAATGAAGATACTAATAGCTCAAAATTGAAATAAACGCTCAAAAAGAATATTCTTTATCTGAAAAAAATTGTCGTATCTCAATGGATAATATGATTGATAACGTTGTGGAAATGCACAATCAAAAACGCAGAAAATAAAATTCAAAAGAAGAGTTCCAACAAAAAGGGAGCCCAAATAGATCTTTTGTTGAAAAATATTATTGAAAAGAAAACAAAGGAAACTATAACTTAATGAATATTGATGAACCAAATGACTTTTTTTAACAAGAAACCATTAAAAATTAAATTTCAATTTCTATCACTCGTTGTACTTCTGCTGTGAAAGAGGAAAATCTTGACGATATAGTTCTAATTCCACTTGTTAATAGAAATTCAAAAATCTTGAATTTGAAAAATTATTTCAAAATCTACTGACTTTAATGATTTTTTTATATTACCATTATGAATGACCAGAAATTCGATACATTTATCATTTTCTATCATATGTACAGAAATTCACTTTACTAACTATACTTTTATAAAGAAATTTCAACTAAAGATGATTTGTATGCAATCATTCTTTCATTGTTAAAAAGACAAATGAGCTCGACCCAGAGCCCAAATAAAAAGAAAAAATTATTTTTTTGAATAGAAAGAGAATACTATGCTAGATTTATATAAAACACTTAAAACCAAGAGATGTTATCATAAAGGAAAAAAACTTGAAGAAACATGTCTGAGCCTCAGAATCTGATTATACTTAACTAATCCTTTAGAAACAATAAAACATTTACCTTTGACTGATTGTCAAATTATAGATGATGATGAAGATTTTACTTCCTACTTTGATGAAATCAGTTCTAAATAACTTAAAAATGATACTATTGTAAATCATGTACTTTTTAATTTAAAAAAAGGCCATTGATATATTCCACTTAATTTTCAATTTCATTATGACCATTTGAATGAAATCTTACCAGAAAGTTCCTTATACTGAACTCACTGAAGAAGAACTTAATTTAATTAAAAGATTTATTAAAGCTTTTTTTGACAGACAAACTGGATTTTGATTCTAGTCCTATCTTATTGATTTTGAAATAGCCAACATGATGAAGAAGATAAGAGAACTGATACTATGAAAAATTATTATCAATATACCTTATTGACGCCTATGCTCGTCATTCATAAAAAAATTTAAAAGGACTAATAAAGATGAAACAAGAACATATAAAGTACTCATAAAATCTCTTAGACAAGATAAGAAGAAATGCTTACAATATTAAAAAAAGAAGATTATCAACGATTTAAAGAATTAACCAAAAAAACAATACTGTTTATACTTCCTTCCATTTTTTTCAAACTTACTATTTCAAGACAAAGAAGAAATTCTGAATTGTCAAAGTACTCTTGGGAAAACTAATAAAAATTTCTTATAAAAAAATTTAAACAACTTAGATTGCCTAACTTCTATCATGATTTATACTTTTCATTAACTCCATTCTATTCTACTTTTATGCAATACAAAACCAGATGAGTCCCCCACAAATTGCTTATCACACAAAAAGCTCCCTACCAAGAAAAATTCAAAACTTTTTTTGACTACTTAGATAAATAGAAAGGAATTACTAATGCGCTCATTACTATTAAATAAAATTGCTAAAAAAAGAAAAAAAGAATTAGATTGTCTTTATTCTGAACTCAAAGACTATATTGATTCTTTAACTATTTCAAATCAAACTTCAAAAGGATTTTTTGTAAATTATTTGTTAATTTATATTACCAACCATCTTGTAAAAAGAATCCTAAAACAATTCATGGAGAATTACGCTCTGTTTCTAAATGTGAATAGACGATACCCCTACGTCCCCTGATGCCTTTGCTTTTTGCTGTAGATAACTCTGATAATATAATTAGACTCAAATGCGACAAATCATCGCCCTTGTTTCTTTTTTTAACTCTTTAGATTTTGAAAAACAAGCTCATTTACAAATAAAAACAATGAAATAATTACTCCACCAGACGCTTTCTATGATTCATCATTACTAAAGATAAGAATGGACTTATTACGCCTATTGATTTCAACTCTTATTAAAAAAAGAACTTTAGATTTTTTTCTAGTTCTTTATTTTTGTAAAAAAAGTGTTGACAAACTAAAAATCTTTATTATATAATTAAATTGTAATAAGAAATGATGTCAAAAACAATGAAACTAGAAAAATATTACTTACGAAGATTCACAATTCAACTTGCTACTTAATCGACATGAAGATACTAATGCTATTGCTATCATGATTCAAGAAATTGATGAAGATTATTGTATCCCTCACTGTAAACATGCCGTTACCTGATGAAGATGAAATTCATTTGAAAATGAAATTGACTCAGAACTTGTTGCTATTCCACCTACGCCCTGAATTGCCAAATACTCTTATTGAATATGGATTGATTGAAAAAGGACCAGAAATTGTAAACTCTTTGAGCGTTTACTTCTATAAACCAACTCAAGAATTGCTAAACTATATGGAAGAACTAAAAAGAAAAATACAATAAATAACAAATTACTAAGAAATGGAGTATTTGAAAAATGGGCATTGATATGACTATCTATAAAACAAAAAAACTTTCAATGATTTTTTTCTGCTATTGACTATTACTACGCTAATGAGTTCCCTTTGATTACTACGCTGAAAAAGAATTGCTCAAAACCAATTTTTTTCTGAAATTTGACTCTCTTTATCAAAAAGATTGCTGTTCCTGAAAACTATGACTAAAGAAAAAAAATTAAACCACTACAAAAACCTTTACTCAAAACAATCTACTATCTTTGAAATACTGTTTTTTTGGGAAAAAGTTCAATCAAATCCATGCTGCTTTGTTAATAATATTCAAAATGGACTTGATAATAATTCTTATTACTTTGTAACTGAAGATGATTTCTAGAATTGAAAGAAATTTGTGAAGAAATTCATTGAAACTTAATCCTTATAATCTCAATAAAGATTCATATTTGTTATATTATACTAATGGTCTAATTGAAAAAGGAATTATCACTAAAGAACAATATACTAAACTAGAAACAGAACTAGATAAAATCTTACCAACTAAAGAAGGCCTCTTCTTCGGCCCTATTGACTATGCTCTATCATATTTTCTTAATGTAAAAAAACACTTTGGAAATGCTAACTAAAAATCATTGATAATGCTGACTTCGAAAATGAAATCCATCTCTACCACTCATCTTGCCAAGAAACAATAAATAAAAACTAGAAAGATTTAACCATGAATGTACCAAAAGAAATTATTATAGCTCACACTACAAGAAATCCACACTTCTTTTAATATTACACCCTAACCAAATCAAAATTACTAACTATGATGATTACATGATTGTTATTTTGCCCACTGAATAGTTTATAAAGAAAAAAACTCAAAATCGTCTTTTGATGAAGATTTTAAACGACCTGACTCAGCTTGTTTCTAACCAACAATTCTCATATAACAATAAACTCTATCAATTGTTACCAATTGAACAACCACTATTTTTAAAAAGAATGATGAAATTATTATGACTTCAATCTATGACATTGTTACTAAAAACGAAAAATTATACTAACATTAAAAAAATTTTCAACTCGACTCTCACTTTGATGATGCACTCATTCTTAAAACCATATTTCCTTGACCCAAATGATAAACTGACTTGATATGCCTCACAATCTCTTTTTGATAAATACACAAAAAAACTTCCCTCAAGAAATTCATAATATTTTTTTATAAAGCTCATGGAAAGACTATTCTATCTCCATCAAATCATTTAATGACTTACTTGACTTGAAATCGTCCTTTAAACATTACTATAAATATATTTATATTGTCTATATCCAATTGCTACTACATGACTTGTACTTAAATAAAAAAATGCTGAAATAAAACCTAACCTTATCAGCTTTTCTTCATAACTCATATTACAACTACAATTCTATTGAATTTGTTCCTGATACTTATTATGATGTTCTGAAAACCGAGACTCTATATAAATTCTCAACTATCTAATTTGACTCATATAACTATAGCCCTTTTTTTCTTTTTGTAAAAAAATATTAAACTTTTTTTCATTTCATTTAATCACTAATAACTAATTTATTGTAAATTTATATAACTTTCTGACTATTTCCAATTGACAATGAATTAAAGATTTGTTATAATACCAACAATAACTACTAAGAAATGTATACTCAAAAAAAGACTTTTGATATTTGTTAAGAATATAAAAAAAATAGAATAAAAGCCAATAAATATGAAAACAAAAATTATATTAACATGCCCGTGAGCAAAACTTATGTAGATTCAAATTACATTAACATATATGACTTTGATAAACATACTTTTAGACTATAAATATGATAAGACCGGATTTGAACATCTTTCCAATGAAGAATTTAAAACTATTCCCAAAGAAAAAAATTAAAGAGAATTGCTCTGAATTGTATATGTCTCGACTGCCAAAAATTATAGATTCCAATAAATATGATGTACCAACTGGATGCTCACAAGATGATGCGTATTGAATACTTATTAAACAAAGCTTTATGAATTGGAACTCATTCTTGTTGATGTTAAAAAAATCATGAAAATGTTTACAAAGAGAGTCTGTTCAAAGAGGAAATAATGAAAAACTACTGGAACAATCTAAAAATCTTATTATAACTCAACATTAGATAAATATAAAGATAGAAAAGATATGAAAAATTACAATATTTACTAAACCTTTTTATTTGACTTTTGAATATTTATTATTCTCTGAACAATATTAAAAAGAACTAACAGATTTTCGCTCATTCATATATAACTAAAACAAAAGAATTAGCAGAAAAAGAATTTAAGACTCAAAATGAATATTTACTCCCAATATTCACTTCTTTTTACTCTCAATTACCTTTTAACTTCACTTGCTTCTAATCAAGAAATAACTAAAGAAATGTCCATGAAAATCTGTTTCCCAATCGCTATAGATAATGATAACCCAGATAAAATCCATTCTTCTTTAATTCCTTTTGAATACTTATCTGACTACATACAAGACTTGGACCAATATTATGTTGAAAAATTAACAAATGTTTTTAGAATATTTAAAAAGAATTGAAATTACCAATAAATCAAACAAGGAAATAAACATATGAAAAACAAAAACAAGAATAATTTTCGCCCTTTTCCCTGCTTAGAAAAAAACATCTTTAACTCAAAAATATAAGAATATATATTTTGATTTTTGAAATATATGAAAGTCAGTATCAACTAAAGGAATGACTCAACTCCAAAAAAATTTGAATTTTTTTCAAAAATTGCGCTAGAAATATTCAAATTCTTTATGAGACTGGATTTTATGAAAGTCAAATCTTTATTACTGATGATGAAAGATTACTTAAAGAATTAAGAAAAATTGAACTTAGAAATAATCCATGTCTTGCCAAACATAAATAATAAAGATGATTTGCTTGAATATAAAGAAAGACTATTAACTGCTCAGGAATAGAATGTCCAATAATATTTTTTACTACAAGATATAAAATGAGTTGACCTAATAAATTACTAGATATAAAAAGATTTAAAGAGAAAAATATATTTTGTTAGACCCAGGAAAAATATATTGAAGATTTAGTTCCAAATATAAGGAGACTTCATGATGAAGAATAAATTATGGTCTAGGAAAAGAGCTAGCTCAAATGCTTTTATCAAAGGTGATTATAATTTATATTATAACTACAATGCAATTGAATTTGTTCCTAAAACTATTATGATGTCCCTAAGGGCGGGAACATATAAGTAGTCGGTATCTAATTTGGGCATATGAGTATAGATGCTTTTTCTTTTTATAAAAAAATGTTAAAGTTTTCATTTCATTTAATCAGTAATAGGTAATTTATTGTAGAGTTATATAAGTTTCTAGGGTATTTCAATTGATAATGAATTAAAGATTTGTTATAATAGTAACAATAATTGGTAAAGAAATGTATGAGCTAAAAGGGACGATGTTTGTTAGGAATATTAAAAAAATAGAATAAAAGGTAATAAAAAAATGAAAACAGGGAGTATTACATGTTCGATTTACAATTATTAAACAAAGTAAACAAGGTAGAGAAACAGACAGGTCAATCGTTGACTCAGTTTATTATCTAAAAGTTCCTTTGGGAAATGTGGTAACAGTTTTAAGGAATTACAAGTTGGCGATTTGGTTGAGATGGTAAACAGGTGGCATATCAGAGTACACATGAGTCTAACAATTATCAGTCGGACGAAATCTCTCAAATTTTCGAAAAAGTTAAAAATTGTGGTAAAACAAGGAAATATGTTCACAGTAGAAAAGAGTTTCAATCTAAATTCAGCAGCAGAGTGTCATTATTGCAATAAATAGAGCATCTAAAGATGAATTGAAGTCTTTGGGTTGAGGAAGATGAGACGATGTCATGTCAGGTGTAATCGAGGGAGTTTAGCATGGCACGGGTATATCTGATGTGTCAACAAATAGAGCCGGATGCGTCAAGGAGCGAGTGGGCTGGGAACTATCATGGAACATTGGTACAATAGCAGACAATTCTGTTGAAATCGGATGGATTTTTATGTTTTTGAGCTATTGGGCGATAAATCTTTAGTGGAAAAGAATAACAATGGTATTTGGAGTAAATGATGGTTTTGGGTTATATTATCTTCCATTTGGTATTGGTACAGGGATTTCTTTGAGGTATGTTGTGAGTAATTGAAGAAAAAGGAGGGCAGTGAAAGTAAAAATTATTGGGAATATGTGTATTTTTGGGATGGTATGAAAGCTAAATGGGCTCTTTTTATATTCTTGCTCAAATTGGTGAGCGTAGGGAGTATCTTCAAATGATTTTCCAGATTGTAAAATATTTCAATTGTCTATTTTATCAATGGTGGTGGAAAGCCCCATGGTCAATTTTTGTAGCATAAAATCAGAACAAGAGGAAGAAGTAAAGGGAGAAAAGTAATTTTGGAATTCAATTGGACTGGAGCATGATTGGTGGAATATTCATTACAGTCACATTTTTCATCTAGGGTTAATACAGCGTAATAGTAAATATTATAACAAAGTGATCCTTTATATTGGTTCTTATTTAATAGAAACAAAGCTGGAATTTCTTTAAGAAGGAACTGATTTGAGTTTCAAAAGAAATTAAACATGTGGAAAAGTGTAAAATGGGAATTGATAAGAAGAATGGCAAAGGTATCAGGCAGTATTGGAGTTGTTTTAATGATTGGTATAGAGGCTAATTTGGCGGAGTTAAATATTGGATTAGTAATTTATGTTGCGTTTTGTTGAGGGTTGGATTGATGCGATGGACGGATTATTAAATAAATGTTTCTCGAAATGTTGGATTAAAAGTAAAAGTTCCACAAAAAGACAATGAATATTTTTTTATAAAATCAGCAATTGGGATATCTTAGTATTATATTTATATTTTTTTCTCTAAATATTTGGTATGGTTTCTGCAGAATCCATTTATAATGAAGTATTAAATCCTTTAATCTACATATTTGGGAACTGTTTGAATGATTTAACAAAAATTAAGATGGTATATGTGGTTGTCTATTAGTAGGTCTTATAAAATAGAATTAAATGATAAGAGTGATTATTCTGAGTACAGCAGCATTCTTGAAAAAACTATTGTTATGGGCATTCTTACATAAGTAGAAATTTAGGAATAGAATATATTTTTTTAACAAGTGGCATCGTTGGAATAGTTCAATGGACGGTGAAATATATTTTTAGAAAAGAATTTAAATGGACTTAGGCTAGAAATGAGGCATCGGGAGAAAATGGTAAAATCAGATAAACATAATTAAGAAAAATCATCTGGTAAAAATGGATGATTTTTTTATTTTGCTAGCTGAGGTAAAGTCATGGACGTGGTAGATCATAGGTGATGGTAGAGTGGGAGTAAACAAAAAGGTGGAGTTTCAAGGTCAATTTTGGTATATATTGAGTCTAATTATCTATAATACATGTGTTAATATATAGATTATTGTCTATATATAACGTGAAAACGGTGGTATGATGAGGTTCGTTAGATGTAAATGTTCAGACGGGTGAATTGAGAGTGGGTGGTGGGAACTAGGACAGTGAGTTCGAGACAAAAGTGGGGTGATGTTGGTTTTCATAAAGATCGGTCTATTGGTGTTTCCTGACACGGGTAAAAGTGGGTGGGGATGGGTAGGGGAGTTTCCGTTGAAACAATGTTGGGTGTGTGTGGTGGGCATATGAAACAGTTGATTGTGCATGGAGATCGTTATGGTTGGTCCATTGGTATTGGTTTGTTCATGGATGGAAATAGTATGTTGGTTTCGTTTTGGTTGAATTATGATTGGTGTTGGTCAAAGTGGGTGGTTGGTTCAAAGATCAAAGGGTGGGTGGATTGGATGTGAGTTTCAGAACAACGTTGGTGATATATGTTGGATCCCGTTGGTGGTGGTGAGTCGTTCTAAAAGATTGGTGGGCATGGGCGGTGGGCGGGTTGTTGATCCTGATCAGTGTGCCTGGGTTCAAAAGCAGGGAAGATGACACAGAGACAAGGTGGGTGTGGGGCATTTATGGTTGGTCTGATTGGTGGTCTGTTCAAAGGGTGGGTATGTGATGGAGTCGGTCATGGTGTGGTGGTGGGACTCGTTCTCTATGGGTTTGTGGACGTTTCTTGATCTGGTGGTTCAAAAAGTGGGTGGTGGGGTTGGGTGATCAGAGGATTACAGACAGGGTGATTCGGGTATGTTTGTTATCTTCATCAATGCACGTGGTCAAGGTGGGCAGGTGGGTTTGTGGGGATATGGTTCTATGGGATGGTTTTCGTTTTTGTTTGGGTCTATTGGTGTTTTTCCAGCCTGGAGGAGGGTGGGTGGTCAGGGAGGGTAAAAGGTGGGAGGTCAGGTGGAGTCAAGAGGTTGGTGGGACGGGTCATGAAAAAGGGTGTGGATGACAAAAGGGTCATGGAGGAGGGTGGGGTGGGGGGTGGGACAGGACTCAGGTGGATGTGGGCAGTGATCTATCCTGGTTGTTCTCCGTTTTATTCGTTTCACTATATGGTCAGATTTTATCAGAAACAGGTATGTTGGTTCCATGAGTCACACATTTATCTAGTAGCACAATTCTTTATAGCGTATCTACATTAAGTTAGTACAGTATTTTTTTCTCGGACGGTCTATTTTTGGTTTGGGTGGGCTGTAGTATGGACATTTTGAGCTATATGGTAATTCATATTCATTGATTCATCATTTATTGATTCATCATTTATTGATTCATCATTTATTGATTCATCATTTATTGATTTATCATTTTTCTTGAGCTATGGGTGGTAGTACTGTAACACATTGGTCATCATTCTTTTTTTAGTTAGCGGTAGGGTTGGTATCGATCAGTGCGTGATAGTCATTTTCATTGGTTGTGGTATCTTGGTTACACGGTGTGGGGATACTCTCATATGGTTGTTTTTCCTCTATCATAATCAGTATAACGTTACATTCGTAGTTATTGGGTTGATGATGATTTGTGGCATGAGAGGGGCTGGAGCGTTGAGTGAATTAGTTAATAGTTGCGGTAGTAGTGATGGTAATAGTAAATTATTAGTAACGGTGGTTGGCTAATAAATTGGTGATAAAGATCAGATGGGGACGCATAGTAATTAGTAACGGTGTTGGTGAGTTAGAATCAGGTTATAAATTTATTCAAGTGAATAAGTTTATAGTGGAGGCTGGCATGGGGCACGTTATTATAGTTTTTAGGTATAATGATTTGCAGATAAGATGGGGAGTTTATGGGGGGAGGGTGGGGGCAGAACAGGTTGGTTAGAGATTGGGGACTGAGGGTTATGTGGTGGGCCCTAGGGGAGCAGTGCAGGGGTGGTAAAATACACAGTGGTGGTATTTTTTCTCAGGGTGAACGGCAGAAAATTTTTGCACAAAAACAGGTTAAGTTAAACGATATAATACATATAATATATATAACGAAAAATGGCGAAATAAAATAGATGATATTATTAAATCAAAGATATAAAAATTCCATATATTTCGTGATAAAGGGATATAACGATTTTTGGCGGATTGTCAAAGTATAATACAACACACGAGTTAGAGTGTTTTTCAAAAATTTTTTTCAAAGGAGAGTTACAATGGTGAACAAAGCAATCAAGTGGGCATGGGACGATGATGAAGAAGAAGTTGATTTATTGTCAACAGGTGAGGGTTGAAGGATTTCACAAAGATGAGCTGAAGAAAAGATTGAGGGATTAAGTAATAATGAGATAAAAGAGCAATTATTAAGTGGTGATTTAAAGTTGGCTCAGGGTTCCGTTCTACATTAGATTTAGATTTAAGTGAAGCGGAAGAGGTGAAATTGGGGAGCAAGCATAGGGAAGTATGAAGATTGGAGTTTATGAGGTGGGCGAGGATTATATAGATACAAATGATGGTAATAAGTCAGTTCATGAGTATAATTGAGAATGAGTGAAGTTAGTGAAACAGATATGGAGGAAGCAAATAATCTATTACAGAAGCGAGATAGACAGATTAAAATTGAAAGCAAGTTGGTAATGAAGCAACAGATGAAGTTATTATTAGTAGTAGTGGAATGAGTTTAAGTGATTATTTAAATAAGACTTATTTACGAGGGAATAAAGGGCGCAAGCGTAAGCGTGAGTTCAATCGTAGGGAAGAAGATATAGCTCGGTTAGAGAGTAGAAAGAATGACCCATTATAGGCTAAGGGAATAGTTAAACATTTAGAACAAGTTGAAGAGACGAGAGTTGAGGCAAGGTTAAAACAGAGTGAAGCGATACGAAGGCGTATAATAAGGATAGATATGGTAAGATGAGTCCAAACGAGAAACAATTATTGAAGTCGTTAGGAATGACGGAGCAAGAGTTAATTAGTCAAGTTGGATATAACAGTATATTAGATGAAAAGGATAAAGCAAGGTTATTAAGTGAGGGTTATTTTGGAACAAAGACTATTGATGGCATAGGAGTTAAACAACGTTGTAGTACATTGGGTGATATACAGATTTTTAGAGTTCTTATATAGATTTCAAGTAGGGCGTATAAATATATTATCAATTGAACTAGACAAAAGGACGAGGGGTGGCATACAGGTCAATTAAATAAAATGTATAACATGGGATTAGTTGAGGGAAGAAAAGGTAGAGGGTAATTTATATATTTGGGGTTTAGTAAGTTAGGTCAAAGTATAATTACAGATGATGATGGGGATCCGAAAGCGGGCAAAGGTTAAGGGTGTTAGTCAATTATTAACAATCAATTATGTAGTAGCATGTTTATATAGTAATAAGGTGAGTGAACTAAATTTAGATGATTTTGCGTATTATGGCAGAGGTTTCAAGGGAAGATTGTTAGGGGGTGAGGATATAATCGGAGCGATTTTTAGGGGTGGAACATATAAGGAATCGTTTAATTTAACAGGCAAGTATCATATGAAGTCAAGTGTAAAGTAGTGAGTTTTTGGATAAAGGGGAGATTTTTATGGCGTGAGTGGGGTGCATGGAAAGAAGGTGTTTTCAAAAAACAGGTTGGTTCGTGGTCAAGAATTTCTTTATCTATTATATGAGTAGAAGCATTTGATAATGGTTATGTAGTGAAAACAGTTTAGTAGTTCGTGGGGCAAGATTGAGCGATGGTTCAGAAAACTCAGAATATTGCAGTGAAGTTGAGAGAGCGAGAGCAAGGTGTTTGGGCGAATATAGGGAAGAGTTGATTGCACTATAAGCAAGATAAGAGGTATATAGTAAAAGTGGTTTATATAACAAGCAATAAGGTACAGTGAAAAAAAGATTATCAAGGAGGGTCTATTGGATTTGAAGATTACGACATGGTGAGATTCTTAGATGTGAATGGAAGAAAGTAAGAGTGAGATGAGGCATGGGCATTATAAAAGGGAGAAGAATATGGCATTGGCAGAGTTAGATGGTTTATATAATTCTAGCAATAAGAGTTTATTGAGATCAGATGGGGACGATTTTTCCAAAAACAGTCCGAGTGCAGATAGATTTGGTAATATGATAAATGAGTGGACAAATGAGGTTGGATAGGAATGTTTCATTTTGGATATGGTATTAAGTTATGCAATTGAAGAAGGTGCTTCGGATATTCATTTGAATGCTGATAAGCCTGTTGCATTTACTGTATTAGGGAAGATTGTTAAGAAGCATGAGTTTCCAGTTCCCGATAATATTTTAATGGAAGATTTAATGAAAGGGATTTTTAAATCATGGCGCAAAGGTGTTTATGTTCGTGATTTAGACTATGATGCTTCATATGTAATCAAGCGTGGACGATATAAGGGTAGACGATTCCGAGTTTCATTATATAAGAGTTATGGTTCAGATGGTATAGTATTTCGTACAATTACAGATGAAAGTAGCGGACGATTAAACATTGAAAATGAAGTTAAGAGTTGGTTTTATCAATCAGCTGGTGCATCTTGGTATGTGGTCCAACAGGTGAGTGGTAAAAGCATTACACAAAGATACATTGGTTTCGACACAAGGAATGAGAAAGGTTGGCGACATTAAAGTTGGTGATAAGATTTTTTTTGATAAAGATAAGAATGTGATTGAAGTTTTGGAGGCATACATAGGGAACTCAAGAAAGGACATTCTTTATAAGATAGTTTTTAGATAATGGAAGTATTTAAAAGCAAGTGGAATCATGGATGGGTGGTACACAATAATAAAGGGTTTATTATCATCAGTAACAACAGATGAAATCTTTAATAAATTTGAATATGGTGTTTCGTTCGAATTGATTTTTCCAGTGGATTTTACAATGGATATACGGTTGAAGAACGGAAGAATTATTATATAGGGACGACAATTCTGAATTAGAAATTATTAAATTGAGTGAGTATGATGATGAAATTATTGGATTAGCGAATAGTTTGGGTTATTGTACATATTATGAGAATGAGAAATTAGTAATAGACAAGGGTAGAAAGAAACGATTAACAAGAATAGTCAAAATAGAAAAAAATAAAAGATAATTATAAGGATTATTTCTGTTTTTGAGTTAATAGTGAAAGTCATGGGCTATTTAGTAGGGGAATACATTTACGATTGAGTCATAATAGGTGGGAGCAGATCAATTTTTGAGAGAAATTCAATTGACACAAGAAAAGAAAGTATTGGTGATGAAAGGGCAGATTGGAAGCGATTTTTTGCGATGATGGTAAAGCGTTAGTAGTACAAAGAGCAATGAGAGGATTGTGTAGATTTTTGAGTTTGGGTTGAGTGGGCATGCGTCAAAGTGCGATTATATTTTAATTGGAGAGTTCGTAATCAGACAGAAGTAAGTGAATTTCTAAGGAGGGACTGGACATTTGGCAATGAGTACAATCCATACGGTGAACAATGTAACAACATTAGGGAAAGTATTAGATCGGGTATTTAGTGGAGGAACAACGTAGAATCCTAGCAACATTAGGGAGATGTATTGCGTGGAATAGTAAATCAGCAATTAGTAATGAGAAAAGATGGTGGTGGACGATTTGCAGTCAGAGAAGCATTAACAATTGATTACAAGATTAGACGATTGATGAGCGAGGGATAATTTCAAGCGATTAGAGATTTTTCAAGAAGCGAATGGAAAGACAATGGAGCAACAATTAGCAAAAGGGCGTATTAGCAGATAGAGTGAAAAGTGTGAAGCAAGAAGTAAGGGCTGGGGCAGATTTATTTTGAGCATGTTTTTTGAAGAATATAGCAAATAAAGGAATGAAATTTTTCATTTCCTTTATTAGAACATTTTGAGACAGTTCTAGGGGCATTTTTGAACTAACGTGTACATTTTATCGAAAGTTAGATTTTACAGCGTTAGTGTCGAGCTAGTGACGATATAACATGGTCAAAAAAAATGATTATAAACAGACAGTTTTTAGCAAATAAATAAAAAGATAAGTATTAAAATTAGAATGATATTGATTATAGTTATATATTTTTGTAAATAATAATATATAAAAACAAAATCACAAATAATCATATTTTTGGTATTTGGACGATAATTTAGAATAATATAAATATAGGGGTTTTTATTGATGGTATTATAAAAAAATAAGAAAAAAAGGAGGTGAAAATAAAAGTATGGAATTGAGTGAAAAAGAGATAATCTATTCAACAGATGAAAGATTTGATTTAATTAAAAATTTGGCATTTGAGCAAAAATCTTTTATAATTCAGTGTATGATGTCAGACAATATTATTTTTGAGGTAAATCATATAGAATTGGCAATCTGAGAATCCTATTTTTCTTTGAGAACAAAAAGTCGATTATTGCGTACTTCAATCTCATCTGGGTCAACAGGTTTTTAATGCAAGTAGGGGCGACAATTTATTGGTTTCTTTAAAAAAATAAATCTAATAAAAAGAAGCGTATTCAAGATATAAGGATAAAAAAACAGTTTATAACGTGGTTACGTTTCCACAAAGGACATCTCTAGGAAAATTGATGTTGACAGAGGCGAAAACAGATTTAGCATTTGCTTGAACATGTAAGGAAAGTTATAATCTTAAAATTAAATCAACACAGACTCAATGTAAAAAAATGGTTAAATTTGTTTATGATGAAATAAATAATTTAATCAAATGTTTCAAAAATTTATGAGTAGGGACGAGACTAAATTTAAGAAAGATAATTCAAGGTATTTTTTTCAATTGAGCTGAGTTTAAATAATATTGTTTCTATATACAATAACATTGGAATCAGACGTTGTTATACAATGGCAGACGATTAAAAGTATTGAGTATTATAATAGAGGGCAGTGCAAAATTAAGGTCAGGAATTTCCTAGAAATGTTGAATCTTCCAAACGATTAAAAGCAATTATCTTTTAAACGTAGCAATAAAATTGATTATGAAATGCACAAAATCTCTGACATCATATTATCAATGGAGCGTAATGAATAATATTTCAAAAATCATTATCGGTAACAATATTGGTTGGAAGAATAAAATCAATATTGGTAGAAGAAATAATCAAAATTTCGTTAATATTTTGCAAACATGGTATTTCATCAATTATCATATAAAGGTTTATTAAATGGAATTGAAGTAATCTTTACAGAAGAAAGTTATGAATTTCCAAAGCAAGTTTTTTTGATAAAGACAGATTGGCGATTTATGATGAAAATGATAATCATAAATTTTTCTGGTGAGAAGAATTTGAGGGTTTATATAAAGATAGTAAAAGGCAATTTATGGAATGGCGATTTAAATGGTGGTGGAAACATCATGAGAAGATTTCAGACAGGAAGAATCATAAAGGCATAAGAAAAAAACAAAAGAATTGATAAAACAGGGCGATTCTAATAACATTATAAAAGTAGCAGTCAATTTAATATATTGAGGGTGTAGGGGAGAAAGATTTGTGGGTGTGAAAATTATGAAGAGTTAAATTTAACGAGGTCTATAAAAATCAAATCACATTTATACACATTTGATTGAAACATATAAAGAACAAAAAGGAATAATATAGTATAAAGGAAATAGTAATTTATGGCAAAAAGGGATACTAGTGAGTACTTTTTTTATATTAAAGAAAAAGGAGTACAAACAATTGTCATTAAAAGATTTAGGTAATGTAACATATTACAATTTAAATAATGAAATCAACAGACGATTAACGGTTCTATTATGTTAAACAAAGATAAAGAAGCGTTAAAAGCATTTTCAAAGAGGAAAATGTTAGAGCAGGTATTTACGATTCGATTCATTACAAGATAGAGCTAGATTATTTATTAGAGAATAGTATATTGAGAAAGGATTTTTTTAAATAAATATTCTTTTTGATTTTTTTGTAACAAGAACTTTTAAATTTGTATATAGTAAAGATTTTTAGATTTAAAGTCATTCATGGTGCATATAAATTTTACAGTCAATATGCAATGAGAGTAATGATAATACGAAGTATTTAGAAAGTTTTGAAGATAGAGTTGCATTTAGTGAACATGTTTGTAGTGGAGATGAAGAATTAGCATGGAATTTGGCAGATGAATTGATTGAGCAACGTTATCGAGCAGAAAATCATTTTTAAAGTGGCGGAAGAGCAAGACGAGGCAATTTGTTCATGTTTCTTATTAGATGTGAGTGACGACATGAATAGTATTGGAAGAAGCATTGAGTCTGCATTACAATTAAGTAAAATTGGTGGTGGAGTAGGAATTGAAGTTTATCGAATATTCGTGAAGCAGGTGGCGCATTAAAGGTTATGAAGGTGCGAGGCTCAGGTGTAGTTCAATTATGAAAATGTTAGAGGATAGTTTCTCTTGGCGAAATCAATTGGGGGCCAAAGACAAGGGATGGAGCAGTTTATTTAAACGTATTCAGCTGAACATTATTGAACTTTCCTTTCTGGTAGAAAGAAAATGCAGATGAAAAAAATCAGAGTTAGGAACATCATTAGGATTGACGGTGACGACAAGTTTTATGAATTAGCAAGAAATGATGAAGATATGTATTTATTCAGTCCATTTGATGTTGAGCGTATTTATGGTATTCCATTTGGTTATATTGATGTGGTAAAGAATATGATAATTTAGTAAATAATGATAACATTAAAAATACAAGATTAAGGCTGAGATTTAGAAATGGAAATCTCAAAGGAATTCAACAAGAATCTGGTTATCCATATGTAGTTAACATTGATACAGGCAATAAAAGCAAGTGCAGTGATGGTAAAATCATTATGAGTAATTTATGTTCAGAGATTTTTACAAGTACATAAACAAAACAAGATTTTTAAATAATCAAGAATATGAAGTAATGGGTTCTGACATTGGTTATGAAATTTAGGGTTCTGGTAACGTATTGAATTTAATGGTTTCATGAGATTTTTGGTAAATCTGTTAGAACAATGGTAAGAGCATTAACATTTTATTACAGATGAATTCTGACATTGATGTGGTTGGTATGGCGAAAGGTAATGAGAAAAAAACATTCAATCGGTTTAGGAGCAATGGGATTACATACATTCTTTTTCTGAAATCATCACATGAAATATGGTTCAAAAGGAGTCTGTTGAGTTGGTAATTTATATTTCATGTTATTAAATTGGTGGACATTGGTAGAATCTAACAACATTGCGATGAACGTAACAGAAACATTCTATGGTTTTGAAAAAAATCAAAAATATGCAGATGGTGGTTTGAACGATAAATATTTGAGTGGAAAATATGTTCCACAATCAGATAAAATGAAAGATATGTTTGACGGTATTTATATTCAAGTGTTGAAGATTGGGAATATTTAAAAGAGTCAGTAATGAAATATGGTTTATACAATGAAACACGTTTAGCGGTTGGCAAAATGGAGTATTAGTTATATAAATGATGTATCGAGACTCAGTTCAGCTGATTGGCAAAAGATTGAAGGCGTCAAGAGAAAAGGATGGTAGGATTTATTATCGGGCAGAGATTTAAGTAGTGATACAATTCCATATTATGATTCAGCATATGACATTGACATGAGAAGAGTTATTGATGTTTATGCGGGGCTGCAACAGAACACGTTGAGGCAGGGATTGTCATTAACATTATTCATGAGAGTGGGTTGAAAACGAAGGTGTGTATGGATGGAGGGCGGGTAATAAAATGATTTCAAGAGTTTGGTGTTTTGCGTAGTGGGAACTTTCAAAAAGGTATTAAATCAATTTATTATGTGAGATTTAAGATTTCTGACAATTCAGAGTTGGTCGTCAGATGTGAATCTTGTGTTATTTAAGGAGTTAGAGTAATGGATAAAAATTATAAATATTATAAAAAGCGATTGGTGGGATCAATTGAAGATGAAATTGATAAATCAACATGGGAGAAATTAGTGAACAATTTTTGGTTGGATGAGTCGTGTTCCATTATCAAATGAGATTTAGATGATTGGAGAAAGTTAAGTCCAGCAGAAAAAGATTTGATTGGAAAAAGTATTTGGTGGATTAAGTACTCCTTGATACAATGCAATCAGAAAGTGGGGTAGAAAGCAATTAGAAATGATTGTGGGAATCAACATGAAGAAGCAGTATTAAAACAATATACAATTTATGGAGCGTTCGTGAAGTCATATTCTTCTATTTTTTTCAACATTAAAGTGGTAAGAAAGAAATTGAAGATATTTTTCAATTGGATAACAATAACGAATGAGTTTTCACAAAGAGGGCTAAGATTATTAACAGAGTTTATGAAGAGGTTCAGCATTAGAAAGAAGTTGGTAGTGTATTCCTAGAATCATTCTTATTCTATTCTGGTTTCTTTGGTCCATTGTATTATTTAGGGTAATAATAGAGAAATGGCGAACGTGAGCGAGATTATCAAGTTGATTATTCGTGATGAGTCAGTTCATGGAACATATATTGGTTATAAATTCAATTAGGATTTAATGAATTGGGAAGAAGAACAAACAAAAAAATTAGAGATTGAACATGAATTATTGTTTGAGTTATATGAGAATGAAGAACAATATACAGAAATGTTGTATGATGAATTGGGATGGACAGATGAAGTTAAAACATTCTTACGATACAGTAGCTAGGGAACGAGTGAATCTTGGGCAGGACATTGTTTGAGATGAGTGAAGATGTTGAAGCTGGTGTAATGGATGGAATTTCAGGGTGGGATTCTGAAAGCAGTTTCTTCTCACAAGTTGGTAATGGTTATCTATTAGAGACGAAGCAGGAGCAGAAGATGGCGATTATGACATTTAAAAGAAATAAAAGGTGAGTGTTGAGTTGAGTCATCTTTTTTTAGTTTTATTATAAGTTTTTTGCACTTTAAGTGTAATATTTTATTAAAAATGAACAAAAGATGAAAAAAAATAGTTATTTTTTTAATGAATTTTTCTTTACAACAGGGCAAAGAGTTTGATAAAAATATAAATATAAATAAACAGAAGAAGGCGTTTTATGAGTAGGAATATTAAATTAGGTTTGTTAAATCAAGAGTTTATGGTTTAGTGGTATTTTTTGTCAACAGCATTGTTTGTATGAGAGATGTGTGACGAGTAACAATTTTTGGGCAACAGGTGCAGTTACGACAGGTGTGGCAGAAACGACAGGAAGCAACAGGAGGACTCTGGATCAGTCCTGGTACAACAGATTGGGTGGCAAAAACAGGGTGATGGAAAAAGCAAGTGATGACAAAGCAGCAGAGTTATTAAAGAAGATACAACAATCAAAGTTAAGAATCACTGATGTAGATTTAGGATTTGAAAAAAAGGTGGAAACAGGTAATGGGACTGGTAAATATGTAAATTTCAAAGTTGAATATAAAAAAATGTGAAGATTCGGGATTCTATTCCTATTAACGAAGGTGACAAAGTGAGTATTCAAAAAACAAGGAGTATCTTTCGGTGGCGATTTTTGATTTTGATGTAAAAAAACAATTTAGATGGGAGAAAATAGGGTCGGCTGAAACAAGTATTGAAAAAGGAACAGTAACAGGTACATTTAATGATTATTTTTTTCAAAGAATCCATTAAATAAAGAAATTGGCATGATTTTGACTGCAAATGGACGGAGCTATCAGATTCTGGTGAAGTTGGTAAAGCTGAAATTTTGATGGCGTATAAAAAAAGTTCATGTTGACGGGCAGATTTGGAGCTGGGAAAAGAAAAAAATTCTCAAAATGGGGTTCTAAGATTCTTCGACGTCGAGTTCTTGAGTGGACAGTACGTTTCAATCTTGCTAAAGACAAGTTAGAAAAATATTATCTTGAAAGGAAGTTGGTCATCTAATCAAGAATATGTAGCAGATAGTTTGGAATTCGTACAGTTGAATATGTGAAAACATGGAGTGGAGATGTTTCAGTAAGAATGAATTTCAGATAGTTTCCATGTATTAAACAATGGGTTTGATTTGAAGATTAAGACGATTCAAAAAAATTGATGTATATTGAGTATAAAGAGTCGTTTGAAGACGGCAGTAAAAAGAGATCTGGGGGCTGATCAATGCAGTATGGTTAGGTATTAATAATGGCGACAAATTAGCAGACAATTATCGTGCAGTTATTTCTCTAGTAGGAGGCAAAAGGTAAAAGCGCGGTGGGGGCGAAGATATTCCTACAGTGGGAATCTGAAGTCGCAGGTGAAACAGGACTCGGGAAGTCCCTAATGGAAAGCTAGGGAGGATGAAAAGGAAACAAGGAGAGTTCCAACAGTTGGTGAGGGGACTAAGAACAAGGAAGATGGAAACAAGGGAGTCCCTGGGTTGAAAAGTCAAAAGAAACAGAAGGTCCCTAAAGAAGGGAAACAAGGGGTCCTAAGGGAGATGAAGGGACTAAGGAAGAAGGACGAGGGATGGAGAGATGGGAATAAAGGTGGGGCAGACTCAGTCGGATGGGCACAAAGAAGGGTCTAAGAAGATGAAGGGACAAAATCAGGTCTAAGAAGAGTCGGTAGTGTGGTGTAACAAAATCTGAAAACAAAAAAACAAGAATTGGAAACACATTGGCAGATACAGGGTGGCGAGTCTAATTCAATGTTTGGTGTTCTAAGTGTAATTTGGGGACTCATGTTAGGGAATTAAATTAAAACAGACGAGGGTAATAAAAAGGCATAGTTAATCTGGCAGTTTTGCAGTAAGCGTAAAACGTACAGGAGCAACAAAAATCGAATGTGATAGGGGTTGTACAAGGGACGATTTTTTTATTCAGTTAGCGTCAGTATATGACGATATAACAAAAGCTAAAATCAGTTATAGAAATGTGAAATCAGTAGTAAAATAGATACAATAAAGAATAATGAAAAAGTAATAATTCTAAGTCTAATAGTTGGTTTTGGAGTATGTGTTTTGCATTAAAAAGCATTGAAAACTAATGTTTCTTGTTTTGGTGGGTGAAGAAAGATTAGTAAGGAAATAAATAGCATAATAATCAAAGTTATAATAGTCATATTATTTCAGTCCTTTAAAAGATTGGTTGATAATTATTTTTTTAGGCGTTAATCCAGCAATTTGGTGACAAATATCTTGAATTGAGTCAGTAGGATAAGAATGTTAGTAAATATTAGGGGATAATCCTAATTTAATTGGTGATACAATTTCTAATGGCTAATGAGTAATAGTAATAATTGTCAATATTGGACGATGTTTGTAATGGCGTAGAACTTTATTATTGATGTATTTTTTTCAACATTTTCATTGGTAACATAATATACATGGAACTCTCTCAAATTCTTAGTTAATTCTTGGAAAAAATCAATTTGTGGTAGATTGTATAAATAAGAGAATATAAAGATAAGAATTGAGTAGAATAGGATTCAGTCCATGTAGAATAATCAGTAAAGAGTCAAATATGGGAGTGATTTGAAAGATGGGACGATTATAGCAAACAGATTTGAAGCAAAGATAATCAGCATAACAGAATCACTAAAGTTTGGTGGAAGATAATGAACTTTTATGTTTACATTGTAATTTTTTTGATTGTAATGGGAATGTATATTCCTTTTTTTATTAACAAAGTATGAAATGATAATGATAATTACATAAGCAACGATTGGTAATATAACAGATTGCAAGTAAGGAGTAAAGTTATTAGTATAATATTTTTTTGAGTTTCATATATATTATAAAATTGAGCAGGTAATGCAATCAAGATGGCAAATGCAATAATATTGGGATTGGCGTGGCAGCATTTCATCAATTGGATTTCAAGATAAGAAACAAATAATCAAGAAAGCTGCAGTGGTATTGAAAGAATCATCTTAGTGTTATTAGGGCGTAATGGGACAGGTTGTATGAGTGGTGTTGGAGAATAAAAGTATTCAGTACAGTTAAAATTCAAAAAAAGGAAAGTGTATAATCTGGTATGTTGGCTAATTTCATTTTGTCCAGCAACATGCATAGACAATTTTTTTGTAATAAGGTGGTGGACTACTGAAAATAATTGTACAAGGATTGATGGTGTAACATAAGGGGATGATCCCTAGAGCAGAGTAATCCTAATCTGGGTAATGGAGCAGAAGATAAGTTCATTAAATTAGCAATGAGGCGATTGATTGTTAGAATAATCTATTTTGATGGCAGGTAAAGTAACGAAAGTGGCAAATTCAAATATAGCAAGCATTAAAAAGAGTGAAAAGAATCTATTTCTTGGTTGTTTAGTTTTTATCATTTCAATTAATTTTCACTTTTTTTTGAAAGTTTGATTTAGTTTTGTTTGCATAAACATTTTGAGTTTTTAGATTGTATAATCTTTTAAGTCTATAATTGAACTCAATAGCATGTTGATGAGATTTGTTGTTTGAATTTTTTTCATATAAAGCATTTTGGGCTCATTTTGATAGGTGATGATTGGATTTTTGGTTTGAAATCTCAGGCGTGAAAACAGTTTGGAACTCTAATTTATCAATGTGGTCTGGCTGGAACATCTAATGAATAAAAGCAATATTTCTTTAACAAGTTTTCTTTTTGCGTTATCATTTTCAGTTAACAAATTAAAAATTATTGATTGGGATTTCTTCATTTATCACATGAGGGCTCATACATTGAAAGTCACAGGCAAGTTATCGTTGTTATCATGGAATGATTGTAAAATAGCATTTCTAGTATTGTAGAAAAATATTTCTTTGATACTCTGACAACATCATCAAATTTCAAAGCAGATTCTACGAGCAGAATAGGCGTAGAACTTTCTAATTCTTCTTGAATTGCGAACGAGAGCCTGATAAATGAATTAGGTAATGGATTAGCAAGTTTAAATCTCTTAATAAAATCAACATTAACACGTTTGAATATTGAATCTTCAAGGGAGATAATAGTTTCAGTAAAATCCGAGAAAGCCCTGTCTTGAAGTTCAAAGCACAATTGATTGTCAATTCTAGTGAACTTTCATTTAATTCGGTAAGGATAACAAGTAATTCAGTATCATCTTCTGGACTTTTAATGTCAGGTGAAAAACTCTGGCATATTAGTTGCGATTGTAATGGCATCTTTAATGGCAGCTAGCAATAATTTTTGCTCTTCTTCATTTTGTTTAGCATTTAGAACTTTATGTTTTAATCTTGCTTTGTTTAATTTTTTAGACAACAATTCAGTATCTTCGAGGCGATACAGTGGCAACAAGGATTGGTCTATGTTTTTTTATGATGATGTATAATTCTATCTACAACATAGTTCCATTTTTCTTCGAGGCGTCGTGAAAAGCAATGATTTCTTTATCTTTTTCTATTTAATGGTTTGTTTGGTTGAATTGGAATAACTTTCAATCCATAAACTTCTTGAAATTCGTTTTGTTCTTCAATAGCAGTGGACAGCAAACAGAAATTTTATCATACAATCTAAAAGTAATTTTTGTAAAGTTATAGTAGCAATAGTTTTGTTTTTCTTCTTTAATTTCAACATTTCTTAAATGTTTGAGCTCTATTTGGGCTGGTGCAGAGCATTTGAAAATCTTCAAGCCGGGTTGCATACGGCCTGTAAACGTATCAATGATACAAACTTCTTTATTTTTCCCTTTAGTCACGGCATAATCAACATTTTCTTGATAAATGAAATTAGCAAGCAATGCGTCATTGATTAAGTGCATATAGTAATGTTATGTTCATCATAAATATTCTCAATATTATAGAACGAGTTTTCTGAAAAGCTTCGTTAGTAGGATTTTGGTACGAGTCTTGTAATCAATTTTTTTAAATCTGTTTCTGGTGATAATGTTGTAACAATGTTATGAACTTTCATTATTAGACAATAGGGATTTTTGTGAATCTTGGCTCAATAATAAGTGGGGTTCTTGGGCTCATCAATTAAAGAGTAAATCGATTTCATCTATTAGGGTAGAATTAAATCCATGTTGGTTCAGCTATATACAGGGTCTGGTGATATTATCTTTTAGATAATCAAATCAGAATCGTTAGCAGTTGAGTACATAATGTCGCAATTATAGAATTCTCTTTTTTTGAGTGACATTCATTTCATTTAGATTTAATCCAGTATAAATCCTAATGTTGTATAAAAGTGGTTCCAATTCTTCTTTATCACGTTTGAGCAAAGTATTCATTAAGTGTAACAACATGAGTAGGGCATTGTTGCATTTAAAATTATAGGTGAGAGCAATTTAGTGTAAGTTTTGACTAAAAACTATTCTCATTTTACTAGTATGTTGCATCATATAAAAGCGATTGAAAAGATGTGAGTGTACATCATGAAGAGTAATGTTATAAATCTTCTTAAATAGTACATATACAATAGCATAGACATATTTTTAAGTTTTTTTGTTGGGATTTCTTCTTTAGTTTGTTTTTTTGTATTTTTTTGAAATTCGTTTGATAATTCATCAGTGAAAGTGATTAAAATCTTTTTGAAATTAGTTTTATTTCTTCAGTGATTTTTAATTAGTTTTTTTAGTATAATGGTCAGTTTCTTTCTGATTTATCCATTTAGTAAATCTATTCAAAGTCTTTCTCCTTTTTCGTGAAATTTTTAGTCTATTGCGGATATTTATATTAAAAGCACAATAAAATTTTCTATAGTTATATTATTCTTAAGTTTTTTTACAAATATCAAGTAAATTTTTGGAATAATATAAAAGGATGAGCAAAAAGGAAAGGAAAAAAAATATGTCTATTTATAAAGAATTACAAAAGAAACAGCTGAAGTAACAGGTAAGTTAATCGTTACAAAAAAATAAAGATAATAAAGTTATTGTTTCAGGTTCTCTTAATGCAGATGATGTTGAAGCATTGAAAGATGATTTAATTAGTATTCTATTAAAACAATATAAACAAATTGTATCTATTTGCGGAATTAAATTTAATGAGGATTTGGTGTTGTAGAAGATGAAGTTGTTGGTACAAATCATCAAGATAAAAAAAATACAGCAGGAGCAGTAAATATTCTATATAATGGAATGTTTCCAGTTTCAGCAATTAAGAAAGATGAAAAAAATTCAAGTTATTTACACAAATTGAGACGACAAAAATGGATATTTGGTGTAATTGAATTTCGTTTTGTTGGTAATTATCCTAGATTCAAGTTGAATATTATTGATGGTAATATGCGTTATGATTTAGCAGTAAATAACAATATTCAAGAGTTCCAGTAATCATCATTGATGATAGTGGAATTAAAGGCAGATATGTTAGGATTTTATCTTAAATCGTCATCAAATTTCAGGCGGAATTATGATGGTTTCTCCATTGTTGATTCAATTCCAGTTGGTCGAAAGCTATTTTGGGAAGATTTGGTTCTTTGGTGAAAAATTATTGAAACAGAGGGCATTTCTCTAACACAATGTTTGAATACAAAATTGATGTGTTTAATAATCAACAAAAGGTAAATAAAATGAGATACAGTATTGCAGATTGGGCAGAATTTAGACGGGACGAAATCCAGAGCGACGAAGCAATTAAGAGCAAAAGAAAAGAAAAGAAACAAAAAAATGCGTGGTCGTCAGAGCAAATCATTATTTGATGGCATGAGCGTGAAAAAGATTTTGTAGGGAAACTTTATGACATGAACGAAGAGTACAAAAAAACAAGTTAATGGAGTACGAGAGTTGCAGGGCAAAATCGGTGAAGCATATGACGAAGAAGAAAAGCAATTGTGGGGCAAAAAGGATTAAATTGGCAAAATAAGGTAGTCAATCTAAGACAAGGGAAGCAAATAAACGTGAAGAGTTCATTAGTATGTAAATTCATTAAATATTGAACAAGAATTAAAAGATGAAATCTTTAGCAATATGGATACATTTGATACAGAAAAAGAATTGAGGGAGGCTATGTGAAAGGGTTATTAGAAAGTGATGAATAAAAAAATATTTAATTGGTGGAATCAATGGTTACATTGATTCATTTATAGCAAAAAATATATTAAGGGAATAAATCTAACAGGGAAATTTATAGGGGAACTCGTAAAGGGAGTTTATTGAAAGAAGAATTAAAAGATGTTGTAAAGGATTTAGTATGTTATGATAAGAAAAAAAATGATTTTATATTTAGATGGTAATAATAATGAGTTAGATTTTTTTCAAAATTTGATTATGTGATTCATTTGGCAGGTAATTTCAAGGGTGACAATTCAGTGAATCAATTATACAATTGTTAGAAGATAATTTGAACTTTCTACGGTGAACTTTGTATAAACAGATTGAAAAAAATCAGATAATCGAAAATCATCTTTTAGTTGCATCAAGTTGGTCAGCATATAAAATTATGGGGAATTTGGTAGCAAATCCATATTCGAGCCTAAAAATATTAGGGCGAAGATAGTTCAAAAAAATGTTTAATTTAAACAAGATTACATTTTTGAGGATTTCAGATGAGTTTATGGATTGAATGATGGTGGACGGGAGTCATAATTTGGGTTACAAGAAAAGAAAATCCTATTAAAGGTGTAATTCTCCAGCAGAGCAAAAAAATCAATATGACACATATTGAAGATGTTACAAGAACTTCTTACATTGTATTGATAATGAATATTTTTGATGTAGCAGATTTATATTACAAAAGAAAATGAAGTTGATCTAGAAGAATTGATTGAATTGGTTCAAATTAGAAGATGTAACATTTGGTAACAAAGAAATAGTTGAATTGGCGAAATCAGAGTGAAATCAATTCAGAATTTCAGGTAAAACATAACATAAAAGACATTTATAAAGATTTAAAGAGGGAATAAATGGAAAAAAAGGTTATAAAAAGATTTCAGATGATTTAATCTTAAAGTCACAAAACAAGATTTTTATATAATGACGGTATTGAAGAGTTTGGCGATGAACAAATTGCAGAATTAAATCAGAAAAAAGTAGATAGAAAATAACAAGAACAAAAAAAGTTTTTAGAAACGGGGCACGTTAAATTCAAAAATGTTCTTTAGGGACTTATGATAATCTAGTAGAATCAGATTTATTATCTTCAAAACTCATTTGAGAATCATGTAAAGAGGGTTTGTAGATAAACACAAAATGAATTTTAATATTTACATTTCACTCTTATGGTCGTGCGGGCAGTGCATATACAGTAAAAAAATGTTGGAAGATTTTTAATGTTGAGGAGTACATTTGAGCGTGGTGAGTCAATTTGGGAAATTTATTCTCAACAGTATGATGGTAAACATATTATCATTAGAGATGAATTTCATTTAGAGGTGTGGATAAATTAGATGGCGGATTCTAAAAAAATCTCCAAATAGTTTATCATGGAACAGACGGTTTATATAATTCAGTTTTATATTTCAGTAGAAGTTTGGAGTGAAACACATTGGTGGATATGATGATGATATGATTGGTTTAGCAATGAGAGCTATAAAAGGTGAAACAGAATTTAAAGATGGTATGTCTTATAATAAAGATGATTTCTACCGTTGCAGTCATATCCTAGAAAGATACGGATTTTCATTCACTAAATTCATGAAATGTTTAGAAGATTTAATGTTAAAAGGCCGTAACCCAGGTTTCCTAGGGTTAGAGAAATTTGGTTTAGTATTTAATCTACCTGTTTCTTGGCGTATGGGTACTCGTTTATATTCATTCTATTTAACTAATAACAAGAATCAAATCAATCATTATGGGCAACATAATAACGATGTAATCACTAAGTTTAGGAATGAGTAAAGCGGGTTATGTAAATAGGCTCTTTGAGGGTATTTATTATAACTCTGGCCCAACACAAGCGGGTGGTGGATTAACTGAAACATATAAGAAATTCGGAACATTAGACAAAGGTAAAGTATTAGTAAAAGGTAGGCGCGAGTTGATCTAAGATTTCATATAAGTATAATCGTATTCAAAAGCACAGTGAGTACAACAAATATAAGCAACAAGAGAGTTTGTAGGGATGCAAAAAAACAGAATAAATAGACAACAAAAAAACGAAGCATGATTTCTCATGGTTGTTTTTTTCTTCTCAGGCACAGTTTTTTTCAGCAGTAAGTTAATGTGTGATAAATATGTCCTGAGTCATATTAAAAATACAGTAGGGCGTTTGCTAGCGTTTAGTGATGATTAGAAGTCAGCTAACGGTTGATCTGGTAATAATTGAGAAACAATCATCTTAAATGAACTTTTTGTAGCTCATTGTAGATAATTTCATTTAATGAGTGGTGATTGAGCTTAGTAGTAATAAATTGAGGCATGTTAGGGAATAGAAACTAAGATTTTTAATTCCATGAGAGTGCTTTCGATTTCTTTTTAGAGCAGTAGCAGTGTTAGGGATAAATTTATTGATAATAGTAGAACTTTATCTTCATCAATTGTTTTTTTCTCTTAGTGGTGAGTAAACAAATTCTTTTAATCCAACGGGCATAGCCCTGTAATGATGAAATGGCCCATATCATTTTGGCATACAATCTTATCAGACATTGGATAAAGCGAAACTTTCTGAAAATAGAGGGTCTAAATAGTTAACAGATGTATCTAAGATTACATAGTCATACATAGTTTTGAGAACTTTTATTACTTCTAAGTAGAATGCTGGACTAATTGCTTCAGCATTTTTTGGTGTTTTAGGAGCAAATAAAAAGTCTGTATTAGATTTAGGATTGTGATAAATTCCTTGTTTAATATGTTCTTCTGTTAATTTTTCAGTATTATCTTTTCTAGCAATATACACATTAACTATGTTAGGGCTTGTTGCATTATTTAGATAGCCTAATTGACCGTCTTTCACATCTAGGTCAACAGTAATGATTTTTGGTGCATGGTCAACTAATCCTTGTTCAAATGCTTTTTCTCCAGCCTTACTTAGGAAAGCACCAATACCTGTACTATCTGTTGATTTACCAGAACCACCTTTAGATGAAGTTACAGTAATAACAATACCATCACCAGTTGATTCATAATTTAACACTTCTTCGTCAGAATCTTCTTCAAAGCCTTCAATTTCACCCATACCATTATCTGTATCAAGAAGTTTGCTAACTGCTTCTTTAGTATCTTTAGGAACTAATGGAGAGTCTACATATTTAGAGATTGAGCCATACAATTCATCAAGTATTAAATCTCCATACTCCACAAAATAGAATGGAGTATTAGCATTATATGAATCATCTTCTTTAGCTAATTCAAATTGTTTATTTTTTTAATTGCTGTTCTAATTTTACTTTCTTCGGAGTCTATCTTGTGGTGGAATTAAAATGTTGATTACAGAATATGGAGCTAAGAAAGCCGCTAATTCTGAAAACAAATCTGGGTTATTGTTGAATAGGCGAGAAAAAAGAATTACAACAGAAGTGTCTTTTGAAATGTTACCATTATCATCATCTAATTCCCTTTCTAAAGTTCTCAACATTTTCAAGTGGTATTTGAAAGTCCCGTTCAGTTCCATATCCACAAAGAACTTTTATAAACGACTCTGTCCCACAAAAGTCTATTTTTATGTTGCATAATTTTTCTCCTTTAAAAATCTTTTAATTTTTTTCAATTAAAATATCGTATAGTTATATTATTCTACAAATCTAGTTAAAAAAAGAAAAGCTATTAAGCTTTTCTATTTTTGTGATTCTAATACTGCATTTGGGTTCGTATCAAAGATTTCTGCCCAGCCATCTGGTGCCATAATTTGCACGATACCAGCATTTCCTTGACAATCTTTCATTAAGCAAGTACCTGGTTGTAAATCGGGTAGAATAGAAGCCCAACCTGGGTCTTCTAAACGCATAGCTGCTACAGTCATGTCGTTATCTCTTTCATCATTATTACGGAAAGCGAAACGAGTAGTAATAGTGTTATCTAATGAAGCGCTATCACCGAAATTCAAATGCTTAGGTGATTGAGAGATAAGTAATACACTCATGTTAAGTGAACGACCTAACAAAGCAACTTCACTCATCATAGCTTTACCCTTTGGAGTACTTGCAACAGACCATGCCTCGTCAATTACAAGAGTTTTTCTAATCTTTTTGTCAGAACGCATAGAGTCAATAACTTTTTGTGTTAATAAACTCATAATAGCAATTGAAATACGTTCACTGTTACTGTAATCATTGAAAGATTTTTCAGAAGTTGGTAATGTTAATCCCATAAGATTAGCAACGATAGTTCCATTAGAAATATTTAACTCTTGTTTCTTTTGAGAGCGTTTATCTCTACTAAGAAGTTTTCCTAATCCAACTTGTAAATACGTTTGTAGTGTCATACCCACACTTCTAACTCTTTCATCATCTCTGTAACGGTTCATTGCGTCTGCAACAGACATAAATGATGGTCTATCATCTTCGGACCACATCTTTGATAATAGGATAATTGTACTTTGTAATTCATCATCAATTCTCGACAAGAAACAAGTATATCCATAGTTAAAGCAGTATTTTCGGCAATGTTATTAGTAAATGAAGTTGGGTCTAACATGGCATCTTTTCATCAGTGAATTTTCCATTTTGAACAAAACATTCCAAATATCGGGAACATTATGTGAAATCATAAAGTTTGCGTAATACAATAAAGTCATTTTGGGTCAAGGATACGAGTGATCATTCATTGGGTTCGCGACAAGACAAAAATGAAGAAGGAAAGTTTGGCGGATGAGTGGACTGAAATGAATGATACAGGTGCATAGTTTTTGTGAAATAGCATAATGAGAATCCCAAAAATACAGGTGTTGGAGTTCCTACAATAGAAACTCCAATCATAGTGACTTGTTGAATATTTACCTTACTTACCATTATATTTTATTCCTCATTTTTAGTTTACTTAAATATTCTATATCTGACCTACGAGAAACAACAATAGAATTATCAATTTTATAAGTGTGTTCTTTCTTTGCTGGTTTATGGTCACAATAGTATTTAGGGAACTCAAATAGAGAATTTGAGTTTTAGTCCAATCATAGAATGATTTACCACTCCCATATAGGTTTGCATCCATAATGCTTGCTAAACCAACTGGAGGGCCCAAAAGATTAAAGCAGCCGTCCATATATTTAAAGTATGAAGTTTAACAATAAATAAATAACCCATTGGGAAGCCCCAAATAGCAAATGTGATAAACAGATAAACCCAGAAAATTAACCTCACTGTTTTCCCTTGAATTTAATGTCAAATAATGAATAAATAAGGAGTTCTTTCTCGAGAATAAATCTGCTCATATCCAAAACCTTACTGATAGTCTATTTTTTCTCTGCCATATTTGACTCCTTTTATTTTGAAATATCAATTGAAATCTTATTTACCAACATGCTTTAGAAATTTATGTGATTTATACTCATTTAATTCAACTCTGCCCAGAAACTTGAAATTAAATACACCATTCCAATCTTTAATTTCTGGCTCGAGCGGGTAAGGCAATCTAGCTAATTGTTGCTCGTACAGCGCGAATTGATTCACATAACATGTAGGTACCGCCAGCTGTATGGATGTCGTTGCTGGAGTCCCAAATTACATTCTAGCAATAATATAGCGCGCATGTGACTTGCTATATTGGATGGAATAATCGTAGGATAATCGCGCGTTGATGCAATTGGACAGTCTATCCGGTTTATAGTGATTGGGCATTGTCATGGCTAGGGAGTAAGGACATATGCCATATTATCACTTTTAGGATCTCAAGCAGAAATAATCAAAGCTGTCTTGAGCTTTGGATGTATCTTTGATTTCTTGAATAACATTAGATGCGCCCAACATAGCGGAAATCTGTCTCCAGTCTATGAAGCATTGGGCTCATATCGCTCTATCATCTTGGTCAGTTTGTTACACACACGATAAACAAAGTTCCTGCTGGTTCATATTCTTTGAATTTGACTTTAATTCAGAGTCATCATAAATGTTGGTCTCTCTCTCTCGCTCTCTGTCTGCAGGTGTTGCATACTCACAGATGCTTTTGCAGCATTCTTGCAAATCTGATCCTATAGTGTTTATTAAGTTCCTTTCATTTGAGTACTCCCACTCAGACTGTGCAACGTTATAATGAGTGAACTTTAATAATCATGTTGTTTTTCTTGGTATAATTCTTCTTCATCTTTTCATGTCAAACGCTTGTATCTTTAGATACTGGAATGAGGTAATAAGCATTAGACAATACAAAATTGGCGATCTTCCAGTTTTATGTGGCGTGCGGTAAGTTTGAACTCCTAAATAAATGTATCAAAATCTTGCAATTCTTTTGAAATTGAATAATCCAGTCCCAAATATGGTAAATTGGCTAATATATAATTTGACATCTAATTCATGCTATATAAACGTTGCATATTTATTGATAACTTCTATTGAATCAGCATACATATATATTAACATATTCATTTCTTTTTCTAATTCCCAAGCTCTATTCAGGTTATGGGACGAAAATTGATTCCAAATAGGATTATTCATCTTAATATTTCAAATTAGCATCTACTGATAGGCATAAATTCATGATAATATTCTCAGGCGTCTTTTTAGTAGTGCAATGGGAAAAATTAATTTAATCGTATCTATTTTTGTGTTCCAAAGATAGAGATAGTGGTGTATCAGTTCTATTTTTCTGTTTCCAAAGAGTTTTTAATAATAATTCTAATTGTTCTAAGTAAGTCAATCAAAGATGTGATAATATTTTAACATAATTTGAAACAGTTTCAGAGTACAGTTCAGAAGTTTTTCAATCTTATCATTAAAGATTTTTATTTAAAGTTTTTAATTCATGTTTTTTTGTTTTTAGAACGAGATCGTAATAATATGTATCTGATTTCAATTCAGATTTATCAAGATGATCATTCAAATCCAAAAAGTATAATATTTCATGCAGTCATTCCTTTTTATTTTCGTTTTATTTGTGTCTGGTGCGTGTGGCGCAGTTTTGGGTGTTGTTAATGTAAATTATCATGAATTGGGTTCAAAAACGAGATGGACTGGGTAATAAACAAAAAGAAGAATAAATAGAGCATTCTTCTTCATTATTCTTTTTGCAAAAAGTATTAACAAAGTAATTGGCAGAAGTATAGCGTCTGATTCGTTATCGTCAACATCTTGTGGAATTTTTCTAATGGTAAACGCATTGAAAAATTCTTTGTATTCTTTGCGTTGTCATTTTGGCGATTTGTAAAATTTTCTCCAAGTAGAAACATTGACAAAGTTTATCATATCATGAGTAAAATTGGTTAACATAATTCCATCGGTGGCAAAATTCTTGAAAAGCACGGGTTTGGTACAACGTTAATATCTTCTATTGCAACAATAGTAATATTATATGTTTCTTTTAATTTGCAATTTCATCTTTCATGCAAATAGATGTGGCGAAATTTTTTTCTGTATTCAGCACTTTGGGGGTGGTGAACTCAAGATTTCGAGCAATTCATAATTTTTGTAAATCATAAATTGGCTGAAACTATTGAAGTAGTAGAAGCATCAAGAGATGAAGGTGATACTTTAATCATTTATTGGCTCTAAGAATTTTTCCAAATTGTTTTTATCAATTCAGAAAGAGTGGTAATTTGTTTTGTCATAGTTTCTTTAAGATTTGTAGTTAAATCTTCTTTAGTTAGTGTAGATGAAGTCAATGAGTTAAAGATAATTTTTCTTAGCATCTTCAAAAAGTTTTAGAATAAGGGAGATTCATTTTGTTGTGTATTGATTAGTTGAATTTTGCAATCAATTTAAGTAATTGAGTAGAAGCGATTAAACGTTCTTTAGAGAAGGGTAAATCCTAATTCATTTTCTTTTCCTTGTAGGAATGAAAAGATTTCAAAGCAAGTGTTGTTTTGAACTGTAGTTATCGTCAGTAACGATTTCTTTTGGTGGGCTCAAAGAATGAGGCGGTATCTTTTGCTACAAGATTCAATGAGAACTTTTAATTGTTGTGGGTCATTAGCTGGGTGTGCAGTAATGTCATTGAGACAACGAAAAGTCCCGATATTGAAATTGTAAATGGCAACGTTTGAGAGTATTTTTCTTTGAGATTTGTAAATCTGGTTTTAATTCATTGGAATATTGACATCAAGGTGTGGTTTTCTTCTTTGGTCAAAACGATAAAAGTAATTTAACGCTTTTCTACGAGCTCAGTAGCAATTTTGGTAAATCATAAGATTTGGCACATGAAAAATTAATCCATATTTTGCATTTTTCTGGTTTGAGTTTTAACGTTGATGAAATTTGGTGATTCTTCAATTGTAGTTTCAAAAGCTAGTGCAAGATTGACAACGAAACTCAAAGGTTGTCCTTTTGAGTATCTGCAAACTGTATCAATTATCGTTTCCAATCCAACCATCTTTTTAATTCTAAAAGCATTTCTAAGTCCTTTATTAAATATTTATTTTTCATATCATTCTAAAAACAGTTTTTATTAAATTGTTTTATAGTTATATTATTCCACTTTTTGAACTCAAAAAAAAGGTGATAAACTTTAATATTTTTATCACCTTTTTTTCAATTATTGAAACATCTTTTGAAAGACTTCTAATTCTTTAATTTTTCATTGCAAGTTGAACAATAAAAACTCCATGTTTTTTTCTAATGCCCAACTGATTGGTCCAATAATATCCATATTGAATTGTAAACAAATTGCATATACAATAGCAACAGTTATTACAAAATAAATATATCCTTTAATATGATTTGCTCCTTTTTGCATTTAAACCCCCCGTTCTAATTATAATTCAAAATAATTTTTACAATAGCAAAAATTATAAGCATTGTAAATATTGGAACAACAACTTTGTATTCAAAACTACTTCCAGCATGGATTCCACCCTAATCTATAAGTCCACCACCTCTTTCCATTATGGGCGATTGGCCACAAAGCTGGAGTCCCCGAAACGGTTAGCGTGTCACCTAATATGTGAATTAAATATCCAAGTGAAGTTAGGATAGCTATCCACGAATCAGCAATATCAGATGGTGAAAAAGTTAATATGATAATTACAAAGATTATACTTGAACCAAATATAAAAATATACCCAAACAAATCTCTTTTACTTTTTGAATGAGTTTTCAGCGAATAATGAGATCATGCCCAATTGATAACAAATGATTAACCGAGCCTGCTAAAAGGATAGATTGTAACATTTCCTTGGCCTAAAAAACTGTCTTTTACTTCTGTTTTAATAGAACTCAAACAGAACACAATAATACCAACAATAACACTTGCTACAGTGCCAAAATCCTCTATGACTCATCCGTATCATTATCTCTTTGTTTTTTGTTACGCATATACAACCAATTGCACTTGCTCTTGTTAATTTAGAAATTAACTTACCAAATGCCCCTAATGTAGAAATAGCCCACTTTTAACATTGTCGTCAGTCTCCACTATAACTATTGTTGCACCAACCAAAACAATAATATTATTTGATTTTAATATTGTATTAAATATAAAGTTTGAAAGAAAGTCAACTAGCAATAAGAAGAAAGTTCAATACGCTGACAAGGAATGTGTTAAACCCATGAATCCTTTTTCATCTTTTAATTTTAATAATAATTTCTGTATTCATGCTAATCCTTTTTTTATTTTTTTATATCACAAAAGAGCATCTTAATATGCTCTTTTAATCACGAGATTTAATATCCGAAGAATAAATCTTCATCATAAGAAATTTCTTTTCTCAATCGACCAGAATATTCTTCAGCAATTGCTTTCAGCATCGGTCGACTACTTTTACAAATTCAGAAACAACTAAATCTGTAATCATCATCTTTACTAATTCATGGAATTTGCTTCCTTTAACCCTCTGTTAGTTGAAGGTGACTTCTTCACCTTGTGTAAATTTTGTATGATGATTTAGATTTAGAATAGAACAGCATCGATAGGGTAGACAGGTGGGAGGAAGAAAGTTTCTTATCGTTTTGAATACAACAGTGACCAGGGTTGAACTTTCTAGTGTAGAGATTGGGAATTTATAAGTTGACAGTCTTCAGTAATAATGTATAAATATTTCTCATAATCTTCTTCAGTTAATGGAATCAGCATAAATAATTTTTCTCATTGAGGAAATCAGATTTGAGCTAGGGGTGATTTAATGTTGTTCTTAACAGTATTTCACAGTGGCGTCAGTAACAATCAATACAAAACTATGGTGAGAAATCTAAGTTATTAGGGTAGGATAGTAACAATTTATCTTCATCTACAGAAACAAGGTTTTGTAGATGATGGTATATCAAAGGAATGGCCTAGCACTGATTGTTTCAATCGTGAAAAGTCATTTTTAAGAATGTTAATAGGTCTTGGTAGTTGTTTTAATTCAGATTTGATAGGAACATGAGTATTAAATGCTCCTCCAGTGATTGTAGATAGTTAGATGAGTAAATGGTAGTATCTACGTTCTTTTCTAGAGTTTCATTTTGTTTTGCTTTCTTTGTCAGCAAGTTTCATCTTCTAAAGTAACATTATCAATGAATGTTTCTACGGTCGTGAAATAGACTTCTTGCTGATCTTCAATAATTGCAGAATCGATGAGATTCATCATTTAAGATTTTCTAAATCTTCGCTTCCCTTTACATGAAATCTGTTCAATTTCTAACAAGATTTTATCTTTATCTAGACTAGTTTAAAACAGAAAGGATAATTTAAGAATATAATCAGTCGGGATTCCATTGATGGCAAAATTCTTCATAATATTATCTCTATAGCATCTTCAATTTCTGATTTCTAATAATGTTAATAGCCTTTATCTAAATCAGTCAATGCTGAGCCCGCAACACGCAGAGCGTTGTAGACTTCTCTAACTATTTTCTAATTTATATTCAAAGTTTATTGATAAAAGCTCTTTACGCTGGTCAACGAATGTATCAATTCAATCAAACATAGTAGAAACAAGTGGACGATCTCATCTCAAAAGTGATCATATTGACAGAGAAGTTTGTTTCCAATGACCAACCTAAATAAATCTTCTAATACAAGATAAGGGTTTGGTGATTTAATCAATGACTTAGAACATTGGCGTATCGCGAAAAGGTTTCCTGAATCAACGATTTCAGTTAATTTATGTTTCTTTTATCTTACCAATTTCTTCTTTGATTTTTCAATGGAAATTTGATGAGGGTGAGTAGAACAATTTCATATTTCCTCGTAGGAGGCAGCGATTCGTATTTCAGTGTCCTGTTCTGTCTCTCTTGCGTAGAGGGGCTCCTTGGCAGTTCAGTATTATTCCTTGGTCAGTCAGGTCCAAAATGTTGAGAAAATGTCTGTAGACGTCTGACTTTTGAATCAATTGGTCAACAGTATTAAGTTAATGCGTCGATAGTGTCGATGAAACTCATTGGGTTGCTGAGGGTCATGTGATAGGCTCACAGCTGTAAGCCACGGCAGTATTGTTGCTGGCGGATAGGCGTTTGGTAGTATTGATCTGGAAGTTCGGGCACTTAGTGAAGTTGGGTGCATTTCGGTACATGATAGTCAACATCTTCTACAGTTGAGGTAAGCAGAAAGAGTGGGAGTTGAAGCTCATAGTGATCGGACGTGGTGGAGTATCAGCGCGGTTTGTATGGGCAGGGTGGCCAAATCATGGCGGATTCAACAACAGGTGGTCGAGAGATGGACAATCTTGAGCAAGTTGGCGTGGTTCTGTGCAACAGATGAATGTGGGTGATGTGGTGATGCAATGGACAGTACGTGGTGTTTCGAGGTGTGGCAGTTTGTGTTGGTTTATTTCTATGATGGCTATAGTCCAGTACGCTTTGTTTTGAGAGCGGGTTCCGGAAAATCTTGGCCAAGGCACGTGATTGGATAACATAATGAGCATGTAGGTAAGGTAGTTTTCAATATAGAATGGTTTGATTGGTTGAACGATCAGTTTAATGGCAAGGTATCTAATCATTTTCTTTGTTCTTGATTCTGGCAAAACTCGTTCAATCTTTTGTTTGTTTGCATCAATGATAATTTCAAAGCAGGGTTTCAAACCATGCGTTCGCGTCAGTTGTCTATGATTCAGTGTTAATGCAGCGGTCCTAACACCGTGTAGGCCCCCGAGATCATAGGAAAATTTCAATTTTTAGAAATCTTAGTAGCATTTTCATTTGTTTGGTAGTTTGAGTCCGTTTAAAGTCTTGTGAGAGCAAAAGTGAAATGTCATTATAGGTAGGCTGTAGCGTCATTGTTGAGGTTTTTCTTTTATCTGGGGCATTTCGTTAGTAGTAGCAATCTGATTTCAGTCCGTTTCAGAAACAATGTGTTGAATCACATTTGGTCAATTCTGTTTCTAATTTACAAAAGCAGATTGAGGTATGTTTTCAAATAAGGAATAGAAGTCCTGGAGCTGGACGTGGTTTTAGCTGGTATAGTGTTTCTCTTTGTCGAGTTGGAAGGAATTCTTTTTGTAGCAATGTTAATTAAATTCTGTGAGTTTCTGTTTTGTGTTTGCTAAGTGTAATGTTTTGTACGAGAGATAATACGGCGGGTCTGATTTTATCAATTCTAGTGGTAAAATAAACAAAAGCATTCATATTGCTCTTTTGCATAAAGGAATAACGAAGCGTCCATTTTCATCTGGCATAGATGGGTGTGATGGTAAATCAATGATGAACTAGTTCTTTTTAATGGCGAGTTCGTTTGAGCATCTTGCACAATTCGTCTTACATTATCAAGTTTGGCATTGGTGAAAGCAAGTATTGAAAGTCGTAAAGAGTGCTCCCAGTCGTATAGGTTTGACAAAAGTTTGACATTCATTGCGTGTTTCTAAATCTTCATTTACGTTAGGACAGTTTGGTTTAGCAATAAGTTTTGCAGTGAATTTCGTGTGTTTGCTCTGGCGGGCATGAATAGGCAGTTGGTACGCGATGTCCTGTCTCGAACTCTGGTTGAGGGTACAACAGCAGAGTCTTGCGAAAAGTATTGGTTCCAATCTTGGTCTATATTTCTTGTATATGTAATTCAATGCTGGCGAGTGAGTAGCATGAGGTTCAGTTGAGTCATGCAAGCGCTGAGTGCTTCAAGCAATGTTGGTTTTGGTACTGCAGCATTCAGGAGGCGAAATAGGTGGCTAAAGAAATTATAAGAGCGTCTTGGATGGGAAGAAATATTCATTAGTATTAGATAGTCAGTTAATTCTAGTATCGAGTGTTGCTACCATCTCTTTAATCTGACGTTATTTCTCTTGAATCGTGGATTATGATGGTCAACATAAGGAAACATATAGTAGGAGTTTCAGCACATGAAAAGTAATGAAGTTTCTTCAGTGTGCGCAGCTGTGTTCTAACAACATAGCATAAAATGTTTGTTGGTCGGGTAATCAAATGGGTTAGAAGGGTGACGTATAAAGCGTAGGATTATAATTTGAAATTTTCTTGTGTCCAGTCTTGGCGGGCAATCCAGAGCTCTAGTATGAATGGTTTATCCAACAAAGTCCTAAACGTGTCGTAGCATGTCCTAATTTTCACATTAACAAACAAATTCTAGGTCCTTATGGCGGAAACGGGTAATATAAAGTGTAGCAATCTTTTTAGGCATCAGGTGGGCGAATATATGGCTTCAGAGGCGCATGTGGCATGCTTGTTTTCTCTGGATCTTTAGCAAAATCTCTGCAATCGTCATCAAAGTGAGGGAGACTCTTTTGGAGCAAGGAGATTTTCTCTATGGTTCTTTCTTCTTCTGTGGAAAGGAGCGAAGAATGAGTCTCACCATAGTAAAGTAGAACAGATTTAAAATCGTTTAAGATGAGTAATTGCAATCTCGAGTCTCGGGTTTAATAGATTTATCTAAAATGTAATCAACTGTATATGTATGTGGGTGAATTTGTGCGGTGGCGTCTTGGTGGTGATAATTTAATTTTATCAGTTTTCTTGGGTTCAGCGACATCCAGACATGGGCAACTAGGTATTTGGTGTACATGAATAACATTTTGGTCTCCTAAGTCTATATTTATAATCTATTGTATAGTTATATTATTATGCTTTTTGGCCAGAGTCAATATATATAACAATGAAAGCGTTGCAGTAGCATGAGCAGCCCAGTTATATTGGTGGCAGTCAATTTGTTTTCGATAAACAGGTCCAAGGATATGATAAACAATAATTGAGTATTATATTGCCATAGATAGGTCGTAAATTTTGTGATATGTAACCAAAACTAAATAAAGCAGGTATGGCATGCATAATAAAGCATATAAGTTTGAAAGTCGTTAGTTATTTCATAGAAAAATCCTCTGAAGAAAACAATTCTTCTATAATTGACAACTTTCACAACAGCAGATAATAAAGCAAACATAATCAGGTGATGGTTTTGTATATATTTTTCACGTTGGCAACAGTTGTGTTAGTAGGGATAAATATACGATAGAACTGGTGACGAAGTAAAAATAGCATTCAGTGGAAAGAGTCATGGAGTATGGGTGAGCAAATAGTTTTATAATCTATTTTTCTTTTTGCGGTTTTGTAATAAAAGGGGTGGTACAATAAAATAAGAAATAAAAATAGTAAAAATGTTAAACACATGATTAAATTAGTAAAAACGAGGAATAATATTTATTCCTATTGGTTAGTAATATTACGGAATTTCAACAGCATAAAATGTTAAAAAGGATATTTGATATATAATTAAAATTTGTTTTCATATATAGTGCATAGTCGTTTTTCTCATATGTGTTATATATCACAGGCAGGGAGCAGTAGGGAGGGCGTGTTTCGATAAATGTATCGATCTACGGTAAAACAAGGTTTCAAAACAGGCTAAAATGGAATAGCATCAAAAGGGTGGGTATTTTTATTCAAAGTATTGAGTCATTGGCCATTCTTCAATTTTCAGAAATGAATGAGTCATCAACATCGGTGAAGATTTCAATAATGATGTATTTATCGTTTGGATTTTCAGTTTGAAAATCATAATCATGTAACGAGATGCTAGAAATAATTTGCGGATTAAAATCTTGGGTAGAGAATAATTTATCTTTGGTAGTATTCTTTGATGATGTCGGACGTCTTCTTGTGGGTGTCACAGCATAAGGTGCTGGTTTCTTCTTGTGAAGATAAGTTTAAGCGTGATTAGCATGTTTCTTCAAAGTAATTGGATGGGTAGGTAACACCAGTGCTTGAAATATGGTTTGGCGATTTTCTAGTAATAAATATGGTATCAAGTATGGAGTTTCGGGAGCAGGCAGATAACAAATTTTCTGTAATAATTAAACGCCATTTTATAAGTATCGTCAATTGAGTTGAAGCAGATAGTCTTTTGATTTCAAGTCAGGTCTGGGTCGCGGTACATTGTACATATTGATAAAGTTGTTCTACGATGAGAAATGATTTTGTTGATATTGAACTCATTTACTGCAAAGCGGGCTGAGGAGGAAACTCATCGTTTGGGCGGAATTAACGTATCATTCATTTTAGTCTCCTTATTCTTTAATTTCAATTCAAATTGTCTCAATTAGATCGGTATCTTTTTATATCAGACTATCTTTGTCGTTTTCGCATTCATGCAAAGACATGTGTAGCTGATGAAATCTCAATATAGGATTCTGAAAGCAACAATAATGTTCCTTTAGAAATCATAAGGCATGGTAGCTTTTGCAGGTTGATCTCAGTAGAATGTTCAGAAGCTGAGCTCTGAAAAGTAGTTTGCGTTAGAGTTCTCTCTTAAGTTGTATTTTCGTCAGTTTTATTTTCTGTTGTGTACAGAATTGTGTAGTTGTTTCAGCATTATTGTCTATATATATCTATGTATTATCTTTTGGAACTCATTAAAGGTGAAATAGCAGCAAAAAGCAATTAAAAACAAATGAAATAATAGTCGTAGGAACTTTAGATTGATTTCTTGTAGTCAAAATTGAAATTAAATCTTTTAGGTTTATTCGTCCTTTTTCTCTAGAGTTTTGTGACTCTTCAGGTAGCAGTACAGATTCTGGGTATTTCTTCAATTTCAGACTTAGTTAAGATGATGATTTCAGAAGCCGATGCAGGCTGTTTTGCTTCCAAAATCTGGAAAATCATTTATGAAAATCATCATCTGTAAGTTCTTGCAGGTTTCTTCAAATTCTTCATGAGTATTTCGGCGAATTAAAATCATTATCTAAGGACGGGAGTTTGGGACAGTGGTAATGGCAGTAGTAGCAGATCTCATTATATTTTTAAATCATTGGGTTGTTTGGCATAGATTTCCATTGCGTTCTATATCGTCATAAGTTTTATCTGGGTAAATCAATCTGATTGTATCGTTTAGTTTCGTTCAATCTTTCTATATAGATACTCTAAGATTTTTATTCTTAAGTTTTGGTTTAGCGAGATGGTGGCTCATGTGAGATAATGGGGTAAAACAAAACAACAATTTAGGATTTCCATATGAACTCAGAGACATTTCAGTGAATTTAGGTGTTGGTATATCAAATTTGATAAACAATGTTTTTCAATAGGAGTTGGAATAGAGCTAATCTGATTATATCATTTCTCCCAGGGTCATTTGGTAAATCCCTAATCTTTCGGGTAAGAACATCGTCGAATTTTTGGATTGCAGTATATTTTTCTATTCCAGCAAGTAAATCCTTATCCATACGAAGTACAGCACGTGATAATTTATTGGCATTGTTGGTGCATATATTTATTCTTTTTGTTTAGTCGTTTTTGAAGATTCTCTGGTCTTAGGAATGTAACATATTGTCCAGTAGCGTGAGACTCTTGAGCATCAAGATGTGAGTCTCTTCTTGTTCGATTTTATCTAATGGGTGACGAGATAAGAATAGTTCAGTTAAATCGGATGTCCTTGGTGCGATTTCATATGAGGAATCATCAGTATTCAATTTAATTTCATCTGGAGTTCTGGTAAACAAATTGAGAATAAGTTCTTTCTCTTATTGAGTTTTTCTTGTTTCTCAGCAGTTTGATTAGTTTGGTACATTATCAACAATTGATTTACGAGTAACGCTAAGCAATCAAAAAGCATCATATGAGCAGGAACTTTTAATGGCAGTTGTTAATCCTTTATATTTAATCATACGAGAAATAAAATCAGTGATTGAAGTAAATTTGAAAGCTCTTGTTGAGTATTTATAATGGTGAACAAAGCGTGGTTTAGGGGAATCTCTGTAAAAGCGACAATCCATAAACAATTGTATTTTCTTCAGTCATGGTTGGTGTGATAAGAATGTCGAGTCATTCACAGATGGCGGTTGGATTCTTAAATTCATTCTTTTTGAGATTCAGCAATGTATTCTCTAATCTTATCAGGTGTGTCATTAAGTTTTTAGTGAAGAAGCAAATTCAGTGGATAATGGAACTTTTAAATGAAAAAGCAATATAAGCATTTAAAGCATATGATACAGAGTGAAGTTTATTAAACATATTCGAAAAAGCAACAATGGCTCAAAAAGAAGATTTGGAAGTTTCTTCATCATGGCATTATCAATCATGGCTAATAAATTTTTCCAAGAGATTTCATTAAGGAAAAAATTTTCTTTTGGCGTCATTTACGCAAATCATCGAACTCTTTAGGAGTAAATCCAGCACATTCTTTAGCAATTCTCATACAGTCCTCTTGGTAGACAACAAGTCCATAAGTATCTTTCAATAGTTCTTCGAATTTTGGTAAAAGGGAGCTCATGGATGGAACACGAACGGCTGGGTTATTTTTTTCTTTGAGCAAATTGTAAATGAGATTTCAGGCATTGGGGACTGGACGATACAATGCAGTAACGGATAAGTCCATAAGTCTGTTGGTTGTAATTCTCTGCAACATTTCTTTGAAGCTGGGATTTGAGAGTGGAAGATAGCAGAAGTTTCTGCATTGTGAATAGTTTATAAGTTAATTCATCATCTAAGTCTCGAACAGATGATCATTAACATCAATAGTAATTCCTCTTGTCTTTTTAACGTTTTTAATGAACTCGTCAATTAAATCAGTGGTAATCAAGAAAGTCCATTTTGATAAGTCCTAGAATTTCACAGTTGTAGTAATTCCATTGCGTTGGCGATGATGAAAATAAAAGTACTGTCTGATTTGAACAGGAACAAGATTCTTTGATTGGTTTAGAAAGAAATAAGCATGCGCTAAAGGGTGGACTGAGTTTCTCTCATTCAGAAAGTCAAGTACGGGACGCAGGTGAGCAATTTCCTCTAATTCTGGTGTGTTTAATTGAATACATAAATCAGCGAACTCGTAATATTCAAATTTGGGTTAAAGCATAGTAGTAATTGTCATTTTTCTTTTTCAATGGCGTCTGGTGATATATTTGACAGGGTGGTCAGTGAGCAAAATTCAATCCATAAATAGTGACAGATTTAGAAAGCATTTTTGAATGGACTAGGGTGTGATAGTGAGCAGCATTATCAGTCCCATATAGATGCAACGTCGATGGGTTTTCCACGGTGTATGGAGTCGTATCTACGTCTGGGTTTGTGACATGGGTCAATGATTTTAATAGATTTAATCTTTCAGAAATCATCTTCTGGGCAGTCGAATTCTAATTGATAAATATCTATTTTTCTTGAAACGTTGGTTTTTCTTTTCAGATACAATGATTTTGAGTACTTTCTCATCTTCGTATTCAATTTCAAAGATGGGATGGGGCATCAGAGATAAAACGTTCAAAAAGCAAATTGAGATCGAATAGGGTCAGTGTTTGAAATGTTTAATAGATAAACAATTTCAAAAGATTTCCACTTTTGGGCGGGCGATTGGATGAAAAGATTATTGATGGGACATTGTAAGTATTCTTGTGCGAAATATGAAATAAAGTCATTGACTAAAAATAAGTTTCTCTTTCAAAAAGCAATTTTGCATATGAGTTCTTCTTGAATTTCTTTTTGGTTGATGAGCACGTTTTTTTCTTAGAAGCTATCTACTAGTAATCAAAATATTCTAAATCAAATTAAAGTCTCAGGGCAATTTTGGTTTTGGTCTTAAATGCACATCATGAGTAAGATTTGTGTTCAATCTTATCAGCAATTTTAATTGTATTAGTGATTTTGGCAGCAAATATAGCAATGTTTTATACATTTGTTCATAATCAGCAACAGTTTCGAAGCGTTGCAAGCTAATGCAGGTCTGCATCTATAAGTGGGTGTTTCAGATAATTTCATATTGAAGTGAGGCAAAATGTTCTTGGTGTGCAGCGAGACTCTCTATCTAAATGATGCCATCATTCAGTAGGAATTGTTTCAATATCTAATTCTTTTGGGCAATTGTAGAGTTTGGCAGAATAGTCAGGGTGAACTGGTATTCCAGTGAAAGTGATATAGAAATCATCATGAAAAATGAACTTTCATTCTTGAAAAGGCATATTCTTTTTGAACTTTATCAATTTGGTTTATAACGTAATCTAATATTTAATTCTGAATCTGGGTCATGAGATAAGATAATAGAGCATCTTTGTATTTAATCAATAAATCCAAATCAATTCTTGGTACAATATAGAAATGGTCTTGATGAAAATGAGTCATTAAGCAATAAAAAAAATAGATTATATGAGCTGAGTATCATTTTTTTGCAGGATGATAAATGAGTATGTAGCATCTATTAGGGATAATTTGTTTAACATTTTTCTTGATGGAAAGATTTCACGCATAGGAAACGTTCATTTTGTAATTGGAATAGTTAAATTCTGAAAAACAATTGGTTTAATATTTTTCTTTCTTACGTTCAGCAATAAATTGATGAGATAAACATGTCATAGTATTAGCATCTGTCAAGGGCGGAACTCCATTCCAAGTTCTTTGCATCTAGTAACATATTCTGTAATTGTTCCATATCCTTTCAACAAAGCTGATTATCTGAGTGGACATGAAGATGAACAAATTTTGATTTTTCCATTTGCTCCTTTTGAATTTTTATAGTAGTTCTATTATTCAGAAATGTAGAAAAAGCAATATTTTTATAGTTGCTTTATTGTTCGTTCGTGAGCAGTTTTGAGTAATCATGATGGTTATCCATAGGTTATGGTGGGCGTCTTGTGAGCGGTACAGTGTTTAGTGTGTGTTTAAGTTATTTGAGTCTATCTTTGTTTGAATAGCAGATAAAATGGCTAATGAAGTAGTAAATAAAAAGCAAATATATAATAAATAAGGTCAAATAAATAGATAATTTGCATTGTATGAAGCAAATAATAGAAAAACAATTGATGCATCTGATTGTGGAGATAGTAGGGATAATGAACATGTTTATATTCTTTTTGAATCATTTCATAGCAAGTATTCCAAAATATAGGAAAAATACAGATGGTAAGAATAGTCAGTCAATCCCTAAATAATTGGAGCTATAACATTGTAGAGACGTATTGATGGCTAAATAAAAGAAAATAGATTAAAAGATGAATTTCGCTAGTTCTCAGCCAGGAAAAGAAACACATTAGAATAAATTAACATGGAGAATTGACGGAATAGAAAATAATGGTAAAGCAAAATGACTTAGGAAAAAGAATGAAGCAATAAGAAATGTGAGGCATTGTTTAGTTGATTTGCTTAATAAATTTTAAAATAATTCATTTCTTGTCCTTAATGTCAGTTGACGATACAACACGTATTGCAAAAGTAGCAGTCATCAGCAACGAAGGAATGGAGCAAATCACAGTGCAACTACAGTTCCTTTTTCAATTGTTGCTGGTTTGTCAGTAATGTTGATGAATTCGGCGTACATAAGACTGATGGGGTTGTTATAATAATCAGAAAATCAATGGCGAGTTGAAACGAAAGTGTACAATTCCTAATTTCGCTTGGCAGTGAGCGGTCATATAGATAAAGGAGTTTCGAAAAATCTTGCATATGTAACTTTAATCCAGTTGGAACAAGTTTAATTTCACTGGACTTTGGATTATGAAGACTTTGCTAAAATCATATCCAGCATGGACATTTCTAGTGTCTGGTAATAAATCTGTTTCATTTTTATATTTTTCTGGCTAATTCAGAATCTAATTTTCATTGCTATTCTTAAACCCTTTACGTTTTTAATTTATAATCATCAAGATAGTGCATTTGTTTTAACAATTGAATTAAATAACAATTTGTTAGTATAAAGTTCGTCGATTTTTTAAATCAAAGCAGTTTTCTTCATTTGCCAGACAATCAACAAATATATGGCACGTTCACTATGATGAGGTCAGAGCGATTCGTATGGTATCATCTTGTCATTCACAAATAATGATATAATACGACTAAATCAGCTATTTAATAATCTTGGCTTATTTAGCAATGATGAATTTCTTTTATTGATTGGGTCTTGTACATCTGTTATAATTTTCCTTATCAATTTCCCAAGCTCTACTAAGCACGTATGTAAATCATAGTAAATGAAGCACGTTAGAATCAGAAGCATCAGATTTCTTCAGTAATCTCGTACTTCATCTCCAAAAGTCAGCATTTTTGAATATCTTCTCTAAATTGGAAAGATCATAGTGGCGTGTTTTATTTTGTTTTGGAAATATTTACAAGAGTTGAGCTGTAAAATAGGTGTTTTGTAAAGTCAATCTTCTTAAATTCTTTTAGCAATTTGTGGTAATTTGAAGAGTAGTTTTGTCTTTACATTGGATAATAATATCTTTTTGTAGTCGCTCTTCGATAATATGGAATCTGGTGTCATTTCTTTATTATCGTTGATAGTCCATAGTCCGAGCCAGACTAATTTACATTCTTTGTCAGAAAATCCACGGCGGATTAAGATCCAGCAAAATTGTTTCTGTTTGAAGTATCAGTCGGAAAGAAAACATGTTGATGATGGCTGACTCTTTCGTGAATAGCGCCATTAAAGTATAATCTAATCCATATTCATAATTTCTTCAGAATTACTAATTTCACGTGAGTAAGTTTCTGAATGAAGTATCATATTCATATTAGTATCATATACAGAGCCATGTGTTGATAGAATATTAAATTTACCTTTGATTGTTTTTAATTGTTTCATGGTTTCTTGTTGAGCAATGAATCCATGGTGAGATACAAAGTGACAAACAATAGCGGGTGCAATTTCAACAACAACATAAGGTTCTGTATAAGAATATAGATTTAATAGGGTTCATCAATTACAGCATTGTGAATTTCTCATAATATCTTCAGCGTCATGATTTCCGGTATATTATAAAAAGGAATGCTTTGCTAATTTTTGTAAAATTCTTTTTACATTGAATGATTGTATAAATGAGTGGTTTAGGAGAATGAAACATATCTCAGGCTAAATGACAACATCGGTTTGAGCTCGATAATTTCATCAATTTGCTTTTTCTAAAGCATCGTAAACATCGTACTCTCAAGTTTTATACATGTTTCAACATCGTCTAAAATTGGCTGGACTATAAACTAAATGGCAATCACTAATTTTGGCTATTTTAAATTCTTTTTGTCATTTTGAGTCCTTTCAGTATTGTAACGGTGCATTGAATTTTTAATGTTTGAGTAATTTTAGTTAACACATTTCTAAAATGGTTATCTTTATCAATACATCTAAGTTCAGCTATAATACAAATTCAATTCAGTAGTTTGTTTTAATATATATTCTAAAGTTTCAGATTTTGGATAAGTTCCATTACTTTCTAAATCTCTAATAGTGCTATTGATTGCATAAGAGTTTTGTTTTGGTAAACATTTAGTAATATCTCGTCTTGGCACACCCGATTCTAATAAAGCAGCTACTTCATAAGCTAATTGATAATGTCTATTCAACCAACTAATCAGACCAAACATCGGTACTTTATTGTTTACCATTCTATTGTAACAATCTAATGCCAATGCTAGATTATGTCTATCTAAAGAGCCAGTAACATCCCACGGAAGTTTTACACCGCTTTTTGCAGGTAAATAAACAGCCACGTCTTGAATAGTGAATTTTTGAATTTCTTCTTTTGGTATTTTCTTTAATGCTTTTTCTAACATTACAAGTGCTTCAAAATTTTCTCCAACATATTCTCTAAGTTGAGTTTTAATATTAGCATTGAGAGGGATATTCTTAAGCACATCAGTTTTTAATGTATCTACTCTCTTAGTCGAATTATCTTCAATAATTCCACCTGAATATTCAACAAGATTTTTAATAGCAGCTAATCCGGCAGAAGATTCTTTCCCGTTAATAGCTTTGTCTGGGTATAAAAATGTGATAACAACACCATTGCCCCACCATTTACCATTAAATAAATGTTTTTCTTCAGTTAGTTTTTTCTTAGTTGGAATCAATTTGCTAAAATTCATTGCAGCTTGTGCTTCGGATAAATCTAGCCAAACTGCTTGTACTCCACCAAACAAATTCTTACTTTGTACTAATCCCTTTCTCCAAGTAGTAGTTTTTACTACATCTTCTTTATTGATTTTTCCATTTTTTTGGAAGATTTCTTCTTGCCTTTTAAGTAAATTAGTAGAGCTTTTATCAATGATTAAAATTAAATTATTTTTTTCAAATGGATAATCCCCGTACTGTAAGTTATCAAATTTCTTTTTACGAGAAAAATCATTATTTCCTAATGAGTATTCATACAGTGAATCATTGCTTCGACCAACATTGTCCCCCATTACAAAATATTCATTTTCTTTTAGAGTTATATCTAATTCTTGTTCTATTTTTTTACTTTTACCTTTAATTCTGACTCTTTCTTTACCATTTACATATACAAAGTCAGAATCTATTTTTTTAAATTATCATTTTGCACAGCAATAACACGTTTAATTAAAGCTTTTATCCTCTAAATAAGACCACGATTTTTGAGCAGTCAAATGAAACAATATGCTCTCTTTGTATTTCATTCTCTTTGCGTAAGAGTATTGTAGTGTTGTTATGAAGTGTCGGTTCCATAGATTGCCCAGAAATAAGAACTAATCTAAATTGAGATAGAAAATTAAACAAAACAAAGAATATAAAAGCAAGCAATATTACATAATAGCGTTTTTTTCATTAAAAGTTTCATTTCCTGTCTAATATTAAATCCGATTGTTTTTAAGTGTATCTAATTCTAATCTAAGTTGATTAGCTTTTTTTGTGTTAACTCTCGAATAATTTCAGAAAGATAGCTAATCTTGCTTCCAATTTTTTTCACAAGCTCAATTCTGCTAGGATTTTTCTTTTCAGTAGCATTAGCAGCTTCAACAGTTAGAATATGATAACGTAATTTATGTTTATATTCAAGTTCTGTTTTTTTACTTTCTTTTTGAGTATATTCGTTTATTTGATTATTGATTTCATTCATTTGTAAGACTGTGCTTATTAAAGTTCTCGTTATATTGTTCAACCTTTAAAGATCCCAAAAAGTTATCAAAATAATTACTATAACTGACAACTTCTATTTCCTTAAAATTTGCTAATTTAATTTCACTTTTTAAAGCTTCAATGTCTAATTTGTTTTGCTATCCATTGTACTCCTCCGCAAAGATTATACTATACTATATTATTCCTTTTTTTGAAACGAAAAGGAATAACTTTTTGACTATTCCTTATCATTTCTTTCTTTAATTAAATCCCTTTCGTCAATCACGTTGTTTTCAAATTTCTTTGCTCCATCATAAGTTTGGTCCTATAAAATGTAATCAAGCCTAATGAGATAGCACAAACAATACTTCCACTTATTGTATAAGTTGCACTACCTGATTTAACTAGAACTAAATCCAATACAATTACAATAAACCAAATAAGCAGCTTTAGGTTTTAATCTTTGTTTAAAGGATAGTGCTTTCTTAATTTTTAGGATTTTTATAATCTTTATTCTCTGCATACACATAAATCAGAGAAAACATTGCTAATCCAATAACACCAAGAAAAATACATCTAACTGTATTGATAAAGTCAATTCCAGGCAAATAAATATCTGTTAAAACTCCAATTGCAATAAAAGTACCAAGAACTCCTAATGTTGCCAGATCAAACATTTTTTTAAATTTGTATTTTTTTGTTGTCTTAAAAAAATCAAAAAAATTTTCTAAAAATTATTCATTTTTACTCCCTCGTTTTGTTTTTAGGAATATGTAACATCTCTAAGTGCTTCATCTCTAAATTCAGAATCATAAACTTGTTTAGCTTCTCTCTTTGCTAATTCAATCAATGATAATGTTTCAATGTCAGTCAAGTCACAGAATCTAAAAGTAGATTCACCAGATTGTTTTACTCCAAAAATATCGCCCTCTTTCCGAGTTCCTAAATCGACCATAGCTATTTCAAAACCGTCATTACTGTCAACTAATGACTGTAATCTTCTAGTAGCCTTTTCTGAATCAGCATCTGAAATCAAGTAACAATATCCTTGGTCTTTGCCACGACCAACACGACCCCTAATTTGGTGTAAAGAACTTGCACCAAATCTATTTGCATCAAGAACAAGCATTACTGTAGCATTAGGAATATCTATTCCTACTTCAATAATTGAACTTGCAATTAAAACATCACTCTTTCTATCCCTAAATTCTTCTATTTTTTTATTTTGTTGATTCTTGTCAAATCCACCGTGTACATACTCAATTTTCAAACTAGGGAATTTTCTACTCAAGATTTTTGCTGTTCTTTCAACAGAGCCCTGATTTTGCTTTTTTTCTTGTACGCGGACTCAACAATAAAGACTTGCATGACCTTTTTTCTATCTCATTATAGATGTGATCCATTCACCACTCATAAAGTTCTTTTAAGAATGTATCAGATCTTTCTTAATCCATTGACCAATATTCTCTTTCTTCCGCCCTTTCCTTTGACTCACCAGTGATTAACTCTACATCACCATACAATGCAAGCATCCTGGAATAGGGACGTCTGACTCTAGCACATCAACTTTTCTACCATCTTTTCTGCTATCTAATAATGCTTCTCTTTGATTTGCTCCAAATTTTTGTTGTTCATCAATAACTACTAATCCTAAATTTCATTGTATTCAACATTTAAAATTGAATGACTCACCAATCAATACATCAACACCACCGTTTTTTTAACTGCATTTAGCTATTTCTTTTCTCTTTGCTTTTATTGCACCAGACCAGATAGCTCACAACATTTGTCTTTAACGGATCAATCATTTTTGCTAAAACTATCATACAATTGTTTAGCCCAAAATTTTGTTGTCCCTAATAAATCCTGATAACCACAATCGACACTTTTAAAGACAGCCTGCTGAATGATACTGATTTTACCTGAACCTGTATCGCCACCCGATTAAGAGATTTTCGCCCTTCGATTCTTTTAATTTCTGAATAATCTTTTATCGCCCCTTCTTGTAATCCCTCCCTTTGTTAATCCATACTAGATTTTTAATAGCCCCTTCATACCCTTTAGGATTGTCACCACTTTTGCAATTCCCTAAAGTTCCTCTACTACTTTTTTTATGTTCAAAGATTAACTGCATATAGAATAGCTCAATATAAGACAAATTATTCAATGTTTCATCATATTCACCAACGTTTTTCGAAAACTCTAACTTTTTAAATTTGAAATCCATAATCTTTCTTTGTTATGTTTAATATAATGACCTATATTACCACCGTCAAAACGTAGCAACAATTCTTGAACGCACCCTTGTTAATACTTTCGTACCAATTTTTTTGCTCTAGGAGATTGTCTATAAACAGTCAATAGTTTAAAGATTTAACTCTTCTTCGCAATATTTGACTCACCGTTAAATTTATCTCTACCAATTCTACTAAAGAAACATAAACTTTATCACCGACGATAGATTTTACCAAATGCTGCACCCCAAAAAAATCAATTGTAATATTTCTTTGTCCGTCATTAACCATCATTCTACGTTTCTATTTAGATTTGCTGAAAATGATTCAATATTTCCACAAATAAATACTCTTACCAAATGGACATTATATGACTTCAAATATTTCAGTCCCTATCAATATAATAACTAGTCCTGATAAAACGCAAATCAACGTCATTGAAATATTTGAAATTTCTGTCTCCCGCTCTGATTTGATAACCATCTTTAATTGAAATTAAATCATATAATTCTATATTGAATAATTCTTCAATCGTTGAATTATTACTTAATGGTTCAGTTAATTTTGCTTCTAACTCTTCTGACATTTTAAATTTTGGTAAAAATGGGTGAGAGAAAGAAGTCAATCAATCTTATAGTTTCATACATACGAGAGAATGGGATAGAATAGATAGTAAGCCTATGATGATTAGCACCTACTATACCCAACAATTTCGTATAAGAGATAAGAGCTGGAGCTTTAATTCCCACATGACTTTTATCTTTTAAGTATAATTCAGGTTCGTCAACATTGCTTGCTAATGCTTCTATGTATTCCTTTTCAGTTTGGTCTAAATATTTGACCATTTTATCACTTAATAAACTCAACCTATAAATAACATAGCAATTAAACATAAGTAGGGGCATCTCATAAAAATACCCCTTGTCTGTTATTGTTTCTGTTACTGAGGCTAATTCTTTTAATATGACATTAGGTAAAACTTTTTACTTTTTTTGAAACTGTAAAGCATCTTTTTCTAAATTTGTTCTTACTATAATATTAGCTCATTTTTGTTCCTTTTCTAATAATTTAAAACTTCTTCTAATTTTTTTCTAAAAATGTCAATGCTTTTTCAGTTTAACTTTCTTAGATTATCATTCAAATTCTCAGCCATTCAATTTTTTCATTTTCTGAATATGGAATTTGTTTGTATTCTGAAATAAATCGTGAAACCAATCTCGTCCAAGCTTTCTAATTGATTTCTGATTAAAACTCATTAAACGGAATGCTCCTTTTAACTTCATCTTCTTCAAAATTGCAACAAAGTTTCAATAAGCACTTCCCTCGTTTGTGAGAATCAACACTAATAACTTTTTCAATAATAGTTGCACATCATTGCTTGTCCAGCATTTACGAATTGAATAACAACACTTTTTTTCTTGCTCTGTTAATTCAGAGTATCTTTCATAAACTCTGTAAAGCATTGATAATGATTTTTTGTATTCAAATCATTAGCAACTTTTTGTTCCATTTTTTTACTCTTGAGGTTTTTCTTCTTCAATTTTAATTGGTCCCTGCTTTCCTATATTCTGTAGCAACTGTAGTTTGTTGTACTGGAGCTGCTTGGACAACTTTATGTTGTTCTGGTTCTGATGACCCCTCTTGCTCTGAATAACCAGCTGCAATTCTCATTTGTTCTTCTAATGATAAAGCCATTTAAAACTCCTATTTATTTACATTTATTTTTCATATTGATTTAAACCTTTATATAGTTATATTATTCCATTTTCACAAAATACTAGTTATTATATAATACAAGCAAGTTGTAAATATTGAAGGTAATAATATGAATCCACTTATTGCTTCTATTTTTGTACTTTCGTCTTATTAAATCTAATACTAATAATATTAAAGCTAATGAAAGGATGCTATGATAAATATTTACGAGTGAAAATAGCAAATATCCGACATACATAGCTCTCCAATCAGACATGCCTATATCTTCAATCTTAAATGATAAAGCAAAAATAGCTGCACCAGTTATAAACAAAAGTACTAATTTTTTATCAAAATAGATTATCACATTAAAACAATAACAATAATAAAAGTGTTGTATCTGAGTAACCAACGATTTGCTTTTATAAGTTTTTAAATCTGTAAAGAGTATTTCTATTGCTGTATATAAACTTACAGATATTCCAGCATTCAAGATGATTATATAGTTAATCCGTTCTTCAATAGTGAAGTGGAGAAATACCTTTAAAATCAAGCAAGAAATAATCAAAGTACTAATAAAGTAATCAATATATGTTTAATAATATCTTTTTCTGAATAAATCTTTTATATATGTTTTTGCCAGCTGAAATATTTATCAGAAAAGTTATAAAAAGTGTAAGGCGAAAGTCCCCTACACTTCTATAAGGTTAATCATTATTCTTCTTCATCATAAAGAGTAACACCAATGAAAAATGTTTTCATCTACAGTGCCATCTTCTTTAAGCACATTGAATTTAACGATTTCAGGCATATCTTCTGCCCAAGTTAATTGTACGTTTTCCTCTAAAACATTAAATACTGGCAATAATGAAATTTTAGAGAAAGTCAATGTAATATCATCAGCAGATTTGTCAATAACAGTAAGTTTCATATCATCTTCATTATCATTTACTGCCATTGTATCATCATTGATTACATAATGGATTAAATCAGAAGTAGGACAAAGTTTAAACATTGAGTTAGTAGCAAATCTTAATGAATTTGTATCAAAAGTAATTTTTTGTTCATCTGATACACGAGTTTTTAGGATTTCATAAGCAAGAGGGTTAATATCTGCTTTAGATACAAGAGCAATAATATTGTTACTATCTTTATATCCGAACAAGTTATTAGATTCAATCAATGTGAGTGTTGTATTAGCTTCGAAAGCATTTGCTAATAGATTCAATTGGTTTGAACGTAACAATACAATTGGAGCATTATCAGAGTCAACTTTCAAATCATGTTCAACTGCGATTTCAACAAGTGAAAATCCATTAGTACCAACCATTTTAATCTTATCATCAAAGATTAAGTGTAAACATGAAGTTGCTGACGCTGTTGACAATGGTTCAGAGTCAAGGAATTTGCTTGCTCGTGTGAAGTTCTTCATAAATTCTGTTGAGTCAATTTCAGAAAGAACTGTAACATCTTCCATATTGTACTCAATTACATGGTCATTAACTGGTAATTTAAACTTACCATTTCGAGTAGTAATATTAAATTGACGATTGCGTGAGGACATTGTAAATTTAGCGTCCATAGGGAAACTTGGTAAAATTGATAAGATTGTTGTTAATTGTTTACCATCAACAGCCCATTCTGTAACTTCATTATCTTCTTTATTGACATGAGATACTGGAATTTCACCTTTAAAGAAAGTTGTTTGTGAAGTACATTGAATAACCAACTTATCCCCATCTAATTTAAGTAATGCTTGACTTACTTCATCTTTCATGTCAAGACCTTTAATAACGACTTTTGTGTACAGTCAAATTGAATAGTAGCTACTGTAAATTCCACTTGTTTAATTCTCCTTTAGTAAATCTTCTGCATCTTCTAAATCTCTTTGTGAATCAATAGCTTTCCAAAATCCATTATGAATGTGAGCTCTTAAATGACCAATCAATTCTGGTTTCTCTAATACATCATGAGAGAAATCATAATCTTTTTCAGTAAAGAAGTTGAAAATTTCAGGTTTCATACAAATGTACCCACCATTTACAAATTCTTTTGAGTCATTACTTTTTTCTTTGAATGCTGTTACTTCTGAATCATTTTCAATAGTAAGCAATCCAAAACGTTCTTTTTTAGGTACAGCACATAGAGAAATAATAGTTTCGTCATTCTCTAAAAGTAATTTCTCAATAGCTGAAGTATCAACATTACTAATGCTATCTCCATAAGTCATTAAGAACGGTTCTTTCAATTCATCTTTTAATTGATACAAACGTTGAGCAGTCACCTGAGTCTAAGACTGTATCTAAGATTTGAACTTCAATATCTTTTAAAAATGATAAGTTGTTAGTCATTTCTAAACCTGACAAAGCGTTTGAAAAAAATCAATTTATTATTTGAAATGTTAATATTTCTCTAAAAAGTATTTATAAATTTCTTCGATTTTATAACCGCCTAAAATATAAAACTTTTCAATCACTGTCCTTTGCAAGTTTTTCCATAATATGCAAAATGATTGGTTTATTGTGTAATTCTACAAGTGGCTTAGGAATTTTATGAGTTTGCTCACTCAATCTAGTACCTCTTCCGCCTGCAAGGATTACGGCTGTTTTAATAGTACGCATTGTGTTACTCTCATTTCTTTTTAAAAAGTTATTGTTAGTTATATTATTCTTTTTTGGTTTTAATTTTAATCTTTTACGACTTTTCTGAGTATTTGATTGTTGAGCTTTTGTATCTTTGTAAATCTCAATATTAGTATTCTCTAATGCACTCCAATTAGGATTTGTCTTTTTACTTGCAAAATTTACTGAATCAACACTTTCACCAACAAAGATAATACCTAAATTATCTCTTGTTAAAAAGGGCGGAGTTTCAATCATTCATAAATGATGTAACATTATCTTGAACACAGTTGGTCATTTTGGTCCAACTTGTTCAATAATTAAAAGTTTTGTTTCTTCATTGAAAAATTTTGTTTTTAATTTTTGCTTTGGTCACCCAAATCCTCTAATTGTAGAATAACATTCATTCAAGTTAGTAATGCAAACAGATGATGGTTTCAATCCTAGAGCAATACAAGATTTAGCAATAGTATAAGCATAAGTTAGATTTTCTTTTTGGATTAGAATATAATAAAGCAGCTCTAATAGGATAAGCACTTTTGTATTTCTTTAACAAAGTCTTTATCTAATTTAATATTTTTAACTTTAGTATAATCTCTTTCCCAAGTTTCAATATTTTTCTTTTAATTCTAGCAATTTTGACTTCTGTTTTTGATTGAGCATTTAAGGATTGTTTATTCTTTAAATATTCTTTATAAGAGTCAGAATTGGTTTTTATTATGATTATATTCTGGCATTTAATACCCTCAATCTAATTCATCTTCAAAATCTTCTTCATCTTCTTCTAGTAAGTCATTGTAAAAGCTTGTTGGTATTTATTCCAAATTTCTAAAAATGATTTTTTCTGTTAAATTTAAGTTAAAAAGTAAGCATGTAGTATAATGATTTGTTCAAATTCTTCTTCATCATAATTAAGTAATGTTACATGGTTTCATGTAGTGTTTTGATTTACATGATTAAAAAAATTCAAAAGGATTGAGTTTGAGTTTTAATGTTGGTCTGTATAGATTTCTTTTATATATTCTTCAACATCATTTATTGGAAAGATTTCTCATTAAATAGGCAATAAATTCTTTTTGATTTTTCTTTTTTTCTCTATTTTAAGTTCATCAAATAATTTTTTTTGGAAAGCATTTTATAGTCCTCAAATAAAGAATCAAATTCATCATCATTATCAGCAACAGTGTCTATAAATGAATTATCAAGAATGTTAGTATCTTCTTCATCTAAATTAGTTAAATCATTTCTTGTGAGATTCGAATTCATCTTCCTCTGGTTCAACATCAACAAACATAGATTTTTCAAGTACACATCTTGGGTGGAATTTCTTGTCGAGGCTGTCCAAACTCTATTCTTGTCAATGATAAATAAAGGAACTTTAGGGTCAGGTGATTCATCTATATTTTCTATGAATAATCAATGGTACGTTTGAGTCGAACAATGGCAGATTCACGAATGAGAACTAGACGGCAATCTATTTTTCATCTTCATCTTTTTGATTCACGATTTAATTGTGGTAAAATCATAATCAGATTGTAAATCTTTATAAGAATTTTTAAAGCTTTGCAGGACATTGCGAGATTGTTGTTCACGGTTTGCATGAATTTCTATTTGTGCACAGGGTTAATCAATTGTAAATAATCCACAATAATTAAATCAGGAAAACTCTGGAGAAGCAGTTTGAGCTAATATAATCAATTGTAATGAATCATCTTCAACAGTAGAGAAGTTTGAAAATTGTTTCTGTTGGTGAGCAATTCTTTCATTTTTCTGATGGTGTTCTATGAGGAATGGTTTTAGTTTGTAAGATGCAACAGATGGCGGAAAAGCAGCTAAAGTCAGCAAGTTCTGTACGAGTCATTTCAAAGAAAAGAATAAAACAGTTTTTCAGACTGCAAGCAGTCTCGGGCGTTGATGGCAAATACGGTTTGCTCTACTGAGCATGGTGTATTCAAATTTCCTTTTGAGAAAAATTTGCGTTTATTCATTTGTGGATTGAAAAGTGGAATCCATCTAAGTCAAAGTTCATTTTTTCTGATGGAAATTTTCTGTACTTCATTTGGTGTATCAGCAAAATCAATTTTGTTTTTGGTATAATGTCTGAAAACAAGATTGAGCGAAAGTTTCTTCGAAATTTCAGAAATTGCGATAATACATCTGGGTTTTCGTCTAATTCTTTTAATTGTTTAGATAGCAATTCTTTTTGTTTCTGATTGCACATATTTTTTTCTTGAGCAATTCAGCAAGGGGTAATGGAGATTACAAAGTAGTCGCATTTGGTTAACGATACAATAAATTGTGTATCAGGTTTAAGTCCTTTATCAATTAAATTAGAATATAATTCCAAAACTCAGAAATTTCTTCAGTTTCTGATTTTTCCATACAAATCTTGAAGAGCAATATAAATTTCTCTATAATTTTTCATTTTTAAAGAATTTAGGGTCAATTATTGTTCCAGACTCTGTAATTTTATGTTGTTGATTGAACAAACTAGAAATTAACAATTTTTTGTATTTCTTCATAGTTAAATTTGTTGAGTCAGTATTTAAGCCCTTTTTATTTTTTTAGTTAGTTTTATTATTCTATTTTTTCAAGGTAACAAGTGAAAAAAATAAGCGTTTCTGAGCGTTTTTCTGAAAAGTCGATACATTTATCGAAAAAAACAGTTTTGAGTGCTTTAGCGTTTCAGTAGTGACGATATAACGACATTCAAAATCAGTTTGAGAAAAGAAAAAGATAAGCAAAAAGCGGGAATATCTTTTTAGTTTATTTTCAATTTTTGAGTCAATTTCTTTTTTTGAGTTGTTCAAGTGGATTGTCGACATGTTCAAAAATCAATGAACTTTTCAGAATCACGACTATAATAAATGGAGTAAATAATTTGCGAGTTGGAGATTTCTTAGCTAATTCATTATCATTGAGAGTCGAATTGTATTAGATTTTGACTTTCTTCAATTAAATCTTTTTGTTTGCATTTCAATATTTTTTTCCATTCATCTTCTTTTTCCAACTAATTTGATGAATAAATCTTTAAACAAGCATCTTCTTTTGTTTTCCATTTGGGTGGAAGTTTGCTGATAATACATTAGTAAAATAATCATAAGTAGAGTCGGTCTTTCATTGATTGATCCTAAAATCCAGAAAACGTCTATTTGAATAATCATCAGACTGTTCTTGCAGATAAGAGTAAAACGTTATATTTAATAGTACATTCTTATTTTAATGTATTCTTTGATTGTATCTTTGTTAATTCTTCTAATTGCTACAGGACTGGACAATATGGGTCAACATAATTTAAGACATTTTTGTCAATGTCTTTTTCTTGAATTAGTTTTTACTGTCTTTTTCCTAAATAGAATGAAGCATTAGAGTATATTGATTTTCTTTTTGTTGTTTGCGTGAGTGGATTTGTATTGTTTTTCTGTTTTTGTGTTATTAGTACAAGCAGTAGCAAATAACAGTGCGTACAGATAACATAACAAATTTAATCATTTTAAATTTTTCATTATTCAACATTCTAAAGTTAATAATATTAGATTTGGTGAACTCTTCAATTTGTTTATTGATTGCGATAGAAACTTTCGTTTTGTTCTAATTCTTCTAGTAATCCAGCTTTTGAAGTAGCAATTTTAATGATTGTTGGCATTTTTCTGGGTCAGCTCTTGTTCTGCGTAGCAGTTATGAGAGACATCAATATCATCAAAGGTTTCAAATGTGTAAGTACAGGCATTCTTGATAAGGGTGATCCTAAATCTTCTCCGCTGACACATTCGGGCGCACGGTTAGTAGGCTTTTGCGAAATGGGAGCGTCAGGCCTAACAGGGGTGGGATATTCTTGATGCATTTAATCTGAGATCAGTGGGTTGTGTTATCTGCGTCATGAGTAAACGAGGATTTCTTGAGATTCGATGCGTTGAGAAGCAGTGAATTTTAAGGAACAGCAGGTGTAGAAGTTTTAGGACTACATATCAGCGTTATCACAGATTTGGTTGATAAAGATTACAGTACAATTAAATTCATTGATTTTTGAGCAATACGTTTCGTTGAGTCATAACACACGAGCAAGGGTTGCAGAACTTTCTCTAAATCATGAACTCTAATTTCAGGACAGGGTCATAAGGCAACAGGGTCCAATCACGATAATGTCAGTGTTCCAGTTTCAATCAATTTAAGAATCATTGTTGGGAATTTCTTCAGCAACAGATGGGTATGAGATCCTAGTTCATCAATTTGAATAATGGTCAGCATGAGCGGGTCAAATGAACGTCAGGAGATCGAATGCGGTGGCTTCTTTGAACATTTCCTAAGGTGTAAGAGCAATAGAAGTTTGCAGATACCGGGCATGAGTTTCAATAATACGAGGCTAGACTGAGAAAACAGTTGGCATCAGTACAGTGGAAAACAGTGAAGTTTGTAACATTTTCTTCTCTCATGTCAGTTAGTAAAAAGCAATTTGACAACATTTTCATTGAGAAACATCAGCAAGAACTTTTAAGAATACTTTTGCATTATTTGTGGTGGTGTGATGAACTCCAGTTTGTGCCATGTGTGTGTGTTTCTATGGAGGGCTGGTACATAGTGTTTTCTAAAATCGATTTACGCAGTTTTGTTTTATAGTTATATTATTCCAAGGAATTTCTGTAGTTAAAAGCAAAAGAGCAAAGCCGTAGAACTTCTATTCATTCAAAAATCAAGTTCGTCAAGTATCGATCACTGTCCAGTTGAATTTAGCGGATGCTATGTCAGTATTCATAATCAAACATTGTTAAATCTTCTTTCTTGGTTCTATCGTGTGATTCTTGAATTATTAGTATCAACATGGCAATCTTCCAAGCATTTTCTGGCGATATGGGAGTCTGCTAAGCGCACGGAGTCTATCGGTGTGAGGCGTTTGGAGTCAAAATCTTGGTCTAGTTGGGTCAGGTAATGGAATGTACTTTGAAAAGTGAGGTGGTGTTTGGGTTTCTCACAAGCCTGGGCGTTAGCATCTGGTTTGATGGTGAATTTGTGGTCTCTGGAATAGTTGAAAGGAACATGGGGCTGGGGTACAATTACGTTCCGTTTCTTCTCTGGCTGATCGTGGTTGCCAGAACTTCATAACAGTTCTCATATCTTTGTAGCATGTTGGTTAATTGGGTGGAAATATAGTCATGAGCATCTTTTGTAGTTTCTGTTCTGACAGATTGTATGAGACTCTTCTTGATAATAATTACGAGTTTGGGTTGTTTCTTCTTCAATAATAATTTCAGAGAAGTTTTCGTGGACCTCTGGTAGACAGTGGTGAGCAGTATCGGTGGGCGTGTCGTGTCGTATACAAATCCAATTCTCAACTTTGAATTTACACATGAATATAGTGTGTGTCTGAAATGGCATGAGTGACCCGTGGCGATTTCGTCATTAGTTATTATAGAACTTGTAATGCAAAGTAGATGAGACGGACGACGTCGAGGGTGTCAGGTTTTTCTTGATTCAAATGAAAGAGCTGCGGCTTGAGACCCTCCAGGTGCTGGGAGCTGAGTGGCGATTTGGATACATTGGCAGGAAACAGGCGTGATAGGTTCTATTTGTGCTATAAGATCAGTTTGGTGAAATCGTCTAGTGAGTGGCAGATCTATTTTTAAATAGTACATATGGAAATAATCATTGTAAAGACAAAGTCGATTGAGATCAATCCAGTGGCGGGTAATCATGAGACGGGTTTGTGTGTAATAATTGCTGGCCAGAGGCTATCATTGAACACGGTTGGTTTCTTAAGCATTGTTGATAATACAGTTCAAAATGGCGTCTGAGTATTGATGCGGGAAACATACTGAAGGCAAGTAGCAAGAATATAGGTGCATCTGTAGTAGGGATGGTAATTCTAATCCATAAATAGTACATAATAGAGCCAAATAGTAAAGGAAGAATGGTAACAGCGATGTAGATACGAACATTGAAATAAATGTTTGGTTAAATTCTTCTCAGTCATAGCATGTATTTCCCGGTGGCAATGATTACATTCTTCTAATGGTTCCCAAGTTGATTTCGTTCATAGGAGTTTTGAGTACAATTTCTGCGTGAAAAATTGATAATGACGGACTCTGTGGTGGATCTGCAATTTGTCCAGTGGCACGGTTCTACCGGTATTTGACGAACATCTGCAGACTGGATTCTGCATCATAATATAAAATGGTTCAGTCAGTTTCTAGGAAAGTGGTTTTTCGTCTGAAAATGATGATCTTGTCAATGATAAAGTGGCATCTTTGAGGTCCTAAGTGTTCCATTGCGTGCGGGAGACATCATCTTGGCGTTTGAAATTTCTATTTTATTATTGATAAGAGTTTCATTCATTTCCTGGCACAGCATCGTTTAGGCGCGTAGAGGGCGTTGGGTTAAATGCAGTGGTTCCACATATGTGAAAAGTGCAGAGAAAGTCCTATGGTGCAATCTATAAAATGCGCGTCCACTGGGAGATCCACGGCAACAAGAAGGAAGTTTTGGTTACAGTGTATCAAAGAATGAGTTTTGCGAGTAATCAGTTTGTTCGAAAATCACGTTTTGTAAATAAATCAGTGAGTGTATGGGTCTCAGTTGAGTGGTCAGGATTTGTTTTGATTTCAAAATCAGGAATCCTCGTCATCTGAAAGCACAAAAGACTCAGTGATGGACGATGTTCTAACAATTTCATCATGAGTTAGATGGTGCATCTACAATTCGGTGCGATCTTTATCAACAAGCGGTGAATCAATTTCGTCTATTGGGCATGATAAGATTGTAAATCGGAAGTTTCGGAATGGGCACAGTTGCAAATCTTTTATCAGCTAATAGCATTTAGGAGTACTCCTGGCTGAAATGTGTTAATATGTTTGTAATTAGACAACAGCATGGTCGTATTAAGATCCAAATTGTCCCTCTTGGCTGAGGTTTAAAGACAAATTCTACATACATATTACAAGCAATATCATTTCATTCTATCATTTGATTCATCTAAATTTTGATGTAATATCAATTCAACCAGTTGATTAGTATCACATAATCGTAGTAGATGATTTAACTAATTTGTAGTAATGCAGAGGTTGGCTAGAAATTGTGTTCCAAGTGTTGGCGTTGTTTGGAATAGTAATCCAAGTAATATTATAGAAATGATAATATAATGTAAATGACAAGCATTGGTTTCAATAATCAGCGTAATGAAGTTCTGTATTCTACTAATAATTCCATAGTAAAGAATATACACAGGGCGTCAATAGGAATACAAGTGTAACAAGTGGCATGAATAAATTAGAGTATAATTTTTGGAACATAGCTCTTGAAAATCTTGAGGTTAATCCTAATAAATCAATCACATCTGTAAAGGATAAAATAATGTAATAGTAATGGTGGCGAAAATAAATTTAGAAATTCCTAAGAAGAAATTATTAACAGACAATTTGATATGCAGACGGCCAAGAATCCTTGAGCAAATTGTTTTGGTTCTAGGGTCTCTTGAAGTATGAGATTTCTCCATAAGTTGATTGAGGTCTTTTCTATCTTTGTAATATTCTCCATAGTCTGAGACTTTGATTTTGCATTTTTCTTCACATGGGTCAATGTCATAATATTTCCATTCGACTGAAATAAGGGACGTATTCAATGAAAGCAAACAGGGCGATTTTGGAATATATTAGAATTAGTTTGTCATGGAAATTTATATCGAACAGATCATTATAATGTTATTAGAATCTTAAAATTTATTCTGGTGGTGGCGTAGGGTTTTGAGCTAATCATATAAGGTGGCTAATCAGTAGTTGCGATCCATACAACATTTTTTGTAGAGTCAAAACAGCAGACAATCATGAGGCGGATTAAAGTCTGGAGTGAGTTTTTCGAGACATTTTGAGTTAAAACAAGAAGAGCATAAGATGAGTAGACGTCAATAGAATGTATTTTATTTTTGCATTTAGGATTTCTCCTTTGTCTAGTTTGATCTTCAAAAGGATTTTTCAAATTCTTTATAGTCATATCGTCAAAAATCTGAATCCTTTTTGGTTTTGAACTCAAAGTGTATTAGCAGATTCTTTTGGCGAATCTTTCATTTTTAGAAATTTCTTTCAAAAGTGCTTTTTGATTTTTTTAAGTCTGTCTTTTTATAGTTTTGGGTTTGAGATTTTTATAAATGCGTTTATCTTTTTCTTTTTCTGATTAGATTGGATGATTGTTTGTGAATTCAGGCAATTTTCTATATGGCGTGAGGCAATTCTGAGCGATTCATCAAATTCTAGAAATGTATTTCTCAGATTTCAGTTTGTCCATAAGTTCTTCTGCATCTTGAGTTTTCAGTATAAGGGGCAGTCAAAATGGGCTCTTCGTAAATAATTTCATCATTAAAGTTCAAACGGTCTTATCTTTAAATTCATCTATATTAGTAGAAATTTATCTTTAACGTATGATTTTTTTCTGCGGAACATCTTTGGGCTCTTTGATTAAAGATTGTTGAGGGTGATTTTTCATCATCGAACAATCATTCTCATGAATGATAGGGGCGTATCAATAAATCTTTCGGGAGTTTCTTCAGTTGTTAGAATTTCAGAATGTCTGGGCATTTTCATCAATTCTAATTTCTCTTTGGAAACTAGTTTGCATGAGAGAGTGGTGATTTGTTGTTGTCAAATTTATAATTGGTGGTGCTTTCCAATATGGTTCAGGCACGAATCAATAGTAGTAGTCTAAAGAATAAATCTTCTTTGTTAGCATAGTGTTGTTCTAATTCTTTTTTTCTAAATGAATAATTTCAGATTTCTTCATTCATAGTTAATGATGTTTTTGAGTAGAAGTTTTTTCTAGTTTTTCAGTCTTTTTGTTTGATTAGGAAATCTTCATTGTGAGTTTTCTTGAGCTCATGTTCAACAATTTCATTTCTTAAAACAGTTTCCATATTCTTCCAGTTATTTACAGGCATTGAAGTTTTGGTGATGAATGAATCACGTTGATTTTGAGCAACAGATTCTCTAATTTGAGTCAATGTATCACTGCATGCGTATGGGCATTTTTTTCTTTGACGATTTTCATTCATCATATTAAATCTACGGGACGCGCAAACAGGGACTTCTTGGTGGCTCTGTTACATAAGATAACAGATTTCCTTTTGAAGTCCTTTAGATTCATCAGCAATCTTAGCAATTCAGCAATGAAAAGATTAAAAATACAGTAGTATCTTTTTAGAAAAGTTGTGTATCTAGAGATTCTACGTTGTAGAATTTAGGCATATTGAGTCATTTTAAGTTTGGATACTCTAATTCGAAAAAAATTTCATAAATGGACATTATTAGTGGTCATGGTAAATAGATTTGGCATTTCTTTCAATACATCTTAATAGCAGAGGCTGTGGTGAGTCAAAGAAAACAGTGTTATAATTATCTAGGAGAGGTCAATGAGCATTAACATTAGTAGTGGCGTGACATAACAGGGATGATAAGAAACGTTTTTAGGAATAGAGTTTAATAGATTTTTCAAAATAATTTTTTAAATCTTACGTTTCAAAAAGGGAACAAATTGGTGGCGAGTGAATTGAGTAAGATGAATGAGTTGAATAGCAATCAATAATGTATATTCAATTTTTGGCTGGCAATCAAAAACAATAAGAAAGTAAGACAAATAGAAACAATAAAAACTCTAAATTGATAGTATCTCTATTTAATCAGCGGACGTTAAATAAGTTGAATCTGATTTAGCATTATTTGGTCAGGGCTGCAAGTCAACAATACGGTAAATATTTCTATTGATAGTATTATCAGTTTCTTTCAGGGTTTGTATTTGTGATGGTGAAAACAGATTTTTGTTATATCTAATTGATACAGTGGCTGATTATGAATAATGGATCAAAGCATATTGAGTGGCGCATCATGACGGAACTTTGGTTTGTATTGGCTAAATTTAGATGAATCTAAATTTGTATAAAGTTGCATTGATAGGCTGAGGGTCAGAATAGATGCATCTTCCATGGTGACATTGCATTTTTCTTAGGGGTATAATCTCAAGGTTGGGATACACAATTGTGTGAACTATCATCTTCTTTATGAGTAATAACATTGATTAAAGTTATCAATCTTGGGACTAGTAATTCTTCTGGCGAGTTGAGTTGTTTGTTCTGGTTTATACAACAGAGCAACATGGCAAATGTAATTACAAAAGTAATAATAGAAAAATGGTCTGTCTGGCGTGGGCATTCTAAAGCATGAAACAAGAATCAAAAAAGTTTGTTGACGTGGCGTCGTTGATAAAGGATAGAAAAATGGCATCTCTGAAAATTTCAGGCATCTTAGCAATCATGGTGCAATTCCTAATTCTTTTTAGAATATTTGAGAATGATAATGTTAGCATAAATTTGTGATTTTAGCAGACATTGGTACAATAAAGTTAAAGAATCCATGAAATAAAGTGAGTGGAGCATTTGATTTTTGCAATTTGGGGCTCTGTGATAAAGTGTTTATATCTAGTATCAGAAAAAAAATCATGAAAAAAAATTTCCATATAAAAGCTGATAGATGGGCGTAGTTCGCTGAGAAAAATCAAAAATTCAAAGACTCGTCTGAATTTTTCGAGTAACATATTTCCATTCAGCAGGGCGTGAGCGGGCGGGTCGCATTTTCATCAACACAAACATAATGTGAGATTGAACGTGATGGGTCGAAGTGTGGGTCTTTTTAAAGGTAATTTTTCTGTAATAGCAGAAAGAACATCTACATCATCTTTATTTTTTCTTGAACGATTTGGTAGCATATTTATTCAGAACTCATCATAACAAGTAATGAAATCGACAAAGTTCTCTATCAGAACAGTCAATGAGCGTTTTGCAGATTCTAAAAGGGTGGCGAATTAGTATCTTTCCATTGTTTAAATTGTTCAGTCCCGTTTCATAAATCTATCAGGGCATTGTTTTTATTTTCGAGCTCTTTACGAGCAGTTTGGTGAACAAAGTCTCTACGTTTCGTTTATATTGGAATTTAGGGAATTTAGATGAGCAGAATGATTAAATCAAGCATTTGTTGTGGGCGGGTTGGTGAAGATAATTGTAAATTCTTCTTCAAATTTTGAAAGAGCAGGGCTGTCCTTTTTGATGGATTCTTTGAAGTCATATAATAAAGCATTATAAAAAGTTTGGTGTAATCTGGTCTGAAATCCATGCGTGAGTAGCAACAATGTTTAAATCAAGTATCAACAATAGTCCATAAGACAGGGGTTGAAAAAGCATCAATAATATTGGCATATATTTAATTGGGTTCCAATCAAATTTAGTAACAGGGCGCATTGATAGCTGGTCCGTTAAATACAAGTGAAAAAAACTAATTTTGGGCAAAAATCAAAGTTAGACATCAATCTGAGGCTGTGTTTGTGGTACAACATTGGCATTCTCCTACATAAGTAGTATAATGCAAATTATGAGATAGTTCTAAGCAGTATATTTATATATTCTTTCATTTGCGAATGGCGGCACAGAATCATAGTGGAAGCAGGGTAGCTAAAACAGATTTAGCAGAGGTGAGTTCTTAAAAACTACAGCATGAGAGTTCATTAGAGCATGAGTCGGGTGGACTAATTGAGAAGCGAAAGTGGGTATATCCTGATGTGGTTTAAAAGCGTTTTGTGGACGTTTCTCAAAATAACAAACAGTCTTTGTATCGACTCTTTTCTTGAGTACGTATGGTCTGAGTCCCTCATCTTAGAACTCCCTATTGAGTCCATTTTATGAGACTCTTGTATATAATTTCCTTTCATAAACATGTGAATTATATAAATTGAGTCATGGATTCTTCTCTAGTGAATTTTTCCTTTTTAATCCATTAGTTTTTAGCAAAAGGAAAACATCTTCATTGACAAATCAAAGGCTGGGACTCATCTACGATTTTTTTGTTTATCTTTAGAAGAGTCAACAAAGGCGAGATTGGGTGATAGAAGAAATTGAGACTAAGAAGCATAAAAGAGAAAAGAATACAAGTAAATGAATTTTGTTAAATTGAGATACGTAGCTTCATTTAGTGAGTACTCCTTTATAGGCGTTATAATAATAGTTATATCAACAGAAAAAAAAGCAGCGTGGGATGGTACAATCATCTTCTACAATTCTATTTTTTTGTGGCAATCTTCTTTAGTAACGTTTGAGCGATTGTTAATCTCTCTAAAAGCGTTCTTATGAAGATTTCTAATTTGTGAGTGGAATGAGAACTTTTAAATAGCATGTTGTGGATATTCTACAATTGTGTCAGAGTCTGGCAGAATTTCTTTTCAGCTTTTCTTAACGTGTCTTTCAACATAAGGCATGGAAAGTTCAGGCCAGTTAGGATTAAATCTCTTTGTTGAATAGGCTAAAGGTAGCTAAAAATATCTTTGAAACTCGAGGGACTGTGTATGAAATACTGAGATTCTGAAATTTCTTTAATGATTTCAGGTTTCTTTTTTTCAGTCTGGTCTTTTTGAAGTTGTTTAATTTCTAAGGAAAACATTATTTCTCCTTTAATTGTTCCTAATGTTTATTTGAATATATCCAATAGTAGCATGAGTTTACAGAGTAGCATAATCTTCAAATAAAAATGTTCTTAATATTGTTTGGCAAAATTAAATTATTATCAAATGTTTCTTTAGCGTGAAGAGCATTATATTTAATCTTCAAAGATTTATTTTTTTGGCTCATTTTTTTAGAATCGAGTTTCAAAGGAACATCATCTTGTACAGATGGTTTTAGGATTTGTAGTAATTTCAGACAAGTAAAAAAATTAAAAAGCATCTATTGAATTTTTGGAAAATTTCTTGTTCAGTCTCAAAAAAAATCAATAGTCGTATGAGATCTAGCAAAGGTAATATTCTGATGAGTTTCTTTGAATATGTGTAGCAATCTTAGAACTTATCAGCATTGGTAAAAAGAAATTCTCACATTATTACGGTGTCTTTTTTTAGTGGTTGGTTCCTCAGTTTTAAATAAAATCTCATATCTTGATCCTTTTTATATCGCAATTTTTTTACAAATGTGGTGACTTTATCAGCAAATGAGTTAATGGCATCATTGTGAGCAATTAAAATAATTTGTGCATTTGTTAATGAAGTGATAGTTTCTAAAAATCAATTGAGAGCGGTCGAAAAGTCATTTGCAGTTAGAATTTCATCTAAGATAAGTAAATGTTGTTGGGAAGATTATTTAAGAATAAAGGCGTGAAATCTTAAAAGCAATTGCGGGACGCAGATAATTAAAAAGGCGACAATTGTGATGGCGGTCTTTTAACATTATTTTTCTGTTATGACGAATGTTTCAAATTTATCAGTAAGAATCAATTGAGTAAATTTATTATCAGTAAATCTAGCAAGAATTTCTGAAGCAATGTCAGTTAATTCAGGTATTGAATTTTTTTAATACGTTGATACTTTGAATTTAATCAGAACGATTAGTAAGATTCATAATTGTTAATTGATTATGGAATTTCATAGTTTTCAAATGAGACTCTTTACATCTCTTATAATCAGAAACGAGACTGTCTGAGCTTTTTCTACAATAAGTTTTAATTAAAAAATCAAGAGGGAACTTTTTGAATATTCGTTTTTAGTAATAATTCTTCTTTATCTTTTTAGATTTTTTTAAAGTATTCTATAAGTTGATTTGGGTAAAACATTAAGAGTTGAGATTTCTTTTTTTCTAAACGGAATACTTTCCTTTTTGTTATCTTTAAGTCTTTGGTAAGCGGTGTGAGTTTGTTCTCTTGCAGTTGTAATTAAATCTCTATGTCTTTCAGTAGCATTGATTTCAGTGAGTGGTCTCTATTTTTTTAGAGTTGGCAATTGAATAGATTTTAATTCAAGACTCTTTAGTCTTTTTTTATCTCTTTTGAGTTTTTGAAGTCTTTTTCAGAATTGGATTGTTCAGTTGGTTTTTGTAATTGGAATTTCATAATAAGATTTTTTTCTTGGGGCATTTCAGTAATGTCTTTTTCTAAATTTTTCTAATTCTTCTTTGAGATTTTTTTGAATCATTTTTTTGTTTTTGTTCTTGTTCTTCAGTATGTTTTTTTCAGATATTCTTTAGGGTTTAAAATAGGGTGAGCTTTGTGCGGACATTCAGACTAAAAGTGTAAGTAATTCTAAATGTTTTTTTAACAGATTTGAGTTTTGGTTTTAAGGCATTAAGGGAACTCATCTAATTCAGATTTTTTTGGCTCAACATATCATTGTAATAATTCAATGAATTTCAGCATAAGTTTCTTTGATTTCTTCACAATTCAAAGTTTCTTCAAACAATTCAGTAAATCTAGCAATTTGAATGTTAATATTATTAGAATACGAGTTGTAGAGTGTTTTTCTTTTTCTAATGATTCTTTCAATTCTTCTTCTATGATTTCTTTCATTTTTGTAATCAATAGAAATTTCAGAATTATCTTTTAGAATTTTTTGTATAATTCTTTAGATTATCTTTTTAAATAATTATCATCTGTTTTAACATTTTTCTAAGAATTTTGTATTTAGAGCGTCTAAGTGATTTTTGTAATTCAGTTTCGAACTTTTTCTGTTTCTCTTAAAACAACAAGTTCTTGTTCAAAAGAGTTTTAGAGGGGCATTTTTGAGTTCTTCAAGTTTATCTTTTGCATCTTTAACAGCGATAAATTCTTCTGGTTTTTCCTTTTCATCTTCTAAGGGCAGGGACGGATAATATCTGCGAGTACTGTGGGAATATGATTCTTCTCTGAGGCAGTTTTGAGCTTTCTGTAATTGCAGAAACATGTGAGATTTTTCAATAAATTTGTCCTCGTTCAGTTGGGGAAGCAGATACAATTTGGTCTGGGTTGTTTTTTTGTTGAATAAATACAGAAGATAAGGGAGCTTTTTCATCAATGTTTAATACAGAGCGAATAAATGATTCAGCATGAGTCGGGCGGGACAGATTCAAATTTGCAATCTCGATTTCTTCGTTATAAGAGAATGGTTTCACATTCTAGGGGACATCGTTTGAAGTAATTTTTTTCTTCTAATCATAAAGTCAGTGTTTCAGATCTAATATAAGAAGTTGGTTGTGGTGTTTCTTCTTTTTGCATCTAAAAACTACTCTAATGTAGTTTTTATTTCTTAATCCATGTAGTCTTGTTTCGAATAATGAGCAGAAAGCATCTACAATGGTTGATTTGGCAATCCGTTTTTCATGAGAGTTGCAGTTAGCAGTGGCGACGGTTCAAATTCTAAATATTTATGAGGACTAATATTTTTCAATAATAGAAATTTCTTGAGTATCAAAAAGTATTGATCCTTATTTTTTTAATAGTTAGTTATATTATTCCTTTTTTTAGCAAGTTTTATTTTAAGCGATCCCTAGGGGCGTTTTGGTGAAGAGTCGATACATTTATCGAAAAATCAGTTTTGAGGCGTTTTTAGCGTTCAAAAGTATATGACGATATAACACATATCAAAAGTCAGTCTGAGTGCAAACAAAAAAACAGAGCACTAGGGATTGTTTTTCATTTTATTTTATTGTGAATTTTTGAGTTGGGAACAGTATTTGGCGAATTGAATTGATTGTAATAAAGAATATGGAGATAATTTCCATTGAGAAATCAACATAGAGCATTTCTAATGAAACGAGATCTCAGCATGTATAATAATCAAGTGGAATTTGAGCAATTCTAGTTGTTTCATCTAAATAAACATATTGAGTATCAGTGGTTGGTGGATTAAGATTTTTCATTTCCAATCTCAGTTAAGTTTTTTTAATGATTTGCTATATGAAAGTGATGAAGTTGTATGAAGCTTCTTCTTTATCCATGAAATCTTTTTAAGTATAAAGTAAGATTTTGCGAGATCTGAAATATAATCATCAAGTTTCTTATCTTTATCAATGGCTGATTCTATCTTCAATAGATAATTTGTTTGATGGAGCATTAAAAGATTTCAACATATTAGTAGCGAGACTCTAAAGCATTCTTTTTGAAAAGTTTTTCTTTTTGTTTCATCTGTTCTATTAGGTAAAACATTTTTCTGCTGAACTTTAGTGTTGAGCGGATTTGTTTTGTTTTTCAGTAGGGTTTGTTCAACATAAAAATTAAATACAGTCAAATATAATGAGAATAGAGTAGGTAATCCAGAAATAATATAAGATAAGATGAATTTTTTCCCTTTTATTTTTTGATTTAATTAAAATTGAAGTTGTAACGTGGTAATAGAATGACAAATGTATAAAGTGAGTATAGAAATTAAAGTCATTGTTCAAAGCTTTTTTCCTTTTTGAATATAGTCATATTTAAAATGAATGGCAATAGAGTTAGCTCAATTAAAAAGAATTAAAGAGAAAAGCATAATCGTGTTAGAGTTCTTTGAAAAGAATTGTATAAACACATAGTCAGAAGTAAGATTGAGCAATCCATTTGATTTTTTTCTGACAAATTTTTGTAATTCTTCGAAATCTGAGTAAAATATTCTTTATCGGCAATCATATTGAATCCATTGACAGCAAATATCATAAGAGCTTTATAGCAACATAATTGGTAATAGAAATAGATTAGTTAAAGAGTTTTGGCTAAGTTCTATTCTTTTTTTAATCTGTTTATCTTTGGTTTTTTTAAATGGATTAGAAAAAGTTAATTTTTGATTCTTTGTTTCTTTGGATTTTTCTAATTGTTCTGAAATTTTTCTTTCTTAGAGTGCTTTTTAAAAAAATCTTCTTTATTCATCTTCTTCTGGTTCTTCATTGTTAAGCAATTCCTCAGTAATGTAGTTTTTAAATAATACAGGTAAATCTTTCATTTTTTTCTAAATCAAAATCTAGAAATTCCCAAATCTTCAATTAAGTTAATTGCGAAATTTGAGGGCATTCAGAACGATTGAAGAGCGTAAGATTGATACTTGTAATATTGTGAGATGCTTTTTAGTATCTTCGAAGTTTGTATCTTTAAAGACATTTGTAAGAACATCTTCATTTTGTATCTTGGCAGTAAAAGTATGTGTATTTCTGGTGAGTCGAGCAACGTTGGTGTTGTTCTTCTAATAATCAGATTGTTCTTGAAAAGTATAAGTGTCAATTAAATATTGTTGAATTTCAGTGAATTGGTACAATTCTTTTTTTCATTAGTTTCTTTATCTGTGATTTAGTTCTTCTTCGAACTAGAAATACAATACGTTGGAATTTAGATAAAAGGTTTTTCCTAATTCATTGCTGGTAAGTCATATGAAGCTAATCTAAGCACGTTTGATGAATGAGAGAGAATGGAATAGGACGAGTTTCATCAAATTTTTTGCATGAGCGTAGAGATCAAAAGTCATAAATCTGGAATGCTTTTTTTCATCGGCGTAGGGAAGATAAATATTGATTGTTTTATCATGAGGTTTCAATGTTAAGACAACAAATGAGTAATAGAATAGCAATGTTTCAGGCTACAAAATCATCTGTTAAGTCTAACAAATCTCTCTACGATAGGGGAAGAACAATCTTAATTTCAATCTATCATATTCAGAAACGTAAGTTGTCGTTTTAACAAATCTTTGAAATAATTAGCGTTTAATCCATAAGCATATAGTTTGTTATTATGATAAACAATTCTAGCGTATTTATTTAAAAGTGGCATACATTTCTTTTTCTAATTGGTATCTTCAAAAGCTCAATAAGTAAGGGGCGAAAATCAATCGTCTTGGAGCATTTAAGTGGCGAACAAGACTCTGTTTGTTCAAAAGTCCATAATCGTGGAGCAAAGTTGTTTTAGTATGAGTGGTTCATCTATTGGTAAGTCATGTTCTTTGTGCATCTAATTTGGATTTCATCATATCCCACACGATAGGATCATCTTTCTTAATTAAAATGTCTTGATTATTATAAATCAATCAAAGCAAATCGTTTTTCATCTTTGGTGGCTTTACGTTTCCATTTGTCAAATGTGGTGGCATCATGGATAAGGACTCAATTCTGAATTTTTAATGGTCGTTTTTCCATTCAGATTTTTAGTATATTTTTTTATCTTTTTTTCATTTTGCATCTCACGAAAGATTTCAATTCTTGGATACAAATAAGAAAAATTCAGTAAAGATTTTATCTAATTCTGAAACATATTTTTAAGGCGTCATTAGAAGTCATAATATAATCTGAACAATAAGAAATAATAAAGCGTCCTCTTTTTTTCCTCAGCAATTTGTTCTGAGTTTAAAAGCACATTTATTTTTTTCATATAATCAATGAATTTGTCTTTATCTTTTTAAGTCAGTAATCTTCAAAAAAATAAATGTAATTGTTTTGGTTGCATTGTGCGAAAGTCCTCTTTCTGGATAAAGTCTCTTAATTTCTTAACAATGAGATTGAGGCTGTCTAGTGAATTTTTCTTTGTGTTAAGTTTCTTTCGTAAAGAGTACTTCAAACGGTTGAGTTAGAGAATTATCAGTATTGATAGCGTATAAATAATTGTTCTTCATATGGCAACATAGATAGTAAAGCTCTGTTTCTACGGTAAAGGCTGAAGAGTATCTAGCGGAATATCTTTCATCTTCAATTGTATCTTGAAGTCTTGAACATGTACATCATCTCTTATTTCATGTTGTAAAGGATCGGTGGTAAAGATAGATTTTTCTAAATCAATAATCATATCTAGTTTAAATCCAGTTTTTCTCTTGTACATATTTGCCCTTTGAGTCATAGTTGGATTTTTCTAATTTGTTGTATTCATCAACGAGTTTCTTTCATTTTTCAAATATTTGAGCATCGTTAATCTGAATATAGTAGGGTGTAAATTGATTCATGGGTTAGTGAACTTTAAAAAAATATAGAAATTTGAAAATGTTGTAACACGAGCATTTTCGAGGGGTCGTATCTCAAATGCAGTCATTAAGGGGCTAACAAAGCATTTGACAAGCAGTCTACATTATAATGAATTGAATTTGTTTTCTTCCACAAATCTATGGAGCTGATTATAGGCAAAAATTTTGATTGTGTTCAAACAATTCAAGAAAGCGACTCATAAGAACAGGAATTTCTCTTTCTTTTCTTCTTCAAAAGTCGATTCTCTATAATCTTTGATAATTAGTCCTAATTCAAATTCAAAAGTAACTTTTTTTGAAAAATTCAGAAAAACTCTTCTTTCAGTGTTGTAAACAAAAACGAATATCAGGGACGTTTATTATGATAATGATCTATGTTATATTATATAGCGTATTTTTTTAAGCAATTTTTGTTGAACATATTTTTGGTCAATTTCATGAAATATCAAAAGCACGAGTTCAGCACGTTCAGAGCTCTAGAACAACGTTGAGCGGGATCCTTCATATAGATATGTGTGGGCAGATTGGAAATGAGATTTCAATCCTTTTTCTGTTTTTCAAAAGTTCTTAATTGGCGGATTTGTTGCAGTAATTCAAAGCCAGTAAGATTTCGTGGAGCTCTGTAATATTTTTTTATTTATGAGTTCATTATATCATATCTGGGCTATATGTCAACGGTTTTGACAAAAGTTTTTTAAAATTTTTTTGGCGGTGGTAAAAACAAAGATAGTAAAAGGATAAACAATAATCCAATAACGTTTTAATAGGGTGTTTTTCATATATTCAAAAAAATATTTTTTAATTCTTTCTTTAAAAAGTTGGTTTTTCAAATCTTTATCAGAAACATATTTATAAAAGCAGTAAGCACGATTTGAGTTTCGGATAAAGTTTTTTTATTAAATTATTTGTATATTCTTTAGTTAAATTAAAAAGTTGAATTCATTTCCATTTGAATCTTTTTATGTTTAATTGAGGCGGATTCTGATTTGAAGTTTCTAGGGTGAGTTATATTTTTTTCATTCTTTTCATTAGTATATAATCCAGTTTGGTGAATAGCGTAGGATATTTTTCGTCTTTCTGTTCAACAATTGCATAATCAAGAACTTTTTCTAATAGTATCATTTGATTGTTCTAATGGCGAGTCATCATCTGTTTTTTTAATTTAATAGAACTATCTGTCATATTGAGCTGTTCAAAAATTTGATGGTTTTCATCATCAACAGTAATTGGTGGAAGCTACACAAGATTTTTCAGAATTTCATTTCATCAAAACAAGTAATCTTAGTAATTGGATTTGTTGTATGATAAGTAATAGTAATATAATATTTGTTGAAAAGTCTTTTCTAAGATTTCTGTTTTATCTACATCACGATTAGAACAGTCAACAGAAGTCATAGTATTAGAGTTTTTTTGATTTTTTTCCCAAAGTTCAAAGACTCTTGTTTGTAATCATCTAATGTGTTTTAAGATTTTGCTGTTTCTAAAAGCATTTTTCAGACATCATAGAAGTTAGTTCTTCTTTTTTTGTTCGGTAATGTATTTGAGATTTCAAATTCACGTTCAATATATGTTTTAGCAAATTTCTTTACAAATATAATTTCTTCATTTTGTGAATCCTCAGGCTAGTGCGTTTTATCTTTCTTTTTGAGCGTCGAGGCGTCTTAGTTCCATTTAAAAAGTGTTTTGCTCTTCTTGTTTGATTTGATAATAAATGGCGGTAAAACAAATACAGCAACAGTGAGTCCTAAAAAAATTTTAATTTTATAATTCATTTTAAGCCTTCTTTCTAATCAAAGATTGCAGAAAAGCTAACGAGATTGTCTTGTATAACGAGCAACAATTTGTCCTTTTTCAACATTTTGTTCGTAAGTTTCAATAAGTCCAGATCAGTTTTGGTTCAGCAATGATTCAACGTGAATATGTGGTATCAATAGTAAATGGTCTGGGCGGACTTTGGATGGCAACAAATAATGTCGCGGGTTTTAAATCAGCGTTTGGGTCTTTTATTACATCAAAGGGCTGAGCGCATGAAATTCATGAAAAGATATAGAATGCAAGCAGTGGCAATGCTGGGCGCTAATTTTTTTAGAGTGGCGGTTGGGCTAACATTGGATCATAGCATCTTCATCAATTGGTTGAGATGGGAGTGAGCTCGATTTTGGCTCTGGGCTGGTGAGTTCAGAAAAGCGGAGAAGTCGATGCTTTGGGAAAATCAAAACAATTTCTCACATTTGGTGACTGATTCATTCCCTTGAGGCTCAGGGCATCGCTGTAACGATAAGGTAACAATCAGGGACAAAATGTTTGAGAATATGTAACAGCAAAAGGCAGGAGGCAAGCGTGGTGCGCGGTGCAATCAGAGCATGTGGTGAACAGATAAAATTTCTGAAAGTAACAATGAATTGGATGCAGTTCTAATAGCATTCATTGTATTTTTGAGCAAGTTGTCTAAATCTATTTATATTATCTCTAGTTTGTTTAATCTTTTCATTGGAGCTCCATTGAACATCAATCATTCCAAAGTTGATTGAGGAGCAGTTTCAGGAGATTTCTTGATTAGGGGATTAGATTTCAATTTTTGATAATCTGTATTATCTAAATTCATTATATAATAATCTCCTTATTTTTTTCAATAATAGTTTATATATCATTTAAAAAAATAAGAATAAAAAGGGGGTGGTTAAAGGGAACTCTTTTTTTAAGATTTACAAATCATGAAAATAGTGAATCAGAAATCTTCATCATCATGTATCATCATCGTACGAATAATGATGAATTATCAGTTGGTGGAGCAGATGTAGTTGTTTGTTTTTGGGCAGTTGACAGCAGTTTGTTTTGGCGAAGCAGTAATGGACTCAGCATTTTCAGATTTTTGTACGGTGGCTTTAACAGTTTGATTAAATGCAAAACAACGCGTCGAGATCTGAGTCAAGTTTCTTCTTCATAATGTTCTGGGATAAAGTTCTCCGTTTTGCAGTGTATTCTGGTTTTAGATTTGATGTTAAAAACAAAATAATAAGACGGAATCAGTAGGAATATCTGAGTTATAGTGAATTTTCCAGCAATTTTGGCTGTCTGAGTACAGTTAATGTAATATGTCATCATCTGGCTAATCATTGCATCTTTCTTTTTGGTAGTTGCGGCTGATAAGATTGATAGCTGTTGTTGGCATGTTGGGTTGGCGTAGTTCAAAGCCCCTACAGACGGGAAGCAGTTTCAAAAAGTTACAGATGGGCTGCATAATTTCTTTGAAACTCTCTATATAGTTATTTTTGGATGCGCAATTTGCATTTCTTTATAGTTATATTATTCCAAAATAAAAAAATTTGAAAAGCACAAAATTTAAAAATTTTTTTCAAAAATAAAAGAGAGAGTTTTTAGAGCTCTTTTTATTCATCTTTATTGATTTCTTTAGAAACATCATTCTTAATTTGGGTTAGAAATATCTTCTTTTTGGATTTGGAGTTGGTTTATTGATAATAAGTTTCTTCCTTATGAATCTATTTAGTAGTTACAGTCTCTTTATGTGAGTTTACAATAGATTCAAATTCTTGTGCATAGATTGATAATCTTTAGTGAATTGATTATCTAAGTCTTTTGCTAGTAGCAATGAGATTTCTCCAATATCTAAAAGCTTTATTTTTCTCTAGCAATCATTCTCATATCTTCAGTAAGAACACAAAGCTAGAGGTTATATCGTTTAATCGTTCATTGATTAGTTGATTGAAATTTCTTCTTCATAAGGTTTGGCTTTACGGTGAGTCCATTAGTCTTTGTGTTTCGTGGTGATCTATCTTCATAATCTCTTGAGTTTCTCATCAACAAATTTATCAGTGGCAATTACATCTCAAAGTTATTCTTAATGTTAGTCATTGAAGTGAGTAGGGGAAAGTTGTTTGTGTTCTTTAATGTCATCAATTCTAATAATATCTTCTTTAGATTCTGGTATTGAGCATTTTCGTTCTTGAGCGTCATTTTGTTGAGCAGATATGGGCAATCAGTGGTATTTAATTCTTGGCGAATTTAGTTACGTTCAAGTTTTTCTGAAGCAGTTTGTTTAGAATCAGTTGGATTTCTCGTTTTTGTGGAGGGCTCTCTTTGAACTCAACAATATATTCATAAAAGCTACGCATGTTTTTCATTCATTTGTTCTCTTGAACTCGTTTTCACGAATTTCTCTAGCAGCTCTTTACGTTCTTGGCGGAATTCGTTGCGGTGAGCATGTCTAGCAGCATTTAGCAATAAATTTGAGCACGTTTGAGTTTCAGCGTGATGGCACTGGTAAAGCAGCGGACGGAAGCGACGACATGAATTTGCAGCATTATTAAACGATATCAACATGATAGGTTGGGAAACAGCGTTTGTGGTTTAATATTTAGCAATCTTATCGTCTTTAGACATAAGTTTGGGATTCTCTAGCATCATTGGTAGCTAAAGTGGCGAATTTGAAAAGGACTGGACGGCATGTGTTAGTTTTGAACGGGATTTTATTAAGTTTTTCTTCAGCAATAGTAGAAAGCATATTAACGGCATTAAGTTTGGTAATTCTTTCTATATGACACAAAGTAACAGCTCTAGGGTGGTAAACAATAAAGTGGTTGAACTGGTTCATCTTAGAAAACAGAATATAAATGAAAATCATGCAATAAGCTGAAACGGTATATATTTCAAAATATTTGAAATAATTGAGTCTAACGGCAGGAAGATTTTTCTGCTCTGAAAAACAGGTGGGCGCGTCAATAGGAAGATTGGAGGGCAGTGCATTAATATTGTTGCAGTTATGTTATATACAAGTGACATGTGACTGGGCGGCACGAATGTTGGCTAATAATAAAGTAAACAATCAATAATAAGATAGGAACAAGTTCTGGTAAAACAGAATAAGCATTCCCATTTGGTATCCACTAGCGTGGCGAAAATATTATAGTAGGAAATCCTATCTTTTTCATGAGTTTAGCGTCAGTTCTTGGAGAACAAGTCATGCAATATTACATTTGAATTAGCAGTAAATTCAGTTGAATTTGACATTTGATTTGGTGAGTCAACAGTATAGAAATTCACACAATAATCAGTTGGAGCAGATAATTTATCTTGCGAGGCGGAATTTGTGAGCGGTGGTTACAGTCCATAATTCATCAAGTGAATGAATTGTTGTTCAGACATCTATCATAAACAATAGAACTGTTTACAATACATGAAAAATCTGACTGCATTGATTGAAAAAGCAGATTCTGCGAGCGAAACGGATTGCAGTAAATGGTGCATCCACACATGTGTTGGCGAACTTTCTTTAGGGATTGGTGAAAATGTTGAGTTTAAGCATGATTTGGCAAGGGACGACAATACACAATTTACAATTGTAGCATTGATTTCTGTTGAACTTTTGCGGTAATTGAAAGATTAACAATAGTAAATAGTCCTAAAGCAAAAAAGCAAGTGAGCTCAGTGGCGAGCAGTGCAGATTTTTCTCATAATTAAAGCGCCCAAATCAGATGGGTACGGAGTTAAGAAAGCAAGTGTTGATAATGGATAAAGACATTTTTCCTAGGTTTGAGATTAGAGAACAGTATCAGTTCACAGCATCGGTTCTACAAGAACTTTACAAGTGGCAGGTCAAACAACATTTAGTGCAAATTATATTAGCACAAAGGAAGGCATTTTCGTTGCATATGGCGGACCTGTAGGGCAAAGATGATGGTAGAGCTATAATCGATCGGGAGAAAAATCAAAGAGAATCATGTTTTTGGAGCTTTCCTTGGAGCTCGTGAGGATTTTTATTTTTCTTCGAAAGTATTTTATTGAGCGGGTGGGCGATAGTCCAAAGTATTATCTTCCTCTAATGTGGCAAGGAATAACAAAGGCGCAGACCGAGAATAATTCATCAATCAGTATAGAGTTCTGGACTACATTAGAGTTAATCATATCTTTTTTCGCAGGTAATGATGGCGTATTGGATATAGAGGTGGCATTCTCAGGCAAAGAGATACGTTAAACATGGTAAAAATGAAAGAACAAAGAATATGCAGCGAAAAGAAGTTAACAATGTAGAGACTTAAAATGTTTAATCATTATAGATCCTATGTTCTTTAGTTTAGTTTCAATAATTTATATATCATTAGGACATTTTGATTCTTAATAGCATTTCATGTCTTGGTACTTTATCGTAAAACTCAATTTCATGTTTGTATCTAGCACAATTAGGACGTCATTGAGATTTCAGGAATTTCGGCTGAGCATTTTATAAACATCAATAATTGATACATAGAATCTTTTGCGAATCTCTAATGATAAATTATGATGCATCAGTAAATGGTAAATGAAAAATAACATATCTCATATAATCAGGAATGTTTAATCTGAGTAGAAAATCTAATAGTATTTGAGGGGCTCTTCATAAGTGACACGAGTTGAAGTCTATAATCTTTTTCTGTTTTGTTTCTTCAAAGAGTTTATTTTTGTTCTGTTTCATCTAGTTGAGTCTTGTAATGAAAGCATATCTTCATCTCTATTATCATCTTCAGAATCTTCTAAATCATCTAGCAATTTAATATATTTCTTTCTTTCGTTTTGTAAAAATTTGGTCTTTGGTATCAAATTCTAATTCTGGGCATCTAAAGGGTGGCGTGCAATGTCAAATGTTGTGACATTTTCGAATAAAAGGGGCGCTGCAGAAGTTTGGTGGCTTTCTAGTCTCATTTTATTCTAAAGCAATCATGTCGTCTGTATCAATAGCAATGGGCTATTCGTTGGTCTAATATTGTTTTGGGCTCGAGTCGTTTATATTGAGGTTTAGGCTGAATAAATCAATTAAATCTTCTGGTGGATTCTTCAAGATTTTTTCTTTTTCTTTAATTGAAGAATATTATCGACTTGTTATGAACTTCATATGTTGTCTGACACATCAATTTGAGCCAAAAATTAGGTGAACTTTTTCTAGAAGTATCTTTATCAGATATTAAGATTTAAGTTATATTTCTTAACAATATAGTATAGATTTTCAGCATATTCAAAGGGCTAGATGATTCTGGCAGCATTCAGATGGTCCTTTATCTCCTTTTTGTTCTATTTTCTTTTTTTGCAGTTGTAGCGAGTAAATGGTCAAAATCATTAGCATAATCTTGTTTCTTTTGTTTGTCCCATTCTTGTCCCAGTGACGTCCAGTAGGGTAGCTGCTGGTCAATGTCTAATTTAGTTGGGTCATTTACAGATCTCTTGGTATATGGGTCATGGCTGAGTTTGATAGAACAGAACTTTTGATTATCTTTGTGTTCTTTGTCATTCTTATCTAAATAAAGTGGCACTGTATCTGTGCTGTGTGTCTTCACGGTAGAGCACAAGGTTTTCATGAAGTAATCCAATGTTTCCATTCTGTACACGTTTTATATTTGAACTGTTATAAGCATTTACAGGCGGAATAGAATTTAATTCATTCAAAGCATCATTCTTAGCTCATTTTATGCAGAAGCAGATTGTTGATTCCAGTTTCTGAACTTTGAGTGTTGAACTGATTATTGTTTGCGATTTGGTATCCTTTGATTCTGAATTTTGTTTAGAATCGGAATTAAATATCGACTGGGTAGCATTATTGTTTGAAGTTGACGAATTTGAGTTTTTGATTTTTCAAATCCATTAGGAGTTACATTGTAATTATTTGAAAGTTTACAATTGGTGGGTGAAGTAACATTCAGTAATCTGGACTTCAGTCAGTTGCATGATAACGTACAGTATTGAAAAAGATTTGGCATGTTAATGAATTTGAATAAACAAATATTGGCATGGTGCGAGCGTACAAGTATGAGCCACAAAGTGGACAGGATTTTCTCCTTTCTGATGATTTCTTTTTATCGACATTTTATTTTTCATCTCTATAAAGAGTTTGTTGTCTTGGCTGGGTCTAAACGTTTTGGGCTAAAGTTAATTCCAACAGAATGAGTAAATTTGTTGTTTGTTGAAATGAATTGATTTCCAAATGTCAGGAAAATTCCTCTCTAAACATTTGTGAGCGAGTCAAAAGCGTGTCCAAGTTAAGACTTTATCTTCTTCATTGAAAAGTTGTTTTTAAGTTAGTTGGTTCATCTTTTAGGATTTCTTCTGTTGGAACTCAATAGTAATTCTATATGAACTCAATCCAAGGATGCTTTGGTATTTTTCAAGTTCTGTTTCAATTGTTTGTAAATCTCTAAAAAGTATTTTTAGTGAGCATTGACATCGAAGATTCCAGGGCAAGTTTTTCAATTTCATCGAAGAACCAATTTCTTTTTATTTGGTTTTTCTTTTTCATGAACTGCTGGAATCAAAGTAAATCTAGCATTCATTGTGAAAAGGCAGATCTTTTCTATACATAAATGGTTGGAAGTTGAATGGGTATTGAATGCATAGAATTTAGAAAGTTAATGTTGAGTACTATGAGCTCTCTTATGTCATTTTGGAATATGGGTAATATGTGAGCATCTTGATTTTACATCAACAGTGAAAGCTCATTTCTACAATAATGTCAGCAGGGTCCAATTCTGTTATCATAATCAGATTCAAATATGGTGTTGGTGGCGGATAGAATCTACGTTTAATATTGATGAGCATATCTTCTTTATTAGGGAGGATGATCAAGTTTGAATTGTGTAGAAAGTCTATATAAATCTTCTTCCATTGAGTTGAACTGTGTTTCTTCTTCTTCAGTAATTTCTTCTTGGTCGAGTACACACATTATCAATAGATTTTTGAGGATTTTAGGTATCTTTTAATGAATATTCTAAAATATTTAAATTGTTTACATCAAACAGGAGCGCTATTGAATAGTTTAATGAAAAATGAGGCGAAAAAGTCGTTTCATATAATTTCCATATAAAGAATTCTCTTTGAGCATTTATAAAAGTTTTCAGAGGTGTGATTTATAGTCAGTCCATTTGCATATTTCTGAAAGATTTCATAGTCCATTCCCATGAATCAAGGGTTGAGAAGGAGTGGTAGAGATTTGAATGTGACGATCTAATGGATCGCGAAAAGGTAAGATAGTTGTGGTGCAGTTTGGGCGGGATTATCGTAGTGTGACAATCTTGAGCAAGAGTCTGTATGGTTTTCGTATATAATAAGGAGCTGGTGAACTCTTTATGAGATACAATAATATTTCCATGGTGCATTAGATCAGAGATTTGTGTGTGTGTGTCGACGCGACAGCTTTCTGATATCTTTTTGGTAAGAAAGATTGGCTCGTATATTTCTCAGTAATGGTAAGATGTAGTAATGTGAACTCGCAGGTTATATTAAATTCCTAAAGTGGACGTGTGCAGTCACCGACCGTTGTTAGAATCCAGTATAAAGGTTCTATTTTCTATTTTAATTTAGTAATGTATGAATTATCAATCGGAAGAAGTGGGTGGGTGATAAACACGTTTGAACTGTTTGGCTGTGGAGTGCTTTCTTGAATGTTCCGTTTTGCGAAGGAGGAATAAATCAGTGAAAGCAAACCAGTGGTGCAGCGGTGGGTAGTAAGAATAGTAGGCAAAGCATGCGGAGGTTTCTGTCGATCAAGGATTTAATTGACGTCCAGCAATTCACAAGAAGCGCAAGACGGTCAAAATCCATTGTTGTGTGTGTGAGTGCTCGTGCAGCATCCGTCGAGGACTAAGATTAAATGATTAAACAATTTGTTGAGTCGTGTATTTAGATTGTTGAGTTGTGTATCATAAAGATAATATATTGATCAATGATGGCAAGAAAGCAAAAGTCTTGCGTGATTCAAGGAGCGGGCTGGTTCTATCATTTTCTAAGTTATATCAATATTAATACGATAAAGTTTCATATTGTTTAGAATTTAATATCAAAAGTCAATTAAATTAAAACGCGTATAAAGTGAGAGGGCAGAATGCTTGTTGCTTTGTGGGTATCTTAAAACGTTACTTAGTGTCATAATATATCTGGGAGTATAGATGTGAACTTTCTTGAGAATCAGATGAAGTATTAGCAGCGCTTTAACAGTAACATCGGAGATTTCCATTCCATTCATTTGTTGAAGTATAAAATTTATATGTAATGTCTGTATTTGGGTCATGTTGCAAGTTTCATATGTAGTCTTATTGGAGAAACAGATATAAGTCTTTATCTTCTTTATCTGAAAAATATATTGGTTAATTTCATCATGAAGTTACAGATAGAAGTATGAAGGGGAACTTCAATCAAATGGATAGTAGATTTCAATGGTTGTTTCATGTTAGCATCTTCATCGGTTCAATCTAGCTTCTTCCTTAACGAACTCTGCATTTGTTATAGGATAAGTTGGCATGGTGGCGGGTCAGGCTTGTGAATAGTCATGGTGATTTAGCGTCATAATAAACATTTACAGAGGGGTGGCGTGATTTGCATTGGATTTTGATTGGCGAGGTGGGTGGGCATTTTCGTCAATGGTAAAACAAATTTTATAATTTGTGAAAAAATCTATCAAGAATACTCTTTTCATAAGTAGTGGAATCTAATAATATATTGTTTATTATTTTTGGAACTCAGTATTGGAGCAGTTGTTGCATGATGGCACTAGATTCTGGCATGAAATATATGAAATAAGATAACATATTTCGAGATGATGGATCGAAAAGTATCTAAGTTCACTAATAAAGTAATGGATGTTCAGCAAAGGGTATCATCGCTTTATCAATAGGAGAAAGTGGTTTGAGCTCTACAGTTGTCTTAGCAATTTGTATTTCATCAGTAGTATAGATTTTGTGGGAAGAGTATTTTTGAAATCCTAAAGCAATAATAGCTAACAATCCACAGCAGGATGAAATCTTTGAGATTTTTGAGGCTGTCAACATCTTTTCTATCGTCATATTTTGAGTTTTGAAAGGTTTAATTTCTTTTCTTTTTATCTATGAATTTTTTTCTTTTTCTTTTTCTTCTTGGTATTTTTCATAGATAGGGTTCTTCATAGATGCTTATAGAGATGGTATCATCTTCAATGCATTCTTGGACGTAACGAGTTTGTATATGACGAGTTCTTCATCGAAAGTGGCGTTTTCGGTGGTGGCGATTGAAAATCTTCATCTAAATCTAGCAGTAAGTATTTTTATTCGTGAGTATTCTTTAGTAAAAGGCATGAAGTGGCGTCGTATTATTTATTTTTTTCTTTTTAATATATCAAAAAGGCGGAACTAAAAGCTACTATACAAAATCATCAAAGGGAGCTTTTTCTTTTTTTAGTTTCTAATGATTCTTTTCTATTTTGTTTGGTAAATCTTTGTATGGTGTTCTTGGTACGAATGTTGAGCTAACTTCTAGTCCGAAATTAAAGAATTTGATTCAGTAAAATCTTCTTCTTTTACATCTTCAAAGTCATAGAGTGGAGTAAAATCTAAATCTTCAATGGGTCGATTTCATCTTCTATTGGGTTTGAATGTTCTTTAAGTGTTTTCGTTCATTTTTGGTGCATTAAATGAATTATTAGATTTTAATAAAAATCTTCTGGTATCGGTTGTAACAATTCTTCATCAACAATAATTTGAGTTTTCTTGAAAGCTGGCGAAGCATATTCTCAGCACAATGTTTTGTAATATAATAAGCAGTTGAAGTGCAATTATTTTCTAACAGGTGATAGATTTTGGAATTTTGGTGAAACAGTGAGTCAGGTTTCTGCGTTGTGTATTGATGATCAGAGTTGCGTGATTTCAGCAGTTCAATTGGAATAGATGAAATTACGTTGTAGATTCTACATATTTTCATATTTGTCTGAGCGTGGTGCGAAGTGCTTCAGCAGTGTTTGAGCAGACTATGAATAATGAAATTTTGAATGGTATCAACAATGGCTGAGCTCTAGCAAAGTGCAGGAGTAGATTTTACAATTTGTTCTAATGATTGTAAAGATAAAAAGAATATACATTTTAGAAGAACGAATTTTTCTAGCAAATCGGCAGGCTAGTTGGCGGGTCTAAAATTTGGAATGCATCTAAGTGACGGTCCAGTAAATCTTTATTTCCTTGAGCATTCTATAAAGCAGAGGTTCGAGTCAGGGCTGATAGGATAATTGAGGAGCATATATAAACTTAAGATCCGGGTTTCTTCTTGTGGGTTAAATGAGAATAACAACGCGCTCTTCTGAAGTTGCAAATTCAAACAAGTTAATGTGATAAGGAGTTTCTGCTTTGCAGAGCATCAGCAATTTGCATAATCAAAAGTCGCAATTTGGAAACGTGGGCATTGATTTGTTCTAAACAGGCGTAAAGACCGGTATTTAATTCTTCATATAATCCAAAGTGCATGCGTTCAATCTTCGTTTGGCTAGCAGACACATATTCAGCATGATTTCTTTATTAGAAACATCAATCATTAAATTGACCAATCAAAAAGCATATAAATTCTTTAATTGTAAAAGCAGATACAAATTGAGATAATCAGCTAAAGTTAATATATTGTTTGGTCTTTTCTCTGGCGTTTTCAATAGATAGAAAATTGATTCAAAATATCTTTGTTCTTTTCTTATATGTGCTCTGGAAGAAAGGCACATTGTCTTCATTTGATTAACATCATATCAGACTTTTGAAGTTGGCAATATGAAGAGGGTCGTAGAGATTGATTATCACAAAATGGTTATTATAAGTTGCAGTTTTTCCAGCAGTAAGTGATAAAATTGTCTGCATGTTCCTTAGGCAGTTTGTACGTAATATGGATATTCAGTTCCTTTTTTTAAAGTCAATATAAATGGTGGATTGGGGCTCAATGTCATTTCACGTGAGTGAAGCATTGTATAAGTTTGCGCATGTTTGGGGCTCGCGAGCGCAGGGCTTTGTCTTTCAGTATAATGAGATTTCTTGATTCTTTCTTTATCAAAATATTTAACATCAGCATCATTGAACTTTCCATGAAAATTTATCAGGGCAATATTCCTAAAGGTGCAGAGTCATAAGCGTAGTCATTTCCCTCTTTCAATGATTTAATATTTTGTTTTTCGTTTGTATAATTCATAAGGAGTTTTTCTATATTCAAAATTATAGAGCTGAGCTTTCATGAGACTTTCGAGTCAGGATAGAGTCTTAATTGTCTAGCTTGATGAAATACAATGAAAAAAAGTTAAAATCACATAAGCAATAGAACATAAGTATAAATGAAGCGTCATAGAACATGTGTGATTTGAAATATCCATGCAGTTAATGGATGAGCAATTAAATTCCAAATAAAAAAATGAAAAAAATGATACAACAGCAAGGAATAAATATATTACAATCGGTTTTTGTTTTAGCGTTCTAAATAAAATGTAATACGTTATAAGTGAGGCATAAAAGGAGAAAAGTGGGAGAGGAAAGAATAAATAGTGGTAATAAAGTATTTGTTTTCTTAGGTACATTATATAATTCTTCTTGCATTAAATCTTTCCTTTTGTTTTTTAATGGATATATCATTTATTCGATAATTCAGATAATAAAAAGATTTAGTGAGACTCTGGGTCAGAAAGCATTCTAAAAAGCAGTAAGTATTCTTCTTTTTTCTTTTTCAAGACTCTCGTTCTTTATTTTTTTGCATTTCAATAGAACTTTATCTAACAAATAGTAATATTGTGTTTTTATATCTCTTTCATCTAAGTTATCAAATGGGTGAGATAATATTGAAAACATCTTGCGTACAGTGAATTATCTTCATAATTCTCTGGCGTAATTTTTATTTAATTGAAATACATCTCTTGCAAATATTCTCATAGTCTTATGGGAAATTTATCTTTGAGATATGAGAACTTTCTTTAATTCACTTTGAAATATTCAGGATAGAAAATAGAATATTTAGTAGCGTAAAATGTAGAAATGTGAGCATCATTATTTTTTTAGAAGAGTTAGTTGGTCTTGAAGTTGTTGAGTAATTGTATCTTTATCAGTCTTATTGTCAATGATAGATTTGAATTTGGTCATAAGCAAATCCAACATAAAACAGAGTAACTTCTTAAATATTAGATACTCTTAAAATGGAATCTTTAATATATTGAGTTAATTCTGTTTGTAGAGTCATGATAAATTCTGTTTTATCAGAGATTGATGAATAATTAAAGGGCTATTTCTAATTTTTTTAAATGAACTTTTTCTACGAAAGTTTCCATTTTGGGAAGTTTATCATGAGTTTGTAAATAATCCACATGGGTCTTGAGCTAATCAAGTTAATTTGATAAAGTCTAGTTTGAATAGGGAGCAGTACTCTAAATATTTTATTAGCAGTTTTTGTCCAGGCTCATCATCATCTAGTAATAATGGTATATTGAAAAAAATTTTTCTCGAGAATTTTAAAATATCTCTTAATTGTTCATTAGTAAGTGGCAGAAATGGCAGGTATGTTGTATATCCATGAGCAGTCATAGCGAACATCAAATTGAGCTCTGGTAAATAAATAAGTTTATCTTTGTTGAGCTGTTTTTTTGGCATTGTTAATATTATAAAGTATGTTTTTCTTATGGAATACGATAGAATCAGTTGAATTTATATATTTTTCAAAATACTCTATATCTTTTTGAGTTAATGTGCTTCAGTAAATCAATAAGTTTGGCATATAATTTCGGATAATAAAGATTAAGCGATTTGGTTGTTGTAAAGTAGCTATCATACATTAAAGGAGTGGAACAATTCATCATGAGTATAAAGCTTTTCTGAGGTCATATAATCTAATTGGTCTTTTTGCGATTCTGGTGCATAAAGTATTCAGCAGAATTATAATCAAGATTTCTGTCAGTAATCATTTTTTTGAGCGGGTGAGAATCGGGCAATTCATTAAATTTCATTTTTGTAATAATTGAGCAAATCTTCTAGCAAATCATGGAGTACAGCATATTGTGAGTATTTTTTTGAATCGTCTTTATTAGAATGCATACGGAATATGATGATACTCTTGGCAAAATAGATTACAGATTCTTTCCATGATGGGGATCTGTTTCTTGAATATAGTGAAAATATCTCCATGTTTTCCACTGAAAGCAATGATGAAATTTTCGGAACGTATCAGTTGGTGTAAAGAAGGTGTTTTTCTCATTATGGAAAGGACAAAGGAAAGTTGGGAGAATCTTCTTTCTAAATATAATGCTTCTTTTTTTCTAAATAGAACTTTTAAATCAACAGTATTTTTTTGATTTGTGTTTTTTTAAATCATTTAAGTTTGTAATCTTAGTCATTTAATCTCTTTTCCAGTTCTATCTCATTGATTAAGAAATTTTTCTATATCTTTTCGTTTATAAATAAATGAAGCGTTAATTACAAATTCGAGCTGGTCAAAATAATGAAAATTTCTGTTATATATTTCTGTATCTTTTTAATCTAATCGTTTCTTCATTGAGCTCGATTTTAATATTTTTTTGAGCTGAATTAGCGAAGATAGTTTTTAATGATGGTATTACATCATCTTTATTTATAAAGCAAGTTTTTCATGGCTAACATTTCATTAAATCGTTTAATATTGAGTTTAAGTTTTTTTCTTGATTTAATGTTGGTTGAATATTTGGTAAAAAGTAATATTCATCATCAAATGAGGGTATTTGGTTAGTATAGGTGGCTATAAATAAATCAAATAGGGAATGATTTAATTTTTTTCAGCGACAATTTCTTTTCTAATTCTTTCGGATAAATGTTTTTCAAAAAGCTAATTTTTGAAATATAAGGATATAAAGGCAATCCTCTACATTTATTTCTTTTTTTAAGATTTCATAGAGTGAAAGATAATCTTTTTTTAGAATATGGTAAACAATAATCATTAGTAATTATATTGTTCTTTAATTCCACAAAAGAATCATCAGTTAATGAATTTAAGTATTTCAAGTTATTCTTTTCTAAAATTACATAAAAACATTTTGAAAGTCCTTAGCACGGTTTTACAATTTTTTTCTATAGAATTTTGAAGTCATTGAAAGTTTCTAATATATCGTCTTCAGATACTATGATTATAATTTTTTTCTTTTTTTGTTTCTTGAGTTTAGTATAATTAGGATTTACAATTTTAATTGAGTACTCTTGGGCGAAACATCAAATGTTCTATAATGAAGTAATGAAAATGTTTTAGGTAAACATCTTCTAATGATTTCATAATCATATTGAATAGTATTTCCAGTTAGAATTAAGCGACATTTATTAGGTAGTAATTCTCTTAATTCTTTATACATTTTATTATCAATTTCTGAAAGTGATAATTTTTGATTTTTTTAGAATCAACAATCAAATTATTTTTTTGTGTGCATTTTCTTGAGTGCTTTCGAAACATATTTTTTTATAATCGTAATTAGCAAAAGAGTTAATATATGTATTGGTTTCATTTTGGAATAAGTTTTTCATCTGAAAGAATATAGAAATTTCAATTAAATCATTTTTTTAATGAGTTTTCCGTCTTTATCAAAGTTTGGACAGTTGCATCAACATCAGTAAATAAATAATATGTTGTATAGTCTTTTTTTGTTTGGTTTTCATTTTTTTATAATTTTTCAGATTTCTAATCTTTAGTATAGTTATAGGTTAATCAAATATATATAAATGTGATTTGATTTTTTTATGAATTTATTAAATTAGATTTAGTCCTCATAATAGCATGGCTCTAGGCGTCTAAAGTACTCATTATACAAATTGAGTGATGAGTTTTATAATGTGATAAAAATTGGTCGTTTCATCATTTCTTCTGTTTTTCTTATCTCTTTATGAAGAGACATCATCTGGAAATTTTCTCATTATGTTGAGAAAAAATTTAAGTCAGCATTCCATAAATTTGGCTGCATCTTTATATAGAGCTTTGACAGAGTGCTTCTGGCGAGAATTTATGATTATCGTTTTTCAAAAGCAAACAGGTAATTCGTCCTTATCAAAGGGTAGAACTTTGGAGTATGAACTTTCTTCTGTGAAGATTGGATTCAATTCCATTTAACAGGCATATATAACAGTTGATTAAATAATTTTTGTATGAGGAATATGAACAAAATTTTGGTTATTTCTTCAAATATTTATTTCAGTTTTCAGAAGCGTATTGTTGGCATGTGAGCTGAAATATTGTGTCTTATTGGGCTCATTGATAATATGAGTTGAGATTTTGTTCATTTCATAATCAATTTTATTGTTGCGTTTTAAAGATAATTGTTTTAATTTTTTTAGATGATTTAATATTATTAGGTGAGTCGGGAAGTAATTTTTGCATTGGTTTTATTGTAATATTGATTGATGGTTTTGATTGGTCAAAAATTTGTATAATAATGGTCTGATTCAATGTTATTGTAAATAGAAACAATATTATTTGAAAATAGGTCCAATTGAAAGTAAACAAATTATCTTTCTTTTAATTTGGGAACTCAGATTTCATAAATTTTTGAAACATTTGATTAAATCATTTGAATTTCGTCATAAACAAATTTGAAAAATCTTCACATTATGTTTTTGTTGATTTGATTTTTAAGATTATGAGATTTCTTTTTACATAGAGTGTAAGTATAAATTTGTTTATCTTCATCAAAAATCAATTTGTTTAGAGATAGTTATTTTTTTGGGAAAAGTAATAACGTTATGAGCATTTTTATCTTTATATTTAGGGATTCTTTTTCTTTTTTTATTTGATTTGTTATTGAAAAAGAAATTGTCTGGGAAATTTGCATCAAGATTTGTTGGCGATGAGATTGAAGTGCATAATAATCAGATTATTATTTTTTTAGTAAAAATAGGAATGTGATTGCATGTTCTATATGATTTGGTTTCAAAAGTAATATTGTCTAACATCATAAGGAATTGCATTATATAAGTTTTTGAGTCAAATGACATGAGTACTAATTAAATCAAATCTTTCATCTGTTGAATAAATTATCTCTTTTTCTGTTAAAAATCATATTTGAAAGTCCTTTGAGTTTTTTTATACAGTATTTAAATGAAAAAGTATATTTATATTATTCCATTTTTTTATTTTTTTATTTTTGAGCAAGTTTAAGCGATCTAGGGGCATTTTTCTGCAAAGTCGATACATTTATCGAAAAAGCAGTTTTAGTGCATTTTAGCGTTTGCGTATATGACGATATAACGACATTCAAAACGAGTTTAAGCAAAAGAAAAAAAGTATGGTTTCAGTGTAGTCTTTAATCTTTTAAAGTAACTAATCTCTTTTTACGTTTGGGACGTTGGTAAGAGCAGAAGTGATGGCAACAACAATTCCTAACATGGGTTACATCAGCAGTATTTGGTAATGACTTTCTTGAGCGGTGTTTGTGGTTTTTAGAGTAGGGAGTTTCAGGTGTTTTTGGAGATCAGGGAGTAGTTGTCTTAACAGTGTTAGATTCAGACTCGAGTCCATTTGGCGTGAGTTTGTTTGTTTTTCGAGATCAAAACAGATTTGATACGAGTCATTTCAACAAATGAATTTCAGGGCTGGGATCTGAATCATTTGTAATTGAGCGTAGGAGTCTTCTTTAAGTCAGAGAATTCAAGTTTGAAAAGCTAGTCTTATCTTCTTTCAAGAATGAATATGAAGTTAAGTCGTCAAAGCTTTCTTGAATGTTTTTTTCCATCAAGTTTTGAAGTCTTTCTTAGAGATTTGGATTTTGTAAGCATCAGATCTATCGTGAGTTTCTTGGTAATCATCAACGAATTTGTATTCAAACAAATCTTCAGATACTATTAGCAGTAATTAGAGGAATCAGATGAGTAGAAGAATTTTTTTGTCCTAGAACAATTTCTTTGCATCTTTAGATTCAGTATCATGAGAACAATGACAACATCTTTCTTAGTTTCAAATTTAGGAATATTGTTTGGTGCATTACAGTTGAGTTCAACAACATGAAGTCTGGGTGATATGCAGTATTTTTCATGGGTGAAAGTTTGGTGAATTTTTCTTTGAATTTCATTGGGTTGATAATTGTAATTGTATCACTGTTTGAACATGGGTAGCGTAAAGAGTGCAGGATTTTTCAGAGCTCCCAGGTGGAATGTCCCTTTTTGGTTTTAAATCCAAAAGTCAGTTGGGAGCCCAGAGCAGTTCTGGAACTTTTCAGTGGTTTCATAAACATGGTATTTCAGGCCCTACACATCTTGAGGCTAGAGTCAGAAAGTTTAATGGCATCAGAAAGTACATCTAACACATCTTCTGGGTAATCATCAGCAATGAAGGGAAGCCCTATGCAATACAAGTTTATCGAGCTGGATGGCTTGTATTGTGAGTAATCAGCAGTTACATGGTAGTAATTGATGGGAGCTAAAATGGGTGGGATCAATATTCAAAAGTCGAACTTTGTTGAAGTTCAGAACTGTTTGGTTTTGGAGTAGGCAGTGTTGTACAGTCTCAGTGAGACAGGCGGGACAAAATCTAATTGATATGCAGTATTTTTCATATTTTTCCAAGTTTTGAGCATTTCGAGACCAGATTTCATAGGAACAATGTAAGTAAGTTTTTCTCCAGTTACAACGTGAGTTTATTGAAGTAATCGTTCATATCATTTTAGATAAAGTAGGTGGGATGGGTCCCTTTTGAACTGAATCCTTGTTCTTTTAGAGCGTCTTGGACTAGTTTTGGAATTTCTTCTAATGATTTATAGAAGTTTTTAAGTTAAAAGCTCAACAGTTTGGCTAGAATCAACAATCTTGATGTTTCCTGTTTCAATGTCGAAGGCTGTTCTGGGTAATCATCTACAACGAATAAAGCTTTAGCAAGGCGGTCTTTTTTTCAACAAGCATTCCTTTGTATTTGTGTAGTCAGCAGTTACATGAGTAGTGGTTTGGCGGTCGAGGCACAACAGGTTTGAGATTGATGTCAAGCTTGGTATTCAAGTTTTTTTCTTGTGTGGTTCTGGTGTTACAACATTATTTCTAGTAAATCAATTTCGTGAGCATTTCAAAATCAATTTGGTGGAACTTTGTTTTCGTAATTTCAAGCAAAATGCAGATTTGAACTTTCATTGGGTCAATGATTGTTACAAGTAAAAGCTAGAAACATGGAGTTATCATAGAATGCTTGTGGGTTATCATCAAAGTGAGTTGGAAAAGCATTTTGGTTTGATTTTGCTGAGTCTAAAATAGAACAATTCTAGGGTCTTTTGGATTTCTTCAATAGATTTGAATTGGTAAGCAGTAATTCCTTTTTGGATTCTTTGAAAGATTTCTGTTTCTACATATTTGATTTGGTTTGGAAGTAAGTCTAGTGGTGTTCTGGGTAATCATCAGTGGCAAAATCCTTTTTTTGAATTGCATCTGGAGAAATGTGATGGCTGTATTGGTCGTAATCTAAGTTAATGTGGTAGTAGTTTGTGGGGAGCAAGAATTTGTTTGCATCAATTTTAACGTGGTCTTTGTTATAGTTGAAGTTTAACAGGGAATTTGATTTGGTATCTTTTGGACGATTTGGGTCAAAAACAATTGTTGTTACAGTAACAGTATTTGAATAAACATCAAATTTGTTATTAACATTCAAGTGATAGTTATTTGTGTAAGTTGCAGCGTCATTCATGAGTGGCATACAATTTCAATGTTGGGATGTATAAGCAACGTTACAGTCTTTATTGAGTGGAAGCTAGAACTTTTAAAAGGTGGCTCTAAGTGAATGTGTAGCAGAGTTATATTTAACATCAAATTCTGGGTTTTGAGTTTGTGTTTTGAGCATCTAATTGATGAAGCTTTTGGCAAATCATCAGTATATTGTAAGGTATGGTTTCTTCACGTCCAGTGCAAGAGGTTTTGCTCAGATTTGCATACAGAATTTCAGCAAGTTTTGGCACAGAATGATTGTTTACATCTTCAGCGCATTCTTAACGTGTTTTTCAATTTTTACATTTGTTTTTAGATTTGTATATTGAACATTGAGACTTTAGGAGGGTCTGGGTTTGGGGGATTGCATCGTATTCAGGTTTTGGTGGGATACAATAGTTTTAGTGGCGGATTTCATGCAAAGTTCGAAAGTATAAAATTTTCAAATAATTCCTTATCTGTATATGGTGGTGGAGCACTGAGCTGTTCGGCATCAGAATATCTACGGTAATTAGCAAGTTGTCTTTCAGTGAAAGTTCTTACATAATCGATTTACATAATATCTAATATTGTGTTTTGTGGGCGCGTGGGTAATAAAGTGAAAAGCTGGTGTGAGACTCACGTCATTCACATTAACATATCCTGGGTCAGGAACTTTGTATTGGTCAGGACATGATGGGTCATCATAAGACAGACATCTGTTTTCAGCATCAGTGAGTTTTTCCATGTCTATTAGAGTTTCTACAGATTTAGAATCCTTTGGATTGATTGGTAGCAACATTATCTTCAGTATTATATGTGTGTCTTAGATATTGGCTGATCAATGTCAGAATAAATTGGAGGCATTCCCCAAGTTTAGAGGTTTTTCCAGTTGGGATTCATCAAAAGTATTCAATGGCATTCTACATTTAAATAGTTGTACATATCAAATCCAATGTCGAAATGTAAAGAACAATCTTGTTTTCGACATCTTGGTTTTAGAGCAGTGTTGGCATCTTTGTTGACGAAAAGCCAGTGGGAAGATTTGATTTGGGTGGTAACAGATGTGAATCTAGCAGAAATAGTTTTTTTCCTGAGTTAGTTTCACACATTATGTAAAATAAATGTTGGGAGCCTTTTTCAATTCCTGTCAAATAATGTCCATTAGTTGTATTTGCATGCTGGGCAGATTATCTCTAGCAGTATCATATTTAATTTTATCTGGCTAATTCTAGAGTTGTCTTGGGTCTGTTTGGCGGGACTTTTACAGTTTCAAGATTATTGTCTTTATTTTTGAATACAACAGACAAATCAGAGTAATAGTCTAATGAATCTTTTTTTGATTCATCGGGTAAAGCAAAATGAAATTTGGTCATTATCTACAAACAAAGCCCCTGAACAGGAACTCTTCTTGTTTTTTTGATTTCAGGCGGTAGAACATATTTGAGCTCAGCGAGCTCGTTTCTCTTTTCAACGATTGTTGGGTTCGTTTTTACGATTGAGCATCTTCTTTATATGTTGTCTGTGAGCTTTTTTTGAGACTATCGGGCTGTGTTTGATAATCCTTTTTCGATAGCAGGGCTCATCAGAACTTTATCAGAAACAGTGATGGTCTCTTTAGGTTTTGGCTCAACAGAGATTTCTAAAGAGCTCTTTTTTGCATTGAGTTTCGTTCTTTAATGTATCGTTATTGAGACATCTAATGAGACTTTTTCAGTTCAGTTTTGGTGAGTCTCATTAGCGTTTGCGTTGGAGAATCTTGTAATGGAATAGAGTTTGTAGCAGGGTTTGGATTAAGCTTTTTCCTCAGCGTGTGCAGCATTCATAGACAATGACAATGCAGACGATGATTTGGTCCACGTCATGAGTGTGAGTTACGGATTGGACGAACTTTGGTTTCAGTTTTGTTAGGCATTTTTGTCCCTTTTATATTAAAAATTTCTATAGTAATATTATTCTAAAAAAATAGTGTTTTTCACAAATTTTTCATGATTTTTGGTATTTTTTTAAAATTCATATTTATTTATATCAGAAGTACTAAAATTCCTTTTTTTGAGCATTTTTGATAATAAAAAGTTTTCATTTTTATGGCTCAGCAAGCAGATATTGTGAAATTTGAGTCTATATTTATTCAAAATAAAAAAAGATAGCGAGGCATCTTTTTCTTTAATCTTCTACATAATCAATTGGGTTATCTTCAATCCATTTCTTACGTGGAGTTACATCTTTGGCATTGCAACATCAGAGCGATGTTTGAGCGGTCCTCGTCTCAATAGTGATTTGAGTTAATACACGAGTTTCTGGGTCCCAGACATGTTTGCTAAGAGCATCAGGAGCAAAAGCTGGAGCTGACACGAATCAATTGGTAAGTTTTGTTACGATGCTTCAAATCATTGGCAATTTCAGTAGCGTCATTATCATTAAACGCATAATGGTCAATTGTTTTTTTGGCTATTCTCTATAAATATATAAAGGGTATTCATCTTATATAATCTGAAAGCTGACGAATTAAGTCAGGGGAATAAATTATAGAATAACAATACAAGCAATGAAGCGATTTGGGAGAAAAAGTCTGGGTCGGCATCGGCAGCGATAATAAGTGCTTTGATAACGAGCGTATCTAAATCAAAATCATCGGGTAAACTGCATTTAAACATTTAGCAATATCTTGTGAATTTTCTTGATTTGGTAGAGTTTTTAATGTTTTTCTTTAAAGTATTAACAATCTTGACTCTAATTGGTAACAATGGTCGGAATCGTGAGTCACGGAGCTCTTTAACAGAAAGGGCAGAGTCAGCTCAACGATAATCAATTCTGAATCAGGACTCATATACATGAAATACAATCTGGCAATTTAATTGGTAATGAAGTATTAGGCTGTAAGTTTTTTGTTTTTCACGTTTTAATTCTAATTGTTCTTTTTCTTGATTGACGAGACGGCGGGCAATGAAGTTTTCAGCATACGTTTGGTACATCAACATTTTTCTTATCTTCTACAAAATCTTTAATAGATTCATAAAGGGAACTGTTTAATAGCACGTTTTGGTACGAGCTAATTCTTCCTTAATTTGTGAAGTATATTGAGGGTTCTGAAAATATAAAGAAAGTGGTACAGTTAGAGCTACTTTATAATCATCAATCATGGGTGGTGGGTCTTTAGCAGTTAACATGGCTTTCATAGAAGAAAGTTTCTCATTAAATGCAGTTATGGTGGGATTTTCTTCAAAGTGGGCTCAACATGGGACTAGCTAAACGAGTTCTAATTGTATTTACATAAGAATCAATAGAGTAATCATAGTCATTATCATAGCGATGGCGAATTCAATGTCAGGCATTCTTTCTACATCTTTTTGGAGCATTTTTTAGTTTTAGGGTCTTGAGTTGGTACGTTCTTTTTTCAATATGAGACTCCTTTTTGTTTCAAATTTATAGATAGGAGTGATTGGCGTTCCTTTTTGATTGTATTCTGGCTAATTGAGGGAATACATCTTCAAAGTGGAAAATTTCATGTTGATAAGGAATCTTCCATTTGAGTCTATGTTCGTTTACGATTTCGATAGTAACATGGTAATAGGGATGGGACTTTCATACGGAGAATTAAATCGTCCACATCAGTGGATATGGTGATGAAAAGGGATTTCATTATTTGAGCAAGATTTTTACAGTTGTTCCTTGAGCAAATAGTTTCTTTTTTTCTTCAGCGGAATATCGTCTTTTTCTTCTTTAATGTAAGTTAAATCTTTTTAATTCAGTGAATTTTTGCATCTACATCAGAAATCAAAGTGAAAAAGGGTCAAAAGATCTTTAAATGATAGAGTGTATTTCTTTTTTTATTTTTTTATAAACAGTAATGTCAACACGTTTGAGTTAACATTGTAGAAACGAGGAAACTAGGCGTTAGTAGAAGTTGTTTTGGTATCATCATCTGAGTTTGACATCAATTGTTCAGCAGATTGTAATGTTCCTAATGTAATGATAAATCAAAGCGAGATTTCTTCAAAAGTGTGCATTTTTAGTAGTATCGGTTTGGAAGTCCGGGACATTATCTTGTACAGAAATAAAAAAGTCTTTATAGAAGTGGATTCTCATACGGTCATGAATTTACGAGATTGAGTGGCAACAGAGTTATCTAAAGTAGATACGAATAGCTACGGATTTTTGATTTTGAGAATGGATGAACTTTCATCAAAAACAGATGCTGTGAGGAATGTCAAGTTAATTCTCTTAATCAAGTGATTACGTGGAGATAAAGGGCGTAATATGTTTGAGCGAGTAAGTTTCTTTATTGAGCATTTTTGACTCTTTCTATGTTTATAGTTTTTCTAAAGTTAATTAAGTCAGCAGAAGATTTTTAATTTATATTTTTTTAAGTAGGACGATAAATAATCTTCTAAAAAAATATTCAATCTTTTCTGAGTAATTCTTATATCGTAATATTCTATCTAAGAACAATTACAGTTGTATAATTGAAAAATATATTCATCATCTGAGACTGTTCATTATTCATAGTAAGATAAATAAATGGTAATTTATGAAAAAGCTTTATCTTTGAAATGTTCTTTATATTTCTTTAATTGATTTTTCTCTTTCTTTGGATTGTATTTTTGTTTTTCTATTGGTATAATAGTTCTATGTTTATATGACATGAGCAATAAATCAACAAATCCATTTGGGATAGAATATTCTCTTTTTTTACAGTATAGTATCATCTAAAGTTAAGTGTAAATCAATATTAGAAAGCGAGCTCGAGATTCATAAATAAATTCCTTTAAGAAAGTATCTTTTTTAAATTATGAACTTTCATTGTTATCAAATAAATAAGGCATACATCTGAATGTTTAATCTCTAAATGAGAAATATTCAATGAATTCAAAAAAATATTAAAGTTCTTCATAATTATATTATTCCAAGGTAGGTAAAAAGGGACTGATTAAGGGTCAATTTTTTTAGTGATTTTAAGGGTTATAACGAGATAACATTTTCATCATGTATTCAGTAGCAGAAGTTGTTTCATTTGCCATGACATCTTCTAGTACAGCTTTTGAGAAACCTGAAACAAGTTTCACATTGTCATACTTAGAAGTTGGGAATGTGATTTTGATTGGTTAACATTCAATAGACAATTTCTGAGAAGATTTCAATCCAGCGTCATGGAGTATCTTTCCATGAATCCATTACTGATTTAGAGCAATTATCTACTCCATAATCAAATTGCATATCTGAAATGATTAAGATTGTGTCTAGTTGTTCTTCAACTGGCAAACCGAATGATGAATCATAAATTAGTTGCATAGTAGCACTCATGTTGAGTGTTTGGGAGTTCTCCATTACGATACAATACATCAAGTTTTTTCTTTCAAAGTTTTATTCGATAAGTCAACAAGTTGTGGACGGAGGGCAGATGTAATGAAATGGTCTTTGAATTTGCGAGTCAAACGTTCAGAAGTATAAATTGACAGAGTCAGCAATTTCAATAGGTTTTTGATTTCAGGGACTGAGAAAAATACGTTCAAGATTTCCGTCACGGACAACAATAATGTTGAAAATCAAATTGGTCTTGTGGATAGAACTTTCCAAAAGGGTGACTCAGCATTTTGTTTGTCGTATTTGAAATTTACGAATAATTTCGTATGGATAAAGTTGAGCAGATTTCTTAGCGACAGTGATGGGTTAACAGTGATTTGATTTTTGAATCATTATAACGAGACTCATCATTACGAATGAATGGTGTGTATATTTCATCATAGCACGGTAGGAATCTTAGAGTAATCAAAGGTATAATCACGGTTAGTTAATTTGAACTTTCGATAATGTTGATTTGAATCGTAATTGTGATAGGGAACACGATAGTTACGTTCAGTTAAAGCTAAACGGATGGCTGAAAAGGATAATTTACAGTGTTAGCAATTTTTGTATTAGCAGATGGCATCCATTTGGCAAAACAATGTAATATTGAAAACATGATTTCAAGTTGAGCAAAATCTTCATTAAATACAGTAGAAATAAATTCTACAACAAATGGTGCTCGTTTGGCAAATCCCAAAGCAATCATAGTCAAATCATCATAACGAGCATACATAGCAGTGAGGTAAGCGTTTGAAATCTTCAACATTTTTTTGTTAGCAAGATATGTCAAGATTTGACAGAGCTCACGGCGAGCTGGGAAAAGCTTTGAATATCACGGTAGTAAAGAGCGTTTTTTTAAGCGCAGTCTCTGAATCTTCTTCGTAAGCATATTTGAATAAGTTCATAAATTCATCGAAGTAAATTTCTTGATTTGGTGGAATTGGAGATCCTCAAAAAGTCTAGGTTTGCATTTAGAGTGGTGGTATAGCTATATCAGCATTTGTTGTAGTAGTTTTGCGGTTTTTCGTTTTTAAGATTATCAATAAAAAGACATTTTTAGTCAAAAGCTTTTCCTTTGGTTTTAATATTGTTAAACAAATGGTATCATAATATCAAAAAAGTTTGTCGAAAGATTATTTTTAAATTTTTCAAATTTGCATTGTTTGGATTTTTTTAATGACATTTTTTTCATTATAAAATTCCCTTCGAGTTGAGCTTTGTTTATCAATGTTTTTCTTGGCATGTCGCAATTAGTGTTTCAATAAATAACAAGATAGATTTCTTTTTTTATTAGAAAGTTTTTGAGTAGGCGGCATAAACGTCCATTCACACATGATTCTATAAGAATCTTCATTGTTAATAGCGTTTGGTAAAATTTCATCATAGAAATTAGGAATTGTTGTAGCAATTTCGTGCTTTGATTTAATAATCTATCATGTTCGAACTTTGTAAATCTTTTTCAGTTTCTGAGACATTTTTATCTAATCTATTTTTTTAATGTCAATTCTTTCTGAATTAGAAATAAATTGATTAAACATTTTCAATACAGAGAAGTTATTTTTCATCTTCAAATCGTTTAATAAGTTTTCTAAAGCAGTTTTCTTTTGTGGATTTGGGACATTCAGTATAATTATCAACAGAAATTTATTTTTGGATAAAGTATTTTTAGATTATTAAGATTTCTATTTTTCCAATTGAGGAACAAGTGGGACTTTTCAGTGTTTCATCTTCAAAGACATATCTCAAATCTTTATAGTTATCTTTATAATTATTTAATTCTAAATTTATCTTCAGTCAAAAATTTCATTAGCATCTAAATTAGGTTGTTTCAAAAAGTGTAATCTTTTTCTATTTCATTAGTAATTTCATTTGAAATAATTTTTGTTTTTCTTTGGTTAACATTCCTTTTTTTGAATAAGTTTTAATTTCTTCTTTAGGATATTCAGAAACGAACTCTTTTTTTCATATTGAACAAATCAGATTTCCATGAGAAAAATTTAGAGTCGGGCGTTCTGTATCTTCAGTGATTTCTGTTTCAAGTTTTAATTCTTCATATAGTGGTAAGGCATAATTCATATTCTTAACAATATTGATAATCTTGAATAAAGATTTCATTTTGTTCATATCCTAATTTAATAGTAAAGATTTCAAATAGAGTATTAAATAAATTAAAATCATGAATTTCTAGTGTTTCTAGTAAATCAAAAATGGAGTTTGGTAATACATCAAATAAAGTAGAATAAGATTCTTTAGCATATTCATATTGTTTAGTTAATTCTTTTTTTCATTAAATGGTGTTTCTTTTAATAATCCAATAAGTGAAAAGGAACTAAACAATTTATAATATTTATTTTTCTAAAAATCAATGAACTAATTTCATCTAAAAGTAGGGAGACTCTGGCATCGTATTTAATATTTAATGTTGTTGCATCTTCTTCAGGGAAATCCATGTCATTTGGCCAATTTAGGATTAGTTGAAATTACAGTTGAAAATTCATAATTTTTTCTTTTATTCGGATAATTTCCATTTCTTCAAGTAAATTATCTATAACATTTGTGAATTTTTTTCATCTAAGTCATATTGGGGCTAATTCAGATTTTTAAAAGCAAGATTATCTGGCAATTCTTTTCTTAATGTATCAATAACATAGTTATCATTTTTCATATTTATTAAGTAATTCTTCTGATTTAAGAATGTTCTCATTTGAAGTAATTATTTCTTTCTTGAGTCTAAATTCTTCGAGATTCTTCAATGAACAAATAGATTCTGATTTGTTCCATATTCGAGATTTCTTCTGTATTATAGAAATCTTCTTCAGCAATACGTAACTTTA